>TARA_R110002050_G_scaffold173394_5_pt1 | contig 457914 bp, 421 predicted proteins | sample TARA_R110002050 | Tara Oceans TARA_R110002050 (sample SAMEA4396988) | marine metagenome | biome: Polar Biome; feature: [DCM] deep chlorophyll maximum layer (ENVO:01000326); material: water (ENVO:00002006), including particulate matter (ENVO:01000060) such as... | depth 25 m
AAAGATTTCGAGCACTCAATTGGCACGCAGCAAAACCAAATCAGGATTGATTGCGGCTTTGGACATTGGAACGTCCAAGGTCTGCTGTTTTATTGCCCGACGTGAAAAAGACCTGCCGCCGAAAATCATCGGCATCGGTCACAACATGTCCAAGGGGCTGCAAAGCGGCGCAATTTCCAATCTTGATGCCGCACAGGAAGTTGTCTTGGCGGCGGTCAACGCCGCCGAAAAAATGGCGGGGCACACGATTGAATCCGTGATCGTAAACTTGTCGGGGGGCCAGCCCGAATCGGAAACACATACGGTTGAATTGCCCCTTGGGTCCCGACCGATTGGCAATCTTGAGATCAGAAAACTCAATGATCAGAAAGAAGCCCTGTTGCGTCAGGCCGGTGACGAACTGATCCACGCGGTTCCGCTTGGCTTCCGGGTCGATGGCACCAACAGCATGAATGATCCGCGCGGAATGTATGGATCGACCCTTGGTCTTGATCTTCATTTTGTGCGCACCCAGACAGCCCCGCTTCGCAATCTTGATACGCTTTTGCGCCGCTGCCATCTGGCAATCAGGGAAACCGTTGTCACCCCGCTGGCATCGGGTCTTTCGGCCTTAACGCCCGATCAGCGTGACCTTGGTGCCACCGTGATTGATATGGGGGCCGGGACAACCAGTGTTGCGGTTTTCCACGGTGGACAGGTAATTTATACCGCGTCAGTTCCGGTTGGCGGCGCGCATGTGACGCGCGACATCGCCTATGGGCTGAACACGTCGCTTAACCATGCGGAACGGATGAAAACCCTGCATGGCAGTGCACTGACGTCCCCGTCCGATGATCAGGAAATCCTTGCGGTTCCGGTCATTGGCGATGAAGACGAAAACAATTTCAATCACGTGCCGCGATCGATGTTGATCAACATCATCAAACCGCGCCTTGAAGAAACGTTTGAGTTGATCCGTGATCAACTTGAAGAACATGGTCTGTCACAGATCGGCGGGCGCAGCATCGTTTTGACCGGGGGTGCCAGTCAGCTCAATGCCATTTCCGATCTGGCCAACCAGATGTTTGAACGTCCGGCGAGCATTGCACATCCGCATGGTGTGACCGGCCTTGCCGAAGCAACCGCAGGTCCGGCGTTTTCGGCCTGTGCCGGTTTGTTGCTGCGCGCCGTCGAACAACAAAACGACCCCTTAAGCGAAGCCATGGCCAATATCCGCCAATCGGGTGGTCGCTGGGGCCGTCTTGGTGCGTGGTTTAAAGAAAATTTCTAGTTTCCCAACATCAAAAACCAAGCAATCCGCAGGTTTTCTGAGCAAATCGGAATGAATGCAGATTTTTTTTGCATTTTTTCGAAAACTTTTGCGCGCATTAACACGCCAATAACTCTTTGCCAGCTAAAACCATCTTGGAGGTCTTTGTGTCAGGACGTGTTCTGACATACGTGGCAAAGGGAAGGTCGCGTAGATCTTTAAGCTCTAAAGCGCGGAGAGGAAGAGCAAACAATGAGTACAATCAGTTTTTCCGTACCTGAAACGGAAGAAAACCTAAAACCGAAGATCACCGTTATCGGTGTCGGCGGTGCTGGCGGAAACGCCGTGAACAACATGATCACATCCGAACTTGAAGGGTGTGACTTTGTGGTTGCCAATACCGATTCTCAGGCCCTGAGCCAAAGCAAAGCCACGCGCAAAATGCAGCTTGGCCGCAAAATCACCCAAGGCCTGGGTGCAGGCGCACGTCCCGATGCCGGGGGTGCCGCAGCAGAAGAATCCATTGAAGAAATTCAGGCACAGCTTGAAGGCTGCCACATGGTATTCATCACCGCCGGTATGGGCGGTGGGACGGGTACCGGTGCAGCGCCGGTCATCGCACGTGCTGCCAAAGAGGCAGGCATTCTGACCGTCGGCGTTGTAACCAAGCCATTCCATTTTGAAGGCACGCGTCGTATGCGCACTGCCGAACAGGGGATCGAGCAGCTTCAGCAGTATGTTGATACCCTGATTATCATTCCGAACCAGAACCTGTTCCGGGTTGCGAATGAAAAAACCACGTTCGCAGATGCCTTCCAGATGGCAGATGATGTTCTGCGCAATGGCGTGCGTTCGATTACCGACCTTATGATGGTTCCGGGTCTTGTGAACCTTGACTTTGCCGATATCCGCACTGTGATGAGCGAGATGGGCAAAGCCATGATGGGAACCGGCGAAGCATCTGGCGAAAAACGTGCCCTTGAGGCCGCCGAAGCTGCCATCGCAAATCCGCTTCTGGAAGATGCATCGATGAAGGGCGCACGTGCTGTCCTGATCAACATCACCGGCGGCATGGACATGGCGCTTTACGAAGTCGACGAAGCCGCGAACCGTATTCGCGAAGAAGTCGCCTCCGAAGCCAACATCATCTTTGGGTCGACCTTTGATCCGACCATCGAAGGCGCGTTGCGTGTTTCTGTGGTCGCAACCGGTATTGATGCCGAAGACGTCCGTCGTCCGCAGCCAACCACTGTTTCTGTCGCACAGCCCAAGGCGGCTGAACCGGCAGAAAAAGTCGCAGCTGCACCGTCATTTGGTCAGCATGGTGCCGGCAATGCCGCCGCCAGCGCACCCGCAGCCGGTATGGCACAGGATGACTATGCAGGCGGTGCTTCGATTGATCAGATTCCAGCAGATCGCTTTGCTGCCACCGGCAGCGCGCATCAGCCAGAACTGAACCATCAGGCCGAAGCACAGCAAACCGGTTCGATTGAAATGGGCCAGACGGTCCTGAAACCGAAACCGGTCCTGCGTGCAACCGAAAAACCAAACAGCAACGGCGACATGGCATTCATTCCGCCGCGCGCTGTTTCACCAAGCGAAGCCGCACCGGTCAGCAAACACAGCCCGGACGTCTTTGAGGCCGCAGATGCCCAGAACGCAACATCGCCGCGTTCGGTCCTAAGCAGCCTGTTTGGTAAAAACAAAACCGCCAGGGAACAGCAGGGACAGCCGCAACAGCATGCTGCCCCCAAGGTCGCGCAACCGCAGGCACCTGCGCCGCGTCAGACCGAAATGCCCCTGCACGATGATGGATCGCAGGTCATGAACAAGGAGCCCTCTTCCCGGGGCAAGGCGCCTGGTGCGTCTGATGACCTTCTTGAGATCCCGGCCTTCCTACGTCGTCAGGCCAACTAACGACGTTTCTCCGCGCGAAAAAGGGAAGGCAAAATGCCTTCCCTTTTTTTATGAGTGACCTTCACGGCATGACGCAGACCGAAACGTCCTGCGACGAACTTGTGACGAAAAAGCCGCGAAGTGGATGCCCTGCATTTGCGAAAACACATACATTCCAGTCCATCACATCGATGCAAATACATTTATTTTCAAATACTTAAATCGGTTACAAAGCGTAACAAAGAGTGATTTGTTTGATTGTCATTCCATCGGTAATGTCTGAAGCTAACGAAGCAACGGTTACGACCATTCATAACGCTTCATACAATTTTTGCTCGAAACTGACGGACCTGATTTGGGGGTTACCTTGAACAAGATTACTGACCTAAGCGCCGCATTCGCGCAGACGAGCGTATCGGATAACGATATCGTTTGTCAGCGCACGCTCAAAGCGTCCATCGGCTGTGCCGGTGTCGGGCTGCATTCTGGTCAGAAAATCCGCATTACCCTCCATCCGGCAGAAATTGATCACGGCATCGTCTTCCGCCGCACGGATCTGGCGGAACAGCCACTGTATCCGGCGCGCTATGATGGTGTGATTGATACCCGTCTTTGCACCTGTCTTGGCGATGCCTCCAAGGGCATCAAGATTGGCACCATCGAACATTTGATGGCCGCCCTTGCCGGTGCGCGCATTGATAATGTCCTGATTGACATTGATGCCGACGAAGTGCCGGTCATGGACGGCAGCTCAGCCCCGTTTAACTTCCTGATTGACTGTGTCGGGATCGAAGAACAGGACGCACCGCGTCAGGTGATCGAAGTTTTGAAATCCGTCGAAGTTGATTACAACGGCTGCACGGCACGCATTGAGCCGGGCAACGGTTTTGAAGTTGATTTCGAAATTGATTTCGCCAGCAAGGCGATTGCCAATCAGCGTATGTCCGTCAAATTTGATGACGGCGTTTTCGTTGCCAACATTTCACGCGCCCGTACTTTTGGCTTCCTTCATGAAGTTGAGGCCATGCGCTCCGCCGGCCTGGCGCGCGGTGGGTCGCTTGATAACGCGGTTGTCCTGTCGGGCGACGAAGTAATGAACGAAGAAGGTCTGCGCTACGAAGACGAATTCGTGCGCCACAAAATCCTTGATGCGCTGGGTGATCTTTATACCGCCGGGATGCAGCTTCAGGGCAAAGTGACTGCCTATAAATCAGGCCATCACGTCAACAACCTGCTGCTGAAAGCGCTGCTTTCTGATGAAAGCGCCTATCAGGTTGTGCCAATGCGCAAATCAGCCCTGTATGCCGTTAACGACGCGCCGGTTCTGGCAACGGCCTAAGTCAGCGCTGGCTTAAGCATTGCGACATGCAAATGTGCGACTATCTATCATGTGATTAAGGCGACCGTCGTGGTCGCCTTTTTTCGTCTCTGAACGGTGAATTTTGCAATGTCTTCTTGCCCGATAAAACCTGATGGCCGATAAAAGTGCCAAATGGGCATACAACTACTTGCCCAATCCCGCCCTCCCCATGATATAGTCCGGCGGATTTTTTAAAACGTGCCTCACGAAGTTCAAGGATAGGTCACAGTGCTGAGTACCGTTCGCGCCAAAAACATCATTGCAATTTGTGGCATGGCCATTCTGCTTGCTGCCTGCTCAAGCAATGAGGCACCGGAATATGTCGAACGTCCGGTTTCCGAGCTGTATAACAGCGCGCAAGATCTGCTTGATGCCAAGGAATACCAAAAGGCGGCCGAGGCGTTTGATGAAGTCGAACGCCAGCACCCCTATTCGGTCTGGGCGACCAAGGCGACCCTGATGTCGGCATATGCCTATTATCAGGACAACAAATACGATGATGCGATCAGCGCGATTGACCGCTTTATTTCGCTCCATCCGGCCAACCCGGATGTGCCGTACGCCTATTACCTCAAGGCACTTTCCTACTACGAACAGATTTCCGACGTCGGCCGTGATCAGCAAATGACACAGGATGCTATGCAGGCACTTGATGACATCATTCGCCGCTTCCCCGACAGCAAATATGCCCGCGATGCCAAACTGAAAAAAGACCTGACGGTTGACCACCTTGCGGGCAAGGAAATGAGTGTCGGCCGGTATTATCAGGATCGTCAGGAATTTCTGGCCGCGATCAACCGGTTTAAATCGGTTCTTGATAAGTACCAGACCACGACGCACGTTCCCGAGGCACTGGCGCGCCTGACCGAATGCTATCTCGCCCTTGGGCTTGAGGGGGAAGCAAAACGCACCGCATCGGTTCTTGGCCATAACTTCCCGGGCAGCGAATATTACAGCGATTCTTATGCACTTCTGGTCGATGACGATACGATCAAGGCCGCACAGGATGATAAAAGCTGGTGGGATTCTGCAACTCAGTCGGTTAGCGACCTGTTCTGATTGTCAGCAGCCGACATAAAAGCCCTTTAAGACTCCGGCGTTAATCGTGTGATATCACAGATGAAATCGCACCAGAACACAACAAGAACAAACTGTTCTTGCATGCTGTTTTAAAACATTTTTCGCAGAAGACTGCGGATTGGGTGTTTTTGCCCGAATACCGGCATGCGCAAGACTTGCAAGCGTCTTCAGTATTGGGCACTGTGCAAGTTACAGCGACGTTTTGCCCGATCATCCGTGCCAGACTTGTCTGCTGCCCCGTTAACAACATCAGTACCCAGCGATGCTTCGACGCCTCAGCATTCGGAACGTAGTCCTTATCGACAAACTGGATCTTGATTTTCACGATGGGCTTAGCGTCCTGACCGGGGAAACAGGTGCGGGTAAATCGATCCTGCTTGACTCATTGGGTCTGGCCCTTGGCGCGCGTGCCGACAGCGGGCTTGTCCGCCATGGCTGTGACAAATGCAGTGTTTCCGCAACCTTTGTCCTGCCGCAAGGTCATCCGGTTTATGGGCTGCTGTCTGGGCAGGACATTGATCTTGAGGGCGAGGAACTGGTTGTTCGGCGGGTTGTCACGGCCGATGGGCGATCGCGCGCCTATGTCAACGATCAGGCGGTTTCAGTCGGCCTTCTGCGTGACGTTGGCGATTACTGTGTTGAAATTCAGGGCCAGTTTGATCAGCACGGGTTGCTTGATCCGACCACGCACCGATCCACCCTTGATGCCCATGGCAACCTTGGCAGCATGGCACTTGCCGTACGTGATCATTGGCGGGCCTGGCGCGAAACGCAAAAAGAACTCAATACCGCACGTGCGCGCATTGATAAGGCGCGCGAAGAGGAAGAATGGCTGCGTCATGCGGTCGATGAACTTGAAAAGCTTGGCCCCGAAGAAGGCGAAGAAGAACGCCTTGCCGAAGAACGCCAGTTTTTGATGCACGGCGAAAAGCTGGTGGCGGCGTTAAATGACGCCAGCGGGGAGCTTTCACGTGGCAAGGGGGCGGAAAGCGCACTTCGCAGTGCCCAGCGGTGCCTTGAACGTGAACTTGAAAAGGCCGATGGCCGGTTTGAACCGATTATCGAGGCCTTGGACCGTGCCGCGATTGAGCTTGAAGAAGCCAACCGGTCGATTTCAGCAACGCTTGCCGATCTGAATGTCGATACCGGTCATCAGGAAAATGTCGAAGAACGGTTGTTTGCGCTGCGTGCGGCTGCGCGCAAATATAATGTGCCGGTCGATGGCTTAAACGCGTTGATGAAAGATTTCCGATCCCAGATCGATCAGCTTGAATTTGGCGAAAAGGAACTGTCGCGCTTAACCGCCGCCGTTGCCCAGTACCGTTCCGCGTTCGTTGAGGCCGCCGAGAAGCTACATGCTGCACGTAAAGAGGCCGCGGCCAAGCTTGATACGGCCATCAACGCCGAACTGCCACCGCTTCGCATGGAAAAGGCAAGCTTTGTCACCGACATTGCCAAAACCGACGAAAACGAATGGGGCAGCGACGGCATTGACCGTATCCAGTTTACCGTTTCCACCAACCCCGGTAGCCCGCCCGGCGCACTGAATAAAATTGCATCGGGCGGGGAGCTTTCGCGGTTCCTGCTGGCGTTAAAAGTTGTTCTGGCGCGTGTCTCGGCTGTGCCCAGCCTTGTCTTTGACGAAGTCGACAGTGGTGTTGGCGGGGCGACCGCGGCCGCCATTGGCGAACGGTTGCATTTGCTGGCCAAGGAACGTCAGATCCTTGTCATCACCCACAGCCCGCAGGTTGCTGCGCGCGGCCGCACGCATTTTTATATTGCCAAGCGCGAAACAGAGGGCACCATGGTCACCCGTGTCGATGCCTTGGTCGATGGTGCCCGGCGCGAAGAAATTGCCCGCATGCTGGCCGGTCATTCCGTCACCGCAGAAGCCCGTGCTGCTGCTGACAGCCTGTTAGAACAACCTCGTTAAGCCAGCACCCCAAACACACGGGGCGACTGGCGAACACTGCATACGGAACAAAAAGAATATGAACGCCGAACACGCGTCAGACACGCCTAATCTGCCCGACCTTCCGCCATTGCCCGAAACCAGTACCGAGGCACGCAAACAGCATGCGGAAATTTCCGACCGCATTCGCAGTTTCAACGAAGCCTATTACATCAATGATGAACCGCTGGTTCCCGATGCAGAATATGACGCGCTGTTTAACCGTCTGATCGAACTTGAAACCCATTACCCGACACTGAAGAAAAACAGCCCGACACAGGAAGTCGGGGCGGCCCCGGCCGATGGCTTTGCCAAGGTCAAACATTCCCGCCCGATGCTGTCGCTGGGCAATGCATTTTCGCGCGAAGACATTGTTGATTTTCTGGCCCGTATTCGCCGGTTCCTCAGCCTTACCGCGCACAGTCCGATTGAAGTGGTTGGCGAACCCAAGATCGATGGCCTGTCCTTATCGCTGCGCTATGAAAACCGCCAACTGGTGACGGCAGCCACACGTGGTGATGGTTCGGAGGGCGAAGACGTCACCGCCAATGTGGCCCACATCGGCGACATTCCCCAAACTTTGCCCGATGATGCGCCCGATGTGGTTGAAATCCGCGGCGAAGTTTATATGGCGCGCTCGGCCTTTCAGAAGCTGAATGAAGTGCAGGCTGCGGCCAACGCCAAGACATTTGCCAACCCGCGCAATGCGGCGGCGGGATCGCTCCGCCAGCTTGACCCGACCATCAGTGCCAAACGTCCGCTTGGTTTTTTTGCCTATAGCTTTGGCGAGCTGTCGGAAAGTCTGGCGCAGACTCAGTGGGATTTCCTGCACAAGATCGAAGGTTGGGGATTTGTCACCAATCCGCTGACGCGTCTTTTGAACGATGCTGACGAGATCATGGCGTTTTACGAGGATCTGGGCAAACAGCGGCCCGATCTTGATTACGACATTGATGGCATTGTCTATAAGGTCAATGACTTTGAACTTCAGCTGCGCCTTGGCTTTGTGAGCCGGTCACCGCGCTGGGCAATTGCCCATAAATTCCCGGCCGAACAGGCCCGCACGCGCATCAATGCCATCGAAGTTCAGGTCGGGCGCACCGGTGCGCTGACCCCGGTTGCCCGTCTTGAACCGGTGACGGTGGGCGGTGTTGTGGTATCAAACGCCACCTTGCACAACCGTGATGAGATTGAACGGCTTGGGGTGCGGGTTGGCGATATGGTGATCATTCAGCGCGCCGGGGATGTGATCCCGCAGGTGGTCGAGGTGATCCTTGATGAACGCCCCGAAAACACCGTGGAATACGCCTTCCCTGATCATTGCCCGAAATGTAACAGCCACGCCATGCGCGAAGAAGGCGAAGCGGTGACGCGCTGCACCGGCGGGCTGATTTGCCCGGCACAGGCGGTTGAGCGTCTTAAGCATTTCGTGTCACGCAATGCGTTCGACATTGACGGCATGGGTGCCAAGAATATCGAGGCGTTCTTTGACAAGGGCTGGGTCCAATCACCCGCCGATATTTTCCGCCTCGAAGACAACCACGCTGACGAAATTCGAAAACTGGAAGGTTGGGGTGAAAAATCCGCGACCAAGCTGTTTGACGGGATCAACGAACGGCGGACCATCGGCCTTGACCGGTTCATCTATGCGCTTGGCATCCGACAGATCGGTCAGGCCACGGCAAAGCTTCTGGCACGGCATTACACATCAATCGGCCAATGGCGCGCGGCAATTGTCGATGCCAATCAGGCCGACAGTGATGCACTGCGCGAACTGATCAATATTGATCAGATTGGCCCGGGTGTCGCCAAGGACCTGATTGAGTTCATGGCAGAAAGCCACAACAAGGATGTGCTTGATGACCTTGAAAGCGTTCTGACCATTCAGGACGTCGAGGCCCCGCAGGTTTCCGACAGCCCGGTCAATGGCAAAACGGTTGTCTTTACCGGTAAGCTGGAACTGTTTTCGCGCAATGAGGCCAAGGTCAAAGCCGAGAGCCTTGGGGCAAAAGTTGCCGGATCGGTTTCAGCAAAAACCGACTATCTGGTTGCAGGACCGGGTGCGGGTTCCAAATTAAAGAAAGCAGAAGAATTAGGTGTTACAGTTCTTGATGAACAGGGCTGGCTCGATCTGGTTGCCACTGCTTAAAACCGTGTCATAACGCAAAGGAAAGATAGCCGATGGAAGACTTGGGGAGTTTTTTTCGCCGTTATGTCGACGCGCATCTGAAGCTTGAACAAACCGCACTTGATGAATTTTACCATTACCCCAGCCTGATCAATGATCTTTCCGGGGTGCATGCGATTTCATCGGTTGAGGATTTGCACACCTATCATCAGTCTTTCTTTGAAGAATTGAAAACCGCCGATCTGGCCAAGGCAAAATCCATTTTGGTCGAGCAGCACTCAGCCCTTCCCGGCGGAGCACGTGCGATTGTCTCTTTCCGCTTTGGCAATTCAGAAAACAACCTGATCTTTGATTGCGATTACGCCTTTGCGCTGCTTAAGCAGGAAGAAAAATGGCAGATTGTTTTCGCCCAACTTGACGAAATTCGCTATAGCGATCTGTATTGAGGCACGTGGTGGAGGAACGCCCCCACATACATCCCCATCTGGCTTTCCTGCCTGCGGCATTGGTGTTGGCACTTGGCTGCACCCTGCCTGACGGCCCTGCCCATGCAGACCCCGATTTCGACACCCTTTCGGGAACCGCCCGTGCGGTTGATCCCGATACGCTGGAGTTTGGCTTTCGCCGCATTGATTTGTGGGGGGCCGACGCGCTTGAACGGTTTCAGAAATGCCTGGTGAACGGGCAAAGCACGGCCTGCGGCGCCGAAGCATGGCAAGTTACAACCAACCTTTTGGTCGCCACCCCGGTCACCTGTGAGGTGCGCGGTAAAAACCGCTATCACCGCAACATGGCAGTTTGTCGCAATGCCAATGGTATCGATATCGGGCAAAGCCTGATTGCGCGCGGCATGGCCGTCGCCCGTCGGGATGAAATGCCCGAATATGGCGCGACAGAAGACAGTGCCAAGCAATCACGCGTTGGTGCATGGGCGGGTGAATTCGTTGATCCGCTGCAATGGCGCCGCGGAGAACGACTTCCTGAACATGAAATCGAAATCCGTCGCTGGCAACGCGACGAGTGATCATATCCTCATTGTGACGAACAAGGCTCTGTAGCGCCTGTCCCACGAATGCAGTGTCCAAGTCTGGACCAAAATTTCGACTTGATTACTCTTTGCTTGCTGAAAAGAACGGCCGGGCCAGCAATCGTCCAACACCTGCCAACGTCACACCATTTTTGATTGATGCAACTCCAATGATAACGACGGCAAAGCCGGCAATCTGCGGCAAGGTCAAAACTTCCCCCAACAGCAGCCACGCTGCAAAGAATGTCATCGCGGGTCCCGATAGCGAAATCAACGCTGCCTGTGTCGCCCCAATGCGACGAATGCCTTCATACAGCAGGAAGAACGGGATCACCGTGCAAAAGATCGATATCGCTGCCGTCCATAAAACACCATCAACGTTCAGGTTCAGCGGGTTTTGCACGATCAGTTCATAAATAATCATCGATAGACCGGCCATGGTATTGACCAGTGCGGCAAAATGCATCGAGCCGATCACCTGGATCATGCATTGCCCAAAATAAAGATAGCCCGCATAGGTCAATGCCGAGGCAAACGCCCAAAACGCCCCGATCCACAATGTACCCGACACCGCCCCGAACCCATCCGGGGCCAAAACCAGCACCAAACCAAGATAGGTCACCGCAAAGCAGAATATCTGGCGCAACGGCGGCAACCGCCATTTGTGCAGACATTCAAGGATCAGAACAATTGCCGGGAAGGTAAACAGAACAATCCGCGATACGGTCACTTCAATGAGTGAGACAGCCGTAAAATCAAACAGCGCGGCGGCAAAGAACAAGCCGCCATATAATGCCCCCCACGCCAGATCGACCGGTTTCATTAGCCGTTCACCGGGGCGGTTCTTGCCAAAGAAATACACCCCGACCCAAAAGAACGGCATCGCGATCATGAACCGTAACAACAACAGCCCATCGACCGTCATCCCCGTCGCATAAACAAATTTCGCCAGAAGGCCCTTCATGGCAAAGGCCGCCGTGGACAGCAGCACAAGCGTTAAGGCCGAACCGACTGGTTTTACAACGGGTTGTGATTGGGGTGTTGAGGTCATTGTGGTCTCCGGTTCTCTCTCAAGCGTCACTATCCTTGGCATTTGGTCATTATTCAATTCGAATTAATTGCTATCAGATATCAGTTTTGGCTATATCTAAGGCAGATTGGATTTAATCGTCGCAGGCATCGCAGCCCAAGGATCACAGGCATGGATATCAAACAGCTTCGGAGTTTTGTTCATATTGCCGAGCTGGGCAGTCTTTCGCGAGCGGCAGAACGGCTTAATCTGTCGCAGCCTGCCTTAAGCCGTCAGCTTAACCTGCTTGAAGAGGCACTTGATACGAAGCTTCTTGAACGCACGGGGCGCGGGGTCAAATTGACCGAAGCCGGGCAGATGCTGGCGGAACGGGCCCGTGTCATCCTTGGTGATCTCGCACGGCTTGAGGCCGATCTTTCAGCCCGACGAAGTCAGGTCACCGGGCATGTTCATGTTGGTGTGCCGCCCAGTGCGGGCATTGTGATTACCGGTGCGCTGGTCGAAGCATTGCGTGATCGGTTTCCCGATCTAAACATTTCAATTGCCGAAGACCTGACCGGGGATGTTCAGGAAGGTTTGCTGTCGGGGCGTCTTGATATCGGCATTCTGCATGACGGCATGATATCACGCAGCCTGCATGCGGAACCACTGTGGCGCGAAGACCTGTATCTGATTTCCCATCCATCACAGGTCGGCGAACAGGAAACCGACATCGCGTTTGAGGATGTTTTATCCTTACCGCTCATCATGCCGACCAACAAACATGGCCTGCGGGCCAAGATGCAGGAGGCTGCCTTTCGTGCCGGTCGCCCCTTAACCCCGGTGGTCGAAGCAGATGCCCTGCGTGTGCTGGTCGATCTGGTGCATCGCGATCTTGGTCATACCGTTTTGCCGCGAAGTTCGCTTGTGATGGAACTTTCGACCGGACGCCTGCGGGCACGGCGCATTGTCAGCCCGGAACTGTCGCGCAAGGTGATGTTGTCATGGCTGCATGACCGGCCACTCAGCACTGGCGGCAAGGCGGTTATCAATACACTCCGGGAACTTGCCGGAACGATGCCAATGGCCGCCGAACTTTAAGCCGCGAATTGCGGACTGCAAATATGAAAACCCCGGCAGGTCTTCCTGCCGGGGTTTTCAATTAATCGCCCAAAAGTTTGGACGTTCGATCAGACAGGTGCCTCGGAGGCAGATGATTTCTGCCACAGGTTCAACCCGCCGTCGGTTGCGTATTTGTCGATCTCGATCAGTTCTTCTGCACTGAATTCAAGATTATCAAGTGCATCAAGGCTGTTATCAAGCTGCTGCACATGACGTGCACCAATCAGGGCCGATGTGATTTCAGGGCGACGCAACACCCATGCAATCGCCATCTGAGCCAATGTCTGACCGCGACGTTTGGCAATCTCGTTCAGCGCACGTACGCGGTTGAGGTTTTCTTCCGTCAGCATTCCGGTCTGGAACGATCCTCCAAGGGCGGCACGGGAATCTTCGGGCACACCATTGAGGTACTTGTTGGTCAAAAGCCCCTGTGCTAACGGCGAAAAGGCAATACAGCCCATGCCAAGATCAGACAGCGTATCAAGTAGACCGTCTTCTTCGACCCAGCGGTTCAGCATCGAATAGGATGGCTGATGAATGACGCAAGGCGTGCCAAGATCCTTAAGGATCGCATGTGCCTCGCGCGTCATCTGCGGTGAGTATGACGAAATCCCGACATAAAGTGCCTTGCCCGACCGTACGATCTGATCAAGTGCGCCCATGGTTTCGGCCAACGGGGTATCGGGGTCGACACGGTGGGAATAGAAGATATCCACATACTCAAGGCCCATGCGTTTCAGGCTTTGATCAAGGCTGGAAATCAGGTATTTGCGCGAACCCCATTCGCCAAAAGGCCCCGGCCACATGCGATAGCCCGCCTTGGTCGAAATCACCAACTCGTCGCGGTGTTTTTTCAAATCCTGCGAAAGTGCTTTGCCGAAGTTTTCTTCGGCCGATCCCGGGGGCGGACCATAGTTATTGGCCAGATCAAAATGAAACACCCCACGATCAAACGCACGGCGCATCATGGCGCGCTGGGTTTCATAGACATCGACGCCGCCAAAATTCTGCCAGAGGCCAAGGGTGATCTTCGGCAAGATCAAACCACTTTTGCCGCAACGCTTATAGGTTTCGGCGTCATAGCGGTTGGGGTTTGCCTGCCACTGTTCTTCGACTTCAGCCATGTCTTCCTCCAGTTATCAAAAAGCGATTAACCGCCTTTATTTGAATCGATCCAATGGGCCATTCTTAACACGATCAGAACGTGATTGTCAGTTTCCTGCAGACGAAAAAGCCGCCCCAAAGATCGGAGCGGCTTCTGTTTTTCACATTGCGGTAAAACGTTTTGCCGTCATGCGCGTTTTTTCTTGATCGGTGCCGTTGCCTTTTGCAGCCATTCAAGGTGATCTTCGTCAAGATCATCGGCATAAAGGGCATAGACCTGCGCGTGGTAATCATTAAGCCACTGCAGTTCATCAGCGTTCATCAATTCCGGATCGATCAATTTTCGATCAATCGGCGAGAAGGTCAGCGTTTCAAAGCCAAGCATCTTACGGTCCGCGCCAACCGGGCCATCGATTTCGGTGACCGCAATCAGGTTTTCGATGCGAATACCGTATTCGCCTTCTTTATAGAAACCCGGCTCGTTCGACAGGATCATCCCCGGCTTCAGGGCAATTTTGTTGGCCGCCTTGGAAATACGTTGCGGGCCTTCGTGCACACCAAGGTAACTGCCAACGCCGTGCCCGGTGCCATGATCAAAATCAAGACCGACTTCCCATAACGGCATGCGCGCCAGTGTATCAAGCTGCTGACCGGTGGTACCAACCGGGAAGATCGCGCGGGCCAGTGCGATGTGGCCTTTGAGAACCCGGGTAAAGCGATCACGGTGTTCCTGGCTCGGGTCACCAATCACCGTGGTCCGGGTAATGTCGGTCGTGCCATCAACATACTGACCGCCGGAATCAATCAGGAAAATTTCCCCCGGTGTTAGGTTGCGATTGCTTTCGGGCGTATTGCGGTAATGGCACAGCGCGCCGTTCGGGCCGCTGCCCGGAATGGTTTCAAAACTGGAATCACGAAACAGCGGGTCCTCGGCACGCAGCGACAAAAGTTTATCGGCGGCTACGCGTTCATCAATGCTGCCATCGGCGGCTGCTTCGTCAAGCCACTTGAAGTAGCGGATAATTTTTTCGCCGTCCCGTTTGTGGGCTTTGCGTGATCCTTCAAGTTCGACATCATTCTTGCATGCCTTGGGAAGGGCAATCGGATCACGACCAACCCGAACGGTAGCCCCCGCAGTACTTAGTTGCATGCGCAGCCAATCTGATGCGGTTGCCTCATCCAGTCGTACGGACTGATTGCCCATCGCCTTCAATGCGGCGGACAACTCACCCGGCGCACGCAAGCTTGCTTCGCCCTTCAGCCAGTTAACCGTTTCAGGTGCAACTTTGCGGTCATCGATGAACAGTTCCACCGAGGCATCACCGTTGATGATGGCATAGCCAAGTGCCAGTGGTGTTTGCGGCACATCGGCACCACGAATATTCAAAAGCCATGCAATGCTGTCTGGTGCCGACAAAATGGCACTGTCACAGGAAATACGCGAAAGTGCGTCGGCAATTTGAACACGTTTATCGGCCGTGGACTTTCCAGCATATTCAATCGGATGCGGGCGCACCGGGCCAAGCGGCATGGCCGGTTGTGCGTGCCAAAGTGCGTCAATCGGGTTGGTATCAATTGCCACCAGTTCCGCACCGACACCCTCACAGGCAGAACGTAAATGTGCTGCCTGCTGAACGGTATGCAGCCACGGGTCATAGGCCATTTTCTGGCCGGTTTTCAGATTGTCATGCAGCCAGCCAACAACAGGTTCATCGACCAGATGGCGGTATTCAAACAGATCACGGTTAACCTGCTGACGCACCTGAATGGTATAGCGACCATCGATAAACACGGCAGCCTTGTCACCAAGAACCACCGCCGCCCCGGCCGAGCCGGTAAAGCCGGTCAGCCACGCCAGACGTTCTGCGCGTGCCGGGACATTTTCGCCTTGATGCTCATCCGCACGCGGGACAATAAAACCGTCAACGCCCTTGGCGGCCAAATAGGTGCGCAAGGCTGCAACGCGTTCTGCCGGATCAAAATCGTCCTTTGCTTCCTTAAACAACCCTTTTCGTTCATCGCGCAGAGCCAGCAACGCCGAGGTCAGCTCATCACTTGGCGAGGGCGCAATCAGGTCAATCCAGTCGGTACGCGTATCACCATCGGCCGCGGCAAGCACACCATCAATCAGGTCAATGATAGCGCTAACATCCTTACGGACCTTGTCGCGTTCAAGCAGGGTTGCAAGTTGGGCATCGCCGGAAATCGTCATGAACATCCTCTTTCGGTACGTGGGGCAGACACCCTATGTAAGGGTTGTTACCGACCCCGCGCAAGCATCAAAGATTTTGCGCATATTTTATATCATTTACCCGCGACCTATACCCTCACATGCGTCAGGGGTATGAATGCCCTGCAAGCTTCGCAATACAAATTAGCTAAAGATTAACTTATTACATGTCGGTGACAAAAAGATGCCCTGTCGGGACGTCAATTTGCAGGAGACCAAGAACGGTGATCCGTTTTCCTATTACTGCCCTGAGTATCGTACAATCTCGTCGTCGACAGACGGCCTATGACGGTCTTGAGCGCCTGGCCCTCGGTCAAAAAACAGCGCTCGGCCTTGATACTGGCCCTGCCCATCTGGCAGACGATGAAAACTACCGGTCGCCAATCGGTAAAATCGACACACAGGACAAGGATTAACCGGATCAATCCCGCCCGGACTGGTCGGATGCCAAAAGACGCAACGCAGGATCAAGGTTCATGGTCCTAGCGGTAATTTTTGTCTCTTCCCTCTGAAACGGCCCTGCTTCTCCACAGCAGGGCCGTTTCTTTTTGACCAAGCACGCCCCGCCGCGCCATAGTGCACAAAACAAAGACCATTTTTGGGGTGGCTATGACCAAGACAATCCTTATCACCGGCGGATCACGTGGCATCGGTCGCGCAACGGCCGTTCTTTTTGCCCGCAAGGGATGGAACGTTGCCATCAGTTTTGTCGGCAATCAGGAAAGTGCCGATCAAACCTGTGCGATGTGTGAACGGGCCGGGTTTACCGGCAATGCCTTTGCGCGCAAATGTGATGTCCGCGACGAAAATAGCGTTGCCGATTTTTTCGCCGCTGCCCACGAACGGTTTGGCCCGCTTGACGGGGTGGTCAATAATGCCGGGATTGTTGCGCCAAAAAGCTCGCTTGCCGATATGGACATAGACCGTATGAAGGCAGTTTTTGACACCAATGTTCTGGGGGCTTATCTGGTGGCGCGCGAAGCTGCGCGCATGTTGTCATCGGGCGGGGCACTTGTGAATGTATCCTCGGTTGCGGCAAAACTTGGCTCCCCGGATGAATATGTTGATTATGCCGGGTCAAAGGGGGCTGTTGATACCCTGACCATCGGCCTGGCCAAGGAACTTGGGCCCAAGGGCATTCGGGTGAATGCCGTGCGCCCCGGCATCATTGATACCGAAATTCATGCCAGTGTTGGCCGCCCTGAACGTGTCAAAGAACTGGGACCGGCCTGCGCGCTTGGTCGGGCGGGTGCAGCGGATGAAGTTGCCCAAAGTATTTACTGGTTGATCTCAGACGATGCGTCTTATGTCACGGGCAGTATTCTTGACGTATCGGGTGGGCGATAAAGACCGCCTCCCCAACTTTCTTTTGCGTCAAAATGCAAAAAGGCCACGCAGTGCGTGACCTTTTGAATTCCAGTATCCGTTCGGCTTAGCCCACCAGAAGGGTCGTCCAGTTTTCGACCTTGAACCGCTTAATCAGCGACAGGCCAACTTCGCGGTAGGCCGACAGGACAAACTGTTCCTGATGCGAGAGCAGCCCTGACAGGATCACAACACCGTCGTCAGACAGGGTGCTGGTCAAATCACGCGCCATGGCCCGCAACGGCCGGGCAAGAATGTTGGCACAAACAATGTCGTAATGCCCAGCCCCCCGAATGCGGGTATCCTGAAAACCGTTGGAGTGAATGGCGGTGACCAGATCAGCAATCTTGTTGATTTTGGCGTTTTCACGCGCCACACGCACAGACGCCGGATCAATGTCGGCCATCACAACCGGGCAACGCCATGTTTTGGCACAGGCCATGCCCAGAATGCCCGACCCACAGCCCATATCAAGCGCGTTCAGACGCGGGCCTTTTTTCGCCATCCAGTCAATCGCGGCCAGACATCCCTTGGTGGTCTGGTGCTCGCCCGATCCAAATGCCAGTCCAGCATCAACCTGCAAACCGGTTTTGGCCACCGGAATGCCTTCGCCCCAATGCGATCCATGGACATAAAAACGTCCGACCGAAATCGGCTTGAAGCTGCGCAGGTTCTCACTGACCCAGTCTTTTGGCTCATAGGTGCCAAAGCTTACCGCAGGCGTATCGATCCCCATGGCGGACGCCATGATCGATACCGCGGTTTCGACTTCGCCCTTATCAAACGGTTGACCTGCGAAACCTTCAATGCGCCACGGGCCGTCTGGATCACCGTCGCGTTCAAAGTGTGACAGTGCATCACAATATTCAAACAGCGCATCGGCAAAGGCCGCGGCATAGGCGCCATTAACTTCGAACTGGAAGTTATAGCTTAGGACGGGTTCGGTCATATTGCTTCTCGCTTATCAGGGCTGCGCGCAATCGCCGCCCGGTTAATCAGTCTTCCTGAAATTTGATCCGGGGCTTACCCCGGCAGGATAAAGCTGTCGACCACTTTCTTTGTCCCGACACCTTCGAAATGGATTTCAAGCTTGTTGCCTTCAACTGCGCTTACCGTGCCCGGTCCGAATTTACGGTGACGTACCGCGTCCCCAACCTTGTATTTGGATGATTTCGAATTGCTGCTAAAGCTGACGTCGCCGTCAGGCTTAACGTCAATGACGTTTTTGCGCATCCGATCCTGCCAACCGCTTGAGGCAAATTTACGTTCGCCCGCACCCAAGACCTGATTGCGGTTTGAACTTTCATCGGCCCAGCTTGGCATTTTCATCCAGTCATCCGATCCCCAGGCACCGGGCGAATGATTGCCCCCATGCCCGCCAAGACCGGTATCACTGATCCGGTCAATATGTTCTTCGGGTAGTTCGTCAACAAACCGCGATGGCAAGGCCGATTGCCACTGATTGTAAATCCGACGGTTGGCCGCATAAAGGACCGTGGCACGTTTGCGCGCACGGGTGATCCCGACATAGGCCAGACGGCGTTCTTCCTCAAGGCCCTTAACGCCACTTTCATCCATCGCACGTTGATGGGGGAAAACGCCTTCTTCCCAGCCGGGCAGGAAAACATAGTCAAATTCAAGGCCCTTGGCGGCATGCAGGGTCATGATGGTGACTTTTTCGTCCGCATCGTTTTGGACGTTTTCCATCACCAGCGAGACATGTTCAAGGAAGCTGGTCAGGTTTTCAAACTCACCAATGGCCGAGACAAGCGCACTTAGGTTTTCCAACCGGCCGGGAGCGTCAATTTCCTTGGAAGTGCGCCACATATCGGTATAGCCGCTTTCATCCAGCACGGCCTGAACCACCTCAACATGCGACTTATCAGCCAGCATCTCGCCCCAGCGCTTAAAATCGCCCAGCAACCCGCCGATGCTTTGACGCATTTTGGGTTTGAGTTCTTCGGTATCAATCAAATCGCGGGCGGCTGCGGGCAGCGGGATCGCCTGATCTCGGGAATATTGATGCAGGGTTTGAAGTGTGGCCTTGCCAACCCCGCGCTTGGGCACATTGACGATGCGTTCAAACGCCAGACTGTCATTGGGCTGTGCGACCATGCGAATATAGGCCAGCGCATCGCGGATTTCCTGGCGTTCGTAGAAACGCGGTCCGCCAACAACCCGGTACGGAATGCCAAGGGTGATCAGACGTTCTTCAAACTCGCGGGTTTGAAAACCGGCCCGCACAAGGATCGCCATCTGTGCGGCACCAATGCCCTTGCGCTGAAGCGCCTCGATGTCTTCACCGACAAGACGGGCTTCCGCCTCCCCATCCCAGACACCTTTGACAAAGACCTTTTCACCGGCATCAAGTTCTGTCCAAAGCTGTTTGCCCAAACGGCCATCGTTGAATGTAATCAGCTTGGATGCGGCGGCGAGAATATGGGGTGTGGAGCGATAATTTTGTTCAAGTTTGACAACCTTGGCCCCGGGGAAATCAGACTCAAACCGCAGGATGTTGCCAACCTCGGCCCCGCGCCAGCTATAGATCGCCTGATCATCATCCCCGACACAGCAAATATTGCGATGAACCATCGCCATGGCGCGTAGCCAAAGATACTGCGCAACGTTGGTATCTTGATACTCATCAACAAGAATATAGCGGAAGGTGTTTTGATACTGCTTGAGTACGTCAGGGTGCTTTTGAAACAGGGTCAGGCAATGCAGTAAGAGATCACCAAAATCGCAGGCATTCAAAACCTTCAGGCGATCTTGATAAATCTGATACAGGTGTTTGGCCCCGCCGTTGGCGAACTCGACACTTTCATTGACGCGCTCAGGTGTCAGGCCCTTGTCCTTCCAGCGCTGAATGATGCCCATCAGCTGCTTGGCAGGCCATTTTTTTGGGTCGATCTGTTCGGCATCCATGATCTGCTTGAGCAGGCGGACCTGATCGTCGCTATCAAGGATGGTGAAATTTGATTGCAACCCAATCAAATCGGCATGGCGGCGCAACAAACGGGCCGAAAGGGAGTGGAACGTTCCCAACCACCATCCTTCGACCGGACGGCCAAGGGCCTGTGCAACACGTTCCTGCATTTCCTTTGCCGCACGGTTGGTAAAGGTCACCGCAAGGATTTGATGGGGATGCAGGCGTTCACTTTGTGCCTTGGTTTCCAGCAAATGCGCAAGCCGGGTTGTCAAAACCCGGGTTTTACCGGTGCCCGCACCGGCCAGAACCAGCAACGGCCCATCCAGCGTTTCGACAGCGTCGCGCTGCTCGGCATTCAGGTTGTCAAGATATGCCGGGGCCGGTGCGTCTGATAGGCGCATTTCCGGGCTGGCGGCGAATTCATCAATTTCGAAGGGATCATCCATCATGACGGCATATATATCACGCTGAGGTCACAGGGCCAGTCTTGCATCCCGACCGGGCGACTGATTTTTTATATATTGCAACAAATCAGGAACATCGGCCAACTCTTTCCCGGCCCAATGACACTTTTTGCGCCCGTTTTGCCGCATTATCCGTGACACACCGCTCAGGAACGAGGCATATCCGCAATAAAATCACGGAGAGCCGCAACAACCCGAGTTGCCGCTTTGCCATCCCATAGGTCAATCGGGGGTGCACCCCGCCTTAAATCATACAAGTCGCGCTGTCGAATGGTGGAAATCATATTATCCAGCGTCACCAGTTTATTCGTCCCATGGGTGACAGTCACCGGACGTTCCGTCGTATCGCGCAGCGTAAAACAATCAACACCGAGATAACTGGTTTCTTCCTGTAGGCCGCCGGAATCGGTCACCACGAATTTTGCAGTCAGAAGCAGGCTCATGAAATTTATATAGGGCAGCGGCCCCAGCAATTGCAAAGCCGTCCGGGGTTCAGAGGGGCGCCAGCCGATCTGGTCCAACAGTTTTTGCGTGCGCGGATGAACCGGAAAACAGAGTGGTTGTGTTTCAGCCAGTTTTTCAAGTTCAGCCATGATCCCAATCAGGCGTTTGGGATCATCGACGTTTTCCGGGCGATGTAAGGTCACCAGCCCGTAGTCATAGCGTTCTAAAGCCAATGCTTGACATATCCGGGCGGCTTCGATGGCCGGGCGTTGGCGTTCCAGACTGTCCATCATGATGTTCCCGACACGCACGATGCGGTCCGTCGCAATCCCTTCGCGGATCAGGTTTTGATCTGCATCCGGGGATGGTGTCAGCAACAGTTCCGCCAAATGGTCTATTTCAATGCGGTTGGTTTCTTCGATCATGCGCGCATCAAAACTGCGCAAGCCCGCTTCGAGGTGGATCAGGGGAATTCCCATTTCATGGGCAACCTTGGCACAGGCAAGGGCCGAGTTGACATCCCCGACCACAAGAACCAAATCGGGTCGATCCGATTGGCATAGGGCGTGGTAGGTCGCTGGGTTTCGGGCCTCCTCCCCGCCCAGATGGTAATCTGGTGCTGGCAGGCCAAGGTCATCCAATATCGCTGAGGACATCAGCAGATTGTTGTGCTGGCCAGTATGGACGAATACCGGCGTAATATCCGGCACTTCTTTTAACGCGTGCCAAAGCGGGGAAATCTTCATGAAGTTTGGACGCGCACCGGCGATCAGATGAAGCTTCGTTGGGTTGTTCGTCGCCCTCACCATCGCCTCTTATTAAAACAGTTTCGGCGGGGCATCCCCGCGTTCTTCGCTTTGCAATTCCAAAAGCGCGTTGTTATAGGCCATCATCGCATCCTTTTCGTGGACGAAACCGATCATTTGGCGTTCTTGATCATTATCGAGAACCGGCAAATGTTCTTCGCCGGTTTCTTCCATCAAACGAACAGCTTTTTCGATGCTATCGGTGCGATAAAGCACTGGTGGCTTGGAACGCGCAACCTGGCCCGCCGTCACTTCATCGCCCAGATTGAGATCAAACGCCGCGTGGCGCAAATCGGTCAGTGTGATCGTGCCGTGCAGCTTTCCGTTTTCATCAACGACAAACAGTTCGGAATAAGGCGCATTAATCAGCTTTTCGCGCACGGCTGGCAGGCCGTCCGTCAGGGGAACTGTTTCGTATTCGCGTTTCATGATGTCAGCGACCTTCATCATGCGCAGAAGGTTGACCTCCCGGCCCCAGCGGGTCGAAAGGCCGCGACATTTAAGCTGCCACTGAAAGAACGAACCGCCATTGAACTGATCCATGATCACCGATGCCAAAACGGACGCCAACATCACCGCGACCGTTAATTCATAATCGCCGGTCAGCTCAAAGATGATCAGGGTTGTCGAAATCGGTGCGCCCAGAACGGCGGCCGCCACCGCCCCCATCCCGACAAGGGTATAGGCCCCATGCCCGGACGACAGATCAGGAAACACATGGGTCGCAAAAATACCAAACGCGCCGCCCAGCATCGCTCCAAGGAACAAGGACGGACTAAACATGCCGCCAGCAAAACCAAGCCCCATACAGATCGCAACGACAAAAGCCTTGGCAAACAACAATCCGATCAGGAAAGCCAAGCTATAGGCTTCATACAGCGCATCATTCATCGCACCGTAGCCAACACCAAAGACTTGTGGGAAGCCAAGGCCAACAACGCCAACAATCAAGCCGGCAATTGCCGGACGCAGCCAAAGCGGTGCGCGCCCCCGATCAGCAACTTTTTGTACAACGGCGATAGCGCGCACAGTCAGCATTGCCGCAACCCCGGCCAAAAGGCCCAACAGGGCGAAGGCCGGGAATTCCCAGAATGACTGGATTTCATGGGACGGAATTAAAAAGGCAACGTCGGATCCATAATAAAGACGCGTAATCACAGTTCCCATCACCGATGACATGACAATCGGTGCAAATGAGGTCCGGGCATAGTGACCAAGGGCGACTTCATGGGCAAAGAACACCCCGGCCAATGGCGCATTAAAAGAGGCCGCCACCGCCGATGCCACACCACATCCCAAAAGAGTTCGCGCAGCACTGCGGCGTAGATGAAGGATACGGGCAAGCCATGCGCCAAAGGATGCCCCCATATGGACAACCGGTCCTTCACGGCCAAGCGACGCCCCGCTGCCCAGTGACACCGCACTGGCAAGCGCACTTTTGATCCCGCAGCGCGTCGACATGCGCGCATCGTGAAAGGACGCCGCATCGATCACATCGGCCACACCATGCGCCCGCCGTTCGGGTAGAAACTTGTAAATGAAAATACCGACCAAAAGCCCACCTGCCGTCGGGCCAAGGATCAGATGCCAGTTGCTCAGTCCCTTCATATGCTCATGAAGGGATTCTTCCCCCCAGCCATAGACAAATGACTGCACAAGTAAAATCCCGTCGCGAAACAGGATTGTCCCGCCGCCAGCCAAGGCACCAACCGCCAAGGCCAGTATCGACAAAACCAATTGCTCGCTTTTAGCCAAACGGCGCATGCGGCTGAGCAAGATATTTGATTTGATAAGTTTTTCAGCCATTTCCGCAACACCGGCGAGCAAATATTGAAAGAACAAGGATCATAGGATCGGTGATTGCTGCGAATAAAGGGTAAAGACCGTAAACACCATGTCTAATTTAGCGTTATGGCATCACCGGCAGCATATATTTTGCGTTTTATGGCGTCGCGCTATTTGGCAGGAAAACACGCATGGCCGCATCGCGTGTTTTAAAAAACGATCATTGCCATCTATAAGTGAAATACGCCATGCTGTGGCCTGCAAACGCAGATATAACTGCGCCACCCCAAACCGTTTCTACGGAATTTCGAATTATGAATGAACCTCAACCAACGGGTGCCCCTGCGGCGCGTCCGCTGCCCGGATTTGCTGAATTTGTCTGCCTGATGGCGATCACCATCGGGCTTGTCGCCCTTTCAATTGATAACCTTTTGCCTGCCTTTGGCCCGATCGCCGACGATTTTGGCATTGAAGACGGCAATCGCATGCAGTTGCTGATTTATGTCTTTATGATCGCCTTTGGCCTGATGCAGATCGTGTACGGCCCGCTTGCCGACAGTTTTGGTCGCCGTCCGACCCTGATTGTCGGACTGGGCATATATTGCGTTGGCACGATCATGGCGATCTTTGCTGACAGCTACGACCATTTGCTGATCGCCCGTTTTGTTCAGGGGCTTGGAGCCGCGGCACCACGCGTTCTGACCATGGCAATCACGCGTGACTGTTTTGAAGGTCGGGAAATGGCCCGTGTCATGTCGTTTGTCATGATGGTGTTCATCATCCTTCCGGTATTTGCACCCGCCTCAGGCAGCCTGATCCTTGCGCTTGCCAACTGGCACATGATTTTTGTCAGCACGCTGGTTCTGGCGATTGCCATTGCCTGCTGGTACATGCTGCGTATGCCCGAAACCCTGCATCCGGAATACCGTCACAAATTATCCGTCCGCCGGATTGCACGCGACATTAAAACCACGGTCACCAATCGTCAGACGCTTGGTTATTCAACAGCAATGGGAATGATGTTTGCCTGCCTGATGGCCTATATCGGTTCCGCCCAGCAGATCTTTGAGACGGAAGTTTATGGTCTTGGCGTTTGGTTCCCGCTGGCGTTTAGCCTGATCGCAGCCTGCATGAGTTTTTCGTCGTTCGTTAATGCCCGACTGGTGCGTAAGCTTGGTATGCGCAAAATCTCGCACGTTGCACTCTTTGTCATGGCGCTTAGCAGCCTGATCAATGTTGTGATTGCGATTGCCTTTGATGGCCAACCACCCCTTCCGGTGTTTGGCATTGGTTTGACGGTGACATTGTTCTGCTTCTCGTTGACCATGCCCAACTTCAATTCGCTGGCGATGGAGCCGGTCGGGGCGATTGCAGGAACCGCATCTTCGATGATTGGTGTTTACAGCACGATCATTGGTGTGGTTGCCGGTGGCATCATCGGCCAGCAATTTAACGGGACCGTCACCCCGCTTGTCGGTGGTTACCTGTCACTTGCGCTGATTGGTATTTTGATTGTTGGCATCACAGAACGGGGTCGTTTCATGGAAACGACAAGATAAACAGAGACTGGCACCCTTTTCATCCGGTCCCTGAGAACATAAAAAACCCCGCAGAGTGCAGTCTGCGGGGTTTTTCATTGCGACCGGTAGGGCTTTACGCCCGACGCGGATCGTAATTCAGGTTCGGTGCCAACCAGCGTTCGGCCTCGGTCATGGTCATGCCTTTACGTTCAGCATAACTTTCGACCTGATCGCGTTCGATCTTGCCAAGGCCAAAATATTTGGCTTCGGGGTGGGCGAAATAGAACCCGCTTACTGACGATGCCGGGGTCATGGCACAGCTTTCGGTCAGCTCAACGCCAACATTTTTATTGGCATCGAGCAGCTGCCACAATGTGCGTTTTTCGGTATGTTCCGGGCAGGCCGGATAGCCCGGCGCCGGACGGATACCGCGATATTTTTCCGAAATCAGATCGTCATTGGCCAGCGTTTCATCCGATGCATAACCCCAAAGGTCCTTACGCACATGTTCATGCATGCGTTCGGCAAAGGCCTCGGCGAAACGGTCCCCCAATGCCTTAACCAAGATCGCATTGTAATCGTCATGCTCGGCTTCAAGCTTGGAAGCGATTTCTTCAACCTGCGGGCCGGCGGTGACCACAAAGCCACCGATGTAATCGGTTTTACCGCTGTCTTTTGGTGCGATGTAATCGGCAAGTGCGCGGTTCGGACGTTTGTTGTTCTCGCGGAACATCTGTTGACGCAAGGTCCGCAGCATCACCGGCTCGTTATGATCCGGTGCCGGGGTTACCTCGATATCGTCATCGACCGAATTGGCCGGCCAGATGCCCACAACAGCGCGCGGCTTGAACCATTTTTCATCAACAATGCGTTTGAGCATCGCCTGCGCGTCTTCATAAAGACTGCGCGCGGTTTCACCGACTTTTTCGTCCTTGAGAATATCAGGGAACCGGCCATGCAATTCCCAGGTTTCAAAGAACGGCTTCCAGTCAAAGCGCGACACCAGTTCGGCCAGATCGAAATCTTCAAACACGGTAATGCCGGGTTTTGCCGGAGCAGGAACGTCATAGGCGTCCCAATCAAGTTGCACCTTGTTCGCACGTGCATGGCCAATCGCAAAACGCTTTTTCTGCAACTGCTGGGCCGCGTGCTTTTCCGCCATCGCGACATATTCAGCATGGATTTCGGACGCGAACTTTTCACGATGTGTTTCAGACACCAGCTTGCTGGCAACACCGACCGCGCGCGACGCATCAATGACGTAAACCACCGATTTGTTGTAGTTCGGTGCGATCTTAACCGCAGTATGAACCTTGGACGTTGTCGCCCCGCCAATCAAAAGCGGGATATCAAGACCTTCGCGTTCCATCTCGGCTGCGACATAGGTCATTTCTTCGAGTGACGGCGTAATCAGACCCGACAACCCGATCATATCAACCTTTTCGGCCTTGGCCGTTTCGATGATTTTCTGGGTTGGGACCATCACACCAAGGTCAAGGACCTCGAAGTTGTTACATTGCAGGACCACACCAACGATGTTTTTGCCGATGTCATGGACATCGCCCTTTACCGTGGCGAGCAGAATTTTACCGTTGGTTTCGCGCACCCCGTCTTTTTCTTCTTCGATAAACGGGATCAGATAGGCCACCGCCTTTTTCATCACACGGGCCGATTTCACGACCTGCGGCAAGAACATCTTACCGGCGCCAAACAGGTCACCAACGATGTTCATGCCATCCATCAAGGGGCCTTCGATGACGTGAAGGGGGCGCTCGGCCTGCTGGCGGGCTTCTTCGGCATCTTCTTCGGCGAACTCGGCAATGCCGTTGATCAAGGCATGGGCCAACCGCTCATTAACCGGTTTTTTGCGCCATTCAAGATCGGCCTTTTTTTCTGGCCCGCCCGTACCTTTGTATTTGTCCGCGACTTCCAGCAAACGGTCGGTCGCATCCGAACGACGGTTCAGGATGACGTCTTCGACACGTTCACGCAGTTCTTCGGGGATTTGTTCATAGACCACAAGCTGACCGGCATTAACGATGCCCATATCCATGCCTGCCTGGGTGGCATAATACAGGAAAACCGAATGCATGGCTTCGCGGACCGGGTTGTTGCCGCGGAACGAGAACGATACGTTCGACACACCGCCGGAAATCTTGGCATAGGGCAAGCGCGCCTTGATCAGCTTACAGGCTTCGATGAAATCAACGGCATAGTTGTCGTGTTCTTCGATGCCGGTTGCGACCGCAAAGATGTTGGGATCGAAAATGATATCTTCTGGCGGGAAGCCTACCTGATCGACCAGCACCCGGTAGCTGCGTTCGCAAATCTCGATCTTGCGATCAACCGTGTCGGCCTGACCTTTTTCATCAAACGCCATGACAACCACAGCCGCCCCATAACGGCGCAGCATTTTTGCCTGTGCGATAAAGGGTTCATCGCCTTCTTTCAGGCTGATCGAGTTGACGATCCCCTTGCCCTGAAGACATTTAAGCCCGGCCTCAATGACATTCCATTTCGAACTGTCGACCATGATCGGCACACGCGAGATGTCTGGCTCGGCAGCGATCAAATTGATGAATTTGACCATCGCCGTTTCAGCATCAAGCATGGCATCATCCATGTTGATATCGATGATCTGTGCACCGTTTTCGACCTGCTGACGGGCGACTTCAAGGGCTGCATCATAGTCTTCGTCGACAATCAGCTTCTTGAACTTAATCGAGCCCGCAACGTTGGTACGTTCGCCGATATTGATGAATCTTGAAATGTCACTCATGGGTCTGTTCGATCTCTTTTTCGCACTCAATATCAGGTTTATGCAGCGTCGAACGGCTCAAGGCCGGACAAGCGCATTTTCGGCTCAATCTTTGGCAACGGACGCGGTTTGGACTGACCAACCGCATCGGCAATCGCCTTGATATGCGGCGGGGTCGTGCCACAGCAACCGCCCAGCAGATTGATCATGCCACTATCGGCCCATTCTTTGACCAGCTCGGCCATTTCCGCGTCGGTCTGGTCATATTCACCAAACTCGTTGGGAAGCCCTGCATTGGGATAAACCGAAACGCGGCATTCAGCAATGCGCGATAGTTCCTGAACGTAGGGGCGCAGCTGTGCGGCACCCAGTGCGCAGTTAAGACCGATCGAGAACGGCTTGGCATGACGAACAGAGTTATAGAATGCCTCGGTCGTCTGCCCCGACAGGGTGCGGCCCGATGCATCGGTAATCGTTCCCGAAATCATGATCGGAACGTCTTCGCCACGTTCTTCCAGAACTTCGTCAATCGCAAACAAGGCGGCCTTGGCGTTCAGCGTATCGAAAATGGTTTCCACCAAAAGCGTATCCGCCCCGCCGTCCAAAAGACCGTTTACCGCTTCTTTATAGGCTGTGCGCAACTGATCAAAACTGATGGCGCGGAACCCCGGATTATTCACATCTGGCGACATGGATGCGGTCCGGTTGGTCGGGCCAATGGCACCATTTACAAACCGCACATCACCGGGATGGGCGGCTTCCCATTCATCACAGGCCGCGCGCGCAATCTTGGCACTTTCGAAATTGATCTCGTAGGCGAGATCTTCCATGGCGTAATCTGCCTGGGCAATCGTCGTCGCACTGAATGTGTTGGTCCCGTTCAGGTCCGCACCGGCCGCGATATATTGCAGATGGATATCCTTGATGATGTCAGGCTGGGTCAGTGACAACAGATCGTTATTGCCTTTGACGTCCTGTTTCCAATCAGCAAACCGTTCACCGCGATAATCATCCTCGGTCAGGGTGTGCTTCTGGATCATGGTGCCCATGGCGCCATCAAGGATCAAAATCTTGTTTTCAGCCCGTTTGCGCAGCAGGGCAATGCGTTCCTTGCGATCATTCATCATCTTTATCCAGTCATTTTTATCATGCGTTGCAATTGGCGTGCAGAGTTCAGGCAACAGCCTGTTCTGTTCCGCGAATGCCCAGCGCATGACAGATGGCATAGGTCAACTCGGCTCGGTTCAGGGTATAGAAGTGGAAATCGGTCACGCCTTCTTTCATCAACCCTTCAACCTGTGAAATGGCTTCGTGGAATGCAACCATACGGCGCGTGTCGGGATCATCATCAAGTCCATCAAACCGCCAATGGAAGCGTTTTGGTACATCCGCACCACACATCTTGGCAAATCTCAAAAGCGACCCGAAATTGGTCACCGGCAAAATACCCGGAACGATCGGCGCGGTAATCCCCGCTGCCTGACATTTATCACGGAACCGAAGATACGTTTCGTTATCAAAGAAAAACTGCGTAATCGCCCGGTTGGCCCCGGCATCGAGTTTGCGCTTCAGATAGTCAATTTCAAAATCCGCACTGGGCGCATCGGGATGCATTTCAGGATAAGCCGAAACCGAAATATCGAAATCCGCAATTTCCTTTAACCCGGCAACCAGATCGGCCGCATAGTCATACCCCCCCGGTGTCGGCACATATGTATCACCGGCATCGGGCAAATCACCACGAAGGGCCACGATGGATCGAATGCCTTCGTCCCAGTATTTGCGCGCAATCTGTTCGATTTCCTGTTTGGTGTGTCCCACACAGGTCAGATGGGCGGCGGCCGGAATACCGGTTTCGCCCTGAATGCGCGTCACACTGCTGTGTGTGCGGTCACGGGTGGTTCCCCCCGCCCCATAGGTCACGGACACGAAAGACGGGCTTAATGGCGCAAGCCGATGGATGGACCGCCACATGGTTTCTTCCATCTTCTCCGTCTTCGGGGGGAAGAATTCGAATGAAACCCGCAGGTCGGTTTTTGCTGCCGTATTGTTTTGTGCCGTCATCATATCAATCCTGTCTTCACGTTCCCTTGGCCAGGTCTTTTATTATAGGACTGGGCCTTTACTATTTCGGGGCAGGCTGCGGATCATTCCGCCGCCTTGTGTGTTTTTTGTTTTGCTGTTTCCATATCTGCCCTGGCAGACCAGATCCGCACGGTTAGCGGCTTGCCCGGCAGGCTTATGACATCGTCAGGGGCAAGTTCACATGCGCGAAACCACGTACTGATTGCAGTATCGTCAAACCCCAGACGTCGGTGTGCGTGTTCTTCGCGCAGTTCTTCACGGTCGTGGGATGCGAAATCGACCACAACCAGACGCCCGCCGGGGGCCAGAACACGTGATGCTTCGTCAATTGCTGCTTCGGGTTTTTCTGCAAAATGCAGGACCTGATGCAAGATCACGGTGTCAAACATGCCGCCAGGATAGGGCAATTGATACATGTCGGCCTGACGGACCAGACAATTTGAAAGGTCAGCACGTTGCAAACGCGCACGCGCAACCGCCAGCATCTCACGCGACATGTCAACGCCAACGCCTTCTTCCGCAGTGCGCCCAAGCAGTTCAAGAATGCGGCCGGTGCCCGTACCGACATCAAGAATCCGTCCACCAGAAAGATCACCGACGGCATCAAGCAATGCCTTTTCGACCACAGCCTCGTCAACGTGGAGCGACCGGATACGATCCCAGTCTTTTGCATTGGCGCGGAAATACTCTGTCGCGATCTGTTCGCGCTGGACCTTAACCTGATCAAGGCGGGCCCGATCAAGTGACAGCGTTTCATCATCCATGGGAAGGAGATCAAGTATCGGCCGGACAAGATCTGCGCCGGCACTATTATGCGGGGTACGATAAAAGACCCAGGTTCCTTCACGGAATCGGACAAGCAGCCCAGCTTCACACAGCAATTTTAGATGCCGGGACACGCGTGGCTGGCTTTGACCGATGATCTGAGTGATCTCGCTCACGGTCAGTTCGCACTCGGCACAAATCGCCAACAGACGAAGCCTTGTTGCTTCGGCCGCCGCGCGCAATCTTGCCAGAACCTGTTCCATAGCAACGCCTCCCGCTCACTAAAGACAGATATAAAGATATATTTATATATGCTCAAGCCCTATTTTCCTATTCAAAAGGGGTATGACAAAAAAGCCACACCAAAAAAGACGTTGATCCTTTTCAATTTTTTGTTCGCTAGCGTTTAAATTCACCCTATGCTACCCACATGGATATTCGAGGCGAAGGCACGACACGACGCCCTTCTTGAGCAGGAAGTTGGTCGGGTTGCGTTTTTTGTGGTTTCTGACACAAAAACGTCGGCGAATTGGGGACAGTTTACGTATTGAACATCGGTTGGCTAAAAATAATGAAGTTTCGAAATCTTCTTTCACTTTGTGCTGTCGGGTCTCTGTCGTTTTTGGCAGCTTGTGCCTCAACTCAACCAGCACAGGACATGAGTGATTACGATCCGATCGAACCAGTAAACCGTGTTGTTCATGGCGTGAACGGTGCAGTTGACTTCATGGTTCTGTATCCTGCTGCAATGTGGTACCGCGACATTGCACCGCAACCCGTTAAAACAGCTGTCGCAAGTTTCGTGCGCAACCTGAATGAACCGTTGAACTCCTTGAACGCATTTTTGCAAGGTGATCCGGATCAGGGCGCAGCTTCTCTGCAGCGTTTCATCATGAACTCGACGCTTGGTTTGCTCGGTTTTAATGATGTTGCAGCAGATTTCGGCATTGAATATCGCCGCGAAGATTTCGGCCAGACCCTTGCCCATTATGGCATTGGTGGCGGCCCTTACATTGTGTTGCCGCTGCTTGGCCCATCGAACCTGCGTGACACGACAGGCATTGCGGTTGACTACGTCGCCAACCCGCTGACCTGGGGCGCTGAAAACAGCGAGACCTTTGAAGCCCTTTACTGGGGTGGCTTGGGCGCGACTGCATTGCATGCACGCTACAGCACGATCAATCAGTTGAACGAACTGCAGAAATCGTCAATCGACTATTATGCAGCTTTGCGCAGCCTGTATCGCCAGCAGCGAAACACGGCCATCCGCAACGGCACACCATCGCCGATCTCGGAAGTCGAAGATGAAAGCGCATCTTTTGATTTCGATGAAGCGGTAGAAGCAGCCAGCGAATAAATGATAGCCATGCTGAAAAACAAATTCGCCATTCCCGCTGCCGCAGTTCTTGCTTTGGCGGCGGCGTGGCCTTTGACAGTGAATGCTGCAAATAACACATCTGTCGAGGTTGTTGAGATCGCGGCAGAACAAAGTGCATCTGAAGTTATTCAGGCACTTGCCGATCAGGCACTTGCCGACCTGACCGATCAGACCCTTTCTGATGACGTACGCCGTAAGAAATTTGTTGCTCTTATGGATCGCTACTTTGAAATGGATGTGGTGTCGCGCTTTGTTCTTGGCCGCTATTGGCGGTCAATTTCCCAAGAAGAAATCAGCGAGTTTGCCACCCTGCTGCAAAACTATCTGGCCTTGAACTATGCCAACCAGTTCAAGGAACTTAATGGTGAGCAGTTTGTCGTCGGCAACGAGACACAAAACAACAAAGACACGTTCGTTAATTCGCAGTTTGTCCGCCCAGATGGTCCTCCGGTGAGCATTGTCTGGCGCATGCGCGAATTTGACAATGAATTCAAAATCATTGATGTGTCGATTGAAGGCTTAAGCATGGGGATCACCCAGCGCGACGAGTTTACATCTGTCATTCAACAGAATGGCGATGATGTCAGCGCACTGACCAAGGCGCTTAAGGCAAAAACCGGCCTCTAATCGACATTCGCTTTGCGAACCGGATATCAAGGTAAAGCCACCACCTTCGGGTTGGTGGCTTTTTCTCTGCTGAAATCACACGCCCCAAAGCACAAAACAAAAAGGCCACCCGAAGGTGGCCTTTTGTCATTCAAACCCATTGCGCGCGAATTAGCGGGTCAACGGTTTGTATTTGATGCGGTGCGGGCGATCGGCCTGATCACCATAGCGGCGTTTATAATCCGCTTCATATTCCTGATAGTTGCCTTCGAACCATTCGACATGCGAATTGCCCTCATAGGCCAGAATGTGGGTTGCGATACGGTCAAGGAAGAAACGATCGTGCGAGATAACCACGGCACAACCGGCAAATTCCAGCAAGCCTTCTTCAAGCGCACGGAGCGTATCAACGTCAAGGTCGTTGGTCGGCTCATCGAGCAGCAGTACGTTCGAGCCAGACTTCAGCATCTTGGCAAGATGAACACGGTTACGTTCACCACCGGAAAGCTGACCGACTTTTTTCTGCTGGTCACTGCCTTTGAACGCAAACTGCGACACATAGGCACGCGAGCTCATCGGGCGTTTCGCCAGAAGAATCTCGTCAAGGCCATCTGAAACTTCCTGCCAGACGGTTTTGTTGGGATCAAGCGAGTCACGCGACTGATCGACATAGCCCATCTTGACCGTTTCACCGATCTTCAACGTTCCGGAATCCGGGGTATCATTGCCAGTCAGCATCTGGAACAGAGTGGTTTTACCCGCACCGTTCGGACCGATCACACCAACAATGCCACCTGGTGGCAGACGGAAGTGCAAATCATCAAACAGAAGTTTGTCGCCAAATGCCTTGGTCAGGCCCTCGGCAGTGATAACTTCGGTACCAAGACGTTCGGCAATCGGAATAACGATCTTGGTTGAGTCCGGCACAGCCTTGGCGGCCTCAGCGACGAGATCATCATAAGCACGCACACGAGCCTTGGATTTTGCCTGACGGCCTTTCGGGTTCTGACGGATCCAGTCAAGTTCGGTCGCAAGCTGTTTCTGGCGACTGCCTTCCTGACGGGCTTCCTGTGCAAGGCGTTTCTGTTTCTGTTCCAGCCAGGACGAATAGTTGCCTTCGTACGGGATGCCCTGACCACGGTCGAGTTCAAGAATCCAGCCGGTAACATTATCGAGGAAGTAACGATCGTGGGTCACCAGAACGACGGTGCCCTGATAATCTTCCAGATGACGTTCAAGCCACGCAACCGATTCCGCATCCAAGTGGTTGGTCGGTTCGTCAAGCAGCAGAATGTCAGGCTTGTCCAACAGAAGACGGCAAAGCGCAACACGGCGGCGTTCACCACCCGAAAGCTTGTTAACATCTGCGTCTTTCGGTGGGCAGCGCAATGCGTCCATGGCGATATCAAGCGTCCGCTCGAGATCCCAGCCATTGGCTGCATCGATGCGTTCCTGAAGTTCGCCCTGCTCTGTGAGAAGGTTCGTCATCTCGTCGTCGGTCATCGGCTCGCCGAACGACATGCTGATTTCGTTAAAGCGTGCCAGATCATCAACAATCTGACCACAGCCTTCCATCACGTTGCCAAGCACATCCTTCTCAGGATTAAGGTGCGGTTCCTGTTCAAGATAACCAACACGAACACCTTCGGCTGGCCATGCTTCGCCGCCGTAATCCTTTTCGATACCTGCCATGATTTTAAGCAGGGTCGATTTACCCGCACCGTTGTTCCCGAGAACACCGATTTTTACGCCGGGCAGAAAGGACAGTGTAATGCCCTTGAAAAGTTCGCGACCGCCCGGAAGGATCTTGGTCAGGTCCTTCATGACGTAGATATACTGGTAGGATGCCATTAAATTCCCCATCCAAAAATGTCGTTGGGTCCGACCACACCGGATCGGAAAACTACGGTACGCAATCTGCACGCACCTGAAATACTTTGCCCGTTTGTAACCGACCGGCCTTCTACAAACAACTTCAAACCGCGCAAGATACAAAGCAAACAGCAGTGGCAATGCCAGAAGGGGTAAAACACGTCCCCCAATCCCGCCTACAAACGCACGCCAGATCAGCAAAAACGCCCCACGACGCGAGGGCATTCGATGTCTTTTAACGTCGCACGGCATCAACTTTGGTGATGAAATCGTGCACTTACACCTCGCAAAACAAACTTTATGCGTTTATTAGGCCAGAAAAATGCACGTCATGATGCGCCGCAATGTAAATGGCAGAGCGCTGTGATTTTGTTCATGTTTTTCATTCTTCTCAGCATCTTGCAGTCCGATTTCCCCCATTCTCATACGACTAATGATTAGCTTATGGCCGCTATCGAAAACTGGTATCGGATTTTGGTGCCATAAGTGGATGATTGCGCCATGACGGCACCGATTACAGGCCGCCGACCGAAAACAACATAACCAAGACGTCGGCAGAGGAAGTTGTCATTTCTAGGAAGGAGACGCGCGATGAATGACCAAAGCGCAGCCTACTGGAAGAGAAACGTGAAACTGGTCGCAACCTTATTGGCGATCTGGTTCATCGTTTCCTACGGTTTCGGCATTTTGTTTGTCGACGCCCTTAATACGATCGAAATAGCGGGCTTCCAGCTTGGTTTCTGGTTTGCCCAACAGGGGTCCATCTATGTCTTTGTCGCATTGATTTTCGTCTATGTGGCCAAGATGAACAAACTGGACCGTGAATTCGGCGTTCATGAAGACGACGATTGACGCTTGATCTGGGGAGACAGACAAGATGGATCTTACCACCCTTACCTACATCGCCGTTGGTCTGAGTTTCGCGCTGTATATCGGCATCGCGATCTGGGCCAAGGCAAGCACCACCGGCGAATTTTATGTCGCTGGCAAGGGCGTTAACCCGGTCGTCAATGGCATGGCGACCGCAGCAGACTGGATGTCTGCTGCATCCTTCATCTCAATGGCCGGCCTGATTGCCTTTCTTGGCTATGGCGGCTCGGTCTATCTGATGGGCTGGACCGGCGGCTACTGCCTGCTGGCGATGCTGCTGGCACCGTACTTGCGCAAATATGGCAAGTTTACCGTGCCGGAATTCATCGGTGACCGTTACTATTCCAAAACAGCCCGTATCGTTGCTGTGATCTGCCTGATCTTTATTTCGTTTACCTATGTGGCAGGCCAGATGCGTGGCGTTGGGATCGTATTTTCGCGCTTCCTTGAAGTCGAACTTATTACCGGTCTGGTTGTCGGTATGGGTATCGTCTTCATCTATGCCGTTCTTGGCGGCATGAAGGGTATTACCTATACTCAGGTTGCTCAGTATTGCGTCCTGATTGTTGCCTATACCATTCCGGCAATCTTTATCGCATTCCAGTTGACTGGCAATCCGTTGCCCCAACTGGCCTTCGGCTCCACGATCAATGGCACGGGCGAGTTTATGCTTGAACGCCTCAACAGCGTCGTGACCGAACTTGGTTTCCTTGAATACACAACAACCAACAAATCGACGATCGACATCTTTGCCATCACACTTGCATTGATGGTCGGTACTGCCGGTTTGCCACACGTTATCGTGCGTTTCTTCACTGTCCCAAAAGTACGTGATGCACGTTCGTCGGCAGGTTGGGCGTTGGTTTTCATCGCACTGCTTTACACCACTGCACCGGCAGTTGGTGCAATGGCACGTCTGAACCTGACCGAAACCATCCAGCCTGGCGAAGTTGGTGCAGAAGACGGCAATCTGTCCTACGAAGAACGCCCGGACTGGATGAAACGCTGGGAAACCACCGGTCTTCTATCGTTTGAAGACAAAAACGGTGATGGCCGTATCCAGTACTACAATGATGCCAACGCAGACTTCGCGACCAAAGCAGCCGAATATGGCTGGGCCGGGAACGAGTTGACCGTTGACCGTGACATCATGGTTCTGGCCAATCCGGAAATCGCACAGTTGCCAAACTGGGTGATTGCACTGGTTGCCGCCGGCGGCATTGCAGCTGCACTGTCGACGGCTGCGGGTCTGTTGCTGGTGATTTCGTCTGGTGTGTCCCATGACCTTCTTAAGGGGACATTCACGCCTGACATGACGGAAGGCCAAGAGCTTATGGCCGGGCGTGTTGCCGCGGCGGCAGCCATCGTGATCGCGGGTTATCTTGGCTACAACCCGCCGGGCTTTGTGGCACAGGTTGTAGCATTTGCCTTTGGTCTTGCGGCAGCATCGCTTTTCCCGGTTATCATCATGGGGATTTTCTCCAAGAAGGTGAACCGCGAAGGTGCCATTGCCGGGATGCTGGTCGGCCTGATCTTCACCATGGGCTATATCATGGCCTATAAAGGGATCTTTATCCCGGTCATGATCGAAAACGTTGAGGCCAACTGGCTGTTCGGTATTTCGCCGGAAGGCATTGGTGTGGTTGGCATGTTGCTGAACTTTGCGGTGGCGTTTGGGGTATCGAAAGTTACCGCAGAACCGCCAGAGCATATCCAGCACATGATCGAAGATATCCGTGTCCCCAAAGGGGCCAGCGGTGCCGTCGACCATTAATCGGTCGGCAGGTTTGCTAAATTAAAATCTGTTGCAGGCCCCCGGATCATCGTTCTGATCGGTCCGGGGGCTTTTCTTTTACCGCTTTGTCAGGCAACAATAAATCCGAGCACTTCTTGCGCGACAGGGGACCGGTCGACCATGAGCATCGAACTTGAAGAAATCGCAGAATTCCTCAAACAGCATCATCCGTTTGATCTGTTGCCTGATGACGTGATTGAAAGCCTGCCCAAGCGTCTGACCGCACGCTACTTCCGGGCCGGAACCAAGGTTCTGTCGCCAGAACAGCAATGCTTGCACCTTTATATTATTCGTACCGGCGGCACCGAAACCCGCGATCCGAACGGTCAATTGCTTGCCCGGCTGTCTGAGGGCGAATGCTTTGGCGTCCGCGCGATGTTTCGCAAAGGACGGGCGGCAAACAACATCACAACACTAGAAGACAGCCTGTGTTATTTGCTGCCCGAAAAAGACTTCCACGATCTGGCGGGAAAATATCCGCAGTTTAACTACTTTTTCGCCCAGATGGGCGGGGATCGCCTGCGCCGCGGCATGCAGATGATCGAAAGCCGCGATGATGACCAACTCAAACTCATGAGCGTCAAGGTCGCCGACTTGATCGCACGCGATCTGGTCAGCATTGATCGCAGTGCAACCATTCTCGATGCAGGCAAACTAATGTGCGATGAACGGGTATCGTGCCTGCTGATCACGCAAAACGGTGATGAAATTGCCGGTATCATAACCGACCGCGATTTGCGTAATCGCGTAATCGCGCAAGCACGCAGTTTTGACGAACCGGTTACGGCGATCATGACCGACAAGCCGATTTCAATTCATCCCGACGATTACGCCTTCGATGCGCTTTTGACCATGACGCGCAACAACATCCGCCACCTGCCCGTCCTTAAGGACGGCAAGGCGGTCGGTATGATCACGACCAACAACCTGCTCGCGCGCCAATCGCTTTCGGCGGTCTATATGGCCGGAAAAATCAGCAAGCTTAACGACCCAGCCGATATGGCAAAGGTCATAGCACAGGTGCCCGAACTGCTCAGCCATTTGATCGAAGCCGGGGCGACGTCACAGAATGTCGGACATATCGTCACAACATTGTCGGATGCGGCGACCGTGCGGCTTATTCAGCTGGCCGAGGAAAAGCTTGGCCCACCGCCCGTGCCCTATGTCTGGATGGCTGGTGGATCACAGGGCCGTCAGGAACAAACCGCCATTTCAGATCAGGACAACTGCCTGATCCTTGATAATGCCTACCTTGAAGAAACGCACGGGGCATACTTCAAGGCACTCGCTGAATTCGTCTGCGATGGCTTAAACGACGTCGGGTATGTTTTCTGCCCCGGTGACATGATGGCCAAAACCGCCGAATGGCGACAACCGGCAAAAGTCTGGCAGAACTATTTCAACAAATGGATCGAACAGCCCGAACCCAAGGCCTTGATGCTGTGTTCTGTCTGGTTTGATTTGCGGCCCATTCACGGGACCAAATCCCTGTTTGATGACCTGCATCGCATCATTGTTTCCAGAGCTAAGGACAACCGTATTTTCCAGGCTTATCTGGTTGGCAATGCGATGACCCATCACGTGCCACTCGGCTTTTTCAAAAACTTTGTGATGATCCGGGGCGGCGAACATGACAGCACGCTTGATTTAAAACATAACGGGGTAGTGCCGATTGTCGATCTAGCCCGTATTCACGCCTTGGCCAACGGCGTCGACGAGGTAAATACGGTTGATCGCCTGCGTGCGGTGAAGGCATTCCCGTCCATCAGTACACAAGGGGCGTCTGACCTTTTGGATGCATTTGAATTCATCAGCATCACCCGCCTTAAACATCAGGTCCGCCAAATTCGTCAGGGCCACGCACCAGATAACTTTTTACACCCCGAAAGCCTGTCGGCGTTTGAACGCACCCACCTCAAGGATGCATTTTCCGTTATCAAAAACCTTCAAAGTGCGCTTGAAACCGCCTTTGGTAAAAGCGGGACCTGATCATTATGGGCCTGCGCCAGAAAATTACCGACAGCCAGTTCTACCGCGACTTGGTTCAACGTCGTGCCATCGGGGCACTGCGCACGTATTATGACGTTCCAGCGGCGGACCCAACGCGACCGATCATGGATACGGAGTTTATCGCCCTTGATCTTGAGACCACCGGTCTTGATCCCAAACGCGACGAAATCGTCAGTCTGGGCTGGGTGATCATTCGGCAGCTTGGCGTTGATTTTTCCAGTTGCGAACATATTCTGGTGCGCCCGACCAAGGAACTCACGGAAAGTTCGGTGGTGGTGCACCGGATTTTTGACAGTGACGTCGCAAATGCCCCGAACATCAAAGCGGCCCTCGAACTGCTTTTACCGCAGATGGCCGGTCGTGTTTTGATTTCCCATCATGCCCCGATTGAGCTTGGTTTTCTGGGCCATGCCTGCAAACGATGCTTTGGTGCGCCGTTGCAAATCCCCACCGTTGATACTCTTGTTCTGGGGTTGCGGGACCTTCACCGTCAAGGACAGCCGTTTAAATCAGGGGCCCTGAAACTTGATAACCTGCGGCGGTCACACAACCTGCCGCCCTTTCGCGCGCACAATGCCCTTTCTGATGCGATTGCCGCATCGGGGTTGTTTCTGGCACAGGTGTCAAAACGTGATCCCAAAGGCGTACTTGAGCTTCGCCGTGTCCTGCGATAACTCGATGACAGGACATACCAAGTGTCTTTAAGCCAAAATAGAATTTAGGGAGGCACGGTCGGATGTATGTCTTTATTTTTACGACAGTTGTTATCGGCTTTGCCGCAGCAGGTGTCATCATGCTGCTGTTTCGTCTTTTGGGCCGAAAGGTGCCGAAGTATGTCATTCCCTTCACCGCAGCAATCGCCATGTTCTGCTACATGATCTGGGATGAATATAGCTGGTTTGATCGATATGCATCCCGCCTGCCAGATACCGTGATCATCACCCAGACATTTGCCGATGAAAACGTCTTTGCGCCCTGGACTTTGATCACGGCTCCGATCAATCGCTTTACCGCTGTTGACCGGGAAAAAGTTGTCATCAACCCGCAAGCCCCGGATGAAAAGCGCGTCACGACCTTGTTGCTTAAAAAAGGCAGCACCACATTGGCTCTGACCCATCTGGTCAATTGCACTACCGGCAAACGTGGCTACATCACCGACCAGACCAGTCTTGATCAAAGTGGCTTTCCAACCGCCATTGATGAATGGTTTGACCTTAAACCCGACGATCCATTGCGCGCAGCCGTTTGTGGTTGATCACCTACCACCAGTTGTCTTTTGTTTTGTCATGTAAAAGAGTTCAGAATGCCTCACCTGCGTCGATTACTGGTAGTGCCCTTGTCGTTGCTGTTGCTTGGTCTGGGAAGCATTGCAGCACCTGCGTGGTCAAAAGACATCACCGTCTTTGCTGCGGCCAGCCTGACCAATGCAATCGAGACCGCCGCACAGCAATATGAGGAAAAAACCGGCACCCATGTTCGGCTTTCTCTTGCCAGCTCGTCGACACTCGCACGCCAAATTGCCGCAGGCGCACCAGCAGACATATACATCTCGGCCAATGAAAAATGGATGGACTGGCTCAATGATCAGGGCGTCATCCAGGCCAACAGCCGCCAGGATATTTTGGCCAATAGCCTTGTTCTGATTGCACCTGCCAACAGTACAATACCGCCGACCGATATCACCACAAGCACTGAAATCACCGACCTCATTGGCAAAGACGAACGCATTGCCGTTGGTGATCCCGATCATGTCCCCGCAGGCATTTACGCCAAACAGGCCCTGACAACACTTGGTCAGTGGGACGCGGTCAATCCCCGGCTGGCGCGGACAGATAACGTCCGTTCTGCACTTGCACTTGTTGAACGCGGCGAGGCGCCACTTGGTATTGTTTACCGCACGGATGCGATGATTTCCGATGAGGTTAAAATTATTGGCACCTTCCCCGCAGACAGTCATCCGTCAATCACCTACCCGATTGCACTTATTGATCCACAAGACGGCAACGCAGCCTTAAAATTCCTCGTTTGGCTTTTGGGGGATGACGCGGCGGTGATTTTTGCCGACTATGGCTTTGACGCCATCGCAACCACCGTAACCATTACCCCGGATACAGCGGTACAATGATCACTTTGACGCCTGCCGAAATCGACGCATTGTTGCTCAGCCTGCGCATCTCGGGTGTTGCGGTTGCCTGTGCGCTTCCGCTTGCGGTCTTAACCGCGACGGCCTTGGCCCTTGGACGGTTTCCCGGGCGTTTTATTCTTGATGCCTGTGTTCACCTGCCGCTGATCCTGCCGCCGGTGGTGATGGGCTATTTGCTGTTGATCGGATTTGGCACGCGCGCCCCGCTTGGCGCGTGGCTCTATGAAACGTTTGATATCCGATTTGTTTTTAGCTGGACCGGGGCGGCACTGGCATCAGCAATCGTCAGTTTCCCGTTTCAGGTGCGCGCCATCCGGCTGAGCTTGGAAAACGTCAATCACGGGCTGTATCAGGCGGCTGAAAGCCTTGGCGCGGGGCCAATTGACCGGTTCTTTTCGCTGACCTTACCGCTGGCATGGCCGGGCATCATTGCCGGTGCGATTACCGCCTTTGCCGCAAGCCTTGGTGAATTTGGCGCGATCATTACCTTTGTCTCGAACATTCCGGGCGAAACGCGCACGCTGCCGCTTGCGATCTATACCGCCATTCAAACACCCGGCGGTGAGTTGGCTGCGGCCCGGTTGGCGGCACTGTCCATCGGGTTGGCCTTTACCGGGTTGCTCCTGTCTGAACTTGCCATGCGGCGTATCCGCAAGAGGAACGCATCATGAGCATTTCTGTCAGCATCTCGCATCAAATCGGGAAATTCGCACTCGAAGCTGATTTCAGCATCGAAGAACCAGGGATCACCGCCCTGTTTGGCCCGTCGGGCAGTGGCAAGACAACGATCATTAACATCATTGCCGGATTAACCCGGCCACGGCGCGGACGCGTGCAGCTTGGTGATCGGGTTTTGTTTGATCACGCGCGCAGCATCAACCTTACCATTCGCAAACGCCGTGTTGGATATGTGTTTCAGGATGCCCGCCTGTTTCCGCATATGTCGGTGCGCGACAACCTTTATTACGGCGCAAAACGCAACCGGTTGAAACTGGCTGCATCTGATCAGCAAGACATCATCGAGATGCTGGGCATTCATAAATTGCTACATCGTCAGCCGAACAACCTGTCTGGCGGTGAAAAGCAACGTGTTGCACTTGGCCGTGCGCTTTTGGCCAATCCGGATGTCTTGTTGCTTGATGAGCCGTTATCGGCCCTTGATCAGGCGCGTAAGGAAGAAATCCTGCCGTATTTTGAAAGCCTGCGCGATCAACGCAAACTCCCGATCCTTTACGTCAGCCACGCGATTGATGAAGTCGCGCGTTTGGCCGATCAGATGGTGGTGATTGATAACGGTAAAACGCTGGCAAATGGATCGGTATTTGACATGTTGGGCCGAACCGACCTTGCCCCGCTTGCCGGGCAGTTTGATACCGGTACGGTTCTTCCGGCACGGGTCGCCAGCCGCGACCCCAAGGCGCAGGTCAGTTTTCTCGATTGTGCCGGGCAACGCATCGTCGTGCCATACCTTGGTCATGCGATAAATACACCGGTGCGTCTGCATATACGTGCGCGTGACGTGATGATTGCCCGCACCCCGCCAGCCGGGATCAGTGCCAATAACGTTATCCCCGTCACCATTACCAGAATGGCCGGAAGCAACAACGACACCCTTGATATCAGTCTGGCCTTTGGCCATGACTTGGACGCCATTCATACCGGCCCGGCATCAGACCGGCCAAGCGTCCATGCCCGGATTACCAGTTGGTCGGCAAACCGATTGAACCTTGGATTGCATCAAAAGGTCTTTGCCGTGATCAAATCTGTCACGGCCAATGGCCATCTTCGCGAGCAATAGACCGCAGCGCGATCCGCCATTAGACGACCGGTGTCACAAGTTCGCCACGTTGGTCCCACGCATCAAGATTATCAACAACCAACTGCGCCATGGCATCGCGGGTTTCAACCGTGCCGCTGGCACTATGGGGATACAGAACCACAGTATCGAAATCGGCAAACGCACGGTCCATATTGGGTTCATTGTGAAACACATCCAACCCGGCACCGGCAATCACGCCGTTACGAAGGGCATCGATCAGAGCCGGCTCATCGATCACCAACCCACGGGCAATATTGACCACATAGCCATCTTTGCCCAATGCAGATAATACCGGCGCATTGACAATCCCCTTGGTCGCGTCCCCGCCGGGACAGGCCACCATCAGAATATCCGCCCATTGCGCCAGGGCAAGCAGATCATCGAAGTAACGATAATCGACCTGTTTGGGGCTGCGCCCGAAATAGCCGATTTCAACCCCACTTGGTTCGGCGCGCGATGCAATCCCCTGTCCGATCCGGCCAAGCCCGACAATGCCAAGCTTTTTACCCCGCACGGACCGCGTAAGCGCCATTGCACCTTTTTGTGCCCATTGACCACTACGTGCCCAATGATCCCCAACCACGATACGGCGCAAGGTGGCATGCATTAGCATGATGCCGGTATCGGCAACATCATCGGTCAAAACATCGGGTGTGTTTGACACATGGATACCCCGTGCGCGGCAAGCCTCGATATCAATCGAGTCATACCCAACACCAAAACTTGTAATCACCTCAAGGTTCGGCAAGTCGTCAATCAATCCATCGGGCAGCCCAAAACCAGCAGATGTCACAAGGGCGGTGATGTCTTTGCCGGTCTGGTTCAGAAACGCTTGCTTGTCATTCATTTGATCCCAGCGATGCAGGTCATATTTTTGGGAAAGCATTTCCGTATAGGCCGGACGGACATCCAAAAGGGCAAGAACAGATCGTGACATGAGGGGCTACTCCGATGGGGCAAGGACCCACAGAGTAGCCAACGCACACTTGTAAAACAAGTTGTTAAAATCGCTTACATCGCAGTTTCATCTTAACTGTTGCCAGCCCCGGCACCGAGCCTGCGCGATATATCGGCACATAGCGCGACCAGACGTTCCCGGCATTCATCGACGGTAACAATCGAGGTTCCCGACAGACGATGGATGAAGGGGATCGTCAGGGCGGCGACAACCTTGCCCGAGAAATCAAAGATCGGGGCGGACAGGTTCAAAACGCCTCCGATGGTCAAAGATTGGGATTCACAATATCCGGCTTCTCGCACGTCACGCAAATCGGCAAGGAAGGCCTGGTGTTCCTCTTTACCTTCTCCACCGGCTTCCTGAAGCAACATGTCACGCGCGTCTGGTGCCATCCATGCCGCCAGAACTCGGCCTGATGCCGTGTCATAGATGTTGATCTGCGCGCCAAGGCGTACGGCGGTAATGTTGTTATCCGGGCAGTCAACTTGCGCGATGACAAGCACCTTGCCCGAATGAATGATCGCCAGATGCATCGACTGGTTCACATCATTGGCAAGGCGTTGCATCGCCTCCCCCGCGATGGAGGTCAGACGACGGATTGGCGGATGACGATGTGCGACTTCGAACATCTTGGTCGTCAGCAGATACCGGTCATCATCTTCGCGCTGTTCGACATATCCGCGCTGGCACAGCACCATGAGCATACGGAAAATTTCCGAGGTATTGCGCCCCAATTCCTTGGCAATGGCGATCTGCGATAACCCATCCGCCTCAGAGGCAAGAAGCTCAAGAATATCAAGCCCTTTTGACAATGCCGGGGCGCGGTATTTTTCTTCTTCCGTTGGTACTTCGGCTTTGCCGTTCATAGGTCCTCTCAGGGGTTTGCGAACCGCTTTTTACATTAGGCGGAGTATATGCGCGCGGGCTGCTTTCTGGCAACCGAACCTGCGTTAGCATAAACACAATATCAAATATAAAATACTCTTTCATTTATAAATCATCACCCTTAAAGTGACGGCAGGAGGAAATATTTCTATGCCCGACACAATACGCCTTAGGGGAATGACGTGGTCTGATCCGCGTGGCTACGATCCATTGGTTGCCGCGAGTTCTGCGTTTCGTGAACGCCATCCCAATGTTGATATCGTTTGGGACAAGCGATCCCTTCAGGAGTTTGAAAGTACCCCGGTTGAGGAACTGGCAAGCGCCTATGACCTCATCATCATTGATCATCCCCATGTCGGTGCCGTGGTTGAAAAAAACTGCCTTCTTCCAATCGATCGCTTTGGCGACCAAGACAAGCTGGCGCAGTTGTTCGCCGAGACAGTTGGCAAAAGTTTTCAAAGCTATTTTTACAAAGACCATCAATGGGCCTTACCCGTTGATGCCGCCTGTCAGGTACAGGCATTGCGCCCGGACCTTTTAACTGCCCCTGCCCCCCGGTTTGACGATGTCCTTGCCGAGGCAAAAAAGGGTCGTGTGGTCTGGCCACTGCGCGCGCCCCACGTGCTGATGTCGTTTTTCACGTTACTGGCAAACCATGGCGCACCTTTCCCGGTCACGCGCCACACACAGATTGACAGCACCGCCGCACGCGACGTCATTGCCGCCATGCAGACATTGGTTAGCCTTGTCGATCCGGCCTGTTTTGACATGGATCCGATTGCCGCCCTTGATGCGCTTGCAGACGGCGATCAATTTGCCCTGTGCCCGTTTGTTTACCTGTACGCCCCTTATGGCCGGGCGGGGTATCGTTCCCATCGCATTGCTTTTCACGACATGCCGTCACTTGGCGCGTCGGGGCCCCTTGGATCGGCACTTGGGGGAACCGGCATTGCAGTTTCATCTGGCACAAAATACCCCGAAATTTGCACCGACTTCGCGCTTTGGGTGGCATCGTCTGACATCCAGCGCGGACTGTATTCCCAGAACAATGGTCAACCGGGAAATGCGGTTGCCTGGGGCGACAAATCGGTGAATGCCCCGGTTGGCGGACTTTATAACAATACCCGCATGACCCACGAGGCGGCATGGCTGCGTCCGCGCCACGCCGGATATATGGCTTTTCAGGAAGACGCATCCGAGATCCTGCTGGACGTTCTTCGCGAAAAAACCACCCCGGATGCAGCCATTCCCGCCCTTCAGAACCGATTTGACGAAAGCTTCTATGCATGACTGAACTCTTGCCCCTTGATGGCCTTAAGGTCCTCGATTTTTCGCAATTCCTGGCCGGGCCCTATTGTGCCTTAAAACTGGCTGATCTTGGCGCGGATGTGGTCAAGGTTGAACGCACCGGGCTTGGTGACCTGTCGCGGTATCTGTATCTGACAGACACCAAGATCGGCGACGAAAGCACGATCTTTCACGCGATCAACCGCAACAAGCGATCGGTTGCGGTGGACCTTAAATCAGATGAAGACAAAGCCCGGCTTCGAAAGCTTGTTGCCGACGCCGACGTGATTTTGCAGAACTTTCGCCCGGGTGTGATGGAACGGCTTGGATTTAGCTACGAAGACGTCAAAAAAATCAATCCCACCGTCGTTTACGGCACGGTTACTGGTTATGGCTCGGACGGTCCATGGGTGAACCTGCCCGGACAGGATCTTTTGGCCCAAGCCCGATCTGGCGTTATGTGGCTTTCGGGTGGGCAGGATGACGGCCCGGTGGCAATGGGACTGCCTGTGGCCGATGTCCTTGCCGGTTCCGCACTGGCACATGGTGTTTTGGCCCTGCTGTATCGCCGGGCGACCAAGGGGATCGGTGGGTATGTCGAAACGTCATTGATCGAAGTTCTTGCCGATTTGCAGTTTGAACTTCTGACGACATGGTTCAATGATGGCAAACGAACCCCGAAACGCTCCAAAAACAATCCGGCCCATGCTTATCTGGCCGCACCATACGGCGTGTATGAAACCGCCGATGGCTATATCGCCATTGCCATGGGGAAACTTGAAATAGTTGCACAAATCACCGGCGTTGGCACCGATGTCACCACAATGGATGCCTTCAAGCAACGCGATGAAATAAAGGCCAGCTTGGCTGCGCGCCTTAAGACATCAAGCAGTGCCGACTGGATGGAAAAATTCGTCGCCAATGATATCTGGGCGGCCCCGGTCATGGATTGGGATGGTGTGGTTGAAAGTGGTATTTTGCAGAACCTTGATATGGTTCAGGACATCCGACGTGGCGATGTTGAAATGAAAACGACAAAGCTGCCCTTACGGATTGATGGCAGCCGCCCGGCATCCTCAAAAGCCGCCCCCGAACTTGGCGAAGCAAATGACCTGCTGGAAAGCGGTTGGTAAGAGACGAAAGATTACTCCCTAAACTCATAAAGCGCGGCTCCGTTGGGAACCGCGCTTTACTTTTGTCTTCGTTCAAAGAAGCTTAGTCGTCCTTGACGCAAACCTGACGCTGGGTACCCAGCTTGTCGATGCCGAGCTCGACCACATCGCCCTCTTTAAGATAGCGCGGCGGTTTAAAGCCAAGCCCCACACCGGGAGGTGTGCCGGTCGAAATGATATCGCCCGGATGCAGGGTAAAGAACTGCGACAAATACGCAATCAGATGCGGCACACGATAGACCATGGTTGCGGTCGAACCGTCCTGAACACGCTCACCGTTCACATCGAGCCACATGCCAAGCTTGTCAAAATCGCCAACTTCGTCCGGGGTCACAAGCCACGGACCGGTCGGACCAAAGTTGTCCGACGATTTGCCTTTTGACCACTGGCCGGCACGTTCGATCTGATAGGCGCGTTCGGACACATCATTGATCAGGCAAAAGCCCGCAACGTGATCCATTGCGTTTTCTTCAGAAACGTATTTTGCCGTTTTGCCAATGACAAAGCCAAGCTCGACTTCCCAGTCGGTTTTTTCCGAGCCACGCGGAATGATGATCGGATCATTCGGGCCGCAAATCGCCGAGGTATATTTGGCAAAGATAACCGGTTCTGGCGGTACTTCCATACCAGACTCAGCAGCGTGATCGGCATAGTTCAGACCAATACAAATGAACTTTCCGGTCTGCCCCACGCAGGCACCCAGACGTTGCGCGCCATCAACCAGCGGCAGCGATTCTGGATCAATCGATTTAAGTGTATCAAGACGGGTAAGAACCTCACCGGCAATATCGCCAACATGCGCAGACAGATCGCGCAGATTGCCGTTCGCATCCACAAGTGCCGGCTTCTCTGCCCCGCGTTCTCCATAACGTGCGAATTTCATCTTACTTCACTTCCTTCTTTTCAATTTTCGCTTAGGCAGTCCAGCCGCCATCGACAACGTGAACGACACCGGTGGTAAATCCGCTCTCTTCAGAGGCCAGATAGGTTACCAGTGCGGCTATTTCTTCGGGCTTGCCAATCCGGCCCATCGGCTGACGCCCGATAAAGGCCTTAAGCGCCCCGTCGTAATCCCCGGTCGCACGCAACCGTTCATGCAAGCTTGGGCTGTCGACTGTTCCCGGTGCTATGGCGTTACAGCGAATGCCCTGTTTGACATAATCGTTGGCAATCGCACGTGTCATACCCGCAACCGCCGCCTTGGACGCAGAATAGACCAACCGGTTTACAGGCCCAGTCACCGGTCCCGCGACCGAGGACATATTAATGATCGACCCGTGACCTTTTTCAATCATTCCGGGCAGCACGGCACGGATCATGCGGAACTGTGACTTCACATTCAAGTCGAAAGCAAAGTCCCATTCTTCTTCGGTCGCCTCAAGGATCGTACCGTTATGGACAATGCCCGCACAGTTAAACAAAACATCCACAGTCCCAATGTCATCGATCAGCGACGTGATCGCCGCCTTGTCGGTGACATCAAGCTTTCTGGCCTCGATCCCGTCAATTGCGGCGAGTTCCGCAAGGGCTTTGTCGTTGATGTCGGTCGCGATCACACGTCCGCCTTCGGCGGCCAGACGTTCTGCCGATGCACGACCGATCCCCTGCCCGGCTGCTGTCACCAGACACAGCTTTCCTTCAATTCTTTTCATGTTTCCTCCTCAAACGGTCGGCAGGCACGAAGGCCCGATTGGTTCAAACGTTTTGTATGTCAGAATGAATTCGCGATGACCGAGGATCTCGGATTTGGTTTGGGCACCTTTTGCGACCGAAATCACCAGATCGTGGATTTCCTGTCCGACCTCCTCAATCGACCGCAGGCCTTCGATGATCGCACCTGCATTCACATCCATGTCGTCTTCAAGTGCACGGTACGTATCGGGATTAGCGCAAATTTTGATCACGGGTGAAATGGCCGAGCCGACAACCGACCCGCGCCCCGTGACGAAAAGCGTCATATGCGCACCACTTGCGATCATCTCGACGATTTCGGCATTGTCCGAAATATTCGGGAAGCCAAACCGTACTTCCCCATCGGGCACCACATCCATCAGGTACAAGCCCCCCTTGGGCGGCACATCACCGGGCTTGATCAGCCCCATTATCTGGCTGTCACCGGATTTGACATAGGCGCCGAGGCTTTTTTCCTCGATCGTTGAAAGCCCGCCTGCGGCATTGCCCGCCGCAAACGATCCATATCCAAGGGTTGCGTAATACCGTTCAGCCTTTTCCACAGCCGCGCGCAGTTCTTTGCCCAATTCGGGCGTTGCTGCGCGTTCGACCATGATGTCTTCGCAACTGATCAGCTCGCCGGTTTCTTCAAAGATACAGGCCGCGCCTTCGCCGATCAGAAGATCAAAAGCCTTGCCCGCCGCCGGATTTCCCGAAATGCCGGACGTTCCATCCGATCCGCCGCAAATCGTTCCGATAATCAGCTCATCAACACCCATCGGAGCACGTTCAACCTGTGCCACCTTGGTCAGTGCCGAACGCACCCATTCTTTGCCGGTCGCAACCGTTTTTGCCGTTCCGCCGGATCGCTGGATCACCAAGGTTTCCACAGGACGGTGCGATTCAGATACGGCTTTGGACGCACGTACCTTGTCGAAACTTTCACAGCCAAGCGACACAAACAGCACGCCGCCGACATTGGGATGGGTACAAAGACGTTCCATCATGCGCGCGGCATATTCGTTCGGGAAACACCCTGGAAACCCGATCAGCTGCACGTCGTTGTCATCAAAGCCCGCAACAATTTTGGATGCAACGAAATGGGCACATTCAACAAGGTAAGCCACGACAATCGTGTTTCGGATGCCCTTGCGCCCATCCGCACGAAGGTAGCCTTGGAATTGTTCTTTCATGATGACACCTCTGCGCTTTGCCCGTTTGCATCCTGCAATGCATAGGTTGGTGTATAGGCCGAACGAATGTTGTGAACATGAACATGTGCACCCGCCGCGATGGCGTGTGTCGCAATGCCGATCGGCATGCCGTATTTCAAGATACGTTCACCCTCAGCAATGTCACGACAAGCAATCTTGTGGGCCAGCGGGATCGCCTGTGTCAGCGTAATCATACCGCTGGCAAGTTCAACGTTGGTCCCTTCTGGTGCCAATTTTCGGGCGACAAGCACATTGTCGTTCGGATGTAAAAGAATGAAAGGTCCTGTCACGGTCGCATCTCCACCATATAGATATGATCAGCAACAAGGGCGGTTTTGTTCTTTTGGTTTGTCACGGTCAGGCGTTCGGTAACCCGGCCATAACCGGGCCTCTTTTCCATCACTTCTTTATCCGTGATTTCGACACGCGATTTGATCGTGTCACCAATAAACACCGGTTTGACAAAACGCAGGCGGTCATAGCCGTATGAAAATGCGACTGGATTTATAACCGTTGCGGTCAATCCAACCCCGATGGTGAAAACCATGGTGCCATGGGCAATACGCTGACCAAAAGGCAGTGTCTTGCAAAATTCGGCATCAAGATGGTGGGGAAAGAAATCGCCTGAGTGCCCGGCATGAACAACGAAATCGGTTTCCGTGATCGTACGCCCCGTGGTTTCGCGGCTGTCCCCGATTGCGTAGTCCTCAAAATAGGTAACCTGCTCAAGCATTCGGGGCCTCCTTGATCGGATGCATCGGCTGGGCGGAGCTTTCATAGGCAGCTTCGACCAAGGCCATCGTATGCCATGCGTCCTCAGCCGAACCTTCAAGGTCCGCGTCAAGTCCACACGCAAACCGCTGAAGCTGTGCGAAACGCCCCTTGAATGCGGCGATGAACCAGTCACCGACCAGTTCGATCTGCCGCCATTCGCCGTCCGTATTGAGCCAAAGTTCATCCGGCTCACCCTTGGGGTAGTCAAGATTGACCCCGAGCTTCATATAAGCGGCCCCTTTGGTACCGCAAATCCGAAACTCGCAGGCCTGAAATTTCCGGCCAAAAGCATGGTTGTGATTGATCGACAGGTTGCAGCGGATCTGATCGCTGTAATCAAGCATCATGGCACTGCGCGTGTTTGACATGCTTGAGGACGGATGACCAAGGGTACGCGCATGAATGCCTTTGGGGTTGCCCAAAAGGTCGCGCACAAAATCAAGATAATGGATCGAATGCAAAAGGATCTCGACGCGCGGCAAATTGGCAAGGAATTCCCACAAATGCCAAGGCGTATCAAGGGCAAGCCAAGCATCGAAATCAACGACATCACCAAGCAATCCTTGTGCGACCGCATCCTTAAGCGCCAAAGAGTTGGGCGCAAAGCGCAGCTGGAAATTAACCGCCGCCTTGATTTTCTTGCGCCGTAAAACAGAAATAATCCGGTCGGCTTCCGCCAAGTCCGATCCCAGTGGTTTTTGGATCAGGGCAATGGCGCCATCCGGCAAGGTTTCAAGCACACCGACAATTGCCGCGGGCGGCACGGCAAGATCAAAGACAACCCCGGTTTGTCCTGCGGCCTCTTTGACCGTGTTAAATGCCTGTGTGTCGGCACCCGATGCGACTTTTTGCGCCTTGGCGGTATCAGGATCAAATATCCCGGCAACCGGAATACCCAGTTCGCGATAGGCAGGAAGATGCGCATCGGTCACGATGGAGCCCGCGCCAAAGATCACGACGGGCATCGGTGTTGTGGGCATTTCAATTGTCTGGCGTAAATCAGTCATGATGAAAGACCTCCTCCATCTCAGCCCACCATTCGCCTTCATTGCGGCTTTCAAGGGGGCGCTGTAGCGGCTCGCAGAAAGACCACCAACGCTGCGTTTCGGGATCGGCCGCCATTTTTGCCATGTCGGCATCGAAATCCGTGCCGACATATTCAAAATAGGCAAACAGCAGGTTTTCCGGTTCTTTCAGGAAAATTGAATAATTGCGGATATTGCATGCGGAAATCTTGGCAAGCACGCCGGGCCATACATCGGCATGGAGCCGCTTGTATTCCGCGATGGCATCCTCACCAATGCCAATCAGTTGTCCGTGGCGGGTCATTGGCACCCCTCCTTTATTTCGAATACGCTGCCCGCAAGAGTTAGGGCAGCAAGTTTGTCGTGATCCCAGTCGATGCCAAGCCCCGGCACGTCAGGGGCAAGTGCCATCCCACCTTTACGCGCCATAGGGGCCGCGATGTCTTCAAGCTGTGGAATGTATTCAAGCCACGGTGCATTGGGCACGGCACAGACAAGACTGACATGCAGTTCCATCAAAAAGTGCGGACAGACCGACATGTTATGCGCCTCGGCCATGTGCGCGACCTTAAGCCATGGCGTAATCCCCCCCACACGGGCAACATCGACCTGTACGATCTCGCATGCATTCGCACTGACATAATCGGCAAACTGCCCCAAGCTATACAGGCTTTCGCCCACCGCAATCGGCACACGCGACTGCGCCTGTAAACGGGCATGCCCGGCAATATCATCAGACGGCAACGGTTCTTCGAACCATGCGATGTTAAGCTGCTCAAGCATCGGCACACGACGCTTTGCCTCGGCAGCGGTCATCGACTGATTGGCATCGGTCATGATCTCGTACTCATCGCCAAGCGCACTGCGCACGGCTTCGAGCCGGGCGGCATCACCGGAAACAGTTGGTGTTCCAATTTTGACCTTTGATCCGCGAAAGCCGTCTGCCTTTGCGGCCTTGGCATCTTCGACCAGTGCCTTTGGCGGCAGGTGAAGCCAACCGCCTTCGGTCGTATACATCGGCACCGTACTTTTGGCCCCACCCGCCAGAACATGAAGCGGAAGATTGGTTTTGTGACCGCGCATGTCCCAAAGGGCCGTATCAATCGCCGCAAGCGCAAGCGACATGATCGGCCCAACCGCTGTCGCATGTGAACAGAACAAAAGATCGCGCCAGACGGCTTCGATGTGGTCTGCGTCCTGTCCCATCAGGCGAGGCAGTAACGTTTTTTGCAACAGTGCCAGAACTGATGGGCCGCCATCCCCGATGGTGTAGCTGTATCCCATGCCCTGTGCACCGTCCGCGTCATGGAGCACGACAAAGATCGTTTCTTGTGACTTGAACGACTGAATCGCATCGGTGCGCACGACCTTTGGTTCAAGATCGACCAGAAATGCGTTTGCGCGTGTAATTCGTGCCATCAGATGACCTCAGCGTTTCAATGCCGCGCCGGTTTCGGCGTCAAACAGGTGACATTTGTCGAGCATGATCTGGAACGTCATACGCTCGCCAGTTTGGACCGGACGCGGGTTGAACATTTTGGCCTGTACTTCTTTGCCCGCAAGCACCGAGAAAAGAAGTGTTTCTGTACCCAGCGGCTCGGTGAGGTTAACTTCCATCTCGACCTCGGCCATATGTTCACCGTGCGGAAGCGCGTGACCCACCGGCATGATGTTATCAGCCCGGACACCAAAGGTAACAGCCTGTCCTTCGGCCAGTGAATAGCCCGGCGGAATGGCAATAAGGGTACCATCGGAAAATCCGAGTTTCCCGTCTTTGACAACCGCATCCAAAAGGTTCATCGGTGGCGAGCCGATAAATGTTGCGACGAAGGTGTTTAACGGATTTTCAAACACCTCAAGCGGTGTTCCGACCTGTTCGATATGGCCGTCGCGCATGATGACAATACGGTCGGCAAGCGTCATGGCCTCGACCTGATCATGGGTGACGTAAATGATGGTCGATTTTAATTTTTGATGCAGCTTTTTGATCTCGACCCGCATCTGGGTGCGCAATTTTGCATCAAGGTTTGAAAGTGGCTCATCAAATAGGAAGACTTCCGGGTGACGGACAATGGCACGCCCCATCGCCACACGTTGACGTTGCCCGCCGGAAAGTGCACCGGGCTTTCGATCCAGAAGTGGTGTCAGCGACAGGATTTCTGCGGCCTTGTCGACCGCATCGTCGATTACCGGCTGCGCCTGTTTGGCAACCTTAAGCGAAAAGCCAAGGTTTTCACGCACCGTCATATGCGGATAGAGCGCGTAGTTCTGAAACACCATCGAGATGTTGCGTTCGCGCGGTGGAAGGTCATTAACAACCCGTCCGCCAATCTGTACCTCGCCGCCAGAAATCGCCTCAAGTCCTGCGACCATACGCAGGGTTGTCGACTTTCCACAGCCCGACGGCCCTACCAGAACTACAAATTCGCTGTCGGCGATTTCAAGGTTGATGGAATGAACGACTTCAAGAACGCCGTATTTCTTCACCACATTGCGAAGGGTGACATTCGCCATTTTCTTATCCTTTCACGCCGCCAAAGGTCAGGCCGGCTATGAGGTGTTTCTGCACGAGGAAAGTAAGGATCAGCGCGGGGATAATCATCAAAACCGCAAGCGCACACATCCCCCCCCAGTTAAGGGTAAATTCCGAAGTGAAATCTAAAAGTCCAACCGGCATCGTCTTTGACGTGGTCGAACGCGTCAGCTGGGACGCCAGCGCATATTCGTTCCATGACGTCAAAAAGGCGAAGATACCAGCAGAGGCAATGCCAGAGCGCGCGACGGGGAATTCCACCCGCCAGAAGGCTTGCCAACGAGTACAGCCATCGATCTCGGCGGCTTCGGCCAATTCCGGAGGAACCTGCCTGAAAAAGCCGTCAATAAGCCAGATCGTAAAGGGAACGTTCAGCGCGACATAAGCCATCACCATACCCAGATGTGTATCGATGATGCCAACCCGCGCAAAGATGATGAACAGGGGCAAGGATAGCGCCACACCGGGCACTGCACGCGTCACCATCAGGGCGACAAACACGCCGCCCTTGAACTTGAATTTATACCGGGCAAAGGCATAGCCCCCCGCCATCCCGATCAAAATCGCGATCACGGTCGAGGTCACCGAAATAACCAGCGAGTTGGTAAAATAGGTCAGGACAGGTACGCCCCCCTCGCCAATCCCGCCAAACATTGCGCGGTAATGGTCAAGGTTCAGCTCGTTGGGGATCCAGACAGGCGGTTTTGCCATGATCTCGACCGTTGGACGGAAAGAATTCAACACGATCCAGAGCCCCGGCACACACAGGACCATCATCGCGGAAAACAAACCAAAGAAATGCAATCCCTTAAGGGAATGACGGCGGATGCGGTGGTTCATATTGGTCGCCATTTCTTACGCCCCCATCCCAAGTTCACGCCGGGACTGTGTCAGTTTCTTAAAGAAATAAACGGTGAAGAAGATCGCGAGAAAGATCGAGATATAGCCCATCGCATTGGCATACCCCATGCGCGCATCGACGTAACCCGTCCGGCCAATCAAGGTCCACAAAAGCTCTGTACGGCGTGCAGGCCCGCCATTTGTCATGATCTGAACGATGTCATAGGCACGCGCAACATCAAGCGACCGGATCGCCATCGCGATGTAAATGAACGGCATCAAAAACGGCAAGGTCACATAGCGAAACGATTGCAGAGACGTACAGCCGTCAACCTTGGCAGCTTCGAGCGGATCACGTGGAATGGCATAAAGCCCGGCAAGAATGAGAATCCCAAAGACCGATGTTGCCGTCCAGACTTCAGCAAAGATGATCGAAAACATCGCAAGGTTGCCATCGACCAGCCATGGGATTGCCCGATCCGTAATACCAAGCGACTGAAGCGCGTTGTTCACAAGACCAACATTGTCGTTAAAGATGAACTTGAACTGGAAACCGACCAGGATCGGCGAGAACATCATCGGAAACATCATCATCGTGCGCAAAAGGCGTTGGCTGCTGGTGACTTTTGACACCATCAGCGCAAGACCAAGGCCAAGCAGCATCTCAAGATTAAGGGCCACGGCCAGCAACAGAACGGTTCGCCCGAAAGCGGCCCAGAACTTCACATCGGTCACGGCTTTTTCATAGTTAAACAGTCCGACCCAGTTAAAAATGCTGTCTGGCCGGGTCAATCGATAGGACGTGAAACTCGAATAGAGCGAGAAAACAAGCGGGATCAGCACGACGGCCGATAGAATGATGATGGCTGGCAATAAAAGAACCAACCACGGAGGGAGCTTCAAGCGCTTCATGAGGATGTCCCGTAGAGCGGCACGGATGGCCCGTGCATTTCAGGCGGATGGAAGATTGGACCGGACGACACAGACAAAACCGTGCCGTCCGGTATTTCTGGCTTAGTAGACGCCTTCTTCCTGCATCAACTCGTCAACGGACTCTTGCGCATCGGCAAGTGCCTCATCAACGGTTTTGTCACCAAGAATGGCGGCCTGAAGTTCAGGATAGATGATGTTGGTGGTTTCGATCCAAAGCGGAGTTGGCGGCACCGCAAATGCAGTTGCAGCCGTTTCCTTGAACGCAGCCAGAACTTCGCTGCGATACGGATCGCCTTTTGCCTGTTCGGAAACGTAATCCCAAACGGCGGTTCGTGACGGCAATGGACCAGCTGCACTTTCAAGTTTCTGACTGTCTTCGTTGGTCAGGAAGTCAACAAGTGACGCCGCTGCTTCTTTGTTTTCACAATCTTCGGTCACAGAGAAACCATGGAACCCGGACCAACCGGTGCGCACACCAGCCGAACCCTTGGGTGCTGGGGCAACACCAACATTACCGGCAACTTTCGATGCTGACGGATCGTTAAAGAACCCGGCCCAGCCCGGCCAATCAAGGTTTAATCCGATTGTCCCGGATGCGAACCCGTTTCCAAGGTCATCCCAAAGATAGTTGGTCGTACCAGCAGGAACCGCACCGGCGTCATACAGATCAACAAACCACTGCAAGGCGCGTTTGCCTTCTTCGGAATTGAAAGCCGGCGAGAAGTCGTCGTTAAACAGCTTACCACCTTCGGCAACGACCATTTCGTAATAACGACCAACGATGGCTTCGTCTTTACCTGCATACTGAGTGCCATAGAAGTTCGGCGGATCCGCAAAGAAGATCGCCTGATCTTTTACCTGCGCCCAGGTTTCGGGCACAGCAAGCGGATAGCCGTACTTGTCTTCGAATGCCGCGGCCTTCTCGGCATCTTCATAAAGGTCTTTTTGATAGTAAAGTGCCGAAACATCAAACTGCGCACGCGGCAGCATGACCAGCTTGCCGTCAAAGGTGGCGGCTTTGATGTTGGCCTGCACAAACTCGGCAACCGTATCCTTGCTCACCAAGTCGCCCAGGTCGGTATAAAGTGCCGAATACTGGGATGCAAAGGACGAGTGGTTCGATCCAACACACCAGTCGGTCGTGCCTGCTGCGATGTCGGACTTGAATTCCTTATCCAGTTCGAAGTGGTTCTTCTTGGATATGATGTTCACTTTTGCGCCGGTCGCGGCTTCCCATTCAGGAATGCGGGCATAAAGTGCTTCATATTGCTGCCCACCGATCAGTTTGGCTTCGATGGTCACCCCATCAAATTCAGCCGCCTGACCGATGCTGCTGACGCTGACAACTGCGGTTACCGCTGCCGCTGTGGCAAGTATGGCGCTCGACGCGCCCTTTAAAAACGTTCTCACTATTTCCTCCCTAAATGGAACGGTCTTCTCCAACTGGCTTTGGCTTCCGCTGCCGTTATTTTGTTAATTTCATATTCGGAAGCATCTTTTATATTTAAACTTGACTTCGATAGTGAGTCAAGTTGAACTCACCAAAGAAATCGCTTAGCCCGTGAAAAAACACAGGATATCCTGCATATCCCACGTAAAATCCCCAATAAGGCCACGCAAAAAAGATCAGGACAAAGAGGAACCTTCATGTTTATCGACACCCATCTTCATCTGGTTTCCCGTGAACACGTTACATACCCTTGGTTGACGGATGTCCCCGCGCTCAACCGTGACTGGACCTATGATGAGTATGAAAGCACAGCCAAACGCATTGGCATTGCAGGTGTCTTGCACATGGAAGTTGATTGCGCGCCGGAATTTATCGAAACAGAAAACGCCTTTGTCGCCGACCTGATGGCGCGACCGGGGAGTTTGATGCGCGGGGCCATTTCATCGGCCCGGCCCGAAGCAGAAGATTTTACCAGCTTCCTCGATCGCCTCGATCCGAAGGTGGTCAAAGGCATCCGCCGCGTATTACACGTCGTTCCTGATGAACTCTCACAAGACACCGGCTTTCGCGCGAACGTTGGACTGATCGGTAAAAAGGGCCTGCCCTTTGACATCTGTGTCAGCCAACGACAGCTCGACCTAGCCATTGATCTTGCCGACGCCTGCCCCAATACGGTCTTTGTGCTTGACCATTGCGGTGTTCCTGACATTGCCGGGGATGGGTACAAAGATTGGGAAAAATCAATCACACGCCTTGCTGAACGCCCGCATGTAAATGCAAAGATTTCGGGCATTTCGGCCTATGCCGCCCCCGACTGGACGCTTGAGACGCTACGCCCCTATGTCGAACATATTATTGAAAGCTTTGGCTGGGATCGTGTGGTCTGGGGATCAGACAGCCCGGTTTGCACGCTGAATTCGTCGCTGGACCAATGGATGGCCACAACACAGGTCTTGATTGCAGGCGCATCAGAAACCGAACGCGCCGCGTTTGCCCGCGGCAATGCTAAACGGATCTGGAATATTTAGTCTGGAAATAAACTGCGCCAATACTCAAGACTTAAGCCCGGCACAGATCACTGCCTGAAATTATGTCTCGCGCCCCGGCCCTGCACATATTGTCAATTGAGTCGGAATCTGCCGGACCAAACGAATGCCAAGTCTGTTTCATGCCATAAGCATCTAGAACACCAGACACGGCAAGAACAGGATCAAAAGAATAACACCGACAATCACACTTGGATTGCCCAACCCTGACAGTAACCTACCCGATACCGCATGAGGTACTTGAAGGAAGGGAATGGTGAACGTCTCTAGAAGCTTCAACCCGACCGAGGTCAAGCCCCCACCATCAGTGGAAGTCATGACTGTCGACTTTCAAGCTTGGCGTTTTTTGGGGTTTGGACACGCCTGACGAGCCTAAACTGTCCAATCCTGTCGCCCATCTCAGATTGCGTGGATGTGTGTTGTTGCTGCGCGCAATTTTTGTGTTTTCATTCATGTTTTGCAGCATGCCGGTCAGATCGACCAATTTATCCGCAATGATATGGGTAACTCCATCTTCACGCTGGAGCTTACCGGTAACGCCAAGGACGGTGGCGGTCATGATCTCGCGCCGGAACTTTTCCATGACCTTGCTCCAGACCACCAGATTAACAATGCCCGCCTCATCCTCAAGCGTGATAAAAACCACCCCGGATGCAGTCCCCGGGCGTTGACGGACAATGGCAAGACCAGCATGGGTCACACGATCTCCGTCTTTCAAATTGGGCAGGTCGGATGCCTTGCATATGCCCGCCGCGGCCAACGCATCGCGTAGCATGGTCATCGGGTGCCCCTTTAACGACAGGCGCAGGCTGGCGTAATCCTCAACAATCTCTTCGCCTGGTCCCATGACAGGTAAATCGACCGGCGCTTCGGCCCCGAACTCGGCCGAAACACCCATATTGTGATTGAAGTTCTGGGCTGCCTCAAACAGGGGCAAGACTGGCGGTGCCTTGCGCCCCTTGCCAAAACGTCGCACCGCCCAAAGGGCCTCACGCCGGGACAGCCCAAGCGATCCAAACGCATCCGCCTCGGCCAGCTTTTCAAGTGCTGCGGGCGAAAGTCCCGTTTGACGGGCCATTAGATACAGATCCTGATACCCGCCCAATGGTCGGTTATCCATCACGGCCAAGGCGTCAAGCGCACCAAATCCCCGGATTTGGCGAAATCCCAGTCGCACAGAATGATAGCCGCCATGACGCCCCAATTCCCGTTCCAGCCGATTATCCCAGAAACTGTGATTGATATCGATCTCCAACACACGCACACCGTGACTTTTGGCATCTGCAACAAGCTGTGCCGGGGCATAAAATCCCATCGGCTGAGCATTGAGAAGCGCACAGAGGAAGACATCCGGGTGATGGCATTTCAGCCAGGATGACGCATACGCCAGAATGGCAAAACTCGCCGCATGGCTTTCGGGAAACCCGTAATCGGCAAAGCCTTCAATCTGTTTAAAGCAACGCTCGGCAAACTCTTGATCGTAGCCATTCCTGAGCATGCCATTGATAAATTTGTCGCGATGTTCGCCAATCGTGCCGGTGCGTTTAAAGGTTGCCATTGCCCGTCTAAGATTGTCGGCCTCCCCCCCGGAATACCCCGCCGCGACAATTGCGATCTGCATCGCCTGTTCCTGAAACAGCGGCACGCCACAGGTGCGTTTGAGAACGGTTTCAAGCTCCCTTGACGGGTACTCAACCTTTTCGCGTTTCATCCGCCGCTGCAAAAACGGATGCACCATTCCGCCTTGAATCGGACCGGGTCGAACAATGGCGACCTGGATCGTAAGGTCATACAGACTGCGCGGTCTCAGACGCGGCAACATGCTCATTTGCGCACGCGATTCCACCTGAAACGTGCCGATGCTGTCGGCCTTGGCCAGCATGTCATACACTTTGCCGTCTTCCTTGGGCAGGGTGGCAAGCGTGTAATCGATATTCTTATGGTCGCGCAACGCATCAAACGCCTTGCGTATGCAGGTCAACATGCCAAGGGCAAGCACATCGACCTTAAGAATCCCCAACGCATCAATGTCATCCTTATCCCATTCAATGGTGGTGCGATCCGCCATTGCCGCATTGGCAATCGGGGACAACTCACAAAGCGGTCCACGCGTAATCACAAACCCGCCGACATGTTGCGAGAGATGGCGGGGAAAGCCGGTCAACTCGCCAGCCAGGCCCAACACGGCTTTCAACCGGGGTTCATCGGGATGAATGCCTGACTGGCGCATCATGTCATCATGTGCCCCCTTACTGCCCGATCCCCAGATGGTTTTGGTCAGTTTGACAATCGTGTCTTCCGACAGGCCGAACACCTTGCCGACATCACGAATGGCACTGCGCGACCGATATGAAATTACGGTTGCCGTCAAACCGGCACGGTCCCGACCATAACGTTCATAGATATGCTGAATGACTTCTTCGCGACGTTCATGTTCAAAATCAACGTCGATGTCAGGCGGCTCATTGCGCGCATTACTGATAAAGCGTGAAAACAGCAATTCAACCTTGGCCGGATCAACCGATGTGACATGCAGGCAAAAACAAACCGATGAATTGGCCGCCGATCCGCGTCCCTGACAAAGAATATTTCGCGACCGGGCAAAAGCGACAATGTCATGCACGGTCAGAAAATAGGGGGAAAAGCCAAGCTCATCGATCAGTTTCAGCTCGGTTTCGATCAAAACGCGAACCTTGTCAGGAATGCCATCAGGATAACGTTTCTGCGCCCCTTCCCAAGTCAGGCGAACAAGGCGCTCTTGGGTGCCTTCGCCTGATCCATCATTTTCATCGGGATATTCATATGTCAGCTCTGTAAGGCTAAAGCGACATTGATCGGCGATCTCGACCGTCCGGGCCAACCACTGGGGATGGTCGGGAAACAGACGCGCCATTTCGTACGGCGATTTGATGTGGCGCTCCCCATTGGGGAACAGGCCATATCCGGCATCCTCAATTGTACAATGATGACGAATACAGGTCAGGACATCCTGCAATGGCTTACGCGATCGCAGATGCATGTGCACATCATTGGTGACCACGGCAGGAATACCAAGATCGGTCTCGACTGCCTCGGTAAAGGCCAGCCTTTCACTATCAAATCCATCCATGAAACGTCCAACCGCCAGCCAGATCTTCCCGGCGAAATGGCCTTGAAGTCGCACCAACTCAAGACGAAAGGCGTCATCAGGCACCTGTGGCGGCACGACAATAAACAGCTGACCTTCGGCATGGTCGAGAATGTCAGAAAGATAAATTTCGCATGCCCCCTTGGGTGCACGACGCTTGCCAACGGTCAGCAACCGGCACAATCGGGCATAGGCAGCCCGATCCGTCGGGTAACACAGCAAGGAGGGCGCATCGACAGGATCAATCCGGCAGCCAACCACATAGTTCAGCCGATTCTTATAATGCGCATGGGCACTGTGACCACGCACAATACCAGCCAAACTATTGCGATCGGTAATTGCAATCGCATGCAGCCCCTTGGTTGCGGCACTCAAAACCAACTCTTCGGCATGTGAGGCCCCACGCAGAAAGGAAAAATTGCTGCTGACCTGAAGCTCGGCATAGCCGGTTTTATCCGGGATCGCTGGGGGGATGTCTTGCGTCATGGTCTATCCCCCAAACAGGCCATGAACGGACCAGATATCCTGCCCGAATGAGCCACTTCGAAACAGCCACAGCATCCGGCCTTTCTGATCGCACACCCGGAAATAATCGCGGGTCTGCTGGCTTAGGGAAAAGTCATGCCGGTCCAGATGCTCCCACCATTCCGGGCAAATGCGTTCGGGTCCCTCGGCACGCAGAATTTCGACAATCATCTTGCGCCAGCGCAGTCTAATCGGGGTCCCCGTATCACTGCGCGCAAGAATATCGACAGGCTCAGGCGGATCAATCAGGCGCACGGGCCGACGGGGCAGGCTCACGTTATCAAGCCGCATCGGCTTGACCGGCCCCGCAACGGCTTGACGGACGGCGGCCCGTTCGGGCAGGTGGCTGGCATGATGCCCCGGATAAAACAGCGTATCGTCCGCCCCCAGATGATGCGTGATCCGGTCAACCAATTGCGCAAGGGCGATGGTCCCGCCACTGTCATCCTGCTTTTGATCCAGCCGGACCTGACGAAAGGTGACATGTTCAACCCAGGGCGCATAAAGGACGATCTGCTCAATGCCAAACCCGGCATCCACACCAGGCATTTTTTCCGCAAGAAGCAGCAGGATATGAAGCTCGATCTGGCACGGACTGCCGGTTGTCACAGCAATCGTATGGGTATGCCCATCGACCTGTATACAGCGCAAAACGACACGGCGCAGACCCAGATTTTCGCCCCGAAGTCTTTCGCACAGCTCCGCCATCATGGCTTCAACCGCCTGCGCAAGGGTGACGGCATCGCCCAATGGTTCGCCAAAATTGCGTCCGATCAGCCAGCGATGTTCGGGCAATTCAAAACTCAGATGTTCGGGCAGGCGGCCATAAAACTGATCAAGACGTTGCAAAACATCCGGCCCCAGCCGGGTGGTGATGTTCGCGCGCGGTAATGGCGCAATATCCCCAAGGCGTTTAAGCCCAAGTCGGGAAAGCAAGGTCAGAATATCATCCGTTAGCCTGAGACAGGACACAGGAAATCGTGCAGCAACCGTATGATCGCGCGGCAGATGCAGGATGCGCTGATCGGGCGCATCAGGATGACAGCGTGCCGCTGCCCAAGCCGCCCCGGCGGTATCGGCAATCGCGGCACGCGCATGCATACCACGTGCCTGCACATCACGCAAAACCTGCCCCAGCATTGCAGCTTCGCCGCCAAATAAATGGCTCCCGCCCGTAATGTCGAGCCACAAGCCCGCGTCCCCCTGCAAGCTTTGGGTATGCAGCATACGGTCTGGTGCGATCCATGGGCTGTAGCGATCCATAAACTGGATCAGACGGGTTAGTTCCGATTGATAACGGTCGGGTTCTTCGGGAATATTCGTCAGATCAGGCAGGATGCTGCGTGCATCCGACAGGCGCATGGCACCATGTAGCCCCGCCTGATACGCAGCACCATTCAATCCGCACACCAGAACGCCTTTGGGATCAACACGCGTGATGATCAGTGGCACATCGGCCTTGGGGCTTTGCCGCGTTTCATTTCCGCACGCAGGCGATACGATCCGATGGCAGTCGACCTTCCATTGCGTCAACCACAGATATAGAAAACGTTGCTGCATTGATCTCAACTCTCCAGCCGCCCGGTCGAACCCCACGTCCCCCGATCAGGCTGAGATGATGAATATTTCCTGTACTGTTTGTCTTCCGGTCATCGGAAGGTTCGATTTTCCAGCGTGTTAGCGCACTGGATGGTGCAAGACGTTTGGTCTGTTGCGCCCTTCTCAGCACAATCAAACGGGTCCCGGCCTTCTCACACGCCAGTTGCAGACGTCGGGCCGCCGTCAAACCATAGTCGGTTGTCTCCAGAATAACCGATGCGACCTGCCCGGATTTGGCAACTTCTTCACATGCCCAAAGAGCCGTAACCTGCTGCCCCGTCGTCATCATCAAGGACGGCCGACCCGATGCCAAGTCAGGCAAGGACAAGTGATAAAACCGACCCTGATCAAGGGCCCGCCGCTGCCTGATCCAAAAGACAGATCTGCCACAAGGTACGGTTTCACATTTATTTTCGCCAATCTGCGCAAGATGCCACGCCAGAACCGATGCGGCCCCATCGTCATGACCGCAAACCACTTCATGCAAGCCAACAGATCGAATACCGACAGGGCCAATATGCCGAGATAGCGACACATTCCCAAAGGCATGCGACATCACACCATCCGTCTCACTGACCGGACAAGTAGCCTGTCCTTTCCACTGTTTGTCGAGCTGTGCCAAAGCGGCACGCGCCTCATCAAGCCGTTCAGTTAACATCACGCACACAACATATGTTCACTATTTGTTCTTTTCTAGGCGCTAACATGCACCAGAGTCAAATTGAAACTCCTGAGGATCCTTCATTCCAAGCTATCTCACCCTACTAGCTTGTATCGATTTATCTTCTTCTGCCAGAACCGCATGACAACAAGGCTCAGAAGAATACCAGACAGAACAAACAGCTAGGTGTTTTCAGGCTATAGTTCCAAATTATGATCCGCGGGAAGCGTGTAGCGTTTCGTTGGGAGATTTAAGTAAATACTCATTTGATATGAGTATTTACTTAGTGTCGGAAAAGACGACATTTACTTGCACGCACAGCAACGAGAAAAGCCTCCAAATGGCTTCGCCGCATTCGCGGAAAACTCTCGATTAGTCTGCAATCACTTGCTATCGCGCTGGAATATCCAGTCATGATCTGGATGGTTTTGGAAACGCCATTTGCGCATCGGTCCGGCCATGACGTTAAGATAATACATCTCATAGCCATATGGACTGCCGCACGGATGATGGCCCTTGGGCACCAGAACAACATCGCCATCTGAAACCGCCATGGTTTCATCCAACTCACCGTCCTCGGTGAAGACCCGCTGGAAGCCGAATCCCTGAGCAGGGTTAAGGCGATGATAATAGGTCTCTTCAAGATAGGTCATGTCAGGATAGTTATCCTCATCATGACGATGGGGCGGATAACTCGACCAGTTGCCTTGCGGAGTAAACACCTCGGTCACCAGCAGGCTATCGGCAATGTCTTTATCTTCCATCGCAATCGGATGAATATAACGGGTATTGGCCCCTTTGCCACGCTCAACCAGTTCGATATCACTGATCACCCCTGCCGGGTAATTCCCCTTACCCGGTGCGGTACAAACCGCAAGCGTACAATCGGTCGTGGCCACCGCTTTCCAGTTCGCCTCATTGGGTGCATAGACGCAAGCAGGCGGGATCCGCTCAAAAACGCTCATACGTTTGCCAAGTTCACCGAAATCCTGATCATCGACAGAGATGCTTGCCTTGCCTTCGACCAGAACCAGAATGACTTCACGATCCCCTGTTGCTTCGGCAGCACTTTCGCCCGCTTTCAGGTGATACAGACCAAACCCGACATATCCCCAATTGGCATCTTTGGCGGTAATGTCATGCACCTTGCCCTGTGTTCCACTTGGTTTTCTCAGCAGGTCTGCCATCAGATGTCTCCTTTATCCAGTCCGGTTTTCTCGGCCATATCGCGGAGCGATTTCAATCCCAGTGACTGATATTCAAACGGGTTGCGCACATTGGGGTCCTGTTCGGCCTCGATCACCAGCCAACCGGAATAGCCGTGTTCACCCGCTATTTTCAGGACCGGCTCAAACGCAACGCCACCTTCGGCGTCCCCTGGGACGGTAAAGACACCACGGCGCACACCTTCAAGGAAGCTCAAGCCCTCTTCACGGACCTGCTTGCTGATTGTCGGGCGCACGTTTTTACAATGGATATGCCCAACACGGTCCATGTAACGGGTCGCCAATTCTTTGGGGTCGGCACCGCCAAACCACGCGTGTCCTGTATCTAGCAACAACTTGGTTTTCGGGCCGGTGTTGGCCATAAAGGCATGAATTTCATCGGCAGTTTCAACAATCGTGCCCATGTGATGGTGATAGACCAGTTCAATCCCCTGATCGGCACAAAAGGCCGCAATCAGTTCAACATCCACGCCAAACTTTGCCCATTGATCACCCGCCAGAACCGGGCTGTTATTAAGGGCTGCATCATCATTACCATGAATGGCGTTTGAGGTTTCGCATACGATGCAAACCTTGCAGCCCATGGCTTTGAGCAAATCAAGATGTGGTTGAATGGCTTTTTTCTCATCCTCGACCGAATGGGTCAAAAGGTTCAGCGAATGCCAGCCAGACACGAATTTAAGACCGTGGGGCTCAAGGGCCGCTTTCAATGCAGACGGCTCGGTCGGCATTTTGTGGCCTTTTTCAATGCCATCAAAGCCGATTTTTCCAGCTTCGGACAAACAGGTCTCAAGGCTGATTTCTGCGCCAAGGGTCTGGTCATCATCATTGGACCAGGCAATCGGATTGGTACCATAAAGGATCATAATTCTAGTCTCCGGGGCGCTGTTTTTTCAGCGCAGCTTCGTAATTTTTGCGGGCTTCGTTCACCGTCGGGCGCACCGAAACTTCTGGCACGGCAACATCCCACCAATGACCACCTGCCTCAGTACTGGGCAGCGGATCGGTATCGATCACAATGACGTAGGATCGATCTGCCTTGCGTGCCCGTTCCAGGGCGTCTTCAAGGTCGGTAATCGATGAAACTTTTTCAGAAACCGCCCCCATCGCACCGGCATGGGCGGCAAAGTCGATGGCAGATGGTTCAACATGGCGTGCGGTATCAAGAAGGTTGTTAAAGCTTTCCCCGCCGGTCGCCATTTGCAACCGGTTGATACAACCAAAACCGCGGTTATCAAGGATTACCGTAATGATCTTGTGGCCCAGCATCACACTGGTCGCCAGTTCGGAATTCATCATCATGTAGGACCCATCTCCCACCATGACAACAACTTCACGATCCGGGCGCGCCATCTTCACGCCAAGCCCACCGGCAATCTCATAGCCCATACAAGAAAAGCCATATTCAACGTGATAGCCATTCGGCTTGGCCGCTTTCCAAAGCTTGTGCAACTCGCCGGGAAGGCCACCGGCGGCACAGACCACAATCGCATCTTCATCCGTACTGCGCTGAACCGCACCGATCACCTGCGCATCGGTTGGCAACGCATTGCCGGTTGGCAGGGCCGTGACATCATCAACTGCCTCAATCCAGCTTTTCTTAAGCGCCGGATCAACGCTACGTGCTTGATGCTCGCCCAGCGCGTTGCTGAGTTCAGCCAATGTTACCTTGGCATCGCCAACAACCGAAATTGCATCATGTTTTCGGGCGTCATAGGCCGCAACATTGATCGATAGAATGCGATGGTTCGGCCCTTTAAACAGCGCCCAGCTTCCCGTCGTAAAATCCTGAAGGCGCGTGCCCAACGCAATGATCAGGTCCGACTGTTCGGCAACGGCATTCGCACTGCTTGCCCCGGTGACACCAATGGACCCAAGGTTGAGTGCGTCATCCCACGCCAACGCGGATTTCCCCGCCTGGGTTTCGGCCACCGGGATATTATGACGATGGGCAAAGTCGCGCAGATCATCACATGCATCTGCGTAATGCACGCCACCACCGGCAATGATCAGTGGCTTTTTTGCCGCCTTGATCGCCGCAATCGCGGCGTCAATCTGGTCAAGGTCTGCACGCGGGCGCACCTGTTTCCATGTTTTTTGCACAAAGAAGTTTTCTGGCCAATCATAGGCTTCTGCCTGAACATCCTGACAGAACGCCAATGTGACCGGACCACACTCCACCGGATCAGTCAGTACGGCCATCGCACGCGGCAAGGCGGTCAAAAGCTGTTCCGGGCGGGTGATCCGGTCAAAATAACGACTGACAGGTTTAAAGCAGTCATTGGCCGAAATCGTACCATCGCCAAAATCTTCTATCTGTTGCAAAACCGGGTCTGGTGCGCGATTGGCAAACACATCACCGGGCACAAGAAGAACCGGCAAACGGTTCACATGCGCCAGTGCCGCAGCGGTTACCATGTTGGTCGCCCCCGGCCCGATAGAGGTCGTCACCGTCATCGCACGTTTGCGATTGGATGCCTTGGCATAGGCAATGGCGGCATGCGCCATGCCCTGCTCGTTATGACCGCGCCATGTCGGAAACTCATCGCCAATACCGTGCAAGGCCTCGCCAAGCCCCGCGACATTGCCATGCCCGAAAATGGCCCAGCACCCGCCAAAGAAGGGATCGCCATCACAGTTTATCTGACAACTAAGGTACCGCACCATTGCTTGGGCGGCGGTTAATCGAACGGTTTTCATGCCGCTCCTCCCGATTTTTTGCGCGCTGCGTCCCAAGTATCACACAGGGCGCGATATTTATTTGCCATTGAGGCAACGGCATCTTCGTCCGTGATCGTACCGCTTAACCATTCGCGTGCAACACCGGCAAAGATGGTCCGCCCAACGGCAAAGCCCTTGACCATGTCATACCGTGCCGCAACTTCGAAGCTTTCGACAAGCTCTGCCTCTGGTGCTTCAAGGCCCAGAACCACAATGCCCCGACAATAAGGATCATTTTTGGCAATGGCATCACATGCATTGCGCCATGCCCCATCCGATTTCATCGGCTCAAGCTTCCACCAGTCGGGATAAACCCCGATATCGTAGAAACGTTCAATCACCTTGGCCGTGGTTTCATCATCGCAGTCGCGCACTTTCGACGGAATGACTTCCAGCAGGAACTCCAACCCGTTGGCCCGTGCCGCATCGGCAAGGCGGACAATGGTTTCTTCCTGATCGGTCTTGGTCTGTGCGTCGTCATCGGGATGATAAAAACACAGTACCTTGACCACATGCTCGACCGGCCATTCTGCAAGCTTGGTACCAAGATCCGGTCCAATTTCAAGCTGCAAGGGCCGCGATCCCGGCACTTCGACCGGACGTCCAATCCAAAGCCCGGTTCCCGCGGCCGCATAAAGCGCATCACGACCCAATCGACGATCACACAGAATGCCGTATCCAGCCTTATCACCAGATACCGTTCGCGCCGCACGAAGGCAAAGTTCCTTGAACGGTCCAATGCGGTCACGGGTAACTTTTAGCTCATCAGCCAAATCTTCAAGCTGCATGCGATGGTCAAAGGCAAAGACCCGCATTTCCGGCCATGTGCCGGTTCGGTTGGTTGACCAGTGGATTTGTTCAAGCTCTGCGTCATTGCGCAGTTCCGGGGTTTTCATTCCACGATCAAAGAAGAATTGAAGTTCTTCCCAACTCGGGTAGGCCGGCGTACAGCCATGGCGAGACACCGCAAACGCCCCACATGCATTGGCGTATTTAAGTGACGTTTGCCAATCCTGATCAGTTAGCCAGCCTTTAAGCAGACCCGACATAAAGCCGTCACCCGCGCCAAGGACGTTAAAGACATCAACCGCAAACCCCGGCCCGGAAATCCCGTCATCAAGGTTCGTACCGATTTTGTCGGCAAAGGCCACCGCCCCCATCGGACCGCGCTTACACACAAGGGTCGCCTTCGAGATACCCCGAACATTTTCCAGCGCCTTTAGGGTGTTTGTCGTCCCCCCGGCAATATGGAATTCTTCCTCGGTCCCCACGATCAGATCAAACAAATGCAGGGTTGCCTGCAATTCCTTGGTCACCGTGTCCGACGCAATGAAACGGTTTTCACCATCCCCATGTCCCGACAGCCCCCAAAGATTGGGACGGTAATCAATATCAAGGGCGGTTTTCGCACCACCATCGCACGCCAGTTTTACCGCCTTAAGCACCGCAGCACGGGTTTTGGGATGCGATAGATGCGTTCCCGTAACCGTGACACAGCGTGCATCCGAAATGAAATCAGGATCGATATCATCTTCGCAGAGCGCCATGTCAGCACAGTTTTCGCGATAGAAAATCAACGGAAACTGTTCCTGATCGCGCACCCCAAGCAACACAAGTGCGCTCAGACGTTCTGGGTCGGTGACCACACCACGGACATCAACGCCTTCGGCGATCAATTTTTCGCGAATAAACCGGCCCATATGCTCATCCCCAACACGGGTAATCAGCGCGGATTTAAGTCCCAAACGCGCCGTACCGCATGCCATATTGGTCGGGGACCCGCCGATATATTTGTTGAACGACGCCATGTCCTCCAGACGCCCGCCAATCTGGGCCCCATAAAGGTCAACCGACGACCGTCCGATCGTGATGACATCAAGCCGCTTCATCAAACTGTCCCTCCGAGCGACCCTTCGAGCTGGGCAAGCTCCTGTCCGCCAGCCATCATATCCTGCAGTTCTTCTGGCTTTATTTCGCCGCGCTTTGCCGTGCCATGGGTCTGGCCACGGTTCAACACGGTAAATCTGTCACCCACAGCCATTGCATGACGCACGTTATGGGTAATGAAAATTACCCCAATCCCGGACTTGCGCACCCGATCAATGGTCGCCAGAACATTCGATGTCTGACGCACACCAAGGGCGGATGTCGGCTCATCAAGGATCAGGACCTTGGCCCCGAAATGAACCGCACGCGCAATTGCAACCGTCTGGCGTTCGCCCCCCGAAAGGGTGCCAACTGCTTGTTCTGGCTCACGCAGGTTAATCCCCATGGATGACATTTCATCCATGGTAACCTTGTTGGCGTGTTTGAAATCGATCCATTTGAACGGGCCAAAACTTTTGCGCGGCTCACGTCCCATCCAGAAATTGCGCGTAACCGACATAAGCGGGATCATTGCCAAATCCTGATAGACCGTGGCAATCCCGGCTTCCATCGCATCCCGCGGGCTGGAAAATGCAACATCCTGACCGCTAACCCGCATCACACCCTTGGTCGGTTTGTGAACCCCCGACATGGTTTTGATAAAGGTCGATTTCCCGGCACCGTTGTCGCCCAGAAGACAATGACACTCCCCTTCCATGACATTGAAGGAAACACCTCCAAGGGCGATGACAGGACCAAAATGTTTTTCGATATTGTCCATTTCAATCAAAGGCGTGCTCATCACCGTTCTCCCGTAATCATGCGGCGGATATAAGTATTCATGATGACAGCAAAGATCAGGATACCCCCAAGGAACACTCGGAAAAGCGAGCTTTCAGCACCAGCAAAGAACAGGCCCTGCTGAACCACACCAAAGATCAGCGCGCCTAGTGCCGCCCCGATCACAGAGCCATATCCACCGGTCAGAAGTGCTCCGCCAATGACCACACAAATGATGGCTTCAAATTCCTTGAGCAAACCACGGTCTGCTGCGGCTGAGCCGAATTCCATCACCTGACAGGTGGCAAACACAGTCGCGCAAAAAGCGGTAAACATGAACATCAGGATTTTAACCCGGTTTACCGGAACACCGACATAACGTGCTGCCTGCGCATCACCACCCGATGCAAAAATCCAGTTCCCGAAACGGGTTTTGGTCAAAAGCCAGTGACCAAAAATGACAAGCCCAAGCGCCCAGACAACCAGCATCGGAATACCATCAACCACCGGCTGGCCCATACGCGATCCACGGGTAAAGGTCTCGATCACACCAATATCGCCCAGCCACTGGAAGAACCCTTTGAAGATCACACCGCCAAACAACCATGCCAACGGGTCGCCTTCAGCTGCTTCTTTCACGCCACCGATAATGGTCTGGCGAGTCGTCAAAATGGAAAGCCAGATGGTCAGTCCGCGCAGAATATACAAAAATGCCAACGTGACGATAAAACTGGGCAGCCCGGTCTTGATGACAAGGAAGCCGTTCAGCGCCCCAATTGCCATACACACAACAAATGCCGCAATGATCGATAACCAGACCGGCAAGCCCCATTGCACCGACAAAATGGCAATGACCACGCCGGCAAAGCCGATCATGGAACCGACGGAAAGATCAAATTCGCCGGCAATCATCAACAAGCAGGCACCGACCGCAATGATCGCGAACTGCGCGGAAACAACGCCCCAGTTCTGAACACCTTCGGCGGAAAACATGCCGCTATCACCGGCAATCATAAAGAAGAAAACAAAGACCAGAATCGTACCGCAGATCGCTCCGAGTTCGGGCCTGATCATGGCACGGCGAATGGCTGAGACTTGCTTGATCCGCTCGTCCGACATGGCATTACTCTTTTAACTGATAGAAGGGGTGGCCAGGGGCGGCCAAACTGGCACGCCCCTGACGGGAGGGAGGTTTAACGATATTCGCCGGCGTATTTTTCGACCTGCGCAATATTGCCCTTGGTGATGAAACCCGGACCCGAGTTGATATGACCGGACGGCAGAACACCGTAACGGGCATAGTTGGTCAGAATGACGACCGGCAAATACCCTTGCAGATACGGCTGCTGATCAATCGCAAAATCGATTTCGCCCGCTTTGATCGCATCGGCAATCTCGGATGAAAGATCGAATGTGCCAAACATGATTTCACCCGCCAGACCACTATCACGAAGGGCCGCCAAGGTCGGATGGGCGGAATTCGGACCAAGGGTCAGAACCGCATCAATATCCTGATGGGAGTTCAAATATGCGCTGACCTTGTTTTTGACTTCCGACGGATCCTGTCCGCTATCGATCATCTGGCTGCCAAGCTCGACACCAAGGGCGTCGGCAAAGCCACGGCAACGTTCGACAGACGCCGGGTTGGTGATGTAATGGTTCACACAGACAAAGCTTTTCGCACCGGCTGCGGCTGCGCGCTTGCCCGCGCCAAAACCGGCGTCATATTCTGGCTGACCGACATGCATCAGTGCGCCGAGTTTTTCGGACTGTTCCTGAGTACCAGAGTTAATCGTGATAACCGGAATGCCCTTATCAACTGCATCTTTAACCGGCCCCTGAAGGACGTTAAAGTCTGCGATGGTCACAATGATGCCATCCGGATTGGTTGCACTGGCCTGTTCGACAATACGTGCCATGTCGGCCAGATCGCCGGTCGGTGGGTTGCGATATTCAACTTCAACATCCATCTGGTCACCGGCGACCTGAATGGCATTCTTGATCACGTTCCACCAGCTATCTGAATCCGGTGCGTGGCTGATCAGAACAAATTTTTCATTTTCTGCGGATGCAGTCCCGGTCAAACCGGCAAATGCAAATGCTGCTGCCGCAACGGCAGTAAGCGCCTTTTTCATGAGTGCCTCCCTAGTGGCTGATAACGTTGGGGTTATCCCATTAGATTTATATGATTTCCCGGCAATCGGTCGTCTTAATGCGTCCTTCTTGCCCATGACGGTGTGGGTCGAGCCCGATTCTTGAAACCGTTAATAGAATTTTTGTTCTATTTTTATGTGAAATCAACATTTTTTTTCTATTGCGCTGCAAAATCGCGATATTTCGAACGCAGCGCACGGCTCTAAATCTCCGATAACCGCCACTTAAATACCATGCAAAATTCTGCGACGGCACCCTCTTTAGAGAAGGCTGAAAACGCTACAAACTCACGAATTCACGTGCCTTGTGAACGACTCGAATGCCGGGGATAGCTCCGCCAAAACAAAACCGGCACAACCTGATGGCTGCGCCGGTGAAAATCAGAACACTTAGTACCTTTTGAAATCAGGTAGGGATTTCCTTTGCCACATCCACAGTCCGCCCTTCGCGTGCGGACAGGGCAGCGGCCTCGGCAACGATCAGCGCATTGATGCCATCCTGCAAGGTCACCGGAAGTTCGGTGCCCCCCTCAACACCTTCGATGAAGCTGTTCCATTCGATTTGATAGGCTTTGGCATAGCGCTCAAGGAAGAAGTGCTCGGGCTTGGCTTTGGTCGCACCGGCACGGGTGATGATCTCGACCGTGTTTTCCAGAACATTGTGCGCAACCAGCAAGCCGTCTGATCCCAGAAATTCTATGCGCTGGTCATAGCCGTATGCCGCGCGGCGGCTGTTTTTAATCACCGCCATGCGCCCACCGGAAAACTCAAGTGTGGTAATTGCCGTATCAAAATCACCAGCCTTGCCGATTTCCGGATCAACGATGCTTGAACCGATTGCCGTAACTTTTTCCGGCAACTCGCCATAAATCCAGCACGCCATGTCAAAATCATGGATCGCCATATCGCGAAAGATACCGCCCGAAACCTTTACATAGCTAACCGGCGGCGGGGCGGGATCGAACGATGTGATCGACAGTAACTCACCCTTGCCGATTTCCCCCTTGTCGAACGCTGATTTGAGGCTGTTGAAATTGGGGTCAAAACGCCGGTTAAAGCCGACCATCACAGGCTTTCCATGCGGCTTGCAGCGCGCAAGGCAATCAACCGCACGCCTAAGATCAAGATCAACCGGCTTTTCGCACAGCACTGCCTTTCCTGCTGCGGTTGCTGCCTCCATCAGATCGGCATGGGTATCGGTCGATGTTGCGATCAAAACCGCATCAATCGCGGGATCAGCAATAATTTCTTCGCTGGTACGTACAACCGCGCCATGTGCACGTGCAAGGTTCTGTGCGGCGTCATCAAATTTGTCAGACACGGCAACCAGATCACTTTGCGGATGGGCGACAATATTAACCGCATGGACCTGACCAATACGCCCTGCGCCCAGCAAACCTATTTTAAGCATTCCGTTTTCCTTCCCTTCGGCGGTGTCGCCATGGTCTTGCGGATGTCTTTTGCATCCGTTTTTGGTGACATGCATTCCATCAACACATGCCATGAATGGAATATTTATTCTGTTTTATAAAGTTTTCAATAATTATTTTCCATAAGCCAGTTTGTCGCGTTTTGCCCCAACCGAAACCGCCAGCGCGATTGCCAATGAAATCGTTGCCGAAAGCGCCCTAAAGGCACCCACATCGACCTCGGAAACCGACAGCATCAGCGCGTCGGTTTTACGCATTGGTCCGCTTAACGCATCGCTGATTGCCACCACCTGACTTCCGATGTCATGGGCATAAGCCGCCAGATCAATCGTTTCCTGTGAATAGGGCGCAAAGGTAATCGCGATCACGACATCGCCCGTGCGGATCGCATGCCGGGGGTTAAGGTTCCCCACACCATCATGCAGTACCGCAGCGATATCCATTTTTTCAAACGCATAGGACAGATAGCTCGCCACGGGAAAGGCACGACGAAATCCGACCACGTGGATCATCGGGGCCGCCGCCAGCACATCAACCGCCTTTTCAAGGGTTTTCAGATCAACCGTTGAGGCGAGATTCTCAAGCGACAGACGCCCTGCCTCAACAAACTCGGCCAACAAGGCACTGGGACTGTCATCGCCGGTCGCGCGCAGGTTCTCAAGCCGGGTGGCATAATCAGGCCATTTCTGCGCATAGGTTTCGCGAAACATTTTCTGCATTTCAGAAAAGCCGGAAAACCCCATCAGTTGACAAAACCGCATGAAAGCCGATGGCTGCACCCCGGCCCCTATCGAAAGTTCAGCAACGGTCGACACCGCAATCCGGTCGGTATTTTGCGCAACGAATTCGGCACATTGGCGCAGCCTTTTGGGCATGGTTTCCGATATTTCAGCCAGCCGGTGATTGAATTCCTCAAGCGAAACGGGTGCGGTCTGATCACTCATGGCGTTTTGTTTTCCTGTTTTGATTCTGCTTGACGCACGTTGCGTTCCATGATCATCCATTAAATAGAACAAAAATTCTATTTTGGCTAGATGAGGAGTTCCAACAAATGAAATCGTTTGGCATTGGGTTGATTGGCACCGGTTTCATGGGCAAGGCCCACGCTTTGGCCTTTGGCGCAGCAAAGGCCGTTATGGGGGATGTTCCCGATTCTCATCTGGCTGTTTTGTGCGACACCCCCGCTGACAAGGCTGCACAAATGGCCGACCAGTTCGGTTTTGCTCACGCAACGGATGACTGGAAATCTCTGGTTGCCAACCCGGATGTCGATATTGTTTCGATCACCACCCCCAACACCCTACATTTCGACATGGCAATTGCCGCAGTCAAGGCGGGCAAGCACGTCTATTGTGAAAAGCCACTGGCACTCACCCTTGATCAGGCCCGCGAAATGCGGGACACCGCCCGTGCGGCCGGGGTTAAAACCATGGTTGGCTATAACTACATCAAAAACCCCGCCTTCACCCACGCCTGCCGGTTGGTGCAAAGTGGTAAAATCGGCAACATCGTTCATTTTCGTGGCTGGGTGGATGAGGACTATCAGGCAGACCCGTCCCTGCCCTGGACATGGCGTGCAAAACTATCGGATGCCGGGTTGGGGGCACTTGGTGATTTGGGCTGTCATCTTGTCTCGATGGCCTATGGCCTTGTTGGCCCGATTGAAAGCCTGATTGCCGATATGCAAACCGTCCATGCAACCCGCCCGCTGGCCGATGGCACCGGACGTGCCAATGTCGAAAACGAAGATACTGCCTCTGCACTGGTACGCTTTGCCAATGGGGTTCAGGGCAGCCTTTCGACATCCCGGTCTGCCTGGGGACGTAAGAACCGTCTTGCATGGGAAGTACATGGTACCAAGGGCATGATCTGCTTTGATCAGGAACGCATGAACGAACTTCAGATCTACCGCAACACAGGCGACACATCACAGCAGGGCTTCACCACCATCCTGACCGGTCCGGAACACCCGCCCTATGGCCAGTTCTGTCCAGCACCGGGACATCAGCTTGGCTTTAATGACCTCAAAGTCATCGAAGCCACTGCCCTGCTCCGCGCCATCCGCGACAATCATGCGGCCTACCCGGACTTCGACCACGCCTATGAGTTCGAAAGAACAATCCACGCCATCGCCCAGTCCGCCCGAGATGGTCTGCGGGTGTCACTCTCGGATTTATAACCCCGAATTATGACAAACGGGTCGGTTGATCGGCGAGGAATGGAATTCTGTCGAGGGAATGGTCTCCAGGGACAAATAATCATATAATATGATTATTTGTCCCTGGTAGGCCCGGAGGGACTTGAACCCCCAACCAGACCGTTATGAGCGGTCGGCTCTAACCAATTGAGCTACGGGCCCCCAAGAAACAAGATGGGGTATAGAAAAGACCGCACCAGATTACTGGTGCGGTCCCGAAAACTAGCGATTTTCGGGCCAAGGTCAAGCCCGAACGTCGTGTTATTTCTTAATAATCGAGGAACGAACGCAATTTGCGTGAGCGTGACGGATGTTTGAGCTTCCGCAGCGCTTTTGCTTCGATCTGACGAATACGTTCGCGGGTCACAGAGAACTGCTGACCAACCTCTTCAAGCGTATGGTCGGTGTTCATACCAATCCCGAAACGCATCCGCAAAACACGTTCTTCACGCGGGGTGAGGGACGCCAGAACCCGCGTGGTAGTTTCACGCAGGTTTGCCTGGATCGCCGCATCAAGCGGTTGAACAGCGTTTTTATCCTCGATGAAATCGCCCAGATGACTGTCTTCCTCGTCCCCGATCGGGGTTTCGAGAGAGATAGGCTCTTTGGCAATTTTCAGAACCTTACGAACCTTTTCAAGCGGCATCTGAAGTTTTTCAGCCAGCTCTTCGGGGGTCGGTTCACGACCGATTTCATGCAACATCTGGCGCGAGGTCCGAACCAGTTTGTTGATGGTCTCTATCATGTGGACCGGAATACGGATGGTCCGGGCCTGATCAGCAATAGAGCGCGTGATCGCCTGACGGATCCACCAGGTCGCATAGGTCGAGAATTTATACCCACGGCGATATTCAAACTTATCTACCGCCTTCATCAGGCCGATATTGCCTTCCTGAATAAGGTCGAGGAACTGAAGACCACGGTTGGTGTATTTTTTGGCAATCGAGATCACAAGACGCAGGTTAGCCTCGATCATCTCTTTCTTTGCGCGGCCTGCTTCGCGTTCACCCTTGTTGACCACGCCATAAACGCGGCGGAATTCACCAATCGGCAAACCAACTTCGGCGGAAACACCACCGATGCCTTCGCGCAGGTTGGCAATTTCATCAGGATAGCGTTCGATAAAGGCTTTCCAGCCCTTGCCCGGCAGGCCCGACACACGTTCCATCCAGTTCGGATCAAGCTCGTTGCCCTGATACTGTTTCACAAAATCAGGACGCTTGATTTTGCAGCGGTCGGCAAAGCGCAGAAGCTTACCTTCAAGGCCAAGCAAACGGTTGTTCAAGCCGGTCAGGTGATCGAGAAGCTCTTCAATCCGGAAGTTGTTCAGATGAACATCTTCCATCAGGTCGACCATCTCGTTTTTAAGCTTGTTGTAGCGCTTTTCGGTCGCGGCCGGCACGGCCTCGCCCTTATTATGCGCAACAAGACGCTGTTCCTGGGCTTTATGGAGTTTCTCGTAGGTCTTCGCAATCAGCTCAAACTTCTCAAGAACCTGCTCGGTCAGTTCTTCTTCCATTTTGGAAAGAGAGACATTGACCTGCTCGTTCTCGTCATCGTCTTCATCGCTGTCGCGTGGACCCTGAGCCTGTTCTTCTTCCTCGTCATCATCATCGGATTTTTCAGAAGTCTCGGACTCGTCTTCGTCGTCCTCCTCTTCCTCTTCACCAATGGTGTGCGGGGTTTCGGTTTCGGCCTCATCATCGTCGTCGTCATTGGCACTGTCGAAACTTTCGACATCTGCTTCCGGATCGACTTCCTCGGCATCGGCTTCTTCGCCGTCACTTTCCTGTGCGGCAATTTCCGCATCCGGGCCACCGCCATAGGTGGTCTCAAGGTCAATGACATCGCGCAGTAAAAGCTCACCAGCCTGAAGCTGGTCATGCCAATTGACAATCGCGCGAATGGTGAGCGGGGATTCGCAAATCCCGCCAATCATCATGTCACGACCGGCCTCGATACGTTTGGCAATGGCGATTTCGCCTTCGCGCGAGAGCAATTCGACACTGCCCATTTCGCGCAGATACATACGCACCGGATCATCGGTACGGCCCACATCATCTTCAGAGATATTACCACGCGGATCAGCTTCTGCTTCCTCGCTGTCGTTATCATCTGAATCGTCACCATCAATGACATTGATGCCCATCTCATTGAGATTGCTCATCACGTCTTCGATCTGTTCCGACGAGAAATGCTCTGACGGCAAAGCCGCATTCAGTTCATCGACCGAGATGTGGCCTTTCTCTTTGCCCTTGGCAATGAGCTTTTTGATGGCCGACTTATATGTATCGAGAAGAGGTCCGTCTGCGTTTTCAGAAGAGTTCTTTTTCTCTTCAGCGTTCGAAGTCTTAGACGACATCTATTCCCCGTTTCCCGCTGGGTACATGTTCTGTACCGTTGTTGTCCCAAGCACTGTATTCTCAGCGCAAATCACAAATAGCCCGAGCGCTGATCCGGCGTGCACCGCACCCAAAGATCAGTCGTCGAGCTTAAACACTTTCTCCCGGCGACGAGCGAGATCCTCACGTCTGTGAGAAAACCTCTCCCATTCTTCCTCGCTGGTATCTGCTGCCAACTGTCGGACGGCGTATTTTGCCTCTTCGTCCTCCAGGGAGCTTACAGCCATGGAAAAAACCTGTTTCCAACCCGTTCGGGCCCGTTCAAGCGGCGTTTCGGACTTGGCGAAAGCAGCGTGCGCTATAATATCGGCACTAACCACCCGCAAAACTGTCTCTGACAGCCCGTCGCGCTTCAATTGGGCCTTGATCGTATCAGAATCAAGTCCAGGATCATCATCAAGCAGCTTTAAGACGGCCCGACGAAGATTGTCAAGCTCGGAGTCTGCACAACTATAGATTCCCAGCTGTTCACCGACCTCATCATGCAGATGAGGATGGTTGATCAGTGTCACGAGCAGGATCGAGTCTTGCAGGTCACGCTTCTTTTGCATGGGTGGACGCGACATCCCCGGCACCGCTTTACCGGCCGGACCCCAGAAATGGTCATTTTTCCCGCGTTTGCCAGCCCGGCCCGGTTTTTTATTTTGATAACCGCCTGTCGATCCCCCCGAATATCCACCGCCATAACTACCACGACCGGCCGGTTTTCCGGGTTTTTCGCCCTTAAACAATTTCCACGTGCGATCATTAAACATGGATCGGTACTGCGATTTAACCGCGTCATCGGCAATCACGGAAATCCGCTGATGAAGGTCGGCCTCAAGGGCGGCACGCCGTTCGGGGGTATCAATCTTGCGGCCCGACAATTCCATGCGCCAGATCAACTCGGCCAACGGAACTGCCGTATCAATAATTTTCTGGAACGTCGCAAACCCGTCGGGGGCGGCCATCATGGTATCGGGATCTTCGCCTTCTGGCAGGATGGAAAACACCAGTGACTTACCGGGACGCAGGATCGGCAGTGCGCGTTCTGCGGCACGCACAGCCGCCCGTTTGCCCGCCGCATCACCGTCAAGACACATCACCGGCTCGTTGGTCATTTTCCAAAGTTCGCCGATTTGTTCTTCGGTGACCGCTGTGCCGAGTGGGGCGACGGCCCCGCGATATCCCGCCCGGTGCAGGGCAATGACATCCATGTAACCTTCGGTCACGATAATCGGTGCATCGTTCTGCGATGCTTCGCGCGCCTGCGGCAGGCCATACAACAACCGCCCCTTATGAAACAGCGGCGTATCCGGACTGTTGAGGTATTTTGGCTTGCCATCCCCCATGACACGACCACCAAAGGCCACCACGCGGCCCCGACGATCAAGTATCGGAAACATCACCCGGCCACGGAACCGGTCATAGCTTTGTCGCCCGCTATCTTCGGGCTCGATCAAAAGTCCGGCTTCGATCATCAACTTTTCGTCGATTTCTTCGCGCTTGAGTGCGGCCTTCAGTGCACCACGATTATCGGGCGCAAACCCCAGACGGAAATCGGCAATGGTTTTGTCATCCAGACCGCGTCGGCGGAAATACTCCAAACCTTCCTTGCCCTCGGGCATGCGCAGCATGCGTTCAAAGAACACACAGGCGACTTCCATCACCTCATAGAGGGTTTTGGCTTTTTGTTCGCGTTCCTGGGCTTCGCGGGATGGTTTTGGCACATCCATGCCGACCTGATTGGCCAGCACCTCAACCGCCTCGACAAAGGTCAAACCACGGGTATTCATCACAAAGCTGATGACGTCGCCATGCGCACCACAACCAAAGCAGTGATAGAAACCTTTTTGGTCGTTGACCGTAAAGGAGGGAGATTTTTCAGAATGGAACGGACACAGCCCGGAATACTCCCGGCCACGCTTGATCAGCTTCACAGACGATCCGACGACATCCGCCAAATCGACCCGTGCCCGCAGGTCGTCCAGAAACGACTGGGGAAAGCTCATGATTGTCCCGATCCCGTGATTTTGGTGCGATCATCCGCACAAATGGTAATTACCCTGCCCCGGACTGTTTTTTATTGCTGTATCAATGACAGGCCTGAGACGACGAAAGCCGGACGATTTTACACGCCCGGCTTCCATTTAAATAGGCTTCTTGGCGTTAACCCAGAAGTTTTTTAGCAACGCCACCAGCTTTGCCGAAATCCATAGTGCCGCTGTACTGTTCACGCAGAACAGCCATGGTCCGGCCCATGTCCTTAAGGCAGGTCGCGCCAAGATCGGAAACGGCACCGCGCACAGCGTCTTCGATTTCTTCATCGGAAAGCTGTTTGGGCAGGAACGTTTCAATCACGGCGATTTCGGACGCTTCCTGTTCTGCCAATTCCGGGCGATTGCCCTTGGTGTACATTTCGATGCTTTCGCGGCGCTGTTTTACCATCGCCTGAAGCAGAATGACGATATCATCGTCGGAAATACCATCGGTATTCCCCTCGCCCCGTGCTGCGATATCGCGTTCCTTAAGTGCTGCCAGAATAAGGCGCACGGTGGTTACGGAGCAGGCATCCTTCGCAAGGACGGCCTTTTTCAAAGCGTCAGTAAGCTGCGATCGCAGCATGGCTCATCTCTGATTCTGTGGAACAAAGGAGCGAACATAGCGCAAAACACCATCCGAGGCAAAGAAAACCGCGCACCTCAAACCGTTGATTTTCCTAGAGAAATAAAAGTTTAGATGCGTCCTTGACAGGCCCGCCTCGTTCCCGTAGACATCCGCCAATTTGCCTACCGGGATTAAGCTTCGCCCCGCTTTCAGCACACCCGACTGGCGCAACCAAGACGCGTAGTCATCCATGCTGGAAAACCCTTGGCACGTCTGCATGTCCGGTATGCGGGTTAAAAGCAGCCGTTTGAGTCGGCTTGCGTGAAATTATTATATATATAAAGACTCCGTGTCTCACCGTGGAAAGATCGAAAGGACATTTGCCAATGTCATCCCCCACGCACACCCCGCCTCCTGGTGCTTCCGCCGTTCTGGTTCTTGCAGATGGTTCAGTATTTTGGGGACGCGGCGTCGGTGCCCGAGGAGAGGTCGTCGGTGAAGTCTGCTTCAACACCTCGATCACGGGCTATCAGGAAATCATGACCGACCCGTCCTATGCTGGTCAGATGATCACCTTTACTTTCCCCCACATCGGTAATGTCGGCACCAACGATGAAGACATCGAAAAGGCCACACCGGTTGCCCTTGGCTGCATCCTGCGCCAGGACATCACCGAACCGTCAAACTACCGCGCACAGAAACATTTCAACGACTGGCTGACCGAACATGGCCGGATCGGGATTGCCGGCGTTGATACCCGCCGCCTGACCAAGCGCATCCGAAATGAAGGTGCCCCCAACGGGGTGATTTCCCACAACCCCGATGGCACGTTTGATATCCCCGCTCTGATCGCCATGGCCAACGACTGGCCGGGACTTGAGGGCATGGACCTTGCCAAGGACAACAGCTGTGAGGCTGGGTACGAATGGGATGAAACCCTTTGGACCCGCGAAGGTGGCTACGGCGCACTTGGCAATGCCAAGCACCATGTGGTTGCCGTTGACTACGGTGTAAAGCGTAACATTCTGCGCAATCTCGCCGCCCTTGACTGTAAGGTATCGGTCGTTCCGGCAGACACCTCGGCCGAGGACATTCTGGCGATGAACCCAGATGGAGTGTTCCTGTCAAACGGCCCCGGTGACCCGGCGGCAACCGGTACATATGCCGTCCCGACCATTCAAAAACTGATGGACAGCGGAAAGCCGGTCTTTGGCATCTGCCTTGGTCATCAGATGATGGCGCTGGCCCTTGGCGCGAAGACGCAAAAAATGGATGTTGGCCATCGTGGTGCGAACCACCCGGTCAAGGACACCACCACCGGTGTTGTCGAAATCACATCCCAGAACCACGGCTTTGTCGTTGATAAAGACAGCCTGCCTGACCACGTCGAAGCAACGCACTTCTCGCTGTTTGATGGATCGCTTGCGGGCTTGCGCGTTAAAGACAAACCGATCTTTGCGGTTCAGTACCATCCCGAAGCATCCCCGGGACCGCATGACAGCCACTACCTGTTCAAACGTTTCGTTGGTCTGATCGAGGACGCGAAATCCCGATGACGGGACACGCCCCAAGATAACCGATTAACGGACTTAAACGAGGCGGTGCAGCAGACGCGCCCGCCCTGCGAAAAGCGGAAAAAGACATGCCGAAACGTACAGACATTAAATCCATTCTCATCATCGGTGCTGGCCCGATTGTTATCGGTCAGGCTTGCGAGTTCGACTACTCCGGTGCTCAGGCCTGTAAGGCGCTGAAGGAAGAAGGGTATCGCGTCATTCTGGTCAACTCCAATCCTGCGACCATCATGACCGACCCGAACCTTGCCGATGCGACATATATCGAGCCAATCACCCCGGCCATGGTCGCCAAGATCATTGAAAAGGAACGCCCTGACGTTCTTTTGCCGACCATGGGTGGCCAGACGGCCCTGAATACCGCACTTGCCCTGCATGATGATGGTACGCTTGAAAAATATGGCGTTGAAATGATCGGTGCGAAAAAGCACGTCATTGAAAAGGCCGAAGACCGTCAGCTGTTCCGCGAGGCCATGGACAAGATCGGCCTTGAAAGTGCGCGTTCGGCCATGGTTCGTACGTTCGAAGAAGCAGTTGTAGCTCTTGAAACCACCGGTCTTCCGGCGATCATTCGCCCAAGCTTTACCCTTGGCGGTGAAGGTGGCGGCATTGCCTATAACCGCGAAGAGTTCGAACAGATCGTGCGCAACGGTCTGGCGATTTCGCCGACCCATACGGTCCTGATCGAAGAGTCCATTCTGGGCTGGAAAGAATATGAGATGGAAGTTGTGCGCGACCATGCGGATAACTGCATCATCATCTGTTCGATTGAAAACGTCGATCCGATGGGCATTCACACCGGGGACTCGATCACCGTCGCCCCGGCATTGACCCTGACCGACAAAGAGTACCAGATCATGCGTGATGCCTCCTTGGCGGTACTGCGTGAAATCGGTGTTGATACCGGCGGCTCGAACGTTCAGTTCGCGGTTAATCCCGATGATGGCCGCCTGATCGTCATTGAAATGAACCCGCGTGTGTCGCGTTCATCAGCACTGGCATCCAAGGCAACCGGCTTCCCGATTGCCAAAATTGCTGCCAAGCTTGCGGTTGGCTATACCCTTGATGAGCTTGACAACGACATTACCGGTGTAACCCCGGCATCGTTCGAGCCGACCATTGATTATGTCGTCACCAAAATCCCGCGCTTCACGTTTGAAAAATTCCCGGGCGCACAGGCGCTTTTGGGGACCGCGATGAAGTCGGTTGGCGAAGCCATGTCAATCGGTGGCAGCTTTGCCGAAAGTCTTCAGAAAGGTCTTCGTTCGATGGAAACCGGCTTGACCGGTCTGAACGAAGTTAAAATCGAAGGTGCACCGGACAAGGCGGCGATCCGCGCCAAACTGACCCAGCCAATCCCGTTCCGCATCCTTTACGCGGCACAGGCGTTCCGTCACGGCATGACCTTGGCTGAAATTCAGTCGGCGACCAAGTTTGACCCTTGGTACCTGCGTCAGATCGAAATGCTGGTCACCGAAGAAGAAAACGTTCGCGCCAACGGCATCCCGAAAGACAAACAGAACCTGCTGCGTCTTAAAAAACTTGGTTTCTCCGACGCGCGTCTGGCCGAACTGGTCGGTCGCGAAGAAGACGATGTGCGTGCTGACCGTCAGGCCCTTGGCCTGCGCCCGGTATACAAACGCATTGATACCTGTGCGGCAGAATTCCCGTCGCGTACGTCCTACATGTACTCAATGTACGAAGGCGACGGTTTCTTTGAACCTGAAAACGAAGCTGAAATCACTGATCGCAAGAAAGTCATCATTCTTGGTGGTGGCCCGAACCGGATCGGTCAGGGCATCGAATTTGATTACTGCTGTGTTCACGCGGCCTATGCGCTGCGCGAAACCGGGATCGAAGCGATCATGGTCAACTGTAATCCGGAAACGGTTTCAACCGACTATGACACATCAGATCGTCTGTATTTCGAACCGCTGACCGCCGAAGACGTGATTGAGCTGTGCCAGCTTGAACAGACCAACGGCGAACTGCTTGGCGTGATTGTTCAGTATGGCGGACAGACCCCGCTTAAACTGTCTGCTGCTCTTGAAAAGGCTGGCATTCCGATCCTTGGCACCAGCCCGGACAGCATCGACCTTGCCGAAGACCGTGACCGGTTCCAGGAACTGATCAACAAACTTGGCCTGAAACAACCGGCCAACGGCATTGCCCGTTCGGTTGATGAAGCCGTCAAAATTGCCGAAAGCATCGGTTATCCGATTGTGATCCGCCCGTCTTACGTGCTGGGCGGTCGTGCGATGGAAATCGTCCACACCACTGAAGACCTTCTGCGCTATATGCACGAAGCGGTTCAGGTATCGGGCAAAAGCCCGGTTCTGATCGATAGTTTCTTGCAAGATGCAATTGAAATTGATGCCGACGCGGTATCAGACGGCGAAAACGTCTTTGTTGCCGGGATCATGCAGCACATCGAAGAAGCCGGTATTCATTCGGGTGACTCGGCCTGTTCCCTGCCGCCCTATTCACTTGATGAGGCCATGATCGACCGCCTGAAAGCACAGACCGTTCAACTGGCCAAGGCGCTTGATGTTGTCGGCCTGATGAATGTTCAGTTCGCGATCAAGGATGACGAGATTTATCTGATCGAAGTCAATCCGCGTGCATCACGTACGGTTCCGTTCGTTGCCAAGGCTACCGGCAACCCGATTGCCAAAATCGGCGCACGGATCATGGCCGGTGAAAAACTCGGCGACTTTGACATTGATCCGGGTCCGTTCAAACACATCGCGGTCAAGGAAGCCGTCCTTCCGTTCAACCGCTTCCCGGGCGTTGACACCTTGCTTGGCCCGGAAATGCGTTCGACCGGCGAGGTCATGGGCCTTGATACTGATTTTGGCCGTGCCTTTGCCAAGGCACAAATGGCGGCGGGCCATACCCTACCGCTTAAAGGCAACGTTTTCATCTCAGTCAAAAACCATGACAAACCGGCTGCAGTTCAACTCGCACGCGATGCGATTGCACTTGGCTTTGGCGTGGTTGCCACCCATGGCACAGCAGAAGCTCTTGAAAAAGAAGGGCTGGACGTCACCCCGGTCAATAAGGTACAGGAAGGACGTCCTCATGTTGTCGACATGATGAAGAACGGTGATATCAACTTGGTATTCAACACCACAGAGAGCAAACAGGCCGTGGTCGACAGTTTCTCGATCCGCCGCACAGCTCTTACTGACGATATTCCGTACTACACCACAGTCGCCGGTGCACGCGCCACTTTGCGTGCCATCGACAACCTGAAACGCGGAGCACTTGATGTTCGCGCGCTTCAGGAATATCTTGGGGACAAGTACTGAGGTTCTTAACCGAATCCGACCAAAGAGTTTAGACCGCCCGGCGGTAAATGCCGGGCGGTTGATTTTGTAGTATCGACCGCAATTAAGAATAGGCTGTGAGCGCGATGGAAAAAGTACCAATGACCCCGCAAGGGCATCAGCGCCTCGAAGAAGAACTGAAGCACCGCAAATCCGTTGAACGTCTTGAAATCATCAAGGCAATCGCGGAAGCGCGCGAGCATGGTGATCTTTCGGAAAATGCCGAATATCACGCTGCCCGCGAACGCCAAAGTTTCTGCGAAGGTCGTATTGCCGAGCTGGAAGATGTCCTGAGCCGGTCCGAAGTTATCGATGTACCGTCACTTGCCGGTTCCGTCGTTAAATTCGGGGCAACGGTTGAACTTGTCGACGAGAACACCGACGAAGAAACCACCTATCAGATTGTTGGCCCGATCGAGGCTGACATCAATGCCGGTCGTATTTCGACAACGTCCCCGATTGGGCGTTCGCTGATTGGCAAGTCGGTTGGTGATTCTGTCGAGGTGATCGTTCCCGGCGGCACCAAGAGCTATGAAATTTTGAAGGTCGACTTCGCCTGATTGAAAAAAGCTTTCAATACGAAAACGGCCCGTCATCAAAGCGGGCCGTTTTTTTATGTCTTCTTTTCATCAAACATAGAAATTCCGGATGAACGCCATGACAGCCCAGATCACCATCCGCTTAGCAATCCCTGACGATTGCGCCCATGTCGCAGATATGTCCAATGCCCTGCATGTTGAAATGGATTACGATAATCCACCCCATAGCACGGACAGCATCCATGACATGATGTTTGGCAAACATGCGCTGATCAAAAGCCTGATCGCATGGCACGGTGAAACCCCGGTCGGACAGGCGGTGTTTCAACCTTTCTATAACCCGGACATCTCGAAACTGGGTCTATGGATGACCGAACTTTATGTCACGCCTGACATGCGATCAGAAAAGGTCGGACATAAACTCATGACCGCCATGGGCAATCACGCCACCCAAAATGGCTATATTTCGATGTGGTGGTCTGTGCTTCAACGCAACGACGGGGCACTTCGGTTCTATGAACGTTTGGGCGCACGTAACTCCGGCGCAGTGCAGTATGAGATTGATGGTGACGCGCTGATGCGCCTTACCGATTAGCGGCAAAGTTTCATGCAAAAAACCCAATCTGCCGTAAAGCAGACCGGGTTTCATTCAACGCGAGCTTCACCACAAAGACGTGTCAGTCTTCAGCTTCGATATCGATCGGCACGCCGGGCATATTTTTGGCCGTTCGAATCGACAGGGCCGATTTGACGTGATTGACGTTCTCGGCAACGGTCAGCTGCGTCGTCAGGAATTTCTGATATTCGTCCCAGCTGTGTGAAACGATCTTAAGAAGGAAATCCATTTCGCCGGCAACCATGTGACATTCACGTACTTCCGGCCACGCGGCCGCACGGGCCTCAAACGCACGCAAGTCGTGTTCAGCCTGACTTGCCAAACCAACCATCGCAAACACCGTGACATTATAGCCAAGTGCCTGGGCATCAACATCGGCGTGATAGCCCTGAATGAAACCGGTTTCTTCCAGCGCACGCACACGACGCAAACAGGGCGGGGCCGAGATACCTGCACGACGTGCAAGTTCCACATTGGTCATGCGGCCATCTTCCTGTAGATCGCGCAGAATTCTGCGGTCGATCTTGTCGAGTTTGACCCGTTGCATTTATTCCTCGATTCTGTGCGCTAAACTGACCTCGTACGAAACAATATTACAGCGAGGCCCGATGCTGGCAATAATATATTCCGATCAAGAATGCAATCTTGTGCTTGGATGCCGTAACTGAAAATGCCGTAAATTCCGATTTTTATTGTCTTTTTGCGCTACAGTCTCAGGGTCTTGGCCATGCTTGGCAAACGCCCCGTCAAAAACGTAAAATTTCAACGCCTGAAAATCTGCCCAGCAGCATGTAAACTTTGTGCGAAGCTGTTGCGTCTTGCGCGGTCAGTCAATATGTTCGAGGCCAGTTTTCATTCAGCTCGGACGAATACAAAGAACATGGCCCAAGAACATCAAACCAAAGTCCTTATCATTGGCTCCGGCCCTGCCGGATATACTGCCGCGATCTATGCGGCACGCGCCAACCTTGAACCCATGATGGTGATGGGCCTGCAACCCGGTGGCCAGTTGACGATCACAACCGACGTTGAAAACTATCCGGGCTTTGCCGATGTTATTCAAGGTCCGTGGCTGATGGATCAGATGAAGGCACAGGCTGAACATGTCGGTACCAAAATGGCACACGACCTGATCACCGAAGTCGATTTTTCCAAACGCCCATTCGTCTGCAAAGGTGATTCTGGCGATGTTTACATTGCCGAAACCATCATTATCTCAACCGGGGCTCAGGCCCGCTGGCTGGGCCTGCCGGGCGAAGAAAAATTCAATGGGCGCGGCGTTTCGGCCTGTGCGACCTGTGATGGGTTCTTCTATCGCAATAAGCCGGTCACGGTTGTCGGGGGTGGCAACACCGCGGTCGAAGAAGCCCTGTATCTTGCTGGCATCTGCTCGAAGGTTACGTTGATCCACCGCCGTGATGAACTACGTGCAGAAAAAATGCTGCAGAACCGTTTGCTTAAACACGAAAAGATCGATGTGGTCTGGGACAGTGTTGTTGATGACATTCTGGGTGGCGATGGCCCGATGGATGGCGTCGAAGGGGTGCGTGTCCGCAATATCAAAACCAACGAAACCACCGACATCCCGGCCGATGGTTTCTTTGTTGCCATCGGTCACGATCCGGCAACGGCCGTCTTTAAGGATCAGGTCACCATGGATGACGAAAACTATATCCTCGTCAATCCGGGCAGCACGGCAACCAACATTGCCGGTGTCTTTGCCGCAGGCGACGTCACTGACAAGGTTTACCGTCAGGCCGTGACGGCTGCGGGCATGGGCTGCATGGCCGCCCTTGAAGCTGAAAAGTTCATTGCTGAACAAGAAAGCTGATCTTTTCGGTTTTGGCGTGATGGGCATCCTGTGCCACCGTCATAAACAAAATGATCCAGAAAACACCAAAGGGGATGCATTTTTGCATCCCCTTTTTCATGTGCCTGTTTTGGGTCCGATCCCGCCAATTACCTGACTTTTCACAAGAATCGCGCCGTTTGAAAATAGCGGTATAGGAAAATGCCTGCTTGCAGAAAACGTCACAGGCCTCATATTGAATTAATAATCATGTGCTTGGGTGGTTTGTGTGAGGCACTTAACAGTGTTGAAACCAAATTGCCCATAAAAGAAGAGAATTATTATCAGGGGACTGGCGCAGCGACCGTGCGGCAGTGACATCTAGGAGCAGGTCTATGGACTGGGACAAGCTGCGTGTATTTCACGCTGTTGCGGAAGCTGGAAGCTTCACCCATGCGGGGGAAAATCTTAATCTGAGCCAATCGGCTGTCAGCCGACAGATCAGTGCGCTTGAAGAAAGCGTAAAGGTTCCATTGTTCCATCGCCATGCACGTGGCCTTATCCTGACGGAACAGGGTGAACTTCTGTATCGCACGGCACATGATGTGTTTGCCAAACTTTCGATGGCAGAAGCCCGCATCCGTGAATCCAAGGAACGGCCAAGCGGCCCGCTGAAAGTAACCACCACGGTTGCCTTTGGCTCGACCTGGCTGACACCGCGCATTAACGAATTTCTTGAACGCTATCCAGAAATTGAACTGTCGCTTGTGCTCAATGACGAGGAACTCGACCTTGCCATGCGCGAAGCAGACGTCGCGATCCGCATGCAGCCGCCCCGGCAAGCCGACCTTGTACAGCGCCAGTTGATGACGCTGCGCTACCATGTGTTTGCATCGCCTGAATACATCAAACAATACGGTATCCCCAAAACACCCGAAGACCTCAAAGATCACCGCCTGATCATTTATGGTGCGGATGCCCGCCCGCCGGTGTCAAATGTGAACTGGATGATGGCAACCGCCCAACAGTTCAAGCCTGACATGCGGCCTATACTCAAGCTGAACAACATCTACGGGATTTTCCGCGCGACCGAGTCTGGCCTTGGCATTTCGGCCCTACCGGACTACCTGCTGCCCGCAACCAGCAATCTGGTGCGTATCTTGCCCGAACTCGAAGGGCCAAGTTTTGACGCCTACTTCGTCTATCCCGAAGAATTGCGTCATTCCAAGCGTATCGCGGTGTTCCGTGACTTCCTGATTGAAGAAATCAACAAAGGCAAGGTCAAGGCCGCGGCAGCTGCTGCGGCAGCGGCCAACAAGGCATCTTCTGACTAGCGCATATTGCCGTAAGCTTCACTGAACGCAGTACAATCTTCACGGTCCGGCCTTTGCCGGGCCGTTTGCCCATGCGCTATCAACATGGCACACCTAAAAGTACATCTGTACGATAAACTTAGATTATCCCCAGCGTATCTAATTGAAATGGCGTATTTTCTTGATCTTTCGCCACCCGATAGATCCATTTTTCCGGTCAAAAAAAACGGTTCACGAGCACACATTTCCGCATAGTTCAATTGATCTGCGACAATCAGCACCCAACCATAGATATCATTCCCCTTCATCCATCCATTGCGGCGATTTAAACTAGAATCAAGGCGGCCTTTAACAATCTTCACCGCCTCTGCCTTGTCATAATTCCTTCAAATTATTGACATTTCTTCGCCATGCACTAGACGCATGGTTGGTTTGACATTATTAGACTTTAAATCACAGGTAAGCATTCTTATATTTGCATCATAGGTTGTGAGCATACGCAAAAGCGAAATTGCTCCGACCTTATCCTGATCATTTGATGATCCGTCTGCCAGAACGATATCTGGCATAGGAATCTCCCCCAGATTCCTTGTGTCTCCCAGACACAAGCCTCCCTGTTGATCTTGCCGGTAGCACCCCCCTGCTACCGGCATTTTTTTTGCTCCTGCACAATAAATCTGCTGCCTGTTTATGCAGACAAACAACCATTGAAGTTCAAATACAACTAATATTTCAATATTTACAATAACTTACACTGAAATACCGAGTAATTTTCTATTTATGCAGATTTTGCATGGCTGGAAAAGCAATTTGTCAGTGGTCATTCCCGTCAAAAACGCTATCTTGCTCCTCGAACCACAGCGGTACACACCGCAGCGTGGTACAGAGTTTTCTCCCTGACCGAATTTCGGTCTTTGCCGGGCGCCCTGCCCGGCATACCCAGGGCCCCGAGAGGGGTCCTACGTCTCCCAGACGTGAAGCCTCCCTGATAAACTTGCCGGGCATTTAATATGCCCGGCTTTTTTTTGCCTTTTCCCCAAATACTCTCGCATCTGCCACGCAAGCGTGATCCGATGTCATCACCCGATGACTTGGCAAAATCATCGCAACCTCGCACTATGATCCCAACGAACCGTCTATCGTGCATATGCAATCGGTTTGACAGTGACGTCTGCGTGTCAGGAAACAGTTGGTTATGAAAAGCACACTTTGGGCGTTTCTGTTTGGCAAACCGGTGAACGCGCATCTGCCCGAACGCGTCCTGATGGCCATCGAACACCAGCAACGTGATAGCGAAAAGCTGATCGGCTGGGTACAACTTTTATTGGTGACGATATTTGCCATCCTCTATGCTTTTGCCCCGACCAGCGCCATGAACAAGGGGTTTCATCCCGTTCCATGGGCCTTGTCGCTGTATTTCCTATTTACCTTTGCCCGCCTGATCCTGTCATATCGCATCGCATTGCCACACTGGTTCTTGACGGTATCGGTCATTGCCGACATCGGGCTTTTGATGGTCCTGATCTGGAGTTTCCATATCCAGTATATGCAGCCAGCAAGCTTTTACCTCAAAGCGCCGACAATGATTTACGTCTTCATCTTCATAACCTTACGCAGCCTGCGTTTTGATCCACGCTACATCCTGATTGCCGGTGGGGCGGCCGCCTTTGGCTGGTTGACCCTGGCCCTTTATGTGATCTGGAGCGAAGGTGGAAAAAGCATGATCACGCGCGATTATGTGACCTACCTGACATCAAACTCGATTCTCATCGGGGCAGAGGTAGACAAAATCATCGCCATTGTTCTGGTATCGGGGGTGCTGGCCATTGCGGTACTGCGCGCCCAACGGTCTTTCATCCGGGCCATTACCGATGAAATTGCCGCCAAGGATCTTTCACGGTTTGTGTCACCTGAAATTGCCGACCGCATTACCCGTGCGGAACATCAAATCAAACCCGGCGAAGGCGATGCTGTCACAGCAACGGTGATGTTTACCGACATCGAAGGCTTTTCAACCATATCGGAACAACTGAGCCCAAAAGAGCTCGCCAAACTGTTAAATGAGTATTTCACCCAGACCAGTGCAGTCATCGACAGGTTCGGCGGGATCATTACCCAGTTTGAAGGCGATGCAATGTTGATCACGTTCAATGCCATTACACCCGATCCCAATCATGCTGCCAACGCAGTCCGCACCGCTCTGGCCATTCAGGAAATTGCGCAATCACATACCTTCTGCCACGGTGCAAAAATCAGAACCCGTTGCGGGATTAACACGGGCGAGATCATCGTTGGGGCAATCGGTGCCGAAAACCACCTGACATTTACCGTGCATGGCGACAACGTCAATATTGCCGCCCGCCTTGAACAGCTCAATAAGCAATATGGCAGCTACATCCTTGCGACCAAGGAAACCCATCGTGCCTGTGGTGATCTGTGCGAAGGATCAGACTGGACGCCCTGTGGCGACGTGATCGTGCGTGGCCGCGCGGCCCCAACGCCAGTGCTTAGCATCGCCAGCCCGTCATAGATCCAAAGCCTGCTCCCCCTTGAGACATAATTACTGCAACGCCACGACCCGGACAAAATAAAAGTCCGGGGAGCCGAAGCTCGCCCGGACTTGGGGACAGATGGTCTTGGGGAGACCGATCAGATGCGCTGCCTTACCCGTGGGGTGCAATCGCTGTGGGGACAGCTTTTTACGGGTCCGATGCCAGTGAGGGAGGGCACCGCATCGATGTTTACGCATCTGACAATTGTGAATATGCCCGCGAAATACGGCTCAAAAGTCGGCCATCCGTGACCATTTTCGGGCGAATTACGGCAAATTACGGCACGGCATCACCGATGCCGAAATTGCGACCAACACAAAAAAAAGGGGCGGGATAAACCCGCCCCAACTTATTCGGGGTCATCATGGTCTTGGGGAGACCGATCAGCCGCGGAATTTTCAGGCGGGGGAACAGCCTGAAAAATAAGCGATCCAGCATTATGAGGGGGGACAGATTTTGCTGACCGCGTCCTCGGCTGACAGTTATGAATTTGGCCGATAAACAAGGCGGGAAAATAGGTCGCATTAGGCCATTTCGGGGCGAATTATGGTCAAACCGGGGCAGACAGAAACTAAGTCACTGATACTATTATAAATCTCCAATGCCATTTGCACGGTCGGCACGGAAGTACCAAAACAAATTTCTGTGCCACAACCAATCGCCACAACCCAACCCCAACCCAAATAACCCCACAAGCCGTAATAGAATTGATCTATTGCAAATGATCACAGGATTGACTGGAATAAAGTTTTTACTAGGCAGATACTGCGTCTAACGAAATTGGGTCACCACCCTTTTGGGCCCCCACCCCGAATAAAAGGAGAAAACAAATGCAGATTGATATCGGTATTACTGAAACGAACCGCACGGAAATCGCCGACGGCCTTGGCCGCGTTCTGGCAGATTCCTATGCACTGTATCTGAAAACCCACAACTTCCATTGGAATGTAACGGGTCCGATGTTCCAAACCCTGCACACCATGTTCGAAGGACAATACACCGAACTGGCAACCGCGATTGACGAAGTTGCCGAACGTATTCGTTCGCTTGGCGCCTTTGCGCCAGCCAGCTTCTCGGCCTATGCCGAACTCTCCTCGATCGAGGAAGAAAAAGGAGTTCCCATTGCCAAGGATATGATCGCGCAGCTGATCACAGGGCACGAAACCCTGATCAAAACTGCGCGTTCGCTCTATCCGATTTGCGACAGCGCGGATGATGACGCAACCGCCGACCTTCTGACCGCCCGCATTCAGGTCCACGAAAAAACCGCCTGGATGTTGCGTTCCCTGCTCGAAGGCTGAATGAACGCCTTCCAAACAACGAATACCAACAACAAAGGCCCGGAAAAATCCGGGCCTTTGTTGGTTTTACACCATCATATTGATCAGCCAAAAAGCGGATCGATCTGGCGCGCGGCCTCCAACACCGCCTTGTCATGACCATGCGGGGCACCGATCATCAAAGACGCCGGAACTGTTTGCCCAACAACATTGACCGGAACTGAAATCGCACAGGCATCAACAAGGTTCAAATACCCGGTATTGCGCAACATCATCGCATTCAGATTGTCAAAGTCGGCTTCGACCTCGGCAATCTTGGGTGCCATCATCGGCAAGGTCGGGGCGATCATGACATCGACCTCTGCCATCGCCGATCCGAATTGCGCGATTACATCCGTGCGCTTGGCATAGGCAGCAATCAGGTCATCTTTTGACAGCGTCTCGGCAAACTTAATCCGCGTCAAAACGCGCGGATCACCACATGTTTCGAGCTTGTCGATATCCTTGCCATAAATGGCATGTGCTTCGGCCGACACCAGCATTTTGTTGAGGATCGCATTTTCGGCGATAAAGCCAAGATCAAGTGTCACCAGCTCATGCCCGGCAGCGCGCAACTTTGCACAGACCATCTCGAAATCGGCCTTCACCCGCCCGTCAAGACCATCGACAAAGCCACTGCTCGGTACACCGATGCGCAACGTTGCGGCACTTGCCGGCGCATCAATCACCGTCTGACCCGACATCACTTCAAACACCGTGATCACAGTATCAAGGTCCGATGCCAGCGGCCCCGGCGTATCAAAGCTTTTTGCCAGTGGATGGATGCCGTCACCCGACACCGACAGGCGTGACGGTTTAAACCCGTAAAGCCCATTGATTGCCGATGGAATGCGAATTGATCCGCCGGTATCGGTGCCCAATGCAAAATCAACTATCCCATGGGCCACCGTCAAACCACCGCCCGACGTCGACCCACCGGGAATGCCATCAGCGTCAAACACATTACCCGGCGTTCCATAGTGCGGGTTCAACCCGACACCGGAATAGGCGAATTCGCTTAATGTAGTGCGCCCAAATGGTATCGCCCCGGCGTGCTTCACACGCCGGACAACATCGCAATCTTGCAGTGCCGGGGTGCGACCTTTCAGAAGTTCGGATCCCGCCGTGGTGGCGATACCTGCCTCATCATACAGGTCCTTGATCGACACCAGTTTACCGGCAAGCGGCAAGTTGGGATTATCAGTAATCTGTTTTTCACAACGTTCAGCATCACGTAAAATCCGGTCGCGATCAAACTCGGTAAAGATTTTACCGGCCAGATCGCCCAACTGATCAACCATGTCAATCGCAGCCGTGACCTTATCGATAATCGCCCCCATCAGGCAGCCTCCGTCCTGTTATGTTTTTTCTCTGCGCACCAAATTGCCCCAAGTTAAGGACTTAGGCGATTTCAGGCAGTTCCTTAATGTCATAGGCGTGCTCGATGGTGCGATCAAGTACCGGGTCATGCAATGCCATTTTAAAACGACGGGCCGGACGAACCCCGCCCTTTGCTCCAAGAGTGCCACACAGCATCACCGATGCCGTGCCTGTGCCTGACGTGCTCATCAGCCCGGAACCATCGATAAGGTCGGTCAAAGGCCGGATCGAGGCAATCGTACCTTCCTGATACAGCACCCAGTCATCGCCATCTTTTTCCTGCACCCACGACCGCATTTCAATCTGTTCGATATGGTCTTTGACCTCATCAAACCGCCAGATTTCCGATGCCACCGGCTTTTCACAAATCTGTTTGGAAAGGGCGACAGAATGGGCTTCAAGTTCACGGTCGGTATGATCCGACGCCAGACCAAGATAAAGCAGACCGTCGTTCGCAATCAGGAACGGCTCGATCTCGCCCGATGTGCCCTTGCCCACCACTTCAATCGCATCTTGCTGGGTGACCATGCCCGATGCCGTGCGGTAATAAAGCGGCACACTTGATGGCGGCTTAACGCCAATCTCGGCCAGTTCATCAATGTGATGCTGAATAGCCGCGGCATCGCGCCCGGTCCAGCCCGCAACCGTGCAATGTGCAATATCAAAACTGATTTCTGTGCCCGCAAGGGTGAATGTCATCTGCATGTTGATGTCCCAGTATTCTTGAATTTTTGAGGTGCCGGTTTCGGTCTTCGGCACAATGAAGGGGCCCGGACCGGGATATTCCCGGCCCGTCAGCCAAATAGTGTGATGAAGGAACCTGGCCTGCCCCTAAAGGTAATCAGGCAGGAACAAGGCCAGTTGCGGCAGGAAGATCAGGCCGACAATCATCGCCATCATCACCAGGACAAACGGGATCGTGCCCAGCATAACCTCCGAAAGTCGTCCGGATTTTCGCGCCCCTTGCACAACGTAAAGGTTCAAGCCAACCGGCGGGGTGATCAACGCCATCTCGATCAGAACGATCAAAAGAATGCCAAACCAGACCTTATCGAACCCCATGCCGGTCATGATCGGCACAATGATCGGAATGGTCGCCACCATCAGTGACAGGGTTTCGATAAAGAAACCCAGCACGATATAAAGGGCGACCACAACCATAAGAGTGCCCATCGGGCTAAAGTTAAGACCGGTCAAAAGGTCTTTAAGTTCACGCCCCATGCCCGCCGCCGTCAGGGTAAAGTTCAGGAAATACGCCCCGATGATCACAAGCATGATCATGGCGGTAATCCGAACGGTTCCGACCAGACACAATTTAATCATGTCATTGGAAACACCCCGGTTAAAGGCGGCGATCAACATGGCAATCACAACCCCGATGGCCGCAGACTCGGTCGGTGTCGCCCACCCGGCATAGATTGATCCGATCACCGCGATAAACAGGATCAGGATCGGGATCAGATGTCGCAGGCTTCCGATACGTTCCGACCATGTAAATGACCGGCTTTGCCCGCCAAGCGACGGCTTGATCTTGCACAGAACAACCGTGACCAGCATGAAGGCAACCGCCATCACAAGCCCCGGCACCAAACCCGCCAGAAACAGGCGTGGAATGGATGTTTCGGTCAGGAACCCGTAAACGATCAGATTGATCGATGGCGGGATCATGATGCCAAGTGTACCGCCCGCCGCAATCGCCCCGGAAAACAGTTTTGGATCATAGCCAAGCTTTTCGGCTTGCGGCATCGCCACCGTCGCAACCGTGGCCGCCGTGGCCACCGATGATCCTGACGTTGCCGAAAACATCGTCGCCGTGCCGATATTGGCGTGGATCAACCCACCCGGAAGCCACGAAAACCATTTATCCAGCGCCTCATAGGTTTTCTCGGCAATCCCGCCACGCACCAGAATTTCGCCCAGCAGAACAAAGAATGGAATGGCGATCAGGGTTGATGAGTTTGACGATGACCAGACAACCTGACCCAGCCCGCGCAAAAGCGGGAACGGGGTAAAGAACTGGTCAACACCAATGCCCAGCAGAAACAGAACAATCCCGACCGGGATGGATAAGGCCAAAAAGCCCAAAAGGGATGCGGTTACAGCAAAAATCATGTCTCAAGCTCCACTTCGGAGCGCGCACCGACAAGCGCATCGGCCTGATCAAAATCGCGACGCATCATCAATACCAATGACAGGATCACAAGAACGCAGGACGACACCGCAAACCAGATCCAACCCGAAAGCCAGATCGTCTGGGGAAGCCAAAGCGGCGTTTCAAGCGCAGTATTGGCCCGCGATCCGCGTTCGATGGTTTTTTCAAGCACCGGCCAGCATTGAAACGCAACAAGTGATGCCACCCCGGCTAAAGCCACAATCGCAATCAGGTCAAGCAACGCCCGACCGCGTGTCTGCAAACGCAACCGGATCAGATCAATGCGAACATGGGCAAGCTCGGTCAGGGCATATGACATCCCCCAACTGGCAACGCCTGCCATAACATATCCTGATATTTCTTCGGCACCGCCAAGCGATATACCGACTTCGCGCAGCACGATTTCTGCGATAATCAGGATCACGGTGCCCGTCAGAACAAGTCCGACGAGCAACGCGATAATGCGGTTTGTGCGGCGGATGGCCGCAATCAATGTATTGGTCACTGTTCCGGCCTCTCCGCCTATTGCTGAAACTTAGTTCAGCGGTACGGTAACACCGACCGTTTTGCCAACGCTATCGTTCCAGCGCGCAACCCAGTCATCACCTGCACGTTCTGCCCATTCCGGCAGGACCGTCTCGGTCAGGATGGATTTTGCCTGTGCAACGTCGGCATCAGACACATCAACCAGCGTCATATTCGCAGGATCACCCGCCGGACAGGTGCCATTACCGGTCAGACACGCTACATCGTTTTTCAACGCATCAGCCGCCGATGCCCAAGCCGGGGCTTCGAATTTGGTCGTGATTTCATCGGTGATGAATTTCTGGGTTTCCGCCGACAATGAATTCCACTTATCAAGGTTCATCGCGGTAACAACCGGATCCCAGCCGCCCAGCGGAATGGTCATCAGATGGTCGGATACTTCCCACCAACCTGCACTATACCCGGAACCAGCACCGGTGACGGCACAATCGATCACACCACGTTCAAGCGCGCCCGGAACTTCCGAAAACGCCACATTCACACCGTTCGCACCCAGTGCTTCAAGGAACTTGGTGGTCATACGGCCCGAACCACGGACTTTTTTGCCTTTAAGATCGGTGATTGAAGTCACTGCACCCGCACAGAAAACCACCTGCGGCGGATATGGTGCAATGGCAAGAACCTTGGAATTGAAACGGGTTTCAAAGATCTCGTCGACCATTGGGCGGGCGGCTTCGACCATGGCCTGTGCTTCGGCGGCGGTGTTTGCCACCAGCGGCACATCGAGGCCTTCAAGTTCTGGCGCATCGCCAACCGCGTAATCACCAACCGTCATGGCAACGTCAAAAACACCGTCGCTCAGCAAACGGAAAACGTCGCCGCCGCCAATGCCCATCTGATCATGGGTGGTCATCTGAACGGTGATGTCACCGTTTGAATCTGCCGGAAGCGTTTCGGTCCAGAAGGTGTTTTCATACTGTTTGTAAAGCGGCAGGCTGCTCCAGCTGCCGACAACCGAAAGTTCTTCGGCAACTGCAGGTGTGGCAACAAAACCAGCACCAAGTGCGGATACCGCCAAAAGCGAAGAAACCATCTTTTTCATAAGAATGTCCTCTCTGATAAGTCGTTTATGATTGATATACTTCAGGCTTCGTCTGAAGGGAAAATTCCGCGGCTTCTGCAAGAACATCGGTTACAAGCATCAAGCCCGGTTCGTGCGTGATGGCAAAATCCGGCAACACGTTGCGAATTGCCATTTGCGGCGTGACTCCGCACGCCCAGAAAACCGGGATGTCCCCCTCGTTGATGACGGGTTCATCGCCAAAATCCGGTTTCATAATATCCGCAATACCGATCTGCGATGGATCACCGATATGAACCGGTGCGCCGTGGGCCAGACGATATCTGTCGGAATACAGGATCGCCCGGATCGCATCACCGGGCGCAAAGGATCGCATCGAAACCACCAAGGGACCGTGAAAACGCCCAGCCGGGGTGGTTGCGATATTTGTCACATACATCGGCACATTACGGTTCGCATCCATGTGGCGTAACCGCACACCGCCGCGCGTAATGGCCGCTTCGAATGAAAATGAACATCCCAGAACGAACGTCACCAGATCATCACGCCAGACATCGGAGACGTCCGTGACGCTGGTGTATTCGGCACTACCACGGAAAACGCGATAACCCGCAAGATCGGTTCGGATATCAAGATCAATGCCCAGTTCCGGGATGTGGGGCGATCCCGGTTCGGACATGCCGATCAGTGGGCATGATTTGGGGTTCTTTGAACAGAACTGCAAAAACTCGTCGGCATAGTCCGCCGGTAAAATCGCAAGGTTCCCCTGAAGGTACCCTGATGAGAAACCGGTCGTCGTTCCTGTGTGCTCGCCACGTCGGATTGATGTGCGCAACGCCAATGGCGTGATCCGCGAAATATCATCCAAATTGGTGTCAACGGAACGGGTGGCGCTTTTTGGTGCGGTCATTTTCAGTCCCATTCTCTGCCTCTGACGAAAGATTGAGAAATGGAACCGATCTTGTCAAGTAATCATTTTAAATGATTTATGATCGTTTTTAGCGATCAATTTGATCTGACAATCGCGCTGCCTCCTGAATAGCCGCGCCAATTTCACCATTCCGTTCGGCGTAATAAGTGATGACAAAATGCAATGCTGTCAGCGATGCCTCAGGCAAAACAGGGATTGGCTTGATATGGTCGGCCCACTCGGAATTCTTGACCATAAGTGTTGGTAAAACCCCAATTCCAAAGCCCCCCGCCACCAAATGTTTGACCGTCGAAAGCGATGCCGAACCATGCAGGGCCGGCTGCGAAATATCGGGGGCGGCAAAGATACTTTCGACTTCGCGAAACGGCGGCGTTCCTTTGGGAAAAGTCACAATTGCATGCTCGGCCAGATCGCGCAACGTCAAGGGTGCGTCGCCCAATTCCAGATCTTCGGCACAGTACCAGCCAAGCTCAACCGGCTTAAGCGGCGCGGCAACGGCCCCTTGCGGCACGGATTCGCGCAACATGATCGCGACATCCATGTCATCGTCACTCAGCGCCTTGCTAAGCTGCCCGGATGTATCAACCGATAATTCAAACCGGACCTTGGGAAAGTCATCTTTCAACGTGTTAAGCATATCGGTCAGCAACGTATGCACGATGGTTTCCGCCACCCCGATCCTGACCGTCCCACTCAGCTCGCCCGGATGGGTCAGCTCCTGCCAGATACGATCCCGTGCACGTGATAAACGCTGGGCCTCCTCGATAAACCGCAGCCCTGCGGCGGTCAGGCGCACCTGCCGGTTGCTGCGGTCAAACAGCATCATGCCCAATTTTTTTTCAAGCGCGGAAACGCGGGCTGAAATCGCCGACTGCGATAGGTTGTATTTCTGCGCGGCTGCGCGAAACCCACCGGCCTTGACGATATCTTGCAATATTTCGATATCCTTGAACTCAAACACGTATCGCCACCTTGATTTGATCTGATTTCGATCACAATACCTATCCGTCGATCACTTCGCACGATCAATTGATGGAAAAATTGATCAATTCGCGGTTTGTCGCCGTACCAACAAGGGCCAACAAACTGAAATCACACACGTCTCACTGGCTGTTCACCGAGGCGTGACTTGCCCGAATGTCATTTTGCGCGGACATTATGTTCAATGCGATTTTGGAGGAAGCAATGCTGATACGCCGCAACAAAGGCTGGGAAATCCCGGAACGTGACGCCACCCCCGAAGCGGTTTACAAAAACCGCAGGCAGTTTCTAAAGGGGATTGCTGCCGGATCAATCGGCGCTTCCGCCGCAGCCATGCCGCTTGGCAGCGCCCTTGCCCAAGGGACAAGTCCCACCGCCGACCTTTATCCAGTCACCCGCAATCCGGCTTATACCGTTGATCGCGAAATGACCGAAAAGGCCAAGGCGCTGACCTACAACAACTTCTATGAATTTGGCTCCCATAAATCCATCTCATCTGCCGCACAGGCGCTTAAATTGCGCCCATGGACGGTCAAGATCGATGGTCTGGTCGAAAATCCGATTGAAATCGATTTCGAAGACCTGGTGCGCAAAATGCCGCTTGAAGAACGGGTCTATCGTTTCCGCTGTGTTGAGGCATGGGCCATGACCGTCCCGTGGTTAGGCTTTCCGATGAAGGCACTGGTCGATTTTGCCAAGCCGCTTTCAGGCGCGAAATATGTCGAAATGGAAACCGCCAGCCAGAAGGAAACCATGCCGGGCCTGCGTCAGTTCTGGTATCCGTGGCCCTATGTCGAAGGTCTTTCGATGGCAGAGGCCACGAACGAGCTGACCATGATTGCCACAGGCATCTACGGCGAAGAAATGCCCAAACAAAACGGTGCACCACTGCGTTTGGTCACCCCGTGGAAATACGGGTTTAAAAACATCAAGTCGATTGTGCGCATCACCTTTACCGACAAACGCCCGGTCAGTTTCTGGGAAGAACTCAACAAGGATGAATACGGCTTCTGGGCCAATGTGAACCCCAAAGTCCCCCATCCACGCTGGAGTCAGGCAAGCGAACGCCTGCTCAACAACGGCGAAACCGTCCCGACCCAGATTTACAACGGCTACGGCGACTATGTGGCTGATATGTACAAGGGCATGGAAGACGAAAAACTGTTTATGTAATCCCTCCCCGACCCACGACGTCCCAACAAAGAAGGGCTGCCACACGGCAGCCCTTCTTCGCATGTCTAACGATGTCCCGCCGATCAGATCATCACACCATTAAACGTGATGTCATAAAGCAGCTTGATGTTCAGCGCGATGATGATCGCTGCAATCAGCGATGCGGCAATCGTCAGCCACATCGGCGCCCGCAAATCACCCATCTTTTCACGCGACGCGGTAAACATCACAAGTGGCACGACAGCAAACGGCAGTTGGAAACTCAAAACCACCTGCGACAGGATCAAAAGCTTTGCGGTTTGCCCTTCGCCGTAAATCACCGTCACTGCAATTGCTGGCACAATCGCAATCAGCCGGGTCACCAAGCGCCGCATCCAGTTGGGCAGGCGAATGTTGATAAACCCTTCCATCACGATCTGACCGGCCATGGTCGCGGTCACCGTCGAACTTAGCCCGCAACATAGAAGTGCAATGGCAAAAAGGGCCGGGGCAACCGATGCGCCCAGTAACGGCGCCAGCAACTCATGGGCAATCCCGATATCATCGACATTCGTGCGTCCCGCGACATGGAACGTGGCGGCCGCCAATATCAGGATCGATGCATTGATCAGAAGCGCAAATGACAGGGCAACGGTGGAATCAAGCGTGGCATATTTAAGCGCCTCGCGCTTACCTTCGGGGGTGTGCTCATAGGCCCGCGTCTGCACAATGCCCGAATGCAGATACAGGTTATGGGGCATCACCGTCGCGCCAATAATACCAAGTGCCAGATACAGCATATTCTGATTGCCAATCAGATCGACTGTCGGGGCAAAACCGACAATCACCCCATGCCAATCGGGGTTGGCCATTGCAATCTGCACACCAAAACAGACCGATATCACCGCCAGTAATGAGATGATGAACCCTTCGATCCAGCGAAACCCGCGCCCCTGTAACCACAGGATCAAAAGAACATCAGCTGCTGTGATCAGAACCCCCAATTCAAGCGGGATCGAAAACAACAGATTAAGCGCAATCGCCGTCCCGATCACTTCGGCCAGATCGGTCGCACAGATGGCCAGTTCCGCCAAAACCCAAAGCGGCCATGACACCCAGTTCGGAAACGCATCCCGGCACGCCTGCGCAAGATCGCGGCCTGACCCGATGGCCAGCCGCGCGCATAGTGATTGCAACACAATCGCCATAACGTTGGATAACAAGGCGACAAACAGCAACGCATAGCCAAACTGCGATCCACCGGCCAGTGATGTCGCCCAGTTGCCCGGATCCATATAACCAACCGCAACCAGATACCCCGGCCCGGCAAAGGCCAGAAACTTACGGAATTTTCCCGACTGGTTGGACACGGCAATGGATCGAAACACCTCCATCAAGGATGGATCGGATGCATCACTACGCCATCCCGCATCACGTGCGGCGGCTTGCTTGGCTTCGGACATCTGAAAACGGCCTGACTGTGAATACCCTTACGGTCTGTAAGGTCACCATTTATGACGCGGCTTCTAAAGTTAGTCAAACCTAACTTTATGGCAAATTCGACACATTTTAGAGGTCGGAATACCGCCCCAAACCCCGCCCCGAACCCCGGCAGCCAAAGACCACAAGATCAATTCATGTCTTAAGGCCCCTTGCGGCGGCGTCCCTTGTATTTTGATTTATTGGCTGATTTCGAACCGGGTCCGATAGTACCAATCGTTCGCGCCATTGGCCCTGCTTCGGCCAGACCAAGTTCCTGATCTTCAAGTCGCTTGATCTCGTCACGCAGACGGGCGGCTTCCTCAAACTCAAGGTTTCCGGCGGCATCACGCATCCGTTTTTCAAGATCCTCGATGTGGGCGCGCAGGTTATGACCAATCAACGTATCGCCCGACACACCGGTATCAACCGTGACGTAATCCTGTTCGGCGACACTTTCGATAACGTCATTGATCCGCGACCGCACACTTTCGGGCGTAATGCCATGTGCCTCGTTATAGGCAACCTGCTTTTCACGCCGACGGTTGGTTTCATCAATCGCGTATTCAAGGCTGTCGGTCATCTTATCGGCATAAAGCAACACACGCCCATCGACGTTACGCGCCGCACGGCCAATGGTCTGCACCAGTGATGTTTTCGACCGCAGGAACCCTTCTTTATCGGCATCCAGAATCGCCACCAGAGCACATTCGGGAATGTCCAAGCCTTCACGCAGCAAGTTGATCCCGACCAGCACATCAAACACGCCAAGACGCAAATCGCGGATGATCTCGATCCGCTCCAGCGTATCAATATCGGAATGCAGATACCGCACCCGAATGCCATGTTCATGCAGATATTCGGTCAAATCCTCGGCCATGCGCTTGGTCAGGGTCGTGACCAGAACCCGCTGCCCTTTAGCAGCACATTCCTTGGCCTCACCCAGCAGGTCATCAACCTGCGTTTCGACCGGACGAATAATACACACCGGATCAATCAACCCGGTTGGTCGGATCACCTGTTCGGTAAACACGCCGCCCGTACGTTCCATTTCCCATTTGCCCGGTGTTGCCGACACAAACACACTTTGCGGGCGCATCGCTTCCCATTCTTCGAATTTCAGCGGCCGATTATCAACACAGCTTGGCAGACGGAACCCATGTTCTGCCAGCGTGAATTTGCGGTTAAAGTCACCCTTGAACATGCCGCCGATTTGGGGCACGGCAACGTGGCTTTCATCGACAAACAGCAACGCATTTTCCGGCAAATACTCAAACAGGGTCGGCGGCGGATCACCGGGATTACGCCCCGACAACCACCGCGAATAGTTTTCGATCCCTTTGCAATGACCCACCGTTTCCATCATCTCAAGATCAAACGTCGTACGTTGTTCAATCCGCTCTGCCGCCAGAAGTTTGCCTTCGTTCTGGAACTGGGCAAGGCGGTCTTTAAGCTCCTGCTTAATCCCGGTCATGGCCTGCACCAAGGTCGGGCGCGGGGTGACGTGGTGCGAATTGGCATAGACCGTGACCGAATCCATGCTGGCAAATTTATGCCCGGTCAGCGGATCAAACTCGGCCAGTTCCTCAATCTCGTCCCCAAACATCGACACCCGCCATGCGCGGTCTTCCGAATGGGCCGGGAAAATTTCCAAAACATCGCCGCGCACCCGGAATGTCCCGCGTGAAAATGCGGCGTCATTGCGGGTATATTGCAGTTCGACCAAACGCTTCATGATGTCGTTGCGATCAACTTCATCGCCAACCGAAATGCGCTGCGTCATTTCAAGATAAGTTTCCACCGCCCCGATACCGTAAATGCACGACACCGATGCAACGATGATACAGTCGTTACGCTCTAAAATCGCACGGGTTGCCGCGTGACGCATCCGGTCGATCTGCTCATTGATCGACGAGTCTTTTTCGATATAGGTATCACTGCGCGGCAAATAGGCTTCCGGCTGATAATAGTCGTAGTACGACACGAAATACTCGACCGCATTTTCCGGGAAAAAATACTTCATTTCCGCATAAAGCTGGGCGGCGAGTGTCTTGTTCGGGGCCAGAACCAATGCCGGGCGCTGGGTCTGGGAAATGATATTGGCCATGGTAAAGGTCTTGCCCGACCCGGTCACACCCAGCAGAACCTGATCACGCTCATCATCATTGATGCCGTCCATAAGCTCGGCAATCGCGGCGGGCTGATCGCCTGCTGGCTGATATTCGGTCACCAGCTTGAATTCCCGCGATCCTTCGACCGGCGGGCGGCGTTTTGTCAAAAATTCCGGTAGCGCATTCATCGGGCAGGCCCCTGTTTTATCCTATGTGTAGTTATAAGACAGATATGCCCAACCGCAAGCCCCACCCCCAACACATCCTGTCAGGAAATGTCAGCAGATGTCAGGACGCCACTTAATGGGAACAATGCCCAATTCATGGCGTTAAGGGTTAAGTTCTTTCCGATCAGACAGATCAAGGGTCGAAAATACGATTAAATCATCCCAAAGAACCCGCAGAAGCGCCGAATGAGCCTTGAATTGAAATTAAGGCAGGCGTAGGGTCCGATCCGAAAGAACGCGATTCTTTTCACTTCTTTTTTCATTCCAGGGAAACAGACCAATGGCGTTTATTGCCGACCGTTTGAGCCGTATCAAACCTTCTCCCACCATTGCCGTCACCACCAAAGCCGCCGAGCTCAAAGCCGCTGGCGTTGATGTGATCGGTCTTGGCGCAGGTGAGCCGGATTTCGATACCCCCGACAACATCAAAGCCGCCGCCAAAGCCGCCATCGATGCAGGCAAGACCAAATACACTCCGGTCGCTGGCACGCCCGAGCTGCGCAAGGCAATTGTCGAAAAGTTCAAACGTGAAAACGACCTGGAATACACTATCGACGAAATCACCGTCGGTTGTGGTGGCAAACAGACCCTGTTCAATGCGTTCTTTGCAACGCTGAATGCGGGCGACGAAGTCGTAATCCCGGCACCGTATTGGGTTTCCTACCCGGATATGGCGCTGATGGCCGAGGGCACCCCTGTCATTGTTGAATGTCAGGAAGAAAACGATTTTAAAATCACCGCTGCCGAGCTTGAAGCTGCCATCACGCCGAAAACCAAATGGGTGGTTCTGAACTCCCCGTCCAACCCGACCGGTGCGGCCTATTCACGCGGTGAGTTGCGCGCGATTGCGGACGTTTTGCTCAAACACGAAAACGTCTACATCATGTCTGACGACATGTATGAGCACCTCGTCTATGACGGGTTCGAATTTACCACCATCGCGCAGGTTGAGCCAAAGCTCAAAGCCCGCACGCTGACCTGTAACGGTGTCTCGAAATCCTATGCCATGACCGGTTGGCGTCTTGGCTATGCAGCGGGTCCGGTTGAGCTGATCAAAGCGATCAACAAGGTTCAGTCCCAATCGAGCACGCATACATCGTCGATCAGTCAGGCTGCTTCGGTCGAGGCCCTCAATGGTCCGCAAGATTTCCTCGCTGAACGCGCAGAAGTCTTCAAAGGCCGTCGTGATCTGGTTGTCGCAGCCCTGAACGAATGCGAAGGCCTGTCGTGCAAAAAGCCTGAAGGTGCGTTTTACGTTTATCCGTCCTGTGCGGGCGTAATCGGCAAAACCACCCCGGATGGCACGAAAATCGAAACCGACACCGATTTCATCACCTACCTGCTTGAAGCAGAAGGCGTTGCCGCGGTTCCGGGTTCGGCATTTGGTCTGGCCCCGTATTTCCGCATTTCCTATGCAACGTCGGATGCGGCCCTGACCGAAGCCTGCGCACGCATCAAACGCGCTTGTGCTGCTTTGAAATAAGGCGCACGGGTTCAGCATTTCCTCGCTGAAAAACATTTCACAGGGTCCGGCACTTGCCGGGCCCTGTTTTTTTGTCCATTATCCAATTCAATAATTACGCACCAAATTACCGATAAATCGGACACACCATGTTAAACGAGAATTTCTATATCACCGTCGACGGGATCAGCCTGTCCTGCCAACGGATCATTCCTATGGATGTGATGGAAGATGCCCCCACCATCATCTTCCTGCACGAGGCCTTGGGCACCATCCGCATGTGGCGTGATTTCCCGGCAAAGTTTGCCACCGCCACCAAACATCCGGTGATCATTTATGAACGGCGCGGCCATGGACGGTCTGATCCACATGGGGACGGCGATGTCCCGCGCCCGATTGATTTTCACAATGTCGAAAGTGATGTCTATCTGCATGGATTGATCAGCGAACTTGGTCTAACCCGCCCGATCCTGTTTGGGCACAGCGACGGGGCCACCATTGCCCTTAAATATGCCGCCCGCTTTCCCGACAATGTTCGCGCTGTCATATCCGAAGCCGCCCATGTGTTTGTTGAAGACGTCACCATTGCCGGGATCAACGATGCCGCCGCGATCTATGCCACGACCGACTGGAAAACCAAACTCGAACGCCATCATTTTTTCCAGACCGACATGGTGTTCAAATCATGGGTCGATACATGGCGCCAACCGGCATTTCGCGACTGGAACATGGTTGACGAACTGCCCAACATCACCTGCCCGCTTTTGGTGATACAGGGCGACGATGACCAGTTTGGCAGTGACGATCAGGTCGATACCATCTGCAAACATGTCAGCGGCCCAGTGACAAAGATGGTGATCAAGGAATGCGGCCACATCCCGCATTTTGATCAGCCTGAAAAGGTGATTACTGCGAGCCTAGAACACCTTGGCATCAAAGCACCAGTCACAGCCTAGGGGCAAGGACCCAACACCATCAAAACAAACAAAGCCCGGCTGCATCATGCAACCGGGGCTTTTTCGTTCGGGCCGTAACCCGGAAATTCGGTTTTCTTAGTCAGCCAATGCGTCTTCGGCGTCAATCACAACCGCGACAGCATGGATCACAGACGCAATACGGATCGCATTCTGGATGGTTTCTTTTTTGACACCGGCACCTTTAAGCACCTTGTCATGGCTATCGATGCACATGCCACAGCCGTTGATCGCCGAAACCGCGATTGAAAACAGCTCAAAATCGGCTTTATCAATGCCCGGCTTGCCGATGATGTTCATGCGAAGGCGCGCTGGCATCGAACCATATTCATCATCTGAAACCAGATGCACGAACCGGTAATAGATATTGTTCATGCCCATGATTGCGGCCGCACCCTTGGCAGCTTCAAGGGCTTCTTCGGAAAGCTTGGCTTTGGATTCTGCGGCAACTGCCTTGATCAATTTGGCGTTGCGCGATGCGAAAGCACAGGCCAGCGCGGTGCCGTAAACCTGTTGATCGGTCATGCCCGGATTGTTGGCCATGCTCGACAGGTTCAGCTTCAGGTCCTTGGCATAGGCTGGCATTGCGTCTTTGATTTCGGTAATCGAAGTCATTGGTTTTCTCCTGAATTCCGTGATGCGAACGTCGCAAAAATCATCAAACAAATCAGCCGCCACCCGACTGCCAGATATGCAGACATCAGGATCGATAAACATCCGATGGGCTGAAAGCGGGACCGGGCAGATGCCCGATCCCAAAATCGTCGTCCAAACCAGACTTAGAGGGTTTCGTCACCCTGGGTCCAGTTGCACGGGCACAACTCGTCGGTCTGAAGCGCATCAAGAATACGCAGTGCTTCATGCGGGTTACGACCAACGTTAAGATCGTTTACCTGCACGTGACGGATGATGTTGTCCGGATCAACGATGAAGGTCGCACGCAGCGCAACACCGGCGTCTTTGGCCAGAACACCAAGGGCGGTCGAGAGTTCTTTTTTCTCATCCGCCAGCCATACGAACGGGCTATCGCCCAGATCTTCGTGGTGGGTGCGCCATGCAGCATGGACGAAATCGGTATCGGTCGAGCAGCCCAGAAGAACCGCATCACGGTCTTCGAAATCACCGTTCAGTTCACCATACCCAACGATTTCGGTCGGGCAAACAAAGGTGAAATCTTTCGGCCAGAAGAACAGAATCTTCCATTTGCCGTCATAGGATTTATCGGTAACCGGTGCGAAGCTATCCGGGGATTTTCCCGAAACACCAGTCAGATTAAATTCAGGAAGCGTATCACCAACGGTAAGCATTATGGTTTCTCCTAACCTAGGTTAAAATCCCAATCCGCGGCCCCCGACAGGCCGCTAATTCTTGTACGCAAGTGCGAAATGAACACTCACTGCTGGCGATTTGTAGTGAAATGCACTAACTAAGACAAATAGATAAAACTTCGCTTGTTGATAGGAAAAATTAATGGCTGCCCAACCCAGCATCAAGCAGCTCAAATATCTTGTCGCTTTGGCGGAATGTGGCCATTTTGGCCGCGCTGCTGAGGCATGTTTCATCACCCAGCCAAGCCTTTCGGCCGCAATTAACGAGCTTGAAAACCTGCTCGGGGCGCAGCTGGTTGAACGCAATAAGCGCCAGGTCCTCATCACGCCGCTGGGCGAAGATGTCGTTTCGCGGGCGCGAAGTATCCTCCATGAAGTCGATGAACTGACCACCATGGCACAGGCCGCGACCGAACCACTTTCGGGTCCGATCCATATCGGCGTAATCCCGACAATTGGTCCGTATCTTTTGCCCGATGTGATGTCACAGTTAAAATCAGGCTTCCCCAAACTGCAGCCCTTCCTGCGCGAAGACCAGACATCCAAGCTGGTATCGCTTCTGGCGGCGGGCAAACTTGATCTGGCTCTGATCGCACTTCCGATCGAAGAAAACTGGCTGGAAGAATTTGATCTGTTTGAAGACCGGTTTGTCTTTGCGTGCAGTCCGGATAACCCGCTGACCAAAAAACGCCATATCGAGATCGCCGACATCAAGGACGAAAAGCTTTTACTGCTCGAAGACGGTCATTGCCTGCGCGATCAGGCGCTTGAGGTCTGCCAGAAAGCTGGCTGGAGCAAGTCCGCCGATTTTCAGGCCAACAGCCTGTCAACTCTGGTGCAAATGGTTGCTGCCGGTGTCGGATCGACGCTTTTGCCTGAAATGTCGCTGGAAGTCGAAGCCCGCCGTCCGGATTCGCTAAAGATCATTCCATTTGAAAACCCGGTCCCCATTCGGCGCATTGGCATGGTCTGGCGCCGCAGTTCTGCCCGAAAGCGTGAATATCGTCAGTTGGCGGCTCATCTTCGTGATAGCTTGACCGCACAGAAACAAGTGCATGTCGCATAATCTATTGGTGCTTATGCCCAATCGGCTCAGGCCTAGAACGCAACCTTATTTAAACATGCCACAGGATTAGTACCGAGCCGATGCTTCCGATCAAGGACGACAACCCGACCACGATAACGCCTTGGGTCACCTACGCCATCATTGCAATCAATGTGGCTGTCTTCCTTGTGACCATATCACTTAGTCCAAAGGGCGCAACGCTGGCCACCTTGCAATACGGAGCCATTCCTGCCGTCCTGTTTGGCCATGCCAACCTACCAGCCCAACTTGCCGCTTTCCCGCCCGGATATGAATTCCTGTCGATTTTCACCTCCATGTTCATGCATGGTGGCTGGATGCATATTGCGGGCAACATGCTGTATCTCTGGGTGTTTGGGAACAACGTCGAAGATGCCATGGGGCATTTCCGCTTCCTGATTTTCTATCTGCTGTGCGGCATTGCCGCCGCCCTTGGGCACGGGTTGCTCGACACCCAGTCGCAAATTCCGATGATTGGTGCGTCGGGGGCGCTGGCCGGTGTCTTGGGGGCTTATTTCCTGCTCTATCCCAAGGCCCGCATTCTGGTCTGGTTCTTCTGGGTGTTCATTTTCTACGTCCCGGCCGTCTTCGTGCTGGGCTTCTGGTTCGTGACACAGGTCTTTAATTTCGGCAGTGGTGCCGGCGGCGGCATTGCGTGGGTTGCCCATATCGCCGGCTTTATTGCCGGGCTTGTCCTGATCCCTCTGTTCAAGCACCGCAACGTGCCGCTATGGCATGATGGATCACATGCACCGGCCTTTGGCGTTTATCGCCCCGGCCGACCGGGGCGCAAGGCACGCGGCGCAAGTACCTCCGGGTCTGGCGTCCCACCATGGGCTGCGGCCTATGAGGCCGAACGTGCTGCCAAGCGTGCTGCGATGAAACGCGACCGGCGCGGCCCATGGGGCAAGGAAACCCCGACCGGCGAAGACCGCGACACATCCCCATGGGGCCGCTATCAACCAACCGCACCAAAACCAAAACCGGCCCCCAAACCGGGCATTGGTGTGCCCAAAGTTGTCCGGTTGCATTCCGACCGCGACAAGGACGATACTTAGAAGATAACGTTCCGCTCATTCACGCCGGGAGCCCCAAAATGCGCGCAGCCTATTTCACCGAGTACCAAGGCCCGATCAACATTCAGACCGTTGATGATCCCACCCCGTCGAATGATGGCGTTGTGATCAAGGTCGGTGCGACTGGATTGTGCCGCAGTGACTGGCACGGCTGGATGGGCCATGATTCCGATATACAGTTGCCCCATGTACCGGGCCATGAATTTGCCGGTACCATTGTCGGGGTTGGCAAGGACATCAAACGCTGGAAACAGGGCGACCGGGTCACCGTCCCATTCGTATCGGGATGCGGACATTGCCCTGAATGCCACAGCGGCAACCATCAGGTCTGCGACAACCAGTTCCAGCCGGGCTTTACCCATTGGGGCAGCTTTGCGCAATATGTTGCCATCGACTATGCCGACACCAACCTGATTGCACTTCCAGACGATATGGAATTCGCCACCGCGGCGAGCCTCGGCTGCCGCTTTGCCACCAGTTTCCGTGGCGTAATTGATCAGGGCAAAGTATCCGCCGGACAAATGGTTGCCGTGCATGGTGCGGGCGGGGTTGGCCTATCGGCGGTCATGATTGCCGCTGCCGCTGGGGCCTATGTCATTGCAGTTGATATTGATGACAGCAAACTTGAATTTGCCAAGGAACTTGGCGCGAATGCCACGCTCAATGCCCGCACCATTGACGATATCCCAACCGCGATTAAGGACATCACGCGTGGCGGTGTGCATGTATCGGTTGATGCACTTGGCAGTGAGCAGACCTGCTTTAACTCGGTCGCCAGTTTACGCAAACGCGGCAAACACATTCAGATCGGCCTTATGACCGGCGATCACGCCCACGCCAAAGTCCCGATGGACCGCGTTGTCGCCCATGAGCTAGAAATTCTCGGCAGCCACGGCATGCAGGCGTTTCGCTATGACGCCATGCTCGACATGATCATGACCGGTAAACTCACCCCGCAAAAACTCATCGGCGACCGAGTCACATTGGCCGAAGGCGCAACTGCCCTTATGAATATGGACAATTTCGTCGGAATCGGCGTCACCGTGATTGATCGTTTTTAGGTCGCAAAAATCAGAATGACGCTGTTTCTCTATCAGACAGCCATTGTTTAGAATACTTATAATTTTAAAGTCATGTGACTAATTATATTTAAGATTGAAATCCTCACGGGAATGACCTTAACTTCGAAGTGGGTATTCATCGGTCCCGCCCGATAACCCCAAAAAGAGAACACCGGCTTTCGTCTTGGACATAGTGACGAAAGGAACGGTTTCCTTCCTTCGAAGTGAGAGAAACGAAACCATGAGCGATAGTCAAACCATAGATGGCCCACCTCGCCGTAGAACAGAATTGCGATGCTTTCTGTTTTTGGCCGTGTTCCTGGCCCCCGCCCTTTCGGTTGCAATCGTTGGTGGGTTGGGCTTTTCAATCTGGATTTATCAGATGTTTGCCGGACCGCCCGGACCTCCGATGTAGGGGCAAGGGGGCTGATATGCCTGCAAACGCAAAACAGACAAGCCGTCGTGACTTCCTTGCCCGTTTCAGGGCTGTATCGACGACGCATTCTGATCAGACCGGTGATGTTATCCGGCCACCATGGGCACGGCATCTTGATGCCCGTTGCACGGGATGTGGCGATTGTGCGCCCGCCTGCCCGGAAGGCATCATCGCATTTGACGACAGAAACCATCCGGTCATTGATTTCACCAAAGGTGAATGCACCTTTTGCGGGGCCTGTTCGCGTGCCTGTGCAGAAGATGTTTTTGACACGACAGCCGATACCCCTTGGAACCTCGACATTACGGTTGCCAAAACCTGTTTTGCGGAAAATGGGATTTACTGTCGGTCTTGTGGGGATGTCTGTCCGGAATCTGCCATCCGTATCGCCCCACAGCTGGGTGGTCGGGCCCGTGTCATCGTTAATGAAGACGCATGTACCGGTTGCGGCGCATGCCTCTCGGCCTGCCCGGCCGACGCCATATCCATTACCCCCCAAAAGGAGCACGCCCATGGATGAAAATATCGGGGTGATCTCCAGCATGATTGTTCAGGCCCGTCCCGAACATCTGGACGTGATCGCGACACAGCTTGAAGCCTTTCCCGGCATCGAAATCACCGCACGTGACGTCTCGGGAAAAATCATTGTCGTACTTGAAGCCAAGAATGACCGGCAACTGGCCGACACCATGAAAGAGATCGGTGACCTTTCAGGCGTTCTTGGCGTCAACCTGGTCTATCACCACAACGAAAACGCCAATTAGTGCCACCGCGTACTAGCCAACGATCAAGAATTTGACATCTGGCCCAAGGAAACAAACGATGTTCAAGACAAAGATATCCCGCCGCGATGCCCTTAAGGCAAAAGCAGCAGCAATTGCCGCTGCAGCCGCTGGCATCAGTCTTCCAGCATCTGCACAGAATCTGGTGACAGAGACAGAACACACCAAACTCAAATGGTCCAAGGCCCCCTGCCGGTTCTGCGGCACCGGGTGTTCGGTCATGGTCGCAACCAAGGACAACCATGTCGTTGCAACCCACGGCGATGTTCTGTCTCCGGTGAACCGGGGGCTTAACTGCGTCAAAGGCTACTTCCTGTCCAAAATCATGTATGGCAAGGACCGCCTGACCGAACCGCTCTTGCGCAAAAAGAACGGCGTCTATGACAAGAATGGCGATTTCGAACCAGTGTCCTGGGACGAAGCATTCGATATCATGGCCGAGAAATGGAAAGCAGCCCTAAAGGCCAAAGGTCCGACATCTGTTGGCATGTTTGGCTCCGGCCAATGGACCGTGTTTGAAGGGTACGCCGCCTCCAAACTGATGAAAGCCGGTTTCCGGTCCAACAACCTCGATCCCAATGCCCGCCATTGCATGGCATCCGCTGTTGTCGGCTTCATGCGGACCTTTGGCATGGACGAACCGATGGGCTGCTATGACGATATGGAAGCCGCAGATGCCTTTGTTCTGTGGGGATCGAACATGGCTGAAATGCACCCGATCCTATGGACCCGTGTCACGGACCGGCGTTTGTCGGCCCCGCATGTAAAAGTCGCTGTTCTGTCGACCTATGAACATCGCTGCTTTGATCTGGCAGACATCCCGATGGTATTCAAACCCCAGACCGATCTGGTGATCCTCAATTACATCGCCAACCACATTATATCGACCGACCGGGTCAATACTGACTTTGTCAACAAGCACACTATTTTCCGTCGGGGAAATACCGATATCGGGTATGGCCTGCGCCCCGAAGATCCGCGCCAACAATCAGCCGACCACGCATCCGATGCCGGTGGTTCAACCGATATGACATTCGACGAGTACGCCGAATTTGTGTCGGAATATACGCTTGATAAAACCCATGAAATGACTGGTGTACCCAAGGAACGTCTGGAAGCACTGGCTGAACTTTATGCCGATCCAAAGATCAAGGTCACATCGTTCTGGACCATGGGCTTTAACCAGCATACACGCGGGGTATGGGCCAACAATCTGTGTTACAATATCCATCTTCTGACCGGTAAGATTGCCGAGCCGGGCAATTCGCCATTTTCGCTCACCGGGCAACCGTCCGCCTGTGGCACCGCGCGCGAAGTTGGTACGTTCTCCCATCGGCTGCCTGCCGATATGGTTGTCACCAATCCCGAACACCGTAAGCATGCCGAAGAAATCTGGAAACTGCCCGAAGGCACCATTCCCGACAAGGTTGGCTATCACGCAGTAGAACAAAACCGCATGCTCAAGGATGGCAAACTCAATGCCTATTGGGTGCAATGTAATAACAACATGCAAGCCGCAGCCAACATCAACGAGGAAGCCTGGCCGGGGTATCGCAACCCGGAAAACTTCATCGCCGTTTCTGATGCATACCCAACCGTAACCTGCGAGGCTGCCGATCTTGTCTTGCCCACCGCAATGTGGGTGGAAAAAGAAGGCTGCTATGGCAATGCCGAACGCCGCACGCATATGTGGCGTCAACTTGTTCAGGCGCCCGGGAACGCCAAATCCGACCTTTGGCAACTGATGGAATTTTCCAAACGCTTTGCCATCGAGGACGTCTGGCCGGAAGAGCTTCTGGCCAAGGCACCGGAACTGCGCGGAAAAACCATGTTTGACGTTCTGTATCGCAACGGCAACGTCGACAAGTTCCCGCTTGAGGAAACGGCTCCTGATTACGACAATAACGAGTCTGAAGAATACGGCTTCTATGTCCAAAAAGGCCTGTTTGAAGAATACGCAACCTTCGGACGTGGTCATGGCCATGATCTGGCACCGTTCGACCGCTATCACAAGGAACGCGGCCTGCGCTGGCCGGTGGTTGACGGCAAGGAAACCCTTTGGCGGTACCGCGAAGGATATGACCCTTATGTCACGCCCGGCGCCGGGGTCGAGTTTTATGGTCATAAGGATGGCAAGGCACGTATTTTTGCCCTTCCTTATGAACCAGCGGCTGAAACCCCTGATGAAGAATATCCGTTCTGGCTTTGCACCGGACGCGTCTTGGAACATTGGCACTCCGGGTCCATGACCCAGCGCGTGCCAGAACTTTACCGGTCATTCCCAGATGCCTTGTGCTTCCTTCATCCCGATGATGCTGCTGAACAGGGGCTAAGGCGGGGTGATGAAATCCGGGTAATCTCACGTCGTGGCGACATGCGCACACGGGTTGAAACACGCGGTCGTAACAAGCCGCCTCGCGGACTTGTTTTCATTCCTTGGTTCGATGCCAGCGAGTTGATCAACAAGGTCACACTTGATGCCACCGATCCAATGTCAAAACAGACTGATTACAAAAAATGCGCCATTCGCATTGAAAAAGTCTGAGGGAGGAAGCCATGAAAATAAGTCCAAAATGGTTGCTGTCGCTTGCCATCATCGGCATTGCTGGCATGGCATATGCCGCAGAACCGATAACAACATTGCGCAGCACCGCCCCGGATCAGGAATCCGCAGCACCACGCATTACCAATTTTGAAGATAACAGCGTCAAACGCCCGCGCAATTATCCGGAACAACCGCCAACCATTCCGCATGATATCGAAGGATATCAAATCGACCGCAATGCCAATAAATGCCTATCGTGTCATGCCCGTTCACGCACCGGCGAAAGCGGGGCGCCCATGGTTTCGATCACGCATTTCATGGACCGTGACAACCAGTTCTTGGCTGCCGTCAGTCCACGTCGTTATTTCTGCACCCAATGCCACGTCCCGCAGAAAGAAGTCAAACCTCTGGTCGACAATGACTTTGTCGATATTGATCAACTTCTGCCTGACAACGGCACACGGATTGCGGAATAGGGGGATTGGCGATGATTAATCTTCTGAAACGGTACTGGAAAGTTCTGACGACACCCAGTGTCCATTATAGTCTGGCATTCCTGACCGTGGGCGGCTTTATCGCCGGCGTCATTTTCTGGGGTGGTTTCAATACCGCACTGGAAGCCACCAACACCGAACAATTCTGCATTTCATGCCATGAAATGGAAAACAACGTCTATGCCGAACTAAAATCAACCATTCACTACTCAAACCGCTCTGGTGTGCGCGCCACCTGTCCAGACTGCCATGTCCCCCATGAATGGACCGACAAGATCGCCCGTAAAATGCAGGCTTCCAAAGAAGTCTGGGGCAAGATTTTCGGCACGATTAGCACGCGCGATAAATTCCTCGATAAACGTCTTGAGCTGGCCCAGCATGAATGGGCACGGCTTAAGGCGAACAACTCGCTCGAATGCCGCAATTGCCATTCAGATGAATCAATGGACATCACCCGTCAAAGCCCCCGTGCCGTCGAAGCCCATCAGAAATTTTTATTCACTGGTGAAAAGACATGTATCGACTGTCACAAGGGGATCGCGCATCATCTACCGGATATGTCGGGTGTTCCCGAATGGCAGTAATCTGATGGTGGATATGACAGCGTGACACAAGACACCCAATCTAAACCCCTTCTGGCTGGAATACGTTTCCAGCCAAGGGAGCCAATTGACGCCATACTGACCCAGATAACGACCCATTATCGGTGCGACCGTATTTCTGGCTATGTGCAAAAACGCCATAAGGACCGTGATTGCGGCACCTTGGTCTATGTCCGCAACCTGCGATCCGGCGCGGAAATGTCGATCACGAAAAACCGGGGTGCCATGGCAAAGGGCTGCAAGCTCGACGGCGATGCGCTATCGAGCTTGTCGGAACAACTCGCACAAGATATCGAAGCCGGAAGTGATCTTTTGATCGTTGCGCGCTTTGGCCGAAGCGAGGCCGAAGGACGGGGGTTGCGCGATGTCATCTCACGCGCGATGGAACTTGAAATTCCTGTACTGGTCGGGGTGCGCGGTGAATATGCCGATGCGTGGGCCGAATTCCACGGCGGCATTGCCGACACATTGCCCCTTGATGCCCAAAAAATCGAAGCCTGGCTGCACATGACCGCCCGCACTTTGGCAAGCACGTGATTGTGATCGTCTGACCTTTGGGCGTTTATCAAAGGTCGGGCATAATTGCACCGCGTCGATAGCTGAAACTTCCGGGTGCAGGAATATCATCATGCGTGTGCAAATGTCTTTTGGCTTTCTCGTGACCTTTTCCATTCTGGCATCTGTGGTCCCGTTCACCGCCCATGCTGCCGATCCCTTTGGCGAAATCGAAATTCGCGAATGGAATGTCGAATATGGTGGATTGCCACGTGACCCGGATGCGGTATCGGACGATGAAGTCTGGTTTGTTGGGCAGGTAGGCGACTACATCGGACGCCTTAACCCAAAAAACGGGGCATTTTTCAAACGCGATCTTGAGGATGAACCCGGCCCCCATAACCTGATTGTCGGGCCTGATGGCATTGTCTGGTACGCGGGAAACCTGTTGGGATATATCGGGCGCTATGATCCGCAAACTGATCGGATCGACAAAATTGCCATGCCCAACGATGCCGCGCGCGATCCCCATACCCTGATGTTCGATGCCGAGAACCGTTTCATCTGGTTCACGGTTCAAAATAGTAATTTCATCGGCCGGCTTGACCCGCAAAGCCACGATGTCGATTTGATCAAGGTACCGACACCGCGTGCCCGTCCCTATGGCATCAAACAGGCCCCTGATGGTACCTTGTGGATTGCCCTTCTTGGCACCAACAAGCTGGCCTCGGTTAATCCGCAAACTCTTGAACTGCGTGAACATGCCCTGCCCGATGGTGCGCGCCCGCGCCGGATTGCCATAAGCGATCAGGGACATGTTTTTTACACGGGTTATGCGCGCGGTGTCCTGGGCCGACTTGATCCCGCATCGGGCATGATTGATGAATGGCCAATGCCCGGCGGCGAAAATTCCCGCCCCTATGGCATGGCAATTGATGCGTCCAATCATGTCTGGGCGGTCGAAGGTGGCAGACCTGCGATGTTTGTCGGCTTTGACCCGGCGGCGGAAAAATTCATTTCAAACACTCCGGTCCCATCGGGGGGCATTACCATTCGCCATATGGATTACAACCGCGAAACGCAGTCGGTCTGGTTTGGCAGTGATGCGGGAACCATTGGTCAGGCGATGGTCGGAAATTAAGGGACCAGCCGCCGAGGGTCTGGACCTAAATTAACGGCCGATATCCGAGCAGACACGCCCACCGACCAGCACCTTGGCGGCAAACCGTTCAAACCACGCGCCAAAATCCGCATCATATTTCGCACGACCTGCGCGCTGTTCATCGGGGCCTTGCCCATTCGGACGGTTTGTCTTGTCCGCACCATGTGACAGCCAACGTTCATGACTTTCATCATCAACTTCCGGGTGGAACTGAATACCCCAGATGCGCCCATCAATATGATAGGCCTGATGGGGGAATGTTGACCCGGTCGCCATCAGCTCCGCGCCCTCGGGCAAGCCGAAGCCTTCGCTGTGCCAGTGATAGACCATCATATTATCGGGAAATAAATCGCGCCCTGCCTCTGTCGCCTGAACCGGGTAATAGCCGATTTCCGTCAGGCCGTCGGGATGGGGGGTAACCGATGCGCCAAGGTGACGCGCCATCATCTGTGCGCCAAGACAAATGCCCAGATACATCACATCACTGGCAACCACCTTGGGCAACCAGTCCATGATCGCACTAACATTGCCCAGATCATCCTCGTTGGCACTCATCGGGCCGCCAAACACAACAACAAGGTGGTAGCCGTCAAGATCATGGGGCAAGACATCGCCTTCACCCGGACGACGAATATCGAACGTATAGCCATAGCAACGCATGACATCCCCAACCCGACCCGGTTGACCGGTGGCGGAGTTGAAAACCAGAAGAATGCGTTTTGACGGGCTTAGTTCGTTCATCGTGACCTCATTACTGCCTTCGTGAAGGGTGACCTTTTCGGGCTATTTTGACAACCCCTTCGCACCTGAACTGGCACGGCCAGATACGAAAAAGCCGCCGCAAATCTGCGACGGCTTTGAATTCGTTACGTTTAATATGCGTCTTAAACGTTGAATTTGAAATGGAAGATATCGCCATCCTTGACGATGTAAGTCTTGCCTTCCTGACGCAGCTTACCATTATCGCGCGCCCCGGCTTCACCGTTGAAGGTGATGAAGTCATCATAGGCAATCGTTTCAGCCTTGATGAAACCGCGTTCAAAATCGGTGTGAATGACGCCCGCCGCATTCGGCGCCGTCGCCCCTTTATACACCGTCCAGGCGCGTGCTTCTTTCGGACCGACGGTGAAGAAGGTCAAAAGATCAAGCAGCTTATACCCTTCGCGGATACACCGCGTCAGACCGGTTTCCGAAAGACCAAGACCTTCAAGGAATTCCTTTTTGTCTTCGGCACTGTCAAGCAAGGCTACTTCAGACTCGATTGCCGCTGAAATCACCACCGAACGTGCACCCTGTGCGGCGGCCATTTCGGCAACCTTGGCCGACAATTCATTGCCCTCGGCCGCACTGTCTTCGTCAACATTGCACGCATACAGGATCGGCTTGCTAGTCAAAAGCTGCAACATACGGAACGCTTTTTCTTCGTCCTCACCATCAATTTTGACGGTACGGGCTGGTTGGCCTTCGCGCAACGCGACCAAAGAACGCTCAATCAGCTCCATCGTCAAAACGGCTTCTTTTTCGTTCTGACGGGCTTTTTTCTGCAGACCCGGAATACGTTTTTCCAGGCTTTCCATATCGGCCAGCATCAATTCGGTTTCGATGGTTTCCGCATCGCGCACCGGGTCAACCGACCCGTCAACATGGGTAATGTCGCCATCTTCGAAACAGCGCAGCACATGGACAATCGCATCAGTTTCGCGAATGTTGGCCAGAAACTGGTTGCCCAGCCCCTCGCCCTTGGACGCACCGCGCACCAGACCGGCAATATCGACAAACTCAAGCTGGGTCGGAATGATGGTGGCCGATTTGCCAATCGCCGCAATTTTATCAAGACGATCATCCGGGACGCTGACACGCCCGGTATTGGGCTCAATCGTACAGAACGGGAAGTTTGCCGCCTCGGCCGCAGCCGTCTGGGTCAGGGCGTTAAAAAGGGTCGACTTACCAACATTTGGCATACCGACGATACCGCATTTGAATCCCATCTTTCCGGGCTCCGTAACTTGATTTGTTTCTATCAGGATCGGCTCGAATATGATCAAGCCGAAAGACTATTTCTTTTTGCCAAACGCCTTGGCAAGGGCTTGCGCCATCGCATTTGCGGCATTGCTGACCGGGGTATCGGCCTTTTCAATGCGCACCTGCGCTGCACCCGACAAATTGTTCATATCTTCGCCAGCCGGTTCTTGGTCGCTGGCCTCACCTTTGGCTTTGCTGGCCGCTGGTTTATCTTTCTTCGGCGCCTTTGGCTTTGGCGGTGACACGATGTTTGACACCTTGCTCATAAAGCCGCCGTCATCGCCCTTGGTCAGTCGGGCAAATTCGGCTGCCACCGCGTCAAGCAACGTCATCAGCCAGCCATCCTGTTCGGATTTGGAAAAATCCCCCAGAACATGGCCATGTACACGTGACTTTTCACCGGGGTGTCCAATGCCCAACCGCACACGACGGTATTCTTTGCCACAATGGGCGTCGATGGATCGCAATCCGTTATGTCCGCCGTGGCCCCCGCCGCGTTTCACACGCAACTTGCCCGGCGGCAGGTCCAGCTCATCATGCAGGACAATAACGTCTTCGACCGGAATCTTGTAAAAACGCAGCACTTCGCCAACGCTTTGCCCCGAAAGGTTCATGAAGGTTTCCGGTTTCAGAACCAGAACTTTCTGTCCGTTCAATTCACCTTCGGACAATTGCCCCTGAAACTTTTTGCGCCAGGGACCAAAAGAATGGCGGCGGACGAGTTCGTCCGCCGCCATGAAGCCGATATTGTGGCGATTGGCGGCATATCCCGATCCCGGGTTTCCCAATCCAACCACCAAAAACATCTTAAGACCTCAATCTTATTCTTCGGTCGATTCCGCTGCGTCTTCTTCGCCATCTTCTGCGTCATCGGCATTATCTTCCGATTTCAGAGCGGACGGAGCAGCAACGGTTGCAACGGTAAAGTCACGGTCGGTAATCGTAAGCTCAACACCTTTTGGCAATTTGATTGCCGAGATGTGGATCGAGTCACCAACTTCAACACCCGTAAGGTCGAAGACCAGCTCTTCCGGGATAGCAGCAGGCGCACAGCTAACTTCGACGTCGTGACGAACGATATTGAGAACGCCACCGCGTTTCAGACCCGGTGATTTCTCTTCGTTGATGAAGCGAACCGGAACTTCCACGTTCATGGTCTGGCCTTTTGCAAAGCGCAGGAAGTCAACATGGATCGGTGCGTCAGTCACTTTGTCGAACTGAACGTCGCGTGGCAGGACTTCGTATTTCTCTTTGCCGACGTTAACCGTCAGAATGTGAGAAAAGAAGCCAGGCTGATGCAGAAGTTTAACGAGCGGACGCGGGTCAATCTGGAACATAACAGGTTCTTGTTTTGCACCATAAATAACACCAGGGACCATACCGGCACGACGCACGGCACGGGCGGCCCCCTTTCCGGCCCGTTCACGGATTTCCGCAGTGATAACAGAGTTTGCCATCAGAAAATCTCCTTGAACTATAAAATTTGTTTACGCAGGTTGGTGTAAATCACCGCTGAAAGCCCACGAAAACAAGCGCGCTGGCCTCCAGGGGTGCCAGCGCGACGAGGGCCTTATACCCTCAATCGAAAAGAACGGAAACAGATTTTTCTTCCGAGATGCGACGAATGGCCTCGGCCATCAGCGGCGCAATCGGAAGCTGTCTGATTTTTGCGCAAGTCCGCACCGCATCCGATGCCTTGATCGAATCGGTGGTAACCACCTCGGACATCGGCGAATTGGCAATACGCTCAACTGCCGGGCCCGACAAAACACCATGCGAGACATAGGCCGCAACCGATGCCGCACCGCGTTCTTTCAATGCACCTGCCGCATTGCAAAGTGTACCGGCACTGTCCACGATATCGTCAACCAGAATGCAGGCTGCATCCTTAACATCACCGATAACATGCATGACCTCCGACACACCGGCCTGCGGGCGGCGTTTATCAATGATCGCCAGTTCTGCATCAAGACGCTTTGCCACCGAACGTGCACGGGCAACACCGCCAACATCCGGGCTAACGATGACCAATTTCTGGCCTTCGAACTTGTTGCGGATGTCGCTGGTCAGAACCGGAGACGCAAACAGGTTATCAAGCGGAATGTCAAAGAAGCCCTGAATCTGACCGGCATGAAGGTCCATGGTCAGAACGCGATCTGCACCGGCAACCGTAATCAGGTTGGCAACCAGTTTGGCCGAAATCGGGGTGCGGGGACCCGATTTGCGATCTTGCCTGGCATAGCCGAAATACGGCATGACGGCCGTGATGCGACGTGCAGACCCTCGACGCAGTGCGTCGATCACCACCAGAAGTTCCATCAGATTGTCGTTTGCGGGATAAGAAGTGCTCTGAATGACAAAAACGTCCTCACCGCGGACGTTTTCCTGAATTTCACACCAGATTTCTTCGTCGGAGAATCGCTTAACATCTGCGCGGGTAAGCGGCAGGTTCAGATGGTCAGCAATTGCCTCAGCCAAGGGATGGTTACTGTTACCAGCGAGGATCTTCATAGCGGGGCCTCGGATAATGGGTGCCGGGAAAGCGAAAAAACGAATTTGCGACTCCGCCCTGCACAAAGTGCCGGGATGGTTCCCTGCATGCCCTTGCCGCTCAAAGCCCCGGTTTTCAAGGTTTCCCCATCCGGCACAACGACACATTCACAACACTCAAAGACCACTGTTTGGCTACTCCGCATCTTGGCAGATCGCGGCGGCTTTATACCCATCCGTTAACAGTCTGTAAATGGCCCCAATGGCGAATAACGACAAGGCAGTCATGCATCCCCCCGCAACACCAATATGACAACAGCCCCCTAACGCGCTGATGCGGTCTTTTTAGGCGCACGCAACTGCCATTGTTTACGGTTGGCGATCTGGCCCAAAACACCTTCAAGGGATTCAACCGCCGCCTGTGCCGCAAGCGATGCGATTGTGCCCCAACGCTCATCAAGGCTACCGTGCGGAACCACATTGTTTTGCTTCATCTGGCCCAGTTCCGTGCCATCGACATCCATGATCACCCATTCGATCAACACCCGGTCCACTGGTGTGCGCGACTTGCTTTTATCAATCGGGGTGACTTGGGTAGTCGCCGACAGGATCACGCTATGATCCCCAATGTCGGTATTATCGATCTCGATCCCTTTGGATTGCAAAAGGGCCCCGGCCGACCTTGCCAATGCAGTGTTGCCATCTCCCGGTGCGCCTGCAAAATCAATCAGGGCGACTTTCATGACCGGGGCTGCGCGCAATGCGGTCCGATCCCCGGTGATCATAAAGGCAATCTTGTCGGCCGATTGTGCGACCAGTGCGTCATAGGTTTCTTCTTGCGGGTCTTGGTCAATCCCGCCCAGATCGCGGACTTTCTCCACCAGTTCCTTAGGGACGGCAAGATCGCCTTCCTCCGGTCCCGTTGGGACAGGCGCAAACCACTGATCCGGTCCCAATTCGCCTGTGGCCTTTGTGGTATCAATCGCCAAGCCATCGGGACGCATCAAAACCCACGTAATATCAACCGATGCCCCGGCATCAATCAGATTGGCCGTAACGTTGGGACGCAGGATATAATCGCCACCTTGTGGGCTGTCGCTATAGGCCGGGATATCGCGTGATCGCAATGCGCGCGCCATCGCCCGTGCCAGATGCTGTGATGCGCCTTCCGGCAAATCTTCGCCGCCTTCGACCCTCACGGTTTCGGTATCACGCAATTCCAGAAGTGATGGATCACCTTCACGCCCCGCGCCTTGAAACGGGCGCGGCAAATCGCCGCAGGCACCAAGCGGGATGATCGTGACAACAAAAAGAAGGAAAGTACGGAGGAACGATTTCATCAAAGCCACTTTGAAAATCACATCAAAACGCACCCAACCATGGATACGATGATCATAAAGAAAAACAGCATAATCAAATGTGGCATGGCGTATCCCCCTTACGCTTCTGACAACATGATCGCGGAAAGCTGCCGGCCATAATCGGGCTCCTTGCGAAGCGTCGTCCGGCGGTAACTGTAAAACAGGTCTTCTTGCGCCAACGTGTCGCGCGCCACAAGTTCGACCTTGGCAATGCCAGTCGCAATCGTGCGGCGATGCACATATTCCGGCAGATCAAACATATAGTGTCCGACGCGCGACGACGCATCAAAAAGGTCTTCGTTGCCTTCGGGCCCGCCAAGGATCGTATCGCGGAATGCGGCGTCCACCTCATAAGATGCGCGCGCGATACACGGACCAACAGCGGCAATAATGTTTTCGCGGCTCGCACCCAGCTTTTCCATCGCCGTCACTGTTGTTTCGGAAACCCCGCCATAAGACCCGCGCCATCCCGAATGGCACGCGCCAATTACACCAGCCTTGGGATCATGAAACAAAACCGGTGTGCAATCAGCGGTCAGAATGCCCAGCATAATACCCGGCCGGTCTGTCACCATCGCATCGGCCTTTGGCGCCTCGTCACGTGACAGCGACCGATCCAGCACGGCAACATCCGTACCATGCACCTGATACACCGTTGTCAGGTCATCGGGCGCCACCGCAAATGCCTTGGCGGCACGTGCGCGGTTTTCGGCCACTCGGTCCTTATCGTCATCGGAGCCAAATCCGACATTAAGCCCACCGTGAATGCCGTCGCTAACCCCGCCCTTGCGGCTGAAAAATCCGTGTCGCAGAACTGACGGCGCGCCAAGGTTTTCGGCCTCAAACCACTCAAGCCCGTTTGCAGTGCGGGCGATACCATGCGTTATCGGATGGGTCATGTGTGGTGTGCTCCGTGCTTACGTCATCATCAGTCGGCGTTTACGGGTTTAATCGGGTTACCCTTCTGCCCCACTGATACAGGGTGGCGGTGTCGTCGTCGCACCATAGCCGATCAGTACTTTAAAAAGCGTTCCCATCTGATCGGGCGCAATCAACCGCGCAAGTGCCTGATCAATCGCCTTTGCCTGATCTTCGCTGGCATCGGTTTTTAAAAGTTCGGCACGCTGTTCAATGCCCAGCATCGCCAAAAACGTCCCCTGGGTTAATACCGCCCCGGTCCGCGCGCCCGCCTCAATCATCGCGCGCGAGATGGCGGCGAAATCAACATGGGCTGTCAAATCAACATCGCCCGGCTGGTTCAGAACCGGATGATATTCATGGGCCTTTACCGCCTGCAGTGTATCGCCAAACGCACTATGGGGATGACCGTAATCGATAAACAATGCCGCCCCGCCGTTGTCATTTAAACGGCGGGCAATCTGATCGGCAATGGCAATCGCCGGGCCGCAGGACTCAAAAATGTCACCCTTTTTCGCCGTCCCGCGCAGGGTCGCAGGCACCAGCGCATCGGCCACCGGCGTTTCGCGCCCGCGCACAAACCCAAGTTCACCACCCGCTGCATCAACCCCGACAAGCCGTTCGGCCCATCCGGTTTCCCCGCGCTCGAACTGGCGGATCGGCAGCGCGTCAAAGAACTCATTGCCAATAACAATCATCGGCACTCCGGCCCGTGCCGGGATATCGTCAAACGCTTCGTGCCACGTGGCGGGAATGCCATATGGCATGATTGATGTTTGCTGATGGGTGCGCAAAACCGGGCTGGTTTCAACAAACCGCACCGTGATCGCATCACTAAAGCCCGGCACATTGCGAACAGCGCGCAGGGCATCAGACATCAATGTGCCGCGACCCGGCCCCAGTTCGACCAGATCGATTTTCGACGGACCTCCCATCTGTTGCCAGCTCACCGCCGCCCAAAGACCAATCAACTCGCCAAACATCTGGCTGATTTCAGGCGCGGTGATAAAGTCTCCCGCCCGACCAAACGGGTCCTGTTTGCGGTAATAGCCAAATTCAGGATGGGCGAGGGCCTCATTCATGAAATCGGCAATCGTGATCGGCCCGGACAACGAAATCCGGCGTTTGATATGTTCAAGTAGCGGGGTCGCAGACGGTTCGGTCACGCGGTCTTTCCATCTTTTCTTTTGGGATCATCCTTGGGATGGACACGGGTTTCAATCGGCTTACGCTTCAAGGCATATGCAATGACAGCCGCCCCGGCCAGAACCATCGGAATCGACAACAATTGCCCCATCGTCGTCCCGCCCACCAGATAGCCAAGCTGTGCATCGGGCTGACGGAAAAACTCGATAATGATCCGCGAAATGCCATACCCGGCAACGAACGTCCCGCCGAGAATCCCCGGACGGTGGCGCACAAACGCACTGCGCGACAACACAAACAGAACAATAAACAGGATCAGCCCTTCAAGGGCTGCTTCATACAGCTGGCTTGGATGGCGCGGCATTGGTCCGCCATTGGGGAACACCATGCCCCACGGCGCATCGGTCGCACGGCCAAACAGCTCGCCATTGATGAAATTGGCAATCCGGCCAAAAAACAAACCAATCGGCGTCGCCACCGCAGCAGCATCAAGAACCGCAAGGATCGAAATCCCGCGTTTGCGCGCAAACAGGATAATAGCAACAATCACGCCCATAAAGCCGCCATGGAATGCCATGCCGCCTTGCCAGACCTTCAGGATATTGGCCGGGTTATCGATGTAGTAATCGAAATTGTAAAACAGCACATAGCCAATCCGCCCGCCAAGGATCACCCCAAGTGTGGCCCAGAACAGCAAATCATCAACATCGTTTTTGCTCATGATCTTTGGGGTTTTGGTGCAGTAATACACCACGTATTGCCAGCCGATCAGAAGGCCTGCGATATAGGCCAGCGCATACCAGCGAATGGCAATCGGGCCGATGGAAATCGCAATCGGGTCTATTGCCGGAAAGGCAAGGCTGAGCATCAAAAAAACTCCGGTCCGAAACGGGGATTAAACAAAATGGCGTATCAGGATGTCACAAAGGATATGGGCAGCATCATGGCAGTCACCTTTCGGGCGCCACAACCCCCATTTGATCAGCGGAACGGATCGTCTGTTGCCAGATAATCCTGCACATAGCACCGCACGCCTTCTTCAAGCGACGTCATCTCCGCGTCATAGCCTGCTTGACGCAGCTTGGCCATGTTGGCCTCGGTAAAATACTGGTACTTGTCGCGGATCGATTCTGGTGTTGGCACATATTTAATATCGGGCTCCTTGCCCATCGCATCAAACACCGAAAGTGCCAGGTCCTTGAAACTGCGTGCCTTGCCGGTTCCAACGTTAAACAGGTCGCTGACATCGGGGTGGTCATAAAGCCACATGATGATATTGACCACATCACCGACCCAGACAAAATCACGCAACTGCCCGCCATCTTCATAATCGGGATGGTGTGATTTAAACAGGGTCGCGGTTTCCCCCGCTGACAGTTTGTCAAACATTTGGGAGACGACCGAACGCATCCCGCCCTTATGATATTCATTGGGGCCATAAACGTTGAAAAACTTCAACCCAGCCCACTGTTTGGGGCGGAAGCCGTTCTGATCCAGAATGCGGCGGAACCGGCGATCAGTCGCATGTTTCGACCAGCCATAGGCATTAAGTGGCGCCAGTTTCGCCATGTCGCCTTCGTTAAAGCTGTCGTCAAACCCTTGCTTGCCATCGCCATATGTTGCCGCCGATGACGCATAGATCAGGCGCGCGGAATGGCGTGAACACCATTCCCAAAGCCATGTGGTCAGTTTCAGGTTGTTGGCAACGATCTTGTCCGCGTCGGTTTCGGTGGTCGCAGAAATCGCCCCCATGTGGAAAATCGCATCGACATCGCCCGAATGCTGTTCAAGAAATACTGGCAGTTCATCGGGATGAATGATGTCACGCAGGTTCCGCTTGGCGATGTTTTTCCATTTGATGCCATCGCGCAGGCGATCCACGACAACAATGTCGGTTTCACCGCGGTCTTCAAGGGCGGCAACAATGTTGGAGCCGATAAATCCGGCACCACCGGTAACGATAAGCATCACATTCTCCTGACGGAAGGCATTCCCGTTCCCTAACGGCCCTTGCGCGGGGCGCTGTCATCTAAAAATCTGACCACTTTATAGGACCGCGCCTGATCTGGAGCAAGAAAAGCCATAGAAAAGAACGATATTCTCGCCCAAACAGACGATCAACTTGCCCCGCACGGCATTACCAACCATATTACGCTCAACATATTGACCCCAAAGCCGGAGACAACCATGCAGATCAATAACCGCATTCTCGATGACCTGACCCGTGTCACCAATTCTGCACTGGGCACCATGACCGGCGTCAAAGGCGAAGTCGACGCAATGATCCGTCAGCAGTTTGAGAAAATCCTGGTGAACATGGATCTGGTCACCCGCGAAGAATTCGATGTCGTGCATGATGTTGCCATTCGCGCGGCTGAGCGCATTGACGCGCTCGAAGCCAAAATTACCGATCTTGAAAAACGCCTTGCCGTTGCCGATGCGCCCAAAAAACCGGCAGCAAAACGCACCAGCGCAAAAACAACTGCGAAAAAAGACGTATAACCGGGCTGCACTCCCCACATTAAGGTCAGATAACCGTCGTTCTTTGGTCGGATAAGCCCCGTCTTACCCGACCAATTGGGAACGCAGGACGACAATGACATGAAACTCATTGCAGTCCTGCGATTAAGGGCGGTTGAAACACGGCACGCCGCGGCATATAGTGCGCGCCCTTTCGCATATGCTTAAACAGGCTGGGTTTATATGAACGACCAACCCGACGATATTGGCGATATGGACGACGAAAATCCGTTGCTCCTTGTCGAAGATATCGCCCGCACCAACCAATGGCACCTGGAACGACGCAGCACCGATGAAGTGGTGGTCGAGATTCCGGGCCATTGGTGCACGTATCTGGTCTATTTCACCTGGCGTGATGATGCAGAAGCATTGCACATCGCATGTTGCTTTGACCTGTTCGTGCCAGAACCCTTGCGCCCGCGCATGTATGAACTGGTGACCAAATGTAACGAGCAACTCTGGATCGGGCATTTCGGTCTGTGGCTCGAAGAAAACATGCCGCTGTTTCGTCACACACTGTTGTTTGGTGGCGACGTCCCCCCAATGGTCGAACAATTCGAAGAAATGATCGACATTGCGGTCTCGGAATGTGAACGGTTTTTCCCGGCGTTTAATTTCGTACTGGGTCAGGGCAAATCCCCCGACGAAGCTTTGATGCATTCCATGCTAGAACCGCTTGGGCAGGCGTAACCGCCCAAACCCACTTCCACCGATCACGCGTATCAGGACGGCATAGTGCCGTCCTTTTGCATATAACGGCCTGTTGCAGCGCTTTTTTTTTCGGTTTCATCATATGATCGGCGAAACAAAATAAGCGCCACCTTGGCACCGAAAGCAGATCATCGAACAAAATAAAATCCGGCAAAACCCACCAACCACAGCCAAACACCCCGCTTGTGATGTACATAACTATTTTTGGTGCCCCCACCTTTGCCACCTCTTGCCCTACGGCCTGACTTGACCCACCTTGAGAAGATCGCTACGGCATTGGATCACGACTGTTGAGTGCACCCCGCACAACAGTATCGGATGGATAAAGCGGAGCAATTTTATGAATACGCGTCTTTTGCTGGTCGGTTGTGGAAAGATGGGCAGTGCCATGCTCGAAGGCTGGCTTGCGCAGGGGCTTGTTGCCAGCAATGTCTATATTGTTGAGCAGCCCGAAGCGGCCGAGAAACTCCAAACCAGCTATGGCATCAATGGCATCACTGATGTCAAAGACGTGCCCAAGGACTTTAGCCCGCAAGTCGTGCTGTTTGCCGTCAAACCACAGGTCCTGCCTGATGTGATTGACGCCTATAAACCGCTTGCGCGCGCGGAAACCGTGTTTCTGTCGGTGGCGGCGGGCAAAACCATTGAATTCTTTGCCAGTCATCTGGGCGAAAACGCCCGCATTGTGCGTGCCATGCCCAACACACCTGCTGCGGTCTCGCGCGGCATGACCGTGATGTGCCCAACTGAAAATGTCAGCATCGCCCAGTGCAACATGTGCGAAACCCTGCTTAAAACCGTCGGTCTTGTGTCCTGGGTCGAGGATGAAAGCCTGATGGATGCGGTCACGGCCCTGTCGGGAAGCGGACCGGCCTATATCTTCCATCTGGTCGAAGCCATGGCACAGGCGGGTGAAACCGCAGGGCTTCCCGCAGAACAGGCCATGCTGCTTGCCCGTCAAACTGTTGTCGGTGCGGGCTTCCTGCTTGATAGCAGCGAAGAAACCGCAGAAACCCTGCGCCAGAATGTCACAAGCCCCGGCGGCACCACGGCGGCCGCCCTTAATGTTTTGATGGATCAGAAATCCGGATTGCCCGAACTGATGACCCGTGCGGTTGAAGCCGCCCGCAAACGGTCGGTCGAACTGGCGGGCTAAAACACCCCGCCCTCACCAATAAGGAGACAGTCATGCCTGCGAAAAAGGATATCCCAAATACCCTGATCACGGCCGCCATGAAACTGGCAGCCGATAAAAGCTGGCATGACGTCACCCTGATTGATATCGCCCAAGCGGCTGGCGTGACGGTTGCGGAATGTTACGATCATTGTCGTGGCAAGGGCGATATCCTTCGCAAATTCATCCATAAAATCGACCGCGACGTTCTCGCCGATCTCGATGCCGAAGATTTCAACGAACCCGGCCATGACCGGCTTATCGCGATTGTGATGGCGCGCTTTGATGCGCTGGCGGCCTATCGCCCTGCCCTGCGCTCGATCCTGTCGGCACGTGGTGATCTTGGTCCGGCAGATTCTTTGCGTGCCATTAAAACTCATTTCGGATCGATGCGCTGGATGCTGGACGCGGCAGGCTTTCGCACCGGCGGCCTTCATGGCAGCCTGCGCATTGCCGCGATGACCGGGATCTATGCCCGCTGCTTTAAGCTGTGGCTTGATGACACCAGTACCGACTTTGGCCCGACCATGGCCCTGCTTGATCGCGAATTGTCAAAGGCCGCAACATGGGACGCCCGGGTTGAAAAGGGCCTTGGCAAGGCACACACCCTATGCGGCAAAATTTCAAAAAAATATCACTGCTTTGCAGCAAAAAAACATGGTTCATCCCAACAGGAAACCACGGCGCAAACGCCCGCACAGACCAGTAGTTCTTCTGCAACAGCACCCTAAGTATCTGATCTGAAAATCAAAAGAGACATAGATACCCAGGGTTATGTCAGCAACATAAAACACTAACCTTACGGTTTTTGTGCAGTGCAAAATAATCCTTGACGAAAGCGATCCGTTCCTTCATATTGCAGTTGAATTTGTGCGGCGCACAATAGCGCCTCATTCCATAAATGTTCAAATTTTTAGATGGAGTGCAAACCATGACCGCCGCAAAAAAGGCAACGAACCCGTTCTTTGATCTCGACTTCACCAAGTACACCGCGGACTTTAAAATTCCGGGTGTTGACGTGAACGAAATGATGGCTTTCCAGCGTAAAAACATGGAAGCCCTGACCAAAGCCAACAAGGTAGCCTTCGATGGTTTCCAGGCTGTTGCTCAGCGCCAGGGTGAAATCTTCAAGTCGCTGCTGGACAAAGTCCAGACGCAGGGCAAAGATTTTGCTGCTACATCCGCTGACGACCCGATGGCGTCTGCTGCAAAGCAGACCGAAGTCGCGAAAGCCGCATACGAAGAAGCACTTTCGAATGCCAAGGAACTGTCAGGTCTGGTAACCAAGTCCCAGGAAGAGGCACTTTCTCTTCTGCAGACTCGCTTTACCGATTCTCTCGACGAATTCAAAACCGTAATCGAAAAGAGTGCGGTCGCGAAGTAACAGCTTAACGCTTTACACTTCCCGTAATCTACTTGATGGCAGGACCTTCTGGTCCTGCCATTTTTCTTATGTTTTGCTCAAACTCCTGACTTTGGCCCGGCCCGTGCTTTGGACTTCTCAGACCAGACGTCCCGCATTAATCTGGCGCCATAACAAGGAGACCACATCATGAGCGAAATCAGTTTTGATGATTTTCTAAAAGTCGATATCCGCGTTGGCACCGTTATTGACGCGCAAGACTTCCCCGAAGCCCGCCGCCCGGCCTTAAAACTGTGGGTGGATTTCGGCCCGGACATCGGCACCAAAAAAACATCGGCCCAGATCACCAAATATTACACCCCCGAAAAGCTGATCGGCCGTCAGGTTGCTGGTGTTGTAAACTTCCCCAAAAAACAGGTCGGACCGTTCATGTCCGAATTCCTGTGTCTCGGCTTCCCCGACGGGCAAGACGACAAAGGCATCGTTCTGATCCGCCCGGATCATGATATCCCCAATGGCGCGCGCCTGTTCTAAGGTTAAGCCCCTAGCGCCTGAGATTTCCGACTGAAAAAGAAAAGGACAGGTACCGATTGATACCTGCCCTCCCCCCGCTCGTGCCACGCTGCCAAGTCCGGCTAGCGTGCCAAAAAAGCTGCCGCTTCGCGGATTGTTCCGGCGACAACAGCCAGTTGTTCCGCTGTTTGCTGCATGCTTGCCAAGCCCCCCTGAGCCGCCTCAAGAGAGGTTTGTACGCCATGCATCTCGTCCGTCACCATCGCGGTGATTTCACTTTGCTTTTTCACTGCCAGAGAGACTATCGCAACGCGGCTTAACATCTCCGTCAGCTCAGAACGAAGTGTCGATGAAATCCTTGTGCTCGCATCGACCCGCTCTTCCAGAAAATCAATTTGCTGCGTAACAGCAGGAAAGTCCTTCATCTCATTACGCAGCGCGTCAATTGCCTGCTCCAACGCCACGGCAGCAACGTCACCTTCAATCGCTGTTTCAAAAACATGGTCGGCAACAGAACGAAATTCGACCATCCTGATCATTGTTTCGTCAACGCTGCTCGTAAGATGACTGCCAATCATGGTGCTGGTTTCAAGATGCGCCATTGCTTTACCGCAGGAGGCGACAACATCGCCCTTGTTCCGATCAAACGTCGTAATATTCTGATCAATGTCGTCAAAGCTTGCTTCAAGGATCGATTTCAAATCGATAAGTGCCGTGACCTGATCGGTAACATCAACAGCGAATTTGACAACTTTACAAACACCACCATCGGGATCGAATACCGGGTTATAGGTCGCTTCAAACCAGATATCCCGACCGTCCTTTGCAATTCTTTTGAGTTGACGGGAACTATGATGCCCCTTGGCAAGAGCCCGCCAGAATGCCCGATAATCGGTGCTCTTGGCATAGTCCGGGTCGACAAACATGCTATGATGACGGCCTATAATTTCATTTTCCTCATATCCCATGCTCGACAGGAAATGATGATTTGCGCGCAGCACATTGCCCCGCAGATCAAATTCGATCACAACATGGCTATGCTCAATCGCGTCGACCTTGCCCTGAAGGTCGAACATTTTCTTCTGAGCTGCGGTCACGTCTGTCGCAATTTTTACGATCTTTACGACGTCGCCATGGCCATTGCGCACCGGCGTATAGGTCGCTTCGATCCAGATACGTTTTCCCGATTTGGTTATGCGTGGCAGAACTGCCCGTTTGAAGCTACCCGCCTTCAGGTCTGCCCAGCACATTGAATGTTCCAGACTGCTTTCTTCGCCATCAGGAAGCAAGATAGACTGAGGCTGTCCGACAAGCTCATCCTCACGATATCCCGTCAGGGACAGGAAACTTTCATTCGCACTTAGGACATTGCCCTGCAGATCGAATTCAACAACCGCAAATGATGCATCTAGTGCGGAAATCATATCGCTAAAAGTATCATTGGTTTCCCGCACAATCGAAATCATTGAATTCATGGCCAACTCCGGGGCTGTATCTTTATGTAACTATCGACATATTTGATAAACTGAACCTACCGACAACCGGCCTGCCAAGACATCCCCATTTAGGGAGTGTTATATCCATTTGTATATTAATACACCTATACCAATGGAAATGGGCACAGCGATAAAACGCCATGCCCACTTGCTGGATCGCCAAATGAATTTGTTTTGCCGCTAAACTCACCCGCCAATCAGGACATCATCTGATTTCCGGGCCATCCCCTAGCGCGCCAACACCAATGCCGCATCGCGGGTTCGTCCAACAGTGCCCAACACCAACGACGACGCATCGCGGATAAAGTTGACACTGTCGGCAAACCGCTCAACCGAAGTTGCCATGTTCTGCATGCTGCTCGACACTTCCTGGGTTACGGCACTTTGTTCTTCAACCGCTGATGAGATCGTCGTGACGTTATTAAGAACACCTTCAACCTCGCTTCGGATCGATCCAAGAACACCGGAAACTTCACCGGCGATGTTCTGAACACCTTCAATCTCGCCAGTAATTTGCTCGGTTGCCTTAGCGACCTGATTGGCCAGATTCTTGACCTCGTTTGCCACCACGGCAAACCCTTTTCCCGCTTCACCGGCGCGTGCCGATTCAATTGTTGCATTCAGTGCCAGAAGATTGATCTGTCCGGCAATTCCCTGGATCACATCAATGATGCTGCTCATTGCGGAAACAACCTCGGTCATCTTTTCAGTTGATGCCCCGGCGGAAATTGATTTCTCGAACACCTGATCTGTCGATGCACGGGCCTCTGCCATGCTCCGCGAAATCTCGGAAATCGATGCTGCAAGCTGTTCGGCACCTGCGGCAACGGCTTGCACATTGGCCGATGTTTCCTCACAGGAGGAAAATGCCACATTCGAACGCTGATCAAGCTCTCCCAGACTCTGATCAATCTCGCCAAAATTATTATCAATCATGACTTTCAGGTCGGTCAGAAGTTTGACCTGATCGGTAATATCAATGGCATATTTCACAACTCTGTAAGGCACACCATTGGCATCAAAAATCGGGTTATAAGAAGCTTCAATCCAGATTTCCTTACCACCTTTGGCAAAGCGTTTGAACTGCTGGGACGCAAAGTTTCCTTTGCCCAGTTCACGCCAGAAATCGGCGTAGTCCCGGCTTCTTGCATAGTCGGGATCGACAAAAAGACTGTGATGCTTTCCGACAATTTCCGAAAGCTGATATCCCATCACCGCGAGAAAGTTCTGGTTTGCATCAAGGATATTGCCACTCAGGTCAAACTCGATCATGGCCTGACTACGGTTGATGGCATTTACCTTGCCCTCAAAACCGGCCAGTGTTTCCTGGCGTTTGGTGATGTCGGATGCAAATTTGACAATCTTGCTAACATTGCCCTTTTTGTCGCGCACCGGGTTATAGGTTGCTTCAATCCACACACGTTTCCCGGTTTTGGTAATACGTGGGAAGGCTGCACTTTTGAAGACACCAGATCGCAGATCTGCCCAAAAGGCATCATAGTCAGGACTGTTGCGGATTTCATCCGGAACAAAAATCGCATGAGGTTTTCCGACAATCTCGGACAGCTCGTATTCCATGACACTTAGAAAGTTCTTGTTCGCGCGCAGAACCTTGCCCTGCATGTCGAACTCGATTACTGCCAGTGAATATTCTAGCGCTTCAAGCGTCAAATCTGCAGCTTTGGTTGAACCACGTTTGAAAAGGCCGAAAAGTGCCATTGTAAGTCTCCTCTATGGGTGCATCAGGAAACAAAACAAAAAACAAAGCCTGACGCTGTGAGGCAGAAACTATACCAATGGATAGATCGCAAACATCCTCATTTGAGGAGTGATAAAAAGAATACTCAACTTTTGCACTCTAGAACAAAAAAAGCAGCACCTCCCAACGAAGGTGCTGCCCTGTTCATAAAGTGCCAACTGGCTTATTTTTCGACGAACGCCTTTTCGATCACGAAATGGCCCGGCTCATTCATGTTGCCTTCCTTGCCACCCCACTCGACCAGCATCTCACGGGTGTCGGCAATCATTTCCGGATTGCCACACAGCATGAAGCGGTCATTTTCAAGGGATGGCTTGGGCAGGCCAAGATCGCTATACAGCTTGCCCGATTTCATCAGTTCGGTGATGCGGCCCTGATTTTTGAACTCTTCGCGGGTGACGGTCGGATAGTACAGAAGCTTGCTCTGAACGTCTTCGCCAAAGAATTCATTGTTGGGCAGTTCGCTGTGAATGAATTCCTGATAGGCCAGTTCACGCACTTCGCGGCAGCCATGCACCAGAATGACCTTGTCATAGCGCTCATAGGTTTCGTAATCGCGGATCACGCTCATGAACGGTGCCAGACCCGTCCCGGTCGACAACAGCCACAGGTTCTTGCCCGGCAGCAAATTGTCATGGATCAGGGTTCCGGTTGGCTTGCGCCCCACCAGAATCTTGTCACCCAGTTTGACGTGCTGCAAACGCGACGTCAGCGGACCATCGGGCACCTTGATCGAAAAGAATTCAAGTTCCTCGTCATAGTTCGCACTGACCATCGAATAGGCGCGCAAAAGCGGCTTGCCTTCAACTTCGAGGCCAATCATCGCGAATTGACCATTGATGAACCGAAAGCCCGGATCACGCGTGGTTTTGAACGTGAAGAGAGTGTCGGTCCAATGATGGACATAGGTGACGGTTTCTTCGTTAAAATTGCTGGCCATAACGCTGCATCAATCCGTTTTGTCTAAAGATGTTTTCAGGAGCGCGGCGGGAATAAGGATGTATATTCCGGCAAAACGTCCATGCCAAGTTGGCGCGATTTAACATCACCTTACCGTATATCGCAAGAGAACAATCTCATTTTTTGCAATTTTTGTGTGAATTACACAAATTTATACAAAATATATGTAGAATATTGTCTGACAATCATGCACGATAGAGTGACCCGCCCCGATTGGCAACACGGCATTGCTGTGTGATACCCGATCAGAACCGGGCGAACAATGATCCACCGCAAACGGGTGATATATGATGCAACCTGCCGCAGAAAAACCCGACAACCTGACGGTTCAGCACATCACGGACGCCATTACCGATGCCATCCGCGAAGGCCGTCTGGCCCCCGGACAGCGGCTGACCGAAAACGACTTTGCCAAAAAACTGTCGGTGAGCCGCCCGTCTGTGCGCGAAGCTTTTCGTCAGTTGACCTCGGACGGCCTGCTGCTTTCCCAGCCATATCGCGGTGTCAGTGTGCGCCACATGACCCGGCGCGAAGTCGATGACCTGTTTACCGTTCGAAGCGCGCTGGAAGGACTGGCGGTACGGTTGGCGACACCAATGCTGCACGCAGACATCAGCCCACTTGAAACCATCCAGGACCAGCTTGATCGCGCCGAGGTCGCCCGTGACCTCACCGCCATGTCGCGCCATAACCTTGCCTTTCACATGCTGTTTGCCGATGTCAGCGGCAATACCCTTCTATGTGAACAGCTGCGCCGGATCGCCAATAACGTCTATTGGCTGCAATTTCGCGTGCTTGTCGCCGACGAGAAGGTCCTGGCCACCAATGGCGCACACCGCGAAATCGTTGCCGCGATCAAACAAGGGGATGCCAAACGGGCCGAGTCTATCATGATCGATCACGTCGATCAGTCGCGCCAATTGGTGCAGGCCCTGTCCGACGATCATTTCAATGATCACGCGTCCTAAACACGGCTTTCTGGCGTGATCAGAACACCAGACGCAAGACATTCGAACGCCGCTACGACCTTGGGCAAGGTCGCTTCTGGAGTCTCACTTGCGGCCACCCAAAGTGCGGCATTAAGTGCAACACCGTTCAGAAGCCGCGCGATGGCTTCAATATCAACAGGTTTGATCGCCTTCTCGGCCGCAAGGTCCTGCAAGGTCGCGATTGTTGCCTGAAGGCAGCGGTTCTGACTTGGCCATTGTGACGGATCGCCAAGCACAGCCGGACCATCGAGCAATACGATCCGCTGCACTTCGGGCTGAAGCGCCATTTCGATATAGGCCGCCCCTTCGGCCAAAAGGCCTTTCCAGCCACCTCCGGCTTTCTGACCCACGTCATGTGCACGTGTCGCCATAACGGTGTCGATCTCATCCACAACCGCCGCCATCAATCCCTTCTTGTCACCAAAGTTGTGATAGAGCGCACCGCGCGTCAAACCGACATCTGCTGTCAGATCGTCCATTGATGCACCGGAATAGCCTTTTTCCGCAAACGCCTTGCGACCTGCGGCAATTAGTTTTGCGCGCGTTTCCGCCATTTTAGCTGCGCGGGTTGTTGTCGCCATGTCCCACCTTTTTCATATACGCACCGTATGCCATTGACATACGCTTCGTATGTCGTTAGTTAATATACGCATCGTATGTGAATACCCAAAACAATTCCACTCTTACCTTAATGAGGACAACATGCCCCTTACCAACAAACCCGTTTTCCCCGCAAACCGTCATGATCTTTATGAACAGCATGGCTATTCAGCGGCCATACAGTCTGGTGACCTGCTCTTCGTTTCTGGCCAGGTTGGCAGCCGCGAAGACGGTTCTCCCGAACCCGATTTCCGCAAGCAAGTCACCCTTGCATTTGACAATCTCAAGGCCGTGCTCGCCGCCGCAGACTGCACCATCGATGACATCGTTGATGTCACAACGTTTCATACAGATCCAGAACATCAGTTCGAAACAATCATGGACGTGAAAAGCACCGTCTTTGATCAGGCGCCCTATCCGAACTGGACGGCGATTGGTGTCAACTGGCTGGCCGGGTTCGATTTCGAAATCAAAGTGATCGCCCGTATTCCTGCCAAGGTTTGACTTCTCCCGATGAACGCCCTGCTGCATTTTTTGCTGCGGCAGGGCGCTTTGGGACCTCACAAGATGCTTGGCCAATATCTGGGCACCAGCCCGACCTCTCACCAAACATGCTGGCTTTGCCCCAAAATTCTACTTTTGACACTTGCTCTAGGGCACATCCCCCCGTACGATTGTCTGACAATTTAATAAAACAACAATTTCAGGGAAGTGCCATGACTGCCACCAAGGGCCTGACAACTGACTTCGTTCCGATCCCCCTGCCAGATTATCAGGAATATGATGTGGCGCAGATGCGCGCGCGGGCTCAGGGTTTCTATGACGACATTAAAACCCGCCACACCGTGCGCGATTTTTCTGACCGGCCCGTGCCGCGCGACATTATTGAAACCTGCATCCGTGCGGCAGGAACCGCGCCAAATGGCGCCAATCATCAGCCATGGCATTTTTCGGTCATTGGCGACCCGGCGATGAAAAAGCAGATCCGCGATGCGGCTGAGGAAGAAGAACGCGCCTTTTACGCCGGACGCGGCGGCGAAGAATGGCTCGACGCGCTTGGCCCGCTGGGCACGGATGACAGCAAACCGTTTCTTGAAATCGCACCCTGGCTGATCTGCATCTTTGGCGAACGCAAAAGCACCTCGGCCGACGGCAAGCTGCGCAAGAACTATTACGTCCCGGAATCGGTCTCCATTGCGACGGGCTTTCTGATTGCCGCCCTGCACCGTGCGGGCCTTGCAACCCTGACCCATACACCAAGCCCGATGAGCTTCCTGACCGATATCTGTCAAAGGCCTGCCCACAACAAACCCTACATCCTTTTGGTCACGGGCTATCCCGCATCAGACGCGACCATTCCAACCCACGCGACCGAGAAAAAGCCGCTGTCTGAAATCGCGACATTCTTCTAAGCGATCCTGTTTACGGCCCGATACGACAAAAGCCCCGTAAACATGTTACGGGGCTTTTGGTATTCGCTAACTGCTGGACTGGAGAATATCGCGACCTTAATGCCCGATCGGCAAAATCAGGCGCACCCGCAAACCACCGCCCGGTGCATCCGCCAGCACGACTTCACCGCCATGCCCACGCGCTGAATCGCGTGCGATGGTCATACCAAGCCCGACGCCGCCGGTGGCCTGATTGCGCGATTCCTCAAGCCGGAAAAACGGTTTGAAGACTTCTTCGCGCTTATCAGCCGGAATGCCCGGACCATCATCATCAAAGACAATTTCATAATCGGGCCCACGCCGACCGGCCCGAACCGACAGGTTGTTGGCATATCGCCCGGCATTGGACATGATGTTGGCAATACAGCGGCGCATCGATTGCGGGCGGAGCTCCATATCAAGATTGTCTTCGATATGCAGATCAATCTGCTGGCCATCGCGCAAGGCCTCGCCCACCTGATCGGTCAGAAGTTTGCCAATATCAGTCGGCTCGGCCTTTTCGCCTTCTTCTCCGCGCGCAAACGCCAGATAGGCATCGACCATACGCTCCATATCGACCACGTCCTGCTTGAGCGCATCAACACCCGGTGATGATTGCTGCATCGCCAGTTCAAGCTTCATACGGGTCAAAGGTGTGCGCAGGTCATGTGACACCCCGGCCAAAAGGGCTGTGCGTTGTGACAAATGCCGACCTATACGGTCGCGCATCGACAAGAAAGATGTTGCCGCCATGCGAACTTCGGACGCCCCTTCGGGTTTGAAGTCCTCGACATCGACACCCCGGCCAAACTGATCAGCAGCCTTTGCCAAACGGCGGATCGGACGCACTTGATTGCGCATAAAGATCACCGCAACCCCATACAGGATCAGGGCCGAACCGGCGATCCACATGAAGAAGATATAGGTGGTTGAATTATAAAGTCGTTTGCGCGGGGCGACGATCGACAGCACGCCGTCTTTCAGTTGAACCCGAATTTCAAGTCTGCGGTCATCAAGGTCGAGATTGAAGTAAAACGGACGCGCCAACCTCTCATCAAGGGCATTAAACAATTCCTCGGACACCAAACCAAACGGCGGTTCCGTGGTTTCCTCCTGCAAAATCTCATCTGGTTCAAACACCAGATCAAGTTGCATGCGCCCGCGTGCTGAATGCTGAATCCATTGGTAATGCTCTTCGTCAGGAAACTGACCCAGATAGTCAATGACATAGGCCACATCACCGGCAAGTCCACGGCTGAGCTGACGTGCGACCGTGTCCCAGTGACGTTCAAAAAAGATCAGCACCGTGACAATCTGCAACAGCAACATCGGCGTCATCAGAATCAAAAGCGACCGGCCCAAAAGACCTGTCGGCATCAATCGCTTGATCCATCCGTTCCGTTCACTACCCACGGTGCACTTCCCTGTTCATTTCGTCACACCTGATCATAATCATCGTTTCAGTTCAATCTGCATACAGCACATAGCCCCGACCACGTACTGTCTGCAAGTATCTTGGTTGTTTGGGGTCTTCTTCAAATTTTCGACGCAGGCGGGTTACCTGCACATCGATGCTGCGCGACGCCCCGGCATCGACGGCATTGCCGCCCATCAGACCATGAAGTTCCTCGCGCGAGGTTATTTGACCGCGCCGCGTCACCAATGCCGCCAACAGTGCCTGCTCGGACGTGGTCAGATAGATGTGCTCTGTCCCCGATTGCAATGTCATGCGTGCAGAATCGAACGAAAACGGGCCAAACCGCACGACATCATCGTCGCCCCACCCTTCATCGACATCAGCATCCGGATCGGGCATTTGGGCAAACCGACGCAGGATGGCTTCGATCCGCAACACAAGTTCGCGGGGCTCAAACGGCTTGGCAAGGTAATCATCGGCCCCGGCTTCAAGTCCGGTAATGCGGTCTTGCGTTTCCGAAAGTGCCGTTAACAGCAAGATCGGAACCGTTGAACCAGACTCGCGTAAGCTTCGCGCCAGATCGACACCCTTTTCGCCGGGCATCAAGACGTCCAGTACGATCAAGTCAAACTGAAGTCCGGCAAGGCTGGATCGGGCTTCTTGCGCATTCCGCGCCGCTGAGACGATAAATCCGTTCTCCCCCAGATACCGGGTGAGAAGCCCCCGCAAGCGATCATCATCGTCGACCACAAGAACATGTGGCTGATCTGCTTTGCTCATCAAACTCCCCCAAACACCGAAATCATCTCTGACTTATGTCGAGTAACTTGGGCCAAAAAGTGTTTCAAAAGCATCAAGCTCGCCATCATAACTTTATGACAATTCATGACAAAAGGGGCAAAATGCCCCTTTTAACCATATCCATCGCAAAGCCTGCGCAAAACAGCAGCAGGCCAATGCTCCCCCCTTAAACTTTACCCGGCGCGTCGGCGCAGGCCGTTTGGACCGCTGGGGCCGTCTTCCTCAAACCGTTTGCGATCATCTTCTTCAAGCATGCCCAGCAAAACCTTGCGGAACCCTTCGACCGATTCGGCCCCGGCTTCGCGGTAGGCTGCGGCAATCAGCCCGCGTTGCTTTTCAGTGATCTCACGCTCAAGCGCATCGCCCTTGTCGGTCAGGGTCAAAAGCCTCTGACGCCGGTCCTGCAAACCGGTTTTCTGATCGATGAACCCTTCGCGGACCAACTGACTAAGCACGCGTGACAGCGATTGCTTGGTGATGCGCAGGATTGACAACAGGTCACTGACCGTAATGCCGGGGTTGCGGCTTACGAAATAAATAACCCGATGATGGGCGCGCCCGAAATTATATTGCTCAAGCACCTGGTCTGCGACCGCAGTGAAATCACGGTAGGCATAGAACAACAGTTCGATGCCTTGCCTAAGCTCTTCTTCCCGCAGGAAAAGCGGGTTGACCTTGCGTGTAGAGATATCTGCCATGCTTTTCCGTTATGTCAGTTATATTGACATATTAATCTATGAATGTTACTTCGACCAGACAAATAAGGACATAAAGTTACGCCCAAGAGCGAAATTGAATTGGAATTTGGCAAATGACGACTCCGACCTTCGACAACCGTGACGGTTTTATCTGGTATAATGGTGCCCTTAAACCTTGGCGTGAAAGTACTTTGCACGTGCTGAGCCACGCTGTCCATTATGGTAGTGCGGTGTTTGAAGGTGAGCGGTCGTATAATGGCAAGGTTTTCAAGCTGGCAGAGCATGGCGAACGCCTGATCAAGTCCGGTGAAATCCTCGATATGAAGATCCCGTACAGCTCGGCTGAGCTTGATGATGCCGTGATTGAAACCCTTGCTGCCAACAACATCAATGAGGGCTATGTCCGCCGTATTGCGTGGCGCGGCAGCGAAATGATGGGTGTTTCCGCCCAGACAACCCACATCAATGTGGCGATTGCCTGCTGGGAATGGCCAAGCTATTTCGCGCCCGAAGAACGCCTTAAGGGCATTCGTCTCGATCTGTCGAAATGGGCCCGGCCAGCCCCGAATACAGCACCAACAAATGCAAAGGCATCCGGCCTTTACATGATTTGCACCCTATCAAAACACGAAGCCGAGCGCAAAGGATATGCCGACGCGCTGATGCTTGATTACCGGGGTCAGGTTGCCGAGGCAACTGGTGCTAACGTGTTCTTTATCAAAGATAATCAGATCCACACACCGACCCCTGATTGCTTCCTTGATGGCATCACGCGCCGCACGGTAATTGGCCTTGCCAAGGCGCGCGGTTATGAAGTTATTGAGCGCGCGATCATGCCAGAAGAAATGGCCGATTTTGACGAATGCTTCCTGACCGGCACAGCCGCAGAGGTCACGCCGGTTGCCGAAATCGGGCCGTATAAATTTACGCCTGCGACCGTCTGCAAAGCGATGATGGAAGATTACATGGCGCTGGTGCGTGGTGAGAAAACAGCGGTTGCTGCCGAATAGTTTTTTTGAATAATCATCGTGATTATTCATTTTCAGTGAATAAACGCCCGGTTCTGATGGACCGGGCGTTTTTTATTGTACGTACATAATCGCCGTGTCGGGGATGGCCCAAGGTGATATCAAGGCGGCAAAGACGACTAACGTGGCAGGCAGCAGCACATTCATGCATAAAAAGTCTGATGATTTAAAATCCGATCACACATTGCTGTATCAAACCCACTCGCCGTTCGCGCGCAAGGTGCTGGTGTTTGCCCTTGAGTGCGGGCTGGGCAACCGGATCGAGGTTGTGCATTTTGAGACCAGCCCGACCAACCGCAACGCGGCGGTCTTTGCCGCCAACCCACTGGGCAAGGTGCCGGTCCTGATCCTGCCAGACGGCATGACGTTGTATGACTCGATGGTGATCTGTGACTATCTTGATCGCCTGCATCGGGGGCGCAAACTGATCCCGCACAAAGCGCCAAAACGTTGGCATGCCTTACGTTTACATGCCCTGGCACAAGGGATGTGTGATGCCGGTGTGCTCTATCGCTGGGAAACCAACCGTCGCCCGCAAGAGCTTCGGTATCCGCCGTTGGCCGACGGGCAGAAGGCCAAATTGATCGAGACGTTTGACCATCTTGAAACAGCCCTTGATCCCAAAACCCCGGTCACGGTGGGTCATATCGCGCTGGCCACCGGGCTTGACTGGATCGCGTTTCGCGAATTGATTGATTTCAAAACCGGCCGCCCGACCTTAAGCAAATGGTATGAGGATTTCTGCGCCCGGGATTCCATGGTTAAAACCCGGTTTTCGGGCCAAACCCATGACTGAAATGCAACCCTTCATTCCATAAAGAACCGAAATCCATCCAATCCACAGACGGCCTTTTTAATCCTCATACAATATAATCTTGCGCGCGGCAGCGTATGGGCAGGCCTTGATCGCGTGGAATAGAGGACCATCACCCAATCCGGAATGATTTTGGCAGCATTTCCCTATTCTCAGCCTCAACCCGCGCGGCATACGCCCCCGGCACTTGATTGAGGCAGCATCCAGGGTCTGAACTCAATTGAGGCGTGATGCCGGACGAGGCTTTGGAGCGGTGTGGAGCGGTATGGAGTGATGGTGGTTGTGCTGACGTAATGGGGCGTAATGGTGCCGGAAGGGGCGCGATGGTCCCGGATGGTGCGTGACGGGAGCCGGAGGGTGCACGATTGGGCCGGATGTGATGCGTGGTGGGGCCGAATGGTGCTGTGGTGTCGCGTGGTGCCGTGTGGGGAGATGGGAGCGGCACACACCGCCGTTCGAACCCGGCATGACGTGTCGGGACCAAAGTGGTGCGTGGCACGCGATTGCCCGGACAATGGCCCCCGCCTTTGCAGGTCTGTGTCCTTGTTGGAATACAAAAACGGACGGTCCAGTTTGCACCAGACCGTCCGTTTACACGTGTGTTGTTACGTGATTTTCAGGTTACTTGGGCGTTGCGCCGACCGAGCCTTGCGGGGCTTCGGGGGTGGTGGGCAACTCCGTTTCGCCGACATAGGCGTCGGGCAGATTGTGGTCGGCGTCATGTTCTGTCTCGAACCACTGTTTATAGCGGTACATGACAAGATGATCGCGTCCCAGGGCCCTGAGCAGCCCATACATCATCACAAGGATGACAAAGGCAAACGGGAAGCCCGCCACAACGGCCGCCGCCTGTAGGGCCGATAGCCCGCCTGCGACAAGCAGGATGGCGGCAATCACCCCCTCGGTGGTGGCCCAGAACAGGCGCTGGATGCGGGGCGGATCGGTGTGCCCGCCTGCGGTCAGCATATCAATGACAAAGCTGCCACTGTCTGAGGAGGTCACGAACCAGACCACGATCATGACAATCACAACAGCGGTGACAAACTTGGTCATTGGCAGGAATTCCAGCAACTTGAAGATGGCGTTGCCGTAGCCCTGCTTGGTGGCCTCGATCAATCCGGGGTCGCCCAGCAGTTCCATATGGATCGCCACCCCGCCAAAGGCGGTGAACCAGAAGAACAGAATGACGACCGGGATGAACAGAACGCCAAGGGTGAATTCACGGATCGTGCGGCCCCGCGAAATGCGCGCAATGAAGATGCCGACAAACGGTGACCACGAAACCCACCATGCCCAATAGAAGATGGTCCAGTTCACCTGCCAGTCGGTGCCTGAATAGGCTTCGCTCCAGAAGCTGAACTGGACCAGATTGCTGATGTAGTTGCCGACATTTTCGACAAAGCTGTCAAAAATATACAGGGTCGGGCCGGTAATCACGATGAAGGCCAGCAGCACAAAGCTGAGCTGAATGTTGAAATTACTGATCCGCTTGATGCCACTGTCGAGCCCGGCCATCACCGAAATGGTGGCAAAAATGGTAATGATCGCAATCAGGATGATCTGGACAAACAGCGTATCGGGAACGCCAAACAGACCATTGAGCCCGGAACTGATTTGCATCACCCCCAGCCCCAGCGTGGTGACAATGCCAAACATGGTCCCAAACACCGCCAGAATATCAACCGCATGCCCCCACGGGCCATAAATGCGTTCGCCGATCATCGGATACAGGGCCGAACGGATCGAAAGCGGCAGACCTTTGCGGTAATGGAAATAGGCCAGTGACAGGCCAACGATGCAGTAAATCGCCCAGCCGTGAATGCCCCAATGCAGGAACGAGATGGTCATTGCCTGCTCGGCCGCGGCAATGCTTTCGGCCTCGGCAATTGGCGGTGCAAAGAAATGATACAACGGTTCGGCCACCGCCCAATAGAGCAGGCCAATCCCGATCCCCGCACTAAACAGCATCGCCGTCCACGAAAACAGCCCGTATTCCGGGGCCTCTGTCTGCGCGCCAAGGCGCACCCGGCCATAGGGACCAATCGCCAGATAAAGACTGACCACCACCGCCAGATTAGCGACAATGATCAAGAACCAGCCGAAATAATCAGCAATGGCCGACTGGGCCGATGTGAAAACCGTTGCGGCGATATCGGTAAAAGCCGCACCGAACACGATGAACCCCAGAATCAACAAGGCCGAGATGGAAAACACCGGCTTGCTGACATGAGGGAAAGGCCCAAGCGGGCCCACCTTCATTTTCTCTTTCATGCTATGCTTACCTCACTGTGCCGGGTACCCAACTTTTCGTTGTTTATGCCTCCTGATCAGCACCGTTAAAACACGTCCCACGCAACGGCCCCGAAAAGGGAAGTGATCTGCACCCGAACCAGACCACCAGGCGGCTTATAATTTGAACATTCGGTATTGAAGCTGCGCCGGTCTGTCTGTCCCACAAGACTACCAGCGCAGCTTCTTTACTCCCCTCGCGGGAAGCGTTGTTTTTCTTCGACTTCGTTTAAGTCCATGTGATTGCGCATGTAGCGTTCAGACGCCTTTTGCAGCGGCTGATAATCCCATGGGAAATAGGAGCCATTGCGCAAAGACTCATAAACAATCCAGCGGCGTGCCTGACTTTCGCGGACACTCGCATCGAAACTGTCGATGTCCCAGCGGGCGGCGCGTTGCGCACGGAACTGTTCAAGCTGTGCGGCACAAGCGGCATCAATGGCCCGATCAGTGGCAAGGTTTTTCAGCTCATGCGGGTCGGCTTGCAGATCAAACAACTGTTCAGGATCAAGCGGGCAATAGGTGTATTTCCATTTGCCTTCGCGGATGCAGACCAGCGGGGCATAGGATCCCTCGGCGGCATATTCCATCAGAACCGGTTCGGTGCGCTTTTTGCCCGAGAAGCCCGGCAGGAGACTTGTGCCGTCCGTCCATGGCATGATTTCATCCATCGAAATACCGGCCAGATCGGCCACCGTCGGGGTGACATCAAGGGTCGATACCGGATCGGTATAGCAGCCCGGTGTGATGTTTGGCCCGGCCATCATCAGGGGCACGCGGGCCGAGCCTTCAAAGAAGCTCATTTTAAACCAGAGGCCGCGTTCGCCCAGCATGTCGCCATGATCAGACAGGAACAGAATGATGGTGTTGTCGGCCTGCTCGGTGCGTTCAAGCACATCCATGATCTGACCGATTTTATCGTCGATATAGGACACATTGGCAAAATAGGCCTGACGCGATCGGCGGACATTTTCGCGCGTGATGTCAAAGGCGGTATGATCGCTCGCCTGCAAAAGACGTTTTGAATGCGGGTCCTGTTCGTCAAACGCGAACGCGCCGATTTCAGGTTCGAGTTCCGGGCAGTCTTCGTAAAGGTCCCAGAATTTCTTGCGCGCAACATACGGGTCATGAGGATGGGTGAAGCTGACGGTCAGGCACCATGGGCGCTCATCGTGACCGCGTGACAGGTCATAAAGCTTGTGCGTGGCGTTATAGGCGACCTCGTCGTCATATTCCATCTGGTTGGAGATTTCCCCCACCCCGGCCCCGGTGACAGACCCCAGATTATGATACCACCAGTCAATGCGTTCACCCGGTTTGCGGTAATCGGGCGTCCAGCCAAAATCAGCCGGGTAAATATCGGTGGTCAGGCGTTCTTCGAACCCGTGCAACTGATCGGGCCCGACAAAATGCATCTTGCCCGACAGGCAGGTGTAATAGCCCGCGCGGCGCAAATGATGGGCATAGGTCGGGATGTCAGAGCAAAATTCAGCGGCATTGTCATAGACCCGTGTGCGACTTGGCAATTGCCCGGCCATAAAGGATGCGCGCCCCGGTGCGCAAAGCGGGGATGCCGTATAGCAATTTTTAAACCGTGCGGAACGTTCGGCAAGTGCGCGCAGGTGCGGCGTATGGAGGAAATCAGCCGGACCATCGGGAAACAAAGTCCCGTTTAATTGGTCGGCCATCAGGATCAGGATATTCGGGGACTTCATGAAACGAATGCACTCCGGGACAGGGATGGAAAGCGCGCATTTTTCAAGCATTGCCGGGGGATCAAAATGAGCCTCATGCGGAATGCTCTTGACGTTGAATGCGGAACAATCATTAAATCCACAAATCATTGCGTGATGAAACCCGCTGATTTTTAATCACTCACATAAAGAATTTTTATGTCACAACGCCCGCTTGATATTGGATGGTTGCGCATTTTTGAGGCGGCCGGACGGCTGGGCAGCTTAACGCGCGCGGCCCATGAACTTGGCCTGACGCAGCCTGCTGTCACCTATCAGATCAAGCGGGTTGAGGAGCAGCTCGGCGTGTCATTGCTGCGCCGGTCACAAGGCGGAAGCCGGCTGACCGATGCGGGCGAGATTTTGTTTCAGGCGGTACAGTCGAGTGTCGAAAGCATTGATAAGGCCGCACGCGATACGCGCCGCACGTCAAAGGTGCCCGCGGTGCGGATTTTCACCGATTTCGGGTTTGCCGCATTCTGGTTGATGCCGCGTGTGACCGATTTCCGCCGCCTGCATCCCGAGGCGGAAGTGCATATTGTGGCGTCGCAGGGACTTGAAGATGCGCTGGAGCGCGACACGGATGCCGCGATGCTGTTTGGCGCACGCGAAGATTTTCCCGACACCGCCCGCCTTTTGATCCCCGAATGTGTGGTGCCGGTCTGCACGCCGGGATTTCTCGAACGGTTTGGCCCGTTCAACGATCCGGCAGATTTTGCCAGCGCACCGTTGCTGCATCTTGAAACAACCGGTAAATCGCGCTGGCTGACATGGGCAACGTGGCTTGCAGCCTTTGGGGTGACACGCACCCGCGCCCAAGGTGATTTGGGCCTGAATACATATGGATTTATCATTCAGGCCGCGCTGGCCGAACAGGGGCTGGCACTGGGCTGGCGCGGGCTGGTCGATCATCATCTTGATCTGGGCAGCCTTGTTGCCGTCGGGCCGGAGGTCACGCGCAAGGATCGCGGATACTGGTTAGTGCCCAGCCCGACGGCGAGCAGTACAACGAGCACGTTGCTGGACTGGTTGATTAATGAGACGTGAGGCCGTTTTTGATCAGATCAGGAACCCATAACTTGTTGGCATAAGGTTGGATTCTCATCGTCACGGGCGATAGTAACGTTCATGTATGGCAATGATTTTGCCGACGATTCTTGAGACCCAACCAGTCTTGTCGTTTGATATAAATCGTACCCCGGCACTCATTCATGTGTGTCAACGGTATATACTTCATTTCTCACTCTCATTGGAATGGCATGATGCATGCATCACATGATGTGCAACTTAAAGTATACACCCGATGACAGTGAGATGGAGGCTAAAATGACAACAATTTCTTCGCCCGTGACCATTGGGCAGCAAAACCGGGTTCAGACAGAGTTTAAATCTGGTCTGGATGATTTTACCAAAGACTTGATGGTGCGCCAAAAAGAATGGTTGGCAAAAGAACTGGCACACAATCCATATGAACAGGTTGCTGCACAAAATGCACAGGAAGTTCACACAGCTTTTCGCATGAACGGAAAACTGGTCGGAACCATTGACGAAAATGGCGGCTTTACGGCGACAGGTATTTCCGATGGTGGCGCGTCCCAAGCGGCTGTGGCTTATGCCGAAAAAACAGGATTAAAAGGGGCCGCGTATGCCGACTATTTAAGCCAGAAGCTTTCCCAGGTCTTCAAAGAACGCTACGGCGCCTCTGTTGAAGTTGTCACCTATGAGACTGGTGATCGCCCCACTGTCGGCGAAATGCATTCCGAGATGTTTGGTGGCGTATTACCTCAATTTGAAGCAATGAGTTCAGACCGGATGGCCTATATCAGGCATTTCGCTCAGAGTTACGCCCAGGTTTTCGGTGAAGATCCCTTTGCCGGTTTGGGTACCCCGTATGATGACCTGTAGGTCATCAAGTTGACTGAACCGCGAAAACCTGACTTCTAAAACGCCGGTTGGCAGGATGCTGACCGGCTTATTTTTTCCTACACCAAGGTAGCACCCCGAAAGTGTGGGAATAATATGCCCTCCAAGACCCCCTTGAACTGAGCAGCCTTGTCGCCGTCGGGGCAGTGGCCATCCGCAATGAACGGGGATACTGGCTTGTTCCCAGCCCGACGGCGAGCAGCACAACAAGCACCTTGCTGGACTGGTTGATGAATGAGACGTGAGCGCCAACGTCACGAATGACACGTGCGGGTCGAGATTCCCGCCTTCGCGGGAATGACGAAGAGATGTCGCGTTACGGACAGTTGGTTTTGGCGGTGCCGCAGGTATCAGGCGGCCGCAGCCTTGAGTTTCGCGGCGTGGGCGGCAACGAAATCCTCCATCGAGATTTCACCCATATCCACATTCTTTGCGACTTCGCCATGGATGACGGTCACATCGGTAATCCCGATAACACCGAGCAGCAGTTTCATGTATTGCGGGGCAATATTGCGATCGGCAATCGGAGAACCTTCGCCGTAGGCACCACCAGATGCGACAATCAGGGATGCTTTCACATCGGTGACAAGGCCCGTACCATCGAAACCAAGCGTAATGCCCTTGCGCACGATGTGATCGACCCAGGCTTTGAGGTTAGACGGAATGTTGTAGTTATAAACCGGTGTCGAAATTACAATTTCATCTGCTGCCAACAGCTCTGCGACCAGTTCATCAGACAGCTTTAGCGTTGCCTTCATTTCGGGCGTCTGAGATGCGGGCGGGGTGAAGTATGCCGCAAGCCACGGCATGGAGATGTGCGGAATCGACGTTTCGACCAGATCGCGCACCGTGACCTCGCCTTTGGGATGTGCGGTTTTCCAGTTGGCAATAAAGTTTTGCATCATGGTGCGTGAAACGGACGAAGCCCCCCGCGGGCTGGCTTCGATGACAAGAAGTTGTGGCATTGGATTTTCCTGTAGTAATGGGGTTCAGACCCTCGACACCCCGTTCGCACAGCGGCGGCGGCATCTGATTGATGGCAAGATAGGTCGCCCCAAACTTCATGAAAAGTGATATAAAAACGATAATATCCATCTGTTTTGGTGATACATCATGATTGGAAATCTTAGCCTTGATCAATTACGGGTCCTGATCTGCATTGCAGATACGGGCAGTTTTTCGGCCGCCGGTCGGAAATTGAGCCGGGCGCAATCGGCCATCAGTCAATCGGTCGCAACGCTTGAAGATATACAGGGCGTGATTCTTTTTGACCGCAGTGGTCATCGTCCGGCATTAACCGAGGTCGGACGCGTTCTGGTGGCAGAAGCAAGGGCTGTTCTGGCAAGTGCTGCCCGTTTCGAAGCGGTTGCCGCAGGGACACGCGCCGGACTTGAGCCGGAGCTTGGACTGGCGATTGATCCGCTGGTGCCATCCGCCCCCCTGATCGACAGCCTGCGTGCGTTGCACGTGCGTCACCCAAATTTGCCGATCAGTTTCTCGACCGAGGGTCTCGGCGGAGCGTTACGCCGATTGCGCAGCGGCGATGTTTCGCTTGCGATATGCCTGTTACTGCCATCTGTCCCGGAAGATGTCATTGCGACATCGTTATTCAAAACCAGACTGATCCCGGTTGTCGCAACGCACCATCCACTTGCGATGCTGGGGCGACCGATCACGCGCGGCGATCTTGAGCCGCATATTCAACTGGTTCTGTCTGATCCGGTGGATCGCGATGGGGTAAGCTATGGCATCACGGGGGCGGCACCGTGGCGCTTTGTCGATCTGGGACGGCGTATGGATTTTTTGCTGGCGGGATTTGGCTGGTGCCGTATGCCCGAACACCTTGTGTCCGAGGCGCTTGCCACACAAAAGCTTGTGCAGCTTGATCTGGCAGACGGATTGTCAGACCCCGAAGAGATGCTGACAATTTATGCCGCACATTTGTCGGGGAAGCCCCCCGGACCGGCAGGGCAATGGCTGCTTGAAGATATAAAACAGCGGCTTTTGTCGCAGGGATAAGAGGTTTTGCACCGCAATTACCCTGCGACCCTATCCTATGGCCAGTTGGCCTCAGGCGGGAGGGACATCAGGATGGCTTCGGTGTTGCCGCCGGTCATGAGGCCAAAGCGTGTGCCGCGATCATGAAGCAGGTTAAATTCGACATAGCGGCCGCGTTTGATCAGTTGGGCGCGGCGGTCATCATCGGTCCAGGGCTTGTTGTAATGGCGTTTGACCAATTCGGGATAAATGTCGCGAAACGCGATGCCGACGTCCTTGGTGAAGGCGAAATCCGCATCCCAGTCGGCATCAAGATAATCATAGAAAATCCCGCCAACTCCGCGCGCCTCATTACGGTGTGGGAGCCAGAAATATTCATCGCACCATTTTTTAAAGCGGTCGTAATAGTCATCGCCGTGGGCATCGCAGGCGGCCTTGAACGCGCCGTGGAAATCGCCGGTGTCGGTGTCATCTGGGAAGACCGGCGTTAAGTCCGCCCCGCCGCCAAACCATGCCTTGGTGGTGACGATATGGCGGGTGTTCATATGCACCGCCGGGACATGTGGGGAGCATGGATGCGCGACCAGCGAAATACCCGCCGCCCAGAAATTGGGGTTTTCAGCCGCACCGGGGATTTCGGCGCGGAATTTTTCGGAAAATTCGCCGTGCACGGTCGAGATATTGACCCCGACCTTTTCAAACACGCGGCCCTTCATCACCGACATTTCGCCCCCTCCCTCATTGGTGCCACGTTCCCAGACGGTGCGGTCAAATCGACCCGCGGGACGATCCGACAGCGGGCCGGAGTAGCTGTCTTCAAGCGCCTCAAACGCGGCACAGATATCGTCGCGCAACTGACGGAACCAGTTTTGGGCGGTTTGTTTGCGTGCCGCAATCAGGGCGGCATCGACCGTGTGTTCGGTGCCGGTTTTCATTGCCTTTTTTGCAGCAGTTTTTGCGTCCGTCATCGCGTTACTCATTCCGTTCATTCACTTGGTTGACTTGAAGGAAAGCCATTCGTCTGTCTGAGCGCCTCGCCCAGTGTCATCGCGGTTGCCATGGCCACATTGAGCGACCGCATTTCGGGCTGCATCGGGATCACCACACGGGCATCGACATAGTCATGCACTTGGTCTGGCACCCCTTTGCTTTCCGAGCCCAGCATCAGAACATCATCGGCGCGAAAGTCAAAATCGCAATAGGGTTCAGCGCCCTTTGTGGTCAGCAGAACCAACCGTCCCGGCACCGTACCATTTTCGCGTGCGGCGACGAAATCGCGCCAATCGGCGTGGCGTATATAGTCCGCCTTGTCGATATAATCCATGCCCGCACGTTTCAATGCCGCCGAGGTCAGCAAAAAGCCGCAGGGCTCGATAATATCGACCGGCAGGCCAAAGCACGCCGCCATGCGCAGGATGGTGCCGGTGTTTTGCGGAATATCGGGTTCAAACAGACAGATTCTCATGGGCGTTCTATGGCGGTCCCTGTAAACCAACGACGGCGTCGCGCGTGTTAGCTTGTTGCGATGTTCGGAACTGTTTTATCCACACCGGGCCGTCCTTGGCCAACTTAAATCGACAATTTTCCGATTTTATTTGCCCGAAATCCGTAACGGTGTCGCCCGGTGTTGTTGCCGTTCGAGCCGCCTTCTTATCCCCTTTGCAAAATCGGCGTGCCGCGTCGTTTTGATGATGTGTCCAGAATCGCCGCGATGAAGACCCGATGGGCCTTCAAAGTTATAAAATTACCGACAGAAACCCGCATTAGACTTATTTGGAATAAGAAAAGGTAAGACCGCATCATCTTGGTTGAAAAGGGCGGATAATCGCGCAAATACGCTAGGTTTTACGTATTTGTGCAGTGCAAAACCAGATGATCTTATCGAATGCAAACAATTTGCAACTCCAAGTTCTCCTTAACAAACCTGTTTTTTGTTAGTATACGAAGCTCGAAACAGGCCTAAAGGCTTTTGGCGGCTGGATTGTTTGATTTTCATCAAGGGAAATTAACCATCTATGCCCTAAGTCTGGCTTTGGGCATTCCGCATGCCTGTTTTGGGGGCAGAAAGAGGAAGACATTATGTCGCAATCGGTGCATTCATCCGGCGAGCATCAGCCGGACGAGAACCGCAGGGATTTCCTGACCTTGGCGACCACCGCAGTCGGCGTTGTTGGCGCTGGTTGTGCGTTGTTGCCATTCGTGGACAGCATGAATCCGTCCAAGGACGTTCTCGCGCTGGCTTCTGTAGAGGTCAACCTGTCCAACATCCCGGTTGGTCAGGCCGTTAAAGTAATGTGGCGAGGCAAGCCTGTCTTTATCCGCCATCGTACAGAACGTGAAATCAATGAGGCCAACGAGGTCGCATTAAATGAACTTGTCGATCCGCAAAGTGATGACGCGCGTGTCGAAAAGAAGGAATGGCTGATCGTTGTCGGCGTGTGCACCCATCTGGGCTGTATCCCGATGGGCACCGCCACCGGGGAAGCCCGTGGCGATTATGATGGTTGGTACTGTCCGTGCCATGGCTCGCACTATGATACGTCGGGCCGTATCCGCCGTGGTCCTGCGCCGAAGAATCTTGAGGTGCCGACCTACACCTTCCTCACCGACACATCCGTCCGGATCGGCTAAGGAGCTGTATGATGAGCGCACCTCAATGGAATAACAAAGTGGTGAAATGGGTTGATGACCGACTTCCGGTGATCTCCATGCTGCACCACTCCGCATACGAATATCCGACCCCGAAAAACCTGTCCTATATGTGGAACTTCGGTTCTTTGGCCGGGTTTGTTCTGGTCACCATGATCCTTTCGGGGATTTTCCTGGTGATGAATTATACGCCGCATACGAGCATGGCGTTTGAATCAGTCGAACGCATCATGCGTGATGTCAATTACGGCTGGCTGATCCGCTATATTCATATGAATGGCGCATCGATGTTCTTCATCGTTGTCTTCCTTCATATGTTCCGTGGCCTGTATTACGGGTCATACAAAGCGCCGCGTGAAATGTTGTGGTGGATTGGTATCCTGATCCTGCTGGCAATGATGGCGACCGCGTTTATGGGCTATGTCCTGCCGTGGGGCCAGATGTCCTTCTGGGGTGCGACGGTTATTACCAACCTGTTCTCCGCCTTCCCGATCATCGGCGATCCGCTGGTGACCTGGCTTTGGGGTGGGTTCTCGGTCGATAATCCGACGCTGAACCGGTTCTTCTCGCTGCATTATCTGATGCCGTTTATCATTCTGGGCCTTGTTGTCCTGCATGTCTGGGCATTGCATAGCGTGCGGTCGAACAACCCGACCGGCGTTGAGATCAAAACCCCGCAGGACAGCATTCCGTTCCACCCGTACTATACGATCAAGGATCTGTTCGGTATGGGCGTGTTCCTGATCTTCTTCTGCGGGTTTGTGTTCTTTGCACCTGATTATCTTGGCCACCCGGATAACTATATCCCGGCCAACCCGCTGGTCACACCTCCGCACATCGTGCCGGAATGGTACTTCCTGCCGTTCTATGCGATCCTGCGGTCGATCGATTTCACCATCTTTGGCATTCCGGCAAAGCTTCTGGGTGTGCTGGCGATGTTTGCATCGATTGTCATCCTGTTCGTTATTCCGTGGCTTGATACCTCCAAGGTACGCAGCTCGAAATTCCGTCCGGTTTACAAGTGGTTCTTCTGGCTGTTTGTCGTTGATACCTTCATCCTCGGCTATTGCGGAGCGAAGGCACCAGATGACTACTTCATGGGTGTACCGGGACTTAAGGTCATCGTGATGGGCCAGCTTTCCACGCTTTACTACTTTGCGCATTTCCTTGTGGTGATGCCATTGGTTGGAAAGATGGAACGACCCAAACCGCTTCCGGCTAGCATTAGCGAATCTGTTTTGAAGGAGGGTGCAAATGCGTAAGTTCGCACTGACCGCAATTGCAGCCGCCTTCGCGGTAACTGCATTCACCGGTGGCACAGCCAAGGCAGCCGGAGACGCCCCGGTTCCGGCGGCACAGGACTGGAGCTGGGACGGCATTTTTGGAACCTACGACCGTGCGCAGCTTCAGCGCGGTTTCCAGGTCTATAAAGCCGTCTGTGCCAGTTGCCACAGTCTTCGTTTCATTGCGTTCCGTAATCTGGACGGCATTGGATTTAACGAAGATCAGATCAAGGCGATTGCGGCGGAATATGATGTTGAAGACGGCCCGAACGATGATGGTGACATGTTCACCCGTCCGGGCAAGCCGTCTGATTACTTCCCGTCGCCCTTCCCGAACGAAAAAGCTGCGGCTGCTTCGAACGGTGGGGCCATTCCGCCCGATCTTTCCCTTATGAACAAAGCCCGCGTTGGTGGCCCCGATTACGTCTTCGGCCTTCTGACCGGCTATGAGGAAGAAGCCCCTGAGGGCTTTGACCTTGCTGATGGGAAACACTACAACCACTACTTCCCGGGTCATCAGATTTCCATGGCACCGCCGCTTTATGACGAAGCGGTCGAGTACACCGATGGAACGCCTGCGACCGTGGAGCAGCATGCACGTGACATTTCGGCCTTCCTGAACTGGACGGCGCAGCCTGAACTTGAAGCCCGCAAAGCACTGGGCATCAAGGTCATCCTGTTCCTGATCGTTCTGACCGCGATGCTCTATGCGGTGAAACGTAAAATCTGGCGCGATATCGAACACTAGGTTCGTATCTCTCAGACTGACAAACGAAGCAGGCCACCGAATTTCGGTGGCCTGTTTTTTTTGGATATTATCGCGGCCAAATAAAACGTCGAACCGTGGCTTAGGCTCAAGACCTAATAAGCGAAATACTCGACAACCAGCTGATCAATTTCGCCAGAGTCGCGCATTTGGCGCAGGACATCATCAAGATCATCGGCAAACTGATCGCGGTATGGCCAGGAACCATCCGGGTCCGGGCCAAAGGCGACATAGCCAAATTCCTGCCCGATGATGGCGGTTTCATCAATGTTGCGTGACTGTTCCTTATCCACGGCCAGTTCGCGCAGGCCCGCCAGGATGGCCATGCGCTCATTGACATAGCAGTCCACCCGTCCGGCCATCAGAAAACGCAGATTGCTTTCGGTGGTGTTGGCTTCTTCAAGGGTAATCTCGCCCGCCGCCACCATGTCAAAGAAGTCCTCACCCGCCAGCCGGTACCCGGCATTGTTGGCAAAGCGCGCGCCCGTGAAATCGTCCGGGAAGACCCGCAAGTCGTGGCTTAGCACGTAGTCCTTGCTGCAAATCGCCACCACGGTTTCGCTCAGGATCGGGACGGAATAGCGTTCGACCCAGTTTCGGTCATCGCGCAAATACGGGGGAAAGAACGCCATAATCTGCCCCGATTGCAAAAGATCCATGCCGCGTTTAAACGGCACATTTTCAAACCGAAGATCATATTGCGGCATCTTGTCAACAGCCGCCTGCAGGATGCGGACGTAAATGCCCGCAGGCGCGCCATCAGCATCGAGGAAGGCATAGGGTTTATTGTTGTCTTCGCCGTGCAACACGACGGGGATGACATCCTGCGCAACCGCGATGGACGGTACTGAGACGGACTGAACCAACACCCATGAGGCCAAGGCTGCGGCGGTGACGGTAGCGTTGACGGTAGCTTTGGCGGGATGCTTCCGGATGCGGTTGGGCTTCATGCTCGGTAATTCTTGTGAGAGATCATACACATTATGTCACTCAAACTGCGCGGGCTGTCAAATGCGACACTGTAACCATATGCTTCACATATGGTGGCGGCATCTCGATTTCACACGGCTATTTCCGGGTCTGGCTATTTCCGGGCTGGCTATTTCCCAGTTTGGCAGGATTTTCTGGTTTGGGCGTCGTCCGCCGCGTCCTGCGGATGATGCAGATCGTCGCACTGTGACGCGGCATCCTCAAAATGCTGTCGATTGCCGTCGGCCGGGCGCAGTGGCGGCACGGTGACGGGAATATGGACCAGACGGCGTTTACGGGCCGGTGTGCCGGTACTGGCGTATAGCTGTTTGCCAGCTTCGACGATGGACACCCCGGCGAAGGCCTTGAACAGTCGCGATCCGATGTTTTCAAACGCCTGCGACCAGCGCAGCAAAAAGCGCCGCCGGGTCGGGGGGATGAAAAGGGCTCGGCTGTGCTGGACCGGCAGGAACATGTTTTCGCGCATCAGGTTTTGCAATTGCGTCACACTGTGCGGGTGACCAAAGCCAAACGGAGTGCTTTCCGACCAACTCCAGAGCGAGCTTCGGTTGGGTGTCACCACAATAATCCGGCCATTGGGGGTTAAAACCCGCCAGCATTCGCGCATCAGGCGACGCATGGAATCGGTATGTTCGACCAGATGCACCACCAAAATACGATCCACCGAACTGTCGGGCAGTGGCAGCATGGTTTCTTCGGTCAGGGCGACGTGATTGTCTTCGCCCGCGGGCCAATGCACGCAGCCCTGCTGCGCGGGCATAAAGGCCATGACGCGTTCGGCCTCGCCAATGAACGGGCGCAAATAAGGTGTCGCATAGCCAAAGCCAAGCACGCGCAATCCGCGCACATCCGACCACATCAGGCGCAGACGCCTGCGGATCAGACGCCGGGCGGCCTGCCCGAGAGTGCTGGCATAAAAACGGTGAAGATCAACGACATCCTGACGCATGGCTGGACTTTAGCACCCTATCGGTCCTCACGGAAACAGCTTTGAAACAACCCTGTTCATAGAATGTCAGAAAGTTTGATCGTTGGGTGATTGTTTCAAGACAGTTGATGCTGATACTGTGGAGCACATCACATCATCATCAGGTCGAGGTCCCCTTATGGCTGCGGGCGAAGTTATCGTTATTCCGTGTCTTTCAGACAATTACACCTATCTTGTGCGCTGCCACCGCAGCGAAATGACCGCGATCATTGATCCGGGCGAAGCAGCCCCTGTGATCAAGGAACTTCAAGACCGCGACTGGCAGCTTGATCTGGTGATTAATACCCACCATCACCACGACCATATTGGCGGCAATGCGGAATTGATGAAGAAATACGGCGCCAAATTGCTCGGCCCGACGGCGGAAAAGGCGCGCATCCCTGACATGGACGAAACGGTTGCCGAGGGCGATCAGGTTTTGATCGGTGAGCTTGAAGGCCGGGTGTTTGACGTGCCGGGCCATACATCGGGGCATATCGCGTTTTATTTCCCGGCGATTACTGCGCTGTTTTCCGGTGACAGCCTGTTTGCGCTGGGCTGTGGGCGGTTGTTTGAAGGAACGCCTGAACAGATGTGGCAGTCGCTGCAAAAGTTCCGCAATTTGCCCAACAGCACGCAGGTTTACTGCGGCCATGAATACACCCAGTCCAATGCCAAATTTGCCAAAACGATTGAGCCCGACAATGCGATCCTTGCCGCACGCTGTCAGGATATTGACGGGCTTCGGGCGCGCAACATCCCGACCATTCCATCGCGGATTGATGTTGAGCTTGCGACCAATCCGTTCCTGCGCGCAGATCACCCGGATGTTGCCACCGCACTGGGCATGGAGAATGCCACCCCAACGGAAATCTTTACCGAAATCCGCAAGCGCAAAGACAATTTCTAGAACGTTCTTTGGTTATTGCATCTGTTTGAACAGCACATTCTGATCAAGCAGATAGCGCGAAAACAGCGGCAGACTTGCCGCGCCAATGGCGCGCGCGGCACTGCCGACCTGCCCCTGTTCGATGTGCGGGCGGGCAATGCCCTGAAGATCAAGGTCGGAGATCGCAGCCCGGGTTGCCGCGACAATGCGTGCACAGACATCGGGCGGAAAGCCGCCATCAACAATGACGGCTTCGAAATCAATCACCGAGCAGACCGAGGTGATGGCAAGGGCAAGGCTGCGCGCGGTATGGCTGATCCAGATATCAAGCGTCTTGCCGAGTTCCGCCCAGTACGCCGGATCGCGCCACAGCATCGCCGGATCACGGCCATCGCGGGTCAGCATTTCTTCGAGCACAAAGATAGATGCCTGATCAATCAGCTGGCTGGCGTGACCGCTGCGTGAAGAAACCGGCATGGAGCCAAAGGCCCCGGCATTGCCGGTACGGCCCGTATAAAGTGCCTGATTGAGCACAACGCCGCCGCCAATGAACGAGCCAATGAAGAAATAGGCGAAATCGGTATAATTCGGGCCAAGGCCAAACACCAGTTCGGCGCCACAAGCCGCCGTGGCATCGTTTTGCTGAAACACCGGGAACGGAACGATCGCCCCGATGGTGTCGATCAGATCGACTTCGCGCCAGGCATTTAAGTCCTCAATCGGCGCGCCGACTTCTTCGCCCCAGTTCCAGAGTTCAAAGGGTGCGGCAATGCCTATGCCCGCAATGCGGGCCTGTTGGGCTGCACTCAGGGTCGCGGTGATTTTGCCAACCGAGTCGCGGACAAACTGGCGAATGCTATCGGGTGTGGGGTATTTGTAGGCTTCTTTGAGCGATCCACGCACGGTGCCGACAAAATCAAGCAGGATCAGTTCCGCACTGCGCCGACCGATCTTAAGACCAAAGGAATAGACCCCGTCTGGATTAAGCGCCATCGGGACTTTGGGTTTGCCGACCTTGCCACGCACAGGCTCGCCACGCATCAGAAGGCCGTCTTTTTCAAGGCCGCGCATGATGACCGATACGGTCTGGGCCGACAGACCCGAAAGCCGGGCGATTTCGGCCTTGGACAATCCGGCGTTCCGACGCACCAACGACAGCACCAGCCGTTCATTATAGGCGCGCACGCGCAACTGATTTGCCCCGCCGCCCGGATGCAGCGGACGTGCAGCCTGATCTTCCGTCCCTGTCGGATCAGGATTGGTCGATAGTGACGCAGTCATAGAGTTCCTCCCACTCGGGATCCGGGGTCAGGGCCGGCTAATTTGGTTACAATGGTCAATCAGATTTACGCGGATACGCGAAGCAAAACCGCAGGAAGATATACATCTTTCAAGGCTTTGCGACAAAGTAGCCCGTGCAAATCTGATTGATTAGAATGGCAGTCGTTATATTTGTGAACTCCAGCGTCATAGCCCTTGCCCGGGATACCACCCGCTCTGCGGGCTCTTCCTTGTATTTCACAAATATAACGACTGCCATTCTAATCAAATTAGCCGACCCTGCCCCCCGTGCCCGATTGGCTCAAAGAGTGACAGGATTAATTAATAAATCAATCGGATTTATTAATTGACAGAGGATGTGATTTGGTGTGTCGTATGGCCCAGACAGGTTGAAGACCCACAGATTTAACGCGCGTTGCATCCTGTTTGGAAAACAAACATTAACGGCACAAACAGCCGATTATTCAGGTAAAATCCTGGGAGGAAATGATGAAGAAAGCACTTCTTGGCGCAACTCTTGGTGCGCTTGCCCTTAGCCTTACCGCCCTGCCGAGCCCGGCCAAAGCCGCCGACATTGGTGCCTGTCTGGTGACCAAAACAGACATCAACCCGTTCTTTGTCAAAATGAAGGAAGGGGCGTCTGCCAAGGCCGAGGAACTTGGTATCGATCTTTCGACATTTGCCGGCAAAGTGGACGGCGACCATGAGACACAGGTTCAGGCGATCGAGTCTTGCATCGCATCGGGTGCCAAAGGCATTCTGATCACCGCATCCGACACCAAGGCGATTGTGCCGGTTGTCAAAAAGGCGCGCGATGCCGGTCTGCTGGTCATCGCACTTGATACCCCGCTTGAGCCGATTGATGCGGCCGATGCGACCTTTGCCACCGATAACTTCAAGGCAGGTGAGCTGATCGGCAAATGGGCCGCGGCAAAACTTGGTGATAAGGCAGCGGATGCCAAAATCGCCTTGCTGGATCTGACACCAAGTGCACCATCGGTTGATGTACTGCGCGATCAGGGCTTCATGAAAGGGTTCGGGATCGACATCAAGGATCCCAACAAGATTGGGGACGAGGATGACGACCGGGTCGTTGGTCATGATGTGACCAACGGTAATGAAGAAGGTGGTCGCGAAGCCATGGAAAACCTGATGCAGCGCGATTCCGAAATCAATGTGGTTTACACCATCAACGAACCGGCTGCGGCGGGTGCGTACGAAGCGCTTAAGGCGTTTGGCATGCAGGATGGTGTGTTGATCGTATCGGTTGATGGCGGTTGCCCGGGTGTTGAAAACGTCAAGGATGGTGTGATTGGTGCGACATCACAGCAATACCCGCTTTTGATGGCGGCCAAAGGGATCGAGGCGATCAAGGCATGGGCCGATAGCGGTGAAAAACCGCAAAACACCGAAGGTCTGAACTTCTATGACACCGGGGTTAACCTTGTCACCGATCAGCCGGTTGACGGTGTTCCGTCGATTGATGTTGCCGAAGGCATGGATCGTTGCTGGGGCTAATTGCGCCCGTTCATTTCGAGGAAGGGCGGATTTAACCCCGCCCTTCTTGTCCCACATCAGGTTACACTTGGTCAGGCGCCCACCACCAATCCAGCCACAAGAGCCGGAAAAGGTGCCGGCGGGATATCGGTCATGACCAAGTCGGGAGGAAGCGATGAGCGAACCCGCTCAAACGTCACGCAAAAAACAGGAATACGAGCACACGCTTGATTCCAGCGACAGCTCTGTCGCGCAGTTTGACCATAAACACCGCAATCTGTTTGATACCGTGCAGCATTTCCTGCATGGCAATCCGACGATGGTGCCGGTGATTGTTCTGGTTTTTTCAATCGTCATTTTCGGCTTTGTCGCCGGGCCCAAATTCTTTTCGCCGTTTAATCTGTCGCTGATCCTCCAGCAGGTTGCCGTCATTGGCATTCTTGCCGCCGCCCAGAGCCTTGTGATCCTAACTGCCGGTATTGATCTTTCGGTCGGGGCGATCATGGTTTTGATGTCGGTGATCATGGGGCAACTTGCGATCACCCTTGGCGTGCCTGCGCCGATTGCCATCATCATCGGGTTTATTGGCGGCATCGCCGCCGGGGCGTTGAACGGATTTCTGGTCACCCGGATCAAGTTGCCGCCGTTTATCGTCACCCTTGGCACGTGGAACATCTTTTTTGCGCTGAACCTTTGGCTTTCGGGGGCACAATCAATCCGCAGTCAAACGCTCGATGAAATCGCACCGCTTTTGAAATTCTTTGGCGAAAGCATCGCGATTGGCGGGGCGCGGATTACCTATGGCTCGATCCTGATGTTGGCGATTTTCGGGGTGCTTTGGTACATCCTTAATCACACCAGCTGGGGCCGCCATGTTTACGCCATTGGCGATGACAAGGAAGCCGCCGAGCTTTCGGGTATTCGCACCAACCGAACATTGATTATGGTCTATGGCCTTGCCGGGCTTGTCTGTGCCGTTGGGGCATGGGCCTCCATCGGCCGGGTTGGATCGGTATCGCCGCAAAGTTTTCAGGAAGCCAACCTGCAATCGATTACAGCCGTTGTGATTGGGGGCATATCGCTGTTTGGCGGGCGTGGATCGATCATTGGCCCGTTGATCGGGGCGTTGATTGTGGGCGTGTTTAATTCAGGTTTGCGACTGGCGGGGGTTGATGTGCTGTGGCAGGTGTTTGCCATTGGCTGGCTGACCATCATCGCGGTTGCAATCGACCAGTGGATCAGAAAGGTGTCAGCATGAGCAACGCACACACACCGGTTCTTAAGGCGCGCGGCATCGTCAAACGATATGGCCGTGTCACCGCCCTTGATCGTGCCGACTTTGATCTTTATCCCGGCGAAATACTGGCGGTGATCGGCGACAATGGTGCGGGGAAATCATCGCTGATCAAGGCCTTGTCCGGGGCGATCACGATTGATGAAGGCAGCATTGAGCTTGATGGCAAGCCGATTGGTTTCACATCCCCGATGGAAGCCCGCGAAGCCGGGATCGAGACGGTGTATCAAAACCTTGCCCTGTCGCCGGCGCTTTCGATTGCGGACAATATGTTCATGGGCCGCGAATTGCGTAAACCGGGCATCATGGGCAAATATTTCGGCGCGCTTGATCATAAGGCGATGCAGCGCATTGCACGTGAAAAGCTGACCGAGCTTGGCCTGATGACCATTCAGAACATCAATCAGGCGGTTGAGACGCTTTCGGGTGGGCAGCGCCAGGGGGTTGCGGTTGCGCGTGCGGCCGCCTTCGGATCGCGCGTGGTGATCATGGATGAACCGACCGCAGCCCTCGGGGTGAAGGAAAGCCGACGCGTGCTTGAACTGATTGCCGATGTGAAGGCGCGCGGCATGCCGATTGTGCTGATTTCGCACAATATGCCGCATGTGTTCGAGATTGCGGACCGCATCCATGTGCACCGGCTGGGCAAGCGGCTTTGTACCATCAAACCAGACGATTACAGCATGTCGGACGCGGTTGCCTTTATGACCGGCGCCAAGGAAGCGCCCGACATCAGTGACGCGGCGTAACGAACATGCACCGCCATGGTCAAACCCCAGAAGACAGGAAGCCTTGCAGTCATGACACCTGATCTTGATGCATTGGCTGCACGTATCATGGCCACCCAATCGGACGATTGTCGCATCCTTGTGGCAATCGCCGGGGCGCCAGCATCGGGCAAGTCAACCTTGTCCGACCGGCTTTGTCACCATCTGGGGGGTGATGAAGCCGGTGCTGCTGTCGTGCCGATGGATGGATTTCATTTTGACGATGCCATCCTTAAACAGCGTGACCTTTTGAACCGCAAAGGTGCGCCCAACACGTTTGACGTTGGCGGATTACAGCGCATTCTTGCGGCCCTTAAGACCGACACGGACCAGGACGTTTATGTGCCGTTGTTTGACCGTGGCCTTGAACTGTCGCGCGGATCAGCACGCTGCATATCACCGCGGCACAAGATTATCCTGGTGGAGGGCAATTACCTTTTGCTGGGTCAGGCGCCGTGGGATCGGCTGGCACCCATGTTTGATCTTTCGATCTATCTTGATGTGGCCGAGGAAATCTTGCGCGCACGCCTGATTGATCGTTGGCGGGGGTTTGGCTTTGACGATGCAAGTGCCTTGGAAAAGGCGCTTGGCAATGACCTTCCCAATGCACAAATCGTCGCGACCATGACCGGTCCTTCTGATATCCGCGTTACGGCCGGGTGATGCCCCGCCCATCCACCAGTACGTCCGCCAGCCAGTCGGCAACCACCCGCACCTGTGGCAGGTGCCTTTTGTCCTGATGGGTGAGAAGCCAGACTTCGCGGCCATCAGGATGATAGCCCTCCAGCCGTTTTAAATCCTGATGGGCTTGGCCAACACAAACCGGCAGCACGGCACAGCATGGCTGACCGCGCATCATTGCCACCATGATGGATCCCCGGTTGGCATAGCCGATTGTTGTGCGGTCGGGAAAGTTTGCCGCCAGCCATTTCTGTTCGGGTTTATCGGCAAAGAAGTCATCAAGATCGATCCAGGGCACGTCATACGGATTAACCGGCGGGTGATTGCCGCTGTAATAAACCCCGGAGCCAAGCATGCCCAGACGGCGAATATGAAAGGCGCCGGTTTCCGGGCGCGCAAGGCGAATGGCAATGTCTGTTTCACGTTGCGGTAGGCTGAGGTTGCGGTTAGCACCGATCAGCTCAAGTGCCAGCGCCGGATGTTTTTGATGCAGTGCTGCAAGATGCGGCGCGACGCAATGTTCCAAAATGGCATCAACACCGGTGACACGCACAATCCCCGTCACCGCATGGCGATCATTATCGGAGGCCGGTTGGTTTTCAAGCAAGGTTGAAACGGTTGTTTGCATGGTTTGGGCGGTCTCAAGCAGGGACCGTGCACGCGGTGTTGCGCGCAACAGACGCCCATCGCGGTGCAGGACCGGATAGCCCAGCCATTCTTCAAGCCGGGCAATGCGGCGCGCGATGGTGGTTTGATTAACCCCCAATTCGCGGGCGGCGGCAGTCATATTCCCGGTCTGACAGACGTGGGCAAAGGTGCGCAGTCCTTCCCAATCAAGCGACATGGCGGGTGGCTTTCTTTAATCTGCGAATTTGCAGATAATAGCCGAATTATTGCCGCTGGATAATGCAAATTTGCAGGATCAAACTACACACATCATTTGAGTATGCAATAGGATCAGACCATGACAGCCAAAACCATCTTTGACATTGCCGGTGCAAGTTTGCCAACCGGAACGCCAAAAGACGCCGCTTTTATCGTGATTGATGCACAGGAAGAATACCGCAGCGGCCAGTTGAAACTGGTCGGGATTGAAGATGCGCTGGGCAATATTGGACGGTTGCTGAGCCATTGGCGCGAAAATGGTGGCACGGTCATTCATGTCCAGCATCAGGCGGAGGGCCTGTTTGATCCATCTGGCCCCTATGCCGCGATCATCGGTGACGTCGCCCCGACCAAGGATGAGGCGATTGTAACAAAGTCGGTGCCAAGTTCGTTTGGCAATACCAACCTTGATGAACTGCTTACAGAAGCCGGGATCAAGCATGTCGTACTGACTGGCTTCATGACCCATGTCTGCGTTTCGACCACCGCGCGGGTGGCCAATGAAAAGCAATATGCGGTCACCGTGATCGCCGATGCCACCGGTACGCGGGATCTTCCCGATGCACTGAGTGGATCAGTAATCCCGGCCGCAGATTTGCACCGGGGCGAATTGGCGATGCTGGCCGATACATTCGCCAAGGTTGTCACCACACAGGATGTGCTTGAGGCATAATCATCGACGATCGCCAGACAAAAGAAAACGCCCCGAAGTAAGCTCCGGGGCGGTTTCGCATAAGGGTCGTCATGACCGTGATGCTTGGTCAGAACATATGCTGTCCGCCATTGATCGACAGGCAGGAGCCGGTGATGAAGCCGGAATTGGGGCCGCAAAGATAGAGGACCGCCTGGGCGATTTCGTCGGCTTCGCCGAGGCGGCCGACCGGGATTTTGGCGATGATGCTGTCGCGGACCTTTTCGGGGACGGCTGCCACCATGTCGGTGTTGATATAGCCCGGTGCGACGGTATTGACCGTGACCCCTTTGCGCGCGACTTCCTGTGCCAGTGCCTTGGTAAAGCCATGCACACCGGCCTTGGCGGCGGAATAGTTGGTCTGGCCCAATTGACCGGCCTGCCCGTTGATCGAGGAAATATTCACCACCCGGCCAAACCCGCGTGCGCGCATGCCTTCAAGAACCGGTTTGGTCATGTAAAACAGGGAACTCAAATTGGTGTCGATCACAGCGGTCCAGGCTTCGACATCCATCTTGTGCATGAAACCATCGCGCGTGATTCCGGCATTGTTGATCAGGATATCAATCGGCCCGACGTCGGCTTCGATCTTTGCGATGCCCTCGGCACAGGCATCGGCATCCGCAACACTCCATTTAAAGGCCGGAATTCCGGTTTCTTCGGTGAAGGCGCGGGCGGCCTCGTCGTTGCCTGCATAGTTGGCGGCAACGGTGTAGCCCGCATCCTTCAATGCCAGACTGATTGATTTGCCAATTCCACGTGTGCCACCGGTTACCAGTGCTGTTTTTTTCATGGTCGCCTCCCTAAACTTCGTTCATCAAGCGTATCGGTATGTTGATTTTCGTCGTTTGCCCTTCTACGACATACGAAACTTTAATCCATAAATATAGTCATATACGTAATTTTATTTCCTCTCCATGATCTATGTCATTCAAGGGTGTAGTCTTTGGTCGAAGCCGATACTGGGTATCTTAAAAGCAAACAGGGCATCCTCGCGAGGGTCAGGACCTATTAATTTGATTGAAATGGCAGCCGTTATATTTGTCATATCCAAGGAAAAGCCCGCAGAACGGGTTGGAACCCCGAACAAGGGATTTGACGCAGGAGTTGACAAATACAATGGCTGTCCTTTGGATCAATCGGATTTGCACGGGCTACTTTGTCGCAAAACCTTGCAAGATGTATATCTTCCTGTGGTTTTGCTTCGCGTATCCGCACAAATCTGATTGACCATTTCCATCAAATTAATAGGTCCTGACCCTAAGAGGACGCCCCGCGTGCTTAGAAACTCAGATGAAAATTGCGGCTTAGCGTTCGACGCAAAGCGCAACCCCCATGCCACCACCAATGCAAAGCGTCGCGAGGCCTTTTTTCGCATCGCGTTTCTGCATTTCATGGAGCAGGGTGGTAAAGACGCGCGCACCCGAGGCACCGATCGGATGGCCAAGGGCAATGGCCCCGCCATTGACGTTGACCTTATCGGTATCCCAGCCCATGTCGCGGTTCACCGCGATCGCCTGTGCGGCAAAGGCTTCGTTGGCTTCGATCAGGTCAAGATCACCGGCCGACCAGCCAGCCTTTTCAAGCGCCTTTTTCGAGGCAGGGATTGGGCCCGTGCCCATGATCGCCGGATCAACACCCGCCGTGGCCCAGCTTTTGATCGTCGCAAGCGGGGTCAGGCCACGTTTAGAGGCTTCGGCAGCCGACATGACAACCAAGGCAGCCGCCCCGTCATTGATGCCCGATGCGTTGCCGGCCGTCACGGTGCCTTCTTTGTCAAAGGCCGGGCGGAGTTTTGCCATGCCTTCGACGTTTGCGCCGTGACGTGGATATTCGTCGGCATCAAACACGGTTTCGCCTTTGCGATGTGCAATGGTGACAGCGGCAATTTCATCGGCAAACCGACCAGATTTCTGGGCGGCTTCAGCCTTGTTTTGCGAGGCAACGGCAAAGGCATCTTGCTCTTCGCGTGAAATGCCCCATTTTTTGGCAATGTTTTCCGCCGTGTTGCCCATGTGATAGCCGTTAAACGCACACCACAGACCGTCCTTGATCATGGTATCGATGAAGCTGACATCACCCATTTTGTGACCGGCACGCAGGTACGCGACATGGCCCGAAAGCGACATGTTTTCCTGACCACCGGCAACGACGATGTTGGCATCCCCGGTCATGATTTGCTGGGCGGCAAGGGCGACGGTGCGCAAGCCCGACCCACAAACCTGATTGATCAGAAACGCGGTTGCGCGATCAGAAATACCCGCACCAATGGCGGCCTGACGTGCGGGGTTTTGCCCCTGCCCGCCGGTCAGAACCTGACCCAAAATGACTTCGTCAACCGCGTCGCCTTCGACACCGGCACGTTCAAGTGCCGCCTTGATCGCAATAGCGCCCAGATCATGGGCCGGGGTGTTGGTTAGCGTACCGCTAAATGCGCCAATCGGTGTCCGTGCGGCACCTACAATTACGACGTCGGTCATGAAACTCTCCGATATTTATCTTGATTACGTTTTCCCTGAGCCACTCAGCGATGTCTTTTCCACATGCTGTTATGGCCCTCGAACGACTTTATCGCACCGCAACAAAAAACCAAGCATTGATACATACCACTTTTGGACAGTCGCGCATGCCGCGCCCCTCAAAAGTAGAACCATCCTGTGGCGTTTTATCGATTATGGTTCTTTTTATCCTGTATGTAGAGTGTGTGCTTATTAGGGCTATATCGCAACCCCAGTTACGCCATTTAGATGTATTATCCCCAAGGACGCCGAAAGAAAATCGTGCGCGGCGAACAGAGCAACTTTCACATGATGCCGACAGTACACTTTGGGTCGCCACAGCAACCAAAAGTGTTTAAGCTCATCTGGAACACTGCGACATTTCCGCGTGGAAACGTCCGGAAAATATGATGTCACATGCTTTCTTTTTTTCGATGAACCACTTACATACGAGACAGGCACTAAACCACTGGTAGATATTCACAAAGCACCGCGCAGACAGATTTTGGCCGCATTATGAGTGCTAAGTTCAGGTGGTGTTGTTTCGTACGGGACTGACAGAGGTATTCAAAGAGCCGCCCAAATGACCCGCGGCGAACTGGAGAACATTTCTCATGGAAGAGCAAAATCATATTCTTCCACAGGAAACGCGCAATCTGACGGTGATGCTGGTCGACGATGAGGACGCGCTGCTGGCCTCTGCGCGACGCATGCTGCACAAGCAATGTGTTTTGAAAACATACAATAATGCGGCGGCGGCACTCGACTTTCTTCGACAGTCACCGGGCCAAATCGATGTGGTGGTTTCTGATTTAATGATGCCGCACATGGATGGCGTCGAATTTTTGACAGAGGCCAAATCTGTTTCACCTGCCACGCCAAGGGTTCTTTTGTCCGGGAGTTTGTCCGAAAGCGCCTTGCAGGGAGCGATCAATAAAGCTGGTATATCCCGGGTTATCGTCAAACCGGTTACCGCAAGCACGATCCTGAGCATTGTTTGGGACTTGGTATCGGCAGGCAATGATAACACCAAGCCAGCCAACCCGATGATCCGGCGTATGCGCTCCTCGCTTTCCACCGACCATAGCGTTTCATTTCAGCCGCGGGTCAATGCCAAAAACTTTAATGTTTCCGGTCTGGAAGCGTTAAGCCGTTTTCCCGAACTTCAAAAGACATTTACGGTCGAGGACATCATCACCGGCGCAGAAGATCATCCGGTTATTGGCGAGCTCACGTTCCAAGTCATTGACTTCATTCACGCCCACAAAGATGCGATTGCCAATGCGTTTGGGAACGTCCCAATCGGTGTAAACATATCCCCGCATTCTGTTGCCGATATTAAATTCATGACGTCGCTTACAGCCTTTCTTGCCGAGCGTCCCACGCTGCCAATGCTGGAATTTGAGGTAACAGAGCAAAGTAACATGGCCTTTACAGCCGCCTTTCAGGAAAATCTTCCAAAGTTGCGCGATGCTGGTTACCCCATTTTCCTCGACGATTTTGGCTCGGGAAACAACTCGATTTCTCTTTTGCGGCGTGGCCAGTTTTCGGGGCTGAAACTTGACAAATCCCTGATCATGCGACTGGACGACGACAATCCGGTCGATAGCTCGTTTGTTGAGTGGGCGACCACGATATCGCACCAGATGAATATGACCGTCATTGCCGAAGGGGTCGAAACACTCGATACGGCGACATATCTACAAAACATTGGCGTAGACGAGTTGCAGGGTTTCTATTTTGGCCTGCCCGCATCGATCTCATGACCAGAGCATTACAAGAGCACCTCTGTTTAAGAGGGTTCTGACGACAACAACGAAGGATAAGCGCCCTTAAGATCAGACAACAATCAGGATTGTTTCAGACACAGCAAGACCAAAGGCAGTCATTTGATGAACGATATTCTTTTTGTCGACGATGACATGAATATTCTGAGCGGATTACGCCGCCGTGCACGTGGCCGACACCCTGAATGGAATATTTCTTTTGCAACGAGTGGTGCAGAAGCCTTGTCGCTGTGCGATCAAAAAACCTTCGATGTCGTTGTTTCGGACATGAGAATGCCTGGCATGGACGGTGCGGAGCTTCTTCATCAGCTTCAGGAAAACAGCCCCGACACCGCGCGCATTATTTTATCTGGCTATTCAGAAGACGAGGCCATTCTTCGAACAGTGGGCCCGGCCCAAAGATATCTTGCGAAACCTTGTGATGACGAGGTTTTGTTCGAGGCAATCGCACAAATGTTCAAGATGCGCACACTCCTTCTTAAACCCGACATTCGAAGCATTATTGGTGGCATAGATGCTTTGGCGTCCCCACCCGACACCTATACGCGGCTTGTAAATGCGCTTGAGGACCCAAAAGCCGGGAATGACAAGGTAACAGCTATCGTTTCCTCAGATATCGCGTTAACTGCGGAAATATTGAAAGTGACAAACTCGGCCTATTTCGCCTTGCCCAGTAAAATCACTTCGATCTCGCACGCTGTTCGCATGATTGGCACTGATACGCTTAAGTCTCTGGCGATTTTTGTTGGTCTGTTCAAAAGTTTTGATGGGCCGCCTGTTGTTACGCGACGCATTAAAACCCTGTGTGAACGGTCACAGCAGATTGGTGTGGCGGCGGCCTTGATTGGCGAGCACGAAAAACTCAGCAAGGCGACATGCCAGTTACTCCCGAGCATCGGCATGATGAGCCATATCGGCAGCCTGATCCTTTATCTTTACTATCACGAGAGAATGGAAACGGTCATCGCGCGCGTTGAACAGGAAGACATATCGATTGTCGAGGCCGAACGAGATGAGTTTGGTGCGGCTCATCCAGAAATTGGGGCGTATCTTCTGGGGCTTTGGGGATTCCCTGAACAGGTTATTCAAGCTGTTGCCTGCCATCACAACCCTGCCGATTTTGCGCAGACTGAAATGACAGAGTTAACAGCACTTTATGCCGCCCAACACATCACGCGCGAGATGGGCGGGAGTGCGTCAGCACAGGAAAGCGAAGAGCAAAGCACGATTGATATGTCATATCTCGAACAGATCGGGAAAGCCGACAGCGTTCCAGCCTGGCACAAAATTGTTGCCGCTGTCCTTGAGAGTTACACGTAATTTCCACTAAACGGGGAAGCTTCCTGAATGGCCGAGTATCATATTCTCTTCGTTGACGATGACTCTAACCTGCTGATGGCGCTGCGCCGTCAACTGCGCGGAAAATTTGAGATTTTGACCGCGGCAGGCGGAACCAGTGCGCTTAAAATGTTTGAGGAACATGACACAATCGCGGTCTGCGTTGCCGACATGCAAATGCCAAACATGAATGGCCTTGAGTTCCTTGAGAAAATCAAAAAAATAAGCCCTGACACCGTGCGTATTATGCTGACAGGGAATGCCGATCAGGCAACGGCGGTTGATGCGATAAACAAAGGTCATATTTTCCGGTTTTTCTCCAAACCGTATGAGACAGCCGATCTCGAAAGAGCGCTGTCTGATGGCTTGCGACAGCATCAACTGATTACCGCCGAAAAAACCCTCATACAGGAGACTCTTGCCGGGAGTGTCAAACTTCTGATCGATGTCATGGCACAGCTTAATCCCACGGTTTTCGGACGGTCGATGAAAATGAAGGGCTGGTGTGACAGCATCGCCAAAGAACTTGAATACCCACGCCCATGGGAACTTGGAATTGCGGCACTGCTTTGCCCGATCGGTATTGTGGCTTTGCCACCCGATATTCTAGCACGCCTGGCACTCGGCAAACCTCTTCAACCGCTTGAGAAAGACTTGTTAAGAAGAACCCCGGAGGTTGGGCATAAGCTGATTAGCAATATCCCACGTCTTGAAGCGGTTGCAGATATGGTCCTTTTGCAAAACCGCAACTTTGATGGCAGTGGCTTCCCGGAAAGCGGGCCTTCTGGTGAGAATATTCCACTCGGGGCAAGAATATTGCGTATTGCCAGAGACCTTGCCGATGTTGGGGACGGGCCAGAGCCGACCGATATTGATTTCGAAGTGATTGGTGGCAAACCACATCGCTATGATCCTGTCCTACTTTCCAAAATTCGCACATTATTGGCCGTCATTGATGGCGAACAGGAGTTCCCCCCCGAAGGACTCGAAATGCGTGTCCGTATTGATAATCTGCGAGAGGGTGATCTTCTGATGACGGATCTTGAAACGATGGAAGATCATGTCGTCCTGACGCATGGAAACTTTATTTCCCAAGTACAGCTTGCGCGGATCAGAGTGTTTCAGAAAGCACATGATTTCCGTGAACCCGTTGAAGTCAAACGCGGGGTCAAGAGAAAGAGCACATGATCTGTCTGAAGGGCGGCAAACTGGATCTATGTAATGAGTGAGAACCAAAACGAACAAGAAGACACAAAAATTCTTAGTTCCGATTCTGTAAGTGCGGAAACCAACGACCTTTTGCTATCCGTCGACGAAATAGACGGCGATGATGAAGTTAAGAAGCAATTCCGCGCACTTTTGGAAGAACAACAAAAACGACAGCAAGAAACGACACAGCGTCTAAAAACCATTCTTGATAGCGTGGTCGAAGGCATACTTGTTGTGAACAATGGCGGTGTCATCGAGGACTTTAATAAGTCCGCTGTCGAAATATTGCGTGCCGAAGACAATCAACTGATTGGCACCAGCATCGACATGATGTTTATCGACAAAAAAGCGACCATCCGACACCGGCTGCTCAACAAATGCATCAGCATCCACAGCGGAACATTGAAATACGACTACACCGAAACGATGGCACAACGGCGTGATGGCGACAGCTTTCCGATGGAAATCACCATAAGTCCTGCCAATCTCACGGGTGAGATGAACTATTTGTATATTTTCCGCGACATCACCCGCAGGAAACAGGCAGAAGAATCCCACAACAAACTTGAAGGTGAACTGCGCGAAGCCTTAAAGCTTGAGGCGATAGGTCATTTGGCGGGCGGCATTGCGCATGAAATCAATACGCCGAGCCAGTATATCCGCGACAACCTGAAATTCCTGAATGACGGATATGGCGCGATTTCACGTATTTTGGGGCTTGCGCTACAAGTCTTGTGGGAACATCGCAACGAATTGTCCGATAACGCATTTTCGCGTTTCGCAAAACAGATGCGCGATGCCGATCTCGAATTTCTGCTTGATGAGATTCCCCACGCGACCCAACAGTCTCTTGATGGCATCAATCAAGTGGCCAAGATTGTCTTGTCGATGAAAGAGTTTTCCCACCCAAGTGGCACGGAAAAAACCGCAACAGATATCAACCGTGTGCTTCAGAACGTCTTGGTGATTTCCAGGAATGAATGGAAGCATTACGCCAACCTGGTTGAAGACCTGGATCCTGAGCTTCCGCATATCCCTTCTCATGTCAATGAAATCAATCAGGTTTTCCTCAATCTGATTGTCAATGCGGCGCAGGCCATCAACAGCGCAGGCCGCTCACCTGACGACGGCCAAATTACGGTCAAAACAACTTCCCTTGATGACAGCATTCTGATTAGCATTGCAGATAACGGCGCAGGAATTTCCCGGGAAAACCGGTCAAAAGTCTTCAACCCATTCTTTACCACAAAGGGTGTTGGCAAAGGGACGGGTCAGGGGCTTGCGATTACGCATGACATTGTCCAAATCCGTCATGGTGGGCGCATCTGGTTTGAAACAGAGGTCAATAAAGGCACGACATTTCATGTTCTTTTGCCCGCAGAAGACCGGACGGGCTTACAAACCGACGTCAAAAAGAAACTACCAACCAAAAAACCATGAAAGTGCATCACGCCCCTAAAAAGCAACCCCGTGGTCGTGTTTTAGAGTTTCTGTCACGATGTAGGTGCGATACCAGACGACGTTTTCGTCAGCATCAAACAGCGTGTCACACAGGGCTGTGTATTCGGCCATATCTTCCATGTGCAGGATTAGAACGCCGGTGACCTCGCCTGTCACCAGATAGCATTGCCGGACAGCGGCGAGTTGGCGAGTTTTGCGGATGAAATCGCGGCGATATTGATTGCCGTGGCGGTGGAACTCAAGATTGATCACCGCCGTGAGCGGTCGCCCGACCAAGGCCGGGTCGACCACCGCAACGGTTTTCAAAATCACGCCGGTTTCGCGCAGCTTGGCAACGCGCCGCAAACAGGCCGATGGCGACAGGCCGATCTTTCCGGCCAGATCGGCATTGGGAATATCGGCGTTTTCCTGTAACAAACGCAGGATTTTGGTATCGATCTGATCCAGTTCGGCCATTTAAACGCAACTCCAAAGCACAAAATAATTAAACAACGCTGTCACATTGTGGAGAATTGCGCAAATTCGGCGTGAATGCCCGCAGGCAAAGCCTACTACACCATGCTGCCCCATCACTGGCTGTGCAGGACTCCGTCAGGCATCGATCTTGATTTGGCCGATCGGGTTGGAGCAGCAGGCAAGGATGTAGCCGTCTTCGATGTCTTCGTCCGTGATCCCACCATTATGGACCATATGCACCTGTCCCTCTGTCTTATGCACTTTGCATGTGCCGCAAATTCCCATCGAACAGCCCGATGGGATGACCAGCCCGGCACTGCGCGCCGCGGCAAGAACCGTATCGGTTTGTGTGCAATTTGCGGTGATACCTGATGCCAGAAACTCGATCACCGCATCGGTTTTCTCGTCTGGAATCACATCATCGGGGGTTTCTTCTGCGTTGATTTCCGGCGCCTGGAAGCTTTCCTGATGATAGCGATCCATATCGAACCCAAGGCCGATCAACACTTCGCGCACGGCCTGCATAAAGGGTTCCGGCCCACAGCAGAACACTTCACGTTCCAGATAATCCTGCGCCATCAAGCCCAGCATCAGCTGATTGAAGGTCCCGAGATAGCCGGTCCACGGCTTGAAAGGATCGGTTTCCTCGACAACCCATTTCAAGTCGATGCCATTAATTCGCGACGCCATATGTTCAAGCGCTTCGCGGAAGATGATATCGGAAGGTCGCCGCCCGCAATTGACAAACACAATGTCAGGATCACGCCCGGAATCATACAGATTCGTGGTCATCGACATCATGGGCGTAATGCCAGACCCCGCAGAAATAAACAGGTATTTTGGCGCCGAATGATGCACCAACGAGAAGTTCCCGGCCGGGCCCTTGGCGCGCAGGCGCATCCCCGAACGCAGGTTATCAAGCATCCAGCGTGTGCCAACCGATCCGGCCTGTGCCTTGACCGTCACAGTCAGTGATGTCGGCCGGGAGGGCGAGGAGGAAATCGTGTATGTCCGATAAAGCGGCCCCCCGGGCACCGGAAGTTCCAGTGTAATGAACTGCCCCGGATCATAGCTGAACAACGCGCCAGAAACCGACTGGAAACAGAACGTCATCACGTTGGGGGCTTCTGGCAGGAAGGAAACACATTCGAGTTCTTCGGTGTCAGACCAGAATGCAAGTTTTGGTTTGTCCATTACCGACATCAGATTACTCCGCTGCGATCTGTTCGGCAGCGCCGAGTTTGTCTGTCAAAGTTTTGAGGTACCAGTCAACGAACTGAATAACCCCGCCTTCCTGTGCAACGGAGTAAGGACCGACCTGATAGGCCGGTGTCAGGATTCCACGCTGGTTATTCTCGACAACTTCCTGATCCTCGGCATTTGTTGCCAGCCACACCTCGGTCAAGCGTTTCAGATCGTAATCACGCCCTTCCTCGGCATCCTTATGGACCAGCCATTTGGTGCAGACCTCGGTTTGTGTCGGGCTGATCGGGGTGACCCGGAAGACAATCGCATGATCGGCCAAAAAATGATTCCATGTCGTCGGATACAGGTATTTCAGAAGCGACCCGGCATCCTTGAACGGAATGGACGAATTCGGACGGGCCACCGCGGCCTTGGTATCAAGCGTATAGCTTTCAGCCGCCCCGACCAGCGGCACGCGGACAAAACGCCATTCACCGCCGTCTGCCTCCTTAAAGGCCGACGGCACACCGACGGCCTCGCACCGAGTGACGTGGTCATCAAGCTCGGATGCCAGTTCGCCGTCGCCGCTATTGCCGATTTTACGCGCATCCTCGGGGAAAGAGCGGCACAAAGACGGATGGTTACCCCCGCAGTGATAGCATTCGCGATTGTTTTCCCAGACGAGCTTCCAGTTCCCATTTTCAACAATGGTGCTTTCGAACGCGACCTTTGAGTTTTCCAGATCATGGGGTGCCAAGTATTGTCTGGCCATGGTTTCAAATTCCGTCAGGTCCGGTGCCTGGTCTGCCAGACAAATATAGACCAGCCCATGGATCGTCCGACAGTGGACCGGCATCAACCCGAACTTGCCAGCATCAAAATCCGGCCCCATTTCGCGCGCCCATAGCAACGTTCCGTCAAGATCATATGTCCATTGATGATACGGACAGACCAGTTTGGGGTTCCGTCCCTTTTTGGCCTTGCACAGAATGGATCCACGGTGACGACAGGAATTGTGGAAAGCGCGGATGACGCCATCATTGCCGCGCACGATCACAACCGCATAGGCGCCGACCTCATAGGTCACATAATCGCCCGCCCGGGGAACCTCGCAGCTTGGAATGGCGAACAGCCACTCCTTGTAGTGGATATGTTCCAGGTCGAGATCAAAGACCGAACGGGACGTGTAAAAAGGTTGTTCCATGGAATATCCGGGGACATGACGCGCCAAGATATCTTGAATCGAATGCGGGAAAGCCAGCATGGCAAACATCCGTCTGCTAAGGGTTCAAATCAACCAAAAGTGTGGACTTCATGGGTGTTTTTTCAATAGTATTAATTTTCATGCTGGTTTAGCTGAACTAACCTGAGATGCATTTCGGCACGACGTGATGTCATGTGCCCGATTTTGGGAGCCACACGTGCAACGGCCCTATGATCTTTCTTCAATCAATGCCTTGATCTGTTTTGAGGCTGCGGCACGCAACCTGAGCTTCAAAACAGCCGCACAGGAAATGAATGTCACGCCTGCGGCCATCAGCCATCAGATCAAGGCCCTTGAAACGGATCTTGGCATCAGTCTGTTCACCCGACGCAATCGCGGCGTTGAGTTGACGGAAAAGGGGGCATATTTACTGTTCGCCCTGCAACGCGGGTTTGAAACGATATCAGACACAGTCACGCAGTTGCGCGATCAACCCGAAACCGTTGACGTCACCATCCGCACCACAACAGCGGTCAGCTCATTGTGGTTAACGCCAAAGATTTCGGCATTCTGGCGGTTTTACCCCAACATCACCGTTTCACAGATCGTCAGTGACGTCCCGGGCATGACGGGACGTTGCGATTTAAGCATCCATTACAGCAACCCAGACGACGGCAGCGACGGTTATCACAAACTGTTTCAGGACAACATCATTGCGGTTGGAACCCCGACCTTGCAGGCCGAACACAATATACAGACCATCGAAGACCTTTTGAACGCGCCGCTTATTCATGTTCACAATGATGAGTCGGGCTGGACAAGCTGGTCAGACTGGTTTGCGCAATTGGGATACCCCGCACCAAAAGGGCGCAGCTTTCATCTCAACAATTACATGATCGCCCTGCAAGCCGCCCAGGAAGATGTCGGTGCGATGCTGGGGTGGGACGGGCTTATCGGTCCTTTTCTGGAAGACGGCCGGCTTGTCCGGCTTGTTACGCAAAACATGCCATCCCCAATGGAATTTTACTTGCAGGTCCATCCCCGCGCATCGGAAAAAGCCCGTATCTTTGTTGACTGGCTGGTTGAAGCTGCGTGATATCACACATGCCGAGCATCACCGGTCGCACCAGATTTCTGCTCCATCAGGTCAATATAATTAATGTCAACATCGCGTGTCCTTACCCCGCGCCTGTGGCCACTGCAATCCCCTTTAAGTTGAAGCCTTTCATTTTGGGACGCGCCCCGTTTGCGCAATCTAAACGCGCTATATACTTGAAAAACGCTTCGATATTGTGGGAATTTGCGCAAAATCGCTGCCCCGGAGGCATGCCCGTATGGCATCATCTGCGCAGTTAGACCGCCCTCGCCCGCCTACGAAAAAACCGATATACACAGCCCCACACACAATCGATAGCCCCACCTGCGAAAGCCCCACGCATGACACGTACCCTGCAACGTTATATTTTTGATCTGATCAACCGCAGCCAGAAGCTGTTTGTCACCCTGATGAAGGTGATGTTGCCGGTGATGGTGATTGTCCGTATTGCGCAGGAATTTGGCGCGATTGATGTGGCATCTGAAATGCTGACCCCGGTGATGGCCTTAATTGGCTTGCCACCCGAGGCCGGTTTGATCTGGGCGACCTGTGCGCTGGTTAGCATGTATGGCGCGGTCGGGGCGTTTATCGGGTTGGCCGGAACCCTTGATATGACGGCCGCACAGCTCAGTGCGTTGTGTGCGATGATGCTGTTTGCCCATGGGTTGCCGGTCGAACAGGCGATTGTCAAACGCGCCGGTGCCAGCTTGATTGCGACCACCGCACTTCGTATCGGGGCGGCGATTGGCTATGGCGCGCTGGTAACATGGATCAGCAATGCGACCGGATGGTTGTCCGAACCAGTTGATTTTTCATGGATGGCCGGGGGTGACGTTGCCAGTGCGGCAACCGGGCTTGCCGGTTGGGGCGAATGGGTTATCCAGACGCTTAAATCACTTGTCGTCAGTTTTGCGGTGATTACCGGGCTTCTGGTGATTTTGGATGCCATGAAGATCACTGGCCTGACCGATAAATTCACCCTTGCGATGTTGCCCATCCTGCGGGTATCGGGCCTGTCGCGCGATGTTGCGCCGGTGACAACGATTGGGGTGTTGCTGGGTCTGACCTTTGGCGGGGCGCTGATCATTGATGAAGCACGCCGAAACAACTATCCGCCGCGTACTCTTTTCCTGTCGTTAAGCTGGTTGTCGCTGTCGCATTCACTGATTGAGGATACAGCAATCATGCTAGCACTTGGTGCCGACATCTGGGTCATTCTGGTTGGGCGGGTGATATTGACCCTGATCATCATTGCCCTTCTGGCACGATTGACCCTGCGCTGGGACCGCAAACCCGATCAGCTGGCAACCGATACCGCCTGAGCCGCATCAGGTTTATTGCGCCAGCCATTCGACCAGCGGCTGCCATGTTGATTTTTCGGCCCGTGATCCGACCATCATGCCGATGTGCCCGGCGGAGGGGTGCAGTTCGGAGCGGATGTCTGCGGGCAATGCATCAAACAGTGCCTTGGCACTTTCGGGTGGAACAATCCGGTCGCTTTCGGGGATGACGGTCAGCGTTGGGCAGCAGATGTCGGCCGGATTGATATCAATGCCGTCAATTTGCCATTGGCCCTTGGCTGGTTTATTTTCGACATACCAGCCGATCAGGCAATCGACCGCCACCCGGCGCGTCAGCGGCACGCCATCATTAAGCCAGTCTTCCAACCCGACAAAATCGCGCGCCTTGGCCGCTTTGGCGGGCATCTGTTCGAACCGGCGGAACTTTTCGCCGATCATGAACGGATCAAGGCTGGCAAACAGGCTTTGCAAAACATCAACCGGCAAAATGTCGTGAATGGCCAGCATATGGGGCAAGGACGGCGCGAAGGCCGCGGCAATTCGTGATTGCGCCGGACCGGCGGCCATGAAATCCCACGGGGTGGCCAAAAGGGCGAGTTTTTTGACCTGTGCCGGATCGAGCAAGGTTGCCGCCAAGGCCAAAACACCGCCCATGCAGTAGCCAATCATCGGTACCGGGCCGCCATTCATGTCAGCAACGTCTTGCAGGGCCATAACCAGACGCCCGGCGATATAGTCATCAAGCCCGAAATTCACCTCATCCTCGCCGGGATATCCCCATTCGACCAGAAGCGGTCGATAGCCCGATTTGGCCAAGAAGCGCGCGAAGCTGCGTTTTTCATTCAGATCAAGAATATAGCCGCGATTAACCAAGGACGGTACGAGCAGCACAATCCCGTTTGGATGCTTGCTGTTTTTCGGGGCAGTGACGCCGTAATCAAAAATCTGCGTTGAGCCGTCTTCCCAGATCACCGGCACGTCATCGGCATTACGCCGATAGTCATGACGTTGATAGGCGCGCACCCCGTCATGAAAGGCCGCATGGCGGTCAAAGGCGACACGGTCGAGCGCCTGTGCCACATCATCAGGGTGATAGGCTTCAATCTCGCTCAGAAGGGTCTTTGCCTGTTCCCGAAGGTCGGCCTTCCAGGGCAGCAATTGTTTCTGAAAGATCGGTAATGCGGCGCGCGAGCTGAGCCAGCTCGTCATCTCGACTGCCATGTGCATCGGAAGCGGCCTTGGCCCTGCCCGTCTTTGATTTTCCCGTTTGGGTGGCAGTTTCTTTTGCCGTTGCGGGTTGATCATTTTTTCCCTGCCCCTTTGCCGGTGTTGTGCGGCCTGCTTTTGCGGTTGGTGTGGCGTCTGATGTCACATCATCCTGGCTGTCGGTGCCTGACGACGTCTTGGTTGTATTGTCTGTCGTGTCTTTTTCTGGCGTTTTCGGCCCTGTCGCGCCCGGCGATCGGGAACCGGACATGCCGGTCATGTCGGGCGGAAATGGCATTCCCGGAAACGGGACACCGGGAAATGAACCACCGGCAAACGGCGGCATAGGAAGATCGCGCGCGGCTTTGGCCATCTGGTCCATCATTGCCTGCAACGGATTGTCCACCGGCAGTCCCGCCATCGGGTTTGCGGACATGCCGGGCAATGGCCCCCCGGGTTGCTGGCCCATTGCCATCTGACCGATCAGATTGCCCCATGCCTCAAATCCTTCGCCCATGCGCGAGGTATCGGCCCCAAGGGATGCATAAAGACGCCCAATCGCACTGGCGGCCTGCGTGCCATCGACAGTTGTTGCGACCTGTTGACGCCATAGATCAAGAAAACGCTGTGCCAGCTGATCAAGGTGATCGTCACCGTCAAGCTTTTGATCTGGTGATCCGGCAAGCTTTTGATCCGGTGCCGGGTCCGTGTTTGTGCCCGACCGTTCTTTGCGGGTCGCGGTGCTTGTCTGTTTGCTGGTGCTAGCACTTGCAGTGGTACTGACCTTGGTACTGGCGTCGGTACTGGTTGTCTTGTTTGACACCCTTGCCGCCTCCTGATGCTGTGTGGCAGATCTGCTCTACTATAGAAGGATGCGACGCACGGGAAAATGAAATCCCTTGCTGTGCCGCAACAAACTGTATTCGGGGTTGTTTTTCGCAGCGCACTCCACGTTGAAGACTGGACACATTGAAAAAATCACGTCACTGTCATAGTTGCCTGAGCAAATGCAAAATTGAAAATGCTGCGCAACATCGCGATGTGTGCATGCGCAAACCGGGGCAGAAACATGCCCCTAATGAAAATGCCAGGCAGATGTCCGGGAAACAGGGAAGCAGGAATCCTCGCCATGACCAACAAAAAATCAGACGATCAAGACCGCATCGTCATCAAGAAATATGCGAACCGCCGCCTCTATAACACGGCGACGAGTTCCTATGTCACGCTTGATCATCTGTCGCAGATGGTCAAGGAAAACACCGACTTTGTCGTTTACGATGCCAAAACGGGCGATGACATCACGCGCCCGGTCCTGACCCAGATCATTGTCGAAGAAGAAAACAAGGGGCAGAACCTTCTGCCGATCAGTTTCCTGCGTCAATTGATCGGATTTTATGGCGACAGCTTGCAAGGGTTGGTTCCGACCTATCTTGAACAGTCGATGCAGGCCTTTGCCCATAATCAGGAACAGATGCGCGAATATATGCAAGGCACGATGCATGGCATTTTCCCGTTTGGCCAGTTAGACGAAATGAACAAGCAAAACATGGCCTTGTTCGAACAGACGATGAAAATGTTCTCGCCATTTGCCAAAGACGGTGAAAACGGACATTCCGGTGGTACGGGCGGCACTGGCGCGGCATCCCCGTCAGCCGCAGCAAGCGGCAAAGCAGACGCATCACTTGATGATCTTAAAAGCCAGCTTGAAGCCATGCAGGCCCAGCTCAATACGCTGGCAAGCGGCAAGACCGACAAGTAAGACCTTTACAGGTTACGACCCCAAATTCCAAAAGGCGGAGCATCGCGATAGGCGGCTCCGCCTTTTTTGTCTTTCCAAACAGCTCTAACCGATATGCCCCGTCCCAGTGTCACATCCCAATTATCAGGGTTGCCGGGAAAACAATGCCGTCCCCGCACCGCCTAGCGGGTCATCACGGCCATCTGATCTTCACGCCATATCCAGCGAGTGTCCGGTGTGCCCCGACTCGCGCGGGTTTACCTCGGCACGGCATCAATCCTGCATAAACTTTTTATTAACTCTTTCGAACCGCCCGACAGTGCTGTCAGGCGGCAATTTTTGCCGGGTGCACCACCCAAACATACCAAAAGCACGGAGTCTGCGCGCAAACAGTCAAATTTAGTCAAACAACATCAGAAAACATGACAGCCATTACACCGATTTCCATGCTCCCGGCCCGCAGGACGGATTCTGCGAGCAGCGGAACGGATGGTCCTGCCGGGATCGGAACAGTTTCAACTGCGCGTATTTCGCCTGTACGGGAAATTGCGCAGAACGGTGGCGCATGGCTGCAACCCCATGATCTTGTGGGCAGCGCAGCATTCTGGACCCAGCTTTTAGGGCAGCTCTTACCTCAGGAAAACCTTTTACAACCGCCGGTCATTCAGGAAATGCATGCCAGCTATGCACAACATTCCACACCTTACAGCATAGAAACCCACGACTTTTTTTCGCCTTCTGCACTAGACAAAGACAGCTCAATTGACCTATATAGCTAGCTTCTGGCGGATTGCTGTAACGATTACCTGACCAATGTTCAGATACATTTCAACACATCGCAGGTCAAAAATGATCCTGCGACAAGTTGTTAATTGGGCAAAAACAAATAAGCCCAACAGCGTCCAAAGTGGGGTTAAATAACTGGCGGTTGATAACGGATTATATCATGACTGAGATTATCTCAAAAGAAGAACCAAAACGCGCAAACCGCGCAACTGACACTGACCGTTATGTTGGTCAGCGTATTCGCGAACGTCGCATCATGCTGGGTTTCTCCCAGCAGCAGATGGCTGACCTTATCGGCGTTACCTACCAGCAGGCACATAAGTATGAGCGCGGTATCAACCGTATCTCTGCTGGTCGTCTTTACGAAATCTCCCAGGTCCTGGGTGTTCCTGTCAGCTACTTCTACGAAGGCCTCGACGGCAACCAGGCTTCCGAGCTTAATGCACGTCAGCGCATGTGCCTTGAACTGGCCCGTAACTTTGCCAGCATCAAGCATGAAAAGCATCAGGAAGCTCTGAGCCAGATGGCCCGTGCTCTTGCTGATCAGGCTGCGTAAGTCCGGTTTCGGGATTTAGCGCCACCGAAAAAAAGGCTGCCCCCATCATAGGGGCAGCCTTTTTTTTGTGCCTTGTGAATTATGCATGTCTCTGTGAAGCTTAGGGTTCAGACCCTAGCCACACCGTCTTTGAAATGATGGATCGTGACCAAGCGGCCCCCATTCCGGTAAAGCACATGAGCTTGTCGGCATTGCCAAGACGGCGGCAACTGATGAAGACAAAGATGACATGACCCGTAACGGCGATATTTCTTTCTGGCACACGGATATGGGTGGACTGCCGCCCTATCGTCCTGCCTTGCCGGGCGACCGCGCCGTAGATGTTTGCATCATCGGGGCCGGTTACACCGGTCTGTGGACGGCGTGGTACTTGAAAAAAGCAGCCCCCGATCTGTCAATCGCTATCGTCGAGCGCGATTTCGCGGGCTTCGGTGCGTCAGGCAGGAATGGCGGTTGGCTGACCGGTGCGTTTTACTGGAACCGGGATCGGTATGCCAAGTCGGGCTCGCGCGAAGGCGTGATATCGCTTGAGCGGGCCTTACGCGGCACCGTGGATGAGATCATTCGAGTCACAGAATCCGAAGGCATCGACGCTGATATTCACCGCACAGACGAGCTTATCGCGGCCTGCACTCCGGCACAGATGGCCCGGTTGCGCGACGACTACGCGACCGCGATGGATTGGGAGGTACCACAGGAGCGTATGCAACTGATCGGTACCAGTGACATGACGGATCGGATCCGAGTTCAAAATGCCGTTGGGGCGCTTGTTTTGCATGGCGTGGCGCGGGTTCAACCGGCTAAGCTGGTGCGCGGGTTAGCGCAGATCGTGGAACGGGCAGGCGTTTCCATTTATGAACAGACAACAGTGACGGGGATGTCCAAAGGGCAGGTCACGACGGATCACGGCACCATCCGCGCCGAAAAAATTATTCGTGCGACAGAAGGCTATACCGCCAGCCTGCCGGGACAGGGCCGCGATATGCTCGCAATGAACAGCTCCATAGTCGTAACGGAACCTTTGCCCGATCTGATCTGGGACCAGATCGGCTGGCATGGAGGCGAATTGCTGGGAGATGCCGTGCACGGCTATTGCTATGCGCAGCGTACTGCAGGCAATCGGATTGCAATGGGTGGCAGAGGCGTGCCTTATCGGTTTGGCAACGCGATTGATGATCGCGGACAAACCCAGCAAAAAACCATCGCGATGTTACAGGCGATCATACATCGCTTGTTACCGCAGGTGGCAGATATAAAGTTGGACCATGCGTGGTGCGGGGTTTTGGGCGTGCCACGTGATTGGTGTGCGCGTGTCGATTATGACCCGACCTCTGGCATCGGTGCCGCGGGCGGGTATGTCGGTCTGGGGGTGTCCACGTCGAACTTAGCCGGCCAGACGCTTGCCGATCTGGTGCTGGAGCGCGACACAGAACTGACCAAACTGCCTTGGGTAAACCGGCCTAAACGCACATGGGAACCAGAACCCCTGCGGTGGTTGGGCGTACATGGCATGTATCATCTTTATCACATGGCCGACCGTCGTGAAGCCCAGCGCGATACGCCACAGACCTCACGTCTGGCGCGCATCGCCAACTATTTATCAGGGCGATGAACAAAGAGAATAACGATGATTGACCTATCTACATTTTTAACCTTGGCGGATATTCCGGAACCCTATTGCAGATGAACGTGGCGCCGTCTTAAAGGGACATGGGCGTGCCGCAGACATCCGGCTTGAAACCCGGACAGGTGATGTCCGGGAATGGCAGCTTTGCGCTGTCAGACATGCGCATGCAGTCGCATTACCATCCGGACGCCAAATAACCCCTAAACGGCTTTGGCCTTAGAGGGTTTTACCCCTCTGCGACCACCAAATCGTCCGAATGGATCACAGCATTTCCGCGGGTAAAGCCAAGGGTGGCTTCGATGTCGGCGGAGGCATGGCCCATCAATAGGCGGGTTTCTTCGGCACTGTAGGACGTGATGCCGCGTGCGACCTCATGACCCTTGTCATCGAGCACGCGCACAGCGTCGCCATGCTTAAAACCGCCATCTACGCCACTGATCCCTGCTGCCAGAAGGTTTTTGCCTGCCCGCATCGCATTGGCCGCCCCGTCATCGACAATGATCGCACCGGGAGCCGATAGCGACGTCGCAATCCAGTGGCGGCGTGCGGCAAGCGGGCTTTCGCTGGGCAAAAAGACGGTATTGGGTGCGCCTTCAAGCTGGGCCTTGAGCGGATGATAGATCGTGCCGCGCGCGATGATCATGCGACAGCCCGATTTCATGGCGATTTCAGCGGCCTGTAACTTGGTCACCATCCCGCCCGAGCTATACATGGTCGGGGCCGCACCGGCCATGGCCATGATGTCCGGGGTCAATTCGCGAACTTCGGGGATCAGTTTTGCGTCCGGGTTCTTGCGCGGGTCGGCGGTATAAAGACCATCAATGTCAGACAGCAGGACAAGCGTATCAGCCGAGATCATGTGCGCGACCTTGGCCCCCAGACGATCATTATCGCCAAATCGGATTTCCTCGGTCGCCACCGTATCGTTTTCATTGATCAACGGCACCGCCCCATGGGCAAGCAGCGCGTTTAAGGTGCCGCGCGCATTCAGATAGCGACGGCGGCCTTCCATATCCTCAAGCGTGACCAGCACCTGTGCCATGGTCAGGCCATTGCGACCAAGCGCCTCTTGCCAGACCTGTGACAGGCTGATTTGACCGGTGGCGGCCGCGGCCTGTTTATCGGCCAAGCTGATGGTGCGGTGATCAAGTCCCAGCAGGCGGCGGCCCATGGCAATGGCACCACTGGACACAACAATGACCTCAACCCCGCGTTCGCGTAAAAGGGCGATGTCATCGGCCAGTGCTTCAAGCCAGGCACGGCGAAGCTTGCCGGTGGTTTCATCGACCAGAAGGGCCGAGCCGACCTTAATGATCAGACGTTTTGCGTCCGCGAGTGCAGCCTGCATTTTTGAGACCCCGATCTTACGGTTGGTAGACGTTATCCCCGCGGCCTTCCATGGCGCGGCGTTCGCGCTCGCCATCGATATAGGCGCGGACTTCGCGGTGGATGTCCGTAACGCCTTGCTGTGTCACACCCGAGACGACGTAAACCTTTTTGCCGATGCCTTTTTCAAGGATCTCGCGCTGTTCTTCGACCATTTCGGGCAGAAGCTGATCGGCCTTGGACAGCACGACGATTTCGGGCTTGTCGATTAGGATATCAGCGTAGCCTTCGAGCTCTTCACGCACGGTCTGATAGGTTGCAACCGGGTCTTCCTCGGCACAGTCGATCAGGTGCAACAGAACTTCGCAGCGTTCGATATGCCCCAAGAACCGTGTGCCGATCCCCTTGCCTTCGGATGCACCTTCGATCAGACCGGGAATATCGGCCAGAACGAATTCAGTGTCATCCACACTGACCACGCCAAGCTGCGGATGCAGGGTAGTAAACGGGTAATCGGCGATTTTCGGACGCGCCTGCGATGATGCAGCGAGGAAGGTAGACTTGCCCGCGTTGGGGAGACCAACCAGACCGGCATCGGCGATCAATTTCAGGCGCATCCATATCCACATTTCCTCGGCTGGGAAGCCTTCTTCGGAACGGCGCGGGGCCTGATTGGTGGAGGATTTGAAACGCGCATTACCACGCCCGCCGTCACCGCCCCGACACAGCAGATGGGTTTGGCCAGCTTTGAGCATATCGACAATCAGGGTTTCGCGGTCTTCGGCAAGAATCTGGGTGCCGACCGGGACCTTGATGGTGATGGAATTACCCGAACGACCGGTGCGGTCGCGGCCCATGCCATGCATACCGACTTCGGCCTTGAAATGCTGCTGATAGCGGAAATCAATCAGGGTATTGAGGTTTTCGACTGCCTCTAGAATGACATCGCCACCACGCCCGCCGTCACCACCATCGGGACCGCCAAACTCGATATATTTTTCGCGCCTAAAGCTTACCGCGCCAGCACCGCCGCGGCCACTGCGCACATAAATCTTGGCTTGGTCGAGAAACTTCATAACCGGTCCTTTGGGCAGTGCCCGTTTTTGTATTTGCGATCCCGGCGCGCAAAAGAGGCTGCGCTTCGACGGGAAGATAAATTCTATATTACATAAAACAAGGGAGGAATGATTGCTCATTCCTCCCTCGAAAATCTTGCTACGTATCGCGCAGCCGACGGGAGGCTTACGCCTCTGCCGGAACGATCGTTACGTAAGTACGACCCTTGTAGCCCGACTTGAACAGGACGGAACCGTTCACAGTCGCAAACAGGGTGTGGTCTTTGGCGAGGCCGACATTGTCACCGGCATGGAACTTGGTGCCACGCTGACGAACGAGGATGTTGCCTGCTACAACTGCCTGACCACCGAATTTTTTCACGCCGAGACGGCGACCTTCGGAGTCGCGACCGTTGCGCGAACTACCACCAGCTTTCTTATGAGCCATGAAACTCTCCTAAAACTGCATCTCAACCTGATAAATCAGGCGTTGATGTCCTTGATGCGCAGAACAGTCAGGTTCTGGCGATGACCATTTTTACGACGGTAGTTATGCCGACGCTTTTTCTTGAAAACGATCACCTTGTCGCCCTTGGCCTGTTCGAGAACTTCTGCGGTAACAGAAGCACCTTTGAGCAACGGAGCACCAACTTTCGGCGCGCCGTCGCCAGCAACCATGAGAACTTCTTCAAGTTTCACGGTGTCACCGGCCTGGGCAGCGATCTTTTCGACTTTGATAACGTCGTTGGCAGCAACTTTATACTGTTTGCCGCCAGTTTTGATGATTGCGTACATCTAAAACTTCCTGAAAAATCATTCTGGAATCAAAACGCGCGCTTCGGTGTCGCTGCTAACTGATACCGAACCGCTGCGAAGAACGGGTGAATTACCGTTTTTGGCCCCAAGAGTCAACTCCAAAGCGTGATGAGGCGTCGGCTTTGGGATGGTTTGCGCGCATGGCAGCCCGGCGATTATGCCAGGCCATGGTGGGACGTTGGTCAGGCGTTTGGATCGCGCAGCGAAACCGGCGCGGATAGTGAAGTTCGCGCCCAATAGACCGCAGCATCATGCAGCGATCGCACCCCTACTCCGATAGCCAGAGAGGTTGAATAGCCCGGATGCATGACGCGCGAAGAGCGGAAGAAGACAAAAGAGTTGGCAAAAATACGTTTTCCCTCTTGCAATCTGGCGCGAGGATGGGTAAACACCGCCTCGAACGCCAAGACCACACATGCGGAGAGGTGCCGGAGTGGTCGAACGGGGCGGTCTCGAAAACCGTTGTACTAGCGATAGTACCGTGGGTTCGAATCCCACCCTCTCCGCCACCATCATGCGCTATGACTTTATAGAAGCTCACTTCTCCACAAGTAAGAACAAGTTTTGTGATTTGACGTAGATGCTGTCAGCTTCTAGCAGCGCCTGTATACCCCCCCCCAAAAAAAAAGAATACATATATTCGAATTAATTTTCTACAGGCGGCTCCATAATTTCCTTTTGCAAGGCCAGACTGTAATGCATTGATCGAATTGCCTCGAAAGCGTATTGATTAAGCTTCATATTACTCCTCGCCTTCAAAAGAATTCGGTGTCAAAGAGAAAATGAAGAAACTACACATTCTAACCTCAGGGTTTTCTTCTCCGAACCAGAGAGCTTTTCTCTTCCCATTACTTTGCCACCATCAAAAATTACAGGACACGGGAATTTCGGTTGAAATATTTGATCAAGTTCAGCCACGCATATACGAATGCGACTACCTCGCATTGGACAGCAAGTACTACAGCACTCGATGGCGGAAAGAGACCCAAGAAGTTATAGATGATGTCTGCAAGTTATCTGAAGGTGCCGGAGGGCTAATTTATTTTGACATCACAGATAGCGCAGGTTTTGACCACGCTAACGTACTGCCCTACGTAACGGTTTACGCAAAATCTCAGCTATTTATAGATCGGTCTTTGTATCTAAAACCCTTAGTAGGATATCGATTATACACTGACTACTATTCTCGCGAACATGGCATTTACGATATTGATCGAAGTCAGTCTGCTCCCGTAAAAAATGCAGATCTTTTGAACAAAATGATCGTTGGCTGGAACTCTGGTTTAGCCGATTACAGCTGGACAGGCCCCTACAGGATGGCCGCTTATGAGCGACTGCCTGTTAAGTTGTTTTTGCGCCGACTTGGGATTGACCGCGCACCACGTCCTTCTGATGCAAGACAGAGGCAGACCTCAATACGGATCGGCACGAACTATCAGCGAGCAACGGTAGCATACCAACGTAAGAGCGTTGCGGAGTTGATGAAACACCATCTCCAAACGAACAAGATTAGCAGGAAGCAGTATATTCGCGAGATTTCACAAAGCAAAGTTGTAATATCCCCATTTGGTTTGGGAGAGATTACGTTACGAGACTTCGAAGTGTTTATGTCTGGAGCGTTATTGCTTAAACCGAAGATGGACCACATGGAAACTTGGCCAAATTTCTTTGAAGAAAATAAAACTATGGTTAGTCACAATTGGGACCTAACAGATTTTCGAGAAACTCTGGAGACCATAAATAACAATTATGAGGATTATTTAGATATAGCTCACGAGGGCCAATCCCGCTACTTCAGTTATTTATCCGGACCAGATTCCGGAGATTTTTTCACTAATCATCTGAATTCAATACTGAATTTCCATGACGCGCAGCGCGGTTGAGAAGCTATGAAGTACAAAGCAGCCTCACCTTGGGGTTTTAGAATCGAATTCGGCAACCAAAGAGAACACGAGAATTCATTGGCGCATTCGACGGGACACAGAATAACAGGAGAGTTTAAAACAGGCTCTTTGTCGATGTTTTGGCACAACATGCATCCTGCCCCTCGCATCAAATCTTTCGAAACATTTGACGTTATTTTATTCGGACACCCTGCCATAGATACCCGCCTGTCAGACTTAAATATATTTGCGCTATTCGAACAAACAACTGATTTTAAAAAGATTTCAGCACAGCTAAACGGCTCATTTTTGATCATGAAACATGACAGAATTGAAAACGTGCTGAGCATTGCAACAGATCGCTTTTCATCTCTGCCTGCATATGTCGGCAAGACACAAAAGAAATGGATAGTAGCGTCGAGCTTAGCAGAAATCCAAATGCTAACGGACAGCCAAACAGTAGATGAATCGGGACTATTGCAGTTCCTCTTTCTACGGCGCCTACTCGGTGAACAGACCACCCTGAAAAATGTAGATTATTTGCGCTCGGCTCATGTGCTGCAATTGCACTCAGATGGAGAGAGAAAATCCAGCTCCTACTGGCAACCCAATTACGGTAAGAAAAATCTATCCGATACAGAAGTTGTTGAGAAACTCACCACATATCTTCCTGAAGCCCTTCGACTATATCAATCTGATGAACAAAAATTTGGGCTGCTAATGAGCGGCGGCCTAGACTCCCGCGCAATTTTATTATCTAGGAAAAAAGATTTCCACTGCCTGACAACCTGCTTAAGAGAAAACAATGAGAGCGATGTAGCCCGCGCTGTTTCTGAACATGAAGGGCAGCCTTGGAGTTTCGTTAAGCGGCCGGTGGACTTACTTAACAATCATTTCGAAACGGCACTATCTCTAACAAGTGCGCAACAGGTTTACAATGAATGTCAGTTTTTAGGTTACGAAGAAGCACTCAAAGACAAAGCGACTTCGGTTTTTATTGGACTAGGGTTCGACATATTTTTCGGCGGCTTATATCTGCCTCAAGAAAATGTGCGAATTTTTGGCCGTCAAGCTATTCATAATAAACTTAGCCCGTTACTAAACGACTTACCTCAAATGTATTTGGACAATGTAAGTTATCGATTGAAGCAGTCTGATGTCTATTCCATAATTCGACCTAGCCACAAAAGATTTGTGCGAGCAAAACTCAAGGAAGATGTTGGCGAGATTATGGATCGAGGCAAAACTCTTGGTGGGGAAGGTTATAGCGTCTGGGAGTATATGCATTTACACAATCTTTCGCGCCATTACTCTTTTCCTATGATGCATTCCGTTCGAACTTATCTCGACTGCAGAGCACCAGCTCTAGAGAACTCGCTATTCGACCTAGCATTGCGCATGACAGCGGAACAAAAACTAAATGGAACATTGTACCAGAAGGCGCTGAGTAAAATTAATCGCAGCGCAATGAACATTCGAAACGCCAACACCAATTACCCCGCCCGTTATTCTTTAAAGCAGCAGACCGCGCTAAAAACAATTCAGTTTACAAGTCATCGAGTATTAGGGACTGCGAGACGCCGGAGTCCGGGGCGGCAAGACAGATCATGGCCGTCGGTTCGACAACATTTGGAGTCATGCCCGCGGATAATGGATCGCGTCAGAGCTCTTGGATCATCAGAGGCATTAAGCAGCCTCGATTGGTTGGACATGGATGCTTTGTCGAGAACCCTTGCTCAACACCAAGCAGGCACACACGATCACGCGGTCTTGATAAATGTACTTCTGAGCATAGAAGATCTTATTTCACGAACCTAAATAATAATAGGCCCCCTCCCCCAAAAAAACAGTCACGAGATTGGCAACTTTATATCACGAAGCCAAAGCTCCATATTAACAAGATGCGAAAGAGGCGGCATTCCCGGCTCGGAAAATCCGTTTCTAAAGTCATCGACGAGTTTGCGAAGCTTTTTTTTGTCACCATAGGTCGCGAGCTGACTATTTGCGTCTGTTAACAGCGGAAGATATTGGCCTAAGGCATTTTCATCACGAAGCCATTCTTCGAGAGGAAGAGTTAATCCTACCTTGCGTCGATCGACCACTTTGGTTGGCAACCATTTTCTAGCAATTTCTTTTAGCAAAGGCTTGGTATCTCCGCCCGGAACTCGCAAATGGCGTGGAATTTTATTGATAACTTTTGCAAGAGGCATGTGAGCAAAAGGCACCCTAGCCTCTACCCCAGCCGCCATAGCCATTTTGTCTTGCCGCATCAGCAAAGAACTTAAATAGCTCGATTGGTCTACCGCCATCATACGGTCGCGAAAATCCTTAAAGCGGCGCGCACTTTTATCACGATGCCCAAACCCAGGCACAAGGTCGGGAAAGATCTTGTGCAGCTCAAGAAAATCAAAATAAACTGAAGATACGATGGCTGCATCAAAGCGATTAAATCGCTGCAAATACGAATACCGCGTAAGTAACGGCCAGAAAGGTCTCGGTACAACCTTTCCAATGAAGTTAAACTTGCGCAACTCTCTCCATCGCGAATATCGATCATACCCGCCGAAGAATTCGTCTGCTCCCTCCCCGGTCAAGACCACCTTATCTTTTTTAGCAATCTCGTCGCATAGCATTAGAAGCATTACGCAACCAAAATGCGGCGTAGGTCCTTCCATATGATGCACCGCACGTGGCAAGGCATTTGCAAAGTCAGTTGCGCTCAGACTTACTTCATGATGATTGGTCTTGTGTTCACGCAGAACAGCTTGCCTCCAAATTCCTTCATCGTAACGCTCGTCTTCTAGTTTCACTGCATAGCTGTCAACAGGACGGCCAGCATGACGCTCAACCATGGCAAGCACAAGACTAGAGTCGACCCCCCCCGAAAACTGCAAACTATAACCTACGTCACTTTGCATATGCTGACGAATACTAGTGGTCAAAGCCTCTTCGGATAGATCAAGGGCTTCTTGATGCGTCATATCCGCATTTGGCGCAAAAGAGTCTAACGGATCATCAAAACACGAGATTGTCTTTGTATTATTCTGCAAATCGAATTCAACTGTATGCCCGCCAGGGACAAGCTCTATATTTTCGAAATTGCTGCGTGTTCCCGCGGCAAAACGATACATAAGCAATTCTGCCAGAGCATCCGTATCGGGGGCAGAAATATTGGCCCACCGCCGCAATGGGCGAGCTTCACTGGCAAAAGCAATTCCAGATGAATCATGCGCCATATACAGTGGCTTAATACCCAAAGGATCACGTGCAGCAATGCACCGATTCCGAACCTGGTCAAAAATTACACAGGCAAACATACCCTCTAATTTCTCAAACGCCGATTTCCCCCATATCTGGAAAGCACTTAGAAGAACCTCACTGTCTCCTCGAGTCCGAAATTGGCACCCTAATTGTTCAAGCTGCCCCCTAAGCGCTTTGAAATTATATACCTCTCCATTGAAGACCATAACGAACTGGCCATTCTGCGAGTGCATTGGCTGATTGCTATCTTCATTGGGGTCCATAATTGCAAGGCGTCGGAACACCATCGAAGCTTTTTCGTTATGAAACCTCCCACCGCTATCTGGCCCACGGTGAAATAGGTCCCGGTCAAATGCGTCCAGTAGCGTAGAAGTCTGTTTTTTTTCAGCGCTGAATACAGCTGCAAATCCACACATTAGAGGCTTTCATTATTTTGCAGATTCTAAGTAAATTCAAAAAAAATACGAAGAAATATTGACATAAATACACTGGATTTTATGCACGGTTAACAAACAATAATATAATTTATACGAACAATTAAATTTTATTTAAATAAAATTATCTTCTTTCATTTTCATGATAAATACTCATGTAAAGCTGAACGACATATTTCCAAGAAAACTCCTTACTTCTAGTCAATGATTTTTTCTGAAAGTCTTTTTGCAAATTAAAATTTGAGGCAACTAGCGTTATTTTTTCCGCAAGCTTCAAATAATCTTCTGGGTCCACCATAAGACCCCACTCACCAAAATTTACAATATCGCGACACCCTTCAGAGTCCCCGACGATCACCGGCAACCCCGCCGCCATAGCCTCTACAATCGCAATACCAAAAGTCTCCGTTCTTGAAGGAAAAACGAATAAATTAGCCATGCGATAGATGTCTATGAGGTCATCTGAAGGAAAAGAAGGCACCTCTGATTTCGACTGGGATGCGCCTAACTCTTCAATCAAACAAACATCGTCGCAAACCCCATGCTCATGTGTAAGCGCCTTTAATGCAGAAACACCTTTTCCAACACAAACCAACTTCCCATTGCATTTCGCTACTTTTTTCCACTCTGCAAATGCTCGTATTAAAGTCTCATAGTTCTTTTTTTGATGATTCCGACCAACACACAACAACACGAAATCACCAGCACCAATTCCATACTTATGGCGAACCGTATCAACATCAACATATTTCCGGAATCTGTCTAGTGGCACACCATTGGGAACTCTCCTGATTCGCTCTTCCGAGATCCCAAGTTCGATGTATTCATCAAAAACGCTATCGGTAATTGCGACGAGGGTCTGCGCACGTTTCAAATAGCTTGAAATCAATCCATCCAGCACAGGGTCAAGCCTTAAGCCGTAACCAATACTGCTCTTTCTTTGAATATCTTCACCGGCGCACCTGATAAGATAACGTGCGTCACGCTTCACGTTCTCCGCATAGTGAACAATGGCACAGCCTGTCGGATATGCCATTGTGACATGCCAAAACTCAAACTTGTGTTTTCTATCCAACCTAGAAAGCCAATAACCAAGAACATTTAGACCTAGTTTTGGCCAAAGAGAAAGAAGCCCCCATATCTTCGGCGGTAGCGGTTCAACTCTGTATGGGAGATCCCAACCGAGCTGCTTAAGTTGCTTAACATGCCGCCAAGGCGCAATAACGACAGGCTCTTTTCCCTGCTTCAAAAGCTCTAAAGCAATGTTGTGCAAGCCCACCTCCATCCCCCCCAGATTGGGCAGATAACTGGAAATCATAAGGGCAATTTTTCCAACCTTAACACTCATCGACTTGCACTCAATTTCTCTATAAAAACTTTTAGGTCAGCTTCATTATCGACAAGTACTCTAAGTAAATCCGCAAAGGAACGATCTAAACGTAAGTGACCAGCATGCTTCAGAACTTGTTCAGCAGCATGTTGCCGATTTGGTTTTGAAATATCACTAAAAGTAAGAATAGCATTTACCCATGATTTCACATCCAGTGGACACGCACGCCCCCCTCCCGTTTTATCAATCCAGTAGGTGAAAGCTTTCTCATCAGAATTAGCAATGACAGGTAGCCCAGAAGCAATAGCCTCCAGCATAGGGGTTCCAAGCCCCTCGCGCATTTGAGGCATCGCATAAATATCACAAACGGCCATTGTCGCCGCAGCATCTGCAAATCCTTTTTGCAAATATACTCGGCCTGATAGATTTTTATCTTCTATAACTTTACAGATTTGATCATAGTAGGCTTTATCTCGGCGATGAAATATCCCATCGTCCACGAGGGGACCAACCAATACCAACTTGTATTTTTCAGGAAGACGATCAATAACACTAAGCAAAAAAATCTGATTTTTCTGGGGCATGAATTTAGCCACCATTCCAATCAATATATCATATTCCCCGAAAGGAGTAATTTCTTTGCGCAGATCGTTTTTATCTTCCCGCTCAAAGACAAAACGCGCTTCATCAACGGGGTTGGGACGGCACCAAACGTAATTACTATACCCTAATGCGTGACACGCCTGCTCAATTTCCGGCGAGATAGCAATTATAACCGTTTTTTCCTCAAGCTTGAGAAAGTTTTTGTACCTTAAACCTGGCAGAAACTGCTCCGGAGAGGCGCCTTTTGTGACCAACTCTACAATACGCGGAACACTAAACAAACGAGAATATATTAGGGCAGCGGCCGTCCCTCCCGAAGCGCCGATAATATGCAAAACATCAGGCTTTTCACACAAACAGAGTTTGTAAAATGTCCCAAATGCCTCGAGATAGAATTTTAAGGCACGAGAAAAGCGCTCAGGCATCCATCGCACCAAACCAAAAGCGACCCTTTCAACAGGAACGCCTTCATAGTCGTAATCCTGGTTCGTTGGGCTTTCAGTTGAGTTACAGAAAACAAGCAATTTAAAATGAGGGAAATCACTACGAATCCGTTTGTAAGTATTATGGATTCGGTAGGCGGCCCCGGTATACTCCGGTAAGAATTTACTTATAACGATGAAACATCGCATAAATAGGATTTCTCCTAAATTCGCATATACAAAGGACCTAAGGACGGTCGGGAATTACGGGGCAATCGCACGATTAAAAAGACTAAAAGCTAAAAATAGATTTCCACTTCACTTTCACAAAGAACGCTCCATCCAAATATTGAGCATCACATAACAAAAAAGAGTATGCCCATTAACTTTGGATCTATTTTCAAGCATTTCATTTGCAACCTCTAAGGAGTCATGACCTAAAAAACCTGCCTTTGACAAGGCTGAATCACTAGAGAACGTATGATGAACAAGATATTTCCAGTCACCACTGAGCCAATTGTCTATCGGAACCCTGAAACCGTGCTTTGGCCTTGCAATGACGCCTTTGGGAAGGATATCAGAGAAAGCTTCTCTTAACAGCGGCTTAAGGGAGCCATTCTTTACCAACTGACTAAAACTTAAGCTACTTGCGAAACTCTGTACAGCGGGAGCCACAAATGGTGCTCGCCCCTCTATTGCATAGGACATTGTCATGCGATCTAGCTTGACCATCATTTCAAACGGCAAATAAAACTGCCTATCTTGATGAATAAAGTCTATCGGCTGCCAACGCGTACTGGATTTAAACGCTTCGAAATGGCGAATTGAGCTTTTGCAATCTGCGAATGCTTCCACGTTGAAAAGGTTACGCTTGTCACTTTCACTTGCGTAATAATGCCACGCCCAAGCCTGTTCAGCACCTGACCTTCGAGACATAGAGGAAATGATTTCTTCGATACTCATGCCCACACTATGCATTGACGTGTCGACATAACCAACCGCATCTTGCCCCTGAGCAGAGCCCAAATCCTCAAGATATTTGTACCATGAATAGCCACCAAAGAGCTCGTCAGCACCGTCACCAGAGAGCAAACTCTTCAAACCTACATGATGTGCCGCTCTTGCTATTGCCAAAATCCCCAGCCCTGAGGACACAGCATATGGTTGGCCTGCATGGTCAGACATCATTTCTAATGATGACAAAAAATCGCCAGAAGACACCTTCACGGCATGATGATTAGTGCCAAGTATATTAGCGTATTCCGCTGCAGCAGAAGACTCATCAGCGTTCCCCTCGTAAGGATCTGAAGCGTCTTGCGTAAACCCGATAGAAAACGTTGAAATATTCCCTAATTCGCGTTGAGCAAGCGTTGTGACGATGGAACTGTCAAGGCCACTGCTGAGAAAAGCCCCCAACGGGACATCAGACAACAATCGGCTGCGGACGGCATCTTCGATTACAGAGCGGGTTTTCTCAACCAACTGCCCCCAACTGTCCTTTTTGTCTGCTCGAACAACATCAAAGCGATTGGAAAAACGATGAATGTTTATTTTACCACTATCGTACTCAAGGTACGAAGCTCGCGGCAAAGACTTTATCTCATTGAAGATAGTGGCAGGCTCAGGCACCCAAAGGAATGTTGGAAAATCCCAAACCGCTTGTCGGTTCAATGTTCTAGACAAATTTGGAAATGACTTAAACGCAGGCAGCTCAGAGGCGTAGACGATACCTCCGCTTGGGTGCTCTGCATAGTAAAGTGGCTTTTCCCCGGGAATATCGCGAGCAAGCAATAACTTTCCCCTCCGCGCATCCCACAAAGCGATAGCGAACATCCCATCCAGTTTTTCGAAAAGGGCTGTTCCAATTTCCTGATAGAGGTAAGCGATAACCTCTCCATCCGACCCCGTCGAAAAGACATAGCCTTTTTGCTCTAAGCCTGACTTTAACTCGGGATAGTTGTATATCTCTCCGTTATAAAAGACTGCAACAGTCTTGTCCGGGCTATAAAGGGGCTGTCCGCCGTTCGCCAGCCCGTTGATTGCCAAACGGGTCATTGCCCCATTATATGAACCTGACCTAAAATAACCAGTCTGGTCAGGACCACGATGACGTATCCGCTCAACCATATTGCTCAGAACATCTTCGCCAACCGGCTCCGGCCAGCAGTACCCAACAATACCGCACATTATCGCTGCTGCTCCCGGGAAAGCTTTGACGCGTTCCTGTAAACCTTGTGGAAAGCATCTATCATCTGATCAATTTGCTCTTGTGATGGATCCCAAGAGACAGGTTGGTATTGTATAATTTCTCGCTCATGGAGACGCTCTGTAACAGGGCACATCCCCTCAAAATACTCCACCGAAGATAAATTGAACGGGTAACCACCTGAGCCAATCGCTACTTTCTGCTGGAACACAGGGAGACGGTAGAGCGGAGCGACATAACCTTGAGCAACCGGCACCCCCTCCGCTTTAAGGGCGTCAACGAAGGCTTCTCTTGAACAGCCAACAACGTCCTGATCAAACCGCAGCGACCACATGAAATAGCTGTGAGAACAACCCTCACGAACTGAGGGGATTAAAAGACCATCAAGTCCTTTTAATCCTTCTGAGAGTGCTGTTGAAATTCTACGGCAGCGATCAACCATTTGGTCAACCTTCCCGAGCTGCGAGAGCCCTATAGCCGCACCAATTTCAGTTTGTCTGAAATTAAATCCTATCAAGTTAGTAATGTCGCTAACCCCTAGCCAATCAACAACATTTTCACCATGATTTCGGATAAGACATAAGCGGTCAGCTAGTTCTTTCGAATGGCAGACGCAAACGCCACCTTCGCCAGTTTGGATATGCTTATGAATATTCATCGAAAAGACACCGATGTGCCCGACACAGCCGGTCCACTCAGTGTCCTCCTGCGCTAAAAGTGCCTGCGCATTATCTTCAACCAGATAAATACCACGCTCGTCTGCCAACGCTCTTAACTCAGCCAAACGCGAAGGATGCCCCCATAAATTCACGGCAACAATTGCCCTCGTACGCTCCGTAATAGCGGCTTTTACTTTGTCTATATCAAGACAGAAAAATGCATCTTCAATGTCTACAAACACCGGTACTGCACCGTAGAACAAGGGAGCAACCGCTGTTGCGGACATCGTATAGGGCGGCACTATAACTTCATCGCCAGGCCCAATCCCAACAGCCCCCATTGCCGCAATCAGCCCCGAAGTTGCTGAGTTCACCGAAATCGCATACGGAACTTTAAACTTTTCGCACCATGCCGCCTCAAACTCCTTAACCTTTGGTCCACCGAAAAATCGTGGTTGCGCGGAGCCGTAGAATCCGGACAAAGGTTGCTCAGAGTCGAAAAACTCTATGACTGCTTTCTTTTCTTCCTGAGCAACGCTGCTGAATGTCGGGATTGTGACTTTAACGGACTTTTCTCCTCCGAGAACAGCAAGGTCAGAGCTTAAATTTAGGGCGCTTTTCATCTGTGCATTTCCATTTGCGCTGAGAAAGTATTTGCGTTCAAATGCTAGGGATTGTGTCGGGCAATCAAACTCACATCGATTACGCGATCTGAGAAGTCCTTTACCGCCTTCTGATGTGAAATAGCAATTATTGTCAACTCGTGTGACAAGCTTTTTACTGTCTCACAAATAGCCTGCTCCGTATCAGGATCAAGTGCGGTAGTAGCCTCGTCAAGCACCAACAGGCTTGGCTCTCTAACCAACGCACGCGCGATCATCAATCTTTGCCTCTGGCCACCGGACAAACGGCTCCCTCTTTCGCCAATCACAGTATCCACACCTTCGGGCAGCTTCCGTATGAAGCCGGCAGCTCCGCTTCTTTCCAGTGCTTTCCAGACCATGTCTGCTGAGATTTCAGGATCCTTCAAGGTCACGTTGCTCAGGATCGTGTCATGAAATAGATATAACTCCTGCGGAACGTAGCCAATACATGACCGCCATTTTCCCTTGTCGATGTCTTGCATATCCACACCATCGACAGACACTTTGCCGCTATTCGGAGAGATGAGACCGGTAATTAAGTCTGCAATAGTTGTTTTTCCCGACCCCGAAGGACCAACCAGAGCTGTCATCTTATTAGCCTGAATCTCTAACGAAACTTGGTTAAGGACCGGCTCGCCCCCATCATATGAGAAGACAACATTTTCTAACAGGATATTGGTTTTCAGCTCAGGCACATGGCCAGATGTTTCACCTTGGTCAACCGCTTCCTCAGCATCTCGGGTCACCTGATTAATTGAATCATAAGCACTCACCGAAACGTTCAGCATTTGGTAAAATTTCTGGAACTCGGTAATACGAGACACCATTCGGCTGAAGAAAAGAGCAACAACGGCAAGATGAGATAAATCAGCCGAGGTATAAGTTAGCGCATACCACCCCCCAAGAGCCATTAATCCAACCATGACAGGTTGGGGGATATTTTGCTGCGCGGCTGCGGCATAAGCTTGCCTTTTTTGCGCTGAACGAAGGCCCTGCGTATCGTCCTCAAGCAGTGGTAGAATACGCTTTTCAAGCCCCATTGCCTTCAGGGGCTTAATACCCATGATATTATCTGTGAGACGAGAAATCAGACTGTTCATCCGATCAGTTTCGTCCCGCCCTGCTGATCGGGCCATTTTGACAGTCCAGTGTAACATTAAGTTAATGAACACACCGGCGACACAGCCAAGAAGCAATATTTCAAGAGACACAGCCGCGGACACGACTAAAAACAACACGATTTGTATAATCGCTGCAACCATATTCCATGCGGCAAGATATGTGTTGGAAGCGCGTTGTGCTTCTGTACTTACAGCGTTAGAAAGCCGCCCTGTCGACTGCGATACGAAGTAGCGCCAAGAAGTTCTCAGAAGCGCCTTAATCATATTGATGCGGAGGTTTGTAGCAACCCTAGCAGACACAATCCCTATATAGGATCGTGTTAGGAACATGCCCCCACTTTTAAACACCGTCGTAACGAATATGATCAGGAGCAAGATGGGAATCGATGGCACCACGCCAATAAAGTCAAAAAACTGTACAAAAAACTGTTCTGCGGCACCTACCGACCGCTCAGCATCCCCTGGACCAACCCCCAGCCCACCGCCAATACCAATTTGCAAAAGAGGCAGAAAGGTTAGCAATCCGATTGATTCAGCAAAACCTGCTGCAATCGTAGAAAAAACAACCAAGGCACTTTCGACAGGGTAAGCTCTAAATGACCTAACTATTACACGTGCAATTTGCGCTTCACTGCGAACAAACTTCATTTTCATGCATTTTCTCGAAAATAGTGTACGCTATCGCAGAATCCGCCGTCACTTATGAAATAGTTTTTTTTGGTGTAGTAGTGCTTCATGCCACTCTTGATCATTACTTTTTCCATGGCAGTGTTATCAGCCATACACCCTCCAGTTACCATTCTTACGTCGGGAATGTTAAGCAGAAATTCCATCATCCCAGACCACGCCACTTGTCCATAACCTTGGCCCCAAGTGCCTTTTTCTCCCAGCAGAATTGCCAAATCTACAACTTGATTACGCTCATCGGTAATCGTTGTAAGATTTCCTATGTACCGAAAACCGTTTTCGATTTCATAAATAGCCACGAAAAATTCGTGCGACCTCTCCATCTGCTTAAAGAAGACCTCGCAACTGGCAAGAGAGTGCTTTGAGAACCTCTGACGAGAATACCTGACAACGTCCAAATCATTTAGCCATGAAACATAGCGATTAGTGAGGTTTTCCTGACTGAAATCTTTAAGCAACAGGCCTGGACATTTTATTTCTCCAACCTTTCTCAAGAAAAGGATCTCCTATAATAAAAATCTTCAACTCTCCGCTTAATAGAAAACGGCTTAGGATTTAGAAGGAGCTCTTCAAATACTTTGAAATCTAGCGAAATAAATTCCGTCTGACTAATGCGCCCCGGCACCATATTAAAGTGCTCCTTAAAATACTCTTGCATGCGCGTTGGCCAAAGGTGAATGTCGTGCCACCCATCTTGGAGCATAAAAATATGCATTGATGAGCTTATAGCATTTGGCATGGTCGAACTTGCACCAAAGTGGAAAAACGCAGCGTCATAGTTGTGGCACACTTTCTCAAACGGGGCCCAATCGACCTTCACACCATCAGGCAAAAATGTGTCAAAATATCTCCAGTCACTCTCAGGGTGAGCCTTGTATGTTACGTCATACCCTCTTGCGACTAGCCAACGAGCTAAGTCTCGTTCGAATTTCAGGTAGACCGGAAACTCTAACGTATTAAACGCAGAGTAACGCATTAATAGCGGCCTTCCGATAATAGCTATACGTTTGATTGGTGGACTTTCTTTCTCATCGCGAAGATCACCGGAAACTAAATAATCAAGCTTCATGTTACGGATTTTGTTTCGATCTACAGCTTTGGGCAGAGCTTCGATCAACTCCCTAGCATCGTCTGCAAAAGCATCAGTGATGCCCCAAAAATAAGTGCAACGAATCATTGTCGAAATATCCGGTTCGTTCGCAGTTTGGCAAACCCCATGATAAGTGGAATGAACTTCGCCTCCGTTTCTTCTACTCGCAGAAGCAATAAGCGAAATGACATAGGGAGAAATACTGCGCTCGTATAAATTGAAAGGCTTCTTTCCAAACAGCCTCTTGACTCGCGAAAAGTCCTTAAAAACCTTTACAGTTTCTTCGAGAATGTACTGATCAACCTGCTGAAGAAATATTTCATCAGCATTTATGTCACAATCAACTATGGCCTTCCGAAAAAAACCTCGGAAAAGTTGCGCGCACTTTTCCAATTCTTTCTTGTCGTCATCATCTAATTTTGCAGGAATTACATACAAAATAGCTCTCGGCCGACGAATTAAAAACGCATTCTGAACTATATTTTTAATTATTGACTGATTGGTTATAGTGAAATCGGGTTTTTTACTTAAAAAATGAAATCGAAAAATATTAAACTTGTTGAAAACTACAGATGCCACATCTTTCATTTTAGTTAAAAAATTCGTTTTCCTATCACCATACGGACTTCCAGGTGAGAAAAAATCAAACCTATTTGAAAAAGAAAATTTAAATCCTTCCCCGTCTTTAAAATCTTTATTTTTAGATATATTATAGTAGGAAATATTGTAAGATAATGACCCCGTCATGTAAAACATACACGACATGCAGCCGGATACTAAGTCATCATTCTCGGATATATACTCCCACATACTACTTGTCATGGAAGAATTAAGTTTAGACAATAGGTCTATTTTGTTGACCCACTCATACTCTCCAACTTCATCGGGGTTAAATAGCATTGACCTGTTAGGGTAAAGGTCCAAATACGTACTTAAATCACGTTCCATACAAAAAACTCCCCGAACCCTAAAGAATTCATAACAATCAATACAAAAAAACAGAACTTATTTTAAATTTTAAAATAACAATATTCCCTAAAAAAACATTGAAATCATCTCAACAATCATGTTGAGAATTAACTTTCCGCTCAAACAGCCAAATCTGATGCCTTCATAAGTCATCACCTAACAGAAGATAATTCAAGATTATCATCGACATCATTTTTTTACGGCGAGAACATGCTTACTATCTGCAAAGGCAGCTTGATCGACGATTTGCTGTAAGGGATCGATGATTTTAGAAAACTTTGAAGAAAATTCACGTCTCATATTTTCTGGATAGCTTTCTGCAAGCCCCACTTCAAAAAATCGATGAATATCAGCAATATCCTGTCCAAATATCCACTCGGAAAGAACTTCGAAACCACTCGCTGAGAACAGGTAATCAATCGATTTCTCGGTATAAATCTGAGAGTGGACCATAGCATCAAGTGACCGAGGATAGTGGTTCTCGACAAACCCCTCAAACAATGAAATGAAGCTAAATGTTGGCACGGCAATCGCAAATATTGTTCCTTTGGGCTTGGTCCTTAGAGCATTTACAACCTCAACCATTTCTTCAACATGCTCGAGCACAAAAAAGGCGGTTATGACGTCCGCTTCCGTCGAAGCAATAATCTCCCCAACGCTTTTCGCACTCTCCGAAACGACGTCTTTACCCAAATATTTCTGCGCAATCGATAAGTTATGCTGATCGACATCCACCCCATGGTAATTTGAAAACCCCTTTTCTTTCAAGGCACTCAAAAAAGAACCAGTACCGCAACCAATATCGAGCCAGGCTGAGTCTTTGAGTCTCTGCGGCTCATTACCAAGGGCTTCGAGCATCCACGCAAGTTTCGGTTCGTAAACCCGCTGAATACGCGAGTCATAATCTTTTTTTGAGGTATCGGGATATATACCGGAATACCCCAACGAATCACTTACAATCCGGTCATATTCTAGAGTTGGCACATTAAAGGATTGGATATGACCGCAATTGGAACAGCGCAAAAACTCAACTTTCCGGTGGAAAAATTGCTCCGCGCTATCCGCAGCTTCCCCGCATAGCAAGCAAGACTGGCGACGTGGGAATTTCTCAAGATTGCGCGTAACTTCTGAAACCGTTTTGCGCAGAGCATGTTCCATCTCCACAATTCGGCTCTTTTCAGTGCTCACATCACCAATTGGCTTCGAATATTTGATTTGGCGGTCCATCACTTCTCTGCAACCACTTTTGCGACCTCAAAATTATGCTCATTTCCAACGAAGAATCCTTCCGGTCCAGTCACCGTATAGTGAGCGAGGCGCGGACCGCGGATGTTCCCCTTACTGACGTTCATGTTTTTAACGGCTGAGCATACGTTGGTATTGTGATAAATCTTCCCACCATCAAGATACTGGAAACGATGAAACTGCATGCTTTGCAGACCATAGGCACTTTTGACATAGAAATTAGCATCGTCAAATTCTTCGACCGAAATTGCCGCATCTGCATCGGCAAGCAATAACGTGTATATCGATTCCTCAACAGACTCTCTCGTCAAGAATGGAGCCTGCACATAATTGATGACAGTAAGTCCCTTCATTTCAGGATCAAGCGGAGCCAGAACATCTTGCAAAAGGTCCGACAAAGGTGCGGTCCGATAAGTGCTTTCGAAGGTTCGCACATGGTACCCGATACGTGAGTCACTATAGCGATTGACAACTTCTCTGGCATTCTCGTCATCAGACGACACTACAATGTGATCGAATAAGTCGCTGCCACAAAGACGATCAAGCGCAAGCTCTAGCATGCTCTTGCCGCCAATTTTCTGCGACCAGAAACTCTCAACAAAGTCAAAATACTTTCTGATAGGTACAACTGCCGTAATTGGAGCATGCTGACGAAGCTTTTCCTTCGTTATGTCTTTCTTAATTTGCCGACGAGCCCGCTTAATAACTGGGCTCTCACCCGTTGCTCCGGTTAGGTTGTGATAATGACGGCGGTAGTAAAACAACGGCAAATTCACATTGCCGCATTTATATTTCTCCCGGACCCTTACCCACAGATCGAGGCCATCTTGAGCACCCAAATCTTCACGATAACCACCAATTTCCCTAAGGAGATCCGTTCTCGCCAAGATGCATGCACCATTGGGGGGAATATCCAGAATATGATCTTCTTCGTAAAGTTTTCTTCGACGCTCGTGAGAGAAAATATTGCCAATTTGGTCCATCAAATAGTAATCAGGGAAAACCATAAAGGTGGACGGATTGTTTTCGAGATAATTGAATAATACCAACAATATATTTTCATCGAAAACATCGTCGCCATCAAGTCTTACAATATACTTTCCGGAAGCCATAGAGATTGCGCGGTTACAAACTGCCGGCAAACCGATACATTCGGTGCGAACAGTCTTTACCTTGGGAACACCTTGATACAACCTGAGGACATCTGGAGTATCATCGATTGAACCATCATCAATAATGATCAGCTCCCAATCTTTAAAGCTTTGCTTAAAGACGCTTTCGACCGCTTCTTTTAAAAACGAACCATAATTATGGCAAGGAACGTAAACTGTAATAGCAACCTGATCGGACATTTTTATCTCAATTAACTATAAATTTGAATCACCGAACCACTACATAGGGCTCTATGTGAACATTACTTTCTGCAGCGCCTGCTTTTGTTCTTTGTGGCATGAACACCTTTATTCTTCGGTCAGCCTTCAGAGCCACAACTAAGAGCACAGTTGTAATACCCCAAATTTCATCACTAATGGCAACAAACTGTTCTGGAAAATCCTCATCGACCATACGAACAGCAGGACACCCTCTGATACTTAAAAACGCTTCCACTTCTTCCTTACTCTGGCGCGGGTGAGGTTTCACCAGAAGGGTCGCATTACAGTATGTTTCAGAAAATAAATCTATCGCAGATGTGAGTGCTGTTTTCCAATCGAACCCCAGAACTTTTTTATCATGTTCGGTTGTGCAATCGAGCATCATTGTGATCACATACTCACTAGCGGCGTATTTAGATAAAAGCTCTCTTTGTTTCTCTTCTTGCACAGCTGAAATAAGTTTTAGTGAACGCTCAATTCCGGGATGGAAGAATTCAATCAACACAGATCGAATAGTGTCCGTTGAAACACCATGCAGCTCAAGCCACTCAAATTGTTTTTTGTAAGCCGCAGCATCAGGAACGTATAAGCAATCGGGCAACTCGTAATCGTCCTTTAGCGTAGGTCGAAAACTTTGAGAAATATCTTTCCAATGATCTGAAATAAAGTGGATGTCAACTCCAACGGATTTGAAAAACTGTATGCGCTGATATGCACGAGAAAAGTTTACTTGTTGTCCCATAAAGACAGCGGTCTTACCTGTATTGGCCGTACATACGGCCTTATCCGAAAACGGACACGCGTCCGGCAGATATGCATACCTTGCCCAACCGTCTACATACCAGGCACGAAACTTCTCAGTCTCTTTGGCAACTTTATGGAAAGGAAGCAACACAGAACTCGCGCCAGGATCTGCTGTATAAAAGAATACGCTATCGTAAGGATCAAGACACTCTCTAATGCGAAGGAGATTTTCAGTATCTAGATTAATCTCCGGCATACCGAACTTTCCCCAAGATATCACAAGCCATTTCCATAGAAGCGAGAGCCTGCTCTCCAGAGCACATTGGCTCTATACCCCCATTTAGGATACCAACAACGTTAGACACCAAAGCCGACAACGCTCCATCATAATCTGTTTGTTTACAGTCACTTGTTGAGAGCCGGCTTCCTGGCGGGGTGCCTATCCCCCGTACCAGCTCAGAAACTGTTAAACGTCGGTGGTCCTGGTCTATAACGTAACGTCGTTTATTTGTAAAAATATCCACCTCAAAATGGGTATACAAACTATCATCAAGTACGGATAAAAATACTTGAGGGCAAAATTGGGTTTTCAAATACACCGCTACAGAGGGATCCGACGACTTGTAATCAGCGCGACTATATAACGGAACGCATTCAAGAACGTCGCCGAACAGCATGCAGACAAGGTCGAGTGCATGAACGCCGTTATGCCTAAGGCCTTTTGCATAATGTATTGTTGTAGATATCGGTCGCTCGGAACCATTCGAAAACGCCTCCGAAAGAGTTAAATACATTTTTGAATAGCGGCGCGAGAGGTTAACAATCAATTCTTTCCCTGATGATCGGTAAAGATCGACGATGTATCTCGCTTCTTCGACCGTTTGCGCCAGTGGCTTTTCAGCAACGACAAGTCTAACATTTCTTTTTTCTAATGCTGATAATACCTGAAACTGCTCTTCGTCTGGAACCGCAACAACTGCGAAATCAGGCTGAAACCGCGACAAAGCCAAGTCTAGCGTTTCAATAACTGGAACGCCCCACTTACGTATGTCTTCCTTAGGGAACGGCTCACAGATCGCAAGAAGTTCCGTCTCAGGACAGGCAGTGATTGCTCCAGCATGACATTGAGGGAAAGGCGCACCAGGCACACCGAGCTTTGCGCCGATATTCCCGCCGCCAATGACTAACCCTGTATATTTCGACCCGTGCAAATTCTATCCTTCGCCGACACACTTTTGGCGCACTGCGCAATTAACATCCTTAAGTTCGTGAAACTCATTAAAATACCCGAGTATGTTTTCAACTGTAAGGTCTTCTCCGCGCGACCTCGCGAGCAGAATAATTTTTCTTATTAGCTCAAAATCAGGAGCTTCATCTACAGTCAAGCGAATATCCGAGCGCTGATATTCTTCAGGAACTGGGTTTTCGCCTATTTTGAAAATATCTGGACGCTGCTGTATGTAATATCCCCCATGAACTCTGATCATAGGATCCTCACACAGCTGACCTGCTTTTAGGAGAGCAGATCGCTTAAAACACCTTACATTCATTCCGACAATTGTCGCCTGAGTAAGTGAATTTGAGACGAAATCAACATTGTTTTTCAACAGATACTCCACAGCATCATCAATGAGCTTTGGCGAAATCAGCGGATTATCGCCCGTCAACTGTACAATAATATCTGGCTCTTCTTCAGAAGTGCCCTGAATTAGACGATCCAAGACATCTTCTTCCGCCCCCCGATACACAGGACAACCAATCCGCTCACAAAAGTTGGAGATCAACTCGTTTGCTGGAGATGTTGCAGAAACGACTTTAACAGCATCAACACAACGCGAATTGCGCACCTGTTCAATTTTCCATTGGAGCATCGGTTTACCGGCAAGCTCTAACATTACCTTTCCCGGCAATCGACTTGATCCCATACGGGCTTCAATAGTGGCAAGTACGCGCATTTTAAATATTCCCCGACGTGTATTTCGCTTTTCGCAAGGCACAGCTTTTTAAAACTGGATGAATGACATGATAAGCGACTCTTTGTTCTGTTCGGGCCCTATCCGGTACTTCCCCGTTCTGCAAACAACTCAAGGCTTTTAACAAAGCTTCGCCACGCACCAACGGATCTTGAATGAAATCAATATCCAAGCTAGGACGAGCAGGACGCTCGACAATGGCAACAATTTCGCCTGTATCAATTCCTTGGTTCATCCAAAACACAGTTGCGCCAATAAGACCCTCTTCAAGAATACTGTAATAAAATGCGGTACTACCGGAATATCTCGGCGCCCGTCCGCCATGCGCATGCAGGAAACGCTTCCCTGCATCTGACAGCACTGATGCATCCAGCAAGACCCCCGGTTTTCCCGAGTATATGAAGTCTCGGCCGGGTATCGAGGATAGAAACTCGATGAATTTTGAAGAATTAACGTCGGGATCTGGGGCAACATGGACATCGGCCCCCATATCTTCAAGGACGTCAATTAAACTGACGTCAGGATCAAAAACGAAGCGTTTTGAAGACCAATCAAAATCGAAAGAACATTTTTTTAGATGTCTGGCTTTCTGCTCTTCGCCATTTAATATTACAGCTTGGTTAATTGGTACACCAGCAAACCTAAGCATCTGAACGTACATTTTCGACCTTATAGTCGGGGCCAATATAATACCATAATTTCGAGCAAACTCTTTCACTGTCCATCTCGCATAAGATCACGAACCAACTGACGTTCAAAAGAAATCAGACCAACTACTTGCTTTGACATCGTCTCACTCAATAAGCTCGAAGACACTCCCGATAAAGCGTCCAACACCTTCATTCCGGTAGACAAAAATTGAATAATTTGCGTTTCTTTCGCTAGAGCAAAAAGCTTCTGAGCAAAAGAGACATAAACGTCGATATATGCGGGGCTCGCTAAGGGATGTCGGCGTCCATGGCGGGTGTAACCGTTGAAAAGTCTGCCAAAAACTTCAAACTTACGAACAAGTTCCCAAAATTTTTCGGTGGCGGCTTCGTCCGGGCAAGAACGAATGATTTCAACGCAGGGAATATAATCTTCTGCTTCGGGCTGCTTTTCTTCACCAAAGTCACATCCAATTGCATCGGAAATGCGCTGCTCAAAACTGGCCCTTGCTCTGCGCCAAGCCTCAATATATTCAGCATCGGAGCACTGTGCGTAATCATATCGAACAGCTTGCTTGAAAGGCTCAAGCGGAACGTATGGATAATCGGTCATTTTTTGGGACTCATTCTTCCACTGACGGCATCGAAAATAATTTCGGCCAGTTCGTCGGGCGAACGTAAAGCCTCTGAGCCAGAAAAAGTCAAATCATCCGTCCGGTCTGGCGATACCGGTATATCAATACCTACGACATTTTCTATCTCACCGCGCTCCGCCGCACGGTATAGACCTTTGCTATCACGTTCTCTCAACACATCCATACCTGGCTCGAGCTTAACCTCGAAATATCCCGAGAACTCTTTGCGGTTCCAACGACGCCACTCGGGAGAAATAGACAACACGCAAGCTACCACGTTAATTCCTTGACGGTCGAGCATACGTGAAAGCATTGATATCCTTCTCGCATTAATTAGCCGAGAATCAATGTCGTGCCCAAGGTCGCTCCCCCAAACATCGCGCAAAATGTCACCATCTAGAAAAACTGTATCAGTAAATTCGGTTTTGATCCGATTGTACAATATCGTACCAACAGTTGTTTTGCCGGCACCAGACAATCCAGTTAGCCAAATTATCAACCTAAACCCCTGTATCTATTAATTTGTTCCCACCTCAGGAACAGGCCATACGTCATAATAACGAGCCTCGACATGCTCAAGTGCATCGTCCGCAGTAGGGAATTCATTTAGACAATCTGACCAAATCTTCAGATAAGAACCAAAGCGTTCGTGTCCTCGTCCATCTCCGTACGGCTCAAGCTTATGACGAAGGAGCCCGAGCTCGAGCTCCCCTCTAAACGCAACCTCAACCGCATGCATTAACTTTTGCGCATCAGAAACAAGACTAAATTCACTGTGATATTTCCTGATCACATGGGGGAAACTTGAATTATCAAAGCATATTGCGTCTTTACCTGCCGCTATTGCTTCGAAAATAATTGACGCGTAAATCGGCATCCCAATCACAAGATCAACAACAGGGAACAAGAAATGTGTAAGCCCCATAGGCTGATCCAAGAGCATCACGTTATTGTTTCTTTGTGCATCATTTAATATTTGGCGAGAGAAGTCGGACCAATCACTTGGGCGCTGTGGTTTAACCACGAATAACACGTCCGGATAGCGTTCAATGACAGGAACCAGCGCTTTATAGAACTCGTCGATATTTTTTACTGAAGTTATTTTCAGATGAGTTGAAGCGGAGTCCGCAATCAACACAACTTTAGTTTTCTGCCTTCTTTTAATTAACTCTAACGTTTGCGATTGCGTGGACGTTAAAAAATGCTGAAGGTGCAGCTTCATATTTCCAGCAAAAATAAGACGTTCAGGCTCCAAACGATAGTTTACGAGATTGGAACTATTTTGAATTATCTCTGCACTACAGCGGCCCCAAGCCAAATACTGATGACGCCCTGTTGGACAGGCGTCAAAGAAGGACTGAAACCCGGTCGCACTAAACTCGTATGTTAGATTTACGCCTCCGAGCGTTTCCAGAGCATGCATTTTGGGAACTGCATCAAAATTTGCATCACCAACATTAACATACCCTCCAATGCCAAGTGATCTGAATACACAACGCCATTTCGCCACTATCGAAATATACGTCAACAACAATTCAATAGTTAATTGTTGAGTATGATTACCTAGACAAAGCCGAAATATTGAGAACCACGAAAGAGACATCAAAGCATTTCGTTCTAATAAAGAGCTTTCATCGTGAAGAATACGCCCTATTATCTCATGCAATAAAACGATGGGAACCCCCATCTCCTCTGCTAAAGCAATATCTGTCGTTCTTGTTTTTTTAGAATTCTCACCAAAATATAAAACCTGGTCAGGCGAAAGTCCCGACGCTTTAAACCAATCCCAGTCCGTACCGTATCCATCGTGGCTAACGCCGTGTACATACTGGACGGCAATCTTTCTTCGCTGATTTTGGTCAGGTTGATCCCATGTTTGCGCGCGCGCTTTACCAAGCTTTCTCGAAAGAACCGCAAAGCGAAAAACCGACAGAGTCAAATCCCTAAGCCGTCGCCCGCCGCCCCCAAGGACAACTACATCACGATATGCGGACTGAAGCTCTAGTGAGGCGTTATTCCGATCAAGAAAAACCTTGGTTACCCGTTGGGTTGAATCGATAAAGTGGCGGGCGAGAAGAGTTTTAGCAACTTCTGGACCATACCGTTTAACGACATACCGAGAGATAAACTGCTTAAAGTTTTCCCAGACGACGATCTCAGGCAGCACGACAGTGCTCAAAACCTTCTGAATATTAGCTTCGAGGTCAGCATAGATTGCGTTCAAATACTGCTCGCGCTCCCAAAAAGGTGCGCTACGGCTTGTTCCCCGACAATCGCCTAGGTCAAAGGAACAAAAGTCCACTTTAGAAAAATGTTTTAATATTCTAAAAAGTAGAATGCTGTTAATTTCTTGATCTAGCAAGAAAACCTGTATTCCCCTGCGAAGAAAAACACACCTTACGAAAACATAAAAAACCAGCCGAACAGAAATTCTGTCCGCGGCAATAACCTCAGTCAAACTTTTTCCCTCCTCGGACAAATACTGCTTTTTTCTTAAAAATGTCCATAAAATCAAACTGAGAAAAGAAGCGGTTCCGATTATACAATTTCATCAATTTAATCCGGGCTAATCCATAAAACGGCATAAACGAAACCAGATAAAATAGTCGCTCGAAAACCTTATTAGGTTTTAACAACCAATTAGTATTGGGAACCTCTCCTGCATAAGCCGACCATACTGCCGCAACAGGAAGTTTTTCAGGTTGATTAATCAAATCAGACGAAAACTCATACTCAAATACTGATATTTCTTCGTAGAAGAGGCTATCAAGCAATAACTTTTCACATGCGGGGATACGTGACTTCCAGCGCTCGGTAACGTATCTGTTTGGTCCTATCGCTTTTGCAGAAACATCATCTGAATCGTTAGGAATGGGGCCATCACCAACCTCTTGGTAGCGATTGCTATAAGCCCCTGTGCCGGCCCATGGCCTGCCCAGCATAGTGACAGTATAATTGTTGTCAGAAAGCCACGCACGATCCGGTTGAATTCCAAGCAGATCGCAGAGGGACATCATAGTCGAAACGAAATTAGTGTTGATATCTTCATTTCTAATAAAGTACCAGCTCCCACGATTTTCCTGCCACTTACGCACCAATGCTATAAAAGCAGCATACTGATATACAGAACAGAAATGCGCTGGCCCATGTTCCAGAGAAAAATTATCCTTCCACAGCTTTGAAAAAGCGGCCCACCAATTCCCGAAGGAGATCATGTAATTATTACCGAACTCATTAACCATTTGATGACGCGTGGACGCAAATTGCGCGCGAGGATCGCGCACGAGCGCTAGATTAATAAGGTCAGGAAAATCATCGGCTGCGTAATCAATAATACATCCGGCGAAACCAGAAAGCATGTCCTCTGAAGCGAGTGACACTGCATCATTGATGCCGATTAAAGTAATTTCATCCAGACTAAATCCTCTTACTAGAGCGTAAGCTGCATAAGTCCAAAGTATCGCCTCTTTCCGCGTCACCGTCTCTTGGCGTTCGAATACCGCATCAATTAGCTCTCTGAATTTGACGCGGTCAAAGGGGGCTGCTGGGTCGCCGCCAATTTTGTAGATGATCTTCCCTATGTCCCCCACAGGCTCCTGATACAATAATCTGGAGTACGATAATGCTGATACAAACCTATGCGCTTCTTTGGAATCCACCATCCGGGCATCACCAAACACCCGCACCCACGACGAATAAACGTAGTGGATCAGTGGAGATACGACAAAAGAAGAATGATTGTCGAATAAGCATTGGAAGAAATTGCTTCCTGCTCTTCCGCCATGGTCAAGCACAAGAACAAGATTTACACGATTTTGGTAATTCTCGAGTTCATCCCAATTCCAGCCCCCCATCGGGTCTGACACGCCAATGAACTCAGAACCAGTCACCAATCTCTCCCGAATCAATCATTTTCTCGTATAACATAAGGTCTGAGGGAGTATCGATCTCGCCCCACCTTCCATCAACAAAACATACGTCAACAGAGCTCCCCCGATTTACGAGCTCCATCAAAATATCTGTCATGCTAAGGGAAGCTACGCGATCAGCGCCAATCGAAAGTAGGTAATTGCGTATAACTCGCCATCCCTGAGAACTAATAGAAATAAGGCCCATGTACTGAGCTTGAATCTCTTGCAGTTCCACCGGCTGACGGCCGATATCCTTAAGCTTTCCATTTTCAGCTCGGAAGGACTCCGCATCGGCGAGAAAATTATCACTTCTTCGGCGCCAAAGTAATTCCCAAGATTTGTCAGCTGTAATTACGATATCGCCTTGGCACGAAAGAAGCTTATCTAGAATATCTGGCGCATAAAATATGTCACTGTAGCTTACAATAGTTCTCCGCTCTTCTAGCCAAGAGCCTGCAGCAAGAAGAGATGAAACCATATTTGTTTTATCCCAGGATGCATTGAAGTAGGTAGGCCTATCAAATTCACCAAACATTTCGCTTTTATAACCAGTCGCAATTGCGACCTCTTCTATACCTACGGACGTTATCGTTTCAATTGCGCGAGATACGAGGCTTTTACCTTTTAACTTAACCAACCCCTTTGGGCATTGGTCAGTCAAATTCCCTAGTCGCGAGCCTCGGCCAGCAGCCAAAATCAATGCTCTGGTCATTTAAATAATCTTTCTAAAATTCTGCGATCGTGTTTGGCCAGAGCACCCTCTCTCTCAGGATGCCACATAATGCCAATCCACTGATTGTTGACATGTTCAAAAGCCTCAATCGAGCCATCATCACAACGGCACAGAACATTGAAATGTTCTGTAGGACTATATATTCCCCAGTTGTGGTAACTATTAACCTCAATCTCTTCATTTTGAAACGATTGTAAGTGACGAGTTCGAACATGATGGTCGATAGGTTTTAAACTGCCCCCGTCTGCAACATGCATCACCTGCATACCGCGACAGACGCCCAGAACCGGCAAGTCTTGATCCTCGGAATACTTAAGAAGTTGGTTTTCAAGAGCATCCCGCTCGATCGCCTCACCACCGTAGGCATTTAAATCGTTACCTCCAGTGAGGATGAAACCTGACAAATTTGTTGCGGAAACAAATTGAGAAAACGTTTCCGGATCATTGGGTATTGGAACGGACAAAACCCCAATTTCGGCAAGCATCCGTTGCCACCGCTGATCCAAACAGTCACGCTTCTCGTCATATTTCTCCAGCTTCTCTACTCTCTGGGTGACACCGACAAGATGCCTCATGACAGCACCGTGATCCTTTTACCTGAACACGACAACTCAACAAGCTGGGCTGCCGTAAGCTTCGCAAACAGGCGCTCGCCTACACCAATTGCAGCTGGAATTCCAAGCTCCATTGCGCGAACAGCCATGTGAGAATTTGCACCACCATAACAGGTTATAAAACCGCGGACTCCTGCACTCAGCAACCAATCATAACCCGGATCTGCATTTGTAATGAGAACGACTTTTCCGGCCAGATCGGTGTGGCAGACATCACCATCGACAAGCATGACCTCGCCATCAACGTCGAGCTGGGTTACGAAATTCGGTATACTGTTACTAATTTCAAAAGCCCAAATGTCAGATTTACTGCTAATCAGGCTGGGTAGATTGACGCACAATGTGGTTGCGTAATCCGCCTTCCCTTGAGAAATCGATTCAGCCATAACCCGACGCAAAGGTGCAGAATACGAGTAATTACCAAGGAGGGTTTGAAAATTGAGATGCGCGCAGTCCTCTCTCGAGAAACCATTTTGCGCCCCGAGCTCTTCGAGACACTTTAAAATCTCGTTGATCGACCAGCTAAAAACAAACTTTCCGTATTCTCTACCCTCAATCGCTGCACGGATAAATCGAAATAAGCTCTCCGGAGTATGTGATATACCATGATCGTCCAATAATTCCTGTACACCACGAGCTTCATTTGCGGTAAGTACAAACTCCTCGCCCTGAGCGTCCCTAAGCAAAGAGCTACCTCCCAAAACATCCCATTGGAAATATCGATCTGGAGCTTCAGCATAACTTGGCGACGTAATATCGTAAGTACCTGGGCGCAAATGACCATATTTTGCAAGAAAGTCCGCTCTGGACATTACACGACGGTCGTTTTTAAGACTTGAGCCAACGGTTTCGAGAGACCGCCAAAAAGTTTCAATACGCACCTTTGACAACACACCTTCATCCTGAAGAGATTTGATAAACTGCGTTGCTACGAAAGCTGCTCGCGCAAGCCCCGCGAACGCTAGCGTCCCATATCGCTTACAGTCTTCCGCTAACCAAAAAAGAAGGTCGTAGTGCGAGAACCCCCCTTTGATAAGCCTTTGCTGACGCTGCTTGAGAACATCAATTTTCCCCCGGTCGACCCGCCATTCCCCAGTCTCCGGATGCGTAATTCTGTTTGTTAAATCACGCAACGCTACAATGAGCTCTTGAACTTCGACTGGAGTAAATCCTGCATCAATGAGCTTTTTCGACATTCGCGGCGTAGAAGGGGTAAAGCACGAGAAAACGATATCAAACTCTATCTTGTCATGTAATTCGGGCTTCTCTTCAAGTTGCGACAGATAATAGTCGACCAACTTTGACGCAAGACCGTCCGAAACCATCTTTGGAATAAACGAAAAGAAGCTAGCTCTCACATCGATGTAGGGACTACCCGCGACGGAAAACAACAAAGGCACACTTCGTAAATTCTTGTAACCGTAATTATCTCTCTGGTATGCCCAAATGCGATCAGTAATCATTTCCTTATACAGGGAGAGAGCTAATTGTTTTGGCCTAGCCCCGATCATTTCAGCAGGGTTCCAATCAGGCATATTGCCCAAAAGAGTCTTATCGCCTGTCACATAAGGAATTTTATTATTAAGGCGTGAAACAAGCTCTCCTGCTTCCTTTAAAGCATCATTCTGACGCTGTAATGCCGCTTCGCAAAGTTTGACGCTCGAATTTAGAGGTCTCACTTGAAACAGATACAGTTCACTACGTGAGTTCAAGCCAAATTCGACATCTAAATGTGAGCTTTGCGTCACAGATTCCAATTCGCGGCACAAGGCTAAGACCTCAGGAACTAGCTCGCTTTTGATTGAAATGTCGGCATCGCGATGGACATAGCAAGTTTTGCCGTCGTTACTTTCTCCTGCTGTCGTTAGCGTCGTGTCGTTACCATACGAATAATCTATTATATAATATGGCGCACCGCTGTTTGGATCGAAGGTAAAGGCAACACCGCTCGCAATAACGTCAGAAAGCATAGGCTGCACGAACACAACATCGTCATCAACAACATCGCCCCCGTATGATGCCACAACGGCATTGATAGCTCGCTCCAGCTCAGCTTCAGAGCAAACATTCAAAACACTTTCAAAAGCGCCAGCCATCGACCCGTTTTCTGTATCTTCCCGGATCGAACTGGAACGAACAATAAGCGGCTGGCTAGCGAAATCAGCTTTGCAAACACGCTCCAGCACATGCTGCGCTTCTAACTTCCAGTCCCTGACGCAAAATGAAATTTGCGGAAGTATCTTCGCTTTAGAAATTTTTCCTTCCAAAACAAAAAGGACTTGCGCCTTGCTCAATCCATGAAAGAAATTCAAGCTTAAAACCCCTTGTATTAATTTATTTTTTTTTGCATCTCATGAACAATCTAAGATTTTCAGGCCCAGACTGCTCCTCGTAGCAATCATAAACATCAAACATTCCAATCAAAAATTCTTTTGCCTTCAATGCATGAATATAATGATTGTAGTCTTCCTGGCCTTCTTCTTTCTGATAGCTAGTTGATTCATAAAAAAGTTCACCCCCATCAACCAACATTTCTCTGATTTTACCAAAGAAATCTTCAGGAGAAGTCCTTTGATTTTTATCTGATGTGTAAAATGATGCTAAAGAGAAAACAGTGTCATACTTGCACTCAGGTGTAAGATCCTCGAACTTTTCAGCATAGAACTTTGTTTTGCCCTCGACCTCCAGATACTCTGCTGTCAATTCACCAATCTTGCACAACTCAGGTACCGGCTCTACTCCGTGAGCAAGAGCAACCTTTTGAGCAAACTCGCAAACGAAAAAACCATAATTGCAACCGATGTCCAAAACTTTTGCATCCGGCTGCAAGTATCTTTCGAGAGAATATTCTCGAATTCTCTTTTCAACCGACCACCGCAGGCCTTCAAACTTAATTCTTTCGTAAGCCTGATATGGACGCCCCTTAGCATTTTCGAACTTACGGTAGCTTTGCGGGTTGCTCTCATACTCACTATCTAATTGAGCAGTAATAGCGTGATGGAGGACTTGTAATTTTTTATCGAGCTCTGATGTCATTACGGTTTACTCGTACTGGTTGCCAAAAATGAACGACGAGACCCCTTGAGCGCAGACGGCTTGATGACTACTTTTTTTTGGTTCTCGCTAGCGCCAAGAGGTTTACTTCTGCTATCAACTTAAGTCGACCATAATTGTAATAAATTTGCCCCTCAAGAGTTTCATACATGCACCATATTGGGATCATAGATTACGGATGCGGCAACATTAGATCCGTCGCGCAAGCCTTTGAGTATCTAGGGCACGACGTTGGCGTCATTCGTGGCTCTGATGATAGCTTAAAGCCCTTCTCACATCTTGTCCTACCAGGAGTGGGGTCTTTTTCCAAAGCGTCTGAAAGCATCGAAAAACTTGAGCTCAGCAAACCTATCAGAACAGAAATCGAGAATGGGAAGCCGGTCCTCGGAATTTGCCTTGGCATGCAGCTTCTGTTTGAGAGAGGCCTCGAGTTTGGTCACCATCCTGGTCTTGGTGTTATTAAAGGCAGTGTGAGGCACCTTAACGACGTAATGCCAAAAGCAAAAACACCAAATACTGGCTGGGCCGAGGTTCATTTCCCCGAGGAATCTGCTTTTTACCAAGGGAAAGAGGTGGTTGAACATTTCTATTTCAATCATGGATATGTTTGCACCCCCGAAGACAGCGAGCTGCATCAAGCATACGTACCTGGTTCAAATTGGCCGGCTGCAATCGTAAAAGAAAATGTTTGGGGAATACAATGTCACCCCGAAAAAAGTCAAAAAAGCGGTTTAAACTTTCTTAGACAATTTTTGCGCGGGTAAATAATGACGAAAATGAGATTAAGCCCTGTATTGCTATGGGATGGAAACCACCAAGTACTAAGCCGGAAATTTGAATTACATCAGAAGACTGGCAATCTTATTGAATTTGCCAAACGCTTGAAGGTCTGGGACGTCGATGAAATCATCGTACTTAATATAGCATCAAATTATGATTCAGACCGCCACGACGCGACAACCCAAAAGAGGTTTTGTCAAATCATTCGGGAAGTTAGCCAAGATTGCTTTGCCCCGTTGGTTGCGGGGGGAGGAATTGATTCAGTTGCGAGCATAGATGATGCCGTCCGCGCAGGCGCCGACCGCGTCATCATTAATAGTGCCGCATACTCAAATATAGAATTGATAAGACAGGCATCTGCCGTTTTTGGATCGCAAGCAATCATAGGCGGAATAGACGTCAGAAAAAAGGGCTGCGCGTTTAAAACTTACTCAGCTGCGGGCAAAAAAGAACAGCCTCTTTCTCCACTTGAATGGGCCACCCAACTTCAGGATGCAGGTGTGGGAGAGATATTATTACAATCAATTGATGACGACGGAGCAGGAGCAGGCTTCAACTTAGAACTTATTAAGTCAATTTGCGAAGCGCTCCGAGTACCTGTCGTGGCACTCGGAGGAGCAGGCTGCCCAAATGACTTCAAAAGCGCCATTGAAGCCGGAGCCAGCGCCGCAGCAGCGAGCAATCTCTTTGTCTTCAAAGAATTAAGTTACGCAAATATTAAAACAGAACTCTCAAAGAATCTCGATACTAGGGACTGTAACCTATTCGATTTTCATGCTGTGCGGCAAATGGCCGAACAAGAAAATACCGCCGAGTCCAAAGAAAAATCTCTTTGGAATTTACTCGACGGCACAGGGCTGATGGAATAACGAGTAAATATCAATGGAAATGAGCTATTGCACAAAATGCGTAATGCCAACAAGCCGCCCAGGCATGAAATTAAACGAAGAAGGGGTTTGTTCCGCATGCCTTTGGCACGAGAAAAAGCAAACTATCGACTGGGATGATCGAAAGCGCCAGTTTCAGGATATTGCCGACTGGGCAAAAAGCGTAACCACTAGTTCCTGGGATTGTGTCCTTGGCGTAAGCGGCGGGAAAGACAGCCTATGGCAAGCGCACCAACTCAGAGATGTTTTTGGCTTGACCCCCCTTCTTGTCATGTACGTTTCCTCTGACGTCACAGAACTCGGGCGTAAAAATGCCGAAAATATTGTTAAATGCGGTTTTGATGTTCTAACGATACAACCGAACCCACATGTCGCAGTAAAACTCGCCAAAAAGTCTTTCTTTGAATATGGCAATATCGCAAAGTTTTCCGAACTAGCCTTATTTTCCGCGCCATTCCGAACGGCAATTGAACATAACATACCGTTAGTTCTATTCGGAGAAAACCCCGCTCTGGAAGCCGGAGATACTAACACAGGGCACCCGGGATGGGATGCAAGTGGCGTGCGCTTTAGCAACACGCTATCTGGCGCCGCCACCGACATATGGCTCGGGGGAGAGGTTGATAAAAACGACTTAATACTTTACACCTTCCCAAGCCAAGATGAGCTAGAGAGATGGGCAGGACGCGGCGTTTTCATGGGCTATTTCCTTGATTGGAGCGGATGGAAAAATGCAGTTTTTTCATTGAAGCACGGACTGATTCCTCATCACGCAAGCCACGAAGAACTCGGACTCCATTACAAGCACCATTCGCTTGATAGCGACAATGGCGCAGCCGTTAACTTCATGATGAAGTATGTTAAATTTGGTTTTGGCGAAACCACAGAACACACCTCTTACGATGTCAGAGCAGGGAGGTTAACTCGAGAAGAAGCTGCGGCTCTGGTTCGACGGCTAGATGGCAAATGTAGCAAGAAATTTATTCAAAGCTTTTGCTCATGGATTGGCATAAGGGACGACCAGTTTGAGGAAGTTGTTGAAAAATTCCGTGGCCCTATGTGGTACAAAGACAACATATCCCAATGGCAAATAAAAGATCCGATCTGGAAAAGCTATGAAGACATAGAAAAAATAGATACGGAGAAGTTGATAGAAAGAGTTGATACAGTGAAATTCTCCAAGGTGAAGGGAGGATAAAATGCAATTTTGTAAAAACTGTTTTTACCCAGAAAACCATCCTCTTGGCATAACGTTTGACAGTAACGAAGTATGTTCTGGTTGCCTAATACACCAGGAGAAAGATACAGATATATGGGATAAAAAAAGAAAAGATCTTGAGAAAATTTTACGCGAGTACAAGACAGATAAAGCAGGAACATATGACTGTATTATCCCAGTATCTGGTGGAAAAGATTCTTTTTTTATTACTCATACGATCAAGAATGATTTTGGGCTAAACCCTCTGTTAGTAAGTTATAACAGATACTACAACACTGCCGGTGGAATATATAATTTGGAAATACTTCGCTCCTTGCTTGGTTGCGATATCATTTGCCATACTCCAAATCCCCAAAGACTAAAAAAGCTTATTCGGTTATCTCTCGAGGCTGCTGGCAGCATCCACTGGCCTTACCTAGCCGGTTCCAAAACATTTCCTATTCAAGTCGCAGTGCAAAAGAAAATCCCTCTTATTATTTGGGGAGCCCATCAAGGTGTGGAACAAGTCGGCATGTTTTCACACCACCACGAAGTAGAAATGTCGAGATGGTATCGCGACGAACATGATCTAATGGGCCTCACACCCGAGGATATAGTCCCTAAAGAACATGGAATCGAATTTTCCGATCTGAAACCTCTGCTTTACCCTGATGATCATCAGTTACTTAAGAATGAAATAAGGGGAGTCTATCTCGGAAATTATATTCGCTGGGATACTAAACTACAGCACGAGAAGATGCATAAACTATATCCAGTTTATCGCACGCAACAGAGCAGCACATTCGACCACTACAGTGACGCCGACTGCCTCATATACAACTCACTGCACGATGAGATTAAGTTTAGGAAATTTGGCTATTCGGTAATTCAAGATCACGTAGCCCGGGAAATTCGCTACGGGAGGATCACTAGGGAAGAAGGAGTACGACTGATATCACAGTTCAGCGCCAAACGTGATTTTCGCGAACACCCCTTTTTGAAACTTTTTGATATTTCGTGTCAGGAAATATTCGCAGCTGTAGACAAGCACAGGGATCCCAAAGTGTGGGAGCAAACAGAAAAAGGCTGGAAGCTTCGGTTTCAGAGTCAACTCCTTGATCACCTTACGTCGACGGCAGAGAAATTACCCACGGGTGCGAAATACAGCAGCTACATCCCTGATGGCCTGTCGGGCAAAGACCTAGATCATCGCCTTCTGATGAGGGGTGGGATTTGAGGTATCTAATCAAGCTTAATGAGAAGAAAACGATTAACTGCCATTAGCTCACATATAGAAACATTAAAACCAGAAAGTCGGCCTCAGATGCATGCTTTATCTGACCTTGAAATTCAGAAACCCGAACCGATTGTAAATAAGTCTGATGACATGCAACAGCTTGGACCTAAGCTGTTGCGTCACTGCTTTAAAGTTATCGCACCTTATTTCTGGGGACCAAAGCACCAGGACATCTGGAGCATCGGCCGATTCATTACAAAAATCATCGGGAAATCAACAATAGACGCCAAGTGCAGAGATGGAAGTTGGCTTTGCTTCCCGCTTCCTGTTTACACCATGTATTTCTTGCACGGAGTGGATTTAAAGAAATACGGCGTGGGCAACTTGACGCCAATCTTTAGAAAGAACATTTCATCGGGAACCGTCGCCATAGACGTAGGGGCAAGCTGCGGCCAAGAGATAATTGAACTCTCCAAGGCAGTCGGGGAAGATGGCATTGTTTATGCTTTCGAACCATCCACTTCCTTCCTTGCGCTTACAAGAACTGTTGCTCTGAATGGTTTACAAAATGTAATCTGCGTAAATGCTGGCTGCGGCAACGAAAATGGATATATAGATGAAGACAAAGAGCAAGCATACGTCATCGGTGAGAGCATAAAATATGCGGAAAAAGGAACACCAATCGTCCGTATTGATGACTTCCTAGAGCTGATTGGTGAGGAAAGACCAGTAAGCCTAATAAAAATTGATACAGATGGTTTTGAACTGGAAGTAGTCCAAGGAGCAAAAAAACGTATCTCATCAAGTGAGACTACAGTAATTGCCGAATTTGAAAAGCACTTCAATTACTCTGGCTATCAGGCCCAAGACGTCCTCAAAAAATATGCTGATTTGGGCTTCTCCATAGAAAAGCTCCAAACAATGAGCACTGTTGTCAGCGAAACTGAATTTGACAACTATTTATCGGATATAGATGATCCAGCCAATATGATCGCCCACGATATTGTATTGCGTCCAACACAATCCAGCCAAAGATAAGGTTTTTAGTTATAAAGCATCCTGGAAAAAGTATGTGAAATATTATCTAGTCAGGGATCAGCGTACCCTCCTCCTTGAACTCTGTTGTTGACCTCAGGAGAACGGGTACACTTTTCGTTAGAATCTAAGATGCGCCTCAACAATCGAGACGAAACATCTCAAGGCTTGATCGCTGATGAGCTGCCAGTCATCACATGCTGCCCGACAAACTTTAACAATTCATAGTCGCAGTATTTTCTACCGACGAAAGTCATTCCGACAGGCAAGCCGTTAGCTCCTTTTAGAAGGGGGACAGTAACCATCGGAAAACCGAGCAGGGTCCAGATGAGAGAACTATCTTTCAATTCTCCCGCTTCAAGAACAGGAGCCTCGCCAGAGGTGGTAGGAAGGAACAGAAAATCATTCTCTCCAAATGCGTCCGATACCTTTGCGCTCAGGTTTTCTTGCTCATAAAGCGCAGAAAAATACATATCTGAACTTATTGCCCTCGATCTCTCAACGATCTCTTGAAATATTGGACTAATAAACTGAACATCAGAAAGTTCCTTTCGGAAGTAGTAAGAAAGGCTCTTGTCATAAATAGTCTGATGGACCTCGTGCGCATCACTTAAAAACGCCTGCCAATCGACATCTGAAATACTTATCTCAGGCTTATTTGAAAACTGAAGCGCTAGCTCATCCCATTTATTTCGGCTGTCATCTGAGATCGTATCAAACCCTGGAGCCTTGAGCTTACCAAGCACATAATCTTTTTTGTTTGAGTAGGCAGCAGAGTATTTTGTTACGCCGGCTTCAACGATTGGATAATTGCGCCCGCGAATACGAAGAGCATCCAACAACAGCAGAGCATCTTCAATATTTCTCGTCATCCAACCGATCGTATCGAAAGTGTCACATGTTTTCAAAACGCCCGTTCGGGGAATCATACCGAACGAAGGCTTAAATCCCACTACACCATTATAGCTAGCAGGTCTGGCAATTGACCCTGCACTCTGTGTGGCCAGGGCAGCGGGCACCATCCCGGTAGCGACAGCAACTGCTGATCCGGTGGACGATGTTCCGGCAATATGGTTAGGGCTCCAAGGATTAACTGTCTCTGGCGCAGTATGGACAGCAAATTCGGCTGTCGTTGTCTTACCTATAATCTGCGCCCCGACGAATTTTGCTGCAGTAACAACCCGTGCATCGTTCCCAGGCCAATATCCGTGACGAGTTGGACTACCCATGCTATTTGGATGATCCACAGTGTTAAAGATATCCTTTACACCTATAGGAGCGCCGGCGAGAGACGGATTAGGCTTATGATTTGACCAATCCTGGGCGTCAAGCTCTTTTGCGCGTCGCATAACTTCATCTGCATCGACGAACGCCCATGCCTTGAGATCAGTGTCATAAGCTTTGATAATTTCAAGACATTCGGCCGCCCAACTACTTGGTTTCAGCTCTCCAGACCGGACACGTTTTACCCCCTGAGAAAGAGAAATTAGAGCAGCCATTCGTTACTTACTCCCCTTCGTCAACTTAGTTGAGAGATTTAAAGCCTCAACGGTTTCCACCCGTTCAGGCTTTATGCTGCGTTTCGAACCCTCCGAAGAAGCATGACGCTTTTTATAATCTTCTAACGCAGCAACGATCTCTTCCTTCGAAAGCCGTCCCACCTTCTCCCGCTGCTCATCCATTATGGAGTAGAACTCTTCTTTCGAGTATCCAGTGATCTCCAAGTAGTAATCGAGTACATCTGGCTCTTTGGCGTCGTACTCACGTACAATTTCGTTCTGCTCTTTTCGTGTCATAATGCCTGCACGACGATCTTGCGCAGAGAAATCAGTACCCCTGCCGTAACCACGTTTCAAAAACTTGGTGAAGTCATGTACGCCGGGCATAATGCACTCGACACTTTTGTATCGTTTGTAAGTGCCCTCGACATCGTCTTCCTGCCAACCATACCGATCACGCAAAATTTCAGTTTGCTTCTCTCCATCCCAAAACATGTAGTTGCCCAGATGGAGCGCAATCACACCTGTATCTTTGATTTCCTGGTAACTAGGCAGCTTGAATGGCGCTAGATCACGCAGAGGAATGTAATCACACGCAAACTCATCTGTCGGAACTTTCGCTGAAACCTTTACGAAATAATCTTCGTTAAACTCAAGCAGGCTCTCGTAACTCCCTTTACAGGAGTTTTCAGCGACGGACTCTCCGAAGATCATTAACGGGATATTGTATCGAACAGCGGTTTGCCACGGAAACGCGCCGACTCCCATATGACAATGCCAACATGCATCCCCAATTGCTTCCAGAGAACGCCTTGCACAACGATTAACTAAACTACGAGATGGAGTAAACATGACATGGTCAACATCGAAGGTTTCTAAACACCATTCAAGATTTCGTCGCCCAACCTTCGAGTGCCAGTTCTGATTGAAGGTGACGGCAAGCGGCTTCAATCCATAAACATTTTTTATGACGTGCATTTGCCAAGCACTGTCTTTTCCGCCGCTAATAGCAATGATGCAGTCATAGTCCCCCTTACCCTTATATTGGGCAAGGATATCCTCCAACATCTTCTCGCGGTCACGCCAATTCATATGCATTTTCTGCTCTTGACTTTGGCAGGTCACGCAAATGCCAATCTCATCGAGAGCATGCTCTTCTTCACTAGATGGCATACCGCATCTGACGCAGTATTCCATCGAGGTAAACATTGGCTTGGTTACATCAGGATTGTAAGACAAAGCTCTCTCCAATATTGCTCTCAGATTGACCGGATTTATCTTCTTCGGTACCGCCCAAACAAACGGCAATCTCGTCTCTAAATTTGGTCAACTGACTAAGTTCATCAGGAGTCATGCTTCCGGAATGATCGGGACCAAAAGCGCCTGTGTCCAAAGTAAAGTGCTTTTCGACCAAAAGCGCTCCACGCGAAATTGCGGCTACAGAAGCGGAAATACCGATCGTGTGATCACTAAAACCGAAATAACCCTCCTCAGAGAATGTTATATCCTGAAAATTGATATCAGACAGAGGGGTAGGATATTTTGCTACACAATACAGAAAACGTGTTTGTTGCAGCCCACCTATTGAAGGAAAGTCTTTTCCGGACCATAGACCCAAAGATGAAATGATTGGCTTTTGCGTATCGACAACAGCGTTGAGTAGTTCACTGTCGCGTACTGACCGAGAAGCAATCTTGTAACGCTTGACGCCAAGTTTCTCTAGCCACGCGACTCTCTCTACATCAAAAGGAGACGCCATAAATTCAATGCCAACCTTGTCGCACTGCTCTTTGAGGCGCAAAGCTTGATCAAAACTTAACTCAGTAGAACAATTATAGTCATACCATTTATTCCCCTTTTCCTCGGACGGGAACAATGATGGTGCGTCATAAAGTTGGAATTTCGCTACATCCGCACCTGCACTACATGCAGCATTGATCAGTTCAATGGCGAGGCCCATGTCACCATTATGATTCTGACCTATTTCGGCAATGATTTCACAGCGCATATTATACTTCCTAGATTTATCTAACGCTCAAGATGAGAGCTTACTATTGTAGACCATCTCGTAACAATCGGCGCACACGGACATATTGAATCTTTTCAATACTCGATCACGCCCAGATTTGCCCATTTGTATTCTTTTTTCTTTGTTCTGACTTAATTCCAATAATGCATCGGCAAGAAAGCGTGGTGCTTTTGCTGGCACGACACAGCCCTGAACACCGTCCTCGACGATTTCCCTATTTCCACCAACATCTGTCACAACCATCGGCAGTTCCGCGTACATTGCTTCCAGTATGCTATTAGAAAACCCTTCTTCGTGGGAAGACAAGATGCCAATATCACTCATGCTAAGAAAGTCGGCGGTGCTTTCTTGCTCACCCGCGAAGATAATGTTTTCGACTAGTCCAGCTGCAATAGATTTTTGGAGTAAAAATGCACCGATTCCATCATCCCGCCCGACTAGAAGCAACCTCCAATCCCGTGGTAATTGATTAGAGCATATGGCAAAGGCATCAATAAGATCGGCGTGCCCCTTATAAAAAATCAGGTTTGCGACCATTACAAAAACGATTGCATCTTCTGGAATATTCCAAATTTTGCGCAACTCAACGTCCGTTTTTTGAGTTTCTAAGTGCGGAACAATAACGCCATTATAGCAAATCTGGAGTTTGTACAGTGGAACCCCCTCAACAATCAATTCGTCGAAAATAGCTTTTGAATTAGCCATTACAACGTCCATTTTTCGATGAAGACGCTTCTCCATCCAAGCTAGCACTGGTTGATTTTGTTGATATAGGCTCAGACTGCGTCGGCTCATAATCCTAATTACGTTTGGATAGAGCAAGCTTGTAAGCCCACCTAAAATATAGGCCTGAGGTAGGAAAAAATGGATGATATCCGGTTTGTAGCACCAATACAGATGCAAAAGATGCGCTCCGGTACGCATCGCTCTAAAAATTTTAGAGAACCATCCAGAAGACCACCCCCTCGCGGGACAGTCCAAACCTATGCATTGAATGCCCTTCTTCTTGAAATCATCGCTTAGTGGCCCGTACTTATTAAAAACATACAGGCGAACATCAAACCCCCGCTCGACCAGAAGTGGTAAAAGAGCCAACAAATGCTTCTCTGCCCCACCACGCTCAAGACTGCCTGTTACAAATAGAGCCTTTTTCAATTTTAGCCTTACTGAGTATTCAAAAAATTCGCCTTGAAGGCCCTTTCCTTAGCTTAGCACATCAAAAGGGTGCTATTCTGCAGACAAAACTATTGTCCTAAGCCCTCCAGAATTACAAATAATTTCGAGCGCATCGTGATTACGGATGTTCTCAAAAAATTCGCGCTCAACACCGTCAGATCGTATAGAACCAGTACTGATATATCCGAGTTTTTTAACTTTTTTACTTCCCTCTTCCCACGAGGAAGCAGCTAACGTTACCGAGTAACCCTGTTCAAACAAATCTTCAAGCACCGGTCGGAAGTTGTTTTCGGTCGTATACCGGCTGAGATGCGTTTCAAAAATCACGATAGGTCTGATTTTTCCTTCGCGAATGGCATCCACCATGCCTGCCAGAACTTGAACTTCGTGCCCCTCGACATCCATTCGAAGCAAATCTGGGCCGCCGTACTTTTCTGCCAGATCCGGAACAGTAAGCGTTTGAACATCAATCGTTTTTCCAGATAAATGTTCCACACCTGATCCAGTATCATGGAACGTATTCAAGTTACTTTGATGCGCGAGATGAAACTTCTTAATTTCCGCTTTATCCGATACAGCTCCTTCGCGCACAACCGTATTCTCGATCCCATTGAGCACAAGGTTTCGTTTGAGAAGTTCAACGTTTGACGGTGAAGGTTCTACCGCCAACACTGACCCTTCAGAACCAACCAGCTTGCTTTCCATAATCGCATAGTAGCCAATATTAGCTCCAACATCGAATATGCGCATCCCTGGCTTCACGATACGCTCAAGCATGACTTTATGCTCCAGCTCACGCTCACCAAACAACATAAGCGTTCTGGAAATCCCACGATCCTGCGTATCAAGCCATAGGTGATAATCATAGACACGACGCTTGATAAAACGTTGCCCAAAAACCTTAGATTGCAAGGCTCCAAAAGCAAGGCTAACTAATGCATGCGCAAGTGCGCGAGCACCTCGATCCATCAACGTCGAATAAACACTTGAAAGCATTAACGCTCCCCATTTCTTGGTTGTAAGCAATATTCCGCCAAACGAAAACTCTTCACTGGCGCTCCGTTTATTTCGGAAATTGAATAATTTATTTCCTGAAGAAACCGCTGCAACTCATCCAATGTAGTCCCCATCAACTCGATTTCTCTTGGATGTACACTCAGAAAAACAATCGGCTTACATGAAATAAGGATTTCTTTGGCACCCTTTAAGGCATCCACCTCGGCACCCTCAATATCCATCTTAATGATTTGAGGGATGATAGCATGCTCAGCGCAATAGGAATCTATAGACAATTGCGTTCTCGTAACCTCGGAGTAGAGTTCGGCATTTTTCTTTACAACGCGTGAATTCTGTCCCGCAGCATCTTTCTGTTCAAAGAACTTGACATGTCCGTTTTTTTTTCCAACGAGGCACTCGACAACCGTAACATTGTCACAGTTGTTAACGCTGAGGTGCTGCTTCAGGTATCTGAGATTCGCTGAACTAGGTTCAAAAGTAATCAGCCGACCACCTGGTCGCAAAACTTTGCTGATTGGCAAACTGACAAGCCCTATATGCCCCCCAACATCGAGGACACAGTCCTTTTCCCTGCATGCTTCAACTGTTGCAACGAAGCCATTGTTATGACCGGCCCCCCAGTCTTGGAAATTACTGAACATAAAATTGGCATTAAGCTTAAATGGCCCATAATTGCCTATTCTGTGCTCGGTACAAAAATTCCGACCTATTACATGCAGAAGAAAACGAACCGATTTCCCTAGTACGATCCAAATAGGATCAAGCGACTTAAGGGGCCCATGGCGCAATTGGCGTAGTAATTGGAGAGCTGTCATGTTCGGGCAATCCACACAGGATACAAATAATTTTCGATTCTATACGCCGACATATATCACGACACCCAAAACACCAACAAAATTTCGTTGTAAACAAATAAATGCAACGATTAGCCAAGCATTCGGAATGTTAGTTAAATACTCCGGCCCCGAATAATACATGACCACTAGATTTAATGTACAAATGCTTCAAACACCCTCAAAGTCTCCTCACTCACATGATGCTCGATCCCCTCAGCATCGAACTCTGCCGTATCGGGATCAACGCCGATGGAAACAAGAAAGTTATAGACGATCTGGTGGCGGTCGCGACATTTTTTCGCGAGCGTTTCGCCTTTTTCTGTCAGGAAGATCGAGCGGTACGGGCGCGACGTTACGTAGCCGTCGCGTTCAAGGCGTTTGATGGTGTTGTTGACTGTCGCTGCCGTCACGCCAAAGCGCTCGGCGAGCGCGACAGAGCGTGCTTCACCTTCTTCATTGATCAAATCACCAATCATTTCAACGTAATCTTCGGTGACCTCGCGGGCATGGGCGTCGCGCAGGCGGACAAAAACTTCGGCCTTGTTATGACGCGGGTTTAACGCGGGTTTCTCGCCCATGGGTCTCTCCAAACAGTATCCTTGAAATCTTCATAACAACTAAGTGCTTAAAAAGCAATTTAGCCTTGACTAACTTTAAAAGTCCGCACATAGATAGTGGGTATTCTATTGAATGATTTTAACTTGCTGTCGGGACCCGTCATGACCCTTCGAAATGTTGCACGCCGTCTTTGCCTGATCGCCATCATTGGTGTGTCTGCCCTTGCTGGCCTCGGCGCCACCGCTGGCATGGCCTTTGCCAAGCCGTTGAATGTTGTCGCGACCACATCCATGATCGCAGATGCGGCCCGTCAGGTTGCGGGCGATCGGGCGGAGGTCACCGCCTTAATGGGCCCCGGGGTTGATCCGCATTCGTATCGTCAGACACGCAGCGACATTGCCGCCATGGCGCGCGCCGATCTTGTTTTGTGGCATGGTCTTTATCTTGAAGCGCAACTCGAAGAGTTTTTCCTTGATCTGGAAAAGCGCCGGAATGTGGTCGCGGTTGGGGAAGCCATCGACAAGAGCAAGCTTTTGAGTCATGCGGATTACGATGGCCGGTATGACCCGCATGTCTGGATGGACCCGCAGTTGTGGAAAACCGTGGTTGGGGCTGTACGTGATGCACTGATCAAAACCGATCCCGAAGGCAAAGCGATCTATACCGCCAATGCCGACAAACACATTGCCGATATTGAAAAGCTGATTGGTTATATGAAGTCGGTCACCACGTCTGTTCCGGAAAAAAGCCGTATGCTGTTGACCGCACATGATGCCTTTAGTTATTTCGGGCGCGGGTATGATTTTGAGGTTCTGGGCATTCAAGGCATTTCAACCGAATCCGAGGCTGGCCTGCGCCGGGTCGAAGAGCTGGTTAACATCATTGTTGATCGCAATCTTTCGGCCGTGTTTGTCGAAAGCTCGGTGCCTGAGCGTAATGTGCGTGCCCTGATCGAAGGGGCCGAGGCCCGTGGGCAAAACGTCATCATTGGTGGTACACTGTTTTCCGATGCCATGGGGGAACCGGGCACCTATGAAGGCACCTATATCGGTATGATCGATCATAACACCACCCTGATCACCCGTGCGCTGGGTGGTGATGCGCCTGAAACCGGCATGCAGGGTGAACTTGCACCAAGCTCATAACGTAAAGACCGCAAGTGCCATGCAGATAAAACATTGATAAAATCAATGAACAAATGCACACAGCGTCGGACCACGGACAAAGCAACAGGAAAACCTCATGCGTAACGCCGAACTGATTGCCGAGGCCGGAAAGATCGTCGATGTCGCAGGCAAGGACGCACCACTGACGGTGCGCGGACTGACGGTATCCTATGGCAATAAACCGGCTGTATTTTCGGTTGATGCCTCCATCCCCGCCGGATCGATGACCGCCATCATCGGCCCGAACGGCGCGGGGAAATCAACCTTCCTGAAAGGTGCACTTGGTGTGGTGCCGCGCCTGTCGGGTGAAGTGCGCATTTTTGGCAAACCGTTTCACGAAGCCCGCGACCGGGTCGCCTATGTGCCCCAACGCGCCAGTGTTGATTGGGATTTCCCGGCACGGGTGATTGATGTTGTTCTGATGGGGCTTTATGGATCGGTCGGTTTGTTCCGCCTATGGCGGGCACGCCACCGTGAACAGGCGATGGCCTGTCTTGACCGGGTCGGTATGGCCGATTTCGCCGACCGGCAGATCGGGCAACTTTCGGGCGGGCAGCAGCAACGCGTGTTTCTGGCCCGTGCCTTGGCGCAGAACGCAGAATTTTACTTGCTTGATGAGCCGTTTGCCGGGGTCGATGCCGCGACCGAACGCGCCATTGTATCGGTCCTCAAAGACTTGAAGTCCGAGGGCCGCACGGTTGTCTGTGTGCATCATGATCTTTCGACCGTGCCGGAGTATTTTGACCGCGTGTTGCTGATCAATGTCCGGCGCATCGCCGAAGGCCCGGTGGATACGACCTTTACCGCCGAGAACCTTCAGGAAACCTATGGCGGACGTCTTGCCGCCACCCATATCGACGAGTTGCGCCTCGCCTGATTGGGGCAGCCTGAGACAAGCACAGCACGGTAACGCAAAGATCGCACCATGAGTTTTCTCGATTATTTCATAAGCGCCCTGTTGTTGCAGGCCGGATATAACAGCGCCCTTGTCGCGGTTGGTGCCGGATTGCTTGGCCTGTCGGCGGGCAGTGCCGGGGCGTTTATTTTCCTGCGCAAACGCGCATTGGTGTCCGATGCGATCAGTCACGCCACCCTGCCCGGTGTTGGCTTGGCCTTTATGATCATGGTGGCATTTGGGTCTGATGGCCGCTGGTTGCCGGGATTGATCATTGGATCGGCGATTTCATCGGCGATTGGCCTGATCCTTGTCGAATGGATCACGCGCAAAACCCGTCTGACCGAGGATGCAGCGATTGGCGCGGTGCTGTCGGTGTTTTTCGGGTTTGGCATTGTCCTTTTGACCATTATCCAGACCATGTCGTCTGGTCGTCAGGCCGGGCTTGAAAACTTCCTTTTGGGGTCGACGGCCGGCATGTTGATATCCGAGGCCACCACCATTGCGGTTGCCGGGGCCCTTGCCGCCGCATTCGTCTTTTTGCTGCGCCGTCCGATGACGCTGGTGGCGTTTGATCCGGAATATGCCGCGACCACCGGGGTCAATGTGCGCAATATCGACCTTGCCATGATGGGCTTGGCCCTGATTGTTACCGTGATCGGGCTTAAGATCGTCGGATTGATCCTGATTGTCGCGCTTTTGATCATCCCGCCGGTGACGGCCCGGTTCTGGACCAATCAGGTCGGCCCGATGATCGGCATTTCAGCCCTGGTTGGCGGGACATCGGGCTACATCGGTGCGGTTCTGTCCGCCGCCGAGGCATCGATACCGACCGGGCCAATCATTGTGCTCGTGGCGTTTGGCTTTTTCATGATCTCTGCATTATTTTCCCCGTTACGTGGCGCACTGGCATCAGCGTTACGCCATCAACGGTTTCAGCGCCGCGTCCATCGCCGTCAGGGGCTTTTGGCCCTGTCGCGGCGTGAACCGATCTATGACGGATTGACCCTGCGCATCCTGCGCCGGTCCGGCATGATCCGACGCGACGGGGTCGCGACATTGCGCGGACGCACCGCATCGGAAAAGGCGTCGCGCGATGAAGCACGCTGGGCCATGGCGCGCCGCATTCTGCCCGATGATTCAGCGATTGAACGCTATGACGGGCTGACCCCGATTGAACGGATGATGACATCCGACCAGATTGCCGAGATCGACCGCATGCTTGCCGAGAAGCAAGGAGCATCCGCATGATCGACAATCTGATGACCGCCCTTGGGGCCGAGTTTGTCCAACTGAGTTTAACACCGATCCTGATTGGTATTCTGGCCGCTGTTGCCTGCGCGTTGCCGGGCAATTTCCTGTTGCTGCGTCGTCAGGCCCTGATCGGGGATGCGATCAGCCATGTGGTGCTTCCCGGCATTGTCGCGGCCTTTCTTATCACTGGCACGATAACGGCGGTGCCGATGATGCTCGGTGCCGGAGCGGCAGCGATTGTGGCCGTGGTGATGATCGAGATTGTCAAACGCCTGGGTCGGGTTGAACCGGGGGCCGCCATGGGATTGGTGTTCACGACCCTTTTTGCCGCCGGTGTGCTGTTCCTTGAGGTCACCGACACAAGCTCTGTGCATATTGATGTGCAGCATGCGCTGCTGGGTAATCTTGAAAGCCTGATCTGGTTTGATGCAGAGGGGTGGCAGTCGCTTGTTGATCCAGCCGCCTTGACGACCCTGCCACCGCAATTACCGCGTCTGGCATTGGTTCTGGTAGGGATCGGGTTGTTTATTGTTCTGTTCTGGAAAGAACTTAAAATCTCGACCTTTGACGCCGCCTTTGCCGGGGCGATTGGTATTCGCACCGGTGTTCTCAGCTTTGCGCTGGTGGTGGCCACCGCGATTGCCGCCGTGGCGGCCTTTGACGCGGTCGGGTCGATCATTGTGATTGCGATGTTTGTCTGCCCACCGGCAAGTGCGCGGTTGATGACCAACCAGTTGGGCCGACAGGTCGGCTGGTCGGTGGTCTTTGCGACGATTTCGGCCATTCTGGGCTATGTCTTTGCCGGATATGGACCGGGATGGTTCGGGTCCCCCTATGCGGTCAGTGCGGCGGGCATGATTGCCACGATTTCCGGAATCATCATGCTGTTGGCCTGCCTGTTTGGGCCGCAACGCAAGCGGGTCGGCCAGCAGGCAGAAGCCTAGAGTAATTTTCTCCTCGCCCAACCAAAGCCCATCGCACATACTCATACGATGCAAATTGTTCGGGTTTTCAATCACCTTGTAATGATGATGTGCATGCTGATGTCTGTCACGACATGGGCACAGGCACAAACGGATGGCACGCCCGAGCCCGCCATTACAAAGATCAAAAACGACCTGAAATCATATGGCGATATCGATCTTTATGTTTTCAAAGACCGTGCGGCGTTTCTAGCCATCATGGATGACACCCTTGGTCTGGAAAATATCGCCAGCCCGGAAAAGGCATTCGCCAAACTGCCCCGGTCGCCCTTTACCATCACCGGACGAAAGAGTGGCAAGCAAATACCGTCCTGCCAGATTTTCGTGCCCGCCAATATCGCACCACAAAGTGGCAACGAGATTTTCGCCCAGTTGATGCGCGGATGGTTTGGACAATCTTTGACCTATCAAAGCAGTGCCGAGCAAACGTTTGAGTGGCTGATCCACCATGAAGCGCGTCACTGTATGCCGGAACATTACGGGGACGGAGATGCCAAAAGCCATGCCGATGAAGTTGATGCCGATATTTTCGCGTTTAACGCCTTATCCAAAACGATCAAAAGCCCAAACGGACTTGCTGCCGATATCATCGCCTTTCGCATGATCACGGCGGCCATGTTTGCCGATGCCAGCCATATGACCGGCCTTTCAGTCAAATACGGGCTTACGGCCATAGACCCGCAAGAGATGCTGACGGCGGATCAGGAAATCGTGGCGTTCAGGTCGGTACGGAAACTGGTTTTTGCCCGCGCACGGGCCCTGGCAACCGGGGTTAATCCGACAAATCGCGAACTGACACGCGCGGTAACCGAACTGCGCGAAGAAATAGACCAGGGCGGACTTCCCCCCCCATCGCCTTTGGTTTCGGAAATCCTGATGGATCTCGATGATGCGATTGCACATCTCGCACCAAAGCTTCATCAGTCGGTTGCCACCCGTTAATCGTTAATTATCCTCGACCGGCCTTGCGCCAGAACGTCATGGCCAGACATTGATCACGCGTTAATCCGATGTCCTTGCGCCAGAAATTGTGGATCGGTTTATAGTCATCCTGCTCCACCCCGGCCCAGCAATAAACACTGAGTGCGTCCTTCGGGATGGAGATGACGCGCACAGCATCCTGAATGAGACTGTGTTCAACATCATCACCACAATCGCGTAACAGCCAGCGGACTTCAATCGCACTGTCGGTGGCGATGTCGATGATGTCATCCTTGCTACCGACCTCGATCATGGCATGGCCTTTGACGTGGGGCGGCATGGCATTAAGGTAGCGGCTGATCGCCGGAAGGGCGGTTTCATCCCCGGCGAACAACATCCAGTCCGCATCAGGCAATTCGTTGCCAAGCGGCCCGGTCATGGCGACCAGATCGCCTGTGCAAGCATGTATGGCAAAGGATGATCCCGGCCCATTATCGCCATGCACGACAAAATCAACATCCATCCAGCCCGCCGCAGCATTGATGTCACGAATGGTATAGATGCGCTGTTCGATGGTGTCTTCGCCGTGGGGCCAGACCGGCATGCCGTTATCAGCAAGTGTTGGCCATTTTGGGGCCACCTGCACGCGCGGTGGGATCAAAAGACGGATATGGATGCTGTCGGTGTCATAAGCCGCAATATCCGCCCCATGCAGCCTGATCCGGCGCATATGGGGCGAAAGATCGGTCAATTTTCCGACGGTAAGTTCGCGAAAATTGGGCAGCTTGCCGTTGCTTTTCCCGGCCCCCTTCCAGCGGCAATCAAGATTTGCCTCGGGCAATGCACCCTGGAGCAACGAAATGATCGCTGATTTCATCTGGATAACGCCGACATCGCTGGTTGCGCCGACCTCGATATCCAAACCAGCATCGTTGCAGGCAAGGTGAACATGGCCGATGGATACCGAAACCCTGATGGCGTTCGCATCGCCCTGCACATCGCAGTCATGGCTTTTGTAATAGTCTGATGCACGCGCGATGATCGCAGCACTGTCGGGAAGGGTTATGCGGGTTTTGGCGGTTAAAACAGGTGATGGCATGGGGCTCTCGGCAGGATGCAGGTGTATTGATGAATACATATGTTATTGAGAATAACACTGATATTCATTCTTAACAAAATTTCTCATGAAATAGCAACTGCCATGTTAGATATTTAGACAAATTCATAGACCCACGCTGGCGCGCATGTGTATCGCCCGGCAAGCTCCTGAAAGTATAAAGACCCGACCATGATCGATAAAATCCGCCGTCTCAAACCGTCTGAATTCACATTGGCCGTTGAATGGGCCACAAAAGAAGGCTGGAATCCCGGCCATGCTGACGCCGAGGTATTTTTCAATACTGATCCTGAAGGCTTCTGGGGCGCGTTCGATAAAAAGGGCATGGCAGCGGTGATATCCGCCGTGCAGTACAGTTCCGATTTCGGGTTTGTCGGATTTTACATCTGCCGCGAAGACCGCCGTGGATCGGGCCTTGGATACAAGTTGTGGCAAACGGTTTTAAAAGACAACCCGCTTAAAACCATCGGTCTTGATGGCGTAATCGACCAACAAGATAACTATCGCAAATCCGGTTTTGAATTTGCCCACCGCAATGTCCGATATGGTGGCATCGTGAACGCCCAAAGCCCGGAAAATGACGATCTGTTTGATCTGTTGATTGATGATATCGCCGTCATCAATGCGTTCGAGCAAACCTGCAAGCTGTTTGCCGAAAGCCGGATTGAATTCCTGCGCGGCTGGATCGGCACTGAAAACCACACGGCGATTGCGCTAAAGGGCCCGATGGGATTGCGCGGATACGGCGTTATTCGCCTCTGTGAAGAGGGTCACAAGATCGGCCCGCTTTTTGCCCCAACCCCCAAAGATGCCAAGGTACTATTTGATGCCCTTTTGGCACGTCGCGCCAATCAGGATGGCAAAGTATTTCTTGATGTGCCCGAACCTAATGAGGCGGCAACTGAGCTTGCCAGCAGCCACGGCATGCAACCTGAATTTGAGACGGCACGGATGTATAAAGGCACAGCACCCGCACTGGACCTTGATATGACCTTTGGCATTTCATCGTTTGAATTAGGGTAATTATCCTTACGATGGGGTTGAGGCTTGGCTAAAAGTCTGGCAACAAACATTTAACGCCAAACGTATAGATCGACCTAACCCAATGCCATAGCTTTACAGGCAGTTTGTAGAGTTCCCGGGTCGATCACGGTTACTGGCGTGAAAAGTTGTCAGATTTTTTATGGAAAAAGGACGCCACAGCCCCCAACTCTTTGAAAGGGGGACTAATCGACATTCAGGCCACAATCATAAACCTATGAAGACTTTTCGCCCGACATCTGTGACGCGACGCACCGCCCCCTCATCCGGGGCACGGATTTATCTACTGCGTTTGATCAGGTGATACAAAAACAGTCATAACGCTGGACACCAGAAACCGATATGGATATTGCGACACTCATTGGGATCCTTGCCGGATCGGGCGTTATTGTTGGCGCTATTTTGATCGGTGGTAATCTTGGTGCCTTTGTTGATGTGCCGTCTATCATGGTTGTGTTTGGCGGCACGGCGGCGGCAACCCTGATCAAGTTTCCGATGCGCGATGTGATCAAGTCACTCAAGATCGGCATCGGCATCGCCTTTAAAAACCCCAAGGAAGACCCGCTGTCGATCTATGAGAAAGCCATCGAACTTGCCGGTCTTGTACGTAAAAACGGGTTGCTTGGCCTTGAAACCGCAGAAGTCGACAACGAGATCATGGCGCGTGGCATTCGCATGTGTGTGGATGGCCACAGCGGCGAAGTGATCCGAAGCTCGATCTCAAGCGAAGTTGAAAAATCCATTCAAAATGATGAGCTCGGGGAACTGATGTTCCGCGGGATTGGCGATACCGCGCCAGCATTTGGCATGATCGGCACACTGGTTGGTCTGGTGCAGATGCTGGCCAACCTGTCTGATCCTGATGCGATTGGTCCGGCGATGGCCATTGCCATGCTGACAACATTCTATGGTGCAGTACTTGCCAACCTGATTGCCCTTCCGATTGCTGACAAGCTGGCGCTTAAGGTGGATCGTCTGAAAAACACCAAACAATTGATCATTGAGTCTGTCGTTCAAATTCAGGGCAGCCAGAGCCCGATGGTGATGAAGGAAATTCTGGGTCCCTATTTGCCCGGTGGCGTCCCCAAAGATGCAGAAGGCGACGGGGAATAATCATGGCACCTTCTTTCATCCGGAACATGGTGTAAGGCCATGGCAAAGAAACCCGCAGCAGGCGCCCCCGCATGGATGGCGACATTCGCCGATTTGATGTCGTTGCTGCTTGTTTTGTTCGTCCTTTTGCTGACCTTTGCTGAGATGGATGTCATCCGTTACAAGCAAATCGCAGGGTCGATCAAAGGTGCCTTTGGTTTTTCCAAGGAAGACCAGCTTGCCGGTGTAATTGAAATGGACGGGTCGATTGTTGGTAAGGCCTTAAAGGCGCCAACACCCGACACCCCACGGGTTGTTGCAGAAATTCCCAAGGCCGAAACGCCAAAAGTCGAGATCGATCAAACCGACAGCAAAGAAGAAAAAGCCGAGGCGCTTGAAGAAACACTCAGCACCGTTCTTGAAAACATGGGACTTAGCGATCAGGTCGGGCTGGAACGCATTGATGGCGATGTGATCGTCAGCTTTCCAAATGAGCTGGCCTTTCCATCGGGTTCTTCGGGCATGACAGAAGAATTCGCCGCCGTCCTGAACCGCGTCACGCCCGTGATCAATCAGACTGACGGTGAAGTTCATATCGCAGGTCACACCGATAATATTCCGGTTTCGTCTTCGTCTCCCTATATATCAAACTGGGACCTTTCAGCGGCACGGGCGACGTCTGTTTTGCATCACATGATTGATCAGAACGGCACAGAGCCGTCACGAATGGTCATTCAGGGATATGGCGACAGCCGTCCGATTGCGACAAATGACACCCCAGAAGGGCGATCACAAAACCGTCGGGTTGCGATCACCATCGAAATGGTCGAAAGCAACAAACCAGATGAGGCGGCAAATGGCAGTGCCGCCCCCACAGGTCAGAATGGAGAAGATGCTGCCCAAAGTGAAAGCTCGACCCAAGACGGCCCAACAACGCCCGAAGAAGCCTCGACAACAAGGCGTCGAACCTTCAGCATTCCAGGGAACCAGTGATCGGTATATTTAACCAACTGCGCAGTGAACCGCGTGGCAGGGACGAAATCCGCGCTGCTTAACGCGTTTGGCAACAATAGGAATTCACGCATCATGACGATGCAAGAAAACAACAATAAAACGATCCTGTATGCCGACTACAGCGAACGCAACATTCGTTCCGCCAAGGAAGCGATTGATCCTCTTGGATTTGGCGACTTCATTCGCTGCGATGACCGTGAAAAGACCGTTGAACTTGTGAGTTCCTTAAAGCCCGACATCGTTCTGGTTGGTCTGTACCTTGATGGCATGCGCGGCATTTCGACCATCCGTTCGATCCGCGAAAGCAGCACGGCTACCAACCGCCACGGCAAGGATGTCACCATCCTGCTTGGCGCGCCAAAATTGGACCGACGCGCGATGCGTGAAGCCGTTGATGCCGGCATAGAAGGCATCTTCCGCCAGCCGGTTGATCCGGCACGATTGCGCAAGATCATTACATCCGTGATGAAAAAGCCGCGCCGGTTTGTTCTTCAAAATGATTACTTCGGTCCCGCACGGCCTCAGGACTTGGCCAAAGACGAGACTGTACCGGTACCCGAGGCCGAAAATGTTTCAGAAACCAAGCAGCGCCGGCACAGCGACAAGGCCCGCGCACCGGCATCTGCGTCCGTCACGATTAAACCAAATGGCCGACGCCGCAGCGATACTGCTGTGAAACCTGAGCCAACATCCCTGCCAGACAGCACGAACAAACAAACCTTTGATGATGGCGAACTTGTCGGAGTTGCTAATCAAGACAAGGAATCTCTTGATGCCCGCAACATCAAAGCGGCAATTGCCGCGCGCGCGCTTTTAAAACCAGATCCTGTGCCCCAAAAGCCAAAGCCAAAATCAAAACCACAGAAGGTCGCGGCGGAAACCACAGAAACCGAAGAAGACACAGGCCCCGCTGCAGCAAGTCCAAAAGAGCCCGCCAAAGAAGAACCGATCCCTGCATCCGTTTCAAAAGAGGCAGACGTTTCCGGTGAGCCTGAGAGTGAGGTTGACGCCGAGCCCGAAATTGATGAAGAGGAGCTTGTTGAAATTGATCTGCAAGCAGCCCTTGTCGATCACAAGCTTTGGGTCGATACCGGCGGCAAGGAAGGATCGGTCATGGCAATTGAACATGCCGATTTGCGCGATGCTGACCTGGAAGGTATTGATCTGAGCCGATGCGGTCTTCGTTTTGCGTCTTTCAGAAACGCCAATTGCAAGAATGCGGTTCTTCGACGGTGTGACCTGACCGCGGCTGACTTTGTTGAAAGTAACCTTGAAAGTGCCAATCTTGCCGCCAGCCGTTTATCCGGCGCACGGTTTAACGAGGCGACGCTGCGCAATACCGTGTTTCTGGGGTCCGATTTGTCCAATGCCTGCTTTAAGGGCATGCATCTGATCAATTGTGATCTCAGCGGCACGAACCTTGCCGGGGCGGATTTCAGGGATGCGGATTTAAGCGGTGCCAATGGCTTGTTTGCCGAACAAATTCAGCGCGCGCGCGTCAACACCAACACCCGCCTGCCCCGCAATTTGAAACTGCGCAGCTAATCGCTTAAAGCTCGCAGACCATATGTAAGCTTGGAAACGTAAAGTCCGATGCAAAGGGGGCTTCAAACGTCCCGATGACTTCAAAGCCAAGCTTTTCGTAGAACCTGCGTGCAGACAGGGTTGAATAGCATTCAAACCGGGTTGCCGCATGGGCCACCTTCGCATCATGTACGCAGCGATCAAAAAGCACCTTTCCCAACCCCTGACGGGTAAACTCCGGATCAACGGCAAAATGGCGTACATGCGCCAATCCCGGCTGAACGGACTTTTCCGAAGCTCCGGGGCGTACGGCGGTCCATCCACCTGCCGCGATCACGCGTTTGCCTGTTTCCTTCACCAGATAATAACTGCCCGACGACATTAATTCTGGCTTGGCAAAAGACAGGAACGGCATAGCGCGGGCAAGAACATCCGGCGCGTAGTCGTCTTTAAGAAGCTGGGAATAAGACCGGGTAAACAATGCACTGATTGCACCTGCATCTGAAATTGACGCAAATTCCACGATGCGATCTGCCATTGGTTTTAATCCCTATCTACGACCAAACATCTTTTCGATGTCATGGAGTTTCAGCTCGACATAGGTCGGGCGGCCATGGTTGCACTGCCCGCTATGCGGGGTGGCTTCCATCTGGCGCAGCAATGCGTTCATTTCATCGGCATTCAGCTTCCGCCCGGACCGGACCGAGCCATGGCAGGCCATGGTCGCGCAGACATACATCAGCCGGTCTTTAAGCAACATGCCCTGCCCCAGTTCGGCAATTTCATCGGCCATATCACGGACAAGGGACGCCACATCCACCTTGCCCAGCATGGCGGGGACTTCGCGGACCACAATCGCACCGGGACCAAACGGCTCGATCACCAAACCAAGTTCGGCAAATTCGTCGGCCCGGTCGCCTATGCGATCTGCCGATGCCTCGTCAAGCTCGACCACCTCGGGCAAGAGCAATCCCTGTCGCTTGACCCCGCTTTCGGCCAAGTCGGCCTTCATCCGTTCATAGACAATGCGTTCATGGGCGGCATGTTGATCGACAATCACCAAACCGTCGCGGGTTTGCGCGATGATATAATTGGCATGCACCTGCCCGCGCGCCGCCCCCAAGGGATGATCGACAAAATTGGTATCATCGGTCATGTCAACGCGCGCGGATGGTCCCACACCATCATAGCCCCCCGCAAGGGCCGCCGCCGCCGCAGCGGCAAAGCCACCATTTGCGTCCGGTGTACCGCCAAAATCGCGTCCACGATCAAACAGCCCGCCATAGCCCGGCGATTGGGCGGCATAGTTGCGTTCTATTGCCGCGTGACTGGGGGTATTGGCCTGATATTGGCCGATGTTAAAACCACCACCGCCAGATGATCGCACCCCGCCGCCATAGGGCAGACTTGGTCCTTCGCCTTCACGGCGAGCGGCCCCCAGCGCCATATCGGCCACCGTGGTGGATGCCCGGTGCCCGGCACCTGCCAGCGCATGTTTAAGTGCGCCGACAATCAGGCCGCGCACCATGCCCGGATCGCGAAAACGCACTTCGGTCTTGCCCGGATGGACGTTAACGTCAACATCACGTGGAGACAGTTCAAAAAACAGGGCGAGTAACGGATGTCGATCACGTGCCAGGAAATCCTGATAGGCGCCGCGTACCGCCCCTTGCAACAGCCTGTCCTTGACCGGGCGGCCATTGACGAACAAAAACTGCATCTGCGCATTGCCACGGTTTAAGGTCGGCACCCCGGCATAGCCGGTCAGTTTGATGCCTTCGCGTTCGGCATTGATCTGAAGCGCGTTGTCCTGAAATTCGCGCCCCATCACCGCACCAAGACGTTTAAGTCGCGCATCAAACAAATCACCTTCGCAGGCCGAGTAATTCAGGATCGATTTGTTGTTATCGCCCGACAGGGTAAAGCCAACATCAGGGCGCGCCATCGCCAGACGGTCCATGATTTCACGGGCATACATTTGCTCGGTCCGCGCGGTTTTTAAAAACTTCAGCCGTGCCGGGGTGGCGTAAAACAGATCGCGCACCTCAACCCGCGTACCATATGGATGGGCTGCTGGTTCGGGCTCCCCCTTGGCCCCGCCTTCGATCAAAAGTGTCCATGCATTTTCCGCACCGCGCACCCGGCTGGTCAGGCGCATCCGCGAGACAGAGCCAATCGATGGCAAGGCTTCACCGCGAAACCCCATAAAGCCGATATTGAAAAGATCATCATCGGGCAGCTTTGACGTCGCGTGACGTTCGACCGACAGGGCCAGCTCTTCGGGTGTCATGCCCTTGCCGTCATCGGTGATCGACAGCAATGTCCGCCCACCATCGCGCAGATTGACGTCCACCCGCGTAGCGCCAGCATCCAGCGCATTTTCCACCAGTTCCTTGAGCGCGGCCGCAGGCCGTTCGACCACCTCACCGGCGGCAATCTGATTGATCAGGTTCTGGGGCAGGACGCGCAGGGTCATGTCGGCGATGCTCGTAATCTTGATGTGTTGATCTTGGTTGGATTGAACCTATCAAAGCACAAAGCGCGGCGAAATCTCTTTCGCCGCGCTTTGATCATTTAGATTGTTCTCGCGTTAGAAAGCCAGATCACCTTCGGGCTTACCAACCACCGTTACGGTAACATTAGACGGGTCCATCAGTTCACCCGCCACCCGATTGACATCTTCAAGGGTGACCGCATCAACAAGGCTGTTGCGGCGATCCAGGAAGTCCATGCCAAGGTCTTCTTTTTGCATACCGACCAGCATTCCCGACAGATTGCCAAGGCTGGTGAAGCGCAGCGGAAACGCGCCGGTCAGATAGGATTTGGCGTTATCAAGTTCTTCCTGTGACACGCCGGTGTCCTTCATCTTGGTCCACTCGGTACTGATCAGTGACAGGCTTTGCCCAATCGCGTCATTGCGTGTGGCAACCCCGCCCATCATCATTTCCGCATGATCCAGATCGGCCAAGTAGCTATAGACGCCATAAGCGAGCCCGCGCTTTTCGCGGACTTCCTCGGTCAGGCGTGACGAGAAGCCACCACCACCGAGGATGTAATTCATCACATAGGCGGCATAGAAATCAGGATCGGTACGTTTGATACCCTTTTGACCCCAGATCGCCTGACTTTGCGGGATGTCTTGCTTCACCACATCTATCGCACCGAATGTCGGTGTGACGTCAGCAATCGCCGGAAGATCGGCATGATCAGGCAGACTGCCGAATGCCTCATCCAGCAACGGGCCCAACTCATCCGCCGTAATATCCCCGGCCACCCCAATGATCAGGTTGTCCTTGGCAAAGGCATGACGGACAAAGCCCCGGAAGTCATTGGCGTTAAGCGATGCCACGGTGTCAAAATTGCCTGATACCGGACGGGCATAGGGATGATCACCAAAGATCGATTTAAAGAAGGTTCGGCTGGCAATGTCGCGCGGATCATTTTCCGCACTTTTCAAGCCCGAGACGATCTGCGCACGGATGCGTTCAATTGCTTCATCGTCAAAGCGTGGCTCGGACAACGCCAGACGCAACAGATCAATCGCCGTATCGCGTTCGTGGGTCAAGGTCACCAGCGACCCGGCGAAATCATCGCGCCCGGCATCAAAAGACAGACTGATCGAGCGGTTTTCCATTTCACCGCGGAAGGTCTGGCTGTCCATTTCGCCCGCCCCTTCGTCAATCAGCCCCGACACCATGTTGGCCAGACCAAGCTTACCATCCGGGTCGGTCGACGCCCCAGCACCGGTAAAGGCAATGTCCATGGTCATCAGCGGATTGAGATGATCCTCGATCAACCAGGCCCGAATGCCGCCGTCAGAAACAACTTCTTGTACTTCGACAGCTTTGGCCTGACTTGCCAGACCAAAGGTCGCAAAGGCGGCAACGGTCAGTCCGGCAATGTGTTTTGTAAAATGGTTCATATCAATGTACTCCCCCGCCGGAATCCAGTGGAATAGCGGGACCACTGCCCGATACAGGGCCTCCTTCGGGTGGCATCAACCAGCCGGTGACAGATTGTTTGTCATTAAAGACGTGCTTGGCGGCTTCGTTGACCTGATCAACCGTGACGGCCGAAATCCGGTCTGGCCAGCTTTCGACCTGATCGACGGTTAAACCAACCGCAAGTGACTGACCCAGCACACGCGCGCCAGCAGATAGAGAATCACGGGCAAAGACCGCACTATCCAGAAGCTTCTGCTTGGCACGGTCGAGTTCATCCTCGGTCACGCCATCGGTTTTGAGCTTGGCAATCTGCTCATCAACCGCCTTTTCAAGATCGGCCAACTCGCCATCACCGCGTGGCACGGCATAAAGCCCGAAGCTTGCCAGATCTACAGCCACCGGGTCATAGAAGGTCCCGACACTGGACGCAATCGACTGATCGACAACCAATGCCTTGAAGAAACGGCTGGTCGTGCCCGATCCAATGATCTCGCTCAAAAGCTCAAGCGGGGCCGCGTCAGCCGCGTTCTCAGAGTTATAAGATGGTGCCAGGTAATAGCGCGACATGGAGGCCTGACCAACACGCGGATCACGCATGGTGACCTTGCGCGGGGCATGCTGGACCGGTTCCTTGACCCGGTGACGGGTGGAAACGTCGCCGCGCGGAATGACGCCATAGTATTTTTTGGCCATCGGCAGCAATTCATCCATCGTTATGTCGCCAGCCACTACCAGAATGGCGTTATTGGGGGCGTACCATTCGTGGTAGAAATCAAGCGCATCCTTGGTCGACAGCTGCTCCATTTCATTCATCCAGCCAATGATCGACCGACCATAGGGATGCGCCATGTAAAGGGCTGCACGCATCTGCTCGCCCAGAAGGGCGCCGGGATTGTTATCAATCCGCGACCGGCGTTCTTCGATGATGACGTCGCGTTCAGGCAGAACAACATCATCAGATAACTGTAAATTCGCCATCCGGTCGGCTTCCATCTTCATCACCAGATCAAGACGATCACGTGCGATGTTCTGGAAATAGCCGGTGTAGTCCCACGAGGTAAATGCATTGTCATTGCCGCCATTGCGCGCAACGATCTTGGAAAAGTCGCCCGGTGCGATGTCATTGGTGCCCTTGAACATCAGGTGTTCAAGAAAATGCGCAATGCCCGAAATCCCGGGCTGTTCGTCAGCAGAACCGACCTTATACCAGACCATCTGGGTGACGACGGGGGCACGGTGGTTTTCCACCAGCACCACCTGCATGCCGTTATCAAGGGTTACGGTTTGCGGATTAAAAACCGCCGCCTGTGACAGATGCGGCATTATAACCATCATCACAGCGGCCAGCATCGACGCCGTCACAGGCATGCGTGCAAACATTACGGATAGTGTCGGAATTTTCATTATGTCATCCCATTCCATCAGGCATGGTGGTGCAAACTGGTTGCTTTGCGATCCCGGCACTTTTGCGGCTCATGGGTATCGCGACAGGAAGTTCTTAAAAACCGAATATGACAGAACAAGGGCGCGGAAATTCCGCGCCCCTGATGAAATCTCAAAACTGTGGCTTAGTGCGCCCAGATGGCAAGATCGGCTTAGAAGATATCTTCAAGCCAACCCTTTTGTTTGCGTTCGATCACCGGGGTGTCGCCACCGCCTGCAGCAGAGTCGCCAAGCGCCTGCTGATCGCGGATGCGTTTTGCCTCAGCCGCCGGATCAACCGTGGTGCCATATTCTGGCTTGTCCTGCCAGAAGATCAGGTCATCAACAACGCTGTCGCTTTCCGAAATAAAGATCGAGGTTTCCCGATCCACGGTGTTGCGGATATCAGGCGATGCATATTGCGCCCCCGATTGCGACAGAAGTGCGACCTGTCCCTTGCTGCGCGTGCCATCAGAAATGTCACGTTTAACGCCGTTGGGATCTTCGCCAGTCAAAATGCGACGGGCCTGATCGGTGGTGGTCCCGGTCTGCGGACGTGCTGCACCCGGTTCAGGAACACGCAAGGTAAAATCAGGCGGCAAGCTGAGCGGTGCGCGCGAGACAACCTGAAACTCGTCAGGGGCCTGTTTGTTCAGGCCAAAGGTTTCGCGCGTTGACTCGCAACCGGCAACACCAAGGGCGAGCCCACCCAAAAGCGCAATTTTAAACAGATTGGTCGTCAGTTTCCGGGCCATTCCTGCCTCTTATACACATCGTGACCGGGTGGAATTACACCGGTCTTAAATTATCTAGCTGATTTTTTACCGCCAAAAAGGGAATCGATCAACAGTAGCGCTGCACCAATTGTAATCGAACTGTCGGCAATATTGAAAACCGGCCAGTGATATCCGGCCACATGCAGGTCGATAAAATCGGTTACCGCACCATGACGCAGACGATCCACAAGGTTGCCAATCGCCCCGCCCACAACCAGCGCAAGTGCCAAACGTAGCATACGATCGCGCGTGCGCCACATCCATATGCAAAAGCCAATCGTGATCGCCGCTGTTGCAGCGATCATTACCCATGGTGCCTGCCCCTGAAACAGGCCAAACGACACGCCCGGGTTCCACGCCAGCACAAAGTTCATGAACGGTGTGACTTCAATCACGCGGAACGGGTTGGACAACCCGTCAATCGCAAGCTGCTTGGTCCATTGGTCCAGCGCAAAAACCACCGCAATGACAATCAGACCAAACACAAAGGCGCGACGCTTCATCAATACTCTTTCAAACTTACCGGCCTTCAAACTTGCCCGTCGTGGCCCGCCCAAGGACAAGCCAGCGCCAGAAAACCACATGCCTTATTCGGCGGCGGTAATTCCCATTTCATCGACAGCATCCGCACAACGGTTGCAGATGGTTTTATGTTCGGCGTGGCTGCCCACTTCCGGCAGTGTCTGCCAGCAGCGTTCACATTTATCCCCATCGGCCAATCCCGGCACAACGCCAACACCCGCAACATCGTCAAGGGTATAGGCACCTTCCGGTGCATCACCCGTGACTAATTCAATGTCAGATGTGATGGCAATTTCGGCAAGATTAAGGCCGCTGAGTGCTTCGACATAATCCGCCGTCGCGTAAACCGTTGGTGCGGCATCGAGGCTGGCCCCGATACGTTTTTCCGCACGTTCAAGTTCAAGCGCACCGGTGACAACACGGCGCAATTTACGAATTTTTGCCCATTTGGCCGCAAGAGCATCATCTTTCCAGCCATCTGAAACCGTATTGAAGGTTTCAGAATGGACAGAGCTGTCCGCGCCATAGCGTGCACGCCATGCCTCATCGGCGGTAAAGCACAGAACCGGTGCCAACCAACGCACCAGACTGTCAAACACACGATCCATCACCGTCCGTGCGGCACGGCGGCGCGCACTGCTTGGCGCGTCGCAATACAGCGCGTCTTTGCGGATATCGAGATAGAAGGCCGACATGTCGAGCGCACAGAAGTTGTGCAGTTCGATGAACATGCTATGGAAATCGTAATCCGCCGTTGTCTTGCGCACCATATCGTCAAGGTGGCTCAGACGATGCAGAACCCAGCGTTCGAGTTCTGGCAGTTCATTGTCAGGAACTTTTTCAGCCTCGGTAAAGCCGTCAAGATTGCCCAGCAAGAAGCGCAGAGTATTGCGCAAACGACGATAGACATCCGAATGACGCTGGATGATTTCATGGCTGATGCGCAGATCGTCATGATAGTCCGAGCTTACCACCCACAAACGCAGGATATCGGCACCAAGCTTGTCGATGATGTCATTTGGCGCAATAACGTTGCCGAGCGATTTCGACATCTTGCGGCCATTGCCATCAAGCACAAAACCATGGGTCAGAACGGCTTCATACGGCGCGCGACCGCGCGTTCCGCACGACTCAAGAAGCGAGCTGTGGAACCAGCCACGATGCTGATCAGACCCTTCAAGATACAGATCCGCCGGCCACTTCAGGTCCTGACGTTCTTCAAGCACAAAGGCATGGGTCGAACCGGAATCAAACCAGACGTCAAGAACGTCGGTGACCTGTTCGAAATCATTGGCATCGTATTTATCGCCAAGGAAATACTGCGCGTCGCGGATGAACCACGCGTCGGCACCTTCGGCACAGAACGCTTCGTAAACACGATCAAGGACTTCCTGATCACGCAACGGCTGACGGGTGTTTTTATCAATGAACACCGTGATCGGCACACCCCACGCACGTTGGCGCGATACGCACCAATCGGGACGGTTGGCAATCATGGCATGCAAACGGTTACGACCGCCTTCGGGCACAAAGCGGGTTTCATCAATCGCTTTGAGCGCCTTTTCACGCAGGTCGTTGTCCTGCATGGAAATGAACCACTGCGGGGTCGTGCGATAGATCACCGGTGCCTTGGAGCGCCACGAGCACGGATAGGAGTGCTTTAAACGGCCACGCGACAACAAGGCGCCAACTTCGATCAGTTTGGTGATGACGGCTTCGTTGGCGTCGGCTTCCTTACCGTTTTCATCATAGATGCGCTTGCCAGCAAACAGTGGCACGGTCGGGTAATATGCGCCATCGCCATCAACCATTTCCGGGATTTCGAGACCATATTTCAAACCGGTCTGGTAATCGTCCGGGCCGTGGGTCGGTGCGGTATGGACAAAGCCGGTACCGGTATCGGTCGTGACATAGTCAGCTGCCAGAAGTGGCACATCAAATTCATAGCCCTGCCCGCGGAACGGATGGGCTGCAACCGTGCCTTCAAGCTCGTAACCGGTGAAAGTACCGACAACCTTATGACCGGTCACGCGACCGTTTTTGCACATGTCTTCAAGAAGATCGGTACAAACCGCCATCTTCTCACCAACCGTCGCCCAGGCTTCTTCGGCGGTTTCGGTGACTTCGATGACCGAATATTCGATATCGTCGCCATAGGAAATCGCACGGTTGCCCGGAATGGTCCAAGGGGTCGTGGTCCAGATGACAATCGCGGTGTCTTTAAGCAGATCGACCTTGGTCTCACGCACCGGGAAACGGACATAGATCGTTTTGCTGGTATGGTCGTGATATTCAACCTCGGCCTCGGCCAGTGCTGTTTTTTCAACCACTGACCACATGACCGGCTTGGAGCCCATATAGAGCGACCCGTTCATCAGGAACTTGCCAAGCTCACGCGCAATCGATGCTTCGGCCTTAAAATCCATGGTGACATAGGGATTATCCCAGTCACCCATCACGCCAAGACGTTTAAATTCTTCACGCTGAACATCTAGCCATTTTTCGGCAAACTCGCGGCATTCCTTGCGGAATTCGGCGATTGGCACATCGTCCTTGTTTTTGCCTTTGGCACGATATTGCTCTTCGATTTTCCATTCGATCGGAAGACCGTGGCAATCCCAGCCCGGAACATAAACCGCGTTCTTGCCCAGCATTTGCTGTGAACGGGTGATAACGTCTTTAAGGATTTTGTTCAGCGCATGACCAATGTGCAGATGGCCGTTGGCATAGGGCGGGCCATCATGAAGGACAAACATTTCACGATCTGCCGAAATACCGCGAATTTTGCCATAGAGATCCTCATCCTTCCACTGCGCGAGCAGGGTGGGCTCCATCTTTGGCAAACCCGCCCGCATCGGGAAATCGGTTTTGGGCAGGATAACGGTTTTCTTGTATTCGACACTCATCGTGACGGTCCTGTGGTCTTGAACAAATTAAAAAGGGCGAACCCCCGGTGATTACGGCTACCCCTTAAAAGGCGCGCGGATCATAGCGGGTTCGTCGATAAATTCAAATCTTGCCGAGAATCTCTTTGGCAGCAACGACATCGGATGCGATTTGGGCCTTTAGCGCATCCAACCCGTCGAACTTCTTTTCGCCCCGGATAAAGCCGTGTAACCGCACGCGAACGGGGCGATCATAGATGTCCTGATCGAAATCAAACAGGTGTGCTTCAAGCCCGGCATCATTATCGCCACCAAAGCTTGGACGTACACCGATGTTTGCGACTCCGCGCACCCAACGTTCCACCGTTTGACCGTCATCTTGCGAAATCAGGCCAAGTTCGATGGCATAAACACCAAATTTGGGACGTAAATGATTGCCCAAGGCAACATTGGCTGTCGGAAACCCGATGGTGCGGCCACGTGCATCCCCATGCGCAACAATTCCGGCAATTTCCCACGGACGCCCCAACAGATGGGTGGCATCCTGTGGACGGCCATCGCGCAGGGCCTGACGAATTGCGGTTGAGGAATAAACAATCCCGTTATCATGGGTCACGGCCTCAACCGCCGTCACACCAAACCCGGATGTTTGGCCAATCGAACGCAACAAATCAACATCACCTGCCCGTCCTTTACCAAAACAAAAATCCCAGCCAACCACGACATGTTTGGCGCCAAGTCCTTTGACCAGAACCCGTTCAATGAATTCTTCTGCGCTCATAGCGGCAAAATCGCGGTTAAATTCCGCCTCATAGAAAAGATCGATATCAATGGTGCTGGCCGCGGTTTCGCGGTCATCGGCCGATGTCAGGCGAAAGGGCGGATCATCAGCCCGAAACAGCATGCGGGGATGGGGTTCGAACGTCAGGATTGCCAGCGGCGCGCCAAGATCACGCGCAATTTCGCGTGCCTGATCAAGAAGCGATTGATGCCCCAGATGCAAACCATCGAAATTACCAATCGCAACAACAGCGCCACGCGCCTCATCGGTCAGGTTTTCAAAAGATCGAAAAACGCGCATTCGCGCTGGTCTCTCTTGCTGCTTGGGTCCATGTCAGCCGACAGCACATCGGCAAATCCAGCAGGCAGCTATAAAGGGCGCAGGCCCAAAGCGTAAAGACTTTTCCACCAAAAAACGCGCAGTCCTTTGGCGGAAACATCTTATAGCCATGCAATGTGAGGATTTCGAAAGTGTGTTTAAGCCCGGCTGGGCACCATGACCACGGCTTCGCCTGCGATCACGCAGCGATCCCCGACATAGCAATTGGTTTCAAGGATGGCGCGTTTTTTGGCTGCAATGATTTCGCGGACTTCGACCTTGGCCGTCACCGTATCACCAATGCGTACCGGTGCCTTGAATTGCAGGCTTTGTGAAAGGTAAATCGTTCCTGGGCCGGGCAATCTGGTGCCAAGCACCGTGGAAATGAAACCCGCCGACAGCATCCCGTGCGCAATACGCCCTTCGAACATGGTGGTTTCGGCGTATTCCTGATTAAGGTGAACCGGATTGGTATCACCAGACATTCCGGCAAACATGACAATATCGGTTTCCGTTACCGTCTTGCCATAACTCGCGGACTGGCCCACCTCCAGATCTTCGAGATACAGCCCTTCCAGTCCGTTAAGCTCTTTCATATCGTCAGTTTCCTTGCCTGTCACAGTCGGTATCGACCTTACGCTTTGCGCGCTTGTGGTTAATTTTGCATCGCAATATTTTGTAACTTTATTGCGCAAGTTCAAGATTGGGCAATGCCTATTTCGTCGAACATGCTGTTGGATGTATATTGCAATTAGGAAAAAAGACGACACATCAAGGGCTTGGTAATTCGGATACAGGTCTCTATGCATCCATAAAATTCACCGTGGCAGACTGACCCTATTTCAAGGAAACGCACGCTTATGAATTCGACCAGCGCAGATATCTATGAGATTGCCATGGGCCGCTGGAGCCGCCGTTTGTCGCGCAGCTTCCTTGATTTTGTCGCCGCGCCATCGTGTGGTTCCCTGATTGATGTCGGCTGTGGCACGGGCAGTTTGACGTTGGCCGCAGCCACCCGTTACCCCAAGGCAAACATCGTCGGCATCGACCTGATGACCGATTATCTGACCGAGGCGCTGCGCAATACGGCGACCAATGTCCGGTTTGAAACCGGCGATGCATCGGCCCTTCCGTTTGCCGATGACAGTTTTGACACTGCCTTTTCGCAATTGCTGTTGAACGATCTGGATGGTCCGGCCGGTGCCGTTGGCGAAATGGTCCGCGTCACCCGCGCCAAAGGCCGGATTGCCGCCACAGTATGGGACCGCGCGGGCGGGCTGACCTTTATCCGTTTGTTTCTTGATGCGGCCGCCATTCTGGTCGATGGGCCGGGAGAAGAGCTGCGCAAAAAGGTTTTTGATGTGCCTTATCAGAACGAGGATGCATTATTTGATCTGTGGGCAGACGCCGGACTTCATGATGTTGATACGACAACCATTGCGGTGCGCATGGACTTTCTGGATTTTGATGATTACTGGCAGTCTCTTTTGGGCGCGCACAGCCTGATCCGGGAATTTTTCGCCAACCTGTCGCCCGAACTTGCCCATGATGTGCAGCAGGCAACGATGCGGGCTTTCCTTGGCGGCAAAGCCGATGGTCGGCGGTCTTTGGTGGCATCGGCCCTTGCTGTGCGCGGAATTGTGCCATCTTAACCAGTATCCTCATACGTATGAGGATACTATATCACGGCTGGCGGAATGGAAGCCACAGCACCCCAAGCAAACTTTGGCTTTTGGTATCACGAAACTCATCCAAACCAATCTGCATGTCATGATCATTGGTCTTTGTATGATCAATGTAACTGACAAACAGGCGATCCCACACTGACAGGATATTTCCATAGTTGCTGTTGGTTTCGGTCATCACGCTGGAATGATGAACCCGGTGCATATCAGGGGTGACAATTAGCGCCCGCAAGATGCGATCAAACGGTGCAGGAAAATGCACATTGCCATGATTAAACAGGGCAAAGCCGCTGAGCATGCTTTCGTAGACAACCACCGCCCAAGGATCGGCCCCAATCAATAAAACAAAGAACGACTTATAACCTGCCGATGCAATGATTTCGACGGGGTGGAACCGCACGGCGGTTGAAACATCAAATTCAACATCACAATGATGCACCCGATGAAACCGCCACAACAGCGGGACAATATGGGTCAAACGATGTTGCCAATAAACCGCACAATCAAGAACCACAATCGCGATTAATCCGGCAAGAAAGGGCGGAACCCCAACCAGATTAAACACGCCCAAGCCGTTTTGCCCGGCCCAGATGGCGGTCGCAATCATCGCCGCCCCGACCGTAAAGCGGGTTAAGGCCGCACTGATCAGCAACAAACCAAAATTGGTCAGCCACCGTACTGGCCGACGCACAGCTTCACGGGGACGATAAGGCGCAACCGCTTCCCACAGGGCCATGACGGCCAATATGGTGGCAAAGATGCCAAGCCGAAGCAGTCCGTTCTGATCCATGCGTCCCACTGCCTTAAACTGTGCTGGAAACCTGACAGGTGTTCCGTGGCGTTCCTTGACATTACAGTGCGATCATCCAAAAGGGTCGATCAACTGTGTCATCTTGAATTGATAGCGGATAATCACACGTACAAACAATATCTTGCTGGTCGCGACGCGATCACCATTATGTTAGATAATAAGCGTTTCGTAATGCACCACATGTTTAATCCGCTCGACCGAGCACCAAGGAGGGCCTGCATGCCAAACTCAACAGGACGTTTTCGGACACTTATGCTGTGTGTGTTCGCAACCCTGTCATTTGGTGGCATTGCCCGCGCAGATGGTCCGCCGTTTGATTTACCCGTCGATTGCCTGAATGGCGAATGCGAGATCGTGCATTATGTCGATCATGATGCAGGCCCGGAAATTCGTGATTATGCGTGTGGTACGACAACCTATAACGGCCACCGCGGGACAGATTTTGCCATCCCGGATGAAGCCACCATGCTATCGGGTGTCGCGGTACGTGTGATTGCAGACGGCACCGTCACAGCCCTTCGCGAAGGGGTCGAGGACATTGATTCCGGTCGTCTGGATAAAGACAGCCTTGAGGGCGTCGAATGTGGCAATGGCATCCTGATTGACCATGCTAACGGATGGCAAAGCCAATATTGCCATTTGCGCCGCGGATCGGTCGCGGTGAAAAACGGTGACACGGTCAGTCGTGGGCAAGCGATCGCCCAGATCGGCATGTCCGGTCAGGCAACCTTTGCGCATCTGCATTTCAACCTGCGCAAAGACAAACAACTCGTTGATCCATTCAGCGGCACCGTTATGGGCGCAAGTTCGACCAGTGACTGCACAGCCGAAAACGCAGTTCTTTGGTCGTCAACAGCGCGCCAACAAATGACATACAATGATGTCACGCTGTATGGTCATGGTTTTTCAATGGCGCGGCCCAATGCATCGGATTTGAAACGGGGATATGGTAAGGAGCTTGAATTGCCGCGTTCAGCCCCGGCTTTGTATTTTTGGGCGTATCTGATTGGTGCCAATAATGGCGACGTCATCCGCCTTAGCCTGCAAAGTCCGAATGGCAAAGGCGGGCATCGCGATTTTACAATCGACCTGCCCAATGACCAGGGACCACGCGCAAAATGGTTCTTTATCAATATGGATCGCCCGGGCAACTTATGGCCTGCGGGATCCTATCACGGCGAAGTCACCTTTACGCGCCCAGGACAGGCCCCGAAAACGATTGGCGAAACCGACCTCACAATTCGTTAGGCCTTAGAAAAGGACCTACCTATTGAGGCAGCAAACACTCGAATGTTTTGATGAAGGTACATCCGGTTTGCCGTTCCTTACGTAGTGTAATAAAATGAGCTTGGTTGCGACCGTATTTGGGCAAAAGAGAACTGCCGCACGATAAAGTGCAAAAACAACCCCATATTAAATCAGAAGCGGCAGTTGTGCAGAACCTTCGGGCTTCACAAAACAAATACGTTTGCTTTGCACCCGGGTTCAGAAATAAAATCATGCGAGTAAATTCGCTTACCACTTGGGAATAAATGATTATTTCCGAATTGATCGGCATGTAGATGTACAGAATATATGATTGCCTTACAACGCAACACGACATCGTTCTGGTGTTGGTTGCTGTTTTACTGGGGCTTGGCGGCATTCATACTGCCTTCAATCTGTATGCGCGCGCCTGTATCGGACGTCTTCGCCAAAGGATCGCCTGGCTGTTCCTGACCGGTGTTGTGACCGGCAGTGCAATCTGGGCAACGCATTTCATTGCAATGCTGGCCTATGACCCGATTGTGCCTGTTGGCTACGATCCTGTTTTAACCGCGGTTTCGCTGGTGATTGCCATTGCCGCGACCAGTGTCGGTTTTGCGATTGCATCGTTCCGTGGCCCGCATCCGGTTTTGTCACGGGTGGTCGGTGGCTTGGTCGTCGGGCTTGGCATTTCGGCCATGCATTTCACCGGCATGTCGGCAATGAGCGTTCCGGGCGTGATCAGCTGGCACATGGATATCGTGATCGCAGCCATTTTGTTGGGTGCTGTGTTTGGCATGATATCACTTTGGCTGGCCGGTTCGGCGCGCAGCGCACGCGAGATGTTGTGGGGCAAGACCAACCTGACGATCGCCGTTGCCACCATGCATTTCAGTGCCATGGGGGCCCTGATCATTACACCTGACCCGACAATGCGGGTGCCAGCACAGTTGATATCAAGCGAATATCTGTCTGTTGGTGTGGCCGTTATTGTCACAATCCTGATTGCCATTGGCTTTATCACTGCCATGGTCGACCGCCAACTGCGTGCCCATGTCAGCAACCGGATGCGCATTCTGGGTGACTCAGCCATCGAAGCACTCGTCCTGACCCAGGATGGTCGGGTGATTGAAACCAACGAGAGCTTTTTGCGGCTGGTAAATGCCAAGCAGGACGAGGTCAACGACAGCGAATTCCTGTCGCACTGGCTGACCGAAGTTCCGCAAGCTTTTCGCGGTGGGAGCATCAATTACGTTGAAACATCCCTTCGCACACGCGATCAGGTCGATGTTCCGGTTGAAGTCATACGCCGTGAAATCCCGGCCGATGACTTTTCCGACAACACTGTGATTTTTGGCCTGCGTGACCTGCGCGAACGTCACGCCGCCGAGAAGCATATCCGGTTCCTTGCAGAGCACGACTCACTCACACAACTTTTAAATAGAACGACCTTTAACGATCGTATTGCCGAAGCAATCATTGAAGCCGACGAGACCGGCGTGCCGATGACGGTGATGTGTCTTGATCTTGATCATTTCAAGGAACTCAATGACAGCTTTGGCCACATCGCAGGCGATCATGCGCTACGTGAACTGGGCGAACGGCTGAGCAAGCTGAACTCAGACAATATTACAATCGCACGGGTTGGCGGTGATGAGTTCGTTGTATTGCTTCATCATCAAAACCGACCCGACGTGGCGCTTGCATCGGCAAATGCGCGCGCAGTCGCGCAAGACATTCTTGATTGCATCGCCATCCCGATCTTTATCAATAATAACCACCGGGCAAAACTGTCTGGCAGCATCGGCATTGCACATTATCCATCCGACGGCGAGGATGCTGAGGCGATCCTGTTCCATGCCGACCTTGCCATGTATCGGGTCAAGCAGTCGGGCGGCAATGATACGGTATTTTATTCTTCGGAAATGGACGAGGAATACCGCTTCAAGCGTCAACTATCATCCAATCTGCGTCAGGCAATGGAAAACGATACGCTGGAAGTCCATTACCAGCCGCAATGCCATGCAGACAGTCATGAAATCATGGCATTTGAGGCCCTTTTGCGCTGGAACGATCCGCAAATGGGCAACATACCGCCCAGTCGTTTTATACCGGTCGCCGAAGAAACCGGTTTGATCAATCAGGTCGGCGAATGGGTGCTGCGCAAGGCATGTCAGGAAGCAGCCAGTTGGCGAAAACCGCTTGGCATTGGCGTCAACCTCTCGGCTGTTCAATTGCAGGACCTTGAACTTCCAAACATCGTTCGCAGAATTGTTGAACAAAGCGGTCTTGATCCGAGACGCCTTGAACTTGAAGTTACCGAGACAGCACTTATTCACAACCCGGCCAGATCAATGAAGATCCTGTCCGAGATCAAGAAACTTGGTGTTCGCATCGCAATGGATGATTTCGGGACGGGGTATTCATCGCTGGCGACGTTGCAAAACTTCCCGGTCGACCGGATCAAAATTGATCAGTCCTTTATTGCCAAACTGATCGGCAATGATCAGGCGGTAGCGATTGTGCGTGCGGTGATAAACCTGAGCCATGATCTTAACCTTTCTGTCATTGCAGAAGGCGTTGAAACTGATGATCAGGCAAGGTTCCTGACCGATAACGACTGCAATGAGGTTCAAGGGTACAAATACGGCTACCCCCGCCCGATCAACGAATATTGGCATGTTGTCCATCCGAACAGCAACGATCAGGATATCGCAGCCGATCTGGCGAAAAGCGCGAATCGGGTTTCTGGATCCGAGGCGCGTTAAACCGTTTACCCGAAACTGTCGTCGCCTGATTTGGGCAACACCGCATTTGTGACAAAAACAGCAGGAAAAAAGCGACCTTTTCCATCAGGTTGAAAGTTTTTTGACGTTTTTTGAGTCAGAGCCCTTGTATCGCGCCCTTTTGCCTGCCTATATTCGTTCTGTGCCCTGAGGCACCCCGAAGCTACCTGTCAGAAGACGGAGTGACTATGATGAACAAGCGTAAAGCCGTTGCTATTGCCATTGCCCGCGAACAGCAGATTGCCCGTTCGATGGAAATCCTGTTTGCGGGAACCATTGTGGCCATTATCGCATCGCTACTGATCATTTGATCGAATTCCCGCGTTCATCTTTTCCCGGTTAGCAATTTTGAACCGTGCGGTTCTGAAAATAAATGACTGCAAATTAGCTTCATGACCGATCACCGTATTTTCGTTGCCATCATTACGCGAATTATCAGCCCGGCAGTCTGAGGACGCCGGGACGTTCCTGTTCGCCTATTTGATACAATGAAAACATGTGTGCATCGTCATGACCAATCATGCTTATGCTGCGCTTGATCTAACTGCGCAGCCCAAGAAATCCGTCTATTGCTATTCTGTCCACGCCGCGGCCGAACCGGACGTCATGCCCCGCGTATTGGAACTGTTTGCCAAACGCAACCTGACACCGACCAGCTGGCATTCAACCGTTGCCAGCACCAATAGTGGTTACGACGAACTGCAAATCGACATTCAGGTTCAGCAGCTTGAATCCAAGGTGGCCGAGCATATCGCGCGCTGCCTGCGTCAAATCGTGCATGTAAATACGGTGCTGACGTCGGAAAAAGGGTACTCAAACTCGGCACTGAGCGCATAGGGCTGCCTGCCTCACCGCATCAAACCAGCGCCGTGCCGTAAAGAAAATGGTGCATGTTTCAAGGCCAATGAACTAGGGTGTCCGGGTCGTGGCACTGTCTTGATCATCTTGATCACAAGGCAGTGCGCCCCAACCGACGGAGTGCCCTTTGTCCTACCTTGACCATATCAAAGCCTGCAACAATGCCAATCTGTCACGCTATGCGCGCTTTCGCATTGGCAATGCACCACTTGGTGCCATCCGGTCCGATTTTGCCAATGCGCTGATCGGGCTTGGCGGTGACTTCGTGCGCGATAAAAATGGTGAGTTTGGTTTTGCCCGTCATATTCAGACGCCAGCACAACGCAACGACACCTTGCATAGGGCAACGGTTCAGCTTTGCGATACCGGCCATATAAGGCACCTGCACGGCGAAAAGTTTGACGTTCGGGCCTCTCTGTCAGAAGCCCCGCTCTGTCAGCTGGACCGTTTTGCCATGCCCCATTTCGGGTTTCGATCCTGGGGGGTGCATATGAACGGTTATGTCCGAAAATCCGATGGCCTTCACATGTGGATTGCCAAAAGGTCACAAGACAAACCAACCTACCCCGGAATGCTCGACAATATGGTGGCTGGTGGACAACCCGCAGGACTTGGCTTTCGTGAAAATATGATCAAGGAATGCGCTGAAGAAGCCGACATTCCATCCTCACTTGCCGATGGCCTTCAGGCGGTCGGTACGGTTTCATATCTGTATGAGACTGATGAGGGCCTTAAACCGGATGTCATGGTCAATTATGATCTGGAACTGCCCGAGACATTTGAACCAAGATGTGCCGATGGCGAGGTGGAGCGATTTGACCTTCTGCCAGTTGCCGAGGTGGCTGAGATTGTTCGTAGCGGGTTTGACTTCAAATTCAACTGTGCTCTGGTGATCATCGACTTTCTGATCCGGCACGGTTACCTCACCGCAGATAACGAACCAGATTACAATGGTCTGATCACGGGCCTTCATCGCGATATCAATCGCTAGAACCTGTTGTCTGTCGGGTCAATGAGGGTGCTGCGAAAGCAGACTACTGGCGGGTGTTTGGCCCGCCCAGCAATGCACCAACGGCCATAACCGTCAGCTTTGCGCGCAGGTCTGGATCAAGTTTATCAAGATCAACCTGCTTTTTACGCAAGGCGGAAACGGCTTCTGCGATCAGTTCTTCGCGCCGCGCGTCTGCTTTGGTTGGCATTTTTCTTTTCTTTTTGCCCAGTTTGACGTCGGCGGCGTCCAATGCCTTGAGGATTGCTGCATGCGGCGCATCGGCCTGCTCGGTCAAGGTTTCCGCCAAAGCAAGAGCACGGGCTTCTTCAAGCGACATGCCATCTTCCTGATGCGCCATGGCGCGATCTTCAATACGGCGCGCTTGTCGGGCGTTGGTCGCCATCTGTTCGGCGGCTGCCGTATCACGGACTTCGAGGGATTGCGCTTTGTTGTAGGCGTTAATGGCCTCCCGGCCACTTTTGCCGACAAAGACGCGCATCAGCGTTTCCTTGAGCAATCCCATCAATACGTCCTTTGATTAAACATCCCGCTTCCGGGGGCAACTATTATGCACCCGAAAGGGTTTCGAAATCATTGCCTGTTTCATATTAGAAGATTAGACAGCACTTTAAATATGTTGTGCGACACGTCCTTCTTCAACGGCCAAAATATATTCAATCAAAGCTTCGCAGTCGGTGGTTTTGAGATGGTCAAGATCGCACAGGAAATCGACATTGCTTTTCGCCGGGTCATCCGGGTGGCCGACAATGCCAAATTTCACATATTCCCCATCCAGGGCATCAAGCGACGAGATGATGTCTGCGACACTCACCCGGTCGTCCGCGGTCAGTGACGTTCTGATCAGGACGAGCATATCCGCATCACAATCAATGACCTGACGTGCAATCGATTGCGCATCTGAATGTGCGGGTGCGACGTCGACGTCAAAGCCGCCATCGGCAAACAGGGTCGCGACCTTTTTATGGTGACGTTCCTCATGCGAAGATGCTGTCGCCAACAGAAGTCGTGGATGACGGCCTTCCATTTCCGCAAATTTCGCCAAGCTTGTCGCGAGTTGGGAAGAAGTCATGGTACCTCGCTTTACGTAACCGGCAGCGGCACAGAATGCATGCGCGGTAAAGATAGTATCCTTATCAAAGGCCGGGCTTGCAAGCACCGTGGTCAAGAACACATCGAAAGACGCATTTAAAACAAAGATCGCTTAGCCACCAAATGCGCCGAGCGCCCCAAGTGGGCTGATGCCAATGACATATCGGTGGGCGATGATCAGGCAGGCATAAATCATCACCCCCAAACCAATTTCACCCAGACCAATCGCACCATGAAGTACTGCACGCGGGGCAAACCGCCGAGTCCCTGCCAAAATCTCAGATATTTCGGCCTTTGACATCTCTTTCATGCGGATTTTTTCCATTCTGGCAAAACCGACCAGAGCAAAAACAGCACTTCCGCCAAAGAATATTACAGCGACCAGATCCCCATTGGGCAGCACATGTCCAAGTCCCCACAAGAATGCCCCAAGCAACAACGGATGCCGACAAAATGCGTTAATCCCGGGGCGATTTGGATCAAAACCATTTTTTCGCCCGATCGACAATGGACAGGGTTGAAGAATGGCCGCGGCCCACAAAATACATGCAGGCAACATCAGGCACAGCGCGACATAGGCCTGCCATGGGGCAAACGGCCAAAGGGGTATAAAATCAGCGACAAGAACTTCGTGAATGACCCAAACCAGCAACACCAGCGAAAGCACTGAGAAGCAAAAAACATAGGCCCGTCGCCCCATCCATCCGACGATCTGATTTCGCATCAGACCGGGGATGATGTGGCCTGCCAAGAACACCACAACAGATATGAAAAACCAGATCAAATGACGATCTCCCCTTTACATTACGGCACCAACATGCAAATTGCGCTGTTCGCGCATCTTGGTCGTGGTGCGAATCTCCATGACACTTGCGTTACGCGATATTAGTAGATACGTCTGTATCCCTGTTTGACATCGGACAATAAGCATCTGTCATCGGTAACATACCGTCGGGCAGACAACGGAACACGGAATATACTCGAAATGAGCTGGACGCCGGAAAAGATTGAATTGCTGACTTCGCTCTGGAATCAGGGCTGGACCACGGCACGCATCGGTGAAGAACTGGGCGTTGGCAAGAATGCTGTGGTTGGCAAGGCACACCGCCTGGGACTGCCCAAGCGCCCCTCCCCGATCCAGCGCCGCGCGGAAGAAGCCGAACAAAAAAAGGCTCCTGCGCCGAAACAGCAGAGCAAAGGCATCTCTATCTATGATCTCGGGCCGGGCATGTGCCGCTGGCCGTTTGGTGATCCGGATACTGATGATTTTTATTTCTGCGGTAAGAAAAACATTCCGACCAAACCCTATTGCGACGAACATTGCGCGCAAGCCTATTTGAACGGCAAAAACCCACGTGAAGACAATCCGCCTTCGCAGCAGGGCGGTCCGAACAGAGGCCCACAGCGCCCCGGCGCAAAGAAATAAGCTGATCGGCTTAGATCGACCTCTAGAATTCAAAAAGCCGCCCGGCACATCTGGGCGGCTTTTTCAGTTTCATATTCTGAACCGGAACACACCAAGCATAGCGCAAGGTAGCTCCGGCCAGTCATCAATCATTATTTGGTTTGCAGAACATATTTGGCAAAACCATCCTTATCTTCACCGATAAAACTGATGTCGTCAGGGGCATTGACCGCCGATGATGCCTTTGGACTGGTGACGAACGTCACCTCGGACGCATCCCCAATCGGGGCAAAGCTCCAGTTACCATCAGCTTTCGGGTCAATCGTCTTTTCCGATAGAATATAGTTGCCCAGAACGGTGCGGTTTTCATCGGGTGCCTCGATAATGATGGTCGATCCATCCAGCCCCGGGAAATTGCCCCCACCACCGGCGCGGTAGTTGTTGGTCGCGACAACAAACTGCTGATCAGCGCTCACCGGTTTACCCTCAAATGCCAGATTGACGATACGGTGACTGTCGGCATTGACGACCTCACCCGCCTTGTTATAGCGGGCTGGTTTGGTGACATCGATCTGATAAGTCACCCCGTCAATCACGTCATAATTGTACGTCGGGAAATCCGGATTAATAAGCGGCTGTTCTTCGCTACTATTTGGATCAATCTGATTAAACTGGCCAGCCGACATTTCCAGCCATTCGCGAACTTGATCGCCATTCAGCAGTACCGCACGGACTGTGTTGGGATAGATATAAAGGTCCGCAACGTTCTTAAGCGCGATTTTGCCTTCTGCAATATCGGTAAAGTAATCCGGGCCGCCACGACCACCGGCCTTGAACGGAGCCCCGGCTGAGAGGATTGGAATGCCGTCATATTCCGAACCGTTCAGCAGTTTTTCCAGATACCATTTCTGGGCATTGGTCACGATCTGGATCGACGGATCATCGGCCACCAAGGCAAAGAAACTGTTGATCGGGGCAGCGGTCGTCCCGACACCTTCGCGCATATAGGCAATGGTGGCTTCGTGTTCTTCTTTTACTGCTGCGACCACATCAGGGTCGGCTTCGACAAGCGGGGTAACGTCACGACCTTCGCGCTGATAAATCGGGCGGGCTTCCGACAGGCTGTCGACCACGCTCCATGTCCCGTCATCTGACACATTCAGTTGCAGGTCAATCACGCCAAGGTGACTGCCCCAAAAGCCCGGCATGACGGCTGCAACACCATTAATCGTGCCCTTGGCAAGATCGACACCTTTGACATCGGCAAAGTCTTCTGAGGGGAACACCGTGTGGGCGTGGCCAAACAGGATGGCATCAATGCCTTTAACTTCGGACAGGTAATAGGTGGCGTTTTCTTCCATGCCATGGCGTTCCATGGTCGAAAAGCCGGAATGGGGCACCGCAATAACGATGTCCGCCCCCTTGGCACGCATTTCCGGCACGTATTTCTTCGCCATATCGACGATGTCTTTGGAAATCACCTTACCGGCGAGGTTGGCCTTGTCCCATTGCATGACTTGCGGCGGAACAAACCCGATCACGCCAACTTTTGCTTTATGGGTGTTACCGTTATCATCAACGAATTCACGATCCAGCAAAACATAAGGATCGAAATACGGTTTGTCGTTTTCTGCGTTATCATCGCCGTCATCGACAAATATATTGGCACTGACATAGGGGAAATCGGCACCGGCGAGTGACGTGGCAAGGAAGTCCAGACCATAGTTAAACTCATGATTGCCAATGTTGGCGGCGTCATACCCCAGAAGGTTCATTGCCTTATAAACCGGGTGTACTTCCCCTTTTTTCAGGCCGCGTTCCTTGGCCATATAATCGCCCAGCGGGTTGCCCTGAATAAGGTCGCCATTATCAACAAGGACCATGTTTTCGGCTTCGCCGCGTGCGGTTTTGAGCAATGTCGCAACCTTGGCCAGCCCGACTGTGTCAGACGCCCCATCACGGTAATAATCATAATTGACCAGATGCGTATGAATGTCGGTGGTTTCCAGAATGCGAAGCGAGACCGAACTGTCCGCCAAAGCCGTACCGCTGGCGAGTGCCAGCGACAGCCCGACGAGTACCGCCCCTGTGTTACGAATGTGCGCCATGTGTCTTTTCCCTGTTCACGTACTTAATCACGAAACATTATTCCCGTTCAGATGGTCAACATTTTGAAGATTTTGCGAAAAAGATGCGGCAAACACAAACAGAAACGCCTGCGTCATTGCGCAGGCGTTTCTAAAGTCACGTCAATCGACAGTTTAAAAGCCTCTGATCAGGCCGGATGCAGTTGCGCCGATTTATACCCCCGCACCACTTCATTTCCCGGTTCCGGGTCATTCGGCACGTTAAGGGCAAGGACCAGCGACACGGCCGCCATCGCAGCCCCCGCAAGGAAGACCGCACTTGGTGACAATAGCCAAATCAGGCCAAAGGCCGCAGGAATAAACACCGCAGCAATATGGTTGATCGTAAAGCTGACACCTGCAGTCGATGAGATATCAGCCGGATCGGCGATCTTCTGGAAATAGGTTTTGATCGCAATCGCCATCGCAAAGAACAGATGGTCAATCACATAAAGCCCACCGGCGATCTTGTCGTTCTCGACAAAAGCATAGGACACAAAGACGATGAACAAACCGGCATATTCAAATGTCAGTGCCCGTCTCTCACCCCATTTGGCAATCAGTCTTCCAATTTTTGGTGCCAGCACCATGTTGATCGCATGGTTGAAAAGGAACAACAGCGTGATGGTCGCGGCGTCATAGCCGAATTTCTCAACCATCAGGAAACCGGCAAAGACGGTAAATATCTGACGACGAGCACCGCTCATGAAGGTCAGGGCGTAATACAGCCAATAGCGTTTGCGCAGGATCAGTTTTTTGGTTTGCGGATGGGCATCGGAGAATTTGGGGAAAGCGCCCCAGACAAACAGGGCGGCAAGAACGGTCAACGCCCCCCCCAGCAGATAGACATAGCGATACTCGACATTGAACACTTCAAGCATCACCCAGACGATGCCAAACATCACCAGCGACGACACGGACTTGGCTGAAAGCTGCCTGCCCATCACCATCGCGGTGCGTTCCTTTTTCACCCACTGCAGGGACAAGGCCTGCTGCATGGTTTCAAAATAATGGAAGCCAATCGACATCAGGACTGTGGTGCAATACAGCCCGATCACGGTCGGGAAATAACCCGAAATCGCCACCCCGATCCCCAGCACCAACAATGAGAGCAAGGCAAAGGTCTGTTCGCGTAAAATCAGTAAAACAAATATCGCGCTAAAGGCCATAAAGCCGGGAATTTCCCGCAAAGACTGCAAAATTCCGATTTCACGTCCGGTAAAATCGGCCATCTCGACCGAAAAATTATTTAAAAGCGCCATCCAGGTTGAAAAGGACAGCGGCATGGCCGCAGCCATAACAATCAAAAGGACTTCGGGGTTGCGCCAGCCCTTATAGACCGGACCACCGACATCACCATTTGCCACTTCACCGAGCGGGGCGGCGTGATTACTGGCTTCTGGTATGATTTGTTTGGACATTTTGTCTCCCCAGACAGGGCCGCGTTGGTGGCGGGTCCTTTGTCACAACAATGGTTGATTTGGAATGAGACCAAGTTAAACCTGTCGAGATCGTCTGTCTTACGATAATCTGCCAATATATACCGTAAATCAGACAGTTTTATTTGGACGAATGTCATGTCTCACATCATGAACACGTTTGAAAGTCGCCCCACTCATCACAACAACCGTCCCCGGCCAAAGGAATTGCCGCGTGCGGTCTATGTCCGGGTCAGTGACATGCCTGCGGGCTATCACGTTGCCGCCCATAGCCATGACTGGAACCAGCTACTGTACGCCATTGAAGGAACCATGACCGTCCTGACAGAGGCCGGCATGTGGATCGTTCCACCACAGCGGGCAGTCTGGGTGCCGCCCCATACCGATCATGCAGTAACCTGCAGCGGATTAACCCGTGCACGCCACCTTTATATCGGACGCGATGTTTCGGTGAACCTACCCAACCGATGCATGGTTCTTGACGTCAGCCCGCTGTTGCGTGAACTGATCCGTGCGGCGACCGAAATCCCGATTGAGTATGACGAAGACGGCGAAGAAGGGCGTCTTATCCGTGTTTTGCTCGATCAACTAAAGGCCCCGGATCAGGACAATTTGTATTTGCCTGCCCCAAAAGACCCCCGACTTTCAAGAATATGCGAACATCTGCAGGGGGATCCTGCCGACAACCGCACACTTGATGACTGGGCAAAGGTTTGTGGTGCGTCAAGCCGCACACTTGCCCGCCTGTTTCAACGTGAAACCGGCATGCCGTTTCGTGAGTGGCGGCAAAAGTTAAGGCTGCTGTATGCGTTGGAACGGCTGGCCAATGAACGGCCGGTCACAGAAGTTGCCCTTGATTTGGGATATGAAAACACGTCGGCCTTCATTGCCATGTTCCGCAAGGCAACGGGCAAAACACCCGGTGGCTATTTCCGATAAGCCGTTTGATACCAGCCCAAGGGACAAGAAGACCCGATGCCGGGTGCAGCACAGATCACAAAAACGACCGCCGATCAGACAAAGTCACCTTCGTCTTTTCGGCGGCGCAATGATTGATCAAAGATCAACTATTTGGTCCGGACACTTTGGGTTTTGTAAAATGTCCCATCCGGACAGCCGTTAATTCGGTTTGTAATAATGCGGGCCGGGTGGGATCACATTATCCGTGCTGTCGTCTTTGTGTTCATACACACCGTTCAACCTCGGTTTCCCGGCAGGCTTTCGACGGCTTTCAGCACACATATTATGCATTTCGATCATGGCATCCGATGACCAGCCGCTGTTGTTTGTCAGCGGTCGCTTGGGCGGAAGCTTTTCCGATGTTCGATGCTGAATGGTTTTGGGATCTCGGTGCTTGGCTTCAAGCCCAGAATTTACTGAAATCAATCGTTCAAGGGCGGGCATGATATCGACAATGGACTTTAGGACCGCAACACTGTCGCCAATCGCACGGATCATTGCTGTGGCGTTTTCAGCGTTGGAATTGTCGAAGTAGGTCGAATCTTCCGCCTCTTGTGCGGAAAATAAGGTGCGCTTGGCCGCAGCAGTCAAACGCATCGAAATGAGATCTTTCCAAACCTCATGGTTTGGTTCCCCATGCCGACGGCCTGGGTCTAGATGGCAGTTTTCCCCCAGATACCGTCCAGGGTCTGTATGATAGACCTCTCCTTTGCGGCGTGCTGGGTGTAATTCGAATGAATTCATCTTCTCCCCCGGAGAAATATGACGGCTCTACCTGATCGCTCGAAGCGGATTGTGCTTTCGAGATTCTATTTTAGTTTTGTCTAGACGGAGATATCACACATTGCGTGAAACCAATGCGCAGAGCGTCCAAAACATTTTACAGAGTGTCCAGAAAAAGCCCGCCAACCCTTGTCATCCGCGCGTTACAGAAACACGGACCAATACTTTGGTGTAGAAATTCAATAATTTATTATACTAAAGTATTTTTAAATATATAATTAATTGAATATACAAACATACGGTATGCGAAATTCGATCTCCCCCGTGGCCCGAGCCTCAAGGTGCAAGACAAAAACAGTAAGAAATACAAGTACCTAAAATAAGGGAACCCATAACAAGTAGTACGGAAACTGTTTCCCTAGCTCCTCGACCTGACAACCAGACGTCGGCCTGCAGCAGCACGTGGTCCTTGGCTCGGACATCATGGTCTATTCCGAGAGACATTGTACCGCACGACGTTGCATTACCATTTTCTCAGTATTCTAATTAACACTTTTAATATGCCTATACATAAGTGATTTTGCACTAATGGTTAATTTAGGCTATCTTACATTAGTGGATAGGCAAGTAAGCCTGACCCAATCCACATTTTAATAATGCATCATCTGATGCGTGCCATGTAGGCCATTTGGGGAAGATAACAATGCAATCGGAACAGGCGTCAGCTGGTTGTTCCAGCTCTTTTTTTACGGTCGATAACCTTCCAATGCATGAACGCTATGGCGTTTGGAAGGACTCAATCAATTGTCTTTTTGGGGTCGAAGCCGATAAAACGGTTCGCGACGAAAACTTTACGTCAAGTATTGAGTCACATCTTTTCGGCTCATTGATGTTGATGGATGTGAAATCGCGGCAACAAAGCTTTGAGCGTGCCTATAGTCAGATTGCTGGCAACGGTATGGACCACTATGGCGTTGGCCTCTACACCAACGGTACGGTTTATTGCGAAACCGGCAAGGGCGGCACGGAAATAAAACGTAATGGGCTTATTGTCTATGACCTGACGCAACCATTTATAGCCCAGACAAGTGATTTGCAGACCTTAACACTGGTCATGCCACGTCCCCTTGTTGAAGAATTACTTCATCAACCGAACGATCACTGTATACGGTTTCTTGATCCAGGCGACCCGATGGTCCGAATGCTGCGTGATCAATTGATCTCATTGCACAAAAATGTCCGCACTCTCACTCATCAACAATCAAGTACTGTTGAGAAAATATTCGCCTTGATGTTCGCAAACTGCATCAACACGGCAACCGGCCTGACCCGTGAAACAAGCCATCAGCGAAACGGCATCATGAACATGGTCCGGATGCGCCGGTATTTTCGTGAAAACCTTGGCTCACCGGATCTGAACCCACGTCAGGCTGCACATGATCTTGGGGTCTCTCGGTCCAAGCTGTACAATTACTTTGCGCCTTATGGCGGTGTTTACAATTACATTCGCGACATGCGGTTACGTCAGGCAATATCGCTGTTGAACGATCCTTTAAGGGCGCGTTCTTCGATCTATGACATTGCACTGGAGTGCGGTTTTTCCAGCGACGCCAGTTTTATCCGGGCATTCCGTGAAAAGTACGACACGACACCGGGCGAAGTCCGCAATGGGGCAGTGGTTAGCGAACGCCAAACAACAAACACCAATGACCTTGTCGATAAACGCTATGAAAGCTGGCTTTACGGGCTGACCTAATGGCACAACGCCCAACCGACGTGGTACGGTTGGGCGTCCTTTTCAGGCTTTCGTTAGACGATCAGGGATATCTGTGGGTTACCGCCCAAAGCGTCATATCGTGCGCGGGATGAATGCCCACGACCGCCATAATTTCAATATTCTCGGCCTCGAACATCCGTATCATATGAAGGCCATGATACGGATTGGGCACAAGAATAATATCCCCAAGACCAAGGTATTGCGTAATCGCCTGATCGAGGTTTGCAAGATTTTGTTCAATAATCACCACTGGACGCTGGTGAGGTGGCTGTCTGCACGCGATGACATCATCGCCGCTACAGTACGTCGCGCTTAACATCATCAAAGGCCTTTCCCTACCTGGTTTTCGACCTGCACCATCGCCCGATGACATTTCATCGTATCTGGCAACGGCACCCTTTCTGATGAGCACAACTTTGAAGCAATCTGCCAATGGCACTATGCCGTTTGTCCATATCTATGCACCAAGCGTCCAGATATTTGCCGTAACCCCGCGAAACATCGGCACCTGCGACCAAGTCGCAAATTTTCTTCAGCCCAGATATGAGAATTTGTCATTCATGCAAACCTGACGGGTTCCGGTATTGATAAGAGAGGCATTGTCGGAGGTCAGCAGGAATGAATACATTTTGGTCCGGTGTTGGCTTGCGGTTAGCGGCGACCGGCCTGTTTGCGATTATGAGCCTTTTTGTCCGGCTGGCGTCCTTTGAGGCACCGGTGGGCCAAATCATGTTCTGGCGAAGCTCTGTCGCGCTGATCCCGATTGTGATGTACTTGATGTGGCGACGCCAGTTCCCGCGTGGACTTCGCACCGCGCGCCCGATGGGACATCTTAAACGCAGCACATTTGGCGTCGTGTCGATGTTCTTTTCGTTCCTGTCTTTGGCCTATCTACCGCTTGCTCTTGCAACAGCACTTGGCTTCTTGGCACCGCTTCTGGTTTTACCGATTGCCATGGTCATGCTGCGCGAAAGACCCGGCATTGCCGTGTTTACCGCCACCTTCGCCGGGTTTGGCGGCGTGTTCCTCATGCTATGGCCAACACTTTCAACACCGGGGATTGATACCGGCGTTCTGATCGGCATTGGGGCTGGGCTTGCCATGGCCGTCACCACCGCCTTTGCCAAGGTTCAGATCAAGGCCCTGACCAGCACGGAATCAGCTGGCACCATCGCGTTTTATTTTGCTGTGATCTGCTCGCTGGGTGGGTTGCTGACCCTGCCGTTTGGCTGGGCTGATCCATCTTTTAAAGTTCTGGCCTGCCTGATCGGAGCGGGGCTGACCGGTGGGCTCGCCCATATTTTCATGACCGAAGCATTGGCACGCGCCCCAGCATCGACACTGGCCGCATTCGAATATACCGCGATGATCTGGGCGCTGTTGCTGGATGTTACCGTGTTTGGCCTACTGCCTGCACCGGTGAGCTTGGTTGGGGCTTTCCTGATCGTGCTTGCCGCCGCGATTGTGATGTTTGGTGACAGAATAGGCGTTCCCATTCCAAAACCGGACAGCACAACGGCACCAGCCAAAAAGGTATCACCGTTACAACCGGACTGATCCCACTCGATTTTCCGCGCGCATCATCTGTACTGCTGGCAATGTCATTGCAACTGCCAATAGCAGCAAAAAGACCAACCCCCACAGCATATCTGGCAGCCCGCCCCATGCTGTCAGCGTTGCAATAACCGCCACGCCGATACAGGCCCCGGCCCGCTGCACCAGATTGATCAGGGTAGCCGCATCGCCCATGCGCCCGTTATCCACCGAAACATAGGCGCCAGTCACTGCTGGCATCTGAGTCAATGCCAGACCCGCACCGCGCAACGCCAACAGTATTGCCAGCATAATAAAGCTGCCATTTTCAGAAAACATCAACGCAACGGTATTGATCAAAAGCAAACCGGATCCCGACAACAAGACCGCCCCAGCTCCAAACCGATCGCAAAGCATGCCGCAAACCGGCAATGCCAACGCCGCCCCGATCCCCATAGAAAACAACAATCCGCCAATCTGGCTCAACCCTAAACCGGTTTGCGTCTCGAAAAAAACTGACAAGAACAGCAACCCGCCGTACATGTTCATCGCCGTCAGGCCCGACGCAAAGAAACCAGCGCGAAAACATGCCACCTCCATCAAGGATGGATCAACAAGACACCCTCCGCACGACGGTGTTCTTTTAAAAAAGCAGACAAGGGTGACAGTCCCGACCGCGATCATCCCCGCCGCCAAAGCCATATGGTTTGGCTCTTGTACAATGATAGCCCCGGTCAGAGCCAAAAGCAGCCCCGTCGCCAATAGCAGATATCCCCGAGCATCAAAGCGAGCATCATAATCTGCCTGCTTAGGTTCATTGACCGACAGAAGAAATGAACCAACCAGAGCCAGCGCGCCAACCGGCATGTTGAGCCAGAATATCCAGCGCCATGAAAACGTCTCAACCAGCCAGCCACCAATAGCTGGCCCCAGTGCAGGACCAAGTGCGACGGCGAAGCCGACACTTCCCATTATACGCCCTAACTGCCTTGGATCGGCCATCCGCCCAAGAAGTGCCTGTCCCGCCGGGATCATTATTCCCGCCGAAAGCCCCTGCACGATACGTCCGGCAATCAAGACCACTGCGTCGGGTGCAACAGCACACATGATTGAACCGCCTAGAAACGTTACCAGTGTTATCACCCATAAACGTGCATTCCCAAACCGGTTGCCAAGCCATCCAGTCAGCGGCAAAGAAACTGCCATAGCCAGCAAGTAACTCGAAACGGTCAGTGTGCCTGGCGAGAGTTTCGGAAACAGTTCTGACCATAAACCCGAACTGCCGACGCGATCATCAATGGACATGGTGTCTGACCTGAGAGGGAATTTTGAGTCAATTTGCCCAACCGCCAGATTTATGACGGTTGAATCCATCATCGCCAGAAATGCCCCCGCACCGATCACTGAAGCAATCAACCACAAACGTGGTGGGATGTCGCATGCCACACTATTCTTTGACGGCGTTTTTTCCTGATCAGGCATTTGCTCACTCCTGACTTTGCCTGTATTGATTTTTATGGTACAATTGTATCATAAAAATCAGATCAAGAAAATGACGGAACCAGATGCCAAAATTTGTCGATCATGAGGAACGTTGCAACGAGATCGTCAATGCCCTGATCAAGCTTGCCACACGCATTGGACTGCATGAGGTTACAATGCGCGCCGTTGCGGCCGAGGCGAATGTGTCCCTGCGTCTGGTACAATATTACTTCACTGACAAAGCGGGCCTGATGCATGCCGCCTTGCTGAAACTCGAAGCAGACAGCCATCAAAGATGGGCTGACCGTCTTTCGGGTGAAATCACCAGTGAAAGTCCGCGCCGTATCCTTGAGATATTTGCTAACGAAGCTATCCCGAATGAACCGGACAGCCGGACTTTCCATCTTGTCTGGTTGTCCTATGCGGTTATTGCCATGACCGATAGTGTTATGGCATCCCACCCTTTCGCCGACGGACCAAAACGATTGGAACGACAACTTTGTAATCTGTTCATGGAATGTCAGCGGGACGGCAGCTTACCAGCACAGGTCAATCCGTCCTTTGAAGCCACTAGGCTGATCGCGCTTGTTCACGGGCTGGGCACATCCGTAATGATTGGCCATGTTGACGCCGCGGCCGCCATCGCTGTCACTCAGCGTCACCTTGACGATGTATTCAAGCAAACAAAAATGTGAAACTAACCCGCAACGCCCTTAAGTTCGCGTAGCCGGGTGATGGCATGCAACGCAAGATTGGTCGGGGTGGCAATGCCAAATTCGCGGCCTTTGCGTACGATATAACCATTGAGATAATCGATCTCGCTTGGCTTGCCGCGTGCCAAATCCTGTGCGGTCGATGAAAACTGCGCGGGCATGGTTTCGACAATCTTTTCAATTGCCCCCCAGACGTCACCCGGAACAGTAACGCCGCAGGCCGCCGCTACCGCAAGGCATTCATCCACCGCATTGCGCATTACATCCCAAATACCGTCCTGCTTCACCAGTTCACCGTATGGGGTTTGGGTGATCGCGGACAACGCGTTATAGGCACAGTTGAGAATCATTTTGGCCCACAATGCACCATCGGCATTTTCGGAAATTTCGACGGGAATGCGCGCCGGACGCAATGTATCTGCGACCACCTGGCTTTGCGACGACATGCCAATGACGAGTTCACCACGACCATGGTGTTTCACATGGCCGGCACCACCCATGCTCGTTGCAACATACACCACCACAGGGATAACCGGCTGACCAAGAACCTGACCGAGGCGTTCAGCGTTATCAACACCGTTTTGCAGGCTCAGGATAATGGTATTCTTACCAATGAACGGTTTGATCTGCTGACCCGCATCTTCCGTATCCGTCGACTTTACACAAAACAAAATCAGTTCGGCCCCGGCGACGGACGACGCCTCCGTACTGCCGGTCACAGCGACATATTCCTGCGATGTTCCCAGATCGAGAAGCAATCCATCGCGGTTCATTGCCTCAACATGGGTCGGACGTCCGATCAAGGTCACCTCATGCCCGGCGCGCGCCAGCATGGCACCGTAATAACACCCGACAGCACCTGCACCCATAACTGCAATCTTCATGCGATTTTTGCTCCAAACTTATTTGTATCTTGGTCCATGTCACGCACACAGTTGCCCCGTGGCCAGATTACCCAACCAACATCATCCTTGTCATTTTGCCGCAAGGTTCAAGTCGTTATGACGTCTTACTGTTGATTTGCACGTGATTTGCCGTCCAACCACCGGGCCAGACTTCGGCATCGCCACCGCGCAACGCACGGACAAGGCCAACCGGGATGTCCTTGGCGATCAGCATTTCACCATCGCCGCCATCATCAAATGTTGGTTCGGTCTGGGCAAAAATACCCGTGTGGCCAAGCTGTGGCTCGCACGGGGTAAAGACCGAACAGCCGGAATAATTTGTCGGGTTCTGCGTTGTATTGATTGCCGTCCCCGTCGTGCCACATGCCCCAATCACGGTCATCAATTCAACCGCACGGGCTTTGGCACAGCCAAACACACGGTGATAGCCCGACGGGGTCATCGTCATCGACGGCACCAAAAGAAGATCAATATCAAGCGGGGCGAGCAAACACGAAAGAGCTGGCATTTCAATATCAAGGCAGATCAGAACTGCAACATTCAAACCGCGCCATTTAACAATACCAAATTCCTTACCTGGGATAAGGTTCCAGTCATCAGGTTCCTGCTCCCCGGGAGTTAGGGAAAGTTTATCCTGAATGATCGCATCGCCTTCTGGCGTAAAGATCATCGCACTGTTTGTTTGCCCCTTGGCCGGGTCCGCCGGATCAAGATGCCAGGGCATGCTTCCGGCGACAAACAGCATGTCATGCTTTTTTGACAGCCGGGCGGCATGTTCACGTGCAGCCGGTGCCTGATCCGCCATCCAGGAAATTTCCTGATTGGGTTGAAGACCTTCTGGCTTAAAGGCCATCCACTGTTCACTGTCATATTCAGGCATAACAAAGACCTTCGCCCCCTGCTTGGCGGCCTTCGCCATTTGTCCATCAACATGATCGGCCCAATCGGCCATACTGTTGATCGGCTTCCCAAGGTTGGTGGCCCAAAGAGCAATCGTAACGTAATCAGGGAAAGAAGCGGGCGACGTCATGACATGGTCTTCCTGTCGAATGGGGCGATAGTGGCTAAAATCACGGAAAAATGTTTCGGCCCGACAGCACATGCACCGGGCCGAAACAATCAGATTTTCATAATCCCGATCAGCTTTTAAGCTTGGTCCAAACGCGGTTGCGCAGGTCACGCGCCTTGACCGAGCAGTTCTGCCCCGGGATCAAAAGATCGGCATATTCTTCGGGCATATTCACCGCAGGATCATCATTCATGGACGGATCCATAAACTCACCACTTCCTTTGATCGAATTCATGTAACCGGCATAGTTCGATGCTTCAGCGGCATTTTCCGGCTTCATCATCCAGTTCAGGAAGGTTTTGGCATTTTCGAGGTTCGGTGCACCGGTCGGAACAACGAAGTGATCCGACCAATAGGTCAGGCCTTCTTTCGGATACACAAATACGGCCTCTGGAATGGTTTCCTTGGTCCGGTGTGCGGCACCGTTCCATTGCATATGCATGGAAACTTCCCGCGCTGACATCCGATCAATCGTACCTTCGGAGCTATACACCGCGATGTAAGGTTTCTGCTTTAACAGAACGTCGAGGACTTTTTGCGCTTCAGCCGGGTCTTCAGTACATTTTTCCACACCGGCATAGTAGGACGCTGCATTGAACATCTCGACTTCGTCATTCAGCGCGCCGATCTTGCCGCGGAATTCTTCACGTGGTTCAAAGAACTCTTTCCAGCTGCGTTCCATATCGGCGTCGGTTGCCGATGCGTCATAGGTAAAGCCGGTCGTCCCCCAAAGATAGGTCGCGGAATATTTGCGGTCCGGATCGTATTTCATGGTGTCGTGTGGCTTGGCGACATTTTTGAAATTCTCAAAGTCTTTGGCATCAATCTCGGTTGCCAAACCTTCCTTGATCATCACATCGACCATGTAGTCGGACGCAACGGCAATGTCATAGCCCGATGCGCCTGCCTGAAGCTTTGCCAGCATGGTTTCGTTGGAATCATAGACATCCAGCGTGACCTTAATGCCGGTTTCCTTTTCGAACTTTTCCATCAGTTCCGGCGGAAAGTAGTTCGACCAGTTATAGAAAAACAGTTCACCATCTGCTTTTGCCGACCCAACGGACAACAAGGCAAGGGCAGATGCTCCTAAAATTACGGAACGAAATTTCATCGTAAGTCTCCCTGTTATGGACGGTCATTTATTGTTTTATGCGTTCGGCCCGCCCAGAAACCGAACACCTGAAAAGCAAGTGTTAGTAGCGAATGCGATCTATCAGGAATGACACGCTGACAAAGATGATCGACACCAGCAACATCATCGCCGAAATGGCGTTGACCTCTGGCGTAATGCCAATACGGATCATACCAAAGATATAAATCGGAAGTGTTGTCGCCCCAGCCCCCCCGACGAAGTATGAAATCACAAAATCATCCAACGAGATGATAAAGGACAACATCGCACCAGACAAAATACCGGGCCACAACAACGGCAAGGTCACACGACGGAACGCCTTCCATTCGTTGGCATAAAGATCATTTGCCGCCTCGGTCAAAGACGGGTCCATGCCCTCAAGCCGGGCGCGGATCGGCAAATAGGCAAACGGAATACAAAACACCGTATGGGCAATTATGATGGTCACAAGGCCAAGCTTGATCCCGATGGCCACAAAGAACAGCAAGGTTGCAATCGCAGTGACAACTTCGGGGACCAGCAACGGCAAGGCCAACATGGCCGATACACCGGTTTCACCACGAAAACGCCCGCGCGACATCCCCATCGCAGCCAAGGTTGCGGCAATCGTCGCAATGACGGTCGCGGAAACCGCCACCACAAGCGAATTTTGTGCCGCACGCAACATGTCATCATTAGACAACGCCACAACATACCAATCAGTGGTAAAGCCCGTCCAGATGGTGGCCAGCCTGTTTTCGTTAAATGACAACGCAATCAGGATCACAATCGGCAGATACAAATAGGCAAAGAACAACATTGCCGTCGACGTAATCCCGCGAAAACGCCATAGCGGGTTGGAGGCATCGACCTTCATATCTTTTCCTCCGGCAATGATTTGAATTTCAGCGAATAGGCCAGCATCGAAATCAAAACCAGCGCCAGCAAGACAAAGCCAAGCCCCGCGCCAAACGGCCAGTTACGCGCCGCGCCAAACTGACTGCCAATCAAGTTGGCAATCATCATGAACTTGCCACCACCCAAAAGCTCCGGGGTGACATAGGCACCAAGGCACGGAATGAAAACAAGGATACAGCCCGCCGCAATGCCCGGTGCAGCAAGAGGTAAAATGACACGTTTCATGGCACGGCGTTTATCGGCACCAAGATCAAATGCGGCCTCGACCAACCTGTGGTCAAGCTTTTCAAGGCTGGCATAAATTGGCAGAACCATGAACGGCAAATAGGTGTAGGTCAGGCCGATGGAGACGGCATAGGGCGTATAGAGGATATCAAGCCCGCCGGTTTCAATCCCGGCCCAGTTCAGAAATCCATCAATCAAACCACCATTGCGCAACAACAACATCCACGCATAGTTTCGAACCAGAATGTTGGTCCAGAACGGGATCGTCACCAAAAAGATCAGAAAGTTGCGACGTCCCTGCGACTGCATGGAAATGTAAAACGCAGTTGGAAAACCAAGCAGCAGCGCAAAAACCATGGTCATGGCCGACAGACCAAAGGAACGGACAAAGATTTGGATATAATCGGTGTTGAGCACCAGATTATCCATAAGGTCGCGTTCAAACAGGAAATTGACATAGGCATCGACCGAAAACGCGCCCCAATTAACCCCGCCATAATCGCCGCGTTCCAGGATCGAGACATAGGCCATCTGCATCAGCGGAATGGCCATGAAGAAAGCGATATAAACAACCGCCGGTGCGATCAGCCAAAATCGTTTACTGCGAAACAACTGTGCCATGATCAGTCCACCAGTACGCGGATTGCTTCGGAGGGCATCACAACACCGACACGGTCGCCTTTGCCAAATTGCGCATTTGCCCCGTCCCCATTTTGCATGCGGACCGTCACCGGCCCCTGACCATCCAGATCAACGCGATAGGTGGTATCGGTTCCGAAATAGGTCACAAACGTCACCGTCCCGGTAAGCTGGTTACTTTTGGCGGTTTGTACGTCTGTGATGCTCAGCCGTTCTGGACGGATCGAGACGTTCACATCCTTAATCTTGTCGGACTTAACATCCTGCGCCAGATTGATCACCTGACCTTCACCAAAGCTGATTGCATGCCCACCATTTGGTCCGTCAACTAAATCCCCCCGCAGGAAGTTGCTGTCCCCGATAAAGTCAGCAACAAAGCGATGGGTCGGTTGTTCGTAAATTTCACGCGGCGCGCCAACCTGCAAGATTTTACCAGACTGCATCACCGCGATGCGATCAGACATCGCAAGTGCTTCTTCCTGATCGTGGGTGACAAAGACAAAGGTAATGCCGGTTTCGGTTTGCAGACGTTTGAGTTCTATCTGCATTTCCTTACGCAATTTCAAATCAAGCGCCGAAAGCGGCTCATCAAGCAGCAGCACCTTAGGCGCAGGTGCAAGGGCGCGCGCAAGCGCGATACGCTGCTGCTGCCCACCGGAAAGTTGACTTGGCGAACGATCCCCGTATTGAGCAAGTTGCACCAACTCCAACATTTCATCAGCCCGCGCATTTGCGTCAGAACGCGATATGGACTTCATTTCCAGGCCAAAGGTAATGTTCTGACGCACCGTCAAATGCGGGAACAGCGCATAGGATTGAAACACGGTATTGATCGGACGTTTGAACGGCGGCAAATCGTTTAACGCCTGCCCTTCGAGCAAAATTTGCCCGGCACTTGCCTGCTCAAACCCACCGATAAGACGCAGCAAAGTGGTTTTGCCACAGCCTGACGGGCCCAGCATTGTGAAGAATTCATTTTGAAAGATATCAACCGATACGTCGTCAAGGGCGGTAACCTTATCGGCCCCCGCGCCAAAGGTTTTACTGACCGACTGAGCAGAAATCACAACTTCTGACATGCACATCCCCGATTTGTATTTTTTAAAAGGATATAAAATATTCAGATAGTTGCAATTCACCTTGAGCAAAAACACGTAAAATTCAAGAAGTTCCGCAACATCCACGCACAATCTTTGATCAGAAAGGCTTTGGTTGCGTTAAATCAAGGGTTTTTAAAATTTTGTGCATCGCACAAATCACCCATTTACCATCTATTCGACGTAAACCAATGCGTACTTAAACCGAAACAGCCTCCAAAAGGGCCAATCAGATAATTCCGGCGCTACGAAGTTTTTCGATCTGCTCGTCACTTAGATCGGCAACCTTACGCAGGATTTCATCACTATGTTGCCCCAACATCGGCGCGGCTGTTTCCCCGGAAATCGGCGTTTTGGAAAACTTGATTGGATTTGCAACCGTTGGAACTTTACCAGCTACCGGGTGATCAAGATAGCGGATCATGCCGCGATGCTGAACTTGCGGATTATCAAACACACGATCAAGGGTATTGATCGGGCCACATGGCACATTGGCCTTTTCAAGGGCTGCGATCCATTCGTCGGTGGTTTTGGTCACCATGGCACGGCGGATCAGCGGCACCAGCGTTTCACGATTTGCCACCCGTGACCGGTTGGTCATATATCGTTGATCAGACGGCAGGTCTGCCAAGCCGGCAACTGCGCAGAAACTTTTAAACTGGCTGTCATTGCCGACCGCCAGGATCAGATACCCATCCGCAGACGGGAACGCTTCATAAGGCACAATATTGGGATGCGCATTGCCAAGACGTTCGGGTGCTGTGCCGGTTGTCAGATAATTCATCGCCTGATTGGCAAGCACGGCCGTCTGGACATCCAGCAATGCCAAATCGATATGCTGACCTTCACCCGTCGCATCGCGATGGCGGAGCGCTGACAAAATGCCGATGGTGGCGTAAAGGCCGGTAAAGATATCGGCCACCGCGACGCCGACCTTCATCGGTTGTCCGCCGGGAGCCTCATCCGGGGCACCGGTGATGCTCATCAGCCCGCCCATGCCCTGGATCATGAAATCATAGCCAGGGCGGTCTTTATAGGGCCCATCCTGACCAAATCCGGTGATCGAGCAATAAACCAGCTTGGGATTTATTTTTGCGAGTGACGTGTAATCAAGGCCGTATTTGGCAAGACCGCCAACCTTGAAGTTTTCCAGAACCACGTCGCTTTGGGCCGCAAGATTACGGACAACCTCCTGACCTTCGGGCTTGGTGATATCGACCGTTAGTGATTTTTTGCCCCGGTTTGCCGTCAGGTAATAGGCTGCTTCGGTGGTATCGTTTCCGGCTTCGTCCTTGGCAAAGGGCGGGCCCCAGCCACGGGTGTCATCCCCGGCGCCGGGACGTTCGATCTTGATGACCTCAGCCCCCAGATCGGCCAGCGTCTGACTGGCCCAAGGCCCTGCCAGCACACGAGAAAGGTCGAGCACACGAATGCCAGAAAGCGCGCCTGTCATCTACTTATCCCGGAAATATCAAAAACAGAAAATACGATCAGGACTCAAAACGGGCGGAAGCTTAACGCAACCGCCCGCCGAGAACTTACTTAGCCTTCAGACGAGAAGGCCTGAATACCGGTCTGAGCACGACCAAGGATTAGGGCATGAATATCATGCGTCCCCTCGTAGGTATTCACAGCTTCAAGGTTCATCGAATGACGAATAACATGGTATTCGTCAGCAATACCGTTACCGCCGTGCATATCCCGCGACACACGGGCAATATCAAGAGCCTTGCCACAATTGTTACGCTTCATCAGCGAGATCGATTCAGGTGCGGCCGTTCCGGCATCAAGCATACGCCCCAACTGCAAAGCCCCTTGAAGACCCAGCGTGATTTCGGTCTGCATGTTCGCCAGTTTCAGCTGGATCAACTGGTTTGCGGCCAATGGACGGCCAAACTGTTTGCGGTCCAGCGTGTATTGACGTGCCGCATGCCAGCAGAATTCAGCTGCCCCCATGGCGCCCCATGCAATACCGTAACGTGCCTTGTTCAAGCAACCAAACGGACCGCCAAGGCCCTTCACATTCGGCAGCATGTTTTCTTCGGGCACAAAGACATTGTCCATAACGATCTCACCGGTGATCGATGCACGCAGCGAAAACTTGCCTTCGATCTTAGGTGCCGACAGGCCCTTCATACCTTTTTCAAGGATAAAGCCGCGAATGACACCGTCGTCATCCTTGCCCCAAACGACGAATACATCGGCGATCGGGCTGTTGGTGATCCACATTTTCGCACCCGACAGGGTAAAGCCACCATCGGCCTTGCGGGCACGGGTTTTCATACCACCCGGATCGGAACCATGATCCGGCTCGGTCAGGCCAAAACAACCAACCCATTCGCCAGTTGCCAGTTTCGGAAGATATTTTTTACGCTGTTCTTCGCTGCCATAGGCAAAGATCGGATGCATCACGAGCGAGCTTTGTACCGACATTGCCGAACGATAACCCGAGTCCACACGCTCAACTTCGCGCGCCACCAGACCATAGGCCACATGGTTGACACCCGGCCCGCCGTATTCTTCGGGGATCGTCGGGCCAAGCAGGCCAAGCTCACCCATTTCGGTCATGATTTCGCGGTGGAAAATCTCGTGGCGGTTGGCTTCGAGAACACGGGTCTGAAGATTTTCCTGACAATATGCGCGCGCCGCGTCGCGGATCATGCGCTCTTCTTCGCTCAACTGATCTTCAAGCAGGAGCGGATCTTCCCAGTGAAAAGGTGCGCGGCTGGCCATATGCCTGATCCTCTTATGAAATTAATGAAGACAAAACAGGGGTAACGTCATAGAAGGGCGAGACGACATTACCCCTGAAAGCTTATCGCTTATAGGGGTAAGCTAGGAATTGGCAGATCAAGTTGCAAATGATAAAAGTGATTTAGTTTATGCATAAAAATCATGAACTAGGTTAATGATATTAAAAACAGGACTAAATCGTGAGCCGTCGCATCCCCAGCCTGAAGGCCCTAAGCTGTTTTGAGCAAACAGCGCGTTTTGGCAGTGCATCGCGCGCAGCAGAAGAACTCTATCTGACGCAAAGTGCGATCAGTCGACAGATACAGGGACTTGAAGACTGGCTTGGCTGCAAACTGTTCAACCGTGAAAAGCAGCGACTTGTCCTGACCCCTGAGGGCGAAAACTATCTGCAATCCATCCGCCCGGCCCTTGATCACCTTGAAAGTGCAACATTGACGTTGCTGTCGGGGGGATCGGAAAGCGGTGTTTTGACCGTTGCCGCCCCACCAACATTTGGCTCGCGCTGTCTGATCCCTTTACTGCCAGCCTTTCGCGCCCAATTCCCCGATATCGTGATCAATTTCATTTCACGTATCGGCATGCCCGATTTTGACCGCGAACAAATCGATATCGCGGTTCTGTTTGGCGACGGCCAGTGGTCCGGGTTAGACGCCCATATTTTGCACGGCGAGGAAATGGTCCCAATTTGTGGACCACAACTGACCAGCAAGCTTGATCATACGCCAACCACCGATGATTTACGCCACTTCCCCCTGCTTCATATCGCAACCCGACCACGCGGCTGGGCTGATTGGCTTGCGGCAAGCGGGTTTAACGATATTGATGGGGAAAACGGGCCGAAGTTCGAGCATTTCACCATGGCCATGCAGGCGGCAGCAGCCGGTCTGGGCGTTGCACTCCTCCCGACATTTGCCATTGAAGACGAGCTCAAGAACGGCCGGATTATTGCCCCGTTCGGCCCGCCACAGGCAAGCCCGTTTCATTATTATGCGACCAGTCCCGCAAGCCGATCACGCCTTCCAAAAATTCGCGCGTTCATGGGATGGCTGGATCAGCTTGAAGTCACAGCAAAACTCAAGCCTTAAGACCAAAAGTTCCGGTCATCGCCAACATTCAAGACATCAGAAAACAGGCTCCTTAACCTGCCTTCTGCCCTTGAAGGGCTCGCAAGGCAGACATGCCGCGTCGACGTAAAACATCCGCATCTTCGGGGCCGTCAACAATTTCAAGCAAACGCACCGTCGCCATAAGGTTTCGCTGGGCAACCGGGATTTCTTCAGGGGCCAAGCGCCCCATGCCGTCAACGCCCGCACGACCAATCTGGTTGAGCTTTTTCTTAAGCTCTACAACCGCCTTGGCTGCCGAGCTTTGCGCGGCAAGCACATCGGAAATGCGTGCTGTTTCGGCAATGGCTTCTGCCGACTTTTCAGCCGCCAGAACCTTCTCATCATCGAAGTCCTGAGCAAAGATTGGCCTTGCCAATCCTTTCGCTCCTGAACCTGGCCCCTGACGCACTTCAAGTTTTGGTAAGGCATCAATTACGCGTTCAGGTGTTGCCCCGAACATTGTATTTGCCAACGCCTTTGACACGCGCCGGCGTGTTTCAAGCAGCTTTTCCCCCCAGCGACCGTCCTTGCGGATTTTAAATTCTCGGGTGATGCGTGTAAATTCAGATGCATACCAACGTGCGAGCGACAGAATATGCGCCTCGTCCTTACCGGTGCCGACACCTTCTTCAATCTCGGTCACGGTTTCTGCCAACAGATCAATGATCAAGTCGCCGGTTTCCGCAAGATTGGTTTTTTCGATGGTACGGTCATCTGCCTTGTTTGACAGAACACGGATCAGCTTGAATAATTCACTTGGCCGCAGAAGCCGGGCCAGCACCGCAAGCAGGAACATCGGCTCCAGCCCCGGTTTGGCTTCGGAAATCTCGACAAACCGGTCCCGCAACCAGGAAACATCATTGGGATCAAGGGCACGTATCGGTGCGGACGGGAACCGGTCTCGAACTTGCGCGATCTCTTCGCCAACATTCAAAATCTGCCCCATCTCGATCAGGGCCTTAAGATGAAGGCGTGACCCAAGCCGGGTTGCAAGGGCACGTTCCTGCTTTACGCCGTTATGAGACGCTTCGACCTCATCTTCGATGCAACGTGCGCCCAGCTTCCAAAGCGTTCTTTCGGCAGCGGCAAGTTTATCAGCATTGCGCGCGGCGGCAGCAACCTCGATATCGTGCATCGCCTTTTGGAATTCGGGTCCGGCGGCACTGCTGACAAAGTTCCAGATCGGCATTAACGACGATCGGCTGATGCGAATGCTTTTGTCACTTGGCATTGCCGACGTCAAAAGGTCTTCGATCGGATCGCAAAACTGGCGCATCGGTGTGGGATAACGTTCCGGTTTGAGAGACGCCAGACGCGGACGCAGGATTTGCAGAATCGTCTCATGCGGAAGGGGAAGCTTCGGATCGACACGGTCGCTTTCGATCGCACGGGTAAACCGGGCGATTTCAGAACCGCTGAGGGATTCAAACAATTGACCGAGCTGCGAAGCACCGAGTTTTCCGGCCTCTTCAATCTTCATGCAGACTGTCTCCTGAAGCGTTCGAGACGATCCACCATATCCGCATCAATTTCACCACTACCCAATTTACGCAATTCACCAGCCCACAACATCTGGTTCACGCGGACATCAATCCAGAATGGCTGTTCTTCAACTGAGATTTCATCGATTGGAAGAACCGGTGTGAAACTAGCGACCTCTTCGATGATTTCGCGTTGGCGCACACGGTCATTTACCGGGCGCTTTTGCCAAAGATCGATCAGTTCCTGCCAGCCATCAAGCAACCACCAAAGATGATCAATCATTTTCGCGATATCATTCTTGGCACGCTCCCAATTGGTCAGAACCTTGCCAAGTTCATTGTTCCACCCATCAACCTGACTGATCAGCTTCATCGCGTGGTCACAGGTTGCCTTGGTCGCACGACTGATACGCCCTGCCATAAATCGGAAATCAGCCTGTTCAGAATTGGACCATTCCTCAACATCTAATGCAAACTTTTTAAGATCCCTGACCAGAACACGCAACGGCCCCTGACACCCATCAAGTGCCAACCCGACCGGTGCCGACATTTTGCTCCACTCGCCAAGACTGTCGATGATAGTGTCATTAGCAACCTTGTGCTCCGAGGAAAAACGGTTCAGCGCTTTGCGGGCACGGATCTGCCCTTCCATCGTCAGCAGCTCTTCACGCTTCATGTCCTGAACGGCAGCACCACCGAGCTGAAGCAAGGCCTGATGCAAAACGGCAAGCTGGCCAAGTTCACGAGATGATTTTTCTTCCTGGCCGCGCGCATTGTTCACCCGCGCCAGTTCGATACCACCAACGCCGGTAATCGCAACAGCACGTGCCTGTTCAAGAACCGTGTTCGGGCGTAATGTTTCAAGTTCCAGCAGACGGTCAAACAACATCCTGTCATGAACCGAAAGATCAAAGACTTCACGCAGGGTATCAAGGGGCAACTCATATGTCCCAAGCCCGCCGGCAAGACCTGGCAAATTGACCATGGCGCGTCCACCCTTGCCCTCAGCCACGCGCGCATATCGCAGGCTTTTGCTGGTGAACGGTGTGCGTGCGCCGCGTGAAAGAAAACTTTGCGGCAGACATGCCAACGGATGTTCTGATGCCTGCGGCGCATCAGGAGTTTTATGACTTACGGATTGGACAATCTTCTGTTTGGTCATTATCGGCTTTGGTCAACCTGTTCCGGTAACAATAATTCTTGAGCCGCTTGCACGTTTTGCGAAACCACAACGACCATCTATCGGAACGTCTGGTGTTTGGACTATTTTGACACCATAGGGCCTGTGTCTTGATCAAATCATAAGTTACCGCGACAAGCTGACAAAATCATTAACGTTTTGGCCACCGCCGCGCTCAAATCTCGCGACGATGACATTGCCACTGCCCAATGATCCCGATCAAGAGCTTATAGCGTTTCCTGAGCTTTTTCCCAAGTTTTCACATAAGCTTTCCATTCAGCACCATCGGGAATCGTTTCATCGACATTCAGGAAAGCTAGACTGTCGATCATAACCGCCACTTCGTCCGTTTCCACCGGGGCTTCTATCATTTTTTCCTGATAGGAACATGGATGCGGGCCATGCGGGAAACCGCTGGGGTGGAAGGTTGCCATACCGGCCTTGATGTCACCGCGACTGAAAAACTCGCCACGATGGTAAAACACGAACTCATCAACATCCTCGTTGGAATGATAAAATGGTACGCGCAGCATCCCCGATTGCCCCTCACCGACCTTGGGCACAAAAGTGCTGACCGACATGTTATTGGTTACAAAGGTGCAATGGGCCGCAGGTGGAACCTTTTGCCCCGGTGCGCGACGCTGTGCCAAATCACGCCAGTTCAACTTCACAACACATAAATCCCCCTCCCAGCCCGCAGCATCAAGCGGGTTATAGGGATATGTCAATGTTGAAATCGCCCCACGACGTTTGATATGGATTTCCCAAAAGGCATCATCTTGCTGGGCGCGAAACGCATCATCAATACTGGGTAAGGTGAAGCGCATCGGATCCACAGAAACGCCGCCGGGCACATTGTTCGGGTCTGGCAGACCAAATGCATCCCCCGTTGCTTCTATCATCATAAATTCGCAAGTGCCTTCTGGCTCAACTCGCCATGCCGTTCCACGAGGCAACAGGATATAATCCCCATCGCGATAGGACAGATGTCCGTAATCACAAAACAGTTCCCCTGCGCCTTCGTGTACGAACAAAAGCATATCACCGTCAGCGTTGCGTGCTAACGCATGCATTCTGCTATCGGTTTTCCAGTACCGAACTTCCATCGCATCATTAAACAAAACACGTCGCGCCTGAAGCGGACATGCTGGCCCCGCGGCGAGCTTACCAAGTGTAAATGCCCGTGGACGCAACGGCCCTTCAAAAGTCGACCAGCCCGCAGGTGGATGCTTGTGGTAAATTTGGGCAGATGGCCCCCGAAAACCGGATCGGCCAACTTCTCGCTGATACAGTTTTTGTCCAGAGCCACCATCCGGTGTTGAAATGCAGTTTCCTTCGCTATTTGGAAGTCTGATCCAGTTCTTCACGATACCCTCCCGACCGATATGCAATAGCGGCCCTGTTTGGCGGTTTTATGCGTGCCGCACCTATTACGGATATGTGAAGAATGGATCTTCTTTTCAAGCCGAGCAAAGTTTTCTGCCGCCACACTCATAAGATGTGGGAATTGCCATCTACCCTTGCCTAAACACAAAACCATGCTTAGCCAGTATAGGGGGGTGAACCATTCTGCATAGAGGGTGAGACGGGGAAAAGGGTCGGAGACGCCCGGAACTCTAGGAGAGTAGAGAAAATCCGGGCGAAATGGCTTTTTGCACAAAACGATTCATTTTGAGCGGTTTATGCGCTCTTTTTTGCATAAATTGATCTGTTATTGGTCGAACAAGCCACGCAACTCGGGAATAGGTGTGAAGCGGCGCCCCACTTCATTTACTTCATCCATGGGAGGGAAGCCGCAGATAATAGAGGCTTTGGACAAGTCGTTATAGACAAGAACGCCGGGACTCTTGCCTTCAACACCAATGCTGAAATTGGATGAAGCCTGACCGTTTCCCTTAAAATCAGGATCTATTTCCGGCCTGCTTTTCAGATAAACCGACATTGCCAAGGCTGACGTCCAGCCGTATTTTTCAAATCGCGCATCGTAATGTGTTTTGCCATCCCCCCAAGGGGTTCGAGGCTGGTCCAGATTGTCATCAAAGGTCAGAACGATCCTATCAATGGAGTTCTGATATTTTATGATACCGGGGCAACCATTCTCAGTTATTTCAGCAAATATTTTCAAGGCCTTAGTTTGTTGCTCTGCACTCAACGTTGATTCATTGTCAAACTGCAAATGAATATCCGACAAAGCCAATGCGGATGTTGATGCAAGCATTGCAACGGCAAATGTGAATTTTCCAAACATGGGTTTTCCTACAAATTCCTGAATGTTCCAACAACACGGGCAAGGATTTTCATATTTGCCTTGTCGTGATCACTGATTTCCCAAGGGTTATAGGCCGGGTTGTCGCTCTGCACGACAATGCGGCTGCCCTGACGCTCAAGCCTCTTGATAAACAGTTCCTCGCCAATGCGGAAAGTGTATATGCCATCCCCCTTATTGGATCGCGCATTTTCCGAGCGGTCAAGCAGGGCTACCCCCCCGTCTTCCAAGGATGGCTCCATACTGTCGCCGTTTATATAGATGCCGCAAGCATCCTTTGGGTTTACGCCAAGATGGTCCTTCAAATAGCTGACAGGCAGGCTGAGATAGCCGGAAACAACCTCACCAAAGTTCATAGCCCCCCCGCCAGCCGACGCATGGACATCGAAAACAGGAACTGGCACGAAACTATTAGAATCCAGTGGCACAAGTGTCGCGTTGCCGGGCTCAGATTGAGAATTTGTACCGGATGTTGGCATCGGCCCCTTACCAGTAGCAAGCCACTCAACTGATACACCACAAGCCTCAGAAACAGACACAATACTAGACCATTTTGGATCAGATGCTCCACTGAGCCATTTTTTTACCCCAGAAAGAGAAACACCAATCTCGTCAGCCAGCGTTTCTTGGGTGAATTTCCCCTTCATCGCCAACTTAAGGCGACCCGACAATTCCTTACGAAATCTCTCTTCTTTCGTTAGGTCTGCCATCATCTTTCTCGATCACTTAACAAAACAACTAACTCATTGATAACAAACGAAACATCACTTAATTACCCCAAAGAGGGCTTTTTAGTTTCGTTAGTGCCTATTTTCATTCTTGACGATAGCTACTTTTGTAGCCATAGTCTCATCGTTCGATGACGCTAACGACCAAAACAAACCGGCCAAAGGGTAGGGGCCGGTTGTGATCGAGGAGAGACTTATGGCGCACCGTGCCGACAAACGCCCGGAAGAAATCCAGTATTTGCTGCGTGGCAAAGGCCTGACCTTTGCCGATGTTGCCCGTGAATGCGGACTGCCCGAGAGCACTCCACGCACAGCGACCCGTAAACCGAGCATCGAAGGTGAATGGGCGATTGCCTATTTCCTCGAATTGCCCGCCAGCGCGATTTGGCCGTCACGGTATGACAGCAAAACCGGTGAACGCCTCAAGCCTCAACCTGCTGCGAACTATACGGACTTTCCGCGACTTGGTCACTGTCAAAAAAACATCGCGGCATGAACACCGGTCTATCTCCTGACATTCAAATTTCTCTAATGCACGCATTCAGATAGGTCGCTCATGGTTAAGGCACGCGGTGATAACACGACACTCGATCTGCTCACGGAATGGAACCCACCTGCGGTTGCCGTTCGCTTCACACAGCCAGAACGTGTACGTGGTTCAAGCTTCTCTCAACGAATCAGTAGAGCCGTTTCAGAAGTCCTCAAGGATTGCGGCAAAACCCGCGAAGAGATAGCTGCCGCTATGTCGGAATATACGGGTGAAGAGGTCACGAAAAACATGCTGGATGCCTATGCCAGCATGGCCCGCGAAAGTCATACCATTAGCCTTGAACGCGCCTTTGCTCTCCTGCACGCCACGGGCGACGCCCGGATATTTGGGATGGAGCTTGAGCGATTTGACCTCGCAGTAATCCCAGAGCGCTACCTCGGTGCCGTCGATGACGCAATGATTGAGGATCAGCGTGAACAATTGCGGAAGTCTCAACTCGCGGCTCGCCGTCGCTGGAAGGGAGCAGCACGATGAAGGAATGGCTAACTGCTTCAGACATTGCAGACCTTGGTCTTGATGGTCTAGCCAAAAACAGGGTTAGCATATGGGAATATGCAAAAAAACGCGGCTGGTATAATGCAGAGGACAATGAGGGCCGTGCATTATGTCGTAAAAAGGCTGGCGCAGGGCAAGGGGTTGAGTTTCACATCTCCCTACTACCGAAGAAAGCCCGTAGGGATTACGCCCGTCGCCAATTGAGCTCACAGCCCGACCTGTTTGATGCACTCCCTGCACCCGCAACCACACCCGAAAATACACGAAACGCCGACGACCTGAACGACTTCCAGCGCGACGTTATGGACGCCCGCGCTTCGCTCATTGCCTTGGTCAATGAACACACGCAGGTAATCGGACGCAATCAGGCACTTGATATGGTGGTTGAGCTGGCAAAAGCCGGTCAGTTGCCGACTGATTTGCAAGAACTGGTTGGCATCGCCAACGCCAAAAGTGGTCGCCGCGTCAAAACCGCGAAAGGCGCACATAAGATTTCGCGCCGCACCCTCTATCAATGGGTTCTCGATCACGAAAAAGGCGGCATTCTTGCCCTCGCCCCCACACCGGCGAATAAATCGGATTACGAAATCCCGGCATGGGCACCTGCCCTGATGCAGCTATGGGCTGATCCCCACAAGCCGTCGCTTACAGCAGTGCTGGAAGAGCTACCAAGCACCCTGCCCGATGGCGTTGACATGCCTTCCTATGATCAGGCGCGGCGCTTCCTTGCCAACAAGGTTTCTGTTGTCGACAAGAACCGGGGCCGCATGGGGCCACAGGCCCTTAAAAGCCTGCAAGCATTCACACGGCGCGATGTCTCGGAGCTTTGGCCCGGTGCGGTCTACACTGCCGATGGTCATACATTCCGCGCCAAGATCGAACATCCGTTTCACGGGCAACCATTCCAGCCGGAAATCACATTCACGATGGACGTTTTCACCCGCTACATCGTCGGGTGGTCGGTCGGGCTGGCCGAGAACTCCATTGGTGTCCTTGAAGCCCTGTCACACGCTGTTATCGAACGCGATGATGGTCGCCATAGCGCCCTGCCCCTGATCTTTTACACGGATAACGGCAGGGGTTTTAAGAACGAGATGTTCAGCTCCACCGCCATTGGTTTCTTTGATCGGTGGGGCATCACACAGAAAACCTCTTTGCCATACAACTCACAGGCACGCGGGGTTATTGAACGGTTCAACCGCAATGTACGCCAATGGGCCAAAAAGCTTGTCGCCTATAGCGGTTCGGAACTGGACAAGGAAGCGAAACGCTACATCGATCGCGCACGTATTCAGGCCGCGAAAAAGAAGGTCAGAAGCCGGTTTGATGTAACGTGGGATGAATTCAGGGCGTTCATTCAAGAACAGATTGATACCTATAACAACAAGCCGCAATCCGGCCTGAAACGTGTTCGCGATCCTGAGACCAAAATCAAACGGCACCAAACACCGGCAGAGGTTTGGGCGGAATGGCTTTCCGAGGGCGGTAAAACCCGCACCATCGCGGTTTCAGAAGCCTCCGACTTGTTGCGTCCATATGACCGCCGCACGGTCGCCCGCTGCGAGGTCCGTATCCTCAACAATGTGTATTTCAGCCATGAACTTGAAGCCTACCACGGCCAAGAGGTTCTGGTTGGCTATGACATTCATGATGCCAACCGGGTCTGGGTCCGTGATTTCGAAATGCGCCTTCTGGCGGTCGCAGAACTGGATGCCAACGCCCGTCCCTATTTCGATGGCGACACCCTGCGCACAGCACAAAGCAAGCAGGATCAGGTTCTTGCAGCCCGCACCAAAGGACGGCTGGGTCGTATCGAAGAAAAACGACAGGAAATCATTGCGGAGGCCCAAGGCCCGGCGCTTGAGATCGAATATCAGCCAGCCGTTCCCATGGAAGATTTCCAGATCAAGGCTGCTGACGAAATGCTGGCCCGCATTGAACAGCCGAAGCCGGTTCTAACACAGGCTAACGGTCGGCCCGTTTTCAAAGACGATATCGAATGGGTGATGTGGCTTGAAGCCAACCCCGAACAAATCACTGAACAGGATCGTGCGGCTCTTTCAGAGCGGCTCGAAAAGGCTTCCTTCCGCCAGCTTCTGGCGATGGAAGAAATCGACCCCACGCGGATTGTTGGTCGCAAGGCCGCGTGAGGTCAATGAATGCCGCCGCAAAGCGGCACCACGAAGAGCAGAAAGGTTAATTATGCGTCTCAAGTTTGTAAACACGCAAAACGTAAAGAAGATGATGGCTGGTATGGCCGCGATTGAACAACGCGGTGCGGGTGAAGCCTGCCTCGTTGTTGTTGATGGCTCCCCCGGTCTCGGAAAAACCGAAAATGTCAGCTATCTGGCGGCACAAAATGCCAGCGCGTTTGTCCGGGCAAAGCGTGAATGGACACCAAACTGGATGCTCGGCGAGTTGCTTGAAGCCTGCGGCGTTCGGGAAAAACCGGCATCCTTTGAACGTAAATACCGCCTTCTGATTGAAGCCTTGTCCATGCAGGCCAAGGCGGCAGAGGACAACGGCGAGATGTTCTTCGTCGGGGTCGATGAGTGCGATTATATCGCCCGGTCAGAGAAGATGCTTTCGTCCATCCGCGATCTAAGCGACTTGGTCGAAGTCCCGTTTGTTCTGGTTGGCATGGGCAAGGTTCGCGATAGCCTGAAACGCTTCCCGCAGGTGACATCTCGTGTCGGTCAATATGTCCGTTTCGAGAAAATGACCATTGAAGACACCGACAAGGTGGTGCGCGGCCTGTGCGAAGTCGAGGTTAAAGAAGACCTGATCGCGCTTTTGCATGACAAATCAAACGGGTATGTCCGCGAGGTCAAGGAAGGCATCGCGCATATCGAGCGGTTCGGCAAGATGCAGGGCAACACGGTAATCGGTGTTGCTGAAATGACCGGCCAAGTTCTCTTGAACGACCGCGAAACCTCCCGCCCGATCATCGTGCGAGGTGGAAAATGAGCAAGGGTCGCTCCCTCATTCAAGAAGCTGTGCGCGATCAATTGCCGCCACAAGCCTGCCTGACGATTGATGAACTGGATGCAGCATTAACTGAGCATTCACGACACAACATCGTTAAGGCAACGCTCAAGTTGATGAGCCGAGGCCTTCTCGAACGGGTAGAGCTTGGCTGCTATCAGCTAACCTCAAAAGGTATGGAAAGCCGGGCAAATGGCGAAGTCCTAACCAGTGGCCCAAATGCCCCGCTCACAGGCAAAGTAAGAAAACAGAAAGGCACCAATCTCCGCCTGCGGGTTTGGCGGGTGATGTCCGTCAAACAGAAGTTCACCATAGATGATCTTCTGAGTGTCACGGCCAAAGGCGAGGAAAAGAACGCCCGCAATAACGTTCAGAAGTATCTCAAACATCTGTGCCAAGCGGGATACCTCCGCGAATTGCGCCGTGCCCCCGGTGAAGCACTAACCTCCAACGGCTTCAAACGATACCAGCTTATCCGCCACACCGGCCCCCAAGCGCCGGTCCTGCGCAAGGGCGGTATCTATGACCGCAATACGGGGGTGCTCCATGAACGCAATCAGTGAACTCCCTGAATGGCGCATTCTTCTGGCCGAGGAAATCAAACGCACATCGGTCACGGATACCGCAAAACGCATCGGCTATGCCCGCTCGTCGGTGTCACTGGCCAATGGCGGAAAATACACAGCAAACACCGATCAGCTTGAGGCCCGCGTTCTCGAAGTTCTGGGCGGGCCGGAACCGACCTTCTACTGCCCGGCACAGGGCGCAAGCATCACGAAAAGCAACTGTGTGGAGTTTGCCGCACGGTCGATGCCAACGACCAGCCCGCGTGCCCTTCGTCAATGGCAAATCTGCCAATCCTGCGACCATCGGGAGGACTGCAACAATGCTGAGTGAAGACCTTTCCAACGTCACAAAGACCCTGTGTGACCATGCCGGTGCCAACGGCGGCAAGCTGTATCTGAGCCAACGCATGACAAGCGTGCTGATCGATAATCTTGGCCTGCTTGCGCACGACCTTGGCCAATACGAAAAGTCGAACGGCCCGATTGCTGCCGGTGCGCCCAACATTGCAGCAATTCAGCGCGGCCTTGCCGCTGGCACGGTTGTCAGTCTTGCAGATCGGCGCATGAGCAAGATGTGCAGCGCCTTCTCCCCGGACGATGGGGGGAACGCAGCATGAAGCAGTCAACCGCAACCGGTTCGGTCAAAGCGAAAGATAGCAGATTGACCGCCGTTCAAAGTCGCATCGGTTCATTCCTGTACGCGACATGGATCATGCCCCTGCAAGTCCGGTTAGAGAATGACACGCTGGTCATTGCAGCACCGAGCGCCATGCACGCCGATGCCGCCCGTAATCGCTTCGGCAACCAGCTCAAAGACGCATTCAAGGCCGCTGAATTACGGGTCTATGTGGATCGGAGCGAATGACCCTGAAACGTGGAAATCCAATCACCCAATGGTGGCGTTACATGCGCCACATCTGGCTACCGCCCCGGAGGGATCGATGGTCCGCCATTACATCCCGGAAAAAGTAATCGATATCCCCGAACACCTAAGGAACGAAGACATGGAACATATCAAAGACATGACCAATCTAAACGAGGCCTTGCCGGTCGTGACCGTTCGCGATCAGCAGTATCTCGAAGACGCCAAAGGCAAGCTGATCCCGCTTGAACAGGTGTCTGACGATCTGCGTTTGCGCGATGGTCTGGTACGCGGAAAGCTTAGCAAGGTCGAAGGTCTGCAAAAGCAGCTTCGCGACTTCAAGATCGAAGTCATGGCCGACATTCAGGCTTTCATCCAGTTGTCTGCCGAGAAATACGGCGTGACGGTCGGCGGCACCAAAGGCAACGTCACACTGACCACGGTCAAAGGCGACATGCGGATGATGCGGCAGGTGTCAGAAAACCTTGCCTTTGATGAAAAATTGATCGCGGCCAAGGCCCTGATTGATGAGTGCATCATCGAATGGTCCGAAGGCTCCCGCCCGGAAATCCAGACGCTTGTGCAGGACGCTTTCCAGACCGATCAGCAAGGCAAGATCAGCACGGGCCGCGTCCTTGGCCTGCGCCGTCTCCAGATCGCAGACGAAAAGTGGAAACGCGCCATGGAGGCGATTTCAGACAGCATCCATGTGCAGGACACCAAAGCCTATGTCCGATTCCAGAAACGCAATGAAACCACCGGCAAATGGGAAACCCTGCCGCTGGACATGGCCGCAGTGTGATGGAGGATCAAATGTCAAAAAACAAACCACGCCTCGTGTTCCGCGTCGAACTGATCGACCACGAACTGATTTACGTCATTGCCCGACATGAAAAAGGCGCGTTGAGCGTTGCCATCCAGCACGGGTTCGAACCGGATCGCAGCCCATCCGCCAAACCCCGGCTTGTTGACAGCCTGTTCGCGGAACGGGCCATCAATCGCAAGAACCCCGATCAGGAGGCAGCGTGACCCCGCAAGCAAAGCTGGAAATCGTGATGGATCGCCTGCGTTCCACCACCTGCTTCTTCGAAGCTGAACGCGCCAAGTTCTTTGATCAAGTGGCGACAGAAGAAGGGCATGTCGAAAGCGACGACGCTGCCCATCACCTCGCTTGGTTTGACCACCAGATCGCGGAGAACAAGGCCGCACTGAACATTCAGGTCCGGCGCCGAAAAGTCGTTGGTTCCTGATGTGAAACCGGGGCCGACCCGAACCTGTTGCAAGTGCTTTTGGTTCGGCCCCGGTTACCTCCAAACATCCCCGTTACCCCGCTTGAAGGCAGGGTCGGGGTTTTGGGGTGACAGTCCTGCTCCAGAGTGGCAGGCGCTGAGTTTGGAAAAGAGCAAACAGAAAACGAGGAACCAAGAATGAAGATGTTCAAAGGTCATCTGAACCATAAGCAAATTCTTGCGGCCTGTGCCAAAGCGGGTTTCGACGTTGATACCTCCGGCTATGACGACGGCGGGGACTGGATCACGATCTTTGGCAAATTTGCCGATACAGACATCCGGATCATCTATTCAAGCTGGAACGGCAAGTTCATCGGAAAATCACCGGAAGGTGCCGTTTTCAGCGAGGCTAGCGAACGTCTCGAAGGCACCGACTGGTATGACGCGATTATGGATTTTCTCTATATCGCCGCCGACGAGCAAGCCGCCTGACATCTTGCCCCACGAATACAAACAAGGAACCAGAGCATGACGGAAGTAGGAGGCATCGCCGCTGATCAACTCGCCTCATATGTCGAGCGGATCGAACGGATTGAAGAAGAAAAGGCCAATCTGATGGCCGACATCAAGGAAGTTTACGGCGAAGCCAAAGCCCTTGGCTATGACGTGAAAATCCTGCGTCAGATTATCAGCCTGCGCAAAATCGAGGACCACGAACGAACCGAAAAAGAGCAAATCCTCGAAGTCTACAAACGTGCGCTTGGGATGTCCTGAACCATGCAGAAAACCGTTTCACAAACCCCAAACGCCGAGAAAGCACTGAACGACCTTTCAGTGTTGGCGGCGGGGTTTGTGCGCGGTTGCCGTGATCCCAAGCGCAAGAAACACATACTCGAAACCATCCGACAGGCGAACCAAGCGTTGAAGGCCGGGGAGACTATGCAAAATAGCCCGCATATTCCCACCGACCCTGAACAGTTGATTCGCGACTATCTCGATGCAGATGGTGACTGGCAATCGCTGGTCGCCGCCATAAGCCGCATGGCTCTTGATGCCGCAACCCGGAGGAAGCAATGAGCGACGAGAACACTTGTCCGGCCTGTGAAGGCGAAGGGTGGATGTGGATATGGACCTGTGATGTGTGTGGCGGCGATGGAAAGACCCGCAAGAGCGATGATGGAGACAAGACCGACAAGTTTGACATGGAGGTAACTGATTAATGCATTCCCCCGGCCCTTATAGGATCGAAGGCCCCGCCATTGTCAGCTTTAGCGGCGGTCGATCATCGGCCTACATGCTTCGCCAGATCATAGAGGCGCATGGTGGATGCTTGCCTGATGATGTGAAAGTGATCTTTTGCAATACCGGCCTAGAGTGCCCTGAAACACTAGATTTCGTGCAGGAATGCGCCAGCCGGTGGGGTGTGCATATCACTTGGCTTGAATGGCGCGACAAAGCTGTTTTCGGGGTCGCGTTCGAGGTTGTGAGCCATAACAGCGCCAGCCGAAATGGCGAGCCGTTCCGGGCGCTGGTTCGCAAACGCAAGTATTTACCGAACCCGGTCACGCGCCTTTGCACCGCAGAATTGAAGGTCAAAACCACAGAACGCTTTTGCAAGCAATTTTTGGGCTTGAAGGAATGGATTTCAGTTGTGGGCCTTCGTGCTGATGAACCGCGCCGGGTGTCAAACACGCGTCGTCGAAATGAAACCGGGAAAGATGCTTGGGAAACCGCGTTGCCGATGGCCGAGGCCGAGGTAACAAAGCGCGATGTTTCTGCTTTCTGGCAGCGCCAGTCGTTTGACCTTGGCTTGCCGAATATCAACGGTTCGACACCGGATGGAAACTGCCGCCTTTGCTTCATGAAGGGCGAGAAAACCATTATGGGGATCATCCAGCTAGACCCGAATAGCGCCGATTGGTGGATCGATACTGAAACCGAAATGACAAGGCTGGCTAACAAGCCTTCCGGGGCGAGGTTCCGTAATGATCGACCTTCATATGCGCAAATGAAACAGCTTGCGCAAGATCAGGGCGATTTCGGCTTTGAGGCTGATGAAGGCTTGCCCTGTATGTGTACGGATTAGGAAAGGCACAGGTAATGACGTTCCAATTTCCAAGAGTTGCACTGAGCATCCGCCAACCTTGGGCACACCACATCCTGCACGATGGCAAACAGGTGGAGAACCGTTCGTGGCCAACCCGTTTTCGTGGATCGTTTCTGATCCATGCCAGCGCCACCTTCGACGGAAAGGCTGCGGAACGCCGGGAGTTTATCGCCGAGCATCCAGACAGCCCGCTTGGCGGGATTGTCGGGATGGCCACCATCACCGACTGCGTCACATCGATGCGTAGCGAGTGGTTTTTCGGTCCTTACGGATTTGTCCTGGTCAACGCGACACCGCTTGAGTTCGTACCCTGCAAAGGAAAGCTCGGTTTCTTCACGCCTGATATCGATTTCAGCCTGCTGAAAGTGAGGACGTCATGACGTGGGGGCAAAAAGCCAACGCCATAATCTGGGATTTGCACAACCGGATTCCGTCAGACGCAACGTTCAAGGAACGCAAAAAGGCGGTGCAATCTGCCTATCCGTGGGGCACCCGAAGCGGCTGGCCATACAAGGCGTGGCTTAGAGAACAACGGATTTATCTGGCCCGGTATGCCGACAAACAAGAGACCGCTGCAAAGCTGCCGCCCACACCTCTTGAACGCATGATCGCCAAGGCAAACCGCAGAGATGAGAAAGGGTTACAGAATGTCTGATCAGAACAAATGGAAACAGATAGAAGAAACCCTCAAGGGCGTTTTCGGAAAGATCAAGGTGACGGCTGATGGCTATGAGTTGACACTTACCAAAAGCATTGATCGTGAGCGCCTTGTGACTTTGGTTCACGTAAATGGCGAAATCAAAGGTAAATGGTTCAGCGCAAAGAATGGGAAGCCGCTCCACCCAGAAGCCCGATTTTGGTTCCCGATGCGCCGCAGGGCATGGCCTATCAAAAAATACTCCGAACTCAAAAAGGCTTTTGGAAAAAGGGAAGCTGATCAGATGACTGCGCTGGAAACCGTGTGTTTCTCTCCAATGTGGACCAGCCCTCGGTCACTGATCGCGCACCTGAAAAAGAACTTCCCAGAGTTGGAAATTGTGGAGGATAGCAATGTCTAAATCCCCCACATGGCAAAGCCTCAACCGTCAAATCCGGGCTGCTGAAAAGGAGCGTGGCATAGACCGTGAAGCGCATGAGGCGTTGGTGCTTCAGGTCACCGGCAAAGCCAGCCTTGGCGACTGCACGGATTCGGAAATGCGCAAGATCGTCGCGCATCTGAACGGCACCCGTGTCGGGTTCAAACCATCGGCCAAGGGCTATGTCCGCAAGATTTGGGCGCTGTGGGGCAGTCTCAAGAAAGCCGGGGTGCTGAGTGCGACCGACACTGATGCTGCCCTGTTGGTTTTCGTTAACAAACACCTGAATGGTCGCCAGTTCGCCAATATTCGGCAACTGGACTGGCTGACCTATGACGAAGCCGCCCCGGTGATCGAGGCGCTTAAGGATTGGGATCACCGTGTGAAAGCCGGAGGTGCTGACTGATATGCCGGAAATCGGTTCGACATACGGGATTGAAGACGTTGCGAAACTGGTTTCGCAACGTGCTGCCATGCGCCTTGTCGAAACCTTCCCCGGTACCGTCCTCTATATTCCGAAAAAAGTAACGGAAAACCATGAGTTATTGGTCATCGGCCCCGATGATGCAGCCGCGATTTCGCTTGAATTCGGCGGCAATCACATCACCGTTCCAATGTCCTTTATCAGCCCGCGCAAACGTCGCCTCTTGATTTACCGGCTGGCATCCGAGAATATGAGCCGCCGTCAAATTGCCCTGCGCACAGGATGCACCGAACGCCGCGTGTATCAAATCCTGAGCGATGCAGGCTGGACCGATGACCGTCAAACCTCTCTTTTTGATGATATTTCGGCATCTACCCTGAAATTTTCAGACTAATTTTTATCAGTCTGTCGAGCGACCTTCAATGCAACCGAACATTACCGCTTGCATTGAGGCCCTCAAATGTCCCCGCTTTCACCAGATGACCTGAACCAGCGCCTTTCGACGCATTTCACGCTTCGTGAAGCATTAAAGTCGAATGTCGCCATGCGTCACGGGATCGACAATACCCCGCCACGTGAGCTGATCCCGGCAATGGTTCGGGTTGCCGAGCATATTCTTGAGCCGGTGCGGGTGCAGTTTCGCACGCCAATCGTCCCGTCCAGCTTATATCGGTGCCCGGCTCTGAATACCGCAGTCGGCAGCACCAATCCGAACAGCCAGCACACCAAGGGCGAGGCTGTTGATTTCGAGATTGCCGGTTTCACCAACTATGAAATCGCCAAATGGATATCCGAGAACCTCGATTTCGATCAGTTGATCCTTGAATGCTATGTGCCGGGCGATCCGTCCTCGGGTTGGGTCCATGTGTCCTATGCCAGCATTTCAGAAAACCGCCGTGAAATCCTGCATTTCAACGGCAAATTCTATGCACCGGGGTTGTCATGAACTGGGGAGACATTGGCAATCTGGTTTCCAAAGCCGCTCCGCTTGTCGGAACGGCCTTACTCGGCCCTGCCGGTGGGGCTATCGGTGCTGGGTTAGCCTCTTTGTTCGGGGTAGAGCCAGAGCCAGAAAACATCGCCCAAGCGATCAACTCCGATCCTGATGCTTTTGTAAAAATCCGCAAATTCGAGATCGAGAACCAAGCCGATCTCGCAAAAGCTGTCATTCAATCCGCCACCGCCGACATCAAGGCAGTGAACGAGACGATGCAAACTGAGGCAAAGTCAGACGATTGGTGGGTCTCAGGGTGGCGACCCTACTGGGGGTTTGCCAGTGCCACTGCATGGGCCTTTCTCGCAGCATGTCTTGGTGTCGCGATTTTGAAAGGTGATGGCGTGGGAATTGCGCTGTCAGTCTTTAACGCAGTTCCAGAGACATTCTGGCTGATCCCACTGGCGGTTCTTGGCGTCGCGTCATGGCACCGAGGTCATGAGAAACGAGCCCGCGCAGAAGGTGGCGCATGGGGTAATGCCAACAGCTTGGTCAACGGCGTAATCAAGAAAATTAAGGGGTAAAAAAGTGGTCGACGATGTGAGCTATCAATTGGGTGAAATCAAGGGGCTATTGAGCGGGCTTCGTGAAGATGTTTCTGGCGTCAAGACTGCTGTTGTCGACATGGATGACCGCCTCCGCAAAGTAGAGACAAAGGCCGCAATCAATGGTGCTGTCTCAGGCGGTGTTATCGGTGTTGTCATCGCCGGTATCGCAGCAGGCTTCAAAGCAAGTAGCGGGGGCGTGTAATGGCGCATGCGCCCGAGATCAAATCCCGCGCACGCGCTCTTTACGTTTTCGACCGCTATGATCTGACCAAGGTGGCCGAACGCATCGGCGTTTCTGTCGGCACGGTTCGACGCTGGAAATCTCAGGCCGGTGCCGAAGGCGATTGCTGGGACCGATCCAGAACCGCTGCCAGCATGGCCAGCACCGGCACGGACAACATGGTCACGATGCTGGTTGAGGATTATGTGCAACTGCATCTGGCCGTGATTGAGGACTTGAAAACCGCCAAGGACATCAAACCAATGGACAAGGCCGAAGCCCTTGCCGGTCTGGCTGATGCCTTCAACAAGACAATCAACGCCGCCGGTCGCGCATCCCCGAAAATCTCCGAACTGGCCGTTGCTCAAGATGTCATCAAGCGCCTTGGCGATTATGTTGCGGCAAAATTCCCGCAGCACGGCGAAGCCTTTGTCGAAATCCTGCAACCTTTCGGTGGGGAGCTGAGTGCGGTTTATGGCTAGACGCGAACGCCTTACCCCCAAGCAGTTCGAAAAATCCCTTGCGGAATACCGCGAGGGCTTTGTGCGTAATCTGGAAGCCCGCTGTTCGGGTTTCGATCCAGACCCAGCCGCGTCAAAGCGTCGTCGCGACAAAGGGCGCAAGGAATTCGAGTATTTCGCCCGCACCTATTTTCCGCATTATATTCGCGGCAAGAAAGACAAGAAAACCGGCAAGGAAATGCAGATCGATCTCAGCGAACTGCATCAGTATTTCTGCAAACGGTTTCCCGAGATTGTCGAAGACGACGAAGGTGTCAGCGAAGTGGTGGCCGCACCACGCGGCGAAGCAAAATCAACCTATTGTTTGATCTTTGCAATCTGGTGCACCGTCTATGAGCTGAAGCATTACATGCTCTACATCATGGATGTGTTCGAGCAGGCATCGGTCGTGATCGAAGCGTTCAAGGTGGAGATGGAGGGCAATCCCCGTCTGAGGAATGATTTCCCCAAAGCCACCGGCCAAGGCCCGGTATGGCAAGCCGGTGTCTGCGTGACGAACAACAATGTCAAGTTTCATGCACGCGGTGCAGGCCAGCGTGTTCGCGGCCTGAAGCATGGGCCGTATCGCCCTGATCTTGGTTTCCTTGACGATATCGAAAACGATGAGAACGTCCGCACACCGGAACAACGGGACAAGCTGGAAAGCTGGCTCGACAAGGGTGTAGAGAACCTTGGTGAAGCCGGGGAAAAGTTCGACATTTTCTATGTCGGCACCGTGTTGCACTATGATTCGGTTCTGGTCCGCAAAATGAAGAACGCCATGTGGCGTGCCGTCAAGTTCCAGTCAATTATCCGTTGGCCCGACCGCATGGACCTTTGGGACAAGTGGGAAGAAATTTTACTCAACGAGGGCAAGAAGGAAGCCCGAGATTTCTATGCAAAACACCGCACCAAAATGGATCAAGGTGCTGTCGTCAGTTGGCCACAGAAGCGCCCGCTTCTGTTCCTCATGGAACTACGCGCCAAAATCAAGCACGGCCCATTCTCTGCCGAACAACAAAACGAAGCGATTGACGAAAACGCCTCGTTCCAGTCCTTCACCTATTGGGTGCAGTTCGAGCCGGATTGGGTCTATTTCGGTGCATGCGACCCCTCACTTGGCAAAAAGGGCAAGGGCCGTGATCCGTCTGCAATCCTGATCGGTGGATATGATCGACGCGAGGCACAACTCGCGGTCATAGAGGCCTCAATCCGCAAGCGCGTCCCCAAGGTCATCATCAGCAACATCATCGAGCTTCAGAAGAAATATCGCTGCATCGCATGGGGCATCGAAACGGTTCAGTTTCAGGAATTCCTGCGTACCCAGTTGATTGATGAAGCGCTCCGCCAGCACGTCATGCTCAATGGCGTACCGATCAGTCAAAGCACCGATAAGGATTTGCGTATTGAAAGCCTTCAGGTGCCGATCTCAGACGGTCGGATCAAGCTGCATCCAAGTCAGCGGACGCTCATCACCCAGCTTGAGCAATGGCCGAATGGCGATCACGACGATGGGCCGGACGGGCTTGAAATGCTTTGGAACCTTGCCGTGACCTATTCCAGCCCGCTTGATATGCGGACATCAGGAAATCGCGCATCGCATCACGCATTCGGACAACAGCATTCAAGTATTTCGGTAAATGGCGAATACGGCGCGGCCTCTGGTGCGCTCAACTGGCGAGGCTGGTAAAATGGCAAAAAAGAACAAGAAACAGGCAAAGGCGCAAAAGCCGGTCGTAACCGAAGTCGCAGGCGTTAAAAGCGATCTCGCGTTGGCCGCCCTTGTCGATGAAATCACAACCCCGAACGATACAATCCTCAAAAGTATCGGTGGTCGCTATGAGGAATACAAAGCGCTCCTGCGCGATGATCAGGTAAAGGCTGCGTTCAGCCAGCGTCTGGACGCGATGGTTGCCAAGGAAATCATTGTCGAGCCGGGCGGCGATTCTCCAGCCGACAAAAAGGCTGCTGAATTTATCAAGGCCCAGCTTGAAGCCATCAATTTTGATGCCGCCTGCCGCAAGATGGCTCATGCGCAATTCTATGGCTATTCCGTTGCCGAAATCTTGTGGGCTTTTGATGGGGCACAGGTTGTCATTGACGGGATCAAGGTCCGCAAATTTGACCGTTTCCGGTTTGACGGTGCTGGCCGGTTGCGTCTGATCACCAAAACCAGCCCCAAGGGCGAGTTTATGCCCGAGCGAAAGTTCTGGGTTTCAACGGTTGAGACCGATAATGACGATGACCCTTATGGCCTTGGGCTTGCCCATTTCCTGTACTGGCCAGTGTACCTCAAACGAAACGGTCTGCGCTTTTGGGCTGTGGCGCTGGAAAAGTTCGGTATGCCGACCGCTGTTGGCAAACACCATCCCGGCGCGAGTGAAGCCGATGTCAGCAATCTTCTGAGCCTGCTGTCGGCCATCCATGGGCAGGCGGCTGTCACTGTGCCTGATGGTCAGGAAATCAGCTTGCTCGAAGCGGTGCGAACTTCTGGCGGGGATCACAAGGAATTCGTTGCTTACCTTGATGCCATGATTGCCAAAGTGATCGTTGGCCAGACATCGACAACCGATACCGGGTCTTTTCGCGGCACGGCCAATGTTCACAAGGATGTGCGTGACGAAATTATCAAGGCCGATACCGATCTTCTGTGCGGAACGTTCAATAGCGGCCCGGTTCGATGGTTGACCGAATGGAACTTTCCCGGCGCGAAACCGCCGCGTGTCTGGCGCGTACTTGACGATAACGAGGATCTCGACAACCGGGTCAAGCGAGACAAAGAAATCTATGAAATGGGCTTTGAGCCCGACCTTGATTACATCACCTCGACCTATGGCGGAAAGTGGACAAAACGGAATGCTCAGACCAAGCCAGACGGGCAGCAAAGCACAGACTTTGCCGAGAGCAACCCCGATGCCATCGACCGAGCAGTTGAAGGCGGACTGTCTGACTGGCAACCAATGATGGACCCGGTGCTGCAACCGATCCTTGATCTGGTTGAGGGGGCAGCATCCTTTGAGGAAATCAAGGCACGCCTTCCCGAGATTTATGGCGACATGGATGTTTCCAAGGTGCGCGAAACCCTGTCGCGCCTGACCTTCGCCACCGAAGTTGCAACCCGCGCCGGAGCGGACCTTGATGGCGACGATTGATCTTGAAGCCGTCGCCCCCGAGGCCGCAATCAAATCGTTTGAGCGCAAGGGCCTCGAAATCTCGTTCGACTGGCGCGACGTTGATGCCGATGAACATGCCCGCAACTTCACCGTGGCCAAGGGCATGCGCCTTGATGTTCTGACCGATATTCAAGGGGCAATGGCAGATGCAAACCGGAACGGCACCACGCTAGAGCAGTTTAAAAAAGACCTGAAACCAACGCTGCAAGCAAAGGGTTGGTGGGGCAAGCAGTTGATGTCTGATCCCCTGACAGGCGAGGATCGTCTGGTACAGTTGGGATCACCCCACCGGCTGCGCACGATCTTTGATGTCAACTTGCGGGCATCCTATGCGGCAGGTAAATGGAAACGCGCCAAGGACATGGCCGGGCGCGTCCAGTCGCAAAGCGGGCAAAAGGTCTATTTGCGTTATGTATCGGTTCGGGACGATCAGACACGGCCCGCACATGCAAATCTGCATGGCACCGTTCTCCCGCTGGATCATCCTTTCTGGGATACACATTACCCGCCAAACGGCTGGGGGTGTCGTTGCACCATCCAGATCATGACCGAACGACAGGTCAAGCGCATGGGATACGAGGTTTCACCCGATCCCGAAGTAAAAACCCGTGAATGGTTCAATGCTCGTACCGGTGAAGTCTCGAACGTTCCCGAGGGTATCGATCCGGGCTGGAGCCACAATGTCGGCAAGTCGGCAACCCGCGCAGAAGCCGGGCGGGTCTTTGCCGAAAAGCTGCGTTCGGCCCCGCCTGATATCGCGGCCCTGGCATTGAAATCTGACCCGGATGTCGTTGCTGAAATCCAGAACAGCTATGGCTTGTTTTTTGATGACGTTGTCGCCACCGGAAAGGCACGCGGAGAACGGCGTGTGATCGGTGCGTTCTCGCCGCGCACGGTTGAACGGCTGAGTGACTTTGATCAGCTTCCCGAAAATGCGGCCATTACCATTGGCGACAAGGACGTGCTGCATCTGCTGCGCGATGCCAAGAAAACCCGCAAACAGGCTGTGTCGGAATCATTCGTGCGCAACCTGCCAACCGAACTGGCCAATGCCAAGGCGGTGCTTTTCGATACCGAAGACCCGGCACTGATCTATGTGTTCGAGGCCCAAGGAAACCGCAAAGGCAAACTTGTGGTCAGGATTGACTACTATCAACGTGTTCGGGGGACTGATGGCAAGCGCCGCGACATTCGGGTGAATGCCGCAAGAACGGCTGGGGTTGTTCAAGCTGAAAACCTGCGTGACCAGAAATACAAGCTGCTTGATGGAGAGCTGTAAGGAAGTAATACGGTTGCCGTCCCTTACGTGACATGGGGCTTGCTGCTACTGGCCCGAAGGTCAGCACTCTGGGCTCACGAATTTCACCAGAATTTCCGACAACCGCAATTCAGATACTACCATTCCCCGTCTTAAAAATGAAGAGGCCGTATTTTTAGCTGCCTGTTGCGATCAGATGGGTGTCAGGCGCGGTTATCGCGGCCAATGCCATCACAGGCCGTTAGACCCCCGTTAGACTTCCGACAAGGCTATAACGTTGCGCCGAATATACCCGTATCTCTCTTGACGCTTCCCCTGAAATAATTCACGCTCCCTTCGCTTCACATCGAAAAAACGGCAGTTCCCCTGAAATTTTCAGACTAATTTTCCCGTTTTGATACCGCGATAGTGACCTCTCCAACGAACGGAGAGCGACGTGAAGCGAATTCATATTTTCAGTACGGGAAAGCATACCGCCAACGATGGTCAAACGCTCTCGTTTGACGAGACCCATCTTGCCGGGTGTGCTGCTGTCTACAACCCCGAACTGCATGAAAGCCCGTTGGTTATCGGGCATCCCCATCACAACCTACCCGCCTATGGCTGGGTCAAGGGCCTTGAGTTTGCAGATGGCGGGCTCTCCGCCATCCCTGATCAGGTCAATCCTGAGTTCGAAGAAATGGTTGTGTCTGGAGCATTCAAGAAAATATCTGCTTCATTCTATAAACCGGATGCCCCCAACAATCCGACGCCCGGCCATTTGTATTTGCGCCATGTCGGCTTCCTTGGTGCCCAGCCACCTGCCGTCAAAGGCCTTAAGCCCATCGAATTTTCCGATGATGCCGAGAACGACCACGTTTTCACGGTCGAGTTCGGTGAAATTAATCCGCGCAATATCGCCCTGATGATGCGGGGTATGCGCGACTGGATACTCGGAAAGTTTGGTCAGGAAGACGCCGACAAGGCTCTACCCGGCTGGGATGTTCAATGGATTTCTGACCAAGCGGCAATCCCTGAAGCCGAAACGGCAACACCTTCACCGGCCTTTTCCGAAACGCCGGAACCTTCCCCCACTCCGAAACCTGCACCAACGCCCAAGGAGGACACGGTGACCGATGAAGAATTGAAAGCACGCGAGGCGGAAATTGCCAAGCGTGAGGCCAGTTTTGCCGAAACGCAGGCACGCGCCAGTGCCGTCGAATTTGCAGATGGTCTGATCCGTGACGGCAAACTTGTGCCGGCACAAAAAGATCAGGTCGTTTCCCTCGCAACGCATCTGGCCGTGAATGCCGAAGGCGAAATCAGCTTTGCCGAGGGCACCCCTGCGGTTGCGCCGCTCGATGCGTTTAAGGCCATTCTGGGTGCTGCACCCAAGGCCGTCGATTTCTCCGAGCATTCCGCTGCCGATGCCGATGGCAGCGAGAGTGTCGATTTCTCTGATCCCGTACAGTTGGCCAGCAAGGCAACCGCCTATCGCTCCGAACAGTCGGCCAAAGGGATCACGGTCAGCCATTCGCAGGCTGTTCGTCATGTCCAGAAGGAAGCCGGTAAATGAGCACCCTTGGTACCATCAAGAACTTCACCAGCGCCGGGGCGATTGCGCAATATCGCATTGTTGCGGCTGGCGCATCTGACGGCATTGTCAAACAGGCAACTGCCGCGACCGACAAGCTGCTGGGTTGCACCGGGATCGGTCGTGTCGATGCCGCTGACAAGCGCATCGATGTTTGCCTCGACGGTCCCCAGAAAATCGAATTCGGCGGTGATGTCGAGTTTGGCGATCCGCTGACCAGCGATGCAGATGGTCGTGCTGTTGTGGCCGAACCGGCTGCGGGCGCAAATGCCCGCGTTGTCGGCACCGCTCTTGAAAGTGGTGGCCTTGGTGTGATCGGCGACGTTCACATTGTTCCTTCCACCCTTCAGGGCTGATTGACAGACCCGCACTCAGGAGTTTCGTTTTATGACTACCGGACAGTTTGAGGTCGATCCGACCCTGACCGCGATTGCGATTTCATACAGCAATCCGACCTATGCGCTGATTGCCGACATGGTTTTGCCGCGTGTGACCGTTCCTGCCCGCAAATTCTCTTGGCAGGAATATGACCTTGCCGAAGGGTACAGCGTGCCGAACACCCATGTTGGCTCACGTTCGGCACCCAACCGCGTCGAGATCGAAGGCAAAAAGAAGCCTGACGAAGTCGAAGATTTCGGCATTGATATTCCGCTTGATACCCCAACCATCGAAGAGGCCGAACAGGCCGGATACAACCCGCGTGACCGTGCAACCGAACGTGCGACCAACATTGTCATGCTTGGCCGCGAAGTTCGTGTTGCCGGGTTGATTGCGAATGCGGCCAACTATCCTGCCGCACTGGTCAAGGCGCTCTCGGGCACCTCGATGTTCACCGACGGCACGTCTGATCCGATCAAGGAAATCTCGGACATGCTGGATGAATGTCTTGTGCGTCCCAACCAGCTTACCCTTGGCCAGACCGCTTGGTCAGCCCTTCGCCAGCATCCCAAGATTGTCAAGGCGACCAATCGCAATTCCGGCGATGCCGGTGCAGCCGCCAAGGAAGCCGTCGCAGAGCTTTTCGAAGTGCAGAAAGTTCTCATTGGTGCGTCACGTGTGAACACCACGAAACCCGGCGAAACCCCGGTTATCGAACGCGCTTGGGGCAATATCGTTTCTGGCCAGTTCATTGACGAAAGTGCCGACAACACGGGTGGCATCACCTTTGGCATGACGGCACAGCACGGCACCAAGGTTGCGGGTTCCACTCCGGCACAAATGGGCTTGCGCGGCGGCGAGCTGATCCGTTCGGGCGAAACCGTCAAGGAACTGATCGTCGCCAATCACGCCGGGTTCCTTCTTTCCAACGTGGCTTAACACCACCCAATCGCAAGGAAACTTCCGACATGATTTATCCCGTTCTGATTACCGTCGACCATGACGGCAAGAAGATCAAACCCGGTGGCACGGTCGATTTAACGTCCGAGCAGGCCGCACCCCTGATCCGGGGCGGTTTCATCGGTTCCAAACCGCAGAATGCCCCAGCACTGGACGAACCGGCGAGTTCCGATGCCGGTGCCGGTACCGAACCGACAAGCGCCGAACCAGCTAGTGAACTTGATCGTGTGATCGAAGCCATTGGCAAAATCGACCCGGCCAAAACCGATCTCTTTACCGGGGCTGGCCAGCCGAAAACCGAAGCTATCGAGGACGTCGAAGGTATCGACTTCCCGGTCTCAGCCGCCCTGCGTAACGAGGCATGGGATCAGTTCCAAAAGCAACAAGCCGTCTAAGCGAAGACTGATCCCGAATTGCCGACCGGCGCTCTCCGCATTCCCCGCCGGTCGGCAGTTCAAACCCAACAAGGTGAAATCAAATGGCATACGCTACCGCGACAGACATGGAAGCACGCTTCCCGACAAACGAATTGATCGAGCTGACCAATCAGAACGATCCATCTGTCGAGACGATCAATGCGGCTTCAATGTCTGTCGCGCTTGATGATGCCAGCGCCATCATTGATACAAATCTTGCTTCCCGAATGAGCACGCCCGTATCGCCCGCACCATCCGTTCTGGTGTCGGTCTGTTGTGATCTTGCGCGATATCGCCTCTATGCAGGCCGTTCCGCCGAGGAAGTCGAGAAGCGTTACGACAACGCGATCAAGCTGCTCAAACGCATTGCCGCTGGTGACATCGACATTGGCAGTCAGTCGTCCAGCAAGGCGGTCTTCACGACACCCGAACCGGTGTTTGTCGGAAAGGACATGCTATGAGCGGCATTTCCATTACCACCGACCAGCGCGACCTTGGCCGCATGAGCGGTCGCGTCATGAACTTCCTTGCCAATCTCGCGGAACCCCGTGAATTGCTCGAAGGTTTCGGCGACGCATTGCTGCTTAATATCGACCGTCGTTTCGAAGAAGGACGCGGCCCGGATGGCACGCCATGGGAACCAACAGCGCGTGGTGGTCAAATCCTCGTAAAGACGGCGCGCTATCGCAACTCGTTCGACAAGCGCGTCACGGACCGCAGTGTCGCGGCCGGGACGAACGTGATCTATGCCAGCACCCATCAGCATGGGGCTGTCATCAAGCCCAAGCGTGCACGCCTTCTGGCCTTCACGATTGGTGGCGTGCCGGTCTTCGCCAAGCAGGTCACCATCCCGGCCCGTCCGGTTCTTGGCATTGCTGACGAAGACGTCAAAGCCATGCGTGGTGTGATTGCCGACTTCATTCGTGCCGCCAAATCGGAGGCACGACCATGATTGCAATTCTTGAACAGGCATTGAAAGCCCGTTTGATCGAACAACGGGATGCCAAAGGGCTCAAGTTTCATATCGACACCTATAGCGGCCAGCTTGATGACGAATTACTTGGTGTTCTCGCCCAGAAGGCACCGTCGATCTATGTGACCTTTTCCGGCATGGCAAAGGCTCGGCAGATGCGCAATGGCGCACACAGCTTCGAAGCAACCTTTGTGCTGATCGTCGCGGGCAAATCCACCAACGATGAACATGCTCGTGGCGGCGGACGTGGCGGCAAAATCGTCGGCGCATTCGAGCTGATCGATTTCAGTTTCTTTGCGACCTGCGATCTCGATCACGAGTTGCTCGACCGGAAATTCGAACCCCAACGGGTCACCAACCTGTTCAACGCCAAGGTCGGTCGCGAATATCTCGCGGTCTATGGCCTTGCGCTGACCTGCAAGCTCACGGTGACCGCCGACTGGGACGTTTCCGAACTCGACGATTTCGAAACCATCCATCACACGGCAGCGATTGGCGGCGAAGGTTCGCCGGTCATGGAAACCGATCTGCCACAGACAGAGGAAGAGGAAGCATGACGGCGCAGATTTACATCAAGCCGGGTAAAGGCATGACGATCCCCGCCCCGGAAACCGGCTGGCCCATCGGCCCGGAGGGGGCATTCGTCCCGAACACCAGCTTTTACCGGCGCTTTATTCATCGTGGTGAAGCCGAAAAAGCCAGCCCGCCGCGCCCTTCCACCGCAACCAAAACCGGCCCGAAATCCACCGCGGCCCAAGCGAACAAGGCTAAGGAGTAACCCCGATGGCTGATATCAGCTTTAACGAGATCCCGCTCGATATCTGGCGACCGGGCATCTATGTCGAAATCGACCCGACGCTGGCATTGAACGGCCTACCGGTCTTCAAACAGCGCACTGTGATGTTTGGCCAGCTTGGTACCACTGCCGAAGCTGCTGCCGGTGAAATCCACAACATCATCACACAGGCTGAGGCAAAAGTTCTGTTCGGAAAGGATTCGATGCTGGTTGGCATGGTGGACAAGTTCCGCCTTCAGAACCCGTATCAGGAACTGATCGTCATCCCGCTGGCCGAAAACGATGAGGGTCAAAAGGCAAGCTGTGAACGCACGTTCACCGGCGCGGCCACCCGCAGCTTTACTCAGCAGTTCTATATCAACAACAAGCGTTATCAGCTTGGCGTTGCAGCCGCCGAAACCGCCGAGAGCGTTGCCGGACGACTGGCAACCATGTTGGGCAACGATCCTTCATGCCCGGTGTCGGCGGCGGCGGTTGGCGCGGTTCTGACCCTTTCCTGCAAATGGAAAGGGGAAACCGGCAACGGCATTATGTTCCGTACTCGCCATCATAACAGCGATCAGAACACGCCGGGTCTTGGCTTTGGTACCGGTGAATTCACCGGTGGCTCTGGAAATCCCGATCTTACGACTGCCATCGATGCGCTTGATGACCTGACCCAGTATCAGGGTTTCGTCACGGCGTTTACCGATGAAGCAAACATGACAGCCCTTCGCGCCGCACTTGATGAACGGTTTGGCCCGCTTTCGGCCCTTGATGGCCGTGTCTTTGCCGCCAAGCGTGATGGTGTTGCAGCGATGGGCACTTATGCACTTTCGCTTAACAGCCAGAACGCTGTGGTCATGGACATGTCCAGCGATGCGTTGTCAACGCCTTGGGACTGGGCCGCATCGGTTGCCGGGTCTGCCATGTATTACGGCTCCATCGATCCGGCCCGCCCGTTTCAGACTCTTGAACTTAAAGGCATCATGGGCGCACCGGAAGGCAAGCGACGCATTGCAGCCGAAAACGAATTGTTGCTCTCGAACGGTGTATCGACCCACACGGTTGGAAACGATGGCAAGGTCTATATCGAACGTTTGGTCACGACCTATAGCGAGAACGCAACCGGAGCGGAAGACACCGCATACAAGTCGCTCAATACGGTAATGATCATGTCGTTCTACCGACGCTCGATCATCAACCGGTTCAAGCTGAAGTACCCGCGCCACAAACTAGCACTTTCGGGTCATCCAGCCGCCGGTCAGTCATCAAACATCATCACCCCCGAAACCGGTACCGCCGAGTTTCTTGCTCATTACAAGCTGATGGTTGAGGCCGGGATCATGGACGATTTCGACGGTTACAAGGCCGACATCATCTCCAACAAAAACAGCCAGAAGCGCGGTCGCCTCGATGTGTTCGATCAACCGCGCCCGATTGACCAGTTCCACCAGCTTGCGGTGCGCTCTGCGTTCCGCCTGATCTAGAAAGGATACTTCTATCATGAATCATTTCGGCGATGCCGTGATCACCGGCGATGGTCAGGAAGTCCCATCTATTCCCGGTTCAGCAACCGCAACCCTCGGACTATTCACCGCAAAAGCTCGCAAGGGCCCTCGTGGATATGTCGGTCGATCTATTCACTCAAACCTTGGGACACTCAAATGTGAAGTTCAGGCCGGTGACGGGTTCGACCCTGAAGGTTGGAGCAAAGGTGATGAGAAAACCATTCGTTTCACTGACACCGAAAACAGTCAGGAATGGGTTTATCCCAAAATGGTCCTGATCGAAGACCCCGAAATCTCGGACGGCGAAGAAAGCAAATGGAGCCTCTCGTTTGAAGGCTCAAGCGCGGAGAAAGTCTGATGGACCCTCTTATTCTCACGGACGGCATGCAGATCGGTGAACACGTTTACACCCGTCTGACAATGGCTCCGCTCAACGCCGGTGAAGCGATTGATGCTGCGACCGCTGGCGAGAAGGTCCGGTTCTCCCCGGATGGTGAGCCTGTCATCGTCACGAGCCCAACCATTGTGTCGACCGAACGTCTTCGGCGTCAGGTCAAACAGCTCGAAAGCAAGGCTGGCACTGTCATGCAAGGGCCTATTCAGATCGTGGACCTTCGCAAGATGAGCGAAGGCGACTATCGAAAGCTGGTTGAACGCGCTGATCAGATTGATGCCCTGTACCTGCAACGCGAAAGCGATAAAGGGGGGCGAGACGAAGCTGGTGCCGGAGAAGGTGCTGACGGCACTGGCGCTTGATCGCGTCGCACCGGGTGTGATCTCGGGCCAAGAAATCATCAGTACCAGGGCAAATGTCGAAAGCATGATGTTTGCTCTGGCACGCACCACCGGCACCTCGCTTGAAGCCGTTCGCAACATGCCCGTCTGGCAAATCATCCGATACCTCAAAATGATGGCAAAAGACACGCCCCGATGAGTGATTTCAATTCACAGGTACAGGTCGATCTACGCGGCAACCTCACGGCAGCGTCAAAAAATATGGCGCGTGCCGTGTCGGGGCTTGCCAGTTCTGCCTCGCGATCCTTTGGGCGACTTAACAAGGCGGCTGTCGGTGTTTCCAACGGCATTGATCGGATGGGAAACAAATACACCGGCCTTGCCACCGGTTTTGCTACCGGGGCATTGGCACGTGGAGTAGTCAATGTTGATGCGCAGCTAAAGCACATTGAAGTTCGCATGGGGCAGACGGCTGAAGAGGCTGCTGAACTAAAAAGCAAAATTTACGATGTCGCGAACAATGAAGCCGTCAGGATGGACGTTTCACAGCTTGTAGCTGCGATGAGTGAAGTCCTTGCTCTGACCGGTGATTTGGAATTTGCAAGCGCCAACATCATGAATATCGGTGTCGCAGCACGTTCATCAGGTTCTGCGGCTGGCGACATTGCGAAGGTGGTGGCGAACCTCAAAAAACTTGATATCGATACGCCAGAGCAAGTTGCTATTGCTCTTGAAACCCTTATTGCGCAAGGCGATGCCGGGGCCGTCGAGTTCAAGGATTTGGCGGCTGAATTCGGTGGTCTGGCAAGTGCTATGCAGGCACTTGAGCAGAAAGGTCAAGGGGCTGTCTCATTTCTGGGTGCATTTATGCAAACCACTCAGGACACGACAGGCAATGTTGCTCAAACAGCAACGGCTATTGATGGCTTTCTAAACTCTCTGGCAAAAAATGGAGACATGCTCGCAGAAGGCGGGATTAAAGTCTTTGATGCTGAAGGTAACAACCGTGACTTAAAACTTGTTCTCGAAGATACGATCAAGGGTCTGAACGGGATCGAAGACCCTCTTTTGCGAGCACAAAAACAATTTGAGATTTTTGGCGAGACCGGCAGTAAAGCACTTACAAAAATGCAATCGGACTATGCCGCATCCGGTGGCCTAACGATGCTGGACGACCTTATGAAGATACAGGTCGGTGACGGCAAAATGGTTCAAGATGCCATTGATCAAACCAAGACAATGGCGGCAGCAATTGACACGCTGAATGCATCCCTTTCCCGCATGGCCGACAACAACCTTTCCGAACCAATCCAAGAATTGGCCGATGCGATCAGCGGGTTGAGCAGCGAAGAACTTGAAAACCTGTTTGATATTGCGGCCACCGGGGTTGCTGCCGCTGCTGGCATCTGGACACTCAACAAAGCGATCCGTGGAACGGCGGCAGGCGTGCGGCTTGTGCAAGGTCTGCGCGGCGGGACAAGAGCCGGTGGCCGTGCTGCCGGTGCGCTAGCCAGTGCCACCGCAACACCGGTGATGGTCACCAACTGGCCAGTCGGTCGTGGTGGCGGCGGTTATGGCTATGGCGCAGATGGCGGCGGCAACGGCAAAAACGGGAAATCACGAAGCCCGCGCATGCGTGCGCGGGGTCGCTTTGGCGGGTTGATCTCCATGGGCGCAAAAACATCTGCCGCCACCGGGTTGACCAGTATCGGGTCCAAAGCAGGGAAATTCGTTCGGGGTGCAGGTCCGCTTGCCACCGGCCTTGCCGTGATGAATATCGGATCGGCTGCCGTGCAAGGCGACGGTCGAGGCGTTGCCGGGGCAACCGGTAGCCTTGGCGGTGCATTGGTTGGCGGTAAACTTGGGGCACTGGGCGGATCGCTGGCCGGGCCGATTGGAACGGCGGTTGGCGGTGTCATCGGGGCAGGACTTGGCGCATATCTTGGCGAAGAAGCCATTACCAGTCTGTGGGACAGCCTGTTTTCAAGGGAAAACAGCCAGAACAGCGGCAATAACGAAGCCCTTGAGCGCAACAATGCGCTTCTTGAGCGTCAGGCCTCGGTAATTGAGGAAAACACCCGTGTCCAAGGTGTGATGGGCCGACGCCAGCGCCGACAGCAGCAACGCGGAGACGCCGCAGGTGCGCTTGAGGGAGGTCAGCCTTGATTGATCTGTCCCAATTCCGCGAGGCGTCTTTCCGGGGCATCCCGTTTCACGTTGCAACCAGCTCGTTGCGACTGACGCACCGCATTGACAAAAAATCCTATCCGTTCGGCAAGCGTGGCCTTGTTACCGACATGGGCCTCAATGACGATGTTTTCCAAGAAGCCATTTTCATTCTTGGCGATGACGTATTTCAGCGCCGCCGTGATCTTGAGAACGCATTCAGGGTCATCGGTCCCGGTAAATATGTCCATCCGACGCGTGGTACGCTTGAAGTCGTGACCGAAACGGTCAATGGCGAAGAAAGCATGACGGAACTCGGCGTTGCCGATTTCACAGTGACCTTTGTGCAATCTGGCAAGGCCATCGGGCCAACCGTTCGCATTGATACGAAGTCAAACGTGCTAACGGCGGCCAGCCTTGCTGAAGAGAACGTCATCGCGGGCTATGATCTTGATGTGCAGGATGCCGCAGACCCCGTGCAAGTGGACTATGCAAAGCTGACAAAAGCGGCGTTTGACCTGTATCGCATGAGCCAGACAATCACGCCCGGTGCAATCACAGGTGCGGCTATCGACATGGCAACGAACTTTGCCATTGAGGTCACCGCGCATGCGGGACCGTCACTCGTTTCTGAAGCCTTCTCAATGTCATCACAGGTCGGGGATTATTTCGGGGCTTCACCGGAAGGTGTGCGGGCCTTTACCGGCGTTCTGACGGAAGGTGCCGGTCAGGCATGGAGCATGGTGAATGAAAGCGGTGTGCTGCAAGGCAATGCGATTTCGCCCGTCATCAGCAAACTATCAAACCGCTTTATGGCGACCAACTATGTCGCATCAAGCTCGGAGGCCAAAAATACCGGTCTGGTCGGACAGGCGATCTTTGATGCAATGGCGGTGACTGCATCCAAGGCCGTGGCAAATACCCCGTTCGAAAGTGTGCAAGAAGCAATTGGCGCACGCGACACCCTTGTTTCGGCACTCTCACTCGCCGCCAGTACCACAACGACAGCGGACCCGGAACGGGCAACCGCCCGCAGCCAGTCCTTGCGCAATCTGCGCACGGCGGTTTCCCGCGATGTTTCTGAAAACATCACCGGATTGCCGTGGCTTGAAAAGGAAGTTCCGGCAACGTCCACACCCGCCCGTGTCACCTCGTACCGGCTTTCGGGAACGATTGCAGACGGGCTTGCATCACGCAATGCCATCCGCCACCCGTCCTTTGTCACAGCAGGCGAAGAAATCCTCTATCTCGCAAAGGGGATCAGAAATGAGTGAAGTACAACTCTATATCCGGGGGCATATCTATAGCGGCTGGACCGACGCGACCGTGACCAAATCGCTTGATGCGATCTATGGCGAGGCCAGACTGTCGCTGACCCGCCTGTTTGATGAGGGTCCAGCAACAGTACCAAGCATCCGCCTTGATGATGACGCCCGCCTGACGGTCGATGGCGAGACTGTCATCGTCGGATACATCAAATCCCGCGACTTGGAACTTGACGAAGACGGGTTTGATTTTGACGTTGTTATCCAGGACAACACTTCGCGGTTGGTCCGTGGTTCCGTTGTCAATTTCCCGGCTGAGTGGAAAAATCAGACAGCGCTTCAGATCATCGAAAATATCTGTAAGCCGTTCGGTATTTCCGTTTCTGCACAAGTCCCTGTAGGCAAGCCGTTTGAGAAATTTACTGCCCAGCCCGGTGATACAGCCGCCAAGGTGATCGAGCGTGTTTGTCGCCACCGGGCCTTGATGGTTTATGCAGATTCAAACAGTCAACTGATCGTCACAACGGCCAAGGCCGCGACTTTACTGTCAGACGAAATTCGCCTTGATGCCGACAATGGAAACGCGCTCTCCCTGTCGCTGAGCGAGGATATTGCCGACCGTCACAACGAATATATCTGCCATACGCAAAGCCCCGGTTCTGATTGGGCAACCTCCGAACATTCAAAGGTGACTGGTCGTGCCAAAGATCACGGTATCAGCAGCTATTGCCCGCTTGTGATCATTGCCGATGAACCCGGCGATGCCGCCGCTATGACAAAACTTGCAACCACCACTGCCGCAATCAATGCCGCACGCTCCGAAAGCCGTGATTACCTTGTGTCGGGCTTACGCGGATCAAATGGCAAGCTGTGGGACATCAACAAGAAGGTTCCCGTCAATGACAGCATCGACGGTCTAAGAGCCACGCGCCTGATCAGCAAGATCGTGTTCTCGATCTCGGATGAAAAGGCCGATGAAACCCGCCTTACGGTTACGCACCCGGACGCCTACGAACTTGTGGCCGAACCGGAAACCAAACCGGGGGAGGTCTGGAATGCGGATTGATAAAATCAAAGACACTTTCGACAACATCAAACTGCGTCTCAAGCTGCTCTTTAGCCGGGCAAGTGTGACTTACGTTTATCAGATAGAACCGGGCAAGCTCCGCCATCTTCAAGTGCACGGACTGGGACTGGACGACAAGATCGAACATGCCGAGGCATACGGCCTTGCCGGTCGCCCTCTTGAGGGGGCAGAGGCATTCGTAAGCTCGATCTTGGGGCAACGCTCCCACTTGGTTGCAACCATCGTTTCGGACCCGCGTTATCGTCCCACCGGAGACAAACCGGGCGAGGTCGTCCTGTGGTCGCGCTTTGGACAAACGATCTGGCTGCATGAGGACGGAACAATGCGCATTTCCGCCCCCACAGCAGTAGAGGTCACCGCCCCCGAGGTCACAACCAATGCGCCGCTCATCAATGTCAACGGGACGAATGTGAACATCAACGCCAACACTGTCGCGATCACGGCCCAAAGTGCATCTCTTGACTGCGACGATATTACCTTTGGTGGCGAAGACGCCCAGCCGGTCGCCCGCATTGGTGATCTTGTCAATGTCACTTCGGGCAGTTCCGCAGGCCTTCATGAGATCGTTTCAGGCTCAAGCAAGATGAGGGTCGGCTGATGGATATCGCATTTGCAAACCCCAGTGAAACCGGCTTCGATTTTGCGACCGATGGCATCGATCTTGTTGTGGGTGACGGGTTGATCACGATGTTGATCCATGCGCTTTTCCGTGATGCGCGTGCGCCTGAAGGCACAATCGAAACCGGTGTTGATCCGCGTGGCCATTGGGCAAGTTCGCTGTCGAACAACGCGCCTGAAGGCAGTCTTTTATGGCGCATGCAGCGCGAGAAGATCACACCGGACATGCCCTATCGCACTGCCGAAACTTTGGAACAAGCCTGTCAGTTCATGATTGACGACACCCAAGGTGACGCACGGAACGTGACGGCAGTGCGTTCGATAGCCCAGAAATCATCCCATCGCGGACGCATCGAGGCGCAACTCAACGTGCATCTTTCCGGGTTAGCTCAACCGCGCCGCTTTTCACTGATCTATGACACCAATACCGGTCGGTACAAGTTAGAGGAAATTGCCTGATGCCTTGGCAAACAACATCCATCACAGAACGGGAATTGCGGCTGCGCGAAGGCATTTCAACCGGCCTTAAACTCGCAGCCGTCCCCGGTCGGGCATCCAATATCGGTGTCATTTCCGCCGAGGTTGCAGGCGAGATTGACGATCTTCATCAGCATATCGCGTATCAGGCAAAGCAGCGGTTCACCAAAACCGCCGATCTGGAAAACCTGAAAAACATCGCCGCCGAATATGGGATGAGCCAGCGCCAAGCCGTCCCGGCAACCGGCGTGATCCAGTTTGACGGTGCGGAATCGGTTACGCTTGAAACCGGCACACGCTGGAAGCACGCGAACGGTCAATTCTATGTCACGACCGCTGATGCCATTGTTTCCGGTGGCACAGCAACCGTAACCGCCGAGGCAGAAGCCACCGGCCCCGCAGGAAACCTTGTCGCAGGTCAGGAACTTACACTTGTTTCTCCGGTGTCGGGCATTGCATCGGTGGCAACGGTTTCAACCGCCTTTACGGTTGGCCGGGCGATTGAAGACACCGAAACTTTCCGCGCACGCATTCTCTATCGCCAAGCCAACCCGCCGATGGGTGGCAGCAATGCCGATTATGTCGTCTGGGCGACCGATATTCCCGGCGTGGATGGTGTCTGGATTTCGCCACAGGCAATGGGCCTTGGCACGGTTACTGTCCGTATCGCGTCCTATGACGAAAACGGCTGGCCTGTACCGTCTGAAAACCTGCGTCAAAAGGTCGCGGATCACATTGACGGATACATCAATGAAATCACCGGCCAATGGGAAGGTCGTCCTTCCGGCGCACAGGTGTTTGTCGTCGTCATCGATGCCAATCTTGTGGATCTCGAATTCTCCGATTTGACGCCGTCAGACACCAAGACGCTGAAGGCGATTGCAAGCAACGTTCAAGCACTGTTCAGACGTTCTGGTGAACCCGGACAAGACATTCGCCATAGCTGGTTAACAGCGGCCATTTCTTCGGCTGTGGGCGAGGATTATCACACACTGGCCAGCCCAAGTGGTCCGGTTGCGAACGGGGTCAATGAACTGCCGGTTATCAACGCAATATCGGTTGGCGAGGATACCCTGTGGGAGCGCCCGGAATGACCACGACAGAACAGAAAACAACCGCCTATACCGCAGCCATGATTGCGGGCCTGCCGCAAGGCCCTGCCTTCCCGCGTGAGGGTGCGGAAAAGCGTGACGGTTTGATCAGGGCCATCGCCCGAGAGTTCGCGCTTGAGGACGACTTGGTCGATAGCCTGATGAACGAGGCAAGCCCGCTTACGGCATCGATCACGCTTGAGGAATGGGAGGCTGATTTTGGCCTGCCTGATTGCGATCATCAACACGCCACCACCTTGCAGGAACGCCGGGCGGCTGTGCATGAAAAACGCACCCGTGTCGGCAGTCTCAATCCCAACGCCGTCGTAGCACTGGCCAAGAAACTCGGATACGACGCCGAAATCATTGAACGCCGTCCGTTCGTTACCGGGCTATCGCGCTGTGGCGACCGGCTGGGACGCGCCACAAGCCGGTTCTGGTGGACCGTTCGCGTCTATGAAGCCCGCATAACCCGGTTTCGCACCGGGATGTCCAGAGCAGGCGAAAAGCTAATGGGCATTGCGCGTGCCGAAGACCTTATTTGCGTCCTTGAACGCATCAATCACAGCCACATGAAACTCACATTCTCATACGAGGGCAACTGATCATGGAATATGTAAAACCGCTCAATGAAACCGATCCTGATGCCCCGTACATCAACGGCGATGCATCGCAGGATATTGAAGGATCGGAAGTCCCAGCCGCCGCTATCGAACATACGATGCGCGAAATCGTCAATGCGGTGACCTTCTTCCTTGGCACTGTGGAAACCCCGCTTCCGGCATCTGGCGAAGACTTGCAGCAATTGCGCAAGGCAATTGAGAAAGCGGTCTCCGATGCAAATGCAGACGCTCTGTATCGCACGGTATCTGCAACCGTTGCTGCCGGTTTCTACACAACCCCGGTCGCGCTGACCATTGCGGCTGGTGAAGCGTCGTTTGATCCGACGGCGAGCAATCGTTTCAAGTATGTCGTGGACGATGATCTGCATATTGCTGCGCCAGACACCGAAGACATGCCGCCTGCTGGCCCGGTCAAAATCAAGCTGAAAATGGATGCTGTCGGCGGGCACGGCATTAGTTGGGATGCGAAATACCGCCGCATTGGCACGCTCAGCACCGAGGCGAATGCGGTCAATAACATCTGGATGGAGTTCGATGCCGAAGACGATGTCATCGATGTGACCATCAGCCAGCGCCCGGAGGCCTGATATGAGCATCATTTTTGACCAGCCGCATCACAAGATCGGCTGCGGTGATCCGGGCGATCCGATTGATGCTGCCGTTTTGTTCACGGGCACTAATCCGAAAATGACTATCCCAACCGGGGGCGGCACAGGTAAAGTTTGGGCTTACTCCGAATGGCTCAAATTGCCCGCCATCGGTAGCACAATCATCGCTCTTCAAAGCTATGTTGATGATCCGAACAACACGTCTCTCTATTGGCGTGGTGACCTGAAAGGGGAATTCCAGCTTCAAAACCAAATCAGCAATTCAATCACCACGGATAATTTGCTGTCTGGTTCGTTTCTGTCCTCTGGCTTCTGGCTTCATCGCTACACCATTTACGATAGCACGCAGGCTGACGAAACACTCCGGTATCGAACCTATATCGGTGGCGTACTGCAGCCACATAACGGCGATTATCCGGCGCTGAATGAGATCACTCACATCGGTGCCAGCGGCGAGCATCGCATTAGCGGAAAGCATTACCGGGCTGAAACGGCCCTGTTTGTCGATATCTACCCGGAGGTGACTGAGTTCGGGCGCTTTAACGCGCAGAATGTTTGGGTACACAAAGAGTTCGCGGGCAAAGGTGGTGGCGCTGCGATCTATGGTGCGGCGGGCGCACACTATGATTTTCTTGATGGTTCTGATCTGACCAAGGACGTTTCGGGCAATGATAACCATGCAACGATTGCGTCCGGTTCGATTGTCCCGGTGTCCGATACGCCAACCAAAAACGCGAACATTCATGAGGCAATTGATAACGCAACACAAAGCTGGTCGATGACGGATGGCAACACCGTCATCGAGAACGACAATTTCGGCGGACTGTCCTACACCATCCGTTCGACCATGCCAGTGGCTATTGGCCAGTTCTGGGCTGTGATGGAAGTGGAAGCCACCGGTTCAGGAACCGGGTTTCCTGTTTTTGGTGTTGCTGACGCTTCGCGATATTTCGGGGGCAGTGTCACAAGGCGCCCCGACATTGCCTATCACCGTGATGGCACTATCCGGGATATCGACAACACTGTTCTGCAATCAGGTTTGCCAACATTTGGCGTTGGCGACTTTGTTGGTATCGAGTTGGATGGAACCAACCAGACTGTTCAATTCTATCTGGACACTGGATCAGGCAAAACGCAGATCGGCACGGCGGAAACCTACTCATTCGCGTTGGCTACATTCGCTGTCTGGGCCTACTACGATGCACGGGCGCGGGTGTATTACACCGATTTCCCTGCCAACATGCCCGCTGCTGGCGGGTATGCCGGTTTGACGGCAGAAAACTATCCCTGCCCACTGATTGAAAACCCGGACGACTACGTCACTGTCCGGCAGCGTTCTGGCGGGGATGGGGTTGATGACCTGCCGATGAACCCGTTGCTTCAAAAGGTCCTTGTCGTTTCAAAGAAGATGGATGGGACCGGGGCGTATTGGGTTACGGATACGGTTCGCGGAGCCGCAAAGGCCTGGCGTTCAAATGTTGCCGATGAAGAAAAGTCCAAGCCGAATGGTCTCTATCAATTCAATGCCAATGGATATCTGATCGGGTCTGATGCCGATTATCAGGGAAGCCGTATTGATATCATATTCCGCGCAAGCCCATTGGCCGGTTTCGATATCGTGGAAATTGACCACACGACGGGCACGCCTTCGACTGTCTCACACAGCGCGGGCGGGGCTATTCAATATGCTTGGGTGGTTCCGCTTGATGGTGGTGATCGTCGCGTGTTTCACCATCTCTTGCCTGCGGGGCAGTATTACAAGCTCAACCAAGCGGAAGCTCAGACGATCACGGCTGACCCGAACTGGCTGTTGTCCACAGCAAACACGGTAACGCTTGGTGCGTCGATGCCGTCCGGGCGCTACGTTCTTGATGTCTGGCGCGGCGTTCCGCAGTTTTCAGCTTTTGGTCTGCACGATGGCAATAATTCTGCAAATGGTCCATTCGACGCGATGGACTTCTTGCCAAGGCTCTACCTGATCACCGAGCACAATCCGACCGACGATGTCAATTTGTGCGTCGCAGACATCAACCCCAACAACCCGGCCCGTACTTTCTTGATGATGAACCGTGATCAGGGCGCTGTCACTTTGACCGACCGTGACCGCGATTTGCTGCCCAATGGCGTGAAGGCGCGGGCGTCTGTCGGTGGCGGAGAGATCAATAATACGGGCGGGGTGTTCCCGTGGGCTGCATGGGCCTTTGTACCAATCAAATTCGCAACGGCGCGATAGGAGTAATGACAATGCGTACACCACTTTACGCGATCTGCAATACGGACTGGACCCTTAAGTCGCTTGCATATTCGACAAAGAGTATCAAAGCCGTGACGGGTGATATTGAGGATGCCACGGCATTTTCGGTGGCTGGTCTGCGCGACCGCTTTGTCATTCCGATTACCCAAACCCCGAAGCCATCCACCAAGTGGCAGGATGTTTCAGGTAGCCCGGATGTTGATATCACGGGTGACCCGGAAATCCCCGAGACGATGGCGGCGGTGCTGGTATGGGCTAGTCAGCCGGTCAGTCTTGAGGCGGCAAAGGCGAAGCTGAAAGAGCGGGCGAAGATGTGCAAGTTTGCGCGAATGGACGGGGGTGTTGAGTTTGACCTCAATGGCGCGACCCTTATCGCTCAGACGGACAGTGAAAGTCGGTCCTTGCTGATGGCCTCATACTTCAAGGCAGTGATCGGCGCTCTTCCCAATGGTCGGAACTGGCGTTTCCTTGATAATTCATATCCGCTGCTGACCACGGCGCAGGTCATTGCACTGGGCGATACTGTCGATGCCATGGTGTCTGCCTGCTACGATCAGCAGAATGCTCATGATGCAGCCATTGCCCTTCTGCCTGATCTGGATGCCTGTAAGGCTTATGATTGTTCGGTTGGGTTCCCGGCGGTGCCTTCTATCCCCGTCGAATAACGGCGGGGGTTCGGGCGTGTCCCCGCCCAAACCGAGTGAGAACGACCACTCACGGATAACCGCCCCGCCACCGTAGCTACGGTCGGGGATTTGCTAAAGGTCGAAGATGACAGAGTCAATCAACTCTGGAACAAAAAAAGAACAATACCGGGAAATCCGGTGTAAATCCTGCGGTCGAAAGCTGCTTGAGGCTTTCGGTCGCATTCTGATCCGGGTCAAATGCACACGCTGTAAGACCCTCAATGCAATCGAGTCCCAATCAGAGGACCACCTCTGAAAGCCTGTGAGCTTCGGAGAAAATAAGTGAAAGATCGAACGTCTAATATCGTCGAGAATTCCCGAACACTTCCTGTAAAGCCTGTAGCCCCTTATCTCGGTGGTAAAAGCAGGCTGGCCAAGCGGATTATCGGGAAGATCAAAACCATACCGCACGCGACATATGCCGAGGTATTTGTCGGGATGGGCGGTGTTTTTTTACGCCGTGATCATCAGGCAAAGTGCGAGGTCATTAATGATCGCAACCGTGATGTCTATAACCTGTTCCGCGTCCTGCAGGAACATTACCCATACTTCATCGATCTGCTGAAATGGCGGCTGACGACCAGAGTGGAATTTGAACGGTTAACGTCTGTCGATCCCGACACGCTAACCGATCTCCAGCGGGCAGCACGCTTTCTCTATCTTCAGCGGACTGCATTTGGTGGGAAGGTATCAGGTCGGAATTTTGGTGTTGCACCGGGACGTCCCGGACGCTTCGATATCACCAAGCTGGCCCCGATGCTCGAAGACCTTCATTCCCGTCTTGCGGGCGTGACAATTGAATGTCTGGATTACGCGGCCTTCATAGATCGCTATGACCGGTCTGACACTTTGTTCTACCTTGATCCACCTTACTATGGGAACGAAGGCGACTATGGGAAGGATATCTTCAGCCGGAATGATTTCACCAAGCTGGCCGATCAATTGGGCCAGATCAAAGGATCGTTCATTCTGTCATTGAATGACCGGCCAGAGGTGCGGGAGATATTCTCCAGCTTCAAGATTGAGGCCGTGAACGTGGCATACTCGATCAGCAAGAAGACCGAAGGCAGGAAGTCATACGGTGAGGTACTTATCAGCAATCAATGATCGAACGGGGTGGCCAAGTGCCACCCTTTTCATTGCCGCCGTGTATGCAAAAAAGAATGCCAAACTATGCAAAAAATCGCGCGCCGCTATACCAGCCCGACACGTGCCGACTTTAATGTGCTTTACGGGAGATATCGGAGGGAAAACAGGGATTTGGTGCGCCCGACAGGATTCGAACCTGTGGCCCCCAGATTAGGAATCTGGTGCTCTATCCTGCTGAGCTACGGGCGCACTGCACAAAGGCAGCCTTGACTTAGCAGCAAATCAAAGTGTGATCAATCAGCAGCTTTCCTGATCACGAGGCGTCAGACTGTCTTGACTTCACCTGATCATTGCTCAGCGCAATAAAGTCATAAAATCAACGAACTGTGACAGCATCAAAAAATAACCGATTTGCCCTTCGATACCCTGTGACGTAACCCTATAGTCGGGCAGGCCACATCATACACTTAGGCAAATCGGTCAAAGATGAATGTTTGATCGCTAAAAGCGACTATTCAAAAATGCGTTCGATCGGGAACGAATAGGTCAGAGACAGAATTTCTGTACCCGGATTTTCATCACCGATACTCGCATTCGAGATGTGTGAGATGCCAAGGCTCAGACGTTCGTGGCTGTCAAAGCGGAAACCAAGTTCAAGACCAGATCGAAACTCGATCCAATGACCAAGGTCTTCGCCGTTCCCCTGATGATATGCCCCGACAGAGGTATAGACACTCGAGACGAAGTGATCCCCCCACAGCACGTCAACGGCCAAACCGCCATATCCGTGAACCGCACCTTCCGACGTTACCATCACACCGCCAATCGGTCGGGTCACATCAAACATTGCGTGCTGGGCGCGGTAATCAAGACGAAACTCGGCAGCTTCTTCATCCTGAGTAATATCGACCATACCGGTCGAGAACTCAAGCAGCCCCGAATCGTTGTTATTACCCAAAATCTGCTGCGCGTGCGCAGTACCCCAAAAACCAAAAAAGACACAAACTGCAAGCAGTTTCCCCAAGCCCAGCTTCATCAATCAAGTCCCCATCAGATCAATCAATAAGATATTCTAGCCAAGGATTTACCAGACACAATCAAACATTGGAACGAAAATCCTATTTTCCCGCAAACCGAGAACCATCAAATCTGTCGGTTGCCCGAACCAGTTCATGGACAATCCCGGGTTCGCTTGCTGCATGACCAGCATCATCAACCACAAACATCTCAGCCCCGGGCCAAGCCGCATGCAATGAAAATGCTGAGGTCGGCGGACAAACAACGTCATAGCGCCCCTGCACAATGATCGCAGGCAAATGCGAAATGCGCCCTATATTGCGCAAAAGCTGATCTGGTTCAAAAAAGCCCCGATTTACAAAATAATGATGTTCAAGTTTTGCCAAGGCCAATGCGATCTGGTCACCTTCGAAATCTTCGACCAAGCCATCGTCGGGCAAAAGGGTACAGCAGGTTGCCTCGAATGCGGACCAGACTCGGGCTGCTTCAATTGCGAGATCTTCACCCTCTTTGCCCGCAAAAATATCGCTGTAGCGTTCAAGTAACTTCTGCCAACCCGGATTTTTCTGGAATCCAGCAATCTCGATAAATTTGCGCTCTGCTTCCGGGAAGAAACGCCCCATGCCGTCCATAAACCAGGCAATTTCCATTTCCCGGCACAGAAAAATCCCACGCAAAACGAACCCAAGAACGTTCTCGGGATGGGACTGCCCATATGCCAGCGCCAATGTAGATCCCCATGACCCGCCAAACACCAGCCAACGGTCAATGCCACGATCTTCGCGCAGGGCTTCAATATCCCCAATCAAATGATCTGTGGCATTGTTTTCAAGGCTGCCGAACGGTTTTGATTTTCCCGCACCACGCTGATCAAACAAAATCACCCGGTATTTTTGAGGATCAAAGAAACGGCGACTGTTTACCGAGATCCCAGCCCCTGGCCCACCATGCAAGAAAACAACCGGAATGCCGTCCGGATTGCCGACCTCTTCCCAGTAGATTTCATGACCATCGTCACGGGCAAGCCAGCCAGTTGCGTGGGGAGTAACGTCTGGATAAAGCACGTGGGAACCTCATTCATTGAGTTTGGTAAACGCCAGAAATTAGCTTTCTCATGATTTTAGCGACAAGAACAAGCACCTATTGTGCCTCAACGCACAACCAATTGATGTTTCGAAGTGCAATATAAGGACCGCCACGGTTTTCTATGACACCTCGAACCCGCACCTTCCGACCGATCCAGTCATCAAGAGCTTCTTTAGAGCCGACCAATACATCACGAAGATCAGAACCAATCGCGATGGTGAAGTCATGTCGCCAGTTCTGCCCGAAATTGAGGTAACTGCGCCATTCCTGATGCTCTACACTGACAAGAACTGCATCAACCACGACAAACTGGCCAATTGCATCTTTTACATCCGCAAGGTTTGATCGCCCCCACAAGGTTTTGTCTGACGCAGCTGCAACAACATAAGGAGGCTCATCCATCGCATCATCGCGCCACATACCCAGCCCATTGGAAATGGCGGTATCTTCTGCTGCAATCAATCGCACCACATCATCGGAAGTTTCAGGCATCAGCAACGCCAACCCCTTTGACAACAGCGCTTCCTGCCAGATCAGAAACGAGTTTGGAGAACCACTGCGAATGCGGACAGGAAGACGATCAAGGTAATCTGCCTTTGCGGTAATCTTGGCAATTTCCACTGGTTCCTGACTGGCTTTTTTCAGCCAATTAAATGCTGCGGCCTCGAACTGCGGTACAAACGCGACATCAGACAATCGAAGCGGTTGTTTTGCAAAATCAGGCGCAAAAAGCTGGTCAACCGCAACAGGAGGCAACAACTGATACGTACTCCATGACGATGACCCGTTCCCAGCAGCCATACTGTCAGCACCATCAGAGTTTACACCGGCCCCACAGCGCCAGTCGCTTGCTTGAACTCTCCCGACTGGTATCAAAGAAACCAGTAAAACCAATATCACTTTGAAAACGCGCACCACCTTGGCCGTAAAATTTCCCAATTTCACCGCGTAGGATAAAGACTGCGAATGTGTTGATCGGTTCTGCAACACGCGTTACCAATTCTCATGAAATTCTGTCTGGCGTTTGGTTCAAACTTACGCGGCAAAGCGACAAGAGGAAAGACATCAATGGGTTGGCTGCATTCCATACACAAACGACACGTGGCTGTTTTGCTTACGGCAGCCACCCTTACGGTTGGACTTGCCGGGTGCTCGACCAATCGTGCAACTGGCGAAGACAGCTTTACCGCCTTTATGTCACCGGACGAAGAACGCAAGATCGGGGCACAGGAACACCCGAAAATGGTCAAGGAATTTGGCGGGAAATACGATGAAAAGGACCTGCCAGCCTATGTCACTAAAATCGGTGAAAAACTGGTCGCCGTGTCAGAAACGCCTGATGAGAAGTTTACATTCACGGTTCTTGATTCCCCGGTCATCAACGCCTTTGCCCTTCCGGGCGGATATGTCTACATCACGCGCGGGCTTACTGCACTTGCCTCAAACGAGGCAGAACTTGCTGGCGTTCTTGCCCATGAAATAGGCCATGTGGTTGCCCGCCATTCAGCTCAGCGATATAGCCGCGGCATGATTACCCAGATTTTGGCTGGGGGGCTTTCGGTTGCCATCGGCAATGGCGCTGGGGAGATTATTGGCACCGGTGCGAACGCTTATTTGAAATCCTTCTCGCGTGAGCATGAACTGGAAGCCGACATGCTGGGTGTGCGCTATATCACGCGAGCCGGATACGATCCCGATGCCATGGCAACCTTCCTTGAAAAGCTGCGCGCGCATTCGCGCCTTCAGGCCGTGCTTGCGGGACGTTCGCCCGATGACGTCGATCAGTTTGATTTCATGGCAACACACCCGCGCACACTTGACCGCATCCAACAAGCCCATGCGCAGGCCAATGTCACCCCGGTTGCCAACCCGGAACTGGGCACCGTGCGATACATGACTGCCATTGATGGCATCCTGTATGGCGACGGCCCGGACCAGGGTTATATTCATGGTTCAGAATTCGTTCATGTCCCGCTTAACTTCCAGTTTGAAGTTCCCGATGATTTTTCCATGATTAATCAGCCAACGGCCGTGGTCGCGCGCGACAAACAAGGGGCGCAAATCGTATTTGAAGGAGCGCCCGAAGCGCGAGACATGCGCCTCGATAACTATCTTAAAAGCGCATTTTCAAAACAGATAACACTTCAGAATATCGAAATGCTTGATATTAACGGTCAGGAAGCCGCGACCGGAAGTGCTGATGTTTCACTAAGCTCTGGCGCTGCGCGGTTGCGCGTGGTCGTTATCCGACATGAGGACTCGACCTATCAGTTCCTGTTCATCATGCCCTTGGACAAGGCAGACTCGTATAACGTCGCATTACGCCGCACGACATACAGCTTCCGTCCATTGACCACTCAGGAACAACAGGTCAACACGCCGCTTCGCATTAAAGTGCGGGCAGCAAACCCGGAATATACCTTGCAGACGTTTATTGATGACATGCAGGTTGACCGTGAGCCCGCCGCAACATTTGCGACCATTAACGGCCTGGCCGCAGGCGAGGCCCCTGCCCCCAACGCTTTGGTCAAAGTCGTCAGGCATTAGCAATACCAAGACCACCAGCGGACAAAACATCAAAAGGCAGCATAATCACATGCTGCCTTTTTTCGTATTCATGTCACGTCCTGAAATACGTTGTCACCTACAGGAGATGACAATGTCTACTTCAGGCAAAGTGCATCAAAAAGCCAGCGGACGATATCCGCTGGCTCCTTGAAAACCGTCAACGTATTTTAGGACGGCACATCAAATGACCGTCCCGACCAACCGACGGCAAGGCCAAGGTATTTAAATGCTTTCGATGCGATCAGAAACCTTACCCTGACCATCAAGAGCCAGTGCCAAAAGCGACCCACCACGCCCCGCACCATGGTCAAGTGATAGGGTGAATTCACGTTCAATCAATCCGGTTTGGCTGCCTGATGCACCACGCACAATACGCGCACAATCGTAGTACCGGTCGGTGATGCTTTCGAACATCGACCCGCCCCACCAGAACGTATCAGTCTGTCCGGTCAAAGGACGCGATCCGTCAAGGCCCGCATGGACAAAGATCAGCCGACCGTCTGTGGTATAGGCCGCATGTTTAAGATCGGCCAAAAGGGCACTGTGGCCGCTGTGACGACGCAGCGCATCGGCAAATTGTGAGGTCCATTGCGAAATAGCGTGCGCGCCTTGACGCATAATCGACTGCACATTGACCGGATCAAAACCATAGGCCCGGATCGTACCAGCAACACCGCGCGTCAACATCCAGTCAAAAACTTCACCCGGGTTAGGAGCAAACTGGATTTGTTGCAACTTGGTGACCATTTCTTCTGATGCACCACGTAGAAAAACGATGTCAGCGATATCAATGCCGTCAATCGCAATAAAATAGCGACGAAACAACAGAAGCTCATTGATGGTGGCGATGACAGTTTCACCCGATCCATCGCCCCAGTAGTTCCCAAGATAGACCAGCCGGTCGCCCGGGGTGATGCGCGGGGCAAGCTTTTGATGAACTGCCCGCAACGCGTCATGATCACCATTGATCGCGCCGACAACCCAGATTCTTTCTGCCGGCTTAATCGGCGCCAGAACTGCACTCATCGCTGTAACCTGCCTAAAACAAAAACAAAACCGGCCCCGAGGATATCAAGGATACCTTGTGGGCCGGTTTTTATAAATAGGTGTGTAAGGAGACGTCTGCAATCAGGCAGCTTTGTACAAAAGCTTTTCAAGTTTGCCAGATGCCTTGTCCTTATCGATTTTTTCAATCGCAGCCAGTTCGTCAACGAGGCGCTCAAAGGCTGCTTCGTAAATCTGACGTTCAGAGAACGACTGTTCCGGCTGGGTTGCGCTGCGATGAAGATCGCGCACGACTTCTGCGATGGAAACAGGGTCGCCTGAATTGATTTTTGCTTCGTATTCCTGTGCACGGCGCGACCACATGGTGCGTTTTACACGTGCACGCCCCTTAAGGGTAATAAGTGCGGAGTCCATCTGCTTTTTAGAGGAAAGCTTACGAAGACCCGAGTTGCCCACCTTATTAACCGGTACACGCAAAGTCATGCGGCTGGATTCAAAGGTAATTACATAAAGGCGCAATTCCTGACCCGCGATTTCCTGGGTTTCCAGGCCGTCGACACAGCCAACACCGTGCGCGGGGTAAACAACGTAATCGCCAACAGTAAAGGGCAACTTATCCGACATCAAGCATCCTTCCGGCCGTATGAGACCTGGTCATTCAACTGTAACACTATAGACCCAGTGACGCGAAGAGCGGCCCACGACCAAGCTTTTGGCAAAGTCGCGGTTTCAGACAGGGGATATTAAACGGGGATCCGGTAAATTCGGAACGAGCCTGTCGAGCCCTTAAACGCGAGTTGGAGACAATAACACAAAGAGCCGGTGTTTCACAGAATTTTTCCGTGTCACCAGCTCAATGCAGCCATGCAAAGGACCAAACGCCGACACAGGATTGACCCAAATATGGTTTAATTCTTGATGGTTATGCGACTTGATCAGTCACCTTTACCAGGTGCTTCACTGAGCATTTCGGTTTTACCCGTTTTGCCATTCCACTCGTCCGCATCAGCTGGCGCATCCCCTTTACGGGTAATATTTGGCCAGACTTCAGCGAATTTCCGGTTGATTTCCAACCAGTTGTCCAAGTTCGGTTCCGTATCAGGAATAATCGCCTCTGCGGGGCACTCCGGCTCACAGACACCACAATCAATGCATTCGTCAGGATGAATAACCAAAAAGTTATCACCTTCATAGAAGCAATCGACGGGGCAAACCTCGACGCAGTCCTGATACTTACACTTGATGCAGTTTTCCGTCACCACATAGGTCATGGTGTAACTCCGTACAGGTTGCTGGACCAGATTGCGGCTGCACCCGCGCTTGGCCTTGTTCTCTCTCGGGCATTGGGTTATCACGCACGGCCCTTGTGTGCAACTCCATTAAAACCCCATTTTTTTGCGTAGTATTGCCAGTTTGATGCAGTGCAGAAACATCGGCCAGCAAGATATAGGATATTTACCTTTGAAATTCTGCGCAGACCATACAGATTTCTTTGCTCTTTTCCAGTTCTTAGGGCCTTGGGACAATTGCTTTTAACAACACAACGCCATAGTGTGCTTTTAACTGATTGGGAAAAGTGAATATTTGGGGTTCGGGGTGTCTGACGAAAACCTTGATCAGCAACAACTTAAGTGGCTGGATCGCCTGTCTGTAAAACAGGCACGTATTGCGGTCGCCATTACCCTGCTTATTGGCCTGCTGCTCAGTGCTATTCAAATCACCCTTGATCTTCGCGAAGAACAAACCCTGATTGACCGTACTGTTAATCAGGTCCTTGCGACCTTGCGCGAATCCGCGACACAGGCGGCGTACGGTCTTGATGAAAATCTGGCCTCGCGCGTTATTGCCGGCTTGTTTGAATATGAGCCTGTCTATGAAGCGGTCTTGCGCGACAATTTCGATAATGTCCTTGCCCGCCATTCAGAGCCACCAAGCAGTTCCAGCCGTTCCCTGCTGACCAGACTAATGTTTGGTGACAATCAGGAATATGATGTTCGCCTTGAAACAGGTCCGACCAGGGAACTGGTCGGATATTTAAGTGTTCAAATCGATACTAACCTGATTGCCGAGGGTTTTATCAATCGTGCGACGCGCATCCTGGCATCAGGCATTTTACGAAATCTGCTTTTGGGGCTGGTATTGGTTGCGTTTTTCTATGCGACACTGACCAAACCGCTCTTGCGCATTTCGGCCACACTGCGCAAGATTAACCCGCAACACCCCGATCCCCAGAGCATCGTCGTCCCGGCCAAACATGACCGCGATGAGCTCGGTATGATTTTGCATACCACACGCAATCTGATCAACAGCATTTCGACAAACCTTACCAAGCTGCGCGTTACCGAACAGCAAGTCCGAGACCGTGAATCGCAACTTAACGCCATTGTTCAAAATGTTGCTGACGGGATTCTGACGATTTCACCGACAGGTCGTATCGTCGAATACAATGCTGCCATCCGGCCCCTACTGGGGTTGATGCGTGATGAAACACCCCAAGGACGCGCCTTGCAGGAATTTATCGCCCCGCGATCAATTCCGACACTTGAACACACCCTTGAAGAACTCGCCGCATATGATCCGAGCATTGAGATAACAGAAAAACGCATCATCTTACCCATCATTCGGATAGACCAACGCGAGATTGACGTTTCTTTTGCCTTCCGACCGATCCCTGATGCGGCAACCCCGCTCATTACAGCTGTTCTAAACGACATAACCGTCCGCAAACGCTATGAAGAACAGCTGGTCTATATGGCCAACCACGACACGCTGACCAACCTGCCGAACCGCAGCATGCTTGAACACAGCCTGTCAAATGCACTGGCGGTACACCAAGATGACAAAGACCGACGCCACGGCGCAACCGCGGTTGTCTTTATCGACCTTGATCGTTTCAAGGTAATCAATGACAGCTTAGGACATCATGTCGGGGACCTATTGCTCAAGGCTGTGGCGCTGCGACTGCAAAAGGTCATTGGCCGTCAGGAAATTGTCGGACGTCTTGGCGGGGATGAGTTCCTGATCATTATTCCCGATCTAAAGGAAATGCAGGATGCCGCCAATTTGTCGCAAGCTGTCCTTGACGCACTGACACCAGCCTTCGATATCAAGGGACGCATTCTGTTTGTCACCCCATCCATTGGCATTGCGCTTTATCCATCCGATGGTGAAGATTTCCCAACATTGATGCGCAACGCCGATACTGCGATGTATAGCGCGAAATCGGGGGGTGGCGGCACCTATCACTTCTTTACCAAGACGATGAACGAAAGTGCGATGGCGCGCCTTGTGATCGAAAATGATCTCCGAGAAGCCCTCGCAAAAAATCAATTTGAACTGCATTACCAGCCCAAGGTCGACCTTAAAACCGACCAGATTTGCGGGCTTGAAGCACTTATCCGCTGGAAACATCCGGGGCGCGGCTATATCTCGCCGATGCAGTTCATCCCGGTGGCAGAAGAAACCGGACTGATCGGCAAGATCGGCGAGTGGGTTTTCGAGGAAGTCTGCCGTCAGATCGGTGAGTGGAACGCCGCGAATGTCCCGCCGGTTCCGATTGCGATCAATGTGTCACCACGACAATTGATGGAAGGCCGGATCACGCAAACCATTGCGCGTATTCTTGAACAAACCAATACACCTGCTGCACGCATCGTGCTTGAAGTTACCGAAACCGTGATGATGCAGGAAATCAAGAAATCGGCTACAATCCTTGAAGAACTGCGCCACCTTGGGCTGCAAATCGCGGTTGATGACTTTGGCACGGGCTATTCATCCTTGGCGTATCTTAAACGCCTGTCGATCAACTCCATCAAGATTGACCGGTCGTTTGTCCGCGACATCACAGTCGATAGCGATGATGCCGCGATCACGCGCGCGATTATCATCATGGGCCACAATCTTGGCCTGCAGGTGGTTGCCGAAGGTGTTGAAACCATAGAACAAATGGACTTTCTACGCGACAGTGGGTGTGACGAAGTTCAGGGCTTCCTGATTGCGACACCGCTGCCTGCACATGAGGCTGTTCACCATATTATACGTCTGTCCGCCAAGGCCGATATTGAACCATAAATCGCCAACACCAACGAAGAAGCGCAGCCTGCGCACCACATTCAACCGTCTGGTTACCCGAGAAGTAAAATGGCCCCACAAAAATCCGTCCTGCTCATAGATGACAGCAAATTCGCCCGGCTTCTGGTCAAGGCATTCATATCCAGCAATTTTGCGGGGTGGGAAATTGACGAGGCCGAAGATGCGGCAAAAGCCTTGGCGATGGTCGCGGAAAAATCCTACGATTATCTGCTGGTAGATTTTAATATGCCCGGCATGAACGGGCTTGAGCTTTGCGAGAAGTTGCGCGCGCAGTTCCCTGATACCGTGATTGCACTTCTGACGGCCAATATTCAAAAAGAAATCCAGAACAAGGCCGAAAGCATCGGCGTTGATTTTCTGGCAAAGCCACCGACCGAAGAAAAAATTTGTGACTACATCGCGTCCAAGGAAGCGGGTCGATGATAGATCTGACAGAACTTGAACATGATACCATCAGTGAACTGATCAACATCGGTGTTGGTCGGGCCGCATCATCCTTGTCCGAGATGGTCGAACAACCGGTTGAACTAACCGTTCCGCGCATCACTTTCGTCGAACGGTTTTCTGATACCGACCTTGCCAAGGCGCCAACTGAAATTGTTTCTGCCGTCAGTCAGACATTCGACGGGCCCTTTAAAGGCGAGGCCATGCTGGTCTTTCCCGAAGAACGCAGTCTGGAACTGGTACGCAGCCTTTTGAAAGTCGACGTTCCGCTTGAGGCCTTGACTGATCTTGAGCAAGAAGCCCTGATGGAAGTCGGCAATATCATTTTAAATGCCTGCCTTGGCAGCATTTCAAATGTGCTTGGTGAACCGATAAATTGCTCAATGCCCTCATTTCGCAAACGCGAAAGCCGGTCGTTACTGGATCAAGATGACGCAAGTAGCCAAACTGGCAAAAAACCCGTCCTGATGATCTTGCATGTGCAATTCATGCTGCGTCAAAATGACATTGATGGGTATGTCCTGTTTGTTATGGATCTGGATTCAATCCAGATGCTCAGGGAACTGGTCCGTCGTTTTCTGGCCAATTCACTTGGTTAACCGGGTCGAGGTGAATGAAAAAGTCGACACCATCATCGTTGAACCACAAAACGCTGTCGGGCAGCCTCGATAGATCAGACAAAGCTGCCGAACTTTATGCAGCGTTGCTTGATACGGCAGATACCGGATCGCTTGCGATTTCACAGGATGGCGCGATTTGCCATTGGAACAGATGGATGCAAAACCGATCTGATCTTGCACCGCATCAAGTTCTTGGCAAACAACTTGTCGACGTTTTTCCTGAAACTAAATTAGGCCGGGTCAGTCAGGCGATTGAAGACTGCCTGAAATTTGGCATGCCCGCCGTTATATCCCCATCACTTAATCAAGGGGCCCTGCCGTTAAAGCCCCTGCCGCAATTTGCCGCAAGCTTTGATCGCATGGAACAATCAATCCGCATCCATCCAATCAAGACAAGCAGCAACGGCACATTGTGTTCGTTGACCATTCGCGATGTGACCCTTGCGGTTCAGCGTGACCGACTACTTCGCCAGCAGGCCGCCGAATTGGCTGACCTTGTTACCCAAACCAGACGCAGCGAAGGCCGGACCAGGGCGATCTTGCAAAATACCATTGATGCCATTCTGGTGGCGTCTGATGATGGCAATATTGAACCTTTGAATGCACGCGCGCAGGAGCTGTGCGGCCCCGAAGGTGACCCGGAACTTCGCAACATCATTCGCTTTCTTTTACCTGACAGCGAACACATCACCCCGTCGCCACCGCCAAAGGATCGGCTTTTGACCGACCTTGGGACCGGGGTGATCGAGGTTCTCGCCTGCACGTCGAGCGGCCGCAACATACCGCTGGAAGTCGCGATCAGTCATTTTTCTGCTGATGAGCGCTATCACTACATTATTACTCTGCGCGATATTTCCCAACGCAAACGCCATGAGATGGAAATTCAGCGCACCATGGCTGAACTTGAACGGTCCAACAGCGAACTTGAACAGTTTGCCTATGCCGCGTCCCATGACTTGCAAGAACCACTGCGCATGGTGTCAAGCTATACCCAGCTCATCGCCCGGCGGTACGAAGGCCAGCTTGACGATACAGCCGATGAATTCATTCATTATGCTGTTGATGGCACCCAACGCATGCAGCGCATGATTGACGACCTTCTGACCCTGTCGCGTGTTGGACGTCATGGCAAACCGTTCCACGCGGTTTCTTTACATGCCCTGTTTGATGCGCTTGTAACCAACTTCAAACGTGCCGGGTCCGCCCCCGAAGGCAATATCATCCGCGAAGGAACCCTTCCCACCATCACTGGCGATGCAAGCCAGCTACTGCTGCTATTCCAGAACCTGGTATCCAATGGCCTGAAATACAGTGACCCCGAAGATGGCAAGGTACGGGTATTTGCCAAGGAAACCCCAAACAGCTACCGCATTTTTGTCGCCGATAACGGGATTGGAATTGAAGAGCAATATCACGAAACCATTTTTGAAGTTTTCAAACGCCTGCATGGCTATGGTGATTATGCCGGGACAGGAATTGGCCTGGCAATTTGCAAAAAGATCGTCGACCGGCACGGTGGATCGCTGGTCGTCACCAGCACGCCGGGCGAAGGCAGCACATTTTGCGTCGAGTTCCCAAAAGAATTGCCGATTGTCGTCACACAGGAAAGCATGTAGCTTTCAGTTTACGTAAGCGTAAACCTCAACAGCATTGAGCCCCCATGAGCGACAGCTACTCCATTACTGATCTTGCCCGCGAGTTTGACGTAACCACGCGGACCATCCGCTTTTACGAAGATCAGGAACTGATAGAGCCCGAACGTCAGGGACAAACCCGCATTTACAGCCAGCGTGACCGGGTGCGTTTGCGCCTGATCATGCGTGGCAAGCGGCTTGGTTTCTCATTAAAGGAAATACGTGATCTTCTTGACCTGTATGATGGCGACCGCAGCGAAATCACCCAATTGACCATCCTTGTGTCCAAAATCAACGAACGCCGTGATGCACTTCGCACACAGCGTGAGGACATTGACGCAACACTTGATGAGCTTGATAAACTTGAAGAATCCTGTCAGGGCGAACTCAACCGAAAGAAGACCGGCTAAGATCAAACACCCCAGATTGATCTGCTTTACGGATTGCCCGCCGTTGGATTTGTAACTTTCACAAGCCGGGGTTCTGATGGCCGCGACAGGATAAACAAACTGACCGGAACAGCGACCAGCACCTGAACCATCACGACCCAACGGCTTTCGACAAAGATCAGCGATACCGCAATCACAACAAAGAATGCCAACATCGCCATACATTTGGCCCGCCGACTGATGACACCATGATTGTTCCAGTCACGAATTGGGCCGCCAAACCGGGGATGATTGCAAATCCAGTCGTGCAGTCTTGGAGATCCCTTGGCAAACAGCCAAGCGGCCAACAACATAAACGGCGTCGTTGGTAAAAGCGGTAGGAAGATACCCACAACGCCCAATCCAATTGCAAGCCAGCCAAGACCAATATAAATATGCGAAAAGCGCACCGTCGATTTCCTGTTTACAGCCCGTCACGCCCCTGACAGGCTAGACCCACGTCAATGTAGGCGCAGTAATTGCGAAATTCAATTAATAGCCGACTACTACACTCAGTTATGTTAACCGCCCCGGTTACGCCCTGAAAATCTTTTACGGTTGCCCATGCTTGAGATCGAAAAAGGCCTTTATCTGGATGAACGCCATCTGAATTTTCAGTTCGTGCGCGCATCGGGGCCCGGCGGACAAAACGTCAACAAGGTATCGAGTGCAGTTCACATGCGCGTGCGCATTGATGACCTGACCGAACTTCCTTTGCGCGTACGCAACCGCCTGCGTGAACTGGCCGGAAGCAAACTGACCAACGATGGCGAGATCATCTTTGACGCCCAGCGTCACCGCACACAGGAACGCAACAAGCAGGATGCGATAGAACGGCTTCTCGCCCTGTTGCGCAAAGCCGCCGAGCGCAAGAAATATCGCGTAAAAACACGTCCCAGCATGTCGGCAAAACGCAAACGCACTGATAACAAGAAAAAGCGCGGCGACACAAAAAAAATGCGCCAGACTCCATCATATTGATGAACACGCCTGCTCTGCAAAGTTCGATCCACAATTAACTTAAGGGACTGTGCCGCACCCAGTCTTCCATCAGTGCCGCAATCTCGACCGTATCAAGTTCACTGGCCGCCAAGCTCTGCCAAGTCGAGAACTGTAAGCTGTGGCGAACAACGGCCCGGCAAAGGTTATTGCCACGCCGTGCCGCAGGAAGATGACGCATGATGTCATCTTGGATAAGGGCAAGATGTTTGTCGGCGGGGCGTAATGCCTTGTCCAGATCCTCAAGCTTTCCACGATCTGACTGCACCCCCCCCCATACATGACTGGTTTCGCTGTAATAATGATACAGCATGCTCAAAATTGCGATGGGCCAGTCTTGCGGGTTAACGCGGTCGCGCCAGTCTGCCGGATCAGGCATCGGGCTGCTTTCAAACCATGCCTTTAGCGCACCTGCCATCAAATCAGCTTCCTTGGGAAAGTGACGATAGACTGTGAGGCGCTGCACAGATGCTTTGGTTGCAACCGCACTGATTGTCGTTGCCGCGGGACCAACACCCCCGTAGAGCAACAATGCCGCATCAATGATCTTTTGATGGGTATCTTGTTCCTTATCTGCGCGTTTGGTCTTGGTGTATGTCCGCGTCGCCATGTTTCCCCCAGCGTGTCTGCATCTCCGCCAGACCCCAAATCCAGCACAGAAAGCAAAAAAGATAACATGCCTTCGGTTTTTCAATGAACGGTTTTGCTTATCGGGCATCGAGGATTCCCAAACAACTCACTTTATTTGCCAACAGGCGATCATCATCCATATAAAGGTCCATCGTATTAAAAGGACGGCCCCATGACGATTGACTGGAATCATATTGCCAATGCCCCCTTGCCCGCAAATTGCGGTTGGCGCGGGACATATCGGGTCCGATATTCCGAGATTGACGACAATGGCAAGGTCATGCTCCCTGCCCTTGCCGATTACATGCAGGATGCGGCCGGTTGGGGTGCCCGGATACTAAAACTGGCCTATGACGACACGGTTGATCAGGGGATCGCATGGGTATTGGCGCGCATGGTCATTCATATTCGCGACTATCCCGGCAATGGCGAAGACATCACGGTTGAAACATGGCCATCAGGAGTATCGCGCCGGGTTGCCACCCGTGATTTTCGTCTTACCAATGCCAAAGGTAACGTGATTGGTGTCGCGCAAAGTTTCTGGGTGATGTTTGATTTGCGTGAACGCCGTGCTGCACAATGGCCCGACTGGATTTCTGACCGCCTGCCAAATCCACCGGGGCCGAAATTGATTGAGCCACCGTTGCGGACACCGGCCACCACTGAACCACTTTCCCCGTGCGACACCATCAAGGCTCGCCCGTCGGACCTTGATCTGTATGGGCACGTCAATAATGTGCGGTTGATGCAGTGGGTTCTGGGGATCGCCGGACAAAACAATCGACCGGACTTTCATCCCGAAAGCCTCGATATTCAGTTCCGAACCGAATGCCGCGTGCATGAACGGGTTGAAATCAGACATTGCGATGGATTTGCCGCCATTACCCGTGACGAAGACGGCACCGATTTGGTCCGCGCCCAAATCACACCGCGTAATCGCATCGCACTAGCTTAGGAACGATCCGGATAGCCATCAGTGATGGCCACACTCTTAACGACCGTCCATCATTGCATCGAACAAATTGGCAATCGGTTTAAAGCTGCGTCGATGGTGCGGGGTTGGCCCAACATCACCAAGACCTGCCATGTGCTTTTTCACACCATAACCTGCATTGCCTTCCCAGCCAAAAAACGGATAGCGCACAGCAAGGCGCGCCATGGCACGGTCACGCACCACCTTGGCAACAATCGACGCCGCCGCAATCGAAAGCGATTTACTGTCGCCCTTAACCACGGTTTCAACCGCACAAGGCAACCCCGGGTCACGATTACCATCAACCAGTGCCTGATCGGGAAGGGCTGATAAATGGGTAACTGCGCGGCGCATCGCAACATAGGTTGCCTGCAAGATATTAATCTGGTCAATCTCCCGCACAGAGGCGGCACCGATGCCAACCTCGGCACAGCTCATGATGATGTCATGAAGGCGATCACGCTTTTTGACTGACAGCTTTTTGGAATCATTAAGTTCGTTCAAAAGAACAGCGGGCAACCGGTCATCACGTGGCAAAATGACCGCGGCAGCAACAACCGGTCCGGCCAGTGGACCCCGACCAACTTCGTCAATCCCGGCAATGCGTCCACAATACTGATCTTCAATGGAAAAATCAGGCATGATGATAAAGGCTCCCTCTTGCCTTTTGTCTAGCAGTCACGGCTCTGTCAGACAACTGATCACACATCAGACCGTTGTGGGTTTTCGATCACATACACATCATATCCATCCTGTTTTGATCGGCACGTCATCCCGGTTTTACGGGCAACACCAATGGACCCATGATTACGTTGATCAATCCCGGCCACAATACGCGGCAAGTTTAGCGTTTTAAACGCGTGTGGCACCAGTGCAAGGGCCGCCTCAGACGCAAAGCCGTTTCCCCAATAATCGGGATGCAGCCGCCACCCGATCTCAACATCCGGCCCAACGCCATCCTCGGGGATTAAAAGTACCCAGCCCATAAAGGTGTTTGGTGCAGATTTGGGAAAGACCGACCAGTACCCCAACCCGTCACCATAGTGCGCATTGATCCGTGTACGGACAAACGCCCTATGTTCGCTGTCCTGATCCCAAGGTCCGGGAATGTAATCGACAACACCGGGGGCCTTGTCCATGACAATACAGTCGTCAAAATCGTCCATGGTTCTGGGACGTAAAATCAGGCGGTTGGTTTCAAAAATCATGGCGGATGCCCCAAGCAACGCTGTCACGGCGTTATCCTAACAAAAACGGCACCGAATGACGGTGCCGTTCTTAAAGTTACGTCAGAAAGTCAGAAGCCGGAAAAATCAGTTTTCCTTTTCCTGATATTCCTCGCTGGGATCGTAGCCTTCGGGCCCGACCGGATCAAAAGTCGCCCAACCTTCATTCTGCTTGCTTGGCGGCAGATCCGCATGTGGGTCAACATTCAGCAGCATGTAAGCCTTGGCAATCAGGTTGGCTGTGATCGGGGCGGTCAGGAAGATGAACAGCGTAATCAGCAATTCATGAATGGTGAAATGCCCGCGCTCAACCCAGAAATACAGCATCGAGGCAATCAAAACACCTCCGACGCCAACGGTGCTGGCCTTGGTCGGTGCATGCAGGCGCGGCAACAAATCACGCAGCTTGAGCATCCCGAACGACCCGACCAGCAGGAACAATCCACCAATCACAATCAGAAGCGAGATAATAAGTTCGACGATAAATGGCATCACAACGCTCCCTTATTCGATGATGTCGCCACGCAAGATGAACTTGCAGTAGGCCACGGTTGAAACAAACCCGAACATGGCAAACAAAAGCGCGCCTTCGAAATACATCGCCGTGCCTTTTGCGATGCCATACATCACCAGAAGGGCAATGGCGTTAATCGCCATTGTATCGACCGCCAAAATGCGGTCTGCCGTTGTCGGCCCCATGGTTAGACGCCATAAATTCATCAGCAAAGCCAATGACACACAGACGAAGCCGAAATTCAGTGCATATTCGATCATTCGAAAATCTCCTTCAGGCGGCGTTCGTAGCGGTCCTTGATATCATCAATCACACCCTGTGCATCCGGGGCGTGAAGACAATGCACCAGAAGGCTTTTGGCATCGGCACTGAGATCAATTGTGACCGTACCCGGCGTCATGGTGATGGTGCCAGCCAGTGTGGTGATTGCCTCGGGCGATGTCAGTTCTAACGGCACGACAACGCATTTTGTTTCAAGGCTTTCGGTTTTGCGAAACAAGATCAGCCCGGCGACAACCACATTGGCCACCAGAATATCCCACAGAACCACAAGACCATATTCACAGATCGCATACGCGTTGCGAATTTTCGGCCGGGCAGGCCAGAAACTTGCGGTGATCAAGGGGATAATCACCGCAAGGATTGCACCGAAAACAACGGCACCTGCCGAAACTTCGTTCGCCAGAAGCACCCAGACGACCAGCAAAGCCAGCGACAGCAGCGGGTGGGGAAGATAACGTTTCATCATCATGATCCTTTCAACACCACTTACTGGCCAAACTGCGCAAGGGCACCATCGCCCAGCACTGCTCGAATATATTGCGACGTATCAAATATCTGATCAGCAGTCCCGTTGAGGTAACTACTGATCGGACCGGCAAAGACCGTTAAGGCAACCAGCCCGCCAAGCATACCGCATGCGGCAATGATCGGCAGAACCGGCCATTTGGCACCTTCGACAACGATCTCGCCGTCAAGCGATGAACTTTTCCAGAACAGCACACTGCCTGCGCGGCCAAAACCGATAATGCACATCAAAGACGTCACCAGAATAACCGACCAAATCCAGACCATGGCATCACTGTCGCGCGAAGCGTCAAGGATCTGTAATTTACCGATAAATCCACTCAGCGGCGGCATACCGGCCATGCCAATCGCCCCGATAAAGAACAGAACGGCAAGAAACCCGGACTGATGGAAAACCGGGGCGGTGTTCAGGCTGTCGCCAAACTGCCCCCGGCGAGATACCACCAGATCGGCAATCAGGAACAAGGCGGCGGCCGAAAATGTTGAATGCAGCAAATAGTAAAGGCCTGCTGAAATGCTTTCAGGGGTGAACAGCCCGATCGCTGTCAAAAGCGTCCCCATCGAGCCAATCACCGCAAAGGCAATCAGGTTGTTGAGGCGTTTTGCCGCCAAAACACCGATCATGCCAACAGCAAGGGTAATCAGGGCAGCGGGCAGGATATAGGGTTGTGCGAGCCATGCCATATCACCAGCAGTGTCGCCAAAGGCCAGCGAATAGACACGCAGCACCGAATAGGCCCCGACCTTGGTCATGATCGCAAACAGGGCCGCGACCGGTGCAGGCGCATTGGCGTAGGTTCCCGGAAGCCAGAAATGGATCGGCACCATTGCCGCCTTCACACAGAAAACAAGCAATAAAACCAACGCCCCGGCGCGCAGCAACGCGGCATCTCCGGGTGCTATGTTTGCAACCTGAATGGCCAGGTCTGCCATATTCAGTGTTCCGGTCACCGAATAGATCATCCCAACCCCAACCAAGAACAAGGCTGACCCAGTCAGATTGACGACAACATATTGCATGCCCGCCTTAAGACGGTCGGCCCCAGCACCATGAAGCATAAGTCCATAAGACGCGATCAGCAAAACCTCAAAGAAGACAAAGAGGTTAAACAAGTCCCCCGTCAGGAACGCACCATTCACCCCCATCAGCTGGAACTGGAAAAGAGCATGGAAATGCTTGCCGCGCTGATCCCATTCACTTGAGGCAAACAGGACAACGCCAAGCCCCAGAAGCGATGTCAGAAAAATCATCATCGCCGACAACCGGTCCAGAACCAGCACAATCCCGAAGGGTGCTGGCCAGTCGGACAGGGCATACATTTCCGGCCCATTGCCATTGGCGAAAATCAACAGCGACAAGGTCACTGCGACAAGGGCCACGGTTGCCGTTATCGAAAATACGCGCTGCAACAAAATATCATGACGAACCGCCAAAACGATCAGGGCGGCCATCACAGCGGGCAGTACTATGGGAATAACAATCCAGTCACCCATCAGTTTTTATCTCCTGCTTCGGATGGCTCGCCAACCGGTTGACCGTCAACATGATCATTCCCGATTTCAAGAAAGGTCCGGATCGACAGCACAACGATCAATGCCGTCATCCCAAACGAAATCACAATCGCCGTCAGCACAAGTGCCTGTGGCAATGGATCGGTGTATTCCGTCACACCTTCACGCAGGATCGGCGGCATATTGATGGTAAGCCGTCCCATGGCGAACAGAAATACGTTCACCGCATAGGACAGAAGCGCCAAACCAATCACCACCGGGAACGTCCGCCCACGCAGCAAAAGGTATGTTCCGCACGTTGTCAGAAGCCCAATACTGCTTGCTACAAGAAATTCCATATCAGGCCTCCTTCTCTGGCGTTGCTATCTGAACAGATGGGTCATGATCCATCGGATCAAGATTGACATCGACATGTTCTGCCATGCGTTCGACCTGTGACAGTTTGGCAAGAGCCAGCATCACCGCCCCAACCACCGTCAGGAACACACCAAGGTCAAAGCCCATGGCCGATGCCAGTTCAAATTCACCAACAATCGGCAGATGAACATGGACAAACCCACTGGTCAGGAACGGCAAGCCCGCGACCCAGGCCGATGCCCCGGTAATCGCTGCTGCAATAACCCCCAAACCAATCATGCCGTGGTAATTGACTTTCATGCGGTTCTGGGTCCAGCCAAAGCCCGACGCCATATACTGCATGACCAAAGCGACCGAAACGACCAACCCGGCAATAAAGCCACCGCCCGGTTCGTTGTGACCGCGCAGGAAGATGTAAACACCGACCATCAACGACAAGGGCAACATCACACGCGTCGCGACCACCATCATCATCGGATGGCGATCCGCCGACCGGCGATTGCTGACGACCCAGCTTGCCAGACGTTTAGCCGCTTCGCCCTGGGTCACGGTTTCGATCAAGGCAAAGATCGAAAGGGCCGCAATGCCCAGCACAATGATTTCACCAAAGGTATCAAACCCACGGAAGTCGACGAGGATGACGTTCACAACGTTCGTGCCGCCACCTTCGATCTTTGAGTTGGCCAGATGATAGGCCGAAATCGAGTTTGGCAGGTCACGCGTCATGATCGCCCAGATGGCCCCGCCAATGCCAAGGCCCGCCGCAATCGAAACCACCCCGTCACGCAATTTGCGCCCCGGAAGGCTTTCCTTTGGCGTTTCCTTTGGCAGGATATTAAGGGCCAGCAACATCAAGATAACAGTCACCACCTCGACCGAGATTTGCGTCAAGGCAAGATCAGGTGCCGACAGATAGATAAAGCCAAGCGAGACAATCAGACCAATCACACCGACCAATAGCAAACTTAGAAGCCGGTTATGATGCATCACCACCGCAGCAATACTGGTTACAACCAGCAACACCCAGCCAATCGCCGCCGCAGGTGAAACATCCAGCAATTCCCGCGTGCCCGCAGTATGATCGGGCTCGGCATAAAATCCAGAAACCCCGATCGCAACGGACGCAACAATCATCACCGACAGGTAACGCTGCAACGATCCATTGTGTAGATTGTCCGAGATAACCCGGCTTAGAGCAACAAGCTTGGCAATCGCACAATCAAACATCGCCTTGGCATCAGGCCGCGACAGGTTTGCGGTCGCCGAAATCAACGTCCCGTGGCGCATCAGCAACAGCGCACCAACAACAATCGCGATGACGCTCATGCCAAGGGCTGGCGTCAGCCCATGCCAAAGTGCCAGATGATATTCCGGCAGTTCCCCACCGATAACCGCACTGGACGTCGCAGCAACCAGCGGCCCGGCAATCACCGCCGGGAACAGGCCGATCAGAACCACCAGAACCGTCAGCAATGCAGGCGGGCCCCACATGCCAAAGGGTGGATCATGTGGATGATGCGGCAAGTTCTCATCGCGTGGCTTGCCCAGCCAGACGTGGAAAATAAAGCGGAAGGAGTACGCCACCGAGAAGATTGCCCCAACGGTGGCCAGAAGCGGCACAACCCAGCCCTGATCCAGCCACATGGTGTGCCATGCTTCTTCAAGCATCATTTCCTTGGACAGGAACCCGTTCAGCGGAATAATCCCGGCCATCGATGCCGCCGAGATAATGCCAATCGTCCCGGCAATCGGCATCAGGTTGAGCAACCCGCCCAGACGACGAATATCACGGGTCCCGGTTTCATGGTCGATAATACCGGCCGTCATAAACAGGGCCGCCTTAAACGTTGCATGGTTGATGATGTGAAACACACCAGCCACGGCAGCAATCGGCGTTCCAAAGCCAAGCAGCATGGTAATAAGACCAAGGTGGCTGACCGTCGAATAGGCCAGAAGTCCCTTTAGGTCATGTTTGAAAATCGCAATCCATGCGCCGAGCACCATGGTTACAAGACCAGCGGTTGCAACGATATAGAACCATTCCGGTGTCCCCGACAAAACCGGCCACATGCGGGCCATCAGGAAGATACCGGCCTTCACCATGGTTGCCGAATGCAAATAGGCCGAAACTGGCGTTGGCGCGGCCATCGCATGGGGCAGCCAGAAATGGAACGGGAATTGAGCCGATTTGGTAAAGCACCCCAGCAGGATCAAAACCAGTGCCGGAACATACATCGGGGACGCTTGAATTAAATCTGCGTTCTGAAGGATCACGGTCAAATCATAGGACCCGACAATATCACCCAGAATCAACATCCCGGCAATCATTGCAAGCCCGCCTGCCCCGGTAACGGCCAGGGCCATACGCGCGCCCTGACGCCCTTCGGGCAGATGCTTCCAGTACCCGATCAGCAAGAACGACGACAGCGACGTCAGTTCCCAGAACACCAGCAACAGCAGGATATTATCTGACAGGACAATCCCGACCATAGCCCCCTGGAACAACAACAGGAACGCATAGAAGCGCCCCATCGGATCGTCCTTGGATAGATAGAACCGCGCATAGATAATGATCAACAACCCGATCCCAAGGATCAGGGTCGCAAAAAGCAAGCCAAGCCCGTCGAGGAAGAAGGTAACATTCAGACCCAGTTCCGGAAGCCAGCTATAACTGACCTGAAACACCTCGCCAGAAATCACGGCAGGTGCCTTTGCCATCAGCAAAATCAGGGCCAGCAGTGTGATAGAACCAGTCGCAGTCGCGCATGCGTTGCGCCCGGCCCTGATCATTATGGCGGGCAGTACCGCCCCAATGAAGGGAAGCAAAACAATGAGGGTGAGACTCATGAAAGACCCTTATTTTTGGAAGTCGCCGTATCGCCCCCAACGCGAGACAGCAAGAAAATCCCGCAGAAGGTAATATTTGTACAGAAAATGGTCAAGAAAACCCAACCCTTACCGTTTTTTACTTTCGGCCTGTCAAGTGATACCGATCACCAAAAAGTACAACCCTGGCGTCGAAATACTTAACGTTTACCACCTGCAAGACGAACTGCCTCAGGCATCAGGCGCAAACGCACCATTGCAATCGTGCCCAAAACCGGCCCGATCGACAGCATGGCAAACGCCCCCCACCATCCAAAATGATCCGCGACAACCGGCACAAGATGGATCGACACAAGGGCAATGAGAAAACCAATCGCATTTTGTAAGGTCAGAGCCGTGCCAACCTGATGGGGATCGGCCAGTTCGATCACACAGGATGAGAACTGGGCAGAATCCGCAACCACTGAAATACCCCAGATGATGCAAACGGCAAGCAGGATTGCAAAAGGCGCACCACCGAAAGTCCCGACAACAAGCGCACATGCCCCACTGACAACCATTGCAGCAATGGTAACAGTGGTGCGTCCGATGCGGTCCGCGAAATACCCCCCGGCAAGGGATCCGAACGCACCAACCCCGACAATGGCAAATGTCGACAAAGCCGACCACACCCCGGGATTTTCAATCAGACGATCCGAAAAACTTCCATACAGGAACAAACCGATCCAGCCCCACATGGCATAAAGTTCCCACATGTGGCCGAAATAGCCATAACAGGCATGCCGCAGCGGTTTGTTAGCCCAAATTTGACCGACCATACGCGGATCAAAGCGCGGTGATTTTCCGGGTGTCCCACCCAGTTGAACAAACAGAACCGCAATCCCCGCGACATAGGCCGACACACTGGCCGCAACAATCACCAGCCGCCAATCAAGCGGGACGGCCACGGAAAACAGATGTGGCAAGGCAGATCCCATGGTCAACGCCCCAACCAAAAGACCGACCAGAAACCCGGTATCCCCGCGCGCCCATGTCGCAACCATTTTCATGCCAATCGGGTAAATTCCGGCCATGCAGACACCGGTAACCAGACGCAGGACAATGACCAAACCCCCGTCAACCGGAACCGTCAGGATCAGGATGTTTGCCGTTGCGGCAATGATTGCCGATGCGGCCCAGAACCGACGCGGTTCAATCCGGTCGGCCAGACCAAAAACCGCACTGGTAACCGTGCCCAAAACAAAGCCGAGCACAACCGAACTGGTAAAAAGGGACGACTGGACAGCACCAAGATCAAACTCTGCGCGCAACTGCGGCAGAACCGCCGTTGCCGAAAACCAAAGAGCAAGCGCCATCAACTGGCACACCGTAATCATTGAAACGGCAAAGCTTTTTCCCGTGCGTGCCATGCCTTCTCCGACCGATTTGTACGCGTTCGGGGCATAATACACGGAAGTCCAAAAATGACTATCTTGGAACTGTTTGGGGTTTCAACCGTTCAGAAATACTAGGAAATGCAACCTTGCAATAGAACCGGAGCGCCCCATGCCCCTCCTGGATCAATATGCAAACGGTGTCATCACCGCCATTGGCTTCTTCTGGAACGCATTATGGGCCTTTGTTCTTGGGTACGCCATTAGTGCCGCCATTCAGGTCTTCGTCCCCAAGAAACGCCTTACCCATCAGATGGGAGATGCAAATCTTCGAAGTGTGTCTCTTGCGGGCCTGTTTGGTGCGGTTTCAAGTTCGTGCTCATTCGCAGCCCTTTCGGCAGCACGGTCGCTTTTTCAAAAAGGCGCACATTTTATTGCCACCGTCGCATTCATGTTTGCATCAACCAATCTGGTGATTGAGCTTGGCGTTCTGATTTTCCTATTTTTGGGGTGGGAATACCTTGCGGCCGAACTTGTCGGTGGCATTCTGATGATTGCCATCTCCGCCCTTTTGATCCGCTTGACGTACCCTGAGAAATTAATCAATGCGGCCAAAAAGCATGCCGACGATGCAGGCAATCAAGACGAAGAAGATTTTGACTGGAAAAAACGCATTAAGTCACTCAAGGGCTGGCAACAGGTTGGTACCCGGTTTGCCATGGAATGGCAGATGGTTTGGCGCGAAATCCTGATCGGTTTCACGATTGCGGGCTTTATTGCCGTATTCGTCCCAAATCAGGTTTGGCAAACATTGTTTATGGCCGACGCTGCTTCGGGTGATCAGGCAAATATGCCGTTTCTGGTCGTTCTGGAAAACGCCCTGATTGCCCCATTTGTCGCCGCAGCCACCTTTATCGGCTCCATGGGCAACATCCCGCTTGCAACTGTACTGAGTGCCGGGGGTGTCAGTTTTGCCGGTATCATGGGCTTTATATACTCTGACCTGATGGTACCACCGCTGGTGAAGGTAAACGCACGCTACTATGGCTGGAAAGCAGCGCTTTATATCGCGGCGATCATGTATGCCAGTATCGTCGTAACCGCCCTGACCCTGCATTATGCCTATGCCGTGATTGGCATCATCCCTGAAGGCAGTCGCGACATCGCAGAGGTTAGCGCCTTTGGCATCAACTACACCTTTTTCCTCAACCTTGCGGCATTCGCCTTGGGCGGTTTGTTGCTGTGGTTAAGGTATCGCGACCAACATGCAGCGTCTGAGACATCAAACCATAATGATCATGAGCACGGCCATCATTCGGGTCATCAGCATCACGACCACGGAACTTCATCCCTATGGTCTTTCAAAAACATCCTCATTTTGGCTGTTCTGGTTGCGCTGACTGCCGGTTTGATCATCAAGGCCGCCTTAGCGTTCTAAATTGAAAAAGATGCCGCCGGTCGAAACCGGTCGGCATCAAGGTTCCCGAGCGGGAATGAAATAATATTTGAATGAGTTAGTTAACTTACTTATTATAACGGTCGTTTATCATCGATGACCTTACCGTCATTGGGAAGGCTGCCGGTAGCAGCGCCTTCAACGATCCCGCGCAGCTTGCACACGCTGGCAAGAGTTTCACCAATGGCATAGATGTGCCCGGCATCCGCGCCTTCGCACAACAGGGTCATGACGTCATTATCGCTTTCACGCGTCACAACAAGGCGCGCCTTGGTAATAGCGTCATGGCGTTTGATGATTTCGGCAATTTGCTGTGGGTGAACAAACATGCCTTTGACCTTGGTCGTTTGATCGGCACGGCCCATCCATCCCTTAATCCGGTCATTGGTGCGGCCACATGGGCTTTGTCCCGCTGAAATCGCCGACAGATCACCGGTCGCAAAGCGGATCAACGGGTAATCCATGTTCAGCGACGTCACGACAACTTCACCAACTTCACCCTCGGCCACCGGATCGCCAGTGCCCGGACGAACGATTTCAAGAATGATGTCTTCGGCAACGATCATGCCGTTCTTGGCGTCACTTTCGTACGCAATCAAACCAAGGTCTGCACTGGCGTAACATTGCAACATCGCGATTCCGCGATCAGCAAACCAGTCGCGTAACGTTTCGGGCAAGGCTTCGCCCGACACCAGTGCGCGCTTGATCGACGAAATGTCCGCCCCAAGCTCCTCAGCCTTTTCGATCAGGATCTTCAAAAACGACGGCGTGCCGCAATAGCCCGTCGGCTTCAAATCGCTGATGGCCTTGACCTGGGCTTCGCTTTGTCCAACCCCGGCTGGGATCACAACACAACCACATGCGCGTGCACCACTGTCAAAAATGAAGCCACCCGGCGTCAAATGATAGGACAGGCAATTATGGACGATGTCGCCGGAGCGGAACCCGGCAGCAAAAAACGCGCGCCCCATCCGCCACCAATCATCACCTTTGCCCTGTGGATCATAAATCGGCCCCGGGCTTTGGAAGATACGCGCAAGCGCTGGAACCGGCGTCGCATTCAATCCGGCAAAAGGCGGTTCTTTCGCATGAGCATCGATCAAATCGGATTTGCGCGTGATCGGTAATGACGCCAGAGCCTCGCGGCTGGTGATGGCTTTTGGATCAACATCAACAAGAACCCGGCCAAACCCCACAGACTGCGATTTTGCATGGTGAATGATTCGCGGCAATGCTACCATCAACCCGACTTCGCGATCAGCAGGTTTGCGCGTTTCTCTTCCGTCGTAAAAGGTCTTTAGCATTTTGCCCGTCTTTCATCCAATTTCGTCAACCATCATGATATGGTTGTTATAGCCAACGTTTGCGCCGTTTATATGACTTGATGTTCTTAAAGCTTTTGCGGTCTTCCGACCCACCGCCAAGATAGAACTCCTTGACGTCCTCATTATTGAGAAGCTCGTCACGTGTGCCATCAAGCACCACCTTGCCGCTTTCCATGATGTAGCCGTAATCGGCGACTTTCAGCGCAAAGTTGGCGTTCTGTTCAACGATCAGCATCGTAATGCCCTGATCGCGATTAATCTTTTCAATGATCCCGAACACTTCCTTGACCAGAAGCGGTGACAAACCCATCGATGGTTCATCAAGCAGGATCATTTTCGGCCGTGCCATCAAGGACCGGCCAATAGCCAGCATTTGCTGCTCACCACCCGAAAGATATCCGGCAAGACCAGTGCGTTCTCTCAAGCGCGGGAAGTAGTCAAAAACCATCTCGATGTCATCTTTGACCCCCTTGTCCTTGCGGGTATAGGCCCCAAGTCGCAGGTTTTCGATACAGGTCATATCTTCGATAATCCGGCGACCTTCCATTACCTGAAACAGGCCGGACCGCACGATATCTTCGGGATTGCCATTGGCGATCTGTTTTCCCATGAAATTGATATCGCCACGGGTCACTTCGCCGTCTTCGGTTTTCAGCAAGCCCGAGATCGCCTTAAGCGTCGTCGATTTCCCCGCCCCGTTCGGACCAAGAAGGGTGACAATTTTGCCTTGCGGAACCTCGAGAGATACCCCGCGCAGGACAAGGATCACCTCGTCATAAACAACTTCGATATTGTTGACCGACAGCATCGGTTCGGCATTTTCGATTTTACGGGCGGGCTCTGCCATGGTGTCCCCTTCGATCACATCCGTGTTTCGTTCCCATGTATCGGGGACGGAGCATAAAGCCCGTCCCCGATCACCACGGGAGACATTCGTCTTCAGACCAACTCAGCCGTAGGCCTTAGTAACCAAGCCAATCGTCACGGCGCGGCAAGGTCACAGTGGTCAACTTCTCAACGGATGGTTCACCACCTTTTGCCGAACCTTTATAGATATTGACGGTGTTAATGCCGCGATGGTCTTCGGCGGTCCAGGTTGCTTCCATGCAAACGCCTTCAAGACCTTTTGGCACCCACATCTCGCGGGCGTACATGCCTGCCTTGATGTTTTCACCGGTGATGCCGCCATTTGCCTTTGCCCATTCCATGGCTTCTTTCATGTAATAAGCAGAGCAAATGCCACGGATGTAATGGTGGGTGCGGAATTCCTCGCCCGAGCTATCGGACATTTTTGAAATTTCGCGCACCAAATCCATCCCCGGAACACCTTCATCGCTCCAGAAGCTGGTCATCGCCGGGAAGATGTAGTTATCAACATCCCCAATGGTTTTGAGCGTTTCGTAATCGCCTGCCCAGATATTGGCGAGCCATTTCGGGGTCGCGCCAACCGTGTCACAGGATTTCACCAGCGACACAACCGATGGGCCGAGGTTACCGAGATAGCCATAGTTGGTGCCAGCTTCCTTAAGCGTCAGGCACTGTGCTTTGAAATCGCCCGGCTTCATCGAAACGACGACTGGTGCGGTGACTTCAAAACCAAGTTCGGTTGCATATTCAGCGCAAGCTTCTTTTGGTGCATTCGGATACGGATGGTTGTCCCCGATGTGCGAGAAGATTGGCTTGCCGCTGTTGCCCGATGACTTCCAGTCTTCGGCGGCCCACTGAGCCATTGCACGGCAGGCATCGGAATAGGATGCGCCGTAGAAGAAGTTATAAGGGGCCGGCTTGGCGGTTTTCGGGTTCTTTGCCGTCGGGTCGGTCAGGTGCCCGGAATAGGATGCGGAATAGACCGGCACCTTGTCCTTGGCAACAAAGCTGATCAGGGCCTCGGTATCGCCTGTGCCCCAGCCCTGCATCGCGACCATATCATTGCGCGAACGCCATTTTTTGTAGTTCGCAATTGCCTGCGGAACTTTATACGCATAATCAACGGATTCTGAATCCAGAACCGTGCCATCAATCCCGCCATGGGTATTGATATAAGACAGCGCGTCACGCACACCATCAGCATAGAACTTGCCGATGAAGCCGGTTGCACCGGTGATATCCATCAGATGACCGACAAATACCATGTCGTCATCTGCCTTGGCTGCCGTCATCGACAAGCTGGTCGCAACCATCGCGGTTGCAGCAATCAATCGTTTCATCACGACGTCTCCCTTGGACGTTTTACTCAACAAAGTAGCCTCCCGGTCTTCACCGATTTTGATCCCGTTTCTTTTTTGGTTTTTAGCGAAACGGGCTTCGGCGGTATTTATCAGTACGAGAAGGGATAAAGCTTCCAGTACGCCCTGATCTGTTGCCAGCGATGGGCAAGCCCATCCGGCTCAAAGATCAGGAACAAGATGATGGCCAGACCGATCGCCATCTCCTTGATATAGGCCAGCCCGTCGGTCACATCCGTCGAACTTGCCCAGTCGAAAACACTGAGTGCGCTAACACCGCTTTCCATCACCTCGGGCAACAGCACCATAAAGACAGTGCCCATAAGCGTCCCCTTGACCGAGCCAAGACCACCAATAATGATCATGCCAAGGAACTGGATCGACAGCAGGATGGTGAAGCCTTCGGCGGAGACAAAGCCAAGATAATGGCCATACATTGCCCCACCGACCCCGGCATAAAACGATGAAATCGCAAAACTCATCAGACGATATTTCGTCAGATTGATGCCCATGATCTCAGCCGACAGATAGTGATCACGCACCGCAACAAACGCACGACCATCACGGGTGCGCATCAGGTTGGTGCCCAGCAAATACATCACCACCAGGAAAAACAGGCACACATAGAAGAAGCTAAAATCATCATAGATTTCATAGCCAAACACATTCACCGGATTGGCCGCAGCCCCATAGGACCCACCGGTAAACCATTCCGCACGGGCAAAGAAATCCTCGAGGATGAACTGGGCGGCAAGGGTGGCAATTGCCAGATACAGCCCCTTAATCCGCGCGGCAGGAAGACCAAACAAGAGCCCCACTGCCGCAGTCATCAAACCAGCCAAGGGGATCGACAGCAATACCGGAATGCCGGTTGTGTTGTTGATCCAGGCCGATGCAAACGCTCCAAAACCAAAGAAGGCCGCATGCCCCAGTGAAATCTGACCGGTAAAGCCAACCAGAATATTCAGCCCCAATGCGGCAATCGCAAAATAGGAAATCTGAATGAATAGGTTGACGTAATAGCCATCCAGAACAAACGGGATCAGGGCCACGGCTATGATGCCAAGAATGGCGGCATTGCGCACAACAGTCGTATCGAAAATGCGGGTATCCTGACGATATGTCGTTCGGAAATCACCGCAGGGACGCATCGAAAATCCAGCCATCGTTTATTTCCTCGTCCCTTAGATACGTTCGATATCTTTGGTGCCAAACAGGCCATACGGCTTGATGCACAAAATTATGATCAGCACATAGAACGGTGCGATCGAGAACAGGTTGCCCCAATGCAGGTACTGGCCATCGACAAACTCGGCCGTGTTTTCAAGCAATCCAATGATCACCCCGCCGACAATTGCGCCAACGATGGAATCAAGCCCGCCAAGGATGACCGCCGGGAACACCTTGATCCCAATGACCGACAATGCCGATGACACACCATTGACCATCCCGATCACGATCCCAGCAACCCCAGATACAAGGGCGGAAATCGCCCAAGACATCGCAAACACGGTTTTGACCGAAATACCAAGGCTCTGGGCGACTTGCTGATCAAACGCGGTTGCGCGCATTGCCAGACCAAGTTTGGAATATTTAAAGAACCAGTAGAACCCGGCCATGATGAACAACGAGATCACGAAACTCATGATGTAGGCCGTCTCGATCTGCATCCCCAAAAGGTTCACGGACCGGGTTTCAAACACCTGCGGATATGTTGCGGTGGTTGCCCCGAATATCCATTTGGTTGCCGCCTGGAAAAAGATCGAAAGTCCGATGGTCACCATGATCACGGAAATGATCGGCTCGCCAATCATCGGGCGCAGCACCACCATTTGCAAAACGATGCCAAACACCATCATGAACAGCAGCGTAAACAGGAACCCCATCCAGAACGGCATGTGCATTTCGACAAGGAAGGCGTAACAAACCCACGCCCCGATCAAAAGGAACTCACCTTGGGCGAAATTGACGATCTGGGTCGATTTATAGATCAGCACGAAACACATGGCGACGACGCCATACAGTGTCCCGACGATCAACCCATTCAGCAAAAGCTGGAACAGAAGTTCGAAATTCATGTTGCCATCCCTGTAATGGCGGCCCCGGTGCCCTTGGCACGGAACCACTGTTTATTGGCGACCTATTCGGCCGCTTTCGGGGCCATCTGTGCGGCCTTGTTTTCATCAAGATCGATCACCCGGACACTCGTCTGGATGCGGGTTTTTGACCCGTCCTGGAAGGTGATCATGGTGTCAATATCAACCTTGTCATTTCCGGCGTACACCGCATCGATGATGTCGGCGTATTTCTCGGCAACGACACTGCGGCGCACCTTGCGGGTACGCGTCAGCTCGCCGTCATCGGCATCAAGCTCCTTGTACAGTAGCAAGAACCGCTTGATGCGCTGTGCTTCGGGCAAGGTTTCATTCACCTGACGCACTTCATCGACAATCATGTCGTAGACCTGCGGCTGGGCTGAAAGGTTGGTGTAGTTGGTAAAGGCAATGCCGCGCTGCTCGGCCCATTTGGCCATGATCGAATAGCGGATACAGATCATCGTCGACAGGAATGGCAGGTCCTTGCCCAAGATCACCGCCTCGGCAATAAACGGCGAGAATTTCAGTTTGTTTTCAATAAACTGCGGCGAATAGCGCACCCCGGTCGAGGTTTCCGCCAGATCCTTCATGCGGTCGATCACCACAAGGTGCTTGTTGGCTTCCTTGAAGTATCCTGCATCCCCGGTATGCATCCAGCCATCCCTGACATCCTCGTCATAGGCAGCCTGATTTTTATAGTAGCTGGTAAACATGCCCGATGTCCGGGCAACGATTTCACCAACCCCGTTTTCATCGGTATTGATGACTTTGATTTCGGAATTATCAAAGGCAACACCAACCGTATCAAAATCAATGTCACCGGGCTGATGAATGGTATAGGCGCCGCACAGCTCGGTCTGACCATAAAGCTGGCGCAGCGGAACGCCCATCGCGTGGAAGAACTTAAAGGTTTCCGGCCCAATCGCCGCACCACCGGTGGCTGCTGACCGCAAATTGGTAAAGCCCAATCGGTCTTTCAGCGCACTCATCAGGATGATGTCAGCCAGTTTGGAATGCCCACCGTTGTCCAAGGCGGTGCGCGCCAGCGCCATGCCAACATCGTACATTTTCTGTTTGAACGGGGTTGAGTCCATCATGCGTGCGCGCACGTCAGCGGCAATGGTTTCCCAAACACGCGGCGCAAGCAGGACAAAGTTCGGACCAATCTCACGCAGGTCCTCCATCATGGTTTCCTGCTCTTCGACGAAATTGACGATCTGACGGCTGATCAGCGACTGACCAACAACATAGACCTGCTCCATAATCCATGGCAGTGGCAAAACCGAAACATAATCATCCCCCGGATACTTCGGATCAGCCCGCAGATAAGCCGCACAATGATCAAGGAAATCGCCGGAGTTCAACATCGCCATTTTCGGCTTGGACGTCGTCCCAGATGTGGTGCAAAGGATCGCGCATTCATCGCCGCGGGTATCGACAACCATCTTATCATATAGACCGGGGTCTTGCGCTTCGAGCGCGCGCCCCATTTCATAGAGCTTTTCAACATCCAAAAGACGCGGATCGTCATATTTGCGCATGCCACGCGGGTCGCAATAGACAATATGATCAACTGTTGGGATGTCATCGCCAAGTTCGATCAGCTTGTCACATTGCTCTTCGTCTTCGGCAATCAGGATCCGCGCACCGGAATAGGTAATCAGGTAAGCGACTTCTTCATGCAGGCTGTCCTGATAAAGGCCGACAGACATGCCACGCAACGCGTGGGCCGAAATTTCTGCCCATACCCACTCGGGTCGGTTTTCACCGATAATACCAACAACGTCGCCCTGCCCAATGCCAAGAGCCCGCATGCCAAGTGTCATCCATTTGACGCGGTCGTTGTAATCTTTCCAGGTGAACTCCTGCCAGATGCCGAATTCTTTTTCGCGCATGGCAACGTCGCTGCCCCAGTTGCGCGCGTTATAGGCCAGCACCTTTGGAAAGGTATCCATTGCCTGGACATCTGCATAATCGGGAATATTGCTGCTCATGCTCAGGCCACCTGCTCGTCTTCGTCTGTGTCATCGTCTTCTTCGCCGAGATAGGCTTTCTTGACGTGCTTGTTGGCCATCACTTCGTCGGGTTCGCCTTCGGCAATCTTGCGACCGAAATCAAGAACCATCACACGGTTGGAGATATCCATCACCACCCCCATGTCGTGTTCGATCATCACCACCGTCATCCCCGATTCTTCGTTGAGGTCGATGATGAAGCGTGCCATGTCCTCTTTTTCTTCGAGGTTCATGCCCGCCATCGGCTCATCCAAAAGAATCAAATCAGGGCGAAGTGCCACTGCACGTGCAAGCTCTACACGTTTGCGCAACCCATATGACAGGGTGCCAGCTGTGGCTTTGCGAATATGGGAGATCTCAAGAAAATCAATCACGTCTTCACAGAAGCGTCGATGTTCGAGCTCTTCTTTCTGAGCGCCCCCCAGCCAGTACAACGGGCCGTTCATGAAGTTGTTCTTCAGAAGGTGGTGCCGCCCAACCATGATGTTATCGAGAACATTCATATGCCCAAAAAGGGCAAGGTTCTGGAAGGTTCGGCCGATGCCAAGCTCGGCACGATCATTTGGCTTAAGCCCGGTGACGTCCTGCCCGTTAAAGGATACGGACCCCGTGGTCGGCGCATATCGCCCCGACACACAGTTAAGCATCGACGTCTTACCCGCACCATTTGGGCCGATAATTGAAAAAAGCTCGCCTGGCTGCACGGAAAAGCTGACATCACTCAGCGCACGCACACCGCCAAACACAAGCGACACGTCGCTAATCTGTAAAATGGGACCTTGTGACGTCATAACGTCGCTTATCCTCCCTGACTTGGGCCGCAAATTCCGCAGAACCGTATTTCCGGTTCATGTCGGTAAATATTGCTAACCGCTTTTCAGTTTCCCTGATGGTGTGTCGGATTTTTATATGGCCCTTACCTTACGGAAACCGGGCCTGACACATTTAATAAGCATTTAAGTACCAATTTCAGCATATTGCGTCAATGCAATGATCCACAAGGGATTGAACCTTTTCTACAAATTCGCATCGCACAATTTAATTGCGTGTCGCACAGATGATCTTTCTACCCTTGATTACGTAACGTTATCTCAACGCTACTCGCTCCCGATGGGCCGAAAAATCACTGCAGTGCAAAAAATCTTCCCCATCGTGCAGCGCACAATTTTAGGGCGCATGTCGGGACAAAAGCTGCCGCAAGTCGATTACGTGAAAGATAATCCCATTCTCGATTCGCATCGTTAAGCTATGCGTCCCGCTCGTCGGCCGGGTCAAAAACCCGACTTGAGATCGCGTCGCGATGACAAGGCCCGAGGGTAAAGTGAGCAGATAGACTCGAAGCATCCTTATCCCACCATTGAAAGGCGAATGACCACCTCACATATCGACTATAGGTTTTTGAATACTTGTTGTGCTTTGCCAATATGCTGCGATCAGGGCGTTTTCCCGAATACCCCTTTTCCGGGTCTGGACTTTCATGGGGATTTGTGGTGTAACGCCGTTGCACATACATATGTAGCCGTGACCCGCGTCACGAGATACAGATAGCCCACCGCTCGGCGCACCGACGGTCGGGGTGTCTTGTCACGACAAGCCCTTTTAACCACCTTGAGGAGGGTCTGATGTCCATTTGTGGCAAAGACAACCTGAATACGCGCCGCACGCTTAAAGTCGGGGATAAGTCCTTCGACTATTACAGCCTGAAAGCTGCTTCCGAAAAATTCGGCGACGTTTCCAAACTTCCGTTCACGCTGAAGGTCGTTCTTGAGAACCTTCTGCGCTACGAAGACGATTTCACTGTTAAAACCGACGATGTCAAAGCTGTTGTCGACTGGCTGAAAGCCCGCAAAAGCAGCCACGAAATCAACTACCGTCCGGCCCGCGTCCTGATGCAGGACTTCACGGGTGTTCCGGCTGTTGTTGACCTTGCCGCGATGCGCGATGCCGTTGTCAACATGGGCGGCGACGCCCAGAAGGTGAACCCGCTTTCACCGGTTGACCTCGTCATTGACCACTCGGTCATGATCGACTTCTTTGGCACCGACGACGCGCTCGACAAAAACATGGAAGTCGAGTTCGAACGTAACGGTGAACGTTATGGCTTCCTGCGTTGGGGCCAGAATGCATTCAACAACTTCCGCATCGTCCCACCCGGAGCAGGCATCTGCCACCAAGTGAACGTTGAGCATCTTGCCAAGGTCGTCTGGACCGGCGAAGACGCAGACGGAAAAACCGTTGCTTATCCTGATACACTGGTTGGCACAGACTCACACACCACCATGGTTAACGGCCTTGCCGTTCTGGGTTGGGGTGTTGGCGGTCTCGAAGCCGAAGCCGCGATGCTCGGTCAGCCGATCTCGATGCTGATCCCGGAAGTTGTCGGCTTTAAGCTGACCGGTTCCATGAAAGAAGGCATCACCGCAACTGACCTTGTTCTGCGTGTCGTTCAGATGCTGCGTGAAAAAGGCGTTGTTGGCAAATTCGTCGAGTTCTATGGCGATGCGCTGGCAAACATGAGCCTGCCGGACCGTGCGACCATTGGTAACATGGCTCCGGAATATGGTGCGACCTGTGGTTTCTTCCCGATTGATGACGAAACGCTGAATTACATGCGTTCGACCGGCCGTGACGAAGACCAGATTGCACTGGTTGAAGCATATGCCAAAGAACAGGGCATGTGGGGCGACCCGGCACATGAAGCTGAATACACCGCAACGCTTGAACTTGACATTTCAACTGTCGAGCCGGCCCTTTCAGGTCCGAAGCGTCCGCAGGACCGTGTTCTGCTAAAAGATGCAGTGACGAGCTTCAAAGACACCTTTGCCGACATGGCACCGGGTGTTGATGCCGACCGCTCCGTTCCGGTTTCGAATGAAAACTTCGACATGAAAGACGGTAACGTCGTTATCGCTGCGATCACGTCATGCACCAACACCTCGAACCCGAGTGTTTTGATTGCAGCAGGTCTTCTGGCGAAAAAAGCTGTCGAACTTGGCCTGACCAGCAAACCGTGGGTGAAAACCTCTCTCGCACCGGGGTCGCTGGTTGTTGCCGACTACCTCGAAAAAGCAGGCCTTCAGGATTATCTTGATCAGCTTGGCTTTAACATTGCTGGTTTTGGCTGCACCACCTGTATTGGTAACTCCGGTCCGCTTTCCGCACCGATTGCCGGTGCGATTGAAGACAAGGACATGCTGGTCACGGCAGTTCTGTCTGGTAACCGTAACTTCGAAGGACGCATCAGCCCGCACGTCAAGGCAAACTACCTTGCCTCACCGCCGTTGGTTGTTGCCTATGCCCTTGCTGGTAACCTGAAGATCGACCTGAACAACGATCCGCTGGGTACCGACAAAAATGGCAAAGACGTCTTTATGAAAGACATCTGGCCAACCAACAAAGAGATCGCAGATACCATTGCATCCTCGATCTCGGCTTCGATGTACAAAGATCGTTATGACAACATCTTTGCCGGTCCGAAGCCTTGGCAGGCAATCGAAGTTACCGAAGGCGAAACCTTCCTCTGGGACAACAATTCCACCTATGTCCAGAACCCGCCTTACTTCGTCAACATGGCGAAAGAACCGGGTGACTTTGCCGAAGTACACGGCGCACGTCCGCTCCTGATCTTGGGTGACTCTGTCACCACCGACCACATTTCTCCGGCCGGTTCGATCAAGGAAGAAAGCCCTGCAGGTGAATACCTCAAGGACAATGGCGTTGCCGTTCGCGACTTCAACTCTTACGGCGCACGTCGTGGCAACCACGAAGTCATGATGCGCGGTACCTTTGCCAACATTCGTATCCGTAACGAGATGGCACCGGGCACCGAAGGTGGTGTTTCGGTTCACTATCCATCCGGGGATCAAGGCTGGGTCTATGACGTTGCAATGCGTTATCAGGCCGAAGGCACCCCGCTGGTCGTCGTTGCTGGTAAAGAATACGGCACGGGTTCGTCACGTGACTGGGCCGCAAAAGGCACCAACCTTCTTGGGGTCAAAGCTGTGATCGCGGAAAGCTTCGAGCGTATCCACCGCACCAACCTGGTCTGCATGGGCGTTCTGCCGCTGCAGTTCAAAAACGGTGAAGGTCGTGAGACCTATAAACTGGATGGTTCGGAAACCTTCGACGTACTGGGCATTGCCGATGGCATTACCCCGCTTCAGGACGTCACGGTTCGCATCACGCGCAAAGATGGCAGCACCGAAGAGTGCATCGCCACCTGCCGTATCGATACAGAGAACGAAGTTCTCTACTACCAGAACGGTGGCATTCTGCAGTTCGTTCTGCGTAACATGATGAAAGCTGCCTGATTTCAATTTGAAATCAAGAGCCTGATCGTCTTGCACCCCGCCGGTTTTCCGGCGGGGTGTTTTCGTTGAAATATCTTTTATCTTTTCAGAACACTTCCACAGTGCGGCGTTGATCCAGAACAATTCTCAGAAGCACCTACTCTGATAGATAGTGACAATGGTTGAGTTATCCGCCACACCACAACCAAAGGTTCACAACGCACATTTGCAGGTTCAAATGACACGCCCCCACCTTGATGACCGTCAAAGTGATCCTTTGACCGTTGGAACACTGTCGCCCGGAAAGGTCCTAAGCTGCGCCCCTGACCTGCCACTGGGTCGGGCTGTCTCACATATGAAAGACAACAACTGCAGTTCGATTGTGGTTGTAAGGTCGAACAAGCCCGTCGGGATCATCACCGAAAAAGACATCCTGTCGCTTCCCGCTGACAGCCACTCAGCCCTTATCGCCCCAATTGAAAACCGCATGTCGCGCCCGGCCCACACCATTTCCGTTCACGCCAGCCAGAAAACTGCAATTGTTCGGATGCGTGATCTTAATGTCCGTCACCTCATCACGGTCGATGAACAGGGTCATTTGGCAGGTATCATCAGCCAAACCGACCTTATCCGTCAGGTTGCGGTCAGCAAGGCTCTTAGTGCCAACGATGTCGAAACGGCTATTCGAAGTTCAACGCTTTTTGTTGATGCGCAGATCCCCGTCCAAGACTTGCGGCTAAAGATGCATCTAGAAAAATGCGACAATGCAATCGTCACGGGCTTCAACCCGGATCTTCCGTCCTCGCAGCAAACCGGCATCATCACAGAACGCGATATCTTGCGTCATTTGGTTGAGGGGCGTGACGCACAAACAGCTGGTGACATTGCAACGCGTCCCGTCAAAATGGTCACGCACGACGTTAACCTCAACGAAGCACGTAACATCATGCTGCGTGACAAAATCCGCCATCTTGTCGTGCGCAATCGTCATAAGGAAGTGATCGGCGTTTTATCTTTTGCCGACTTGCTACAATTCATTGAACAGGACTATTTTTCACATCTGCGCGCACTCACCGAAGACAGAAACAGTGACGGCGCCAAAGCCAGACGTTCGCTCTTGCTGGCGCGCAAACTTATCGAAACATCACCAGACTGTGTGATGGTGTGCAATGCGCTTGGCGCTATAGAGGCCATCAACCCGGCCTTTACCCGCGTCACCGGTTATCAGGCCGAAGAAGTTATCGGCCAAAATCCGCGTTTTTTGCAATCGGGGCGTCAAAACAAGGCCTTCTACAAAAAGCTTTGGACTGATGTTCTGCGCACGGGAAAATGGGAAGGCGAGATTTGGAACCGCCGAAAGTCGGGCGAAGTCTATCCCGAATGGTTATCGATCATGGCCATCCGCGATGCAGATGGCACCACAAGTCACTATGCATCAATCTTCACCGACATCAGTGGACGGGAAAAAAATCGCGAAGATATCCTGCGTCTGGCACACACCGACGAACTAACCGGAATGCCAAACCGTCGGCGGTTTTCAGAACTCCTATCACATCATATCGGCCGTTCACGCCATCACGGCATGCGCCTGACCGTGATCATGCTTGATATCGATAACTTCCAACGGGTCAACAGTGCGCTTGGCCATACGGACGGCGACGATGTCCTGATTGAAGTTGCACGCCGTATCGGTCGCGAACTTGGTCCGGACGCTGTTGTCGCGCGGGTCGGCGCAGATGAATACGCCGCCATCTTACCTGATATCGATACAGCCAACGAAGCACGCATGCTGTCGGAACGTCTGCTTGGTCGGTTGGGCGAACCGCACCTGACCCGAAAGGGAACTGATCTGTATCTTTCAGCAAGCATTGGCATTGCCTGCTTCCCCGAAGACGCCAACGACACCAGTACTTTGCTGCGTAATGCAGAACTGGCAATGATGCAGGCCAAGGAACAGGGACGCAACCGTGTCAGCCGATACAGCCGTGGCCTGCACGCCAAAAAAGGCGAAGCCCTTGCCTTGGAAACGGCCTTGCGCCACGCACTCGACAATCAGGAATTTTATCTGGCCTATCAGCCACAATTTGATGCCTGCTCCCAAGAACTTTGTGGCGTTGAAGCCCTGCTAAGATGGACGACGCCAGACGGCACAATCATTCCGCCCTCCACCTTCATTCCAATCGCAGAAGAGATCGGTATCATCGGTGAATTGGGACGCTGGGTCATGCGAACAGCCTGCCGCCAACTGGTCAACTGGCGCAAACAAGGACTGCTGAACCTGCGGCTTGCAGTCAATGTATCGGTGCAGCAATTCTATGGCACAGTTGATTTTGCCGAACAGCTACGCGCCATCTTGCTCGATAAGGGGATTGCGGCAAACCGCCTTGAAATAGAGATCACCGAAAGCCTGTTCATGCGCAACATCGACGATATGCGCGCCAAACTGCAACGCGTTCACGATCTTGGCGTCAAGATTTCGCTCGATGATTTCGGCACTGGATTTTCAAGTCTGAGCTATCTGCGAAGCCTGCCTTTTGACAGCATCAAACTTGATCGCAGCTTTGTCCTTGATATCGATGATGGCAAAGACGGTCAGGCACTGGCACTCACCATCATCAATATGGCCAAGAACCTTGATAAGACCTGCGTTGCAGAAGGTGTGGAAAACCATCACCAGTTGTCATTCCTGCGCAATGCTGGCTGCGACTTGATCCAGGGGTACCTTCTGGGCAAACCAATGTCGGCGGAAGACATCAGTGCATTGGTCAAAAATCAGCTCTCCTTGGCACCGTAAATCGAAAAGGGCGGGGTAATCCCGCCCTTTTCAGAAAGATCACCGATATCCAGGTTGCTTTGGCTTAGAAAACACCAAGCCCCTTGAGCAGGATGAAGGCGATTGCAATCGGGGCGATGAATTTGACAATCACCCCCCATGCACCGACCCATATTGGAATGACGCCATTATGCGCCGCAATTTCTTCCTGCGCCTTGCCCCAGACAACCCAGCCAACAAACAGCGAAATAAACAGGCCGCCAATTGGCAAAAGCAGGCTTGAACTGATGAAGTCCATCAGATCAAAGAAGTTCTTGCCCGCAATGATTTTCACATCTCCCATCACACCCATCGACAGCGACGAAGGAATGCCCAGCAGGAAAATCACAAACCCGATGATGACGGCTGCTGACTTACGGCTGATCCCACGATCATCGACGAAATAAGCAACGACCACTTCAAGGATCGAAACCGCTGATGTCAGTGCCGCGATTGCCAAAAGAAGGAAGAACAGGAAGGCAAAGAACGCGCCAAAAGGCATCTGTGCAAACACAGCGGGAAGCGTGATGAAGGTAAGCCCCGGACCGGCACTCGGATCAAAGCCAAATGCAAAAACAGCGGGCAGAATCAAAAGACCCGCCATCACCGCAACCGCTGAATCAAGCAGTGTTACCCACCCTGCCGACCCCGGCAGATTTTCCTTCTTTGACAGGTACGATCCATACGTGATCATCGCCCCCATACCAAGCGAGAGAGAGAAGAAGGCCTGCGACAATGCATCGGAAACCGTCGACCATGTGACTTTTGAGAAGTCCGGTGACAGCAAAAACGCAACACCTTCCATGCCACCCGGCAACGTCACCGAACGCACGATCAATACAATCAGCAATGCAAACAATGCCGGCATCAGGATTTTTGACGCACGTTCAATACCGCCGCCAACACCGGCCAAAACAACAAAGACGGTCAAGGCCATAAAGACCGCATGGAAAATCAGCGGTGAAGTCGTATCAGCAATAAAGGTACCAAAAATGTCGCCAAGTGCCGCCGGGTCTTCGACCGCCAGTGCGCCGGTCACAGATTTGATCATGTAAGAAATCGTCCAGCCAGCGACAACGCTGTAGAACGACAGAATGATAAAGGCCGCAGCCACACCAAACACACCAATGATTGGCCAAAGCCCGCCCTTGAGTTTGGCAAATGCGCCAATTGCGTTCTTTTCTGACATACGGCCAATAACAAATTCAGCCAGCATGACCGAAAGGCCAACCGTAAAGACCAGCCCAAGATAGATCACCAAAAAGGCGCCACCACCATTGGCACCTGCCATATACGGGAACTTCCAGATGTTCCCAAGACCGACAGCTGACCCCGCAGCCGCCAGAATAAATCCAAGGCGAGAGCCCCAGTGTTCACGTTTAATCATGTACCTGCAAACCTTGTTTCGGACCGACCTTGCCGGAATGATGCTCCCGCCGACAGACCGGTTCCTGATTTTTTAACGTAAAGGCGATTTCCCCGCCTCACGACGTCACCATGCATCCGCAATGGTCCCGATTGGTCCGCAGCTGATAGCATCAATCTTTGGAAATCTCCTTTCGAAATTCCACCCAAAAGCGCAAAAATCTGTCTCAAATCCCTTCAAACAGCTTTCAAGGTCTTGTGATTAGGGGTTGATGCCGCTTTTGGGGCATCATCAGGCTCATGAAACACACTCGCCCCCTCATATTTGCGCTTACACTTGCCATTGTCGGGTTTTCCACCCCCCTGATGGCCAGCGAAAGCATTACCCCGCGCGCCGTTGTCGAGCTTTACACCTCGGAAGGGTGCAGCTCCTGCCCGCCTGCCGACCGTGTTCTTTATGAGTTAAATCAGGAACGTAGCGATCTTCTGGTGCTGTCGTACCATGTCGATTACTGGAACTATCTTGGTTGGACCGACCCATTTTCCGACAGCATGTTTAGCGAACGTCAACGTGAATATGCCCAGCATATGCGCGAAAGATACGTCTATACGCCCCAAGCTATCATTAATGGGGAACATGTCGTTCGCGCCACCCAAAAGCAGCGAATCGGTGACACCAGCAATAGCGCAGAACCACTGCACGATGTTGCCACCTTACTGGTCGAAAATCACGACGAACAGCGCCCCGCGACCGGGACCATAATCCTGCAATCCTTGAGCACGTCTGAGCGCACATCAAGCCTCAAGCTGTGGTTGGTCGGGTTTGACCGTGAACATGCCCGTGATGTTCGATCTGGCGAAAATGCCGGCAAACGTTTGGTACACGCCAATGTCGTACGTGAAATGATCGATCTGGGAACCTGGAACGGTTCGGCGGATGAACGCACCTTTGCCATGAAAACGGCTGGTGACGGCGGCGTTGCCCTTCTGGTGCAACAAGGGCTTGGTGGCCCCATCATTGCGGCCTCGATGGTGCGGTTCTGACATCGGGCAATTTGGCGATCACTCCCAGCGCACCCTAAACACCCGTAAATCACCCAATCCCACGATTGGAATGTGCTTACCCGTCTGTGATACACCGCTTGATGTCCTGCTCAAGAGTCTCAATCCCCTCAAACACAACTGTCTTTTCGATTGATTTGAAACAATGTCATTGCCGTCAATGTCGGTTAAAGCATGAACATTACGCCCTAACACGTTATAGAATGACGTGATGCGATGCGACTTCCGACAATAGAACGGGTTATATGGCAGTTTTTAGCGGTTCTGATCTGATCTGCCTTCGTGGTGAGCGACTGGTTTTTGGCAAGCTTTCCTTTGCGGCCAATCCCGGTGACGCGATCATGCTGCGCGGACGCAATGGTGCTGGAAAATCAAGCCTGTTACGCCTGATGGCGGGGCTTCTTATCCCACGTTCAGGCCAGATCACCTGGAATGATGAACCCATCCATAGTGACCGTATCGCCCATCATGCCCGCTTGCAGTATCTAGGCCATCAGGACGCGATTAAGCCCGTATTGTCCGTACGCGACAACTTGCACCTTTGGGGGCAATTGCGCGGTGTGGATGATATTGACCGCGAGATCGACACCGCCTTACATGCGCTTGATATTCATCATCTTTCACGTACGGCGGGCCGCTATCTTTCAAGTGGTCAGAAACGCCGCACAGCCCTTGCCCGTATTCTGATCGGCCACTCTGATTTATGGCTTCTTGATGAGCCAACCGTTGGCCTTGACCGCGAAAGCAGCAATGAACTTGCCCATCTGATTGCCGACTTCCGTGCCAAGGGTGGCATTGTAATTTATTCGACCCACATTGATCTGGCGGTCAAAGAACCAGTCCTACTTGATCTTGATGAATTTGCCATCCCGATGATTGAGTGGCTCAAAGATCACGATGTCCCGGCTGACGATGGTATGCGATCTGATCCCAAAGGGGCTGCGCAATGAACGGATTTACTGCAATATTGCGGCGTGATTTGCAGCTTGCCATGCGTCAGGGTGCGGATTCCGTTATGGTGGTTGCGTTTTTCATCGTCACCACAACATTGTTTCCATTCGGTGTCGGCCCGGAAGCCAACATTCTTGCGCGCATTGCTTCGGGTGTCATTTGGGTTTCTGCCCTGTTGGCTGCGATGTTATCGCTCGAACGGGTTTTCCAAACCGACTATGAGGATGGCACATTAGAACTGCTGACATTGTCGCCGGTCTCACTGGAAGTTGTTGTCTTGGGCAAGGTTGTTGCCCATTGGCTGACCACCGGACTGCCGTTGATTATCGCAGCCCCCTTGATGGCGGTGATGTTGAACATGGACCCGGACGGCTTTGTCGTTCTGATGATCGCAATGTTGCTGGGCACACCGGCCCTTAGTTTAATCGGCGCGATTGGCGCAGCCCTGATATTGGGCGCACGACGCGGCGGGGTCTTGGTATCCTTGCTGGTTTTACCGCTTTATATTCCCATCCTGATTTTTGGGGCCGGTGCGGTTGAGGCCGCTTTACTTGGAATGTCGGCAACGGCACAGTTACAAATAATGGGCGCAATATTATTGCTTGCACTTGCGGCAACACCATTTGCCACCGCACATGCCCTGCGTCAGGCTATGGAATAACCGTAACACCAAACAAACGACTTCTGCGGTACACCCCGCACATCGGACAAGAGAAAATGCATCGCTTCGCCAAACCAAGTGTGTTCTTAAAACTAACAGCGCCAATCCTGCCGTGGTTGGCGGGTGCGACGGCAATGCTGATTGCCGCGGGGCTTTATTTTGCCCTGTTTGCATCACCCATTGATTATCAGCAGGGCGATACTGTCCGGATCATGTATCTGCATGTACCGTCGGCATGGATGGGGCTTTTTTGCTATGTCGGTATGGCCATTTGTGGCGCGATGAGCCTGATCTGGAAACATCCGCTTGCCGATATTTGTGCGCGTGCCACCGCACCAATTGGCGCCACCTTTACCGCCTTGTGCCTGATCACCGGGTCGCTATGGGGGGAACCGATGTGGGGCACATGGTGGGTTTGGGATGCGCGTCTGACATCCATGCTAATCCTATTGTTCCTGTATCTTGGCTATATCGCCCTTGTGAATGCCTTTGATGATCCTGATCGTGGCTCAAAGGCCGGCTCGGCACTGGCCTTGGTTGGGGCGATCAATGTGCCAATTGTCAAATTCTCGGTCGATTGGTGGAACACCTTGCATCAACCAGCATCGATTGTACGCATGGATGGGCCGGCCGTTGATCCAAGCATGCAATTGCCACTGGCTTTGATGATCCTTGGGTTTACCGGATACTATTTCGTCATTCTCATTTTACGTGTCCGGCTGGAGCTTAACGAGCGGCGCATTCGCGCCCTGCATCTGAGCGGCATGTTTGATGACACTGCCCAAGACGCCGAACCCTATGATCCGGGTCACAACGCGGAGGCAAGCCAATGAGTGAGTTCTTCTCGATGGGGGGATATGGCAGCTATATCTGGTCAAGTTATGGTGTCACTGCGATTGCGATGATTGTGCTGCTGCTTGCCACCTTGCGTGGGTTACGCAATAGCCGCCGTGAACTTGACCAACTTGAAACGGTGCTGCACACCAAACGCCAGCGTCGCAACAGAAAAAGCCGTAAGGCAACCTGATCGGAGATCAAACGTGTCCCTTTCCCGCGCCAAGTCCCGCAAACGCCAGCGGATGTATATCATCGGTGCCGTGCTGCTTGCCGTTGCCGGGGCAGCGGCCCTTGCGCTGACGGCGTTTGAAGATTCTGTTGTGTTCTTCTTCAGCCCGTCCGAAATTGTCGAAAAATCACCAATTGATCCAGATCAGCGTTTGCGGATCGGTGGATTGGTCGAAGAAGGCACTGTCACCAAACTTCAGGATGGTAAAACCATTGCCTTTGTCGTCACCGACATGGCGCAGTCGGTAACCGTCGCCTATAGCGGCATCCTGCCCGATCTTTTCCGTGAAGGTCAGGGCATTGTTGCCGAGGGACACATGAACGCCAACGGAACGTTTGTCGCGTCAGAGGTCCTTGCAAAGCATGATGAAAACTATATGCCGCCAGAGGTTGCAGAATCCCTTAAAAAAAGCGGATACTGGGAAGAGATCGAAGCAAAGAACGCAAAGCAAATGCGCAATTAAGCCACATTCTACCATCATAAAATCCTGCTTCGTGCATAAGGAAAACATTGCATCCATCATCACACCCGCAAATCAATTCATTGCGGGCGGGCAGAACCACGGTGGTTGCAAATCAAATTCGGGGAAGCCTTAACCGCAGATGCTTGCAGAGTTCGGACATTTTGCCCTGCTTCTGATTCTGGTGGCCGGCTTCAGCCAGGCCCTGCTGTTTAGCCCCCTTAGGCTGCACGCAGGCAGAATTGTTGCATCCTTGTCATTCGGGACCAAAACCGTCACGGCCGTTTCAGGAAATTCTGGGAACGAAGCACTGTCTGACGTCCACGAACCCGATACCACACCTCATTCGTCAGCACTTCCAACCCCGTTTCCCAACAATCTGATTGCCCTGCCGCTGGCTATTCTGGCCTTGGGTATCCTGTCGCAGGCGGCACTGATCCATGCGTTTGTTGTCAGTGACTTCAGCCTGCCGATTGTTGCCGATGTCAGCCATTCTTCCACCCCCTTGCTGTTTCGGGTTGGTGCGGCCTTCACCCCCGATGGCGGGGCAATGTTGCTTTGGGTCTTAGCAACGACACTGGCAAATATTGTCTTTGCCCTGCAGGTTTTTCGCCGGGTATCACACACGCTGACCACTGCCAGCAGCGATACTCTTTTTATCTCCAACGCGCTTTCAATCCTTGGGCTTGTCATAGCGCTCCTCGCCCTTGTGACCTTGATTGATGCTGATCCGTTTTTGCGGGTCGCTGTCGCACCGTTGGATGGCCGTGGTATGAGCCCGCAAAGTCAGGATGTTTTACGCATCTTGCGTGAACCGGTTCTTTATCTTGGTCTGGCCGGATTAACCGTCATTTTCACGGTGAGTATTGCCGGGCTTCTAACCCATAAAATTGATCGCAGCTTTGCCGAAACACTGCGCCCGTGGGTAATTGGCACATGGTTGTTTCTTGGCCTGGCAATCGCGATCAACGCCTACCGATCCTATAGCCAGCAGGCATGGGGGAATTGGTGGTATTGGGATACAGCTGAAAACAGTCTTCTGATCCCCTGGCTTCTGACCACCGCACTTGTCCATTGCCGGGCTGTGCTTGAAAAGACCGACACCTTAAAAAGCTGGACAGCCTTCCTTGGCGTGTCTGCGTTCGCTGTTGGATGGTTCGGGGTTTACCTGACCCGCTCGGACCTTTTGGGTCCGTTGACCGAAACACTGTCGCAGTCAGCAGATAGTACCGCTTTGCTGGTTGGTTTCTGTCTATTGTTCAGTGCAGCCTATTTTCTGTTCTGGCGGCAAGCCGATCGCATGGCCGAGCAAAAGGCTTTTGGCTTTGTATCGCGCGAAAGTGGCATGTTCCTGAACAGCGTCACACTGTCGCTGATTGCTGCTGTCATTCTGATTGGGACGATCTATCCGCTCGTCTTGCGCTGGGTTGACGGTGAGAACATTACCGTCGGTGCGCCCTTCTACGTCGAAGCTCTTTTACCGGTTGTCTTACCGCTTATGTTCATCATGGGGTTTGCCCCCGTTTTGCGCTGGCGGCAGGATGAATTGTGGTTGATCGGACGGCGGATGAAGCTGGCCGTCATGCTTTCGCTCATCATTGTGCTGTTTGTGTCGATCCGCTTTATCGATCTTTCACCTTTGCCGTTAATTGGCATTGGCCTTGCTGGCTGGATACTGGCTGCGGCCTTAAGTGACCTTTGGGCGCGCCTGTGGCATCAACCCGATCACGGCGAAAGCAAATACCGCAATCTGCAGCTTCTTGGTCCGCGTTATATCAGCATGACACTGGCCCATATCGGACTTGCCATTCTGATTGCCGGCGGGTCGGCCAGTGCAGTCTGGGAAGAACAGGTTGTGTTGTCAGCCCGTGCGGGGCAAAGCATTGAGGTTGGCCCCTATAACCTGCAATACGAAGGCGTTGCCCTGCTTGCAGGTGAAAACTATGCCACGCGTCAGGCAACCTTTATCCTCTATCGTCATTCACTGCCGGTGGCCGAACTGTTTCCTGAAATCCGCTACTACCCGATCCGGGGAACGGAAACCCGCGAAGCCGACATTTTTCATGGACGTGACGGCGACGTCCATGTTTCGGTTGGCGACCGTTCCGAAGACGGCGGGCGCATTGTAACGGTACGCTTTTTGCCCATGATGCCGTGGGTTTGGACTGGCATGATTTTGATGTTGATTGGTGGCAGTATCAGCATCCTGACGCGCATGTTCCTGCGCATTCGGAAGAACGGAGTTCCCGCTTCATGAGATTCTCGCTTGCTGTGATCCCGCTGGTTTTGTTTGCGGCATTGGCCGGAATATTCCTGATCAATATCGACAAGGATTCTTCGGTTGTTCCGTCTGTCCTGATTGACAAACCAGCCCCTGATTTCTCGCTGCCGCCGTTACCGGGTGCCGATAAGGGCCTGTCGCGCGCCGATCTTACCAAAGGCAAAGTTTCCGTGCTGAACGTCTTTGCCAGCTGGTGCATCCCGTGTCGAGCGGAACATCCAATGATCCAACGACTATCAAGCGAAGCAGACGTTCCGGTCTTTGGACTGAACTATAAGGAAAAAGACCCGCAGGACGGGGTTAAGTGGCTTGAAGAACTTGGCAATCCCTATCAGGCTGTCGGCATGGATCTATCGGGTCGCACCGGCATTGATTTTGGGGTTTACGGGGTTCCTGAAACCTTCATCATCGATGGGCAGGGACAAATCAAATACAAGCACATTGGCCCGGTCACCGCAGAAGTCCTTGAAAACGTTCTGCTGCCGAAAATCGCGGAGTTAAAAGGATGAACAGACCTTTCCTGATATTACTCGGCGTCATCGGGCTTGTCGTTCCCTTGCTGCTCAGCAGCCCGGCTCATGCCGTCAATCCCGATGAAATGTTGTCTAACACTGTGCTCGAAGAACGGGCGCGCGACATCAGTCAGGAACTGCGGTGCCTTGTCTGTCAGAACCAGTCAATTGACGATTCTGACGCCGAACTGGCGCGCGATCTACGTGTTCTTGTCCGCGAACGATTGGTTGCCGGTGATACAGATCAGCAAGTCATCGATTACATCGTTGCAAGGTACGGCGACTATGTCTTGCTGAACCCGCCGCTTAAACCCGAAACATATGTTTTGTGGGCAAGTCCGATTGTGCTGGCAATCCTTGCATTGATTGCGGTTGCCGCCTTCTATCGCCGTAAACAGCGCGAAGCCGGTGCCAAACCGGATAAATTGTCCAAGGACGAACAAACGCGCCTGAATGAAATCCTCGAAACAGCACAAAAAGACGGCTCGAAATGATGCGACCTTTCTGTCTGGTACATCCTAAAATGTCCATCGGAGGCCGTCTGTGATCTGGCTTGGCTTACTTGTTCTGGCATGCATGGTCAGCTTTGCGATCTATGTCAGCGTGCCCAAAACAGATGACCACCCCAAACGGTCGCTTGGACGCGTGGGCGTCGCGGTTGTGCCGGTGATTGGTGCCATGGGCCTATACGTATTTTTGGGCAACCCGACCCTCCCCGCACAGCCATATGCAGATCGCGACGGCGAACGCAATCTGGCGGCGGCGGCCGCCGCGGCCGGTAATGTGACGGATCCTAACTACAAAACCGATCAGCAAATTCGAAAATTGCTCAACCAGATCGTCCTGTCGTTAGAAGTTAATCCACGTAACTTGCAAGGCTGGATCGTTCTGGCACGTGGATCGCTGCGTCTGGGGAATGTCGAACGCGCAGTTGCGGCCTTTGCCCGGGCATATGCCCTTTCGGGGCATAATCCACTTCTGGCGATTGAATATGCCGATACCCGGATTACCGCGCAAAACGGCGAAATCGATAGCACATCACGCGATCTGGTGCTGCATGCCCTTGGGCAGATGCCAAACCATCTTCTGGCGCGCTACTACTATGGCATGATGCTTAAACAGGATGACAAATCCGAACAGGCGCTGCGCGTCCTGAGCGATCTTCATCGTGACATCCCCAAGGATGATCCGCTGGGCAATGCCACTGAGAGCGAGATCAAGGCGCTTCAGAAAAAAGTCGATCAAAAGGTTGAGGCTGAATAGCTTCATTCGGCAGGGTGCTGATGCAGCACGCACGCCCCAACGACATTAGATCAAGCGCTTCTTAACACCCAATCAGATACAAAACACCGATCAACACGCCGACTATCAATCCCAATGTGCCAATAAGCGCCAACAGACGCATGACGGGATGAAGTTGCGACAGCTCACTTTGAGGTGTCATGCGCGTGCCATATTCCTGATCAGAAGACCGTTGCTCATCAAACCGGCGAAGGGCTTCTTCACCGCTCATCGGCGGCATGGGAATCCGATCAAGCACGGTTCCCCGATCCGTTCTATGCGAACCATCCGAACCGGGCTTGTTGGTGTTTTCAGCCATGATTTAAATTGATGCCGGTTAACGCTCTGCGGTGAGGCCACGCTGGGGGGCACTGTCCTGGGGCTGATAGGTCGGCCAGCTTCCTGCCGCCAACAGATCAAGTGACGGTGCTTCCTGACCGAACCGCGAACGATACATCCAGAAATTGGCCATAACCCGCTCAACAAACAGACGGGTTTCGCGCGACGGGATGCTTTCGATGAAGTAAAGCGGATCGACGTTATCCTTAAGCGCCTTCTGCCAGCGACCAAGATTGCCGATGCCACCGTTATACGCCGCCATCAACTGCAAAACGCCATTATCAACGCCGTTCTGTTCAAGCAGATGATCAACATATTTCTGCCCAAGCGACAGGTTGATTTCCGGCTGATACAGCTCCGCACGTTTGGCACCACGATAACGGGTGTTGCCGATATAGCTTGCCGTTGCGGGCATCAACTGCATCAATCCGCGTGCACCGGCATGACTGCGCGCATCGGTATTGAAACCCGATTCCTGACGCATGAACGCATAAATCAGTGCCCGGTCAACTTCATAGCCGCCTTCCGGCGCCCATGGCGGGACCGGATACAACGCGTTTACGATCACTTCGCCGGTTTTCTGCGCGATATAGCTGCCCAACCGCATGGTCAGGGATGCGAAATTCGCCGTATCAGTCAAAGACAAAACCGCACGACGCAGCGCATCATCATCCGAGGCCGCGGCTTTGCGCAATTCGCGTTCGGCTTCATCGCGCTGGTCAATCTGCAACAACGCAAGTGCACGACGCCCGTGCGGATCAAGCTTCAGCTTGTTCGCACGGTTTTCATCAAGCTCAAGACTATCCCAGTCAAACACATCGTCGCGTCCAAGGGCACGCATCGCCAACAGGCCATAGAACGAGCGCGGATATTCCGCCGCCCGGTTTAGCATCGTGTCAGCTTCTTCAAAGCGCCCTGCGGCCAAATCAATACGTGCGGCCCAGAATGCACCGGCAGTCCGGGTCCAGCTTGATGCGTATTCATTGGTGCTCAGAGCCACAAAGTGCTGATGGGATGTATCCATCTTGCCCAGACGCCATGCGGTCAGGCCAGCAGTCCAATGCGCCTGCGGCAGGTATTTTCCAGACCGTTTTGCGGCTTCACCGGCAAATTTCAAGGCAAGGTCTGGCTTTCCGAAATAATAGTATCCCGACGCAATCGCCGTACGTGCCTGATCCTGTTCATAGGCATCAAACAGGCGCTTTGCTTCCTGGCTTTCAAGAACCTGCAACGCCCCGGTCGGCCAGCCACTGCCGATGCGATGACGGATACGACGCTTAAGCGTCGAAAGACGCGAACGCTGCTTGGACGACAGGCTTTTGGTGGATTTGTGATAATACGGGCGGATGTCTTCGTAATCGTATCCGGCTCCCGAAACATAGCCGCCAACCGGCTTTTTCGGATAGGTTGCCGAACCACGGCGGGTCAGGGCCAGTTTATAAATGCGTGGTGCCTGCGGAAGATCGGCATATTTCGCCAACCAGTCCTTAAGTTCCTTGTAACGCGAACGGTAGGCCGTCGGATGCAGATATCGCTGCGCCATCACATGCCCCATCAGGACATCATCATTCAGGCGCGAAATCAGGCGGTCCGCATCTTTCCAGCGGCCCTGCTCCTGCACGGCAAAAATCTGTTCGTAAAGTTCTGCGTCACGCTCGGAAAGTGCTTCTGGGAGTGAAACCGAAAGCGCATCACCAAGATCGGGATTGCCCAAAGCCGCCTGTTCCTGCGTCTCGGCGACAGCAGGTGACGGTACAACCATGGCAAATGACATGGCACCGAAAACAGCGATGATAAGACCCCGTCCCAGTGCACGTTGCGCACCAAGCAGGTTCGTTCTTATTGCTTCGATCAAAATCAGTATCTTCCCCAACGCGGCTTTATAGTAAAGCCGCGTATTTATCCCGAAGCAGTTTGATGTCGCAACCCGTTGCTTGCGGTGTTCCCCCCGCGTGATGGGGCCTGTTATAGCAGGAAACACCAAAACAGCGAAATGATTTATCCAGAATCAATCACTTGGCGAGGAACCGCAAGGACACACCGTTAGCCTGCATATCTCCTATGCAAGGGCGCCAAAACGCGAAATCATCAAAGCTTTTGCGCCGTCGCGCGCAAATCGCGCCACGCCAAACGTTTTTGCTCTGGCGTGCGCAACAGATAAGCGGGATGGAACATTGCCGTCAAATCGGCCTTGCCCCCATCCGCAAAGATCAATTCTTTCCACGTTCCGCGCAAACGGGTAATGCCGCGATCTTCTTCCATCAGGGCCTTGGCCGAACTTCCACCAAGACAGATCACGACCTTGGGCGCGATCAGCTCAATATGGCGCCGAACAAACGGCTCGCACACGGCCGTTTCGGCTGTGGTGGGCTGGCGATTTCCCGGTGGCCGCCACGGCAGGATATTGGTGATGTAAACCTCTTCGCGCGACAGTCCGATGGACCGCAGCATCGCATCAAGAAGCTTGCCACTTGGCCCAACAAACGGAAGTCCCTGACGATCCTCTTCGGCACCGGGAGCTTCACCGACCAAAACAAGCTTGGCTTCGGGGTTTCCCGTGCCAAATACCGTGTTGCTGGCTGATTTCTTGAGCGCGCAGCCTTCAAACTTCTCGATCGCATCCTTAAGCTCATCAAGCGTCTTGGCCGCCGCGGCCGCATCACGGGCGGACTGGCGTGCTTCATGGGGCGTATCGGATAAAAGGAACCCGCCATCAACCGGGGTGGATTGCGCACCAGCACCGCCTGCCCCAACACCACCCGACGGAACGTTTGCCGGTCGCGCTGCTGCGGGCGATGAACCACGCGCAGGTCGACTGGCCGCCGCCGCAGGGGCAAAGCCCGGACGGTTTGCAGCATTACGGCTCAGGCTTTCCGACGCCTTGAAACGATCAAGCGGCTCGTCAGCAATCGCCTCGTCGACACCCATTTCATACTGCCAAATCAGCGCCTGAAATGGATCGAGATTATTTACATCAAAATCTGTAATTGGTTTGCTCATCTACACAAAGACGGTGTATGTTGCGGCGCACCTGTATATGGCGCACTGATATTTGGACGAACTTTAACGATTTTGATCCACTTGTACCATATACAAACGCGCCTCAAATCGGTATAGCTTTACCGATTAAAAGGCTAAATGTGAGAAATCAGGGCTTGGGCGAGACCCTGATCGGTGAATACCGGCTTGCAACCAAACGGACGGAAACAGTCTGATATGGTTGGCAACCAAAGGAGAGAGGCCAAATGGAACGCGAATCCATGGAATTTGACGTGGTTGTCGTCGGCGCTGGTGTATCCGGTCTGTCGGCTGCCATCAAGCTGATGCAACTCGCCCAGGAACAGGAAAAAGAAATCACCGTTTGTGTGGTGGAAAAAGGTTCCGAAGTTGGCGCACACACCCTTTCGGGTGCTGTGATGGAGCCCCGCTCCATGAATGAACTGTTCCCGGACTGGAAAGAACGCGGCGCGCCGCTGAACGTTCCGGCGGGCAAAGACCAGTTCATGATGTTGAGCGAGACGGGCGCACAAAAGATGCCGACCCCGCCCCAGATGCACAACAAGGGCAACTATATTGTCAGCCTTGGCAACGTCTGTCGCTGGATGGGCGAACAGGCCGAAGCCCTTGGCGTTGAAGTTTATCCCGGTTTTGCTGCTGCCGAAGTTCTGTTTAACGAAGACGGCTCGGTCAAGGGTATTGCGACTGGCGACATGGGCCTTCAACGCGATGGCACACCGGGCCCGAACCACGAACCGGGCATGGAATTGCATGCCAAATACACCTTCTTTGCCGAAGGGTGCCGCGGGTCATTGTCCGAACAGTTGATCAAGAAGTTTGATCTGCGCAAAAATTCCGATCCGCAAACCTATGGCATCGGCATCAAGGAACTTTGGGAAGTTGATCCGGAAGTCCACAAGGAAGGCCTGATCCAGCATACGATCGGCTGGCCACTTGATAAGGACACCTATGGCGGGTCATTCCTCTATCATCTTGATAACAATCAGGTGGTTGTCGGCTTCGTCATCGGTCTGGATTATGAAAATCCGCACTTAAGCCCGTTTGACGAATTTCAGCGGTTCAAAACCCACCCGACGGTCCGCAAGATTTTCGAAAACGGTCGCCGTATTTCCTATGGCGCACGTGCGCTCAACGAAGGCGGCTTCCAGTCGATCCCGGATCTGGTTTTCCCGGGAGGATGCCTGATCGGGTGCTCGGCAGGCTTCATGAATGTGCCCAAGATCAAAGGGTCCCATACCGCAATGAAGACCGGCATGCTTGCCGCCGAAGCCGCATTTGAAGCACTTACCGCTGACGAAGTTCCGGCATCAATGGAAAGCTATCCGGCACGTTTAAAAGACAGCTGGGTGTATCCCGAACTGCACAAAGTGCGCAACATCCGCCCAAGCTTTGCCAAATGGGGCTTCTGGGGTGGCATGGCCTACAGTGCGGTTGATACATATCTGTTTGGCGGCAAGGCACCGTGGACCTTTAAAAACCATGCGGATCATTCCTGCCTGAAGCCTGCCAGTGAAATGCCAAAGATCGACTATCCGAAACCCGATGGCAAAATCACCTTTGACAAACTGTCGTCTGTCTTCCTGTCAAACACCAACCACAGCGAAGATCAACCGATCCACCTGACATTGAAAGATGCCAGTGTTCCGGTCAGCACCAACCTTGCGGTATATGACGGGCCCGAGGCCCGTTTCTGCCCGGCGGGTGTCTATGAGTTTGTCGAAGACGAAGAAAACGGTGGCAGCCGCCTCCAGATCAATGCGCAAAACTGTGTGCATTGTAAAACCTGCGACATCAAGGACCCCACCCAGAACATCGTCTGGGTCGTGCCAGAAGGTGGCGGCGGTCCGAACTACCCGAATATGTAAATAGAAGTTCCTCGGGATTTCCTCACACAAATAAGGGCCGCAGATTGTGGCCCTTATTATTTTGTCTGTCGATCAGAAAAGCTGTCCTATTCCGGGGCGTAGCCAAATCCGGCAGGCGGGTTTGCAGCAGTTTCGGCCCAGATGCTTTTGGGCTGCACATATTCCATCAACCCTTCCTTGCCGCTGGACCGGCCATAACCGCTGTGACCAAACCCACCAAAGGGCGACATGACATTGATCGTCTTGTAACTGTTGATCCAAAATGTTCCGGCACGGACATTCGCAGCAACCCGGTGCGCACGATCAACCCTATTGGTCCAAACCGCACCGGCCAGTCCGAATTTACTGTCATTGGCGATTGCAACTGCCTCTGCCTCGTCGTCAAACGGAATAACAGAAACAACCGGTCCAAAGATTTCCTCACGGGCGATCGACATATCGTTGTGCACATTGCCAAGAACGGTCGGGCGCAGGAAATACCCGTTGGCACAAACATCCCCTTCCGGACGTTCACCACCGGCCAGAATCTTGGCACCTTCTTTACAACCTGATGCGATCAACTCACGAATTGTCTGATATTGCGCCACATTGTTGATCGGCCCGATCTGGGTTGCCACATCCATCGGATCGCCTACCGGAATTCTGTTTGCACCATCCACCAGCGTTTCAAGGAACCGGTCGATCACAGAACGCTGAACCAACAGCCGTGATCCAGCAACACAGCTTTGCCCGGCCCCGCTAAAGATTGCCGCCTGTGCGCCCAGTACTGCGCGTTTCAAATCGGCATCTTCGAAGACAATATTGGCCGATTTACCGCCAAGCTCCAGAACACAGGGCACAATATTCGCGGCTGCCTGAGCCGCAATCCCAGCGCCTGTTTTGGGCGACCCAACAAAAACAACCTTGCGGGTAACATCATGGGTGGTCGCAGCAACACCTGTGGTCATGCCAAGCCCAGTCAAAATCGTGACCACCCCATCGGGAAGACCTGCTTTTTTGCTCAGAACACCAAGCGCAAGCGAGGTCAAAGGCGTCATTTCCGAGGATTTAAGAACAGCAGCATTCCCCGCACAAAGTGCAGGTGCAAGCTGCCACCCCGCGGTAAAGACGGGGGCGTTCCATGGCGTAATCTGGGTGATAACCCCGTATGGCTCAGGACGGGTGTAATTCAGATGACTGGTTGGTACCGGGATGACATCCCCATGAATCTTGTCAGCCCAACCAGCATAATATTCAAACATTTCGGCAACTTTAAGCACCTCAACCCGCGTGTCGCGGATTGGCTTTCCGGCCGATACAGTCTCAAGCAAGGCCAGTTGTTCAAGATGGTCACGCACCTCCTGCCCAATCCGCCACAGGATGCGACCCCGTTCTGCGGCGGTTAGCCCCCACCAGACACGTTGGCCAGCTGCAGCGGCTTTCATTGCGGTATCAACTACCTCTGCCCCCGCATCGTTGAGTTCGAGAAATACCTTGCCGGTTGCCGGATCGGTTAACGCGAACGCATCGCCACGCCCGGGCATCATTGCACCATTCACCCAACTGCCGATTTCACCCTCACCAAAGAATGGCAACATCGCCGCCTTGTAATCGCGATCCATCAGGGTTTCGTTTACAACGGTCATGATTATTCTCCTGCCTTGATCGGATGCGTACCTGTTGCATCTGTTGTGATCTCAAATTCGGTAATCCGGTTGAAATCAGCGTCATCGGCTAAGGCATCAGCACTTTTAGCCCAAAGCGCGCCAACTAACTCGGAAACAGGCATCGCGACAGATTTTTGCTCCGCCAGTGCCATGGCAAGGCGCATGTCCTTGCGCATCAGGCCCATGGTAAATCCACTGTCAAAGGCGCCGTTCATCACCCATTTGGGATAGTTGACCTCGCTAATGGCACTCCGACCGGAACCGGCATTCAGCGCACTGATCAGATGCTCGGCCTCAACACCGGCTGCAGTGCCAAGACGGATGGCCTCGCTCATGGTCAAAAGATGGGCCGCCACCAGCATATTATTGACGATCTTCACCGCGTGGCCTGCCCCTACCGGCCCAACATGGGTAATCTTACCACCAAGCGCTGTCAGAATGGGCATAGCCCTTGCAAAGTCAGCATCCGATCCGCCAACCATCATGGTCAATTGGCCTGAATTTGCACCGGCAGGCCCACCGCTGACCGGTGCATCAATCAGAATATGGCCAAGCGGACGAAGGATCTGATCAAGATTGCGCGTCACATCGGGTTCAGATGTCGTGGTATCAATCACCAGACGTGGCGTGCAGTCATATTCGACCACTCCCCCTTCTCCGGTCAGAACCGCGGTGACATGGGCGGCCGTTGGCAGCGACAAAATGATGGTGTCACACGCTGTAAAAAGCTCTTTCTGGCTGGTAACAATTTCTGCACCAGCACGTGCGGCTTCGACCTGTCGCTCGTCAGACAGATCAAATCCAATCACGGCAAAACCTTCGCGCAACAAAGTACGCACCATGCCAAGCCCCATATTGCCCAAGCCAACCACACCAATAGCGCCGTTCACACCGGTATTCGAATTCGTCACGATAGATGCCTCTCTGTTCGTTCGGATGCACGCGTACGTTCGGGAGGAAACACTTATTTCATCCCGTTAGTCACGCTCAAAAATCCGATCACATTTTTTGATTTACCAACCAACTTTCCGGTGGAACTCCATCACATTCAAGATCAATTGCCGGAACATGTTGTTGCCGAAACAGCAACAGATATGCTCTGATAAAGTCATCACCTTCCAAATTGATGTTTCGCACATGAAGATTGACGACAAACCGCTCCGCTATTTCCTCGCTGTGTTCGAAGCAGGCTCAATCCGCACAGCGGCCGAAACGTTGCGCATCGCACCTTCGGCCATCAGCCGTCAGATTTCCGGTCTCGAAGCTCATCTTGATACGCTTTTGATGGAACGCACCAAACGCGGGATCATCTTTACCGATTCTGGACACATGGTCGCAGCCCATGCCCGCAGGCGTATCGAGCTTGACGAAAGTTTTGCCGTTGATTTGGCGACCGCACGCGGGGCCATTGCAGGAACCGTGCGCATTGCCACTGGCGAAGGCTTTGTTGTTGATCTAGTCAACCATGTGGTACGCCCACTGCGCGATGAATTCCCTGATATCCGACTTGAAATTGATGTCGCGGGTACGGAAAAGATCACCCACGGCATTTTGCGCGATGACTATGATATGGGGCTTGTTTTCAACCCTCCGCGCACAGCTGACTTGGAATTGCTCGCCGAAGACCACGCCCCCCTCTGTGCGCTGGTCCCGCCACAATTCCCATTAGCGAAGAAGAAAGCCTGCAGTTTCTCAGAGACACTGGGTTACCCGCTTGCCCTTTTGAACCCACATTTCGGAGTTGCCAAATTATTGGCCAACACAGATCAAGGTGATCGGGCAGCAAGAGATGCCTTTCTGACCGCCGATTCGATCAATGTCGCAATTCACTTTGTTCTTTCTGGTGGGGGAATCACCTATCTCCCGGCCTTTGCTGTGTCGCGACAATTACGCCGCGGCGAGATCGTTGCCATTCCCATGACAGACGATTTTCTTAACCGTGTTCCGTCACATCTTTTGGTCCGCAAAGGTCGGCCCAAAACCGCAGCAGTTCGGGCCGTTACTGGGGTGATCCGCGACCGGATGGAAGCATTTGGCGCCGCCTGGTATCCCGACGAACATGACTGAGCCCCTGCACCTGTTGCCAAAACGGCAACAGCAAGATCCCAAAATGGCACTTGCCCCTTTTTCCGCAACTTTTCATTGTCGGATAAAATTCCGGCTTCGAAAAATGGCAAAACTGTGAAATTTGCTGCCGCCGGGAATTTTCAGGGATGACATGGCGCGTTTAGCTCAGACCTCTTGCGAATGCGCCCTACATCGTCGGTGCCACTGTTTGTCAAGGAGACAGGGAAATGAATGCGCTTCGGGGGCAAATGGAGCTATGGAAGCTTCATCTGGCCGTTATTATCATCGGCGTGATTGCCGAACTTATTGGTATTCGTAAAATTCCGCTTGGAATTGGTGCGATCCTTCTTCTGCCGCTGCTTTATGCCTTTGTCATGGCAGCACTTATGAATCCGAATGTGATGCCGAAATTCGGCAAATTCATTCGCGAAAAAGAAGTGAAGGCAGCCTCTCCACTGATCGTTATTGCGATCATGCCGTTCATTGCAAAATTTGGCACAACGATTGGCCCGGCAATTGAAACCATCATAGAAGCTGGCCCCGCACTTCTGTTGCAGGAACTTGGCAATCTGGGCACCATCGTTCTGGCCTTCCCGCTTGCGGTTTGGGGTCTAAAAATGGGCCGTGAAGCAATTGGCGCGACCTTCTCGATTGCGCGTGAGCCGAACCTTGCCATCATTGCGGATCGTTATACGCTCAAAAGCCCAGAAGGTACGGGCGTGATGGGCGTTTATGTCATTGGCACGCTGTTTGGGACATTCATCTTTGCCATTCTGGCGTCGCTTTTTGCCAGCAGCGGATTGTTCGACCCCCGCGCCCTTGCCATGGCATGTGGTATCGGCAGTGGCTCCATGATGGCGGCCTGTACCGGTGCGCTAAGCGAAGCTGTTCCGGCCATGAAGGATGAAATCCTTGCCCTTGCCGGCGCCAGCAACCTTCTGACTTATGCGACAGGGCTGTATGCCGGGCTATTCATCGCCCTGCCAATTGTTGAGAAACTCTATAACGCAACCGCGGGCAAACGTGATCTTGCCTCCGCCCAAAAGAAGGAGGCTTGATCATGGCTGATAGCGTCGTTGCAAAACAAACCACACGTCCGAATATCAACCTTGTTGATCATGCCGCCACTCTTTTCATTGTCTGCCTTGTTGGCCTGATCATGAACACGGTTGGCCCGGCTATCCCGCTTGCTGATGGGTTTGCAGGCATGATCGTGATCTATCTGATTTCGATGGTCGGTCTGATCCTAACCCGGTTCTCACCGTTCTATCTGCCAAGCGTTGCTTGGATTTCTCTGGTTGGCATTGTCGCCACCCTGCCGTGGACGCCGGGTTCGGAATGGATTGTTGAACAAGCAAAATCAGTTAACTTCCTTGCCCTTGCAACCCCGGCCCTTGCCTATGCTGGCTTTGCAATTGCCAAGAAGGAAATTGAGGTTGCCAAGCATTCCGGCTGGAAGCTGGTCATTATTGCCTGCCTTGTTTTCTTTGGCACCTATGCCGGTTCCGTGCTGGTTGCCGAGGGCATCCTGCGCCTGCAAGGCATCTAATGCTGATCTGATCTGATCTGATCTGATCTAACCTATCCTTTCACCGGGGAGTTTCAGTCTCTTGGATGCCCCGGTGAAGATTGCCTTAGATTTTTCGTACCTGTTTCAAAGATCGAGTATGCAGATGACTGTTACCTCGCCTGCCCTTCATCCTCGTGCCACCGAACTTGTCGATGAGTTTATTGCGTGGCGACATCATCTGCATGCCCACCCTGAGACGGCCTTTGAAGAAAATCTGACCAGCGCCTTTGTTGCCGATAAATTGAAATCCTTTGGCTTGGATGTCACCAGAGGTATCGCCAGAACCGGTGTTGTTGCAACACTTCATGGTAAGAAAGGTTCAGGCAAACGTATTGGTCTTCGTGCTGACATGGATGCGCTTGATATCCATGAAACCACCAACCTTCCCTATGCCTCGAAACACCCGGGTAAAATGCATGCCTGTGGCCATGACGGCCACATGGCCATGTTGCTGGGGGCTGCAAAAATTCTGGCCGAGAACCCCGATTTTACCGGCACGGTTGACTTCATATTCCAACCCGCCGAAGAAAACGAAGGCGGCGGCCGCGAGATGGTCAATGAAGGCCTGTTTGATCGTTATCCGTGCGATGCGGTCTATGGCATGCATAACTGGCCGGGACGCGATGTCGGAACCATGGCGATGAAGCCCGGTCCAATGATGGCAAGCTATGATGTGTTTGAAATTGTCGTCGAAGGCAAAGGCTGCCATGCCGCCATGCCCCATCTGGGTCGCGATCCGATCACAGCAGCGGGGCAGGTTTTGCTTGCCTTGCAAACCATCGCGGCGCGCAACGTCAATCCGTTGCAAAGTGCGGTCATTTCCCCGACCCAGATTTTTGGCGGTGATACATGGAATGTGATTCCTGATACCGCAACCATTCGCGGGACAGTACGCACATTCGATCCCGCCATTCAGGACATGATCGAAAAACGCCTTGCGACAGTGGCTAAATCGACCGCAAACGCGTTTGACTGTCAGGCACGCGTCTCCTATCAACGGCGTTATCCGGCAACCATTAACAGCGAAGCCCAAACCGGCATCGCGCAGGCCGCCGCAGCCAAGGTGATTGGTCTACAAAATATTGACACCAATCCCGAACCATCAATGGCAAGCGAAGATTTTGCCTTTATGCTCAACACAAAGCCGGGCAGCTATGTCTGGTTGGGCAACGGCCCGACCGATGGTAACTGCCTGCTACACAATGCGACCTATAACTTTAATGACGATGCTATTCCATATGGCGTGACTTTTTGGATTGCACTGACCGAAGAATATCTTTCGGCTTGACGCCAAAGAAGATTTCCCTTGCCCAAGACACAATCTGAGCGTTCAATACATGCCCTTTTTTAGCAGCGGTCAGAACGCCATGAAGATTGCAATCGTTACACTCGATGGTTTTAACGAGCTTGACAGTTTTGTCGCACTGTCGATTTTGAACCGGGCAAAGGCCGATGGTGTTTGCGCTGAAATAACCGGCATGGGTGAAACCGTTACGTCGATGAACGGTGTGACCGTTACCGTTCAACAACCGCTTTCTTTTGTTGCGAAGGCCGACGCCATTTTGTTTGGCAGCGGCATTCACACCCGCGATCAGATCAATACGCCTGAATTGATGGCAAAGCTTTCACTTGATCCGTTACGTCAATTGATCGGCGCGCAATGCTCCGGGGTTTTGTTCCTGCATCGTCTTGGAATTCTGCCCGCCACCATTACAACTGACACCAAAACCCGTCCCGTTCTGGCCCGCACCGACGCCGTCATAGAAGACCGCCCGCTTGTTGCACAGGGTAATATCGTGACCAGTGGCGGGTGTTTATCATCCAGCTATCTGGCCGGTTGGATGTTGGCCAAATACGTCGGGATCGATAAAGCCATCTCGATATTGGAATATGTCGCACCGGTTGGACAGAAATCACAATTTGCCAAACAGGCGCGCGACATCATCAGTAAACAGCTTGATATCCCTGCAAAACGCCCGCTTTACTGCTAGTCACAGCATATCGGCACCGGCTATCGGTTAAGAACGTTGCCAAAGACAGCTTTACGTTGTTGCAAATGCTTTGCCTTATAATTGCCGACTGAGTAGGCTACCCCTGAGATTCAATATGGCACTTGTTAGAATGTAGCGATGCCAAACCCGAATTGCGGATGCAGGATAAGCCTTTGAAACGTCAATTGTTACACATCATCATTCCGATGACGGCCCTTGCACTGTCGGCCTGTGGCACCATGCCAAAGGACAGCGGGCAGGTAGAATTCGAATATCCGCAAAGCGATGGTTTCTCGGGTAACTTCCTTGCTGGCAAGGCCGCACAGATTGAAAACAGCACCGATTACGCCGCAAAATATCTTTTGCGCGCGCATGAGCTTAACACCGACAACAAGGAACTGCGTCGTCGTGCGTTCCTTGCGCTGATTTCAGATGGTCGCATTGCCGATGCCGAAGACATCGCACGTCAGCTTTACGCCGAAAATCCGGAAGACCTGTTTGCCGTCATGGCGGTGATGGATGCCGACATTCAAAATAATGACTTTCAGGCAGCACTGGATGTTGTATCGGGCTTGCCGCAACGTGGCATCAACGCCCTGATCTCCCCGCTTGCCAAAGCATGGCTATATACCGGGCTTGATGCCAAGGAGCCCGCCCTTGCAGCGCTAAATGAAATAGAAGGCAATGGCGCGCTGAACCCGCTTTCGGAATACCACCGCGGCCTGATCTTGGCATATTTCGATGATCTCGACGGTGCCGAACGCGCGCTTGCCAGTGCATATGGTGATCCGGCCGACGCCCCTTTGCGCGCCGCCGAGGCACTTGGTGCTGTTTATGAACGCAAGGGCCAGACACAAAAAGCCGCCCTTCTGTATGCAAGTTATATGGATCGTCATCCACAATCGCTGGCGATGCCCTACCACCTCAAACGTCTTGAACGCGGTGACCCACCGCTTGCGACCGTTTTGACACCGGCATCGGGTCTGGCAGAAGCCTACTTGGATATTGCAACCCTGCTCAGTCAGGAAAATGCCGTTGATCCATCGCTTTTGCTGGCACGCTATTCCCTGTCGTTGCGACCGGGGGATGACATCACCCGTTTGCTCGTCGGTGAGGTCATGGAAATTCAGGGACGCTTTGACGCCGCCGTTTCGGTCTACGGCTCAATCCCCGATACATCCCCGCACAGTTGGAACGCAAAGCTGCGTATCGCGTCCAGCCTCGAACAGATTGGTCAGGCCGATAAGGCTGTCAATCTGCTTAAGAACATGGTCAACGAACGCGATAGCCGCCCGGACGCCCTTATTCAGCTTGGCGATATCCTGCGCATTCAACAGGACTTTGCCGGGGCCGCTAGCGCCTATGACAAGGCGATTGCACGACTTGGTGGTGACAGTCAGGTCGGCTGGCGCCTGTTGTATCGTCGCGGCATCGCACATGAACGTGCAGGCTTATGGAAAAAGGCGGAATATGATTTCCTGCTAGCCCTCGAACTTGAACCCGAACAGCCATACGTTTTGAATTATCTCGGCTATAGCTGGGTTGATATGGGCATGAATTTCGATCAGGCCGAAGACATGCTCAAACGCGCGGTCGAATTGCAGCCTGATGACGGCTACATCGTCGATAGCCTCGGCTGGGTTTACTATAAACTTGGCCGCTTTGATGATGCGGTGATACAACTCGAAAAAGCAGTCGAACTTAAACCCGATGATCCGACCATCAATGATCACCTTGGCGACGCCTACTGGCAGGCAGGACGCTATCACGAGGCCCGCTTCCAATGGCATCGTGCGCTGTCGTTCAACCCGACAGAAGAACTGCGCACCACAGTAGAAGCCAAGCTCAACGGCCAGGTGCCAAGCACAGACCCGATTGTCGTAAACTGACCGTTTGGGAAGAAACACCCGATGTCCGCGACCTATAGCCAGCAGGCTCCAGCCAAGATCAATCTGTTCCTGCATGTTACCGGCAAAAGAGACGACGGCTACCACCTGCTGGAAAGCCTCGTCTGCTTTACAGCCGCCGGGGACGTTGTAAGCGGTGAGCTTCGTAATGACGGCAAGATTACCCTTGCCGTCACTGGACCGATGGCAGACGCCCTTTCAAACGACCACACCAATGACAATCTTGTCGTTCGGGCCGCACGTCTTTTGCAGGAAGAAGCCAACACCGAACTTGGTGCGGATTTGATCCTTGATAAACGCCTGCCTGTTGCGTCTGGCATCGGTGGGGGCTCTGCCGATGCGGCCGCAGCCATACGCCTTCTGTATGAGATGTGGAACCTTGATCTGGATGGCGACAGGCTTTCTGCGATTGCCTTATCGCTTGGTGCGGATGTGCCGGTTTGCCTTCATGGCAAAGCGACCCTGATGTCGGGGATTGGCGAAAAACTGACCGAACTGCCTGATTTACCCCCCTTGCCGATTGTCCTGATCAATCCGGGAAAGCCCGTTTCAACACCGGCTATTTTCAAAGCACGCGAGGAAGACGGATTTAGTGACGAAGGCCTGTGGAACATTCACACGCGTTATGAAAGTGGTGCCGCTCTTGCGGCGGATCTTCAGGAGTGCGGAAATGACCTCACACTTGCCGCGACATCAATCCTGCCTGACATCTGTGATGTCTTAAATGCCATGGCCCGCGAAGAAGGCTGTTTGCTGGCGCGCATGTCAGGATCGGGGGCAACCTGCTTTGCCATTTATGACACCGCTACACAGGTAGAAAAGGCGGCAAGCGCCATCGCGTCGCAGCACGAAAACTGGTGGATTGTTCCCACCGAAATCCGTTGTGAACAGTCCCAGATTTTGTCAAATATCGGCGCATCCTTTCCAGACTGAGATATAGATAAAAAAACCTTCAAATAGAGGGTTGCGCTCTGGCGACGGGAACGCTATTTTCCGCGCCACACACGCTGATGGGGCGTGGCCAAGTGGTAAGGCATCGGTTTTTGGTATCGTGTACCGTAGGTTCGAATCCTACCGCCCCAGCCAAGACAAACCGCTTTGAGGTTTTCCTCAAAGCGGTTTTCTTTTTGTCTGTTGACCGATCACCTGCGCACAAACTATCGAATTGCGCGTGACAGGCCCCATATCAACACTGTAGCGTTTGGCATCCTACCGACTTGATCTGTCACTCATGCAACCCGCGTGAGCCTTAAGCCTTTGCGCGAAATCGATATTTTCCAGGAAAACCGAATGACAAACGGGGAACAAGATACGCAGACAGGCCGGCCCCTATTGCTGCGCCCGCGAGACGTAATTGTCCCTTTTCGTCGCCGTATCATCATTGCCACGGTTTTGATGCTTGCCGTGATCATTGGCGATGGCTTTGTTGAATATTACACGCAAAACACCCGCAATGAGGCAGCCCTTCAAATCAATATGAGCGGCCGCCAGCGGATGCTTAGTCAGCGCATTAGCGGGTTCACCCAATCACTGGCACGCTACGATTCGGTTCCGGCAACAGAAGAAAGCGAAATCCGATCAGCCTTGGCAGACGCCATTGATCTGATGGGGCGCTCCCATCTGGCTCTCACCCATGGCAGCGAAGAACTTGGTCTTGCCGCCCCATATGGTGAAATTCGACAGCATTACTTTGATGGAAACCCATCACTGGATATGGAAATTCGGGATTTTCTGGATTCTGCTACCCGGGTCCTCACGCATACGGAAAATCAGCCGGGGATTTCAGACGATGTCGAAGCCATTCGCAAAGCCGCCTTCAAACCGCTTTTAAGCAAACTCGACAAAGCCGTTCAAATTTATCAACGGGATGCGGAACAGTACTTAAAGATAAGTCAGCAGGTCTCGCTTTTCATGGGATTCTTGTTGGTTGCCAGCATCCTTGTTGTGATGTTCGCAATCGTCTGGCCAATGATCGCCGTCATCCGCACAAGTCTGCATCAGTTTGCTGACGAACGGAATCGTGCAAACGCCGCCAGTCAGGCAAAATCGGAATTTCTGGCAACGGTAAGCCACGAAATCCGAACCCCGATGAACAGCATCCTTGGCCTTTCGGACCTTCTGGCAAAGGGTAAAATGTCGGGCAACTTGCAACGGTATGCCGTGCTGGTAAATGAGTCGGCAAAATCGCTGATGGCTATTCTGAATGATGTTCTTGATTTCAGTAAAATCGAAGCGGGGCACCTTGGCGTTGAAACCATCACATTTTCCCCGCGTGACGTTGTCTACGACACAGTTGGCAGCTTTGGCAGCACAGCAGCGGAAAAGAAATTGTCGTTAAAAATCGTAATTGCCGAAGACACCCCGCAGCTTATTCAGGGCGATCCGACAAGATTGCGACAGATCCTGACAAACTTTATCGGCAACGCCCTTAAATTCACCGAGGAAGGATCCGTTACCGTCACCCTGCAACGCAGTGACCGTTTATCCGAAAACTGGGCCGAACGTGTTGTCTTAAGGTTTGAAGTTGCCGACACCGGCATTGGCTTCGCCCCCGACAAGAAGCAATACCTGTTTGAAGCGTTCAGCCAGGCCGATCAAAGCACGACACGGCAATTTGGCGGCACAGGACTGGGGCTTGCAATTGCCAAACGCCTGACAAACGCCATGGGTGGCGAAATCGATGCCACATCATCACCGGGCAAAGGGGCAACCTTTTGGGTGGATTTACCTTTCTCCCCTGTGGAAACCGCTCTTAAATCCGATCCTGACCTTAACGAGTTTGGTCCAGGGTTGGATAAAGCTGTGCATTCACAATCCAAGTCGGAACCTGTGTCAGACGACCTGATCAAGGTTCTTGTCGTCGATGACAAGGAACTCAACCGTATTGTGTTGGGCGCCTTTCTGGACACCAGCCAGTATCAGGTAAGTTATGCCACCAATGGCAAGGAGGCGGTTGATATGGCGATCAACAACGCCTTCCACCTGATCCTGATGGACGCACAGATGCCGGTGATGGATGGTACAGAGGCGATGAATGCCATCCGTCTGTCGGCTGGTCCATCCCAAAATGCGCGGATTATTGTTGTCACCGCCGATGCACTTGAACAGGCACGCGAACGCTATATCTCAGCAGGATTTGACGGCTACCTTGCCAAACCAATCACACAGGAAACTCTGGCAAAAACAATCAAGGATGCAGGTTAACGGCAGTTCCTAACGATCATTTTGCAACTTGGTTACGTTACGTCCGGCCTGTTTTGCCTCATACATCGCAATATCAGCGCGTGAAACAAGACTGTCCAACGTATCGTCGGCCTCGGCAATCCCCAACCCAATGCTCATCGTCAGCTCAACACGGGCATCTTCTGCCTGAAAATCACTTTCACGCACCCGGTCACTCAGACGCTGAAGATATTTAAGCGCCCCGGCGGCACCGGTTTCGGGCATCAGGATCAGGAATTCTTCATCGCCCCAACGCGCAATGACGTCGGTTTCGCGCATCATGTCCGAGGATACCTTGGCAAACAGCCGGAGTGCTGCATCACCAGTGGTATGACCGTAATTGTCATTGAGCTCTTTGAAGTCATCGAAATCCAACAATCCGATGATAAGCGACTTACCATATCGCTTAGCCCGTTCGAGTTCCTTGGTCAGACAATTTTCCATATAACGACGGTTATAAAGACCGGTCAGCGGATCGGTCGTGGCCAGACGTTCAAGCTCGGTGCGGGCGACTTCAAGTTCGCGAAGATCACGACGTCTGGCGATTTCATTGCCAACCCAGGCTGCGAACAACCGCACCAGTTCGATGTCCTGACCGGTGAATGGTCGGGTTGGCTCCGGGCTTGAAAAGTTCAACGTGCCAAAACGTACCCCGTCGGCAATGATCGGCGCGCCAAGATACGCTTCGAGCGCAAAGTTTTTATAACAGGGATGGGTTTGAATTTCGCTGTCGGCAACATGGTGAAAACCGCGTACGTCATTGGCTTTAACCACATGACTGCAATAGGTATTCTCAAGCTCAAAGCTCATACCGGGTTTAAGGGCATCGTCGGGGTGAATGGCCTGTTGAACTTCGTATGTTTCATCGTCGATCTTGCTAAAAATCGCAATCGGCAACCCGAAATGCTCAGCCCCAAGACGCAATATCGCATCCACACGCTGTTCAAAATCAAGTTCACCAGACGACGTAATACGATGCAACCGACTAAGTGCTTGTTCAGCAGCGACCTGACCGGCTGCATGTGTGTCGGTTGACATGGCTATATCCACTCCAAAATAAGATGCCGTTTCCACCGAAAGCGCCTTACATGAAGGCAAACCCTATACGCTGTACCGGCAGTGTTTTGTTCATAATTTTCGCACGATCTATACCATAGCATAAACCAATACATTTCAATGCGAATAGCTTTATATCGACGTCATGACAAACTTGGTGGACGGCTAACGCAGACGACCGTCGGCGCGACCATTCATGACGTTGCGCAACGTGGAAACCCGTATAACATCCACACACGTTCGGCCATCATCTAGCATATCCGTCGTCACCGTCTTACAGGATGCGTGTAGCTCCGTCGCACCGGTAACTTCAAGGATTTCGGTGGCATTTGACGCACTGACGCCAGCCCCCGGCAATATGACAATCCGTCCGGCGGCATCCTTGATCAACGCAGCGATCTGTTTTGCACCCGATTTTGCATCGGGTTTCCCGCCACTTGTCAAAATACGATCAAAGCCAATTTCAATCGCCTGCTCCAGGGCATCACGCTGGTCGGGGACTTCGTCAAACACGCGGTGCAAGGTGGTTTGCAAACCTGCACATTCTGACATCAAGTCGGAAAGAACCGACACATCAAGGTGCGCATTCCGATCACAGGCACCAAACACCACCCCCGCAGCCCCACTGTCGCGCGCAATCGCAATTTCGCGCTTCATGATCGCAACGTCTTCGGGCTCGTACCAAAACCCGCCCGGCCGTGGCCGGATCATAACCATACAAGGTACTGGAATGTCGTTAAGCCGTGCTAGCGCACCCGGTGTTGGCGTTAGCCCACCAAGTGCCAGTGCGGAACAATATTCGATCCGGTCTGCACCGGCCTCGACCGCGCGCATCGCATCGGCGAAGCTTTCAACACACACTTCAAGCAACGGCGTATTTGCCTGTTTGTCCTTGTTTGTCGAACGCATGCTATTGGCTGCCTTGCGCATTGGCGATCACGTGCAGCATTGCCGCACCGCGAAGGCCCCCGTTGCGGCTGTAACGGCCCGGAACAACCAGCGGTGCATCATAGCGCCCCAGCACGCGCTGACGGACCATGGTATCGATTTTGGCAATCAGGCTTTCTTCTGACGCGATCCCACCCCCAACCGGCACGCAATCGGGATCAAGGACATTGACCATCAAGGCCAACTCACGCGAAACAAGATCGCAATAGATTTCAAGACTGCGCGTTGCATGATCGTCGCCGGTCCGCCACGCGTCAGTAATCTCGAAACTGGTGGTGCGGTTGCCGCTGATTTGTGCGTGGATGTTTTCCAGTCCCCGCGCCCCGCCCCAGGCATCAAGACAGCCGGTATTGCCGCAACCACAGGCAACCGGCGCCAACCCATTGCGGATCAACCCACCGGTGACATCATTCCCATGTCCCCACTCGCCGCGAATGCCGCTGCGCCCGCCAATAAAATGCCCGTCAACGACAATGCCGCCACCAACCCCGGTGCCAAGGATGATGGCAAATACCGTCCGGGCATTCTTTGCCACCCCGGTTCGCGCTTCGGCCAATGCAAAACAATCGGCATCGTTTGCCACCAATACATCGCGGTTAAGAATTGCCGAAAGCTCCACCGCCAGCAACCAGCCCTTGATCGCCGGAATATTGGCCGAAATCACAGCCCCCGTTTGAGGATCAAGTCCACCGGCAAAACTGATCCCGATGTTTGGGCGTTCGCCAAATTCGCCGTCCGCCTCATCAATCAGGCCTGAAACAGCCGCAACGAATGCATCGCGATCATGGGCCGGCGTTGGGGTTTTGCTGTGCGACAAGATGTCCCCGGCATCATCAAAGACACCGAATTCAATCTTCGATCCGCCAATATCAAACGCGTACTGCATCAATTCGGTATCCCGTTGCCATGATCATACCGGAATACACGACCCGGCACGGGGCCGCAAAAAGAAACGGCACCTCCCCATCAGGGCAAGTGCCGTTATCTTCAATATCAATTCCGATGTGACTAGCTGCGAAGACGGGCCGTCAGCTTGTCATATTCCGGCATTTTATCGACCGGACCAAGGGCAGTGATGGTCGGCTTGCCATCCAAAAGCGCCTTGCCTGCACGGCGAACACTTTCAAGATCAACCGCATCGACCTTGGCAACGATTTCTTCCATACTTTGCGGACGACCGAAAATCTGGATCTGACGGGCAAGCGTTTCACAGCGACCGGAATTGCTTTCCATCGCCATGACCACAGATGCCTTAAGCTGCGCACGCGCACGTGTGACTTCTTCTTCGCTGAGGTCTTCGGTAGCGCGCACCAGTTCGTCACACATCACCGGCATCAGTTCGCCAATGTCATTGGCCCCGGTCCCGGCATAGATCGAAAACAGGCCGCCATCGACGTAATGCGATGAGAAACTATAGACCGAATAGACCAAACCACGCTTTTCACGGATTTCCTGGAACAGGCGCGATGACATGCCCCCACCCAGAAGCGTGTTAAACACCTGCAGGTCAAAAAAACTGTCATGCGTATAGGAAACCGTCGGCAGGCCCATGATCACATGCACCTGTTCAAGCTTACGGTTCTCGATCCGGCTGCCACCTTCGTATTTCAGCGGCTCGATCTCGTGTTCTTCATGTGCCGGAAGGCTGTCGAACTTTTCGGCCACCATATCGACAACACGTTGATGCTCAACCTTGCCAGATGCCGAAAACACCATGTTTTTCGGGCTATAGCGCCGTGACATGAAATCAAACAAATGATCGCGTGACAGCGACGACACATTTTCCGGACTGCCAAGAATGGACCGGCCCAGTGACTGGTTTGGCAGGGCTGTTTCCTGAAAATGATCGAAAATGATGTCGTCTGGCGTGTCGTTGGCCTGACCGATTTCCTGCAAGATTACCTGACGTTCGCGTTCCAGTTCCTTGGCATCAAGGGTGGAATGCTGAAGGATATCGGCAATCACATCGATCGCCAGTTCCTGATCTTCGTGCAGGACCTTACAGTAGTAAGCGGTATTTTCGCGCGACGTATAGGCATTCATCTGCCCACCGACAGACTCGATTTCCTCGGAAATCTGCAATGCAGAACGACGACGGGTGCCTTTAAAGGCCATATGTTCAAGCATATGAGAGATGCCGTTAATGTCTGGCGTCTCGTGACGCGCACCAACATCAACCCAACTTCCCAAGGCCACTGACTCAACATGGTCAAGGCGGTCCGTTGCGACAATCATCCCATTGTCAAGCTGGGTAAGCTCGACTGTCATATAGCAGTACTCCTGTTTTTCATATCATGCCCCATGCTACTGGATTTTCAGGCCGCACGCCGATTGCGACGGACATGCGCCATCAATGTTGCAACATCATTGGGCATCGGTTCGACTTTTTCTGGTCGGTCATATAGGTCAGAAAGACGCGGTGGCAAGTCCGGATAGATCCCCGACGCCTGCTTAACCGCATCCGGGAATTTCGCCGGATGTGCTGTTGCCAGTGCCACCATCGGTACGGATTTATCGCGGTTGCATTCACGCCCGGAAACAATCCCGATCACGGAATGCGGATCAACCAACTCACCGCTGGTTTCCAGCACATCCTTGATCGCCGCACGGGTTTGTGCATCATCAAGACGATAACCGTCAAAATGTTCGCGTGCCCGGCCAAACTGCCCCTGCGACATTTCCATAACGCCGGTTTCACGGAATTTGGTCAGCATCTCGGCCACGGCCAAACCATCGCGGTCATACAGATCAAACATCAAACGTTCAAAGTTTGAACTGACCTGAATGTCCATCGACGGGCTGAGCGACGGCTCAACGCCTTCCATCTTCATCACGCCACTTTCGAAAAAGCGCGCAAGAATATCATTGCGGTTGGCCCCAACCACAAACTGTTTGATCGGAAGCCCCATCTGCATCGCGGCATAACCGGCATAGACATTGCCAAAGTTGCCCGACGGCACAGAGAAGGAAATTTCACGGTCCGGCGATCCAAGCTGCGCGCCCGCCCAGAAGTAATAGGCGATCTGGCACATGATGCGCGCCCAGTTGATCGAGTTCACCGCCGAAAGCCCGACCTCATCACGGAACCCGTGATCGTTAAACAGTGCCTTGACCAGATCCTGACAATCGTCAAACGATCCCTCAACCGCAAGGTTGTGCACATTGTCCGACAAGACCGTGGTCATCTGGCGACGTTGCACTTCCGAAACGCGGCCTTTGGGGTGCAGGATAAAGATGTCGATGTTTTCACGATCACGACAGGCTTCTATGGCCGCAGACCCGGTATCGCCCGACGTCGCACCCACAATCGTAATGCGTTCGCCACGTTTGGCCAGAACATAGTCAAACAACCGACCAACGACCTGAAGCGCATAATCCTTAAACGCCAGTGTCGGCCCGTGGAACAGTTCCATCACCCAGTCGTTCGCACCAAGCTGTTTCAGCGGTGCGACCGCCGCGTGATCAAACCCGTTATAGGTATCGTCAAGGATCGCCATAAGCGCGTCATCCTCGACAGTGCCCGCGACAAACGGCTGGATCACTTTAAAGGCAACCTCGGCATATGTCAGAGTGCGCAGGCTACGAATGTCATCCTTGGAAAAAGTTGGCCAGGTTTCGGGGACATAAAGACCACCGTCACGGGCCAGACCTGCAAGAAGAACTTCATCAAACTGCAAAACGGGGGCGCTTCCCCGCGTACTGACATAGCGCACTATACCTGCTCCTGAATTGGGCAATTACCAGTTCCGTGTATCCTTGCATCCTTGACGCAAAAATACACTCCAACGCCTGAGTTAGTGAGGGGAAGTTAGGGCATAGTCAAGGGGCAATCAAGCAGATCAGCCGTGCTGTGCGTGTTAATGCGCCAAGCCCCGTAAATCATCGTCAATCATTCGATTGAGATGCCATGTTCCTTGAGCTTTGCCTCGGCAATTGCCGCCCGGCGGACGACCGCACGATAATTGCCCAGCAGGATTCGCAAGATCGCCCGGATAAAGCGATCTGACGACGACATTTTCTTTTCAAAGGTTTGACGGCTGATGGCAATCAGAACAGTCCGCTCTGTCGCACGGGCCGATGCCATACGCGGCTGATTATCAACAAGGGCCAACTCCCCGAATAAGCCGCCCTCCTCAATCGTGCCCAGAACGACTTCTTCATCCCCATTTATGGTTTTAAAGATTTCGACCTTGCCTTCCTGCACAACAAAGGCGGCACTGCCATGCTTTCCTTCGCGAAAGATGACCTGATCCATGGCAAAAACTTGCCGATCCATAACCTTCTTATTGCCGTCGGTTATTCCCATCTTGCGATCACATCCATGATATTGGCATCCTCGTAATATGAGGACACGCATCAAATACCGGAACGGGGAAAGCTATTCTATCCGGTCTATCGAATATAAGGCTGCTCTTGGTCAGCAAAGCATACAACACAAGGACATACCCCGCAGGTTCAATCGCTGTTACTGACCGTAACGATTAATTATATGCGATTTAAATGCATCAATACCAAGAACTTTTCCCGTTGCCGCGTGCAGAATGTCATCAGTTGAACGGCTTGACGCCTGGCTATGGATGTTCTGGCCAAGCCAGCCCATCAACGGACCGAAGTTTCCTTGCGCAAGGGCATCGGGGATTGCCGGGCAGGCTTCCTTGGCAGCGGCGAAAATCTGTGCCGCGGCCATCGCACCCAGCGTATAGGTCGGGAAATATCCCCATGCCCCGGACGGCCAGTGAATATCCTGCAAACAGCCATTCCGGTCATCGGGCGGCGTGATCCCCAGAAGCTTCTGCATCAGCTCGTTCCACGCCCCCGGCAAATCCGCAAGCTTCATATCCCCTTCGATCAGGGCGCGCTCAAGACGATAGCGCAAAATGACGTGTGCGGGATAGGTTACCTCGTCGGCGTCAACGCGAATAAGGCCGGGCTCAACCCGGGTGTAAAGACGATGCAAATTGGCCGCGTCCCATGCATCTGCATTGCCGCCAAACGCCTTTTCAAACATTGGGCCCGCATAGGTCAGGAATTCCTTGGATCGACAGGCCTGCATTTCAACCAGCAAAGACTGGCTTTCATGCATGGTCATGCCGCGCGCCTTGCCAACCAGTTGTCCGCGCCAATCAGACGGCAATCCGCGCTCATACATGGCATGGCCGGTTTCATGCAAAACGCCCATGATCGCCGATGTGAAATCGTTTTCGTCATACCGGGTCGTAATACGCACATCATCGGGAATGCCGCCACAGAATGGATGATGCGAAATATCAAGCCGTCCATGGTCGAAATCAAATCCTACCGCCTTCATCAAATCCAGCCCGACACTGTTTTGAATCTCAACCGGGAAAGGACCAGTTGGGGCGACAGGGGCATCTTCGGATTTCTGACGTTCAATGACCTCGGCGGTATAGGCTGGCAGGAAATCTTCAAGGTCGGAAAACAGGCTATCGATGCGGTCTGAACGCATCATCGGATCATATTGATCGAGCAACGCATCATAGACCGAGGTCCCCAGTGCCGCTGCCTTGGCGTGACCTGCCTCAATCGACAGATCAAGCACTTCCTGTAATTTTGGCAGCAACCCTTTAAAGTCGTTATCTGCCCGCGCACTGCGCCATGCGACTTCGCACCGCGTTTCCGCCAGTGACATTTTCTCGACCAGTTCGGCCGGAACGGCTGTGCCATGAACCCAGGCGCGTTTCATTTCGCCAAGGTTGGCCTGCTGCCACGCATCAAGACCTTCATTGCCAGCATCTTCGATCAGATCGCCAAGATCAGCCGCATTGATCAGCTCATTTTCCATGACATCTAGCGTCGCAAGCTGCTCAGATCGCGCGTCCGCCCCACCATCTGGCATGATCGCCGCCATGTCCCAATGCAACATACTGCCAATATCAGACAGTACATTCATCCGGCGAAAACGGGTTTCGAGGGTTTTATAGGCTTTGGTCATCACGGACTCCTGCGCGGCGGCACTTGGCAACCGCTGGCACAAAATGATGTTTGGGGCGAGACAGCACTCACGGCAAGATAACTTGCCTGTGGCTGTGATCTAACGGCATGCAGACGCTGGATCAGGTCAGGCCACGTCTTTGGGGTCTGTAGTGTCTTTTTCGTCTTCCGGGCGTCGATGATAAATCACAAAAACCACAATCAGCGACAGCGCAAGGCTGTACCACGTGATGGCATACTGCAGGTGATTATTGGGCAACTGCACTTTTGCCTGCCCGCCAATCGGAAGACCGCCGGGCACTGGATTATCATCAAGCTCAAGATAATACGGGCTGGCAAGATCAGCACCGCTATCTTCTGCCATATGGTCGACATCGACATAAAACCACTGGTTTTCCAACGCTTCATTTTCCGGCTGCGCCCAGTGTTTTTCTCTTGGCAGGCGCAAGACGCCGGTCACACGTACAGGTGTTTCGATCAGACTTTCCGGGCGGGTTGCCGGATCACGGTTATCGGTCGGCACCCAACCACGGTTAACGAGAATGATCCGTCCATCTTCCTGTTCAAGCGGTGTGATCAGCTGAAACCCGACATTCCCCCGAAGGGTCCGCGCCATCAGATACTTTTCCTGATCGTTTAGGAAACGTCCTTCGGCAAAGGCGGCGCGAAATGACATCGCAGGATCAAGCTCAACATCAACAGGCACGGCAATCGGTGGCAGGCTTGCCTGCGCTTCACGCTGCTCAATCAGGTTCTGCTTCCAGAACAACCGGTCAACCTGCCAGCTGCCCAGTCCCACAAGAATGACCAGAGACAATCCGACACAAATTTTCATCGCCATACTGGGGCGCGTATTTAATAGGGGCATGAAGTGAAATCAGTCCTGTTCGGAAGTCGTTCTATGGCGATATTGCAATGCGACCATGAGACCTTTTAACGGTCGAAGCAAGGCCAGTGTCACACCAATGATGGTGGGGCCCCACATCACCGCATGCAGCCAAAGCGGCGGTCGATAGGTCATTTCAACCCATAACGCCACAGGCACGATGATAAAGCCAAGAATAAAAATAATGAAAACGGCCGGGCCGTCACCGGCATCATGACCACGCAGGTCAAGACCGCACACATCACAAGATGCACGAACGGTCAAATAGCCTTCAAAAAGTTTCCCCCTTCCGCAGCGGGGGCATTTACATGCCAGCCCGGCGCGAAAGGGGGAAAGATTTGGATAATACTCATCCATATTGCAGGACCCGTTTAATGGTCGGGTCGGCGCGGCTTATTCGCCGCCCCAGATGTATACGGCAAAGAACAGGAACAGCCAGACGACATCGACAAAGTGCCAATACCATGCCGCAGCTTCCAGACCGAAATGCTGTTTGGCATCAAAGCCGTCCTTCATCGCGCGCACAAGGCACACCGCAAGGAACACCGTCCCGACGAACACATGGAAGCCGTGGAAACCGGTCGCCATATAGAAGGTCGAAGAATAGATGTTATCGGCAAAGCCAAATGCAGCGTGGCTGTACTCGTACATCTGCAAAGCAAGGAAGATAACGCCAAGCCCCACGGTAAGGGCAAGCCCCTGTACCAGGTCCTTTTTCTTGCCTTCAAGACAGCCGTGATGCGCCCACGTCAGGGTACAGCCCGACAAAAGCAAGATCAGGGTGTTGAGGAACGGCAAGTCCCACGGATCAAGAACTTCGACACCAGCAGGTGGCCATTCGGTCACACCGGGGCTAAAGATCACAAACGCGTTGTGGAAGAAGGCCCAGAAGAAGGCGACAAAGAACATCACCTCGGATGCGATGAACAGCGACATGCCATAGCGCAGGCCGATCTGAACGACCTTGTTATGGTAAATCTTTGACTCGCTGATCACGTTGCCCCACCAGCGGAACATCACAAACAGGATGCCTGCAATCCCAAGCGCCGCCAGCCAGAAATCAGCCGGTGTACGATCCGAATGCATGAACATAACCATACCACCAGTAAACATACCGGCCGCAGTTGCCGCCACCAGCGGCCACGGGCTTGGGTCTACCAGATGGAATGGATGTTTCTGAGCATGATCACTCATTCCGTGCCCCCCTCAATCCTTACAAAAGAAACTCAATTTCAATTTGTTAAACAGAGACAACAGACCGCTTCACTGCGTTCTGTCAGCCCCCCTGATCTTCATTCCCGCCCGGCGCTTCGACCGATGACTCGGCCTTATAGAAAGTGTAGGACAGGGTTATTGTCTTCACGTCTTGGGTATTAATGTCTTCAGCAATGGCTGGATCAACATAGAAGCTGACCGGCATGTCGACGCGCTGTCCCGGTTCAAGGGTCTGCTCATCAAAACAAAAACATGCGATCTTGCTAAAATATTGCCCCGCCTTAAGCGGTGTTACGTTGTAAACGGCCTGCCCGGTGATCGGGTGAACCGACATATTTTCAGCCGTGTAATGGGCAAGATTATCCTGCCCAAGCTTAACCGTCATTTCGCGCTGATCGGGTTTGAACTGCCAATGCAGCCCGGAATTCACATCCGCATTAAACCGGATTTTGATGGTTTTCTCAGACACGTCAACCGGCGCTTCATGCGCGACCTGGGTCGTGCCACCAAATCCGGTAACCTGACAAAACAGCTTATAGAGCGGCACAGACGCATAAGCCAACCCGACCATACCGCCAACAACAGCAACGCAACTCAACAGGACACGCCTGTTTTGCGTTTTTGTTTTTTCTGTTTGCGTCTGATCAGCCATGGCGTCCTAGCTCATCTTCAAAATCGTTATGGCGAAAAACAAAACGGCCAACCCGCCCAGAATGGCAAGAAACGCCCAGTTCTTTTTCTTGCGCTTGGCAAGAAACGCATCAAGTTCGGCCTTGTTGGGATTTGGCTTCTCACTCATGCGATAAATCCATTCAGGAATACATCTGCCACCATCGCCCCGAACAGGACGAAAAGATACAGGATAGAATAACCAAACATCTTATGGGGTGCGCGTTCTTCGACATTGCGTAAAACACGAACCGCATGACGCAGGAACCACAGACCGGTCAGGATCGCCGTCGCGCCATAGATGACACCAAGCAATCCGGTCGCAACCGGGATGAAGGTCACCGGCAGAAGCAGGACGGTATAAATCAGCATCTGCTTTTTGGTTGCCGCTTCACCGGCAACAACCGGCATCATCGGGACGCCCACCTTGGCATAATCGCCACAACGGAAAAGGGCCAGCGCCCAGAAATGCGGTGGTGTCCACATAAAGATAATCAAGAACAGCGCAATTGAATTGATATCAATCCCGCCGGTCACCGACGCCCAGCCGATCATCGGGGGAAACGCCCCGGCGGCACCGCCAATAACAATATTCTGTGGTGTGCTGCGCTTAAGCCACATGGTGTAAATAAAAACGTAAAACGCAATCGACACCGCCAGCAAAGCCGCCGCCACAAGATTGATCGCAACCGCCATCACGGTGACAGAAACAATCGACAATGCGATGCCAAGTGACAGCGCCTCGTCGGCTTCAACACGCCCCGCCGGAATAGGCCGGTTCTGGGTGCGTTTCATGTGCTGATCAATATCGCGATCATACCACATGTTAATGGATGCCGCGGCACCACTGGCCACAGCAATACAGGCAATTGCGACAAGGCCGAGGAACGGATGAATTGATCCTGGCGCAATCAACAGTCCCACAGCACCGGTAAAGACCACAAGGGTCATTACACCGGGTTTGAGCAAAGCAATGTAGTCGCGCACCTCCGAAATGGGGAGCGGCACAGTACTAAGCGCAAGGGTCTGATCGGCAACCTGCTTGGTCATGAAACTCTGGTCTTCTCTTCTCTGGGCGGTAGGGTATCCCCCGCAAGACAGGCCTGCGGGGGACTTAAACCAGGATCACTTACTTGATACGTGGCAATTCGTCAAAGGTATGGAACGGCGGCGGTGAGCTGACGGTCCATTCCAGTGTATCGGCACCTTCGCCATATGGGTTGGCTTCGGCCTTCTTGCCACGGATGAAGGCATGCGCCACCACACCAAGGAAGAAGATCGTTGCCGCGAACGAAATATACGCACCATACGACGATACAAGGTTCCAGCCCGCAAATGCATCAGGATAGTCGGCATAACGACGCGGCATGCCAGCCAGCCCAAGGAAATGCTGCGGGAAGAAGGTCAGGTTGACGCCGATAAAGAAGAGCCAGAAGTGGATCTTCGCGCCGAGATCGGAAATCTCGTACCCCGACATTTTGCTGAACCAGTAATAGAAACCAGCAAAGATCGAGAACAGCGCGCCAAGTGACAGCACATAGTGGAAGTGCGCCACAACAAAGTAGGTGTCATGCAGCGGCAGATCCATGCCCGAGTTCGCCAAAATCACACCTGTCACACCGCCCACAGTGAACAGGAAGATAAAGCCGATTGCCCAAAGCATCGGAGCACGCAAGGTGATGGAACCACCCCACATGGTCGCAATCCATGAGAAAATCTTAACCCCGGTCGGCACCGCAATCACCATCGTCGCCGCGGTGAAATAGGCCCGGGTGTCAACATCCATCCCGACGGTATACATGTGGTGCGCCCACACGATAAAGCCGACAACACCGATTGCCACCATCGCATAGGCCATCCCGAGATAGCCAAACACCGGCTTGCGCGAGAAGGTCGAAATGATGTGACTGATAATGCCAAAGCCCGGCAGGATCATGATGTAAACTTCGGGATGACCAAAGAACCAGAACAGATGCTGATACAGAATCGGGTCACCGCCACCGGCCGGATTAAAGAAGTCCGTGCCAAAGTTACGGTCGGTCAAAAGCATGGTGATCGCACCACCAAGAACCGGCACAGCCAACAGTAGCAGGAACGCCGTTACCAGCATTGCCCACGCAAACAGCGGCATCTTGTGCAGGGTCATGCCCGGCGCGCGCATGTTAAAGATCGTCGTGATGAAGTTTACCGCACCAAGGATCGAGCTGGCACCTGCAAGATGCAGAGCAAAGATCGCCATATCAACCGAAGCATCCGGATGACCCAGAACACTTGAAAGCGGCGGATAAACAGTCCAACCGGTACCTGCACCACTGCCAACAACTGCTGACAGCATCAACAGGGTGAAAGCCGGAACAAGCAGCCAGAACGAAATGTTGTTGAGCCGCGGAAACGCCATGTCGGGCGCGCCAATCATGATCGGCACGAACCAGTTGCCAAAACCGCCAATCATGGCGGGCATGACAACAAAGAAGACCATGATCATACCGTGCGCGGTGATGAGCACGTTAAAGAACTGGTGATCTTCGATGATCTGGGTGCCCGGATGGGCCAGTTCCATACGGAACCAGACCGAAAAAGCACCACCGATCAAACCGGCAATCACTGAGAAAATAAGATAAAGCGTCCCGATATCTTTGTGGTTGGTCGACAGGAACCAACGGGTAAAGAAGCCGGGGGTATGATCGTGATCATGTGTGTCAGCGTGAGCCATCAATCTCTCCCTCACTCTGCCGATGCCACGGAAACCGAAGACGGCAAGTCAACAGATGCGAACTGTTCTTGCGCCTTGGCGACCCAGGCTTCGTATTCTTCCATGGTAACAGCTTTAACAGCAATCGGCATATAGGCGTGGTTCACACCACACAATTCCGAACACTGGCCATAGAAGGTTGTACCGGCATATTCACCTGGAATGCGGGTCCAGGTTTCATTCAGTCGGCCCGGCACTGCATCAAGCTTGATGAACAGCGATGGCATGGCCCAGTTATGGATCACATCATCGGACGTCATGATCAGGCGAATGTTCTGGTCAACCGGCAGGACAACGGGATTGTCCACATCCAGAAGACGTTTTTTGCCTTCGGCAACGGCTGTTTCCTCATCGATCATCAAAGAATCAAAGGTGAAATTGCCATTGTCTGGATATTCATATGTCCAGTACCACTGCTTGCCGATGATCTTAAGGGTAAGATCGGCATCCTCGACACGGTCTGCAAAATACAGCAGGCGGAACGACGGGATCGCAATAATAAGAAGAATAAGTACCGGAACAACCGTCCAGACCACTTCAAGAAGGGTATGGTGGGTCGTCTTCGACGGTACCGGGTTGCGTTTCGCGCTGAAGCGATACAGCACGTAAAGCAGCAACACCAAAACGATCACGGTAATGATCGTCATCAACCACGTCACTAGAACAAAGAAATTATGGCCTTCAACAGCCACAGGCGAAACCGGATCCTGCAGCCCAAGCTGCCAAGGTTCGGCCTGACCAACGGCAGCAACTGCCGCACTATCAAGCCCGGTAATTACCGCCAATCCCAACAAAAGAATGGGAAATAGCTTCTTGATCGACATGCGAATCTGCCCCCTCGCATTACATCTCAAGGCGATATGCCTCAATCGTCTCCGTCCCTGACCTTCGTCAACAGTTTCTCAGACAAGCTACGGGTCCACCTTTAAAGGGCGGTCTTGCCGTCTCAACCAAAGATTGGCTCAATCATCAGCCCGGAGTATTTCCTCTGACATATCTTATTCTTAATAACCCTGCACCCGAAAGTACATCGGTAACGCAGGCAAATAGCGTATCTTAGGCACCTGTTCCAGAAAAAACCTCGCTGCGATGCACAAAAAATGTAATTTTACCTTTGTGACTTTGTCGCTTTGGTTTTGCGTGAAACGGCTCTAAATACCCACGTCCTGATAGAAATACTGCCATTCCGGTCAACGTTCTTTGGTCTTCCGCACGGTTATTGCCATGCAACATACACGCAGAATCATCTTCAAATCACTTCAACCAATGGATAAAGCCGGTCACACCGTATTTCTGGTCCCACCAGCACCCATTTTAGGCAAACACCGTTACGGTATCCTGAACCTTGCCATCCCTGGCAACAGTGTTATCGGAAATAAGGTACAGGCAACCTGCCCAAAATGGCGATTCGCACCTCGCCTGATATAATTTGTCCTATCCGATGATAAATTCCGGTCTCGAAGCCTTTAATTCTTCGGTATTTTCCCCAATATCACGGATAGGAATTCGGTTGGCGAGACGACGTTTGCAGATTACTCTATCCTAAAGTATGAATGCCGCTGCCCTTCAGGGAAGTGACGCCAAGGTCTCTTGCGAGATACCGATTGTTAAATTCAGAGGTTCGTTAATGGCACGCCACGGAAGCAAAAAGCTCTTCACCGCAGAATTGCGGTTGCTTAACAAACTCGAAAACATGAGCGACATGGTCGCCTTGCCAACCGAGATGCCCACCGAACCACATCAAGCGGGTGTTGGCGGCCCGGATCTGTCGGCCGTTCATACCGCGATTGAAGACCTCAAGCTTGAGCTGCTGTCTGACATCCGCATCATGATAGAAGAGCAGAAGAAACTCACCGCACAGCCCGAAGAGGACGATGAGGAAGACGCACGTGCTGAACTGCGTTTGCTAAAAACCGAAATTCGGGCATTGGCAAATTCCATTCAGGAAACCAAAAAAGAAATCGCCGCCCTGTATACCGCCCCTGAAGATGACAGCGGCACGCGTATCAATATCGTCAAGGGCGAGTTGGACTCTGTCGTTGCCGCGACCGAGGATGCAACGGCAAGCATTCTCGACACTGTCGAAAAAATTGATGCTGTTGCCCACAACATCCGTTCGGCCGCCACAGATGATTACACTCAGGGGCTGGCCGACGATATTGTCGAACTTGTCGTCAAGGTCTTTGAAAGCTGCAACTTCCAGGATTTGACCGGTCAACGGATTACAAAAGTCGTTAACACCATGAAATATATCGAGGAACGCGTAAATCGCGTGATCGAAATCTGGGGTGATGATGACTTCGGTGACTTCGAGGTTCCAGCTGATCCCAAAGGGCTCGACAACCTTGATAAAACCGTCACCAAGGCGCCGCAAAACGCGCAACGTGTCGATCAGGATGAAGTCGATCAGATATTCTCACAGGCCGAAATCGACGCCTTGTTTGATTAATGCCGGTGTAGCCCGCATGAAACGCAAAAGCCTGCCAGTCGGCAGGCTTTTTCAATTGCAGCAATACAAGAACCTTCTGATCAGGCGTGACCAGCTTCCCCCGATAACAATTCCGGGGCAAAACCAAGTTTGGTAAACGCCTGTTCCCATTTGTCTTCGCAATCAATGTCGAACAACAAATCGGCATCCGCATCAAGATGCAGCCAGCCATTGGCCAGAATTTCGTTCTCCAGCTGCCCGCTACGCCATCCGGCATAGCCAAGCGCCAGAATGCGGTTTTCCGGCCCCTCACCCAACGCAATCTGTTCAAGTATATCAACCGTGGCCGTCACCGAAACGCCGGTATCAACGTGCAGGGTTGCCTCGTTGGAAAAGTCGGTGGAATGCAACACGAACCCGCGACTGCTTTCGACCGGGCCGCCAAAATGCACCTGAATGTCCTGAATGGTCGGTGCCGGGCGCGCAATACCAAGCTGCTCAAGAAGCTCGGGGAAGGTGATGCTATCAATCACACGATTGATCACAAGCCCCATTGCACCATCTTCATTATGGGCACAGACATAGACAACACTTTGTGAAAAGCGCGGATCACGCATGCCGGGCATTGCGATCAACAACTTTCCACCAAGATATTCGCCTGTGTCTCCACGCACGCCCATTTTACGTCTCTTTCTGTGTCTGTTTGACCAAGCCTAGCGCGATTACCGGTCTATTTCCATCAAGAACCCGGAAAAACCCGATAAAACATCGCCCCGCAACGATCAAAACTTGATATTCTAAATGTAGGGTCAACCTCTGCTCAGTGCCACGGTTTTCAGTGATTATTTACCAATCATGGCCCTAAAAGCGCCTTAACAGAGACCCCGGTCACACAGTCGTGGCTTGATTTGATCGCGGCTGGGGACTACGCCTTCGATAGATGAAAAACTGCCTGAATTGTGCCATACCTCAATGGCATGAGCGCCCCACTGCCAAATACCATGACGCACACCGTTTTAAGGACATTGACGTGCTCCGCCACCTGATCGCCCGTTTTGTGTTTTTGCTTGCTGCCATTTGCGCCCCGGTTCTAGCCACACCGGCGACGGCTGCCACCGATGTATCCACCCCATGGACTGACGAAGATTTCGCGTCTCTTCGGCTCATCAGCGCGCAAACCCAGACCGGTTCATCAGACACGCTGCGTCTTGGCCTTGAATTCGAACTTCAGCCTGATTGGAAAATCTATTGGCGCAGCGCAGGCGACGCCGGTTTTCCACCGCAACTAGATTGGACGGGATCACAAAACGTCGGGGATGCCAATATCCTGTGGCCTGCCCCGCACCGGTTCTCGATCTTTGGTCTGGAAACATTTGGCTACAAGAACCATGTCATCCTGCCGATTGACGTCGCGATCCCCGATCGCACACAGTCCGTCGCGATCAATTTGGATGTCGACTACCTTGTCTGTAGCGACATCTGCATTCCTGCTGCCGCGACCTTCGCCCTTGACATCCCCGCAGGCGGACACCCCGACACCCCAACCTCCGGCGCATCAACAGTCAGCACCCACGCACACGAAATTGAAAAGTTCGTCTCAAAGGTTCCGCTAACTGGCGACAACCTGCCAATACAGGTCAGCAACATTTTTGCCACCAAGGACGGTGACGGAACGCAATTGCACCTATCGGTCGACGGGCTGTCTAATGCCGGTGTGACTGTGGATGATATTCTGGTGGAAAGCCCGCTTCGCATTGGTTTTGGTGCACCTGTTGCCGTGAACAAAGATGGCGAAAGCAATAACCGACACTTCACTGTCCCGGTTTTTGGCCTCAACGCCGATCAGAATCTTGCATCTGAAACAGTGACCGTCACTGTCATTGCAGGACCATTGGCCATTGAACAAAGCCGGACCGTCGCGAATGGTCCAAGCGATGCTTCCGCCCAAGGCGAACCTCTTGGCGCAGATAGCATGGCGTCTGCAACCGGGGCCGGTGCGAACATCTGGCTTATCGGCCTTTTTGCTCTGCTTGGTGGCCTGATCCTCAATGTCATGCCCTGTGTCTTGCCGGTCTTGTCGATCAAGGTCATGTCGGCGGTCAACGCCCGCGAAGGCGAAATCAGCCGGGTCCGCAGTGGTTTTCTCGCCAGTGCGGCGGGCATCATCACATCGTTCTGGCTGATTGCAGCGGTTCTGATCGCGATCAAGCTGGCCGGGGGATCGATTGGCTGGGGCATACAGTTCCAGCAACCTCTTTTCCTGACCGTGATGACCATCATTCTTGCGCTGTTTGCCCTCAATATGTGGGGCCTGTTTGAAATTAACGGCTCCGACAATCTGGGCACCGCCGCCAATGACGTGATCAATCAGCAGGAAAAAGGTGGCCGTCACCTCAGCAGCCATTTTATGACCGGCATGTTCGCGACCTTGCTCGCAACGCCCTGTTCTGCCCCGTTCCTTGGAACGGCGGTTGGCTTTGCCTTGGCAGGCAGCAGCTTTGACATCATCTGGATTTTCACGTTGCTGGGTGTTGGCCTTGCCATTCCGTATCTGGCAATCGCCCTTCAGCCAAGACTGGCCCATGCGCTGCCCAAACCCGGACGCTGGATGAGTGTTGTGAAGGCTGTTCTTGGTCTGGCACTGGTTGGCACCGCCATATGGCTTCTGAGCATTCTGGCGGTTCAAATCGGCCTTGGCGGGGCGATTGCCGTTGGGGTCGGCCTTGTCCTTGGAGCGATCTTTGTCTGGGCCCGCAAACGCAGTCAAAACCTGCGCCCACGATTTGTCTTTACCGCCCTTGCCGTAACCGGTTTTCTGGTCGCCCTGTTTGCGCCGGGTTTCTCGAAGCCGCCCGCACCGTCGAGCGTATCAACTGCGACCACTGGCCCCCTTGATTGGCAGACGTTTGCACCTGAGACCATTCCGGCATTGATTGCAGATGGCAAAACCGTCTTTGTCGACGTTACGGCGGAATGGTGTGTCAGTTGTCAGGTCAATAAGAAACTGGTGCTTGAAACCGCCGAGCTTGCAGAATTTTTTGCCAGTGATGACATCATTCTGATGCAAGCTGACTGGACCCGCCCGGATCCGGAAATTGCCGACTATCTGGCATCCTATGGACGGTATGGCATCCCATTTAACGCGGTGTTTGGCCCGAATACACCCAAGGGGGTTTTGCTGTCTGAATTGCTCAGCCGTGATGCGGTTCTTGATGCCATCAAGGATGCAAGATCGACGGCCGGGCTTGCCAGCAACTAATTTCACCCACATCTGAGCCTAACCGGAACAATTCCAGAATAATCGCGTACAAATAATGACACTTGGTAAAACGGATGCGGACACCATTGAACATCCAGTGATTTTGTAGTTTGCTTCCAAGCCATGCGATCCATGACGTAATCAACGGGATTACGTAACCAAACGGAGATATCCATGACCATTTCAGTCGGCACCGAAGTCCCGGATGTAACCCTATTCCGCGCAACGAGCGACGGTCCGGAAGCTGTGAATACCAAAGAATTCTTTGCGGGCCGCAAAATCGTTCTTTTCGCTGTTCCGGGTGCTTTCACCCCGACCTGTTCAGCCAAACATCTCCCCGGCTTCATCGCCAAGGCTGACGAAATCAAGGCAAAGGGCGTTGATGAAATCGCCTGTCTCGCCTCCAACGACGCATTTGTCATGCAGGAATGGGCCAAAAGCCAGAATGCCGATGGCATCACCATGCTGTCTGACGGCGACCTTGCCTTTGTCGATGCAACCGGTCTTGAACTTGATCTCACCGGCCGTGGCCTTGGCAAACGTGCCAACCGCTTTGCCATGGTTGTTGAAAACGGCAAGGTCACCCATCTCGCCGTCGAAGAACCCGGCGCATTTGAAGTATCCAGTGCTGAATCCGTGCTGACAAAGCTCTAAGCTGACATCCCGGCTTTTACGCAAAAAAAACAAAGCTCCGCAGGAACCTGCGGAGCTTTTGTTCGTTAAGAGTCATCAAGCCAAATTAGTTAGCGCGGCAGCAAAACCGGAATAGGGTCTTCACGACTGTCATAATCGCATTCAAAGGTCGGATTGGTGTGCTTTGCAATGAAATGCACCACACCCTCACGGAAGCTGCCTTTGATCGGCGACCAGCTCATGTAAACGCCACCCCGGCCATCGTATTCACGAATGTCGGGATCACGCATCAATTCTGCAAAACTATGGCCAAGATCTTCGGTTGCACCCGCAACCAGCCATGATGGTTTTAAACCGCCATGCCACAAAAGATATACGCCACCGACACCGTTCAGCTTGAGTTCCGCAATGTCGTCAATCATGAACAGACGATAGTATTCACCACGCGGACTCTTGCGCCACTTAATGTCTTGTGCCTTTGGCTGGCGAATACCACCAAGAGACCAAAATCCCATCTTATCCTCCAAGCACGGCAAAACACGTGCAAACGCATGTTACACGCATCCCAACATCGCTTCTTATTCTTATAGGTATGAACCTACCCCAGCATATGTAAACGATTAGTTGACAAAAAGCGCCGCATGGGCGGATTGCCGTCCTAATCCAAGCCAGATTTCAAAGCCTTCTAGCCTGGATATAGGAAAAGTCGCAACCTTTAGAACACCTAATCAAACAATTTGTCGATGTCATCCTGGCTGATACCTTCGCCTTGCAGCTGGGGACCATTCAGAAGTTCGGAGTCTTCCGGCTTCTCTTCGGTGTCGTCCTTGTCTGCCACCGGCAGGTCGGCAAATGCGTCCTCACCCCAGATCGAAATCATGTTGTGAACCCGTTCCTCAACGAATGCGAGGGTACTCACAACCTTGTTGATCCGCTGACCGGTAATGTCCTGAAAGTTACAGGATTCAAATATTTTCGTGACGATAAAGGCAATCTGCTCAACGTGATCGGCGACAAAATCACTCGGCGCCGAATTTTTCAACGTCATTGCCAAATCGTCGATCTGCTCCGCAGACTCAAGGATCGTATGAGTTGCCATCTCCGTATCCTTGACGATGGCGTCAAGCTCGGTTGCGGCACTCATGAACCGGTCATCCTGCGCCTTTGGATGGCGAAGTGACGCAATCTGAACCTTGGCCTTATGGATATGCTCGTTCATTTCCTCGATCTGGGTACGGATCAGTTCCAGATCGTCACTATCGGGTTCAGATGCACCCGGCCGGTTTGAATGGCTGAAGTTACTTGAAACTGGCTCAGGCAACACATCCATTGGCGCATCGTTTGAGGCAACCGGTGCCGCCATGCCGCCTGCGTCCGGGGAGCCTGCCAATTGCCCGCCATTTCCAACAGCATCGCGCAACTGCCCGACTTCCTCACGCAATGCCCGGATTTCATCAAGAACGGCCTGATTGATCCCCGACGTATCCTCAGGGACATGTGATGGTGATGGTGACGGCAATGCTTCACCCGCCCCGATACCGCTTTCAAGAGTAGGGTCAAAAAACGAATCCGACCAGTCTTCGACACCCCCACCCGAACGTTCTTTTAACCGGCGTTCGGCGGTAAACACTTTTTGTACGCGACGCGACATGATTGAATTCAAACCTCCGGCAATGGGCATTCGCCCTATCGCACTATCCCCAAACTTAACCCACCGGGCTCCGTTCATTACAATTCGAACAAGTATAAGGGTTGAGATTGCGACAAGTCCAATGAGTTTCAAGAACAAGTCCTTGAAAAAGAACACCCCGACCATCTGGCCGGGGTGCTTTTAACTGCCGCTCTGCGTTGTGTATCAAGCCGTTTCCGGCATCCAGCGCAAAACAGGTTTTCTTGCTGCTGCCGTTTCGTCAAGGCGACGACGCGGCGTCAAATACGGCGCATTCTTAAAGAATTCCGCATCTCCGGCCTGTGCTTTGGCCGTCAAAGACAGAACCGCATCACAGAACTGATCAATCGATTCTTTGGTTTCAGTTTCGGTCGGTTCGACCAAAAGTGCACCATGCACAACCAGCGGGAAATACATCGTCATCGGGTGGAAACCCTCGTCGATGATTGCCTTGGCAAGATCAAGGGTCGAAACCCCGGTATCCTTGAGGAACCCATCGTCAAACAGCGCTTCGTGCATGCAATATCCCGGGTATGCGACGCTGAGCTTATCTTTCAGACGGGCCAGCAGATAGTTCGCATTAAGAACCGCATCACCAGACGCCTGACGCAGGCCATCAGAACCATGGCTTTTCATATAGGCCAGTGCCCGGATGAACATGCCCATCTGCCCGTGGAACCCTTTCAGGCGACCAAACGGCTTAGTGCCGTCATTTTCGTCGGCAGTTTCCACCAGACGGAACCCGTCCTCGGTGCGCACAACATAGGGGATCGGGGCAAAGGGTGCGAGTGCATCAGAAAACACAACCGGCCCTGAACCCGGACCACCACCGCCATGCGGGGTCGAGAAGGTTTTATGCAGATTGATATGCATCGCATCAATGCCAAGATCAGCCGGGCGGACCCGACCAACAATGGCGTTGAAATTCGCACCATCGCAATAGAAATAGCCACCTGCGGCATGGACCAGATCGGCAATCTTGCGCACATCACGCTCAAACAACCCACAGGTATTCGGGTTGGTCAGCATGATACCGGCCACATCATCACCAAGCTTGGCTTCGAATGCGGCCAGATCCACACGGCCGTCTTCGGTTGCCGGAATGGAATCAACCGTAAAGCCACAGGCCGCAGCCGTTGCCGGGTTGGTGCCATGTGCGGATTCGGGCACAAGAACACGACGGCGGTTTTCCCCGCGCGCATCAAGGGCGGCACGAATGGCCATCATGCCACACAGCTCCCCTTGCGCACCGGCAGCCGGTGACATGGCAACCGCAGGCATTCCGGTCAGAACCAGCAACCAATGCGCACATTGGTCAATCAGCTCCAGCGCACCTTGAACCGTGCTTTCAGGCTGCATCGGGTGCAGATCGGCAAGACCGGGCAGACGGGCAACTTTTTCGTTGATGCGCGGGTTATGCTTCATGGTGCATGAGCCCAGCGGGAAGAACCCGGAATCAATCCCGAAGTTCTTCTGCGACAATCGGGTAAAGTGACGCACCACTTGCGGTTCCGACAGGCCCGGAAGACCGACATTGCTGTCGCGGTCCAAACCGCCAAGACGCGATTTGGTTCCTTTTGGTTCGGGCAAATCAACGCCGGTACGGCCCGCTTGGCCCTGTTCAAAAATCAGTTTTTCTTCAAGAACAAGTCCACGGTTACCGGTATGAGTTGTGAAGGTCATGCCAGCGCCTCCTTCAATGCGTCCGCAAGGGCCGCGATATCTTCGTCTGTGTTGGTTTCCGTCACCGCCACCAGAAGGTAGTTGTCCAGATCCGAACGGTTCGGATACAGACGCGACAGCGGAACGCCGCCAAGAACGCCCTTATCAACCAGAACCTCAAGCACGTCTGCGGCTGGCTTGCTCAGCTTCACGGTAAACTCGTTAAAGAAGCTGTCATTAACCACCGTAACACCGTCAACCGCATCAAGTGCATCGGCGGCCTTGCAGGCGTTTTCGTGGTTCAGGGTCGCCAAACGGCGATAACCATCTTCACCCAGAAGGCTCATATGCACCGTAAAGGCCAACGAACACAGACCCGCATTGGTACAAATGTTCGATGTCGCCTTTTCACGACGGATATGCTGTTCACGGGTCGAAAGGGTCAAAACAAAGCCACGTTTGCCATCCTGATCGACCGTTTCACCACACAGACGACCAGGCATCTGGCGCACCAGTTTCTGGGTTGTGGCAAACAGACCAACATAAGGACCGCCATAGCTCAGCGCATTGCCGATCGACTGGCCTTCGCCGCACACGATGTCGGCCCCAAAGCTGCCCGGTGATTTGATCGCACCAAAGGCAACCGCCTCGGTAAAGACAACCACCAGAAGCGCACCCTTGGCATGGCACACTTCGGCAAGCTTGGTATGGTCCTGAACCCGTCCGAACACATCGGGGTACTGAACCACAACGCAGGCCGTCTGATCATCAATCAGGTCGTCGAGTTCGTCGACCGTTGCCTGCTGTTCGGGATTGCCATCGCGTCCGGCAACTTCGGTATCGCTGAACTGGCAATAGGTTTCCGTCACTTCGCGGTAATGCGGATGCACCCCGCCCGACAAAACGGCCTTTTTGCGACGTGTCGCACGACATGCCATCAAGACCGCCTCGGCACAGGACGTCGCCCCGTCCCACATCGATGCGTTCGCCACATCCATGCCGGTGATCGAGGCAACCTGTGTCTGGAATTCAAACAGATACTGCAACGTGCCTTGGGCGATTTCCGGCTGATACGGGGTATAGGCCGTCAGAAACTCGCCACGTTGGATCACGTAATCAACAGTCGCCGGCACGTGATGGCGATAGGCACCAGCACCCAAGAAGCTTGGCACACTCGACGCACCAGTATTCTTGGCCGCCAAAGCCATCATGTCGCGTTCGACCTGCATTTCGCCAAGATGACTTGGCAGATCAACCGGGGCATCAAGCAACGCACCGTCAGGAACGTCATGATAAAGTTCTTCGACTGACGCTGCCCCGATGGTTTCAAGCATCGACGCCCGATCAGCGCGGGTTAAGGGAAGATAACGCATGCTTACAGACCTTCAACGAAGTCTTTATAGGCTGCTTCATCCATCAGCTCATCAAGCTGGGACTCGTCAGTCAGCGACATTCTGAAAAACCAGCCATCCGTTTCCGGGGCTTCATTGACCAGTGCCGGGTTAACATCAAGGTCTTCGTTAATCTCGACAATCTCGCCATCAAGCGGCGCATAAACGTCACTGGCAGCTTTCACAGACTCAACCACTGCCGCATCGCCATCTTTGGTCAGTTTCTTACCAACTTCCGGCAGCTCGACATAAACAATGTCACCAAGCGACTGTTGCGCATAATCGGTAATTCCGATCGTTGCGATGCCGTCTTCAAGTTCAATCCACTCATGTTCCTGCGAGAATTTCTTAGCCATTTTAATTTGTCCCTGTTGATCGATTGTCTGCCAACGCGGCGATCAGCCGCACATTCAAGAAAGAGTACGGCACTTAGCCGCGGAAATAACGATGCGGTGCGAACGGGAGTTCAACAACCTCTGCCGGGCGGGCCTTGCCGCGCACCATAAGATCGACCTTGGTACCCGGTGCGGCAAATTCAATTGCCACATACCCCATGGCAATCGGTGCATCGACCGTCGGACCAAACCCGCCACTGGTGATTTCACCGATTTCTTCCCCGTCCGTATTAAGGATGGAGGTATGTTCGCGTGCAGGTGCCTTGCCTTCGGGTTTGATGCCAACGCGTTTACGATCCGCACCATGTTCAAGCTGATCAAGGATGACATCCGCCCCCTTGAACCCGCCTTCGGCGCGGCGGCGTTTGTTAATGATCCAGTTCAGATCACCCTCGACCGGGGTCGTGGTCGTGTCGATGTCATTGCCATACAGGCAAAGACCGGCTTCAAGACGGAGCGAATCACGCGCGCCAAGACCAATCGCCTCAACCTCATCTTCGCCCAGAAGCTTGCGCGCAAGTTCTTCGGCGCGATCATTGGGTACGGAAATTTCATACCCATCTTCGCCGGTATAGCCCGACCGGGTGACAAAGCAGGCAATACCCGCAATATCAAGTTCGGCAAAACTCATGAATTTAAGCTCGGTCACGGCCGGGGCGAAACGCGCCAAAACGTTGGCGGCTTCTGGTCCCTGCAACGCCATCAGCGCCCGGTCATCAATTTCTTCAAGCGACACGCCATCGCCAAGGTTGGCGCGCATATGGACAATATCGTCATCCTTGCACGCCGCATTGATCACCAAAAACAGACTATCGCCCGCGTTGGTAATCATAAGGTCATCAAGGATGGTGCCATCATCATTGGTAAAGGCGGAATAGCGGGTACGACCGGGTTTAAGGATCGCAATATCACCGGGCACAAGCTTTTCAAGCTCGGCCACGCGGTGTTCACCAGTCAGGCGAACCTGCCCCATATGTGAAACGTCAAAAAGTCCGGCTTTGGCACGGGTATGAAGATGTTCGCCTTTCACACCCAGCGGGAATTGAACAGGCATGTCATAGCCCGCAAACGGCACCATTTTGCCGCCAAGCTCTACGTGCAGGTCATGAAGGGCAGTTTTAAGCAGTTCGGTCTGATCATCGGCCATCAAGGTCTCCGGAACAGTGGTTGCGAAACATAGCCGACCAATGGCCAACCACATTCCCCCTCTGTCTTGGAGCCTGAAAGAATCACAGCCGATTCAGATCATCGGTCTGCTTACATCTTCGGCGAGGCACACATCATAATAAGATGCCACCTACTTTCCAGAGTCCCATCTCCCCGCGGTCCGTTTGCCTGAGAGTTTCCGGGGTGGTTGCTCCTTCGGCGTCCGCGCAATCCGTTATGGACCGTGGCACTCTCCCACGGGGATCACTTGGGTATGCGTTCTTATACGGATTTCATCCCAAACCGACCAGCCCCTAATTTCGGGCAATCACGGACGGAGGTTTTCAACCCTGATCGGTTATTCTGACCCGAAACGACGGTTGTAGTCGAGCTGATCTGAACTGAGCTGGAAGCCCAGGTAAATTTCATATTCCGGCCCGGCCCACACATCGGAAAGCGGCACCGTCAGGGTGACCTGCTCGTCGCGATAGCGCGCAAGATTGAGGTTTTCGGGGAACGGCATGTTCACATCAAAAACCGACTTTTCAACAAAATTTCCGTCCGGATCGCGCAAGGCAACGAAATACTGGAATGTTGCGCCACGGCTTTGCGCTGCGGGCCCAAGTTCGGCGGTGATGATCGGGCTGATGATCACATCAAGCGTCTTGTCATCAAGGTCATAGCCGCAATCGCCCAGATACCCGTTAAACTCGGCTTCGAACATGACATCGGTCAAATCCTTGCCTGCACCATTAAACTGGGTCAGCTTTGCCGTATCCTTTGGCAAATAGGCCGATGGACATACCGGAACCGGAACTTCCTCGAACGGATTACTCCCGCACGCGGCCAAAAGCCCCGCAAGCGAGACCATTCCAAATGCACATGTACGTCGCAATCCGTTACCGATCGTCATCCAAGCCTCTATTATACCGTCTGTTTTATGACCATACCCGGTTTCGGGCGGCCCGCGCGCAGTCTATTCTTTCGCCGTGCCGCACACAACCCGCTTCAAACACAGGTCGACAAACAAAACAGGAAACCCGCACGTCGAAAGCTATACTCTAATCGTTGCTCAGACATTGCACCGCAAGATCAGGCGGGTTATGTAACGAGAACGTTTAAACAACTGTGCTGAGCGTACCAGCACACATGGAAACTCGGACAGTATCATGTCAGACAAAGCCGAACTTCGGATCGTTCTTGCCAACCCGCGCGGATTTTGTGCCGGTGTTGATCGCGCGATTGAGATTGTGGAAAAAGCGCTCGTAAAATATGGCGCGCCTGTCTATGTCCGACACGAAATCGTTCACAACAAATTCGTCGTTGATCGCCTGCGCGACATGGGCGCTGTTTTCGTTGATGAACTTGATGCGGTTCCCGACGGTGTTCCCGTCATCTTTTCGGCGCACGGCGTTCCCAAATCGGTTCCCGAAGCCGCCGAAAGCCGCAAACTGGAATATCTTGATGCGACCTGTCCGCTGGTGTCCAAAGTCCACCGTGGTGCTGAACGCCATCATGCCGACGGCAAACATATTCTTTTGATCGGTCACGCGGGCCACCCGGAAGTCATCGGCACCATGGGTCAATTGCCACCGGGCAGCATGACCTTGATCAAAACCGAGGAAGACGCCGAAAATCTGGAATATCACACCCCGGAAAACCTTGCCTTTGTCACCCAGACCACGCTGTCGCTCGATGACACCGCGAAAATCATCGAAATTCTTCAACGGCGTTTCCCGTCCATTTCAGTGCCGAAAAAAGAAGACATTTGCTATGCGACGACCAATCGTCAGCATGCTGTCAAACTGATCGCGGAAAAAACCGAAGCCATTCTGGTACTTGGCGCCCCGAACTCGTCAAACTCAAACCGTCTGGTCGAAGTTGCCAAACGCGAAGGATGTGACAAATCGGTTCTGGTTGAACGGGCCAAAGATATCGACTGGTCAACCCTTGAAGGCATCACATCCCTTGGCATCACAGCCGGGGCATCCGCACCGGAAATCCTGGTCGAAGAAGTCATTGATGCCTGTCGTGAACGCTATAACGTCACAATTGAAACCATCACATTGACCGACGAAAATGTGACCTTCAAACTGCCCCGTCAGCTCGCAAGCTGATCTGGTTTCAAACCTAATTCAGGAATATTAAAGACCCAATGGCCGTCTATACCGACGTTTCAGACGAAGATATCTCTCGTTTTGTCGCCGAATACGATATCGGTGATGTCGTTTCGTTCAAGGGCATCGCAGAAGGCGTGGAAAATACCAATTTCCTGCTTCAGACGACCAAGGCACCTTTTATCCTGACCCTGTATGAAAAACGGGTAAACCCGGACGACCTGCCGTTCTATCTGGGGCTGATGGATCACCTGTCGGCCACCGGGCTTAATTGCCCGACCCCGATCCATGGTAAGGATGGTGTTGCGCTGCGTCGCCTGTGCGGTCGTCCGGCTGCCATCACATCCTTCTTGCAGGGCATGTCCCCACGCCGTATTCAGCCACACCATTGCGCCGGACTTGGCACCGCACTCGCACAGCTCCATACTGCCGGTCTGGGCTTTGAAATGCACTTGCCCAACGCGCTGAGCGTCAAAGGCTGGCGACCGCTGTTTGAAAGCTGCCAGGAACACGCCGATGATGTTGAACCCGGTTTGGGCAAAATGATCGGTGATGAGCTTGATTATCTTGAAGCCAACTGGCCGCATGCCCTGCCCAAAGGCGTCATTCATGCCGACCTTTTTCCTGACAACGTGTTTTTCTTCCCCGGCAAGGAAGATGTGTCGGGCCTGATTGATTTCTATTTCGCCTGCAATGACCTTCTGGCCTATGACATCGCCATTTGTATGAATGCGTGGTGCTTTGAACCAGACAGCAGCTTTAACGTCACCAAGGCAAAAAACCTTCTGTCGTATTATGGCAAGGTACGCGGACTTTCCGATGCGGAATTGGCTGCCCTTCCCGTTCTTGCACGCGGGGCCAGCTTGCGGTTCTTGCTGACCCGTCTTTATGACTGGGTCAACACCCCCAAGGACGCATTGGTCACGCCCAAAAATCCCCGCGAATACATCACCAAACTGCGGTTCCATCAACGGGTGGAAAATGCATCGGCCTATGGTCTTGATTAAGGACGTGACGAGATGACTTCAGACGCAACAGACGACAACCACGTCGAGATCTATACCGATGGCGCCTGCAGTGGAAACCCCGGCCCCGGTGGCTGGGGCGCAATCCTGCGCTTTAAGGGTGTCGAAAAAGAACTGTCGGGTGGTGATCCGGAAACCACCAACAACCGCATGGAAATGATGGCCGCGATCAGCGCCCTTGAAGCCCTGAAACGTCCTTGCATCATCAATGTCTATACCGACAGCAGCTATGTCCGCGATGGCATTACCAAATGGATTTTTGGCTGGCAGAAACGCGGTTGGAAAACGGCAGACAAGAAGCCAGTCAAGAACGTCGAACTGTGGCAACGCATGCTCGAAGCCTTAAAGCCCCATCAGGTCGAATGGCACTGGGTTAAAGGTCACGCGGGTCACCCGGAAAACGAACGCTGCGATGAACTCGCCCGACTGGCTGTGCCTAGGGTCTGAACCCTAAATAGTGACAAATCCTTACAATTGATGACAAATACTTGAAGCTGAACCACTTCGCTCCAAAATAGATGGGGTTGGAGAACTTAAGACGTTTATTTATAAGAAAATCAAAATCAAACTTGCGTTTCGACAAGCTTCCGGGTTCATTCAACCCTGACGTAAGGGGTATTGGCCCCCATACAAAGGTCGAGTATTGTAGAGCTTGGCTAGTCGAAAGTGGGTGCCTAGGAGAATACGTTTGTCGCGCGGATCGTACGGCTTTTTACAACGAAAGTCTCTCAGCAGCCGGTTGCTATTCATAGCATTGCCGTTGGTGTCGATGTTCTCGCTCGCGCTGTTTGTCGTGTTTGGCTATGTCAGCTACAAGGTTCTGCGCGACGATTTGAATGGCAAGGTCGAACAAACCGCCGACATTAACGCCCGCGTGCTTGCCACCCCGTTCTGGTATCTTGACGTCGACAATATCGAATCAGCGCTTAATGCCATGTCGCGTGATCGCGACATCGTTGCGGTGCAGGCCCTTGGCGCCGATGGCACCGAATTTGCCCATACCGGCGTTTCCCAATCCGAACTGGCCGATACGCTCCGCCTGTCGCGCCGAGTCTATTTTGAACGCAATAATGTGCGCCACGATGTCGGCGAACTGGTGATCTACTTCACAGAGGAACGTGTTCAGGACCTGCTGTTCCGCCGTATTGCGATTGACATGATCCTGTTTGGCCTGCTGATCGCGGTTGTGGCCGCCAGCTTGCTGATTGCCAACAAACGGTCGATCAAGGAACCGCTCAACCGTCTTTTGCATTCCATCCGCATGACCAAACACGGCCGTTTGCGCCGTCCGGTCGAATGGAACAGTTCGGACGAACTGGGTCTTTTGATCCGCGAATACAATGAAATGGTCGCCCTTCAGGGGCAGGCACAGGAAGAAGCCCAGCGTAAGCAGGCCCTGCTCGAAGCCACCCTTCATAATATTGGTCAGGGCATCTGTTTGTTCGATCAGGACCTTAACCTGATGGTCTGGAACGAACGCTATATCGAATTGCTCAACCTGCCGCGTGATCTGGTCAAGGAAGGCACCCCGCTTTCCGATATCCTGCGCTTTAACGGCGAACGCGGCGAATATGGCGATGTCAGCATTCAGGCCCTGATTTCTGATCGTGTGGCAATTGCGCGCCGTCGTGAACCCTCTCGCATGGAACGCACCCGACCAAACGGCCGGGTTATTCAGGTTGATCACAACCCGATGCCCGGTGGTGGCTATGTGGCGACCTATACCGACATTACCGAACGTAAACAGACCGAAGCCCGCATGCGCCATCTGGCCGTGCATGATGTACTGACCAGCCTTCCGAACCGCACCCTGTTCCTTGACCGTCTGCGTCAGGCATTGCTGTCGGCTCGCCGGTTCCAGCGTGGGGTTACGGTGCTGTTTGTGGATCTGGACCGGTTCAAGGACATCAATGACCACTTTGGCCATGACGTCGGCGATCTGATGATTCAGGAAATGGGTCAGCGCCTATCGCGGATCATTCGCGATTCGGATACCGCTGCGCGTCTTGGTGGTGATGAATTCGCCATCATCCAGACCGATGTGCAAAACATTGAAGACACCATTGTCCTTGCCCAGCGCATCATCGATGAACTGTGCCAGCCGTTTGATTGCCGGGGCATCCGCCTGCATTCGACCGCCAGTGTCGGCATCACCCTGTTCCCAGAGGACGGCGAGAACCCCGAACAGCTGGTCAAAAATGCCGATATGGCGATGTATGCCGCCAAGGCCGAAGGCCGCAACAATTACCGCTTCTTCCTGCCGTCGATGCACGAACGGGTCAAGGAACGCAAAACCATCGAAGAAGACCTGCGCAACGCGCTTGAGCAGGACCAGCTTGAACTTTATTACCAACCCAAAATTGACTGCCGCACCGAACGTGTTGTTGGTGCGGAGGCACTGGTGCGCTGGCATCACCCGGATCGCGGCCTGATCCTGCCCGGCGAGTTTATCTCGGTCGCCGAGGAATGCGGCCTGATCAACCGTCTGGGCGCTTGGGTTCTTGAAAAGGCCTGCAAACAAACGCAAATCTGGCGGGATTCCGCCTTGCCGGGCATGCGCATTGCCGTGAACCTGTCCCCGGCACAATTCCAGGACGCCGAACTGGTCGAGAGCGTCACCCGGATCGTCAAGGATACCGCCCTGCCAGAAGGCACGCTGGAACTTGAAATCACCGAATCGATCCTGATGAACAACCCGGAAAAAGCCGTTTCCACGCTTAAGGAACTCAAATCACTTGGCGTGATGATTGCCATTGATGACTTTGGCACCGGCTATTCGTCACTCAACTACCTCAAACGGTTCCCGGTTGGCTCGATCAAAATCGACCGCTCGTTCGTTAATGACATCCATGTCGATATGGATGACAAGGCGATTGTGGATGCGGTGATCGGCCTTGGTCACAGCCTCAACCTCGAAGTCGTCGCCGAGGGTGTGGAAGAAGTCGAACAGCTTGAATATCTGCGCGAAAAGGGCTGCGATTTCATTCAGGGCTTCCTGTATTCCAAACCGCTTCCGGCCGATACCTTTGTTGCCTGGGTGACCGAACGTCATGCCCAGCCACAGGCACGGGTTGCCGCCAAAAACTGATCTTCCTGATCGCGCCGCCGGACACAAAAAACGGGCCACCCGCAAAGAGTGACCCGTCATATCTCATACGACCAGATCAACGTGATCAAGCATTCATGCCGCTATCAACTGTGAATTCCGACCCGGTGACCACTTTGGCCTCCGGTCCGGCAAGCCATGCGACAAGCCCGGCTGTATCATTGGCATCGCTGTAATCGGGGATGGCCATGATGCTGCGTGCGGCATCGGCAATATCGCCTTCTGCCGGGTTCATGTCGGTTTCGGTTGGTCCGGGGTGAACGACGTTGACGGTAATCTTGCGCGGCCCCAAATCACGGGCCACCCCACGGGTAAAGCCAATCAAGGCTGATTTTGACAGGGCATAAAGGCTTAAGCCCGGCCACGGCACCCGATGGGCAAGATTACTGCCCGTCGTAATAATCCGGCCACCATCAGGCATATGGGCCAGTGCGGCCTTGGTCGCGACAAACACCGCACGCACATTGACATCAACCGTGCGGTCAAACTGCTCGATACTGAATTCGTCAATCGGTGCAATTTCGATGATCCCGGCATTGTTCACCAGAATATCGATCTGTCCAAATTGTGCCGCCGCCTGATGGATTGCAGCCTCAATCTCGTCGGCATTGCGGTTATCGGCCTTTATCGCCAAGGCCGTACCGCCCGTCGCCTCAATCTCGCCGACCACATCGCGCGCCCGGTCTGGCGTGCTGACATAGGTAAGGACAACTGTGGCCCCGTCGCGGGCCAGACGTTTTGCGATGGCGGCTCCAATGCCACGGCTTCCGCCGGTAACAAAGGCAACTTTTCCTGTGAGGGTCTGCATAGTGAACTCCAATTATGTAACGATCATTACATAATTGATGACAGCCTTGATTTCCCCCGTCAAGTCATTTATGTAATGATCACTATATAAATGGGGAAACAGACCATGGCGACACGCGGCAGACCACGCGCATTTGACAGGGACCATGCATTGGACAAGGCCCTTGGCCTGTTCTGGGAACGGGGATATGACAAAACATCCATGGCCGATCTCAGCACGGCAATGGAACTTCGCCCGCCCAGCATCTATGCCGCCTTTGGCGACAAAGAATCGCTGTTTGACGCGGTCATTGCCCATTACAGCAAGCGTCACGGCGCAGAAATCTGGGAAAATCTGGACCGTTTTAAACATCCCAAAGACGCCACCCATCATGTGCTGGTCGCCTCGGCCAACGCCTTTACCCGTGAAGATACACCGCATGGTTGTCTGGTTGTTCTGGCCGCACCACAGGAAAACTCAAACCACGCAACCGTCAATCAGACCCTGCGCGGTCATCGCCGCAAAGTGACGGAAATCTTGCGCAACCTTTATGCCGAAGGACAACGGCGCGGCCATATTCCAAGCACCGCCAAAATCGACACCATGGCGGCCTATTACGCGACGGTGCAGCACGGCATGTCCATACAGGCACGCGATGGCGCAACCCGTACCGAGTTGATCGCTGTGGCCGATGCCGCCATGACCACATGGCCCAACCTGATCAGCTCATCCCTTACCAGACGCTAGGGGCAGAACACGTCTCCACGCCCCCGATCAATAAATCGCCGTCCCCGCCCCGTCCGGTCTGTGATTGCCGGGCGGCGTCACAGACGGCTCTGACGATGTCCGATCCACCAGATCGACAATTTCCGAAATCACCCGCACCAGTTGGTAATCCTTGGGCGTATAGACCGCCGCCACCCCCATCTGGCGTAAAATCAGCATATCGGCCTCGGGGATGATGCCGCCGACCACCACGGGAATATGCCCCGCCCCACGCGCCCGCAATCCATTGACCACATCACGCACCAATGGCACATGCGACCCCGACAGGATCGAAAGCCCGATCACATGCGCCCCTTGGTCAATCGCATTGCCAACCAATTCATCCGGCGTCCAGCGGATGCCGTCATATAAAACGTCAATCCCGGCCTCGCCCGCCTTGACCGCGATTTGCTCGGCCCCGTTGGAATGCCCATCCAACCCCGGCTTACCGACCAGCATCTTCATGCGTTCACCCAGCTTTTCCGAGACCTCATCCACCCGTGACCGCAACGTCTGAAGGTTTTCCGCATCCCCGGTCACGATCATGGATGTAATGCCGGTTGGTGCACGATATTCGCCAAACACATCGCGCAGGGTTTCTGACCATTCCCCGGTTGTCACCCCGGCATGGGCGCAGGCAATCGAACTTTCCATAATATTGCGCCCTTCACGGGCCGCCTGCGCAAGCTCGGACAATGTCGCTTTGACATCAGCCTGATCACGATCAGATCGCCAGATTTTCAGTTTTTCAATCTGTTCCTGCTCGGCCATCTCATCGACGGTCAGGATTGATTTTTCCCCCGATGTCAGCGGCGATGGCTCGGTCTCGGTAAAGGCATTAACCCCAATCACCTTGGTCACCCCGTTTTCAATATCGGCCAAGCGCATGGCATTGGATTTGACCAGCTCCTGCTTCATATATCCGGCATCAACGGCGGCAATCGCCCCGCCCATGGCATCAAGCCGCGCCAGTTCGGCCCGTGCGCCTTCCTTAAGGGCCCCGGCCTTGCGCTCAATCGCCGGGTTGCCATCAAACAGGTCCTCATATTCCAGAAGGTCCGTTTCATAGGCCATGATTTGCTGAAGCCGCAGCGACCATTGCTGATCCCAGGGCCGTGGCAGGCCAAGCGCCTCGTTCCACGCCGGAAGCTGCACCGCGCGTGCCCGCGCATTTTTCGACAGCACCACCGACAGCATTTCGATCAAAATGCGATACACATTGTTTTCAGGCTGCTGTTCGGTCAGGCCCAGTGAATTGACCTGAACCCCATAACGGAACCGTCGGTATTTGGCGTCTTCGATGCCATATCGGTCGCGGGTGATTTCATCCCACAGCTCGCAAAATGCCCGCATCTTGCAGATTTCCGTGACAAACCGGATGCCCGCATTGACAAAAAATGAAATCCGTCCGACCACCTTGGCAAAGTCTTCCTCGGGCACCTGCCCGGAATCGCGCACCGCATCCAGAACCGCAATCGCCGTGCCCAGCGCATAGGCCAGTTCCTGTTCGGCGGTCGCCCCGGCTTCTTGCAGATGGTACGAACAGACATTCATCGGATTCCATTTGGGCACCTCGCGGTATGTAAATGCCGCGACATCGGTGATCAGTTTCAAACTCGGTGCCGGGGGAAAGATATATGTCCCACGTGACAGATATTCCTTGATGATGTCGTTCTGGGTCGTGCCCTGAAGGCTGGCACGCGGTGTTCCCTGTTTTTCCGCCACCGCAATATAAAGCGATAACAACCACGCGGCGGGCGCATTGATCGTCATCGATGTATTCATCTGATCAAGTGGAATGCCGTCAAACAAGGTCATCATATCGCCGATATGCGCCACCGGCACCCCGACCTTGCCGACTTCTCCGCGCGCCAGAACATGATCCGAATCGTACCCGGTCTGGGTCGGCAGGTCGAAGGCCACCGAAAGCCCGGTCTGCCCTTTCGCCAGATTCTGCCGATACAGCGCGTTCGACGCCGCCGCCGAACTATGCCCGGCATAGGTCCGGATCAACCACGGGCGATTCCGTTCTGCGCTTGCTGCGCTGCGCTTGTTTTCCACCGACATCACGACCTCGCGTATTTTTATTACGGAAACGCTTACGTTTTATTACACGAAAACGTTATTAAATTATCCACTGGACATCATTTGGATAATTATATAACAATTTGTGCAACGCGATAAAAGCGAAAACAAAGAATACCCGGATCGACGCCACAGGATATCGGCTGAAAACCGGGAGTTTGTCAGGGAAATAAAAACAAATTCCGTGGCTTGGAGGATTCGTCGACCGCAGCGCAACACAGGGTAATTTAATTACACACTACCCCGGCGCCATTCGGATCGACCCCGAACAAGGAGTGAAGGCCATGAATACCACTGCCGAAGTATTGCCTTTCCGCGGCGGTCAGGAAGTAAAAGACCTATATGAAATTGGCGAAATCCCGCCATTGGGTCATGTGCCCAAAAACATGTATGGCTGGGCGATTCGCCGTGAACGCCATGGCGAACCTGACACCGCCATGCAATGCGAAGTCCTGCCGGTGACACAGCCTGACAGCCACGAAGTCCTCGTACTCGTGATGGCAGCCGGTGTGAATTATAACGGCGTATGGGCGTCCCTCGGCCAACCGATCTCGGTCTTTGATGTTCATGACCTGCCCTATCATATCGCCGGGTCCGATGCGTCGGGCATCGTCTGGGCGGTTGGGTCAAAAGTCACGCGCTGGAAAGTCGGCGATGAAGTCGTCATTCACTGTAATCAGGATGATGGCGATGATGAGGAATGCAACGGCGGCGATCCGATGTTGTCCCCGACCCAGCGTATTTGGGGCTATGAAACCCCCGACGGGTCGTTTGCCCAGTTCACCTGTGTTCAGTCACAGCAACTCATGCCCCGTCCCAAACACCTGACATGGGAAGAAAGTGCGTGTTACACCCTGACCCTTGCCACCGCCTATCGCATGCTGTTTGGCCATCGTCCGCACATCCTGCGTCCGGGGCATAATGTTCTGGTCTGGGGTGCATCGGGTGGTTTGGGATCGATGGCGATCCAGTTGATCACCACCGCCGGGGCCAATGCCATTGGCGTCATATCCGATGAAAGCAAACGCGACTTTGTGCTGGGCCTTGGTGCCAAGGCCGTCATCAACCGTAAGGATTTCAATTGCTGGGGCCAGTTGCCCACGGTCAATGGCCCGGAATTTGGCGATTACATGAAAGAAGTCCGCAAATTCGGCAAAGCCATCTGGGACATCACCGGCAAGGGCAATGACGTTGATATCGTCTTTGAACATCCCGGCGAACAAACCTTCCCGGTATCATGCAACGTGGTTAAACGCGGCGGCATGGTTGTGTTCTGTGCCGGAACCACCGGCTTTAACCTGACGTTCGATGCGCGTTTCGTCTGGATGCGCCAGAAACGCATTCAGGGCAGCCACTTTGCCAACCTGAAACAAGCCGCACAGGCCAACAAGCTGATGATCGAACGCCGCATTGATCCCAGCATGTCCGAAGTGTTCAGTTGGGATGATATCCCGCGTTCGCACATGAAAATGATGCGCAACGAACACAAACCGGGAAATATGGCTGTACTGGTGCAGGCAAAACGCCCTGGCATGCGCACACTTGAAGAAGCAGTCGAAAGCTGAACCCACATAACGCTTTCGACTGACCGTTGGCACCCCGCGCGCGTTCTCGCCCGATCAGCGTACGGGGTGCCACCACCCTTTTCGGGTAGTTAGCTCCGATACCTAATTCTGTTGTGCAATCGCCCCACATGATTGCCGATCCGAGGACCAGAACCATGACCGAGACCGCCCTGCTTGCTGATTTGAACCGTCTGTGTGACGACGCTGTGTCGGCATTGGCACCTGTGTATGACGCCGCCGAAAATGCCCTGCGCACGGCGGTCACCATCGATGGCAAGGTTGATGCCGCCGTATTCGATGAAAACCAGTTTGCCGCGCATGGCTTTGCCTGGTTCACGACCTATGTCACCGCCCTTCAACAAATGAAGGCATGGTCCGAACGGCTGAATACACAGGGCAAATACGGCACACTTGAAAAGCTTATCCTGCAAGCCGCCTTTGGCGAATATCTGGCCCAGATACAGGGCGGCATTGCCATGTCGCAGGGCGAATTTATCCGCCTTTCGACCCTTGGCGTTCCGACCAATATCATTGATGCATTCACCTCAAACCCATCGGTTAAAATGCTGGCGACACATGGCAACTCGGATGCCACGCGGCGCGCTATTGCCCATGAAATTCAAGACAGCCTGGATACCGGCCAGTTCGGTGAAACCGGCCTTGAAGACGAAACGCTTGATATGGTGCGCAACCAGTTCCGCCGCTTTGTCGATGAAAAGGTCACCCCCCATGCACACGGCTGGCACGAACGCGATGAGTTGATCCCGATTGAGATCGTCAACGAGATGTCCGAACTCGGTGTGTTTGGCCTGACCATCCCCGAAGAATTCGGCGGGCTTGGCATGGGCAAAACCGCCATGTGCGTCGTGACCGAGGAACTGTCGCGCGGCTATATCGGGGTGGGGTCGCTTGGCACCCGGTCGGAAATTGCCGCCGAACTAATCCGCCTTGGCGGGACGGACGCACAAAAACAGCATTACCTGCCCAAACTAGCATCGGGTGAAATCCTGCCCACCGCTGTTTTCACCGAACCAAACAATGGTTCCGATCTGGCCCACCTGCGCACCCGTGCCGTCAAGGATGGCGACACATACAAGGTCACCGGCAACAAAACCTGGATCACCCATGCCGCCCGGTCTGACCTGATGACGCTTTTGGCGCGCACCAACCCGGATGAGGCTGGCTATCGCGGGCTTTCGATGCTTTTGGCGGAAAAACCACGCGGCACGGACAAGGATCCCTTCCCGGCCAACGGCATGACCGGCGGCGAGATTGAGGTTCTTGGTTATCGCGGGATGAAAGAATACGAACTGTCGTTTGACGGGTTCGAGGTGCCTAGCGAAAACCTTCTGGGCGGCGACGAAGGACAGGGGTTCAAGCAACTGATGGCAACGTTCGAGTCTGCGCGCATTCAAACCGCGGCCCGTGCGGTTGGTGTTGCCCAGAACGCGCTTGAAATCGGTATGCGCTATGCCAAGGACCGCGTGCAGTTTTCCAAACCGCTTTATGCCTTCCCGCGTGTCTATGGCAAGGTCGCATGGATGGTCGTGGAAACCATGATTGCACGCCAATTGACCTATTTCTCGGCCCTTGAAAAGGATCAGGATATCCGCTGCGACATTGAGGCGGGCATGGCAAAGCTTCTGGGCGCACGCGTCGCATGGTCAAATGCCGACAATGCGCTTCAGATTCACGGCGGCAATGGCTATGCGCTGGAATATCAGATCAGCCGGGTCCTCTGTGATGCCCGTATTTTGAATATTTTCGAAGGTGCTGCTGAAATTCAGGCACAGGTCGTGACCCGCGGCATTCTGGGCCGCTGACCCGCTAACAGATTGAAACCTGACACAAATTTACATCTCGAACCGTGGCCCCTGTAACCAACGAGGGCAGACTTGGCCCGTCAGTCTTGACGGGCCACTTTTTCGTATCAACCTAAAGTATGATATCTCGTCCCCCGACGGGTAGTGGTAGACTTCAAAGACGTGAACGCAGAGTATTAAGAATCTGCGCAAAACCGGCCAATGCGCCGCAAGGGGAAAAGGGAGAGACGTAAAAATGAATCACGCCTCTGCAACGTCTGAAAACACAATCTATGCGCGCATAGGTGAAACAAAGGACCTTTTTGAGCAACATGCCACCCAACTGGCAGAAGGCTTGATTGGCCAATTGTTTGGCACCGGCCAAAGCAGCGCCGATCCCGGCGATCCGCGAAGCTTTGTTGACGGTCTTGCCAATCGTTTCCGCGCCATGGCCAATGCCACTTCTGCCAGCGCATTTAACCAGTGCTTCGATGAACACCTGATCGCCGACGCCGCAACCGATATTTCGCCCGACCGTCTGGTGCAGGCCTATCACACCACAGCGGCAAGCTGCGCGTCACTGGCCTCGGGCACAAAACGCACACGCAACACCCCTGCCTTCATCGATGCGGCCCAATGCCTTTTGATGGCCGATATGGCAAGCCTGATGTCCGCCATTCAGGCAAAGAAAATGCAGCGCCGTTCGGCATCCGAAGTCCAGTCGATGTCCGAAATAATCGAACGTGAAACCGACAATATCATTTCCGAAGTCGGTTTTCAGGCGGGTCGTACCAACGACGTGGCGCAGGCCATGGAAAACGATGCAAACGATCTGTCCAGTCTGGTTGAACGGATTACCTCAACCACCGCAATCGCCAGCAACAATGTCTCAACCGTGGCATCCGCGACCGAAGAACTTCAGGCATCCAGCCATGAAATCGCCGACCGCATTCACAAAACCAATGACATTGCCGGTCAGGCCGTAACCCGCGCGCGCGAAACATCGCAGACGATGAACAGCCTGTCAGACACCGCAAGCGAGATCGGCAAGGTTGTTGATATCGTCAAACGCATTTCCGATCAGACCAAGATGCTTGCACTTAACGCCACCATCGAGGCCGCCCGTGCCGGGGATGCTGGCAAGGGCTTTGCCGTGGTTGCCAACGAGGTCAAAAACCTCGCAACCCAGACCGAAAAAGCCATCCTCGACATCAATTCGCAAATCACCGCCATTCAGGGGGCAACGTCTGAGGCCGTGACCGCGATTGAGGGCATCGGTGGCGCGATTGACGAAGTCAGCCAGCTTTCATCGGATATTTCCGCATCGGTCGAACAACAAACTGCCGCGATTGCCGAAATTTCATCGAGTGCACAGGAAGTCTCGACCCACATGCAGGGGATTTCAAGCGACATCGCACTGGCCAGTGACAAATCCCAAAACGCCAGTGAAACTGCGGAAAACCTGCGCATTCTGGCCTCCAACATCCGCAACGACATCAACGAAATGGAAAGCCGTTTCCGCGGTGTCTTGCGCAGTGCCGATAATACCAACCGCCGCAACGAAGAACGCGCCCCGATTGCCGTCGACATCAAGGTTGATTTTGGCGGCGGCGATGTCCGAAGCGGGGTGACGGCGGACATGTCACCTTCCGGACTGCTGGCCCGTATTGACGCCAGTGACAAGGACCGGGCCAAACCAATCATCATCACCATGGTCGATGGCACGGTTCTGCATGGGATTGTCAAGGCTGTTTCGAACCTTGGAACCCATGTTCAGTTCACCGAAGTCGACGATCAGGCCTATGAGGTCATTCTCGACCATCTGCGTAAGACCCACGAACATGACGGCAAGATCGCCGATATCGGGGTGAAACTGGCCGGCGAACTCGGCAAGGTTCTTGAAACAGGACTGCGCAACAAGGAAGTCGAGCACGACGATCTGTTCAGTCCGCGTTACGAATCAATTGCGGGCAGTGACCCCAAACAGTTCATGACGCCCTATATCGCGTTCACGGACCACAACTTCACCCCGCTTCAGGAAGCCGTCCTTGAAAAGGACAAGCACATCGTCTTTGCCGCCGGGGTGGATTTCAACGGCTATCTTCCGACCCACAACAAGATTTACAGTCAGCCACAACGTCCCGGCGAACCGGCATGGAACATGGGCAACTGTCGCAACCGGCGCATCTTTGATGACCGGGCCGGTTTGATGGCGGCGCGCAATACCAAACCGCACCTGCTGCAAACCTATTTCCGCGATATGGGCGATAGTGTCGTCTTCATGAAGGAATGCGATGTGCCGATCATGGTCAACGGCGAACAATGGGGTAATCTGCGCATTGGCTATCGCGCCTGACCGGACCGTCAAAATCCGCACATACAAAAACACCCCGGCCATGACCGGGGTGTTTTGCGTTCTGCTGGTCATCGGAAATTAGCTGTGTGAATGCAGGATCGCTTCGGCAATTTCACGTTCGATTTCGCCCGGATACGCATAGAACCCCGGCTTGAACGATGCCGCGCCCCCCGATGCCAGCCAGTCAATGCCGCGAATAAGGATGGCGGAAAACGGATCAAACAGATCCTTGCCCGATCCGCCCATCCCCGGTGCCAGGTTCAACAAACTACCGCGATTAAGAAGATACACCTCGCGGTTGTTATCAAGCTCGAACCGCTCGATATAGCGGCGCATTTTGGTCTGTTTCTGAGTATCAAGCCACGCGACATCAATCTCGGTATTGGAATGCCCGACATTGACCAAAACCGCCCCACGGCGGGCCATTTTGATCTGTTTTTCGCCCAGAATGCCCGAAAGCCCCGTCGCGGTAACAATGATCGCATTTTCTTTCAGACCGTCTTCAAGTGCAACCACCCGGCATCCATGATGCTGGGCTTCAAGCGCACGGACCGGATCACGTTCGGCAACCGAAACCACCGCGCCAAGATTACGCGCACGTTCGGCAACACCGCGCCCGACCGGACCAAACCCGATCACCAGAACCGACCGGCCATACAGCGCCAATCCCGTCACATTGGAAAACACCGGCCACATTTCCTGCGCCACATGATGGCGATTATGCAGGCGGTCCTTGATCGCGATATCGTTCCAGTTAAACACCGGGAAGGCATACTCAAGTTTCTCCACCCGGTGAACGCCGGTGGTCGTCGCCTCAAGCGCGCCGTCAACCTTCTGGCCCTTTTGAACAAAAGCCTCGATCAACTCCCCGCCCATGTCCGCGACAATGTCGGCAGGCTCGGACGACAGGATATCGATGCTTTTGGCATATTCATCTGACGTCATGCCCGAAAACGCATGCACCTCAACCCCGTTGGCCGCCAAATAGGCCGCGGCGACATCATCTGTACTATCGGGATTGCACGCCCCGACCTTGACCTTGGCCCCGGCTTTGACAAAGGGCAAAAGTGTCGGGATGGTATCTTCCAGAACATGCTGGAAACTGACGATGGTTTTGTCGCGCAAATCACGTTTGGCGACATAATTTCCGTACTTTGCGGTTACCGGGCAGATAACTTCCCGCCAAGCAAGGGTTTCGTCGGTGATCTGGGTGGCAAGGGCCGGGTCTTTGATGCGACTGGTCATGTGGGCTGGTCTCTTAACGTCGTGGGGCGAATCATCTCGCCGGACGTTAATGCCAGCCTGACCGAATGGAAAGCATTTCTGACCATTCGGTCAAACTTCAATTTAAACCACGATTGGCATAGGCCGCTGATCTATGGACGTGGCGGGATATCAAGGCCGCGCTGAACCGCAGGCCGCGCCAGACCGCGTTCCAGCCAGATCGGAACATGGGTCAATTTATCAAATTCCACCAGTTCCCCGGCATCATAAAACCCGATCAGGTTGCGCACCCAGCCAAGGCTTGCGATATCGGCAATGGTATAATCATCGCCCATGATCCAGTCACGCCCGGCAAGGCGGGTTTCAAGCACGCCCAGCAACCGTTTCGACTCATTCACATAGCGGTCGCGCGGACGTTTATCCTCAAAATCCTTACCGGCAAATTTATGGAAGAACCCAAGTTGACCAAAGATCGGGCCAAGCCCGGCCATCTGGAAATAAACCCATTGCAGCGTCTCAATCCGCTTTGCCGGATCGGCAGGCAAAAACTTGCCGGTTTTTTCGGCCAGATATTGCAAAATCGCCCCGGACTCAAACAGGCCGAGCGGCTTGCCACCCGGACCATCAGGATCAACAATTGCCGGAATTTTGCCGTTCGGGTTCAAGGACAGAAATTCCGGCGTCCAGGTTTCATCCTCACCGATCTTGATGGTATGGGCCTCATAGGCAAGACCGGTTTCCTCAAGCATGATCGAAACCTTGACTCCGTTTGGGGTCGGAAACGAATAAAGTTGCAAGATGTCGGGATTTTTGGCGGGCCAGCGTTTGGTAATATCGAATGCGGAAAGGTCTGCCATCTGATCGTCATCCTTGTTGCATGTGTTGATCCCGGTTGAGAGATCGCGGCTTTTGACCACAATTATCAACGTACAAGATATTTTCTATCAACAAGATTTAGGACGAAACAATCGTCCTGCCAGTCCTTGACTGGCAAGGAACTGTTTCGCAACTCCACACAATCAACAATCCCCCGCAGACAAAAAGGTCAGGCCGATCTGCACCAACAGGCCGGCCTGACCTGACTGCGACACCGTAATGATAAATCCGTCCACTGCCGTTCGTTATAGGCCAATCACCTGTTACCAGGCGCGATAAGGCAGAAACTTGCCATCAAGGGTGACGACAACGCGGTCTCCCTTGGGGTCGGCTTTGCGTTCGATATACATTTCGTAATCAATGGCACTCATGATGCCATCGCCGAACTTCTCATGGACCAGTTCCTTAAGGGTTTCACCGTAAACCCCCATGATTTCGTAAATCCGATACACGGCCGGATCGGTCGGAACGGCCTGATCCCAGATTTTCATCGGGCATTCCTGCAAAACAGCCGACGCTTCGGCCGGAAGATCAAGGGCAGCCACCAGCATATCGGCCTTTTCCTTTGGCGCCGAATTCATCCCCAGACATACCGACGTGGTCCAAACCGGCGACATGCCGATCTTGCTGGCGATTTCTTCCCAACCAAGACCCTTGGCTTTCTTGGCTTCCAAAATCAGTTCTTTGACATCAACTTTCTTCATGGCTTTTCTCCACTTCTGATAACAGCACGTTGTTTTGATTAGTCGGCCCCATTAACCGCACGCTTGCGAGCGCCCGGTTTGCTGCCTTTTTCTGATGGAATGACGGCCCCGGCGTTGGCACCGAAACGGACAACCTTCGGGGCACTTTGTTCTGTGCCTTCCTGCTTTCCGGCAAGCGCACGCGACCGCGTTGCCAAAAACTCCACCAGATGATTTCGAATGTCGTAATAGTCGGGATGATGAATGATGTTGGCCCGTTCACGCGGACGGTCGATTTCGACCTGTACGGACTCGGCAACCCGCGCATAGGGGCCGTTCGTCATCAATAAAATACGATCCGCAAGCAGGATCGCCTCATCCACATCATGGGTAATCATGAAGACCGTCTGATCCGACCCCGACCAGATGCGGATCAATTCATCCTGAATACTGCCCCGCGTCAGCGCATCAAGTGCGCCGAACGGCTCATCTAGCAGCAAAAGCTCCGGCTGGATGGCAAAGGCGCGCGCAATCGACACTCGCTGGCGCATGCCACCAGACAGTTGTGACGGTTTACGAAGCTCTGCCCCATCGGCAAGTCCGACCATTTCAAGATATTTCATCGAATGCTCGTGAACCTGCTTCTTGTTCCAGCTGCGAAAGCGTGCCTGAACGGCAAATGTCACGTTCTTAAGCGCTGATAACCATGGCAACAGGGAATAGTTCTGAAAAACGATCCCGCGATCAAGGCTCGGTCCCGAGACCTCTTTGCCGTTCATAATCACGGCACCGTCGCTCGGTTCATCAAGACCGGCCAGAATGTTCAGGATCGTCGATTTGCCACAACCAGAATGACCAATGATGCAAACGAACTCACCTTTTTCGACCCCAAGACTGACGTTTTCAAAGACCGTAAGGGGCTCGCCGCCCTTGGGTGCCTGAAAACGCTTGCTCAGGTTCTGTACGCTCAGGAATGGTGTCGACATAACAGGTCTCCTTATTCCTGGTACTGCACAAGACGGGCGCAATAGGCGAATGCAGTATCAAGCAGCATGCCAACCACCCCGATGATCACGATTGAGAACACCACGCTGGTCAAATCCAGGTTGTTCCACTCGTTCCAGACGTAGTAGCCAATCCCGGTTCCGCCCACGAGCATCTCCGCGGCAACAATCACCAACCACGCGATCCCGATGGAAATCCGCATACCAGTCAAAATTGTTGGGGCAGCGGCGGGAAGAACGACGATCCATGCGGTTTTGATCGCACCCAGTTCGTGCGTTCGCGCCACATTGACCCAGTCCTTGCGCACACCAGACACACCAAAGGCGGTGTTGATCAGCATCGGCCAGATGGAACAGATAAAGATGACAAAGATCGCAGATGCCTGACTGTCCTGAATGACAAACAGCGCAAGCGGCATCCACGCCAACGGCGAAATCGGCCTGAGAACCTGAATAAAGGGATCAAGTGCCTTATACATCAGCGGCGACATCCCGATCAGGAACCCAACCGGAATGGCAATCGCCGCGGCAAGGAAATACCCGCTCAGAACGCGATACAGTGAATATCCAATCTGGATACCAATCCCCTTGTCATTGGGACCAGCGTCATAGAAGGGATCGCTTAACTCCTCCCATGCCTTGGCAAAAACCGCGGATGGCGGCGGGACAGCAGCCTTTGGTGATGCCCCGCCCATCAGAAGTTCATATTCGGTAAGTTCGCCAGCGAGTTCTTGTTTCGGGCTGGCGGCCTCCCACAAACCAAGGAAGACCGCCAGCAGCACGAGTGACAAAAGCAAAGCTCTGGCATTCAAGGATGCCAGCATGTCAGCTTACCCCTTTGCCAATGGCGAAGCTGTTGACATAGGCCTCAGGCTGATCTGGATCGAACTCTTTGCCCATGATCGAATAGCTCTTGTAAGTCGATGTCGGCGCTTCATAGCCAAGATCCTTCATGACCTTGGCACAATCGGCTGCGACATAGACTTCTTCGGCGATTTTCTTGTAATCAATGTCGCCTTCGATATAGCCCCAGCGCTTCATCTGGGTCAGAATCCAGACCCCCATCGAATGCCATGGGAACGGATCGAAATCGATGCGATCAGGCACGTTTTGAACGTTGCCCAGACCATCGGCATACCGTCCGGTCAGAACTTGTTCGATCACCGGCACCGGCTGGTTCAGATAGTTTGCTGGCGCAATTGCCGATGAAATTTCCTTACGGTTTTCCGGCTTGGCGGCATACTGGGTGGCATCAACAATGGATTTGAGAAGCGCGCCATAGGTATTTGGCAGTTCTTCTGAAAACGCCTTCGAGCAGGCAAATGCACAGCACGGATGGCCTTCCCATATTTCTTTGGTCAGAATATGCAGGAAGCCGATCTTTTCCCAAACGGCGCGCTGGTTGAACGGATCGGGCGACAGATACCCGTCAAGGTTCCCGGCACGCAGGTTGGCAACCATTTCGGGCGGCGGAACGACACGAATCTGGATGTCCTTATCCGGGTCAAGACCATGTTCGGCAACGTAATACCGCAGCAGGAAGTTATGCATGGAGTATTCAAACGGCACGCCGAACTTGAATCCTTTCCACTGCTTCGGGTCGCGCTTATCAAGGTGATCATTATGAAGAACAATGGCCTGACCATTGATGTTTTCAACGGCCGGCATCAGGAAAGGTGTTGCCGTCGAACCGGCCCCCATCGAAATCGCAAGTGGCATCGGGGTCAGCATGTGTGACGCGTCATATTCATTGTTCAGCGACTTGTCGCGCGCAACCGCCCAACCGGCTGTCTTGATGACATCAACATCAAGACCATATTTTTCATAGAACCCCATTGGCTGGGCCATAATGATCGGCGTCGCACAGGTGATCGGAACAAACCCGATATTCAGTTTCGATTTTTCCGGCTTGCCAAGATCATCAAGAATGGCCGCCTTGACCTTGTCTATTGGCAATACAGACGCCAATGCCGCCATCATGGTGCCGCCGCCAATCATTTTGGCAAACGAACGGCGTGAAATTTCATCATGACCGAAAACCGACCGGACAATCGCGCTATCGATTGCACGATCAAGAATTTCCTCGCTGCTTTCCGGTGCCTTTACCGCAAGGTCACTGTGTGCCGCCATATTCGCCAGATCATGTTTTACGCCATGACCCTGATCAGCAGGCGATGCATGTGTGTGCTCCCCCTTGGTCGCACAAACTTCGCAGCCACAAGACTTGCTGTGCCGAAGATCGCTGTCCCCACTAAATGGATCGCCCAGACTTTTAACTGACATGTGATCACCCCCTGTGTTGTTACGCTGCCCAACTTGAACAGCATCAAATCATCACAGGGGTAAGAGCAACCCGCGTGCCAGATTGCTGCGACGCAACCGTTTCGTTGGAAACACTGGACTCCGGGGCGGAAGGCTGGCACCTTTCGATGATACGAAAACTCGTAATTTACGACTTTTCGTAATAAATATTACGAATTATCGTAGGAACTTCTGATGAACCGCGATGTAAATCCACCTATTTCAATGCCCTTGGAGACATTGCATCTTCAGGCCCTTTTGGCGCACACACATCCAACATTGCTGGTTCATCCTAAAACCGACAGCATCGTTTTCGCCAATGATGCGGCGGCCAAATTGCTGGGTCGCAGTATCGAGGTGCTTAAATCATCAAAAATGAGCGCACTGCACAAAGGCCAGGTTCCAAGCCTTGTCGTGTTTAGTGAGGCCGCCCTCTATCACGGCTTTGCCTGGACCCGCGGCCTTGATCTGACCCATCCGGACGGTACCGAACTGAAACTTGAACACGAAGCACGGGCGATCATCCTTGACGGTCAGGAATACCTGACGGTTACCATTTCCGATCTTGATGCCCGCCATCGCCGGGATGTCGATTCAGAAGCGGACGACTATCTACGCGAAGGGATTTCTGAATGGCGCCGCGCGGAACGGTTCTTTCGTGAAATCGAACGCGAAAACCAGTTGATTCTCGGGGCGGCTGGCGAAGGTATTTACGGCGTCAACAGTGACGGAATAACAACCTTTGTGAACCCGGCGGCGGAACGCATGCTGGGCTGGACGGCCGATGCTTTGGTTGGCCGGGAAATTCATTCGATCATTCACCATTCGCACGTCGATGGCGAACCTTATCACGCCGAACAATGCCCGATTTACAATGCCTTCCGCGAAGGCATCGTACGGCGCGTTGACGACGAAGTCTTCTGGCGCAGCGACGGCAAACCGATCCGCGTCGAATATACCTCGACCCCCATTCGCGACCACGGGCTTGTCATTGGTGCGGTGATTGTTTTCCGTGACATTACCGAACGTAAAATCGCCGAGGAAAAACTCCACGCTGCCCTGGCCGAGGTTGATCGTCTGCGTGAACGTCTCGAACTTGAAAACGCCTATCTGCAGGAAGAAATTCTTTCGACCAACAACCACCATGAAATCATTGGCCAGTCCGATGCCATTCAAGGGGCGCTCAAGCAAATTGATCTTGTTGGCCCGACTGACGCCAACGTCCTGATCACCGGGGAATCCGGGACCGGCAAGGAACTGATCGCGCGCGCCATCCATCAGGCCAGTACGCGGTCTGATCGTGTGCTTGTGCGCGTCAACTGTGCCGCCATCCCCCACGAACTGTTTGAAAGCGAGTTTTTCGGCCATGTTCGTGGCGCATTTACCGGTGCGATCCGCGACCGCGTTGGCCGCTTTGAACTGGCCGACCGTGGCACGCTGTTTCTTGATGAAGTCGGTGAAATCCCGCTCGAACTTCAGGGCAAACTCTTGCGCGTTCTTCAGGATCAAAAATTTGAACGCATCGGCGAAGAACGCACGCGCGAGGTCAATGTCCGCCTGATCGCGGCCACCAACCGCGACCTCAAGGAAGAAGTCCGTCAGGGGCGTTTTCGCGAAGATCTCTATTTCCGGCTCAATGTTTTTCCAATCGAATGCCGTCCTTTGCGCGAACGCACCGATGACATCCCGCCACTGGCGACCCATTTTCTGCGCAACATCTGCCAGCGCCTGAACATCGCACAGCCCACCCTGACAAATGGACAGGTCCGCACCCTGCAACATTATGGCTGGCCGGGGAATGCGCGTGAACTTGAAAACGTCATCGAACGGGCGGCGATCTTGGCACATGACGGAAAATTGCATTTCGATCTGCCTGAAACCGGTGGCCGCGACAGCCGCAAGTCAATCGACGCCAAAGCAGATCCGACACCCCCACCACACAACAACATTCTGACACGCGACGAACTCAAACAGACCGAATACAACAACATCATTCAGGCCCTGACGGCGACACAGGGCAAGATTTTTGGCAAGGATGGTGCGGCAATCCTGCTCGACATCAAACCAACCACGCTGGCATCGCGTATCAAGACATTCAAAATTGATCGACGTGACTTTGTTTCTGGCAAAAACACCGAATAATCTTGAAAAGTTTGTAACGGCTGGTTGCCCCGGCGGGCGGTTTGGCGCAGCATGTCGCCGCCTGTAAGATAACTGTGATGATGTAACGTCGGGTCACGCCGCCGCCAAGGTCATTGCACAACAAGGTTTTCGACACACATCACAGTTGGAAACGAGGGAGAAACAACAATGGCTGCATTTCTTCAGATTGGCGCGTTGCTCGCGATGGCGGCTGTGGCGGTCGTGCTGGTTTTGGGCATCATTTCCATGGCACGCGGTAACGATGCGCGAAAATCCAACAAACTGATGCAGCTGCGCGTATTGCTTCAGGCGGGCGCCCTTTTGCTTCTGTTTCTTCTGTCCTTCATGGCGCTTGGAAAATAGCGCAGCCTCGCGCCTTATTCCTTCTTCCATCCCCTGCATAAAATGGACGGCACATGGTTCAACTGACACGCATCTACACGAAATCCGGTGACAAGGGCAAAACCGCACTTGGCAACGGGTCGCGCGTTGCCAAAAACGATATCCGCGTCACCGCCTATGGTACGGTTGATGAAACCAATGCCGTGATCGGGGTTGCCCGTCTGCATTGCTCGGACAATGCCGATGTGGATGCCATGCTGGCCCGCATTCAGAACGATCTGTTTGATCTGGGGGCGGATCTGTGCACGCCGGGCGACGGCAGCAACGAAAACCCTGATCAGCCAGCCCTTCGCATCACCGCCAAACAGACCGAACGTCTGGAAGCCGAGATTGATCAGATCAATGAAAACCTTGATCCGCTAAAATCGTTCGTATTGCCCGGCGGATCGGCACTTTCCGCACAGCTTCATGTGGCGCGCACGGTATCGCGCCGCGCCGAACGGCTGATTGTTGAACTGGCGGGAATCGAGTCTATCAATCCCGAAGCCGTGCGCTATATCAACCGTCTGTCAGACCATATGTTTGTTCTGGCCCGCCACGCCAACAATGGCGGCAAGGATGATATTCTGTGGCAGCCCGGCCTGACGCGGTAACAAAAAGCAAACACCCCCTGTTCAAGCCGGGCTCAGTCCCGTATCAAGACAGTTAAGGGCGAGAAAAATTCAGTAAAGAAGTTGTCGTTAACGTTAACCTCTTTACGTAAATTGACAACCCGTAATGCACTGCCTATTGTGCATCGCGGGGAAAACATTACCATGCGGGGTTCGCCGCAATCTGCCATGGCAGAGCGCAGCAAACCCATAGTTTTGACAACAAAAACGAACAGGTCTGTCATGAAGGTTCTTGTCGCCGTTAAGCGCGTTGTGGATTACAACGTCAAGATCCGTGTCAAACAGGACCAGTCTGGCGTTGAATTGAACAACGTCAAAATGTCCATGAACCCGTTTGACGAAATCGCCGTTGAAGAGGCCGTCCGCCTCAAGGAAGCTGGCACTGCCACCGAAGTGGTTGCGGTGTCGCTTGGCGTAAAACAGTGTCAGGAAACAATCCGCACTGCTCTTGCCATGGGTGCCGATCGCGGCATTCTGGTCGAAACCGATGATGAGCTGCAACCCCTTGCCGTCGCCAAACTGCTCAAGGAAGTCGTCGCCAAAGAAAGCCCGGATCTGGTGATCCTTGGCAAACAGGCGATTGACGATGACGCCAATCAGACAGGTCAGATGCTGGCCGCTCTTCTGGATTGGTCGCAGGGCACGTTTGCATCCAAGGTTGTCGTTGCCGATGGCAAACTTGATGTCACGCGTGAGATTGATGGTGGTCTTGAGACCATCAAAATTGATCTTCCGGCAATTGTTACCACCGACTTGCGCCTCAATGAGCCGCGCTACGCGTCGCTGCCAAACATCATGAAAGCCAAGAAAAAGCCGCTTGATACCCTCACCCCGGCCGATCTTGGTGTGGATACGGCACCCCGCCTGAAAACCCTGAAAGTGTCGGAACCGCCGTCACGTCAGGCAGGCGTCAAAGTTGCTGACGTTGCAGAGCTTGTCGACAAGCTGCGCAACGAAGCAAAAGTCATATAAGCGGGGGTCATCCAAATGAGCATTCTTGTTATTGCCGAACACGACAATACCGAACTGAAGGGTGGCACGCTGAATGCGGTTGCCGCCGCACAGAAAATCGGTGGCGACATCACCATTCTTGTCGCTGGCGAAAACTGCCGTTCTGTTGCCGATGCGAGCGCCAAGGTTGACGGTGTGGCTAAGGTTCTGGTGGCTGATAATGCCGCTTATGGCCACTTCCTGGCAGAAAACATTGCCGGTCTTGTCAACGGATTGGCGGGCGATTACGGCCACATTCTGGTGTCGTCCTCGACCTCGGGCAAAAACTTCATGCCCCGGGTTGCCGCCCTGCAGGACGTGGCACAGATTTCTGACATCACCGATGTCGAAAGTGCCGATACCTTTGTCCGTCCGATTTATGCCGGTAATGCCATGGCAACCGTGCAGTCTTCAGACGCGCTGAAACTGATCACGGTTCGTACCACGGGCTTTGATCCGGTTGCCGCCGAAGGTGGTTCTGCCTCCATCGAAGACGTCACAACGGTTGTCGATGCCGGTAAGTCAAGCTTCGTCGGTCAGGAACTGACCGAGTCGGAACGTCCCGAACTGTCGGCTGCCAGTGTGGTTATTTCCGGTGGTCGCGGTATGGGGTCAGGTGAAAACTTCCACCTGATCGAACCGATTGCCGACAAACTGGGCGCTGCCATTGGCGCATCACGCGCTGCAGTTGATGCCGGATACGCGCCCAATGACTGGCAGGTTGGCCAAACCGGCAAAGTTGTTGCACCGCAGCTATACATTGCTGTAGGCATTTCTGGTGCTATTCAGCACCTTGCCGGCATGAAGGACAGTAAGGTCATTGTAGCGATCAATAAGGACGAAGAAGCACCGATCTTCTCGGTTGCCGATTACGGCCTTGTCGCTGACCTGTTCGAGGCCCTTCCCGCTCTGGCGAGTGAACTCGACAAATAAACTGATCCCATTTAGGGTCAAAACAGTCGATTGTATTGTTTTGACCCTAAGGGGACGAGTGGGGAACAAATGGCTTCGTTGGAAGATATTAAAACCATTGGCGTAATCGGTGCCGGACAAATGGGCAATGGCATTGCCCATGTTGTCGCACTTGCCGGTTACGACGTCCGACTTCTCGACATCTCGCAAGACGCCCTCGAAAAGGCGTTTGTCGCGATGGGCAAGAACATGGATCGTCAGGTCAAGAAAGAGCTGATTACCGCAGCGCAAAAAGATGACGCGCTCAAGCGCGTCTCAACCGGAACGGAATATACGTTCCTGTCTGACTGCGATCTGGTAATCGAAGCAGCAACCGAAAATGAAGAAATCAAGAAACAGATCTTCAAGGCACTTTGCCCGGTTCTTGGCCCCGAAGCGATCATCGCAACAAACACATCTTCGATCTCGGTAACGCGTCTGGCATCCTACACAGACCGCCCATCAAAATTCATGGGCATGCACTTCATGAACCCGGTGCCGCTGATGAAGCTGGTCGAACTGATCCGTGGCATTGCCACCGATGAGGTCACCTATCGCACCATTCATGAACTGACCAAAAAACTGGGCAAAGACACGGCAAGTGCCGAAGATTTCCCGGCGTTCATCGTCAACCGCATCCTGCTGCCGATGATCAACGAAGCAATCTACACCCTCTATGAAGGTGTCGGGAACGTTCAATCGATCGATACCGCTTTGCGCCTTGGTGCAAACCATCCGATGGGCCCGCTGCAACTGGCCGATTTCATCGGTCTGGATACCTGTCTTTCGATCATGCATGTCCTGCATGATGGTTTGGCCGATACCAAGTATCGCCCCTGCCCGCTTCTGGTTAAATATGTCGAAGCTGGCTGGCTCGGTCGCAAGGCTGGACGTGGTTTCTACGATTACAGCGGTGACGAACCCGTCCCAACCCGATAAGGGTCTTAATCGTGACAAGATTAAAGCCGCTGCACATTTGCAGCGGCTTTTTTGTTGCATTACAACTGGCAAACGTCTCGAATGCAGTCAACGCATACCCGCGCTGGTAAAATAGCCGGGCAAAGAGAAAAAGACGTCTGGAGGCAGTCCGAAAATGTTTCTCGGTATTGATGTCGGTACATCTGCGGTCAAGGCACTGCTGATTGATGACAACTCGGTCACGATTGCCGAGGCTGATGTCCCATTGTCGGTGTCCAACCCGCACCCGTTCTGGAGCGAGCAAAACCCGACCGACTGGTGGGATGCCACATGTCAGTCGATTGATAAGCTCAAATCCGAAAATCCGGTCGCCCTTGCCGCGACCCGTGCCATTGGCCTTTCCGGTCAGATGCATGGTGCTACCCTGCTGGATGCCAATGACGCCCCGTTGCGCCCGGCCATCCTGTGGAACGACGGACGGGCAAAGCGTGAATGTGACGAGCTTGATGCTGCCCTGCCCGACCTTGGCCAAACTGCCGGGGTTGCGACCATGCCGGGCATGACCGCCCCCAAACTGATCTGGCTGCAAAAGCACGAACCGGATGTCTTTGCCAAAATCAAAACCGTTCTTCTGCCCAAGGATTTCATCCGCCTGTGCCTGACCGGTGAAAAAGTCACCGAAATGTCAGATGCCGCTGGCACCTTGTGGCTCGACGAAGAAAGTCGCTGCTGGAACCCGGCTGCGGTTGCCGCAAGCGGCCTTTCAATGGATCAACTACCCAAACTGGTCGAAGGCAGTGACGTCACAGGAAAGATCCGACGTGAACTCGCGACCCGCTGGAACATGAAACCCGGTGTGATTGTCGCTGGCGGGGGTGGAGATGCCGCAACCGGGGGCATCGGTGTCGGGGCCGTGCGCCATGGGGACGGCTTTATTTCGCTGGGCACATCGTCACAGATTTTCGTCGCATCGGACAAATACCGCCCGCGCCCTGAAGAACTGCTGCACAGCTTTGCCCATGCCATTCCCGCCCAGTGGTTTCAGATGGCGGTCCTTCTCAATGGGGCAAGTTGCCTGTCGTGGGCGGCCAACCTTCTGGGTGAAAAGGATATCTCGGCCCTTTTGTCACGCACGGAAAATCAGCACCGCGCACCCTCAGATGTGATTTTCCTGCCCTATCTCAACGGCGAACGCACCCCGCATAATGATCCCTATGCGCGCGGCGTGTTCTTTGGCCTTGGCAGTGACACCACCCGTGAAATGATGGTTCAGTCCGTTCTCGAAGGTGTCGCCTTCGCGCTGAGCGATGCGCAATCACGTCTGCATGCCGCGGGCACTCATTGTGACCTGCCCGGTGTGATTGGCGGCGGCGCACGTAGTCGATACTGGATACAGTTGATCGCCAATATCATGGGAACGCCGCTTGCCCGTTACGAAGGTGCCACCAAGGGACCGGCATTTGGCGCGGCACGTCTGGGGCGGCTGGCCCTGACCAAGGAGGCGGTCGAGGACGTCTGCCAGAAACCGGCAATCGACGAAGTCATCGAACCTGATATGGCCCATCACAGCACCTATCAGCCTCGATTTGCCAAATTCAAACGCATTTATTCCGCCCTGCGTGAGGAATTCACCCCTACGTAACGCCCGCCACCACAGTCAAAACATTCCCGCATACTATTTGGCGCATGCCCCATCGCCTGCAAAAACAGAGAATTCATTAGCAGGTTCTTTAAAGCACTGAAATGCGCCCAATATTAAACGGATGGATTGATATTTTTCTATTTGGATAAAACATGACCATTGCAGTTGTTGGAAGTTCCAATGTCGATTTTTCCGCCCGTGTAACCACCTTGCCCGTGCCCGGCCAAACCGTCCTTGCCAAGGCATACACAACCGGCCCCGGTGGCAAAGGCTGTAATCAGGCGATGGCCGTCTCACGCCTTGGGGTTCCGCCGATCTTCATTTCCAAAATTGGCGATGACCTTCTGGGACGTGACCTTTTGGCAACGCTCAAGGCCGAAGGTCTTGATACCAACAATCTGATCGTCGCCTCAGACGCACAAACCGGAACAGCCCTGATTTCAATCGAAGACAGCGGTGAAAACATGATCACGGTCGCAGGCGGTGCGAACATGATGATGACCCGTGCTGACCTTCACGACAAACGCCATGTCTTGCGTGACTGCAAATATTTGCTGTTGCAGCTTGAATGTCCGGTGGTCGCGGTTGATTGCGCCATGAAATACGCCCGCGAAGGCAGTGCCAAAATCATGCTTGATCCGGCCCCCGTACCTGATCGCGTGGTGTTGCGCGATCTGATGGTGCTAACCGATATCGTCACGCCGAACACCACTGAATGCCATGCCATGACCGGAATTATGCCCGACGACATGGCAACCGCACGTCACGCGGCCAAAATCCTGCACGACATGGGTCCGGAAACCGTGATCATTAAAATGGGCGGCAAGGGTGCGTTTTATTCCGCCAACGGTCAAACCGGACTGGTGCCGCCATTTGATGTGTCACCGGTTGATACGGTGGCCGCCGGGGATTGCTTTAATGCCGGGCTCGCTGTTGCGCTACATGGCGGGCAAAGCCTGCCCGATGCGGTTCGGTTTGCCTGTGCGACCGGGGCTCTGGCAACAACCCGCCCCGGTGCCGCCGATGCCGCCCCGACACTTAGCCAAGTCATGTCACTGATTGAAGAAAACAGTTAGCAGCACGGCCTTATGGGTTTTGCGTTCGTGATGATCTGAACCTGACCCGGCGATACCCGCGTTATGATACGTTTGTTTTTTCGTATCATAACGCTCTTCCAGATGTTGGGAATACTGGTTGTGCGGGATTGATCAAACCCTACGACGCCTGATCGATCAGGCGGTTGAAATATGCGACAACCTCTGGCGCGTCCCATTGGGCGATGCCTTCGAGTTTGCCCACCAGGTTTCCATCTGCATCAATCACAAAACTTGTCGGCAAACCGCGTGCGCCCATGGTGCGCGCGGTCGCGCCGCGCGGGTCCAGCAACACCTCAAGATGATCGATTCTATTGTTTTCAAAAAATTTGGAAACGTCGTCCGCCCCGCCACGGTCCTGACTAAGCGCCAAAATCCGCATTGGCTTATCCGCCATTTCCGCAGCCAGACCATCGAGTTCCGGCATTTCCTTGACACACGGCACGCACCAAGTCGCCCACAGATTAACCAAAACAACCTTTCCTTTCAGGCTGTTAAGGGTCGCGACCTCGCCGTTTTCATCGACAAATGTCGCGTTTTCAAGCAACGCACTGCCATTTTCCGGAACGGTCATTTTTGAAAGTTCTGGCGGGAATTGCGGTTCTGCAAAGGCAGGGGTTGCATAAATGCCCGATATGGCGACAATCACGCCAAGTTTTACGAATTGAAGCAAAGCCTTCACAATTCCCACCTTTTCCAAATACTGCGGATCACGATGACCGACCAAAACGCCACCGACCAGAAAAACGCCAATTCCCTATGGGGCGGCCGCTTCGAAGCAGGCCCGTCTGCCATCATGGAAGAAATCAATGCCTCCATCGGCTTTGACAAACGCCTTTATGCCCAGGATATCCAGGGCTCAAAAGCCCATTGTGCGATGCTGGTCAAGCAGAACATCATCCCTGCCGAAGATGGCGAGAAAATCACCAATGGTCTAGACCAGATTCTTCAAGAAATCGAGAGCGGGAATTTCAAATTCTCCGCCGCCCTTGAAGATATCCACATGAATGTCGAAAGCCGCCTGCGTGAATTGATCGGCCCGGCGGCCGGTCGCCTGCATACCGCGCGCTCGCGCAATGATCAGGTCGCAACCGATTTCAAACTGTGGGTCCGCGATGTTGCCTTGGCCGATCTTGAAGTCGGCCTTAAGGGCCTTCAGGAAGCCTTGATCACGCAGGCTGGCACGCACGCCGAAACCATCATGCCGGGCTTCACCCACCTTCAGGCGGCCCAGCCGGTGACGTTTGGCCACCATCTTCTGGCCTATGTCGAAATGTTTGGTCGCGACCGTGGGCGCGTTGCAGATTGCAAAACGCGGGTCAATGAAAACCCGCTGGGCTCAGCCGCCCTTGCGGGTACGCCCTACCCGATTGACCGTCACATGACCGCCGCCACTCTGGGCTTTGACCGCCCGACGGCAAATTCGCTCGATGCGGTATCGGATCGTGATTTCGCGCTGGAATATCTCAATGCCGCGTCGATCACCGCCATGCATCTGTCGCGTCTGGCCGAGGAAATGGTCATCTGGTGTTCGGCTCAGTTTAAATTTATCGGCATGTCCGACAAGTTTTCGACCGGCTCCTCGATCATGCCGCAAAAACGCAATCCGGATGCTGCCGAACTGATCCGATCCAAAATCGGGCGTATTGTTGGCTGCTATAATTCCCTGATGCTGTCGATGAAGGGATTGCCGCTGGCCTATTCCAAGGACATGCAGGAAGACAAGGAACCGGTGTTTGAGGCCCACGACCATCTTGGTCTGTGTGTGGCCGCCATGACCGGCATGATTGCCGACATGAAAGTCTTCACCGACAACATGCGTGCGGCTGCTGGTGCGGGCTATACCACCGCAACCGATCTTGCCGACTGGCTGGTAGCCGAACTTGGCATGCCATTCCGCGATGCCCACCATGTGGTCGGGGCCACCGTCAAACTGGCCGAAACCAAGGGCTGTGACCTTGATCAGTTGTCGCTTGACGAATTGCAGGGGATCGAACCCAAAATCACCAATGCGGTGTATGATGTGCTGACCGTCGAAGCATCGGTCGCCGCCCGTCAAAGCTTTGGCGGCACGGCCCCGGTTCGTGTGACCGAATCCGTTGCTGCGGCAAAGGAAAGGTTCCTCAAATGAACAACGCCTTGCTTAAACGCGGCACCATTGTCGCACTTGCTGTAATGCTCGGACTGTCGGTTGCGGCCTGTGGTAAAAAAGGCCCGCTCGAACCGCCAACCGATAAAGGTCAAGAATATCCAAAGGACTATCCGGCCAAATGAACCATTTTGAATATATCGACGGCGTCCTTCACGCAGAAGGCGTCGCCCTCCCGGAGCTGGCTGAAAAAGTCGGTACCCCGTTCTTTTGCTATTCCACAGCAACGCTTGAACGCCACTACAAGGTTTATGCTGACGCATTTTCCGGTCTGGATGCGACCGTTTGCTATGCGATCAAGGCAAACTCCAATCAGGCTGTCTTAAAAACGCTGGGCAAGCTTGGCGCGGGTGCCGACGTTGTATCTGTTGGCGAAATGCGCCGCGCCCTTCGGGCCGGTATCGCACCGGACAAAGTTATCTTTTCGGGCGTCGGCAAGGCCGAAGACGAAATGCGCGAAGCCCTTGAGGCCGACATTGCCCAGATCAATGTCGAAAGCATTCCCGAACTGATCGAACTGAACCGGGTTGCCCTTGATATGGGTAAAAAGGCTCGCATTGCATTGCGTATCAATCCGCATGTCGATGCCAAAACCCATGAAAAAATCGCCACCGGCAAGGCCGAAAACAAATTTGGCATCGACTGGACCCGCGCGATTGAAGTCTACCGCGATGCGGCCGCCATGGACGGCATTGAGGTAACCGGCATTGCCATGCATATCGGATCGCAACTGACCGACCTGACCCCCTTCCGCGAGGCCTTTACCCGCCTTGCCAGTCTGGTCGAACAACTGCGTGCCGAGGGCATTGAAATCCGCAATCTGGATCTTGGTGGCGGTCTTGGCATTGCCTATCAGGGCGAAACACCGCCCCTGCCCGATGCCTATGGCCAGATGGTGCGTGAAACTGTCTCTCACCTTGGCTGTCACATCACGCTTGAGCCGGGCCGTTTGATTGCTGGCAATGCTGGCATCATGGTGTCGCGCGTCATGTACATCAAAGACGGCGAAGCAAAACGCTTTGTCATTCTTGACGCGGCGATGAACGATTTGATCCGCCCGACGCTGTATAACGCCTATCACGAAATCATCCCGGTCGATGAACAGGGTGAAAACGACAAACAGGCAACGGTTGATATTGTCGGCCCGATTTGTGAAACCGGCGATACCTTTGGCAAGGACCGCAAACTGCCCGATAACCTCAAGGCCGGTGATCTTGTCGCCGTGATGTCGGCGGGTGCGTATGGTGCGGTGATGTCATCGACGTACAACACCCGCGCACTTACCCCCGAAGTACTGGTCAAAGGTAATGAGTTTGCCATTGTCCGCCCGCGTCAGGAAATCGACGAACTGATCAATATGGACCGCATTCCGGGCTGGCTTGATTAAGTAAACGCGACCATCCAATGTAATTTTAAAGGCGGCCCTCATCTCAGGGCCGCCTTTTTATTTGCCGCTACAACCGCGCAATAACTTGACCAAAGTCCGCAAAGCCCCAAACTCTAGGCAGTGTTTACATTCAGGATTCCCATTTAGCTGAGAATAT